>Ga0306921_10000004_pt1 | contig 405207 bp, 412 predicted proteins | sample sta12Cox44000080_FD_203760 | JGI IMG/M metagenome (GOLD analysis project Ga0306921, IMG submission 203760) | Lab enrichment of tropical soil microbial communities from Luquillo Experimental Forest, Puerto Rico - statoxic.12C.oxic.44.000.080 (v2)... | ecosystem: Environmental > Terrestrial >... | reverse complement strand
CGGCCTCGCGCAGAATCCGAACGATCTGCTCCTCCGTGTACCGCTTCTTCATCTGTCAGTCCCTCCATGGTTACAGTACCATCAGGACTCACAGACTGCGTGGCCACAAGTTTCGTACTCAGGTCACAATGCATATCGCGGGCCAGCGCTCAAATTCACAGTTAATCAACAGGAACTGAGACCGCCGCTCAGCGCTATGTAATGGAACCCGACATGAAGCGGCTTGGATCGGTTTTCTCGTCAGGAAGATGTCAGTCAACACGCCACGGACACCTTATAACGCGGGCCAGCTAAGGCACCTGCGGCACAACCAGCGTATCCAGATACTCTTCCAACTTGTCGCGATGCTTGACGCGATAGGCATCGTAGTCCCTGGCAATCCCCGCATCGCCCAGACTGAATAGCACGTAGGGTTCGATCAAGCTTTGCTGGTGCAATTTCAGCAACAGGGTCACTGACTGATCCGTGCTTACCAGAGGAGCTTCTTTCGCCTCTGCATCAAGTTTCTCTGCGGCCTCGGCTGCAGCAGTGAGGGCTTCGGATTCCTCCCACAAACTGTGCCGGTATTCTTGTTCCTCAGGGAAATGCTTCCTGAATTTCTGTCCAGTCTGCCAGCTCGCCCTCACTTGTCGATAGACCTGCCAGACATCGACTGCGACCGGTGTCGGCTGCTGTTTAGCGGAGGGTCGATTCGCCAGAGGAGGTGGAACGCCGATATAGATTTGATTGATTTGCGTGTGATTAAGAGTCGCCCAGGCGCGCAGCTCTCGCCAGACCATCCGGTTGTATGGCTCGGCGACCGCGGCACGTATCAGCATGCTGCGCGCTCCGCTCATGTTATCCGCGGCGGCGAGCATGTCGGCATAGTAGCGATATGCGGTTTCGACATCAGGATTGATATGGATGGCCCGTTCGTACCATTCCGCGCCTTCGGCGAACCGACCCTGCTTGTGATAGGCGTTGCCCATAAAGAGAGCCGCGGTATAGTTTCCTGACTCCAGCTCCAATGCGTTCGCGTAGTTCTTGCGCGCCTCCGCAAAGTCACGCCTGGCGAAAGCAGCTTCGCCAGCGCGCATCGCCTTTTCCACCTCAGGGTCAGCAGAGAACTCTATTGCGCCGCTTGCGGGCAGCTGGCGAAGCAACTGAGAAAGATTCATTGTCAGTGGACTCGTGTTACCCAGATCCAGTGCCCTGTCCACGAGGCTCCGGGCGCGAAGACGTTCCCTTCCCGCTGCCTCTGGATCCGCCAAAGTTGCCGCGTGATCGACCAAGGAAGCGGCCAGAGCGACCAGCATTGCGTCGTCTTTGGGGTTCGTTTGCACGAGCTCTTCCAAAAGGGGCAATGCCTCCAGTCTTCGATTCTGCGCGAACAGATCAACCGCTCTCTGACGCTTGAATTCGTAAACCGATTCCGGATCGTAATCCGCCGCAACGCATAGATGCGCGGAAAGAAGCAACAAAAAAGCGAAAGGGAAGCTTCGCAGATTGCGAAGTCGCATAGGTGTTCGCCGCGACCTCAGTGTCGCAACTTGCTATGTCGCGGGCCGTCGTTACGAGCCTGGCAGAAATCTCAGCGATGCTGTCATTGCCGCTCGCTAACAGGCCGATCATTTAATGGCTGAAGTGGGCGGGCGGTGTTGTGATAGCGCTTTCCGTATTCCGCTATTTGCGCTTCCGATAGTTGTATCGGGTTCTTCATCACATACCAGGTCACGACTTCATTGCAGATAGGCGTCGTCAGCGATCCGGGGAAGCGGTAAAAGCTGCGGTCGACCGGAAGCAAGTCGTTGGGGTTGATCCTTATCCCCTCAACCTTGCTCTCCTTTCCTGCGGGAGGCAGGTGACTCCAAAGAGTCTTGATCACGGGATTCTCTTTGCCGGCCACGACCGGAACCTCGATGATCAAGAAGACCCCCTCCGGAGAGAAGTGGACGAACTGTATGGACATCCTGGGCCGCGTACCCTTGACCGCGTTCTCACCCGGCTCACGGAAGTGAAGCTCGCTGAGGAAGTATGGCTTCTTGCCGACGGTGAGCCAATAGTTGTCGGGAAACTTGACGAGGATTCGATACTGGTTGCAGTCGTCGACAATGTCCAGATCGGTGGGCTGATAGTTGAACTTCAGATCATCGATTGGCAATTTCTTGGCGTTACGAATATCAATTGGCGCCTGCATCGTTCCGGTGCTACACAGGCCCGGCCAATGACTAGGACCAACAGCACCCTCTTCATACGTGAACGCGGGCTCACACTTTGCTTGTCCCATGCTCATGTGCAGGTGGTGATGCGCGTCGTGATGGACATGTTGCCCGGGCTCTAGTTTCTCGGGAGGCTGGGCTTCCTGGGCGGCTACCAGGAAAGAGAGACAGAAACCAGACAAGGTCAGCAAGCGGACGGTGCGGGCGCAGTTCTGAAACATATCAGCCTCCAATGCGTTATGAAGAATTCGGCGCGCTTGAGCTTCTGAACTGCTCTGCATTGCACTTCGTAACGGCGCGATTGCTCCTTGGGCGCACGATGACTCACAGGAAAGCGGCTTCGGGAGTCGCCTCCGAAGCCGCGATTCATTTCGTGGAGCTTGCTGCGCCTATCGGGACTTTGCCCTGCTAGGGGCCAGGGGGGACCACCCGGATAATCGCCATCATGCCAAGGTCCTCATGGGAAAGGATATGGCAGTGATAGACGAAATCCCCGATGTCCAAACCGCGAAAGTCCATGAGCAGCTGCACCTGGGGCGCCAGGCTGGGATCGGGGTTGGTCACGTTGTCCCAGAAAGGCACTTCGATCATGTCTAGGAACTGGCCGTTGATGGCTGGTGCTTGAGGCGTGCCATTGATCTCGAAGTTGTCCTGCGAAAGGACCTTGAAGTGGATCTGGTGCATGTGGAATTCATGATTCTCCTGGGCTATGTTTTGTACGATCCACGTTTCCACAGATCCTTGCGTAGTCACGACTGACGGTAGATTGTTGTTGTCGAACACCATGGGTGGCTGACCGGCGCTCACCTGGGTGATGAAAAATTGGGTGGGCTGAACTTCGCTAAACTGGAAGACACGCGTGGCCGATACGGCGGTCGCGTCCGTTCCGCCAAATCGCTGCTGCCCGGTGCTCAAATGGGTGGCTGCTGGAAGAGGACTGCTTTCGCCTGAGCCGGTTAAAGCAATATTGAATATCGGCCGGCTGGGGTCGCAATCGCCTTGTGGCCCGGTGTTGATGTTCGCGGTTACTAGCTGCGCCTCCTTGACCTTCGGCCCCGGCGCGGTGACAAGGAATTCGACGCGTGAGGCGACCGGCAGCCGAAAATGGGTCACCGGGATTAACGCGCCCGGTTGGGTGCCGTCCTGTGAGTTGACAGGCACCGCGTCGATGCTCACGACCTGCAACGTCTGCGGAACCCCATCATAGTTCACCTGCAAATCTAGGATGGTGTCCGCGGAGCTGTTGGTAACACGCCAAAACTCCGTTGCCCCCGTTTCCATATAGAAAACGGCGGGAGTAAATCTGACCTTTTTCTTGCCCTGCAGGTGGGAGTCGATCGGCACGTAGTTGACGCTGATGTCCTGAAAAGGCACCCCGTTACCGCAATTGCCTGCACTTTCTGCCAGCCCATCAATCTGTGGCAGATCACGAATGATCAGGGTCCGAGGGCGGAGACCCTGGACGGCAGGCTGCACGTTTTCGATCCCGTCAACGATCAACGCTCCCGAAGCACCGCCCAGAAGGTCACGCTCTGCAAGGCCATGAACGTGTGGGTGGTACCAGTAGAGTCCTGGAGGCTCGTCGATCGGGAAAGTGAAACTGTATTGAAACGTGCTCTGGGAGTTGATCAGCGTCCTGGTCACATTGTCTCCCTTGCACTGCGGAGTGACGTTGGTGCCGTGATAATGAATATTCACGGAAGAACCAATGGACGCGATACCGTTCGGGTTAGGTGTATTCGGTGGCAGCGGCGGCGAAGTCGTAGGAAACTGAACCATCGTGTCTCCACAATTCGGAGGATTGAACGTTTCGCCGAATGGTTGTGTTGGGGTGTTATTGGTGACCGTAATGTTTAAGGTATCGCCCGGATTCACGTGCAACGTTGGCTGCTCGATGCCCGTGTCGGTCATGAAACAATGCAGTAGCCTACCTACCGAGTCGGTCGTCTGCTGGTAGGAGAACCTGACGCTGAGGACGCCATTCTCGCTATAAAGCGCTGGCGGTTCGTGAACCACACTGCCCGCCGCGAGCCGCGGGCAAGGATTCGCCACCGGTGCTACAGGCGTGGGAACGGGCTGGGAAAGTGCGCTCAACGGTGCGGACAGAAAAACCGCCGCGACCGTCAGAATACGAACGAATTTACCAACGAAGACGTTCATCGGACTCGCTCCTAAAAGAGACCTGCTGGGTTAGGCGACGAGACCGACAGGTTTGCGAATCATTGGGAGAGCATCTCCCGAGATCACGCTTACCTGCCGCACCTCTTCCGGCACACCAGATCCAGCATTGCAGACTGACTCTGGCCACCGACTTCCTTCCCAGCACGGGCTTCTTTTTAGGACCTTGTCCGGCCGGAACACCCCTCACAAAGTAGGCTACGCCAGTACGATCAAGGCGTCTAGTTCCGGTGAGCGAAATGATGTAAACAAGGTTTGGGCTTGCAAAATTCCGAACCATTCGCACGCCAACTCGCAATAAGCACAGCCCTGACGGCGTCGTTGTTCGCGGTTTGTAAGCGGGGTGCCAGAGCGCCGTCAGCGTCTCGTCAGCGTATGGAAAGTCTTGTCAGCCTATTGTCAGTGCGAAGACACTTTCCCATTGTCTTGACGACTTTTTTCAGGAAATCACCCGCGAGGACATCTCGCTGGCGGCGATAGACAATGTCCGCTTTCGGGAAGGCTGAATGTCTGCTTTGGGTCGGAAGCGGACATCGAGAAGTCAGCTATCGGACAGACGCGGTCCGCTGGGCTGCCAATAGGGCGGGCCAAGGCAGCATTCGATGATCGTTGTTAGGTCCTGGTCGGAGTTTCTCCTACAGCTAAATCAGTTTTACGCTGATTCCACATCGAAACGATGATGTTTTAGGTTTGAGATTTCGTGAAGGGAGTGTTACGACCATGTGCGTCATGAGATCCCTGACGACTTACGCTGTTGCCACTTTTGCAATACTGTTCGCGGGCACCGCCGCCGTGCAAGCAATGACCGTCACCTGCGAATCGATCAACAATCGCGACCGAGAGTGCTCTGTTCCTCGCGGACCCATTGCGCTCGTCCGGCAGCTGAGCAACGACGATTGCATCGAAGGCCGGACCTGGGGCTACGATCGCGACAAGAGCGCGATCTGGGTCAGCAGGGGATGCCGAGCAGAGTTTCGTGTCGCTGAGGCTGATGAGCATCGACGCCCGGAGCGGGAGCGGGAATGACGGTTCGACGACGATGCGTTAGGTACTGTAGTTCGTCACCCAGCGCTGGCCAACGAGGTGTATGAAGCAATCCCCTGGAGATAAACATGAGATATGTCGTTGCATTGCTGATCGCCACAGGCATCCTGATTTCCACGACTTGCAGCGCCCAAGCTCCGGCTGGTTCAACCGGCGAGTGCAAGGACGGCACATACACGTCAACGGCGTCGAAACGTGGTGCATGCGCCGGTCACGGCGGTGTGAAGGAGTGGTACGGAAACGCTTCTTCGAAGGCCGAGGCTGCGCCTGCTACAAAGGCGCCATCGAAGACACCCGCAGGTACACAACCGGCTAGTGAGCCGACGGCGAAGACTGCTGGAACAGCGAAGCCATCCGCGGCGGCAGCCGGCGGCGGGCCGGGTCAAGTGTGGGTGAATTCGAAGTCCAAGGTGTACCACTGCCAAGGCGACCGCTGGTATGGCAAGACCAAGGAAGGTGAGTACATGAGCGAGCCGGCAGCCAAGGCGGCGGGCAACCGCCCAGATCACGGAAAGGCGTGCTCCTAGTCTCTCTCGCTCAAGCGAACCGCTCGCCGTTACACCTGAACACCGCCCGCTCTCATCATCGGTCCGGTTCTATGAGATTGCTTGTCGTTGCTGTTGCGTTCACTTCGATATTCGTATGCTCTGCATCTGTAGCCGCTGATTACACGCTGAAGCAGAAATTTGTAATCGGTGGTGAGGGCAATTGGGATTACCTTACCTATGACGCAATGGCAGATCGATTGTTCGTTTCGCGTGGCACACACGTTCAGGTGATTGATCCTGCAAAAGGGACGGTCCTTGCGGAGATTCCCGATACACCTGGCGTTCATGGAATTGCGCTCGCGGACGATCTCGGGAAGGGTTTCATAAGTAACGGCCGAGACAACTCGGTTACGGTATTCGACCTCAGGTCGCTGAGGACACTAACCAAGATCAAGACCGAGGCCGGAGAGAACCCAGACTTCATCGCTTACGATTCGATCTCGAAGCGGGTATTCGCATTTAACGGCCGTAGCCACAACGTCAGCGTGATCGATGCTGCCGAGCTGAAGTTAGTGGCCACCGTTCCCCTCGACGGCAAGCCCGAGTCGGCGGTCACGGACGGCACGGGGACACTGTTCGTTAACATCGAGGACAAGGACGCAATTACCAAACTTGATGCAAGCAAGGCTGAGGCAGTCGCAACGTGGCCGATTGCCGGATGTCACCAGCCCGCTGCGCTGGCCATCGACCGAGAAAAGCGGAAGCTCTTTACCGGTTGCCAGAACAAGCGTCTCGTCGTGGTGGATGCCAACAGCGGCAGAGATGTCGCCGCCCTGCCGATCGGTGAGGGTGTTGATGCGGCCGTGTTCGATCCCGATACGCGGCTAGTGTTCAGTTCCCAAGACGATGGCACGCTCACGATAGTCAAAGAAGTTACGCCGGGCGCGTATGGAGTTGTCCAGAGTGTCGTAACTCAACTTGGTGCGCGCACTCTGGCGCTCAATCCAAAGAATCACGATCTTTACTTGGTAACCGCAGAGTTCGAGATTCCGGCTGCGGACCAGGCACGTCCCCGGCGAACCATAAAAGCCGGAACGTTCACCTTGCTGGTGGTTAGCGCAAGGAATTAGCCTTGCGACGACCGACTTGGTAGAGGCGCCAACGTCCGCTTTGGGTCGGAAGCGGACATGACGGCAAGACAATTATCGCGGGCGATTGCGCGGCTCAGGAAAATCGGTAAGACAAGAGACGTGCGCGAAGGTCCGTTTTCTAAATGATCTTGGTGGTCGGCCCTCCGACCTGATTACCCCTCGGCTACCTGGCCTATCAAGCCTCCGACGGGGGGCGCCGGTCTGGCTGCTCGTAACCGAGCAACTTCGCTTGGAGCCTCCTAAGCAAAAGACCGAGGTAGATGGGAACCAAAACAAGCGGTATCAGCAGACCTACGCCAATCACGAGGTGTGCTTGCCAAAAGGGTGAGTAGAGCAGCACGAGCGTGAATCCCACGATTGACAGTGCGTGGGTAACTCCCAGGTAAAACCGCCCATACCGGAAAGCGTTGCCAATGATCAGGAATAGATAGACGCCAAAAATGACACTTCCAGCCTCACCTGCGCGGAGCATCACCCAAGTCGTAATACCAACATCCGCCACTATCCCGATGAGGCGACGGGTAACGTTGGCGGCCGGCCAAAAACGGGCTGCCGCGAACAGTCCCGCGGCGAGCATTACGTAGCCTCCAAATACGACAAGCGATTCGTTGCTAGGCGTCGGTTTCATGATCGGTATGTAGAGACCGATAATCACGCACAGCACGAGTCGTAAGGCCGTTTGCTCAAGCTCCGGCCTGTCGCCTGAGCGCGCACGGTCGCGGAGAAGTCGGAGGGCAAACGTTGCCGAGTTCATGGGGCCTCCCTGGAATAGTTGTTTGGGGTTTGTCCAAATGAGGCAAGCATTATGCCCTTCGGGGCTGGACGGCTAACACGGTCCGCCCAAAGGGGCGATGTCCGCTTTGGGTCGGAAACGGACATGCGAGCGGCGGGTAGTGGTCGCCCCGCCGCTGTCGTAGCATGGGAGTCCTGAGCAAATCGTCTCGCGAACCCTGGCATGCATGACTCTCTAGTCAAGACCCTACTCTTTACCGACATTGAGGGGAGTACTCGGCTATGGGCGCAGGAGCCGGAGCGGATGCCGCGTGCGTTGGCGCGTCACGACGCGTTTCTGCGGGCGGCGGTCGAATCCAACCACGGTGCGATCGTGAAGACCACGGGGGATGGCATGTACGCCACCTTCGACGATCCGCTCGATGGGTTGTATGCGACGCAGTCGATCCAGCGCGCGCTAGCCGATCCCGCGGCGACCTCTGACATTCCTCTGCGCGTACGTTGTGCGCTGCACGTTGGCGTTGTCGAACACCGCGATGGCGACTACTTCGGCACTGCCGTCAACCAGGCCGAGCGCATCATGAGCGCAGCACACGGAGGTCAAGTGCTCGTTTCGCAAAGTGCCGCCGATCTCTTGGCCGACCGCCTGCCGGTCGGGGTCGCGCTTCGCGACCTCGGGTCGATCCGGTTGCGCGATGTCCCCGCCCCCACCCGCGTCTACCAGTTAGTGCAGCCAGGTCTGCGACACGACTTTCCCGCGTTGCGTTCTCTGGAGGCAATCCCGAACAATCTGCCGCAGCAGATGACGTCATTCGTTGGCCGAGAACGCGAGCTTGCCGAGACTCGGGCGCTCCTCGATGGCGCCCGCCTCGTGACAATCGTCGGACCGGGCGGGATTGGCAAGACCAGGTTGTCCTTGCGGATTGCTGCCGATCTCCTCGATGCCTATCCGGATGGCATCTGGTTCATTGAGTTCGCATCGATTATCGATCCAGGATTGGTGCCGAAAGCCATCGCCCAGGTACTGGGCCTGCAAGAAGATGCCAGTACACCCATCGTCCAAGCATTGTGCGCGCACGTTGCTTCGCGTCAATCGCTGCTGGTCCTCGACAATTGCGAGCATCTGGTGGACATCTGCGCAAGCCTCGCTGATGCGTTGCTGCGAGCCGCGCCGGCCGTTCGCGTGCTGGCGACAAGCCGCGAGGCGCTCAACGTTGCGGGCGAGCAGACGTATGCATTGCCGCCTCTTGCGCTGCCTGATCCAGAGACGTCCGCCGCGGATGCCGCGCGCTCCGACGCCGGTCGGCTTTTTGTCGAACGAGCGCGGCTGCGACAGCCCGCGTTTGCATTGAGCGAGCTGAATGTGAAGGTCGTCGCGCAAATCTGCGCACGACTCGACGGAATTCCGCTCGCGCTCGAGCTCGCTGCGGCACGCGTTGGCGTGCTGACTGTGGAAACGATCGCCGAACGCCTGCACGACCGGTTTCACCTGCTGACGGGCGGAAGCCGCACCGCATTGCCGCGCCAGCAGACCCTTCGCGCATTGATCGATTGGAGCTTCGACTTGCTCGGCGCGACCGAGAAGACCTTGTTCGCTCGGCTTTCGGTATTCGCAGGAGGCTGGAGCTTGCCTGCTGCGGAGGACGTTTGCACGTGCTCCGATCTCGCGCCGGAGGACGTGCTCGATCTGTTGACGAGTCTGGCCAACAAGTCCCTGGTCGTGCCCGACGGCAATGGCGCCCGGTATCGCATGCTGGAAACGATTCGTGACTACGCCCGTGATCGCCTCCAGGAAGGTGGGGAAAGCGTCGCGCTCCGCGTGCGCCACTGCCAATACTTCGTCAAGTTCGCCGAGGACGCTGAGCCCCACCTCGAAGGTGGTGAGGACCAGCCTGTTTGGCTCGCGCAATTGGACGTCGAACACGACAACCTGCGCGGCGCGCTCGGCTGGAGCCTCGAAGAACCTGCAGGTGCCGAAGTCGGTTTGCGTCTCACCGGCGCGCTCTACCGCTTCTGGGCGCATCGGGGACACGCCCACGAGGGCCAGCAATGGTGCGAGGCCGCGCTCGCGCGCACCGCCGGAACGCCACCCACACCCTCCCGCCTCAAAGCGCTGCACGCTTTGGGCACGCTTACCTGGCGGCTTGGCGACATTACCGGGGCCCGATTGCTGTTGGAGCAGGCACTCGCGATGAGTCGTGAGCTGAGCGACCGTTTGCGCGAAGGGCGCGTACTCAGCAACCTGGGTGGTGTTGCGATCCACCAGGCGGACAACGCCGCGGCGCAAGCGTTCCTGGAGCAGGCGGTAGTGATTCACCGCGCAACGGGCAACCGGGCAATGGAAGCGCGTGTGCTCAACAACGTCGCGGCGCTCGCGATCAGCCGCGGCCGTTTCGCCGAGTCCGAAGCCCCGTTGGAGCGCGCCCTTGCATTGAGCCGCGAGCTTCACAATCCGATGGAGGAAGCGACTGCAATGAGCCACTTGGGCTACCTTGCCACGCGACGAGGCGAGTTCGCGCAGGCGCAGTCATTGCACGAGCGGGCGCTGGCGACCGCAAGGGAATTCGGCGTGCGCGAGTTCGAGTTGGAAGAAATGCTTCACTTGGGAGAGACCGTCCTTGCCCAAGGCGACGCAACAGCCGCGCGCATGCATTTCCGCGACGCTCTTGCGGCCAGCAAAGAGATCGGCAACCAGCACGAAATCGCGCTCTGCCTTGAAGCGTTGGCGATGCTGATGGTACAGGCGAAAGAGTACGAAATCGCAGCCCGAGTGTGCGGTGCTGCGGACGCGCTGCGAACCGCCATCGCCACGCCGCGAGCGTATGGCGAGCAAGAGACGTATGACGAGACCGTCGCGCACTGCCGGCAAGCTTTGGGAGAGGCCACCGCATTGGCCGCGGTCGCTGCCGGACGCGCGTCATCCTCCGACGATGCGGTTGCGCTTGTGATCGCGTGGATCGACGAGCCGGTTACCTGAACCGCTCCGTCCGACTTGGCGCTTTCCGATCGCGAACAGTTACTGCTCTCGAGTAAGTTCTAAACTACAAGAACGGAGCGAACGAGATCCCGCACGTTGCTAGCCTGCTCCAGGCTGTTCAGCTGCCGAATCGCCGCTTCGGTGTGTTCAGGACCAAAGACTGAGACCATCAGGTCACGCGCCTTGGCGTTCATGGTCTCGGTATCGAGCGGATTTTCTTTGGTTCCCGGCGGGAACCGCGTATGCCGGCTCAGCGTTCGACCGTCTTTGAGCACGACCTCGACGATGCCTCCGCGCGGGGCTGCGGGGTCGTTCAGCTTGGGATCGCCGATCACCTTGACGCGTGCCATGGCGGCGCGGATCTGCGGTTCCGCCATGTGCTCGCGCGAGTGAGCGTGCGCGAACGAGACCCCACCGTCGACCAGCGCGGTCGCCATCAGGTACTCGCAATTGACGTCGGTCATCGGGCTGTTGCTCACGATGCCTACTGCGTCTTCCGGAAGATGGACGATGATGCGGTCGACCTTGGCAGGACTGAGATCGTGCTCGCGCGATAGCTTCAGGAATGCATCGAGGGGCGCCTGGTTGGGATAGCCCACCGGAAACGTCTTGATCCCCGATTCCGAGATGAAGTAGCGGCTTCCCAAATCCGCAACTAATGCTTCCGGTTTGGGTTCGGTCGATAGCGCCTGGATGAGGTTGTGAGTGCCGCCCATAACATCATGCACGCCGGTAAACCCCGTCTGTACCATGACCGCCGCAGTGACTCCGTTGCGTGCACCCATGCCGCCGAAGTCAAAGGCTTTTTCGATATGGTCGTTATCCTCGACCCAGCTCCACAGACCTGATACCTGCTGCGCCGCATAGGAAATCGCGTAACGCATGCGTTCCTCATCGAAGCGGGCGAGCGAAGCCGCTGCCGCCATGGCGCCCATCGTGGCGCTATACCCTTCCGCTCCGCGATGCGTGCGTCGGACGAGATCCGGCCCGAGCGCCAGCAGGAACCGGCAGCCCACGTCGTAGCCCAGGGCCACAGCGCGAATCATTTCCGCTCCGGAGCGCTGTTCCTTCTCCGCCATCGACAGCGCCGCCGGAACCGTAGCAGAACCGGGATGCGCTTTAGTTACCGGCTCGAAGTCGTCGGATTCATCGGCATGAGCCAGCATGCCGTTGACGAACGCCGCGTTGATGGCGCTCGTCCTGATGTTGCTCGCGACGATTGATGCCTCAGCCACGCCGCCCTGCGTGCGAATGAAGCGAGTCGCAATCATGCCTGGCGAGAGCGCTGATCCTGACACCATGCTCGCGATCGTGTCCAGGATGCGCTGCTTCGCGTCGAGCAGGACGCGATCGGGAAGAGCACGGTCGCGGGCCGCGACCATGTATGTCGCTAAGCGGCCGGTGAGATCGTCTGCGGCGAGAGACCATCCTGCCGGTAGGAAGTAAGAGGCGACGGTGGCGCTGCCGGCCTTGAGAAGTCGCCGCCGGGTCAAAACGAAAGGATCGTCACACCGATGCTCTTGCATGCACACTCTCCACGAGTCAGACGACGCCTATCGTGCCGAATGATTCGAAGCACCGCAATGTACAGGAGGAGATTGTTGATCGGCTAAGACTAGCCGTGCTTCCCGCAATGTCGGCTTTGGGTCCGAAGCGGCGTCGGGCCTTAGGCTCGGGCCGATTCCTCAGGAGTCCAGCCGCAGCCGTTCCGTCACCGTTCAGGCTATTTCGCGAAGCCTGTAGACGACTCGTCGCGTGCTCCTTGAGCCGGACGACGACCGCCGGCTAGTGTGCAAGGTCCGCTTTGCTCCGTTCGTTGGGCATCACAGAGGAGGACGGCATGCTCCGGCGACTGATGATTATTCTCTTTGTAGCTTTTGTTGCAGCGCCGACTCTATGCATTGCTGCCTCGCCGAGCATCACAGCTGATGTCGCCATGCAGATCATCAACGGATGCGTGGCGCACGCCAAAGGCAAGAAGCAGAGCCACGCAATCGCAGTCTACGACGAGGGCGGGCATCCCGTTGCTCTCCTGCGCATGGATGGTAACCAGCCTGGCGTCACTGAATTCGCGGTGCAGAAGGCTGAAGCCGTGGCAAGCTGGCACTTCTCCACGGCAGACATGGCAGCATCCACAAAGCAAACGCCTGGCTTCGCCAATGCGCCGCACGTCGTTACAGTTGCAGGCGGCATTCCCGTCTACTCGATCGAGGGCCAGTACGTCGGCGCCGTTGGTGTTTCAGGCGAGGCGCCGGAAGATGACACGGCCTGTGCAGAGGCCGGTGTTAAGGCCGCTGGCCTTTCAATCAGTCGCAAGCCCAAGGGCTGAGTGACTCGCCCGACTGCTCGCTCAAAGCTGCCGCGAGCTCTGAAAGAGGCTGACATCCCAAAATGAGCGGTACTGTCAAACTCCGCGGGTTGTTTCTGGTCGTTGCCACGTGCTGCGCGGGAGGTCTCGCAGCGTCTTCGAAGGCAGACGACTCGATCTACCTCAATCCCGGCGTGATGGCGCCAGCCGGCGATGGGCTGGTGTTGAACCTCTACTGCATCGGCAGCGGTTCCCCGACCGTCGTCTTCGATTCAGGCCACCAGGATTGGGCCCCCGCCTGGTCTGTAGTGCAGCCCGAAGTCGCGAAGTGGACGCGTGCCTGCAGCTACGATCGCCCAGGCTCCGGCTTCAGCCCTGCAGGTGCGATGCCGCGCACGAGCATTCGCATTGCCGACGAACTGCACGACGCTCTCCACAGCGCGGGCATCACGGGTCCCTACATTCTGGTCGGTCATGCCTTCGGCGGTTTAAACATGAAGGTGTTCGCCTATCGCCACATGGCGGAGGTCGCCGGGCTCGTCCTGATCGACACGGACGCGGGTGATGTCGCTCCGCCCGACGTCCTGCAACGCGAGCACGCGATCTTTGACGAACAGGAAAGAGACCTCATGGCCTGTCGTGATGCGCTTGCCGCCGGCAAACCGCTCTCGAGCGTGCCCGTGCCGACCCTGACGAATACCACCTGCGAGCAACGCTTCTTTCGCGGCTTTCCCGAGAAAGCCTGGTCGCCTGAGCTGAACGCGCTGTCCCTCAAGACGGCGCAGACGAGCGTCGAGCTATTCGACGCAGTCGTGTCCGAACTGCATGAGATGCCGGGAGACGAGGTCTACTTGAAGCAACACCAACAGTCGTTCGGCTCACGACCTATCCGCGTGTTGACTTCCGCCGATCACTTTGGCGATACCGAGAGCACACCAACTGCCGTGCATCTCAGGCATCTCAAATCCGAGGCGGCGATAGCCGAAGCTCAGGCGCAGTTCCTCGGGCTGTCTTCGAATGCTAAGCAAGTTTTCGCTTACCACAGCAATGCGGCGTACATACAATTCGATCAGCCCGACATTGTGCTTGCAGCCATCCGCGAGGTCTACGACGCCAACCGCGCGTCGTCCGCGTTCGGGCAGTGGAACACCCGGAAGTCGAACACCACCGCTAGCTTGCACGGATTGAGCATCGTCGATGCAAAGGTAGTCTGGGCCAGCGGCACAGGCGGAACATTTGTCCGTACGACCGATGGCGGCGAGACGTGGCGGGCGGGAGCCGTCCCGGGCAGCGAGAAACTCGACTCCCGCGACGTCTATGCCGTCGACGCTGAGACCGCTTACCTGATGTCGATCGGCAACAGGGACGAGTCACGGATCTACAAGACGACAGACGCCGGCAGCACCTGGTCGTTGCAATACACCGAGCAGAACCCGAAAGCATTCCTAGACTGCATGGCATTCTGGAGTGCGACCCGAGGCATCGTGGTTGGCGATGCCGTGGACGGCAAGGCCGAGTTACTGACAACCTCTGACGGGGGCGTGCACTGGACGCCTGTGCCGTCAGAATCGGTGCCTCCGGCAAAAGCCGGCGAAGGCTCGCCGGCCTCCGGGACATGCATCGCGACGCATTCCGAGAAGAAAGGAAAACTGGAAATCCGGCACGCGTGGTTCGTGACCGAGAACGCGTCGCGCGTGTTTCATACCGCCGATGCCGGCAAGACCTGGACGGTCTCCGAGGCCCCGCTGGTCACGGGCCTGAACCAGGGTGTCTTCTCGATCGCCGTCGCGGACGCCAATCGCCTGGCGATCGTTGGCGGCGACTACGATCATCCGCAGATGGTGAAACCCAATTCCGCCTATACCGACGACGGCGGCAGTACGTGGAAAGAAAGCAGCCGCCGTCCCGCTGGATACCGATGGTGTGTCGCGATCGTGCCGGGCACCCCCGGTCCCACCGTGTTCGCGGTTGGGCCAACCGGAATGGACTACTCGATCGATGGCGGAAAAAATTGGGATCAGATGAACGAAGTCGACGCCAACACAATAGCCTTCGCCGACGCTCACCACGGCTGGGCCGTGGGACAGAAAGGACTGATTCTCAAGTTCGAAGGCACTGTACCCGGCGGGATGGCGCCTTCGTTGAAAAAATAATCCCCACGGAGAGCACAAAGAATACGGAGATCGTTGGGCTTATGGACTGCCTACTGAATCACCTTGTCCGCGCGCAACAGCAACGATTGTGGAATAGTGATTCCGAGCGCCTCTGCGGTTTTCAGGTTGATCACCAGGTCGAATTTAGTCGGTTGGTCGACGGGGAGATCATTGGAGCGCAAAACCCCCAACCTTGCCGTCCTTGACCGCGATGCTGATGTGCCAATCGTCCCCGCCGTCCTTGAATTCGAGCTTCCAAACGTAGACGGCGTAACCTTTCTGCTGCGACTTCGTTTCAAAAGTCGTCGTGTAGCCTTGCTTGAGACGAGGTGCGAGCTCAGCGCTGAACTCGTTGAACTTCGCCGGAGTGATGTCGGCCTGAAAGGAAGCGTCGCCCTGGGCGATGAAAGCATCCCGCGAACGACTCTCAGTCGCTGCAAGCATCTTTTTGAGCGTCGCATTGATGGCAGCTGGCGGCTGCGCCCACGCATCATGGGCAATGGCGGCTATGAAGAAGACAAGGCAGCAGGCGAACCGGTAGAAGGTCGGGGATGGAGCAAGATGGGGGTCTGAGTTCATGGCTTGATCCCGGTTGGATGGACGATGCCCGCCTTGTCAGTCGCCCGGCTAACTGGTTGCGACACCGACTGATCAGAGGGGCTGAGCTCTAATTGCGCGGCTAGAAAGAACATGACCGAAACGAGGATAGCAACGACCGCCACGACCGTCGTTATGCCCCACACCAATAACGACGATTTCGATTCGGCGATGGTCGCCTTAACTTCACCGATGTCAGCCTTCGTGGCGAGTATCGGCAAAATGACATCGAGCCGTGTTTCAAGGGCGGTTAGGCGGTGCTCTATTTCTACGTTAAACGTTGGCGGCGGTGTCTCAGCCATAGCTACTCCAGCGTTGCGAATCGGTAGTTGAACCGCTCGTCCGTGCCAGCAAATCCAGACGCTTCATCCTGACCAAACTTTTGATTGCAACTGACAACGCGCGTTCAACGAAACCACGCACCGGTTACTGGCCTCGGTCCACCCCGCGGAGGCAGTCATTCAGCCACGTGCCGGAAAGCTTCTGGCATTTCGCGTCGACATTGCTCCACTTGCTCGCAAGCTCCACGCGGCATTGTTCCTGCTTGGTCACGGACTGCCGATCGCAGGCCGCCCGTGCTTGTAGGTATGTCCGGATGTCGGCTTCGCTCATCGCCTTGCTGGCGCGCGTTGTGCCGTAGTTCACCGTATTCTGGGCGCCTACGGCAGCGGTGACGGCAGCGGTGACCGCAGCAAACGCAGCAAGCGTCAGCCCGCGCACGTTAGGTTGGTACCGGTTCCGACGCTGTCGAAATATGCTCTATTCTCATTTCGTGTCGTTTAGAGCCCTGAACAGTCGTCCGAGAAATTCATTCAACGCGGCCTCGTCCTTTATCCAGCGCACGACAACGACCAGGTCGTGGTCCCAATCAACGTAGATGATGTTCGCGCCGTTGCCGACAAAGCGTACGGCGGAAGCAGGTGCGTTCGGTAACGGTTTGCGGTCCGTATTGAGATACCAGTTGGCGAACCCGTAGTCGGGATTCGCGGGGCCGGGAGTGCGCGCAAGGTTCATCCACTGTTCGGAGACGATTTGGCGGCCAGCCCAGCTGCCGCGGCGCAGGAACAGGTAGCCAAAGCGCGCCATGTCCCACGCACTGATGAACATTCCGCCTCCGAAGTGTCCTCCTCCGGTCACCGACTGCACGTGCTGCCCGTCTAGCTCGATCCACGAGGTTTCGTAGCCATACCATCGCCACGTGTTCGAGGCGCCGATCGGATCCATCACTTCTTCTCGCAATACTTGTGGAAGAGGCCGGCGCCACACGTGCAGCGCGCAGAGAGCCAGCAGGTTCACGCGCACGTCGTTGTACTTAAAGAAAGTGCCTGGTGCGTGCATCGGGCGGTTGGGCCAGTCGTCCGGCGTGGCGCCGACGGGGCGGTCGGCCCAGTCGGGGATGCCCCACAGCGTGCCCGACCAGTCGCTCGTCTGCCGCAGCAGGTGATCCCAGGTGATGGTCGCGTTGTGCTCGTTGCCGAAGAGCTGCGCGCGCTCCGTGCTTGGCAGATAGGAGGAAGCGCGATCGTCGAGATCGCGAATGAGCCCGCGTTGCCATGCAATGCCGACGACAGTCGTCAGGAACGTCTTCGTGACGCTGTGTGCCATGTCGGTGCGTGCCGTATCGCCCCATTCCGCCGCGACATAACCGCGGTGGATGACGATGCCGTTGAGCGCTGCGCGCATTTGCGTCGGTCCGAGGATCTTGAAGTTCGGCTCGCGCTTGCCGAACGTGCTCTTCAGGTCCTCTGCGACATCCTTTGACGACGGATTCTCGTTCGCGACCGCGTAGTCGATGGCTTCCTTCAGTTTCGACGCATCGAAGCCGAGCTCGGCCGGCGCCTTTCTTTCCCAAGCGCCGCGCGGAGGAAAATAGTCCGCCGCCACCGCGCTCGAGGCGAGCAGCACGGCAAGCAAAACAAATCGCGAAATCTTCCGATCCTGTTGCGCGTGTGCTCCGAAGGACCACGCCGCAAGGGTACTGCCGATGAGGTTGATGAAGTCGCGCCGTCTCATTTGAATCTCCCGACGCTTGATACCAAAGCATCATACCGTGATGGGCTGCGCAATCGAAGGGCAAACGACTTCACATGTCATCTGTTACGTGGGTCACTCCTCGCTCTGAAGCGGGCCATCCTATCGGTGATACTCTTGCCAAATGCGACCCCTTCGCTATTCCATCAACGTTACCTTGGACGGGTGCTGCGATCATCGTGCAATCCTCGCGGACGAAGACTTGCATCGTCACGCGGTCGAGAACCTCGAGCGGGCCGATGCTCTCCTCTTTGGCCGGGTGACTTACCAAATGATGGAGGCGGCGTGGCGTGCGGCGGCGCGGACGGGGCCGAGGCCTGACTGGATGGCCGATTGGGGGATGCCATTCGCCCGGGCGATCGACGCGGCGAAGAAGTACGTGGTGTCGAGCACCCTGGAGCGGGTCGATTGGAACGCAGAACTCGTGCTCGGCGATCTGGGTAAGGCCGTTCAGCAGCTCAAGCGCGAGTCGGGCAAGGGACTGTTGACAGGTGGCGTGAAGCTGCCAATGGCGTTGGCGGAGCTAGGATTGATCGACGACTACGAATTTGTCGTGCACCCGAGGTTAGTGGGCCACGGGCCGACGTTGTTCGCGGGACTGTCGAAGTTTATCGACTTGAAGCTTGTTAGCCGACTGGAGTTCGGCTCGGGGGCGGTGGCGATGCGATATCAGCCGGCGTGAATCTCGGTCGCATCGTAACGGCGGCCTTGTTAGCCATTGCACTGCGACTTCTAGCTCGGCTTCGCGGACTGTCAAGCCGAGGCCCGGGATCAACGTCTCTCGGAGCGGCGTTTTCCCAGCCAAAGAGACCCGAGCCCAAGCGCCAGCAGCGCAAGTGTGCCCGGCTCTGGAACCCCGGGAGGAGCGTCTGGCGCGAAAGAGTCGGAGAGCCAGAAGCTGCCGGACGAATCGGAGGAGCCGGAACTATCTGTCGGATTACCGTTGTTGCCCGGAGGATCGTTGCTCCCGATCCCGCCGCCCCCACCGGCCGGATGCGGAGGTGGGCACGAAGTAGTCGACGGCGGCAGCGGTCTCGAATGGTTCTTGCCTCGATGACGGTTACCCGAGGTCGAGATCGTAACGTTGCTGGCTCCGCAATCACCCTGCCCGGTCTGGCCGATCGTGGTACCGCCACCATGCCTTCGAGGGGAGTGCGATGGGTGCAAGCGATCAAGCCCGTGATGCTCAAGGCGTAATTGCTCTTCGAGGAGATGCCATCCGATGTGGTGGCCGTCCGGACCGCCCAGCAGCGGATCGTTGAGCAGCGTGTCGGTCGGGTTAGCGCCCGCCGCCAAGCCCTCGGTCGTGACGAGCGTGGCCGAGGCGGCGGAAGTTATGGCCAATATCGCCATTCCGATCGCAAGCCTAAAGGCTCGTCTTGGATTCATGTTTTTTTCTCCCCCTCCCCTTCTTGGCTGTGCTTTTGTTCTTCCAGCCAAGTCGGCGTATGGGTGCATATAGCGTGCCTTACTCCGCAACCTATTGAAATCACGGTACTTTATGGAAAGCCTGGCGATGCTGGCGATTGCTTTTGTAAATTAATTCGACGCAAGCTTGCCGGAAATGAGTTGGGGTGCGTCCTCCCGTCGCAGGTAGCCGCTTTGGGTGGCACTCCCGTTCGCGATCTACCTTGAAGCGGCCCGATTCCAGTGGCTGAGTAGTTCATGAAGTTGCGCACTAAGCGCTCGCGGCCGACGCGTGACTAGCTCGCTCCAGCTCGCACTCAACGGCATGGCTGATGCCAATGTCCCCTTTGCCTCGGAAGCGGACAGGGGAACATCACCTGATCGCTTCATCGCGACTAGCGGAAGGTCACGACCCAAATCTGACAGCTCATCGCCTCATTGTTGAGCGCCATTGCTCACCCGCCTAGAGTGCTGACGAACCGCAACCGCCGGATCAGTTAAGGCGTGGAGCGATGAAGGGCAATGACAAATGAGGAGTTGGATCATGAACCACTACGAGACCTCGACGCCGCGTGTGACCTTCGGTATCGCCGCTGTTGCCATGACGGCGATGACCTTCGCAGTCCTGGTATTACTCCCGGCGGAAATGCGCGCATATGACGACCCGACGTCCACGTTGTCGGGTATCGTCACCGCTGCCTCCGTGGGTGCCCAAAGCGCGAACCTCGATTCCGGCGGGGCGCCGGTCTCGGCGAGTGTGCCCTGCACGATGGTCGAAAGCGACCGCGCGCAGGAGCTGTAGGCGAGAAGATACTTTCCTGCTCAGAACTAGGGCGCGCCGTGGAGTGCACGATGCACCGTCTGTTGCGCGTGCTAGCCTGGGTGATCTTGGCGCCGGCGATCGTATCGACGGCTCGAGCTTCCGAAGAGGCTCTGCAACTGCGCATCAACTATCTGGCATACCCGGTCGACTGGAATGGGAAATCGATCGTGATTGCCGGCCGGTTCCAAGCGCCGCTGAACGTCACAGGGAAAATCCCGGCGGTAGTCATCCTGCACGATACCGCGGGCGTGAAAGACAACGGCACCTACTACGCCACTTCGCTTAACCGGGCTGGGATCGCGACGTTCGAGATTGACCAATGGGGTGGCCGCGGCTTGCCGGGAGGAGCGTCGAGCCGACCCAAGCATCCCGGAGACAATCTGTCCGACGTTGGCGGCGCTTACCGCCTTCTGATCGCTCGGCCGGAAATCGACGCTGCAAGGATCGGTTTGCTTGGTTTTTCCATGGGGGGAATCGAGACGATGCTGATGATGACTCGCAGCAGCAGCGACGCGATCCTTGGCTCTGGCAATTACTTCAAAGCGGCCCTCGCCTTTTATCCTATTTGCTGGCTCTATAATCACGTACCCGGTGCGGAGTTCGCTGAACTCGTTGACGCCAAGATCCGCATTCTGATTGGCAGCGAGGATGACTACGATGACGGGCCGGGTGCCTGCGAAGATCTTCTCCGTCAGCTTGCGCCAAGCGATTCACGACACGTGTCGTTGAAAGTCCTCCCGGGCGCGACCCATATCTTCGATAGTCTCGAAGGGTCATACGAATTCGCTGACTCCGCGTCACATCGCCGCAAGGGCGGGACCGTGCACGTTCGCGCCAGTCCAGCCGCTCGTGAAGAGGCGAGAGACGATCTCGTGCGGTTCTTCACGGCGGCATTCGTAGAAAGATAATCTCTTCGCCGGATCCAGTGCACCCCAACCTGTCAATCAAGCGGACTGCTCTCCAGCAAGGCTAAGGTCGGCTGATCGTTTCGTCGTCGCTGGCGTAGGGTCGCGACCAAACCCTACGGCTCGTCGCCTCGTCGTTGAGCACCATCGCTCACCGACCTAGAGTGCCGACGACACGCAATGCGGGATGAATGGACGTAGTGCGCCGAAGGGCAACGATAAATGAGGAGATGGACCATGATGAGACTGACTATCTGGACCGCGGCGTTCTCTGTCGCCTTTGCTTTGATCAGCGGAGCGCAGTTGGCCCGGGCCGACGAGGGCTTGACGGCGCGAAACAAGACTCTGGTGCGCGAGTTCTATACGACCGTACTGATCGATCGCGACGTTGACGCCGCTCCGCGGTTTCTGCGGCCGGACTACATTCAGCACAATCCGCAGGTGCCGACCGGACTGACGGGGTTCATGGATACGTTTCGTGCCCGTTTCGCGCAAAAACTGCCCTCTGACTACAAGCGTGAATTGCTGAATGTAATTGGCGAAAATGACATGGTGGTCGTCTACGTGCGGCAATCATGGACCGGCCGCGACGCTCAGTTCCATCAAGCGCTTGGATTCGACATGTTCCGCGTTCAGGACGGCAAGATAGCCGAGCATTGGGACGCCGACTGACCGAGGAACGTCCACCTAGGGGAACACGCGGTTTGGGCAGATACTTGGCGACGACTATAAGCCCAGCACGGGCGATCTTCAATTACGCAAGTCAGCTTTTAGGCCGTAAGCGGACATCGACCGGGTGACGGGCTCGGTTTGCCGTCAACCCAGCCGGAGCAAGAGCGCCGCAATTTGGAGACGCAAGCAGCCGCGGACGACGGCTGGGCGCCGAGCCGCCTTACATCTGCGCCGGCTCAACTCCGGTGCTGAACCGCGCGATCGCAAACCCCGATGCACCGAAGACGAGCCCGAGGCCCAGCACGTACCACAGGCTGAGTGGATCGCCGCGCGATGCAATGAGCCCAGTGCCTATCATGAACAAGCCGATCGCGGCGGCCAGGGCAAGAAGGATGAGCGAACTGCCGCCGATGCGCGAGAGCACGGATACCTGCGTGAAGCGTGCGCCTACAGCGAGCATCAAGTAACCGACCAGCGTAAATCCGGGAAACATGATCCATCCCGACACGCCGAGATTCGCTGGGCCGATGCCGAACGGTGTGAGCAGCAGGAAGAGTCCCGAGACGAGACCGAGGATGAGTAGTATTGCACCGGCAAAGATGATCATGGATGCACCTCAGGTTCCCACTTAGACGGGAATTCGGACCAAGTGTAGCGCGTCGACTGGATTAGTGATGCAGAATCTTCGACAGGAAAAGCTGTGCGCGCTCCGAGCGCGGCTTGCCGAAGAAGTCGTCCTTGTTCGCGTCCTCGACGATTTTGCCCTGGTCCATGAAGATGACACGGCTGGCGACCTTGCGTGCGAAGCCCATCTCGTGCGTGACCACCATCATGGTCATGCCTTCCTTCGCGAGCTGGACCATCACGTCGAGCACCTCGTTGATCATCTCGGGATCGAGCGCCGAGGTCGGCTCGTCGAAGAGCATGCAGATCGGATCCATCGATAGCGCCCGTGCGATCGCGACGCGCTGCTGCTGACCACCGGAGAGCTGGCCCGGGAATTTGTCCTTCTGCGCGATCAGTCCGACGCGGTCTAACAGTTTCAGTCCGCGCTGCTTGGCTTCTTCCTTGCTGCGTCGCAGTACCTTGATCTGCCCGAGCGTGAGGTTATCGGTGATCGAAAGATGCGGGAACAACTCGAAGTGTTGGAACACCATGCCAACCTGCGAGCGCAGCTTCGGCAGGTTGGTCTTGGGATCGCCCACGGCCACGCCGTCGACAGTGATCTCGCCTTTCTGGAACGGCTCCAGTGCGTTGACGCACTTGATCAAGGTTGACTTTCCCGAGCCCGAAGGTCCACACACGACGACCACCTCGCCCTTGTCGACCTTGGTCGTGCAGTCGGTGAGCACCTGGAAGGCGCCGTACCATTTCGAGATGTTCTGGATCGAAATCATCAATCTCCCCTTGCCCTAGCGGATTACGGCGATCTTTTTCTGCAGCCGCTTCACTCCGAACGACAACGTGTAGCACAGCACGAAGTAGACGGCGGCGACGAACAGGTACATTTCGACGAGCCGCCCGTCGCGCTGCGCGATCTTCGAAGCCGCGCCGACGAAATCGGTAGCCGAGATCACGTACACGAGCGAAGTATCCTGGAACAGGATGATCGTCTGCGTGAGCAGCACCGGGATCATGTTGCGGAACGCCTGCGGCAAGATCACTAGCCGCATCGCCTGACCATACGTCAGCCCCAGCGCGTAGGCCGAATTCACCTGCCCCTTCGGGATCGACTGGATTCCAGCCCGCATAATCTCGCAGAAATACGCGGCCTCGAACATGATGAAGGTGATGATCGCGGTGCGCTCGGCGCCGATCTGAATCGGGCGCTCCGCACCAGTGATGGCCTGGAACATCTGCGGCATCAGGAAGAAGAACCAGAAGATCACCAGCACCAGAGGAATCGACCGCATCAGGTTCACGTAGCCGGACGCGGGCAGCGCGAGCCACGGGCTCTTCGCGAGCCGCGCCATCGCGAGCAGGGTGCCGAAGAAGAGCCCGCCGACCGCCGCGATCGCGGTGAGCTGCACGGTGTACTTGAATCCGTACCAGAGAAACGGCAGGGAACGCTCGACGACGCTGAAGTCGAGGTGCATGGCCCGTCTGCTACTTTGCACCGCCGGCGATGTAGCCCGGCACGGCAGTTCTCTTCTCGACCACCGCCATCACGCGGTTCGCAGTGAGCGCGATCACGATGTAGATCAGTGTCGCTGCAGTGAAAGCCTCGAAGAAATTGAACGTGTATTCGCCAAGCTCGCGCGCGCGGAAAGTCAGCTCAGCCAACCCGATCGTGAGCGCGACCGACGAGTTCTTGATCAGATTCATCGTCTCGCTGGTGAGCGGCGGAATGATGATGCGAAACCCCATCGGCAGCAGCACGAAGCGGTAGACCTGCGGCGTAGTGAGACCGATCGCCATGCCGGCGAAGCGCTGTCCGCGCGGCAGCGACTGGATTCCGGCGCGTACCTGCTCGGCGATCCGCGCCGAGGTGAAGAGCCCGAGGCACAGTACCGCGGAGATGAACTGCGCGTTCGCGGGATCGGTGTGCACGATCCAGCTCTTGAGCGGCGGAATGAACTCCGGTACGACGAAGTACCAGAGGAACATCTGCACCAGGAGGGGGATGTTGCGGAAGAACTCGACCCAGGCGTTGCCGAGCCGCACGAGCCACGGCGAGGTCGTCGTGCGAATCGTGCCTATCACCGAGCCGAGTGCAAGCGCGATGATCCACGAGCAGGCGGAAACCGCGAGTGTCCAGTAGACGCCGCTGACAATGAGCTGCCAGTACTCCTCGCCACCGCCGGGCAGCTCCTGGAAGAAGACGCCGAAGTTGAAAACATAGTTCATCGTTCAACCTCAGGTAAAAGGCCGGGAGCCCTCATCCGCTCGCCGGCCTTTGTTCGTGCTTGTGATACGTTCTGCGCGTTACTGCACGCCCTTGTCGTTCGGATTCTTGAACGCTTCCTTGATCGCCGGCGTTTCGGGGAAGTTCATGTTGATGTTCTTCGGCGGGATCGGGCTCGTGAACCACTTGGCGTAGATCTTGTCGATTTCGCCCGATTTCATTACGCCGCCGATGGTTTTGTCGACCAGCGCCTTGAACTGCGGGTCGTCCTTGCGGATCATCATGCTGTACGGCTCGGTGCGCAGCGACTCGTCCTTGAGGATCATGTAATCGCCGGGACTCGCCGCATTGGCGATCTGGCCGGCGAGCAGGATGTCATCCATCACGAATGCCGCGACACGATCCTGTGTAAGAAGCAGGAACGACTCGGCGTGGTCCTTGCCGTAGATCTCCTTGATGTCGGCGCTCTTCGTCTTCTCGTACTGCTTGAGCAGCGGAACGGCGGTCGTTCCCGACGTCGTCGAAATCGTCTTGCCGTTGAGATCGGCGAGAGTCTTGACGCCCGAGCTCTTCTTCACCGCGGCGCTGACGTTGATCACAAAGTAGGTCGGGCCGAATGAAACCTGCTGCTGGCGCGCGACCGAGTTCGTAGTCGAGCCGCACTCCATGTCGATCGTTCCGTTCTGAAGCAGCGGAATCCGGTTCGAGGAAGTGACCGGCTGCAGGTTGAGCTTGAGGTTGGGCATTTTAAGATCGGCCTTCACCGCATCGACGACCTTCATGCACAGATCCATCGCGTAACCGATGGGCTGTTGCTTGTCGTCGAGATACGAGAAGGGGATCGACGACTCGCGATACCCGATCGTGATCGATCCGGTGTCCTTGATCTTCTTCAGCGTGCCGGTCAAATCCTGTGCCGAGGCGGCGGTGGCGATGCCAACCGCGAGCAAGCCCAGCACAAACCTGTTGACGAATTTCATTGAGCCTCCCGAAAGAACTTTGAGTATACGAGGGTGATGTGGACGGCTGCGGCGCCCCAAGCCCCCTTGTCCGCCGCAATGTCGCGCTAGTGTAACGACTGGCCCTGCTGATGTCCACGAACGGATGAAGGCACTGCCCCGGTCCACCAAGACGGGTGGCCTATAATCGACCGATGGCTCTCGAGCCGATCCTCCTCGTGGCAGACATCCGCAAGATCGAGGCCGCACATGCCGCCGAGCCACTCATGGAGCGCGCCGGACTCGCGGCGGCGACGCAAGCGAGGGAGTTACTCGACGATCGACCCCCGCGCGTGCTGGTCCTCGCCGGCCCGGGGAATAACGGCGGCGACGCGTTCGTCGTCGCACGGCATCTCAAATCGTGGTTCTTCGATGTCGTGGTCGCGTTCTCCGGCGATGCATCGAAGTTGTCACGCGACGCGGGTGCGGCATACAAGGCGTGGCGCGAAGCGGGCGGCGAAACCGTTTCCTCTTGGCCCCAACGCGACGACTGGGGCCTTATCGTCGATGGCTTGTTCGGCATCGGTCTGACGCGCACGGTGGAAGGTGTGCCCGCGCGATGGATCGGGTGCGCGAATGAGAGCGGCTCGCGCATTTTCGCGATCGACATCCCCAGCGGGCTCAATGCGGAGACCGGCGTAGCCTATGCTCCGTCGATCCGTGCCGACGCCACGGCGACGTTCATTGCGCTGAAGCCGGGACTGCTGACCGCCGACGGGCCGGATCACTGCGGCGCGATCAGTGTGCATCGGCTCGATCTCGACTTCGACGCGCGATCGTCCGGCGCCGGCCGTCGTCTCGCTTGGGATGCGCTCGCCGCCGCGCTGCCGTCACCGCTGCTGCGCGCGCGCCACAACGTGCACAAGGGCACTTTCGGGACGCTGGGCATCGTCGGCGGCAACGACGGTCTCGTGGGCGCTGCGATTCTCGCCGGACGCGCGGCCGCGCATCTCGGCGCTGGAAAGGTGTGGGTGGGACTCGCCACGAGCGAGCGCCCTGGCGTCGATTGGATGCAGCCCGAGCTGATGTTGCGCCAGGCGAACGACGTCCTCGCGAGCAAGCCCGATGCACTGCTGGTCGGACCGGGGTTGGGCACGGACGCCGAAGCGCGCGAGCTGTTAGTGCAAGCGCTCGCGCTCGATTGCCCGATCGCGGTGGATGCCGATGCCCTCAATCTCGTCGCTGGTGATGCCGCGCTCGGGGTTGCCCTCGCGTCGCGCAAAGCACCCAGTGCGATGACGCCTCATCCCGCCGAAGCAGCGCGCCTTGCGCACACGAACGCGTCGACAGTGCAATCCGATCGTCTCCAAGCGGCCCAAGATCTCTCGGCGCGGTTCAAGGCGAGCGTCGTGCTCAAGGGCGCGGGAAGCATCGTCGCGCATGGGGACGGAACCTGGGCGATCAACGTCAGCGGCAACGCCGCGCTCGCGAGCGGCGGTACCGGCGACGTGCTCGCTGGAATGCTCGCCGCATTCATCGTGCAGGGTGTGCCCGTGAATCAGGCACTCGAATTGGCGGTGTGCCTGCACGGCGCGGCGGCCGATGCGCTCGTCGTGGATGGCGTCGGACCGGTAGGCGTGACGGCGTCCGAGCTTTTGCCTGTGTCTCGCCGGTTGCTTAACGCTGCGGCAGGCGGCGCGGCGCGGTAGCGAGGCGCGATGTGGCGCAGTCGTCGCTAAGCGGGTGATTTGTGCGCGGCGACTCGTGTGTTGAGTCGCCGCCGCAAATCGGGTACCCGCTCGACGACCGAATTGCGCCCCGGCGCCGAGCTACCGTGGCGCACCGCGTCGCCTAAGGCAGCAAGACGGTCGACCCAGTCGTCTTTCGCCCTTCGAGATCGCTGTGCGCCTTCGCGGCGTCCTTCAGCGCGTACGTCTGCCGCGCGTCGTTGACGATCTTGCCCGACTTCACCATCGTGAACACTTCGTTGGCCATCTTCACAAGGTCGGCGCGATTCGCCGAATAGGTGTAGAGCGTCGGACGGGTGACATAGAGCGAGCCCTTCTGGGAGAGCAGCAGCATGTCGAACGGCGGCACCGCCCCCGACGCATTGCCGAAACTCACGAAGAGTCCGCGCGGGCTCAGGCAGTCAAGCGAGGCGGGAAACGTATCCTTGCCGACAGCGTCGTAGACGACCGGCACGCCCTTGCCGCCGGTCAGCTCCTTCACGCGCGCGACGAAGTTTTCGCGCGTGTACACGATCGTGTGCGTGCAGCCGTTGGCCTTGGCGAGCGCGGCCTTCTCGTCGGAGCCGACGGTTCCGATCACCGTCGCACCGAGCGAGCGCGCCCACTGGCAGGCGATTAGCCCGATGCCGCCTGCAGCCGCGTGCAGCAGGATCGTCTCGCCGCTCTTCACGTTGTACGTCTGCCGCAGCAGGTACTGCACGGTCAGGCCTTTCAACATCAGCGTCGCGGCGACGCGATCGGTGACGCCTTCCGGAATCTTCACCAGACGCTCCGCGGGCATCACGCGCACTTCCGCGTACGCACCCGGCGCGCCGCCCGAATACGCGACGCGATCGCCCGCCTTGACGTCGGTCACGCCCGAGCCGACCGCCTCGACCACGCCCGCGGCTTCGTTGCCCATGCCCGCGGGAAGAGCCAGCTTGTAGAGCCCGCTGCGCTGATATGTATCGATGTAATTCACTCCGATCGCGGTGTGGCGCACGCGCGCCTCGCCGGGGCCTGGATCGCCGACGGTCACGTCTTCCCATTGCATGACTTCGGGACCGCCGGTTTTGTGAATGCGGATGGCGTGAGGCATGTTTTTCTCCGAGTCGGGAATTAATGCGGATGTAGGGCTGACTTCGCTCGACCAAGTGGGCCGAATTTCGTCTATGTGGCGAGTTTACCGCAGGCCTGGGACGCGCACGAGGGCTCCCCCAGCTCAGCGCTCGCCCTCGATGGCGGCGAATTCCGCTGCGATCCGCGCGTAGAAGATGCTGATCCGTTCGCTCTTCAACAACGCCAGCAGCTTCTCGGCTTCTTCGTCGCTCACCACGAACTCGATCGCCACGGTCATGTCGGATGCGAGCTCGAAGAAGTGCTCCTCGTGCAGGATGCCGTGGCGGCCGAAGCCGGCGATGGCGCGGAACGCGGATCCGCCATGGATGCCGAGCTTCTTCGCCTGTTCCAACAGCCACTCGAACAGCGCGATGTGGCGGTGCGTCCGATTTTCGTGCACGTAGAAGCGAAGAATCGTTCCCTTCATGACGGTTCCCTCAGGACGCCAACGAGTAGAGCGCGCGGGCGAGCAGCAAACCGGCGACGGTCAGCCCCACGGATCCGACGACATGACTCGCGACCGCGATCGCGCCCCACAGATATTCCTTGCGCAAAAGCAGCGTGACAACTTCACCGGAGAAGGTCGAGAAGGTCGTGAGCCCGCCGAGAAATCCGGTCGTGACGAGCAACCTCACCTCGGGCGCGAGCACCGCGTGACGACCGAGCATCTCCATTGCGATGCCCATGAGCAAGCCGCCGATGAGATTGGCCGCGAGGGTCCCCAACGGCAGTGTGGGAAACACTGGATTGAGAGCTTCGCCGAGCCCCCAACGCAGCCAGGCACCGACCGCCGCTCCGCCGCCCACCGCAATAACACCGTTCCAGACCATTTGATCACCTCATCGCACGAACTGGTCGACGAATTCCGCACCTAGCCCGACTTCCGCATAATGCCGGCGGCACATCTCGATCTTGGTGAACACGTCCTCGTATCCCGTCTGCGCGCCGGCGTCGTCGAGATAAATCATCGCACCGCCGATGTTGAAGAAAGTGATCATCTCGGCGCAATCTTCGGGCACGACCAGCGTGTGAATCTCGCCGGGCGGCTCGTAGACGAAGCTGCCCTCCTCCGCGACCCAGTCGTGCTCGAGATAGCGCCAGCGCCCCCTGATCACGTAGCCGACGACCGCCATCGGATGCCGGTGCCGGTGCAGTACGCCCGAGCGGCGCACGCGCAGAAGATTGCACCAGCCGCCGGTAACGGTGTTGAGCAGTAGCGGCCGGAACCAGACGTCGCGCGCTTGTGGCACCCACACGCGCTCGTCGTCGGGCAGCGCGCGCGTCGCCAGCTCCGGCACGACGCCCGCCGATGGAACGACTAGCGTCACTGCTCGGTTTTGATCGCGCGGGTCAGCTCGGCCACTTCACGATCGACGTCGCGATCCTTCGGGAATGGACGCCCCGCGCGCCGATACCAGTAGCGGGCATTGCCAAGATCGCCTTCGACCATGTGCACGATGCCGTGCGCCCAGCAACCGAACTTTGTCTCGTCCTGCTGCACGATCTCATGCGCTTTTTCCCAATGGCCCTGCTTGAGATGGCGAATCGCGGTGTTGAGTGCCATGGTGTAGAGACCCCCCTGATCGGCCCTGCACGAGTGGCGTTGTTTACATCGCCAGATAGCCGCCGTCAACCGCGAGGATCGCGCCGGTGATGAACGACGCGGCCGGCGAGCAGAGAAAAACCGCCGCGCCCGCGAGGTCTTCCGGCGCACCCCAGCGGCCGAGGGGAGTGCGCGCGACGATCGGCTCGCTGCGCGCAGGATCGTTCCGCAAGGGCTCCGTAAGCGGCGTGGCGATCCAGCCCGGCGCGATGGCGTTGACGCGGATCTTGTCCGGCGCATAGGCGATGGCAAGCGACTTGGTGAGCTGCGCGACGCCGCCCTTGCTGGCGCTGTAGCCGGGGACGAGCGCGCCGCCAAAATACGAAAGCACTGACGCGGTGTTGACGATGCAGCCTCGTGTCTTCGCCAGGAGCGGACGCGCCGCGGCGCACAGGCGCATCGTGCCGCTGAGGTTGACGTCGAGCACTTCGGCGAACACTTTCGGATCGTGCTCGTCGCCGCGCCGGATGACGCCGGCGCAGTTGACCAGGATGTCGAGCTTCTCGAGCCTCGCGAAATACGCGGCGATGGCGCTCGCGTCGCGCACGTCAAGCCCGATCGCGCCTTCCCACCACAGGCCGCAGCGCTCGCGCGCCGCGGCGGCCTCTGCTTCGGTCGCGCCAGTGACGGTCACCCTTGCACCAGAGAGTGGCGAGCGCGCCGGCGATCGCGGCGCCGATCCCGCTCGTCCCGCCGGAGACGAGCGCCACGCGCTCGCGGAACGATTCCTCCTGGAAAGTCGCCGTGATCACTGGATGCTCTCCCCGAGGAGCGCACGCACTTCCGTGTCGCGCGGCAGCGGCGCCACTGCGCCGTATCCGGTCGTCGCGAGCGCCGCGGCGGCGTTGGCATAGCGCGCGGCAGTAACCGGATCGTCGCCGGCAAGGATGCGCGCCGCGAAGGCGCCGTCGAAGCAATCGCCTGCGCCGGTCGCATCGACTGCCTGCACGCGATGGCCCGAAATGCGCTCGATCCTGTGTCCATCGGAGACGACGCAGCCATCGGCGCCGCAGCGAAGAACGACGAGCGGCGTTCCGGCGTGGTGGCAGGCGTCGATGATCGAATCGGGATCGTCGCGGCCGAAGAGAAGCTTCGCGTCGTCGATGCTCGGCAGCGCCCAGTCGGCGAGCGCAAGCGTCGCGAGGATGACGGTGCGAGCGCGCGACAGGGGCCAGAGCTTCAGTCGCAGGTTCGTGTCGTACGAAACCATCGCAGCGGCACTCTTCGCGGCATCGATCGCTGCGGAGCAGGCGTCGCAGGCTGAAACAGAAATCGCCTGGCTGATGGCGGAAAGGTGCAGCACGCGCGCGGAGCAGATCGCATCGCGCGGAAGATTGTCTGGCGAGAGGCGGCTCGCCGCGGAATCCTTGCGCCAATAGCGGAACTCGTGGCCGTTCGCGCCGTGCGTAACAAAGTAAATACCGGTCTGCGCTTCCGGATCGCGCGTGACAGCGCGCGTATCGACACCTTCGCTCTTCCACAGCTCGAGGAACATGCGACCGAAAGCATCGTCGCCCAAGCGCGTCGCGTACGCCGCGCGGGCGCCGAGACGCGCAGCGGCGATGACCATGTTCGATGTGTCGCCGCCGAAGCCCTGCAGATATTCACGCGAGGATCCGCGCGTCTGGTTAAACTCGATCATCGGCTCGCCGAGCCCAATCACGTCGAACACCGGATCGCTCATCGACGAGCTTCCAGCTTGGCGAACGCGCCTGCATAGTCAGCCGCGACCTTGCGCACCGCGGTCGCGGAAGCTCCGGGCTGATAGAGATTCGAGCCGGTGCCGAAACCGTTGGCGCCCGCCGTCCAATACGGCGCCATGTTGTCCGGTCGGATGCCGCCGACCGGAAATACCAGCGTTTCCTTTGGCAGGACTGCGCGCCAGGCTTTCAGCACGGCCGGCGTCAGCAGCTCGGCCGGGAACATCTTGAGTCCGTCGGCGCCGGCATCGAGCGCCGCGAAGGCCTCGGTGAGCGTCGACACGCCGGGAAGACACACAAGCCCGAGGCGCTTCGCCTCGCGCACGATCGCGACGTCGCCGTGAGGCATGACGATCAGGCGTCCGCCGGCTTGCGAGACTCGCGCGACTTCGTCGACACGAAGCACGGTTCCTGCGCCTGTGAGGCAGCGCTCGCCGAACTCACGCGCCAACTGACCGATGCTGGAGTACGGATCAGGTGAGTTGAGCGGGACTTCGAGAATGCGAAAGCCGTTGTCGAAGAGCGCGAAGCTCACCTCGGCGACCTCGCCCGGCGTGATGCCGCGCAAGACAGCCACGAGCGGCAGCGGCGCGAGATAGTCGCGCAACGATCGAATGCTCACCGCGTCATGCCGGCCTGTTGCGCGAGCTTCCACAGCCCGCGCGCTGCCGCATCGACGGCTCCGATCCCTGCGTCGAGGCCCGCGATCTCGAGAGCGGCACGATAACGTTCGCAGAGCATGGCTTCGCCGATGAGGGTAACGGACAGGCCGCGCGCGCCGATGCGCTCCGTCCATGCCTGCGCGGCGGCGAACTCCGCCCCGAGCAGCAAACCCGAAAGGTAGTCGGACACGCCGTCGGGCGCAAGCTCGCCGGTGAGTGCCAGCGTGCGCGCGGAGAAGAGATCGTGCGAGAGCGTGGCACGCGCACGCAGGCTCGCGCCGACGCCGCGCTCGAAAGCTTCGCGGTTGGTTCCCCCGGTCGCGAGCCGGCCGAGAATGCTGTGCTCGCGCAATACCGAATACAGTTCTCCGGTCATGAACGTGGCGAAGGTTTCGATCCGGTTTTCCGCCACCAGCGCCCATTTGCTATGCGTGCCGGGAAGCACGACGAGCTGGCGGGAGAGTTCTTCGTCGAGCGCACCCAGGATCTGCGTTTCCTCGCCGCGCATCACGTCCGGAACATCTTCGGCGTCGCGGCAGAGCAACCCGGGAACGATGGCGAGCGGCGAATCGGAGACGCGCGTCAGCGCGCAGGCGATGGCGGCAAAATCCGCAGGACACTGCAAATATGGCGCTTCGAGCCAGCCCTGGCGGCTTCCGATCATGCCGCAGGCGATGAGCGATACCCCGGAGGGAGTCTCGCCACCGAGCAACGCCTTGAGCGCGTCGCGGAAGCGTCCGCCTTCGATCTTCTGAACGCCGAGTGCCGCGCTATGCTCTGCAACGATGCCACCATCGGCGTCGAAGCGATAGGCGCGCGCGGTGGTGGTACCCCAGTCGATGCCGATCAACGCGGGTGGTCCCGCTACCAACGCGATGCTTTCTCTTCGTCGCTGATGCGCGCCTCGACCCAGCGTTCGCCTTCGGGCGTCTGCTCTTTCTTCCAGAACGGCGCCCGCGTCTTCAGGTAATCCATGATGAATTCGCAGGCCGCGAAGGCCTCGCCGCGATGCGTTCCCGCGACTGCCGCGAGTACGATCTGATCGCCTGGTTTCAACTCGCCGACGCGATGAATGACGAGCGCGTCGACGATGTCCCAGCGCGAGCGGGCTTCCTCGACGATCTTCGCCAGCGCCTTCTCGGTCATCCCGGGATAATGCTCGAGCGTCATCGTGCGCACTTCGCTCGCCTCGTTGACGTCGCGCACGAGGCCCACGAAGGACGCGATCGCGCCGATGCGCGCGTCGCCCGCGCGCAGGCGCTCCAGCTCGCCCGCGACGTCGAAGTCTTCGCACTGAACCCTGACCGGCACGCTAGCCTCCGGTGACCGGCGGGAAGAGCGCGACCTCGTCGCCGGCACGAACTGGGGTTTCGGCGCGCGCGACATCGTGATTGACCGCGACGCGCACCGCGCGACCGGGCGCCAGCTCGGCGGCCCACGCGCCGCCGCGCCGCGCCAGCCAGGCGAGGAGCGAGGCGACGGTGGCTACATCACGCGGAAGATCCACGTTTTCACCGGCCGTGCCGAAGACTTCACGCAGACGGGCGAGATAAACAAGCTGCACCATGGAGATATTCTAACGCTCGAAAACAAGAACGCCGGCGAAACAACCGCCGGCGCCAGGTGCCGAAGATAACGGCTCAGAACCGGAATTGCACCCCGACTGAAACCTGGTCGGAATCGGGGAGCCCGCTGCCCACGCCTTCGCCGGCAAAGCGCCCGAAACGCGCGTACTCGACGCGCAGGCCCAGTGAGTGCGTCACGTCGTAGCGCAGGCCGAGGCCGTAGTTCATGCCGTCGCGGGGCCGGCGCGGGTCGCCGGGAACGAGTGACGCCCCGGAGAAGAATTGGCGTGCATCACTCTGCGCGTATCCCAGACGCCCGTAGAGCGAAAGGCTGCGAATCACCTCCCAGCTCGTGTACACGTCGGCGTTCCACGAGCGTGTGCCGGCATCCGTCAGCGCGAGGCCTGGACCAGGGCCAACCAGCGGAGCTTGCATTCCAGGACGCAGCGCGTACTTGTCGGTGGTGTTCACCGCGGCTTCGAACGCGATGTCATTGCGCCAGCGATAACCGCCGAAGAGAAGCGAGCGTTGCGAGGAATCGTCGGCAATCGGGGCCGTGAAGCGATTCCATGCTAGCCGCACGTCGCCGAGCATAAGGCCGGTTGCCTCGGCGCCGTTCTCGCGCATCGAAACGCCGCCGTAGAAGCCGTTCTGACCGAACGCGGGCGCGCCGGCGCACAGCGTCATGAGCCCGCAAAGAGCGATCAGAAGTGGTTGTTTTCCCATCACTTTCACCATCGGCCGTCCGGCACCTTGCACTTTCGATGCACAGACTTCTCCACAATTTGACGTTACGCCGGCACCTCGGCCAAGTCAATTCGCGGACCCTCTCGAGCCCAGGTATTGCAGGATGAATGTTGCAATCTCGTCAGCGTCGGCCAACGGCAGGACGGGAAGGCGGGTCGCCAACGGCGCGTCCGTCGCCACGGCGACGATATGCGGGTCGCCGGGATGCAACAGCGGTTTGCCCACGCCCGCCCGGTAAACCTCGAGCTTGGGAATCGGGGCCGCCTTGAAACCCTCGACCAGCGCCAGGTCGCAGGGAGACAGCCGTTGGAGTGCGGCCTCCAGCGTGAGTTCCGGCGCCCCCCGCAGCTCATGCTGCAGCGCCCACCTGGCCCCCGATGTTACGAGCACTTCCCGGCAACCGGCCTCGCGGTGCCGGAACGAATCCTTGCCTGGCTGGTCGAGATCGAATTCGTGGTGGGCGTGTTTGACGAGCGAGACCGAAAGTCCGTGCGCGATGAAGCGCGGAATGAGCTGCTCGATGAGCGTGGTCTTACCGCTGCCCGACCAGCCCGCGAAACCGAAGACGCGCATGGTTCAAGCTTCGCCGATCACCGACCGAATGAACTCGCCCTTGGCGTAGGTATAGTCGGCTGCCTTGTTGACCCCGGACTTGAGAATGGCGAGCTTCTTCGCCTGGTACGCATCGCGCAGCGCCGTGTCGGCGCGCAGCACATCGCGAAACCGGCGCAGCGACGCGACCTCCGGATCATTCATTGCGATCACGTGCACGTGCAGCCGATAGCGCTTGCCGTCGTGCTCGATCGCGCCCACGCGCATCGGCCTCGCTTCGGGAAACACGTGTCCGCTCTTTTGGTGCTGAAAACCCAGCTCGTCGAGCACGGCGCGTGCGTCTTCCAGTCTCCCCGCTGGGTAGAGCGCCATCAGATCGACGATGCCCTTCCCGGCGCAGCCCGGCACGGCGGTGCTGCCGATGTGCTCGACATGCATCCACGGCGCAGCCTGCCGTATGAACTGGATCACTTCGTTCGCGGCACCGACGACGCCGGGCTCGTACTCGACGTAGGCGGTGCGCGATATCGAGTACGGCAGGATTCGTCGTGGCGATCTCATGCGGTCCGATCTGGCACCGCAATTCCAGGCGATGGGCGCGGTGCAAGCCGCATCGTCGATTCCCCCTTGCTTCTTTTGTGCCGAGGATTGTACCTCGTATACTGCGGTCATTCGCCTTTCGCAGCACGCACCGGTCTTCCATGATGCACTCCTCGCTTTACGCGCCGGTCTTCGGCACGGTCGCCGACGCCATCGAATCGATCATCGCCGGCGTGCCGCCGAGCCGCGAGCATGCCGCAAAGTCGCCCGAGATCGCGGCGCGAGCGCTGGCGCGCAAAGCGGCCACGCGGGCGGCTGCGCTCTCGGGCACTTTGGCGCTGCCTCCCGGCTTCTTCGGGATGCTGACCGTGCTCCCCGATCTGATCGCGATCTGGCGCATACAAGCGCAGATGGTCTCCGACATCGCTGGGCTGTACGGCAAGGATATGCAGCTCACGCGCACGCACATGCTCTATTGCCTGTTCCGCCATGCGGCGAGCCATCTCACGCGCGACTTTGTCGTGCGCGCGGGCGAGCGCTTCGTGATCAGGCAGCTTTCGGGCGGCGCGCTCAGGAGCGTGCTCACCGGCATCGGCATCAATGTCACGCAGCGAATCGCGGGCACCGCGGCGAGCCGCTGGCTTCCGGTTATAGGCGCTGCGGCGGTGGCCACCTACGCTTATTTCGATACGCTCCAGGTAGCGAAGACCGCGATCAGCATGCTCGCGACGCCCGCGCTCGAAATAGATCAACCCGAGGCTCAAGCTGAAGGCGAGCACAGGCTAGCTTCCTCGGAAGATCAAGGCGCAGGATCAAATAGAGTCGCGCTCCCGGTCCGGAAACAAAAGAGAGGATGAGCTCCTGAACCTCGGCAAATAGCGCGCTAGCGCGCCGGCGCGCCGGCCGCGATCCATGCTCCCAGTCTTGCGCGCTCGTCGTCCGTCATCCCGGTAAGGTTACCGATTGGCATGGCCCTGCTCGCCACGGCTTGCTCGTAGATTTTCTGCGCGTTGGTAGCGATGCGCTCCGGCGTGTCGAGCTTGACGTCCTTCGGCGCGATCGCGAAGCCTTCCTGCGTCGGCTTCTCGGCGTGGCAGGCGACGCAGCGCTGGGCGACGATGGCCCGAACCTGCGCAAAGCTAACCGCATCGCCCGCGCGAGGTCTCGCCGGCGCGATTGTGACCGCCAGCGCGGCAGCGCCGATCGCCGCGCTCACGGGAATTGCCCATACGACGCGGCCTTTGTGGCGCAGGTTGAAGAAGTGCCGCACGTACGCCGCCAGCAGCATGATCGCGATGAGAATGAGCCACGCCTGCGGGTGCGCGTAGGTGAGCGGATAGTGATTGCTGATCATCACGAACAGCACCGGCAGCGTGAAGTAGTTGTTGTGCACCGAGCGCTGCTTGCCGCGCAGCCCGTCGAGCGGATCGGGCGCCACGCCCTGCTCCTTCGCCTGGACCAGTCGGCGCTGAGAAGGAATGATCACGTGCGCGACGTTGGCGACCATGATCGTGCCCAGCATGGCGCCGATCTGGATGTACATGCCGCGCCCGCTGTAAAGATGGGACAGCGCCCATGCGACGAGCGCCACGAAGCCGATCATCGCCGCTGCAATCCACGCCTCGCGCTCGAGCCCGAGGCGTTTGCAGAGCTGATCGTAGAAGATCCACCCGACCGCGATCAGGGCGACGCTCAGGCTAATCGCCTGCCACGGCGCGAGGGTGGCCACGCTCCTGTCGACCAGATACACGCTCGCGTTCGCGTAATACATGACGACGAGCAGTGCGAAGCCGGAGAGCCAGGTCCAATACGCCTCCCACTTGAACCAGTGCAGCGTTGCGGGCAGCGTGTCTGGCGCGACGCGGAATTTGCGCACGACATAGAAGCCGCCGCCGTGCACCGCCCAAAGCTCGCCGCCGATGCCCGCGTTCGCGTCGGCGGGATCGCGCGGCGGCTCGAGACTGTTGTCGAGCCAGACGAAGTAGAACGACGCTCCGATCCAGGCGATGCCGGTGATCAGATGCACCCAGCGCAAGATGAGCTGCACCCAATCGCTCGCGTACGCTTCCATCAGCTTCCGCGATAAGTGGAGTAGCTCCAGGGGGACACGAGCAGCGGGACGTGGTAATGCGCCTTGGCGTCGGCCACGCCGAAATCGAGCACGACTTCATCGACGAACGGCGGCTCGGGCAATTTGAGGCCGCAGGCGCGGAAATACGCCGACGCCGAGAACACCAGCCGATAGCGGCCCTTCTTCAGCGCGTCGCCCTCGAGCAGCGGCGCATCGCAGCGTCCGTCGGAGTTGGTCACCGCCGTGCCCAGATGCTCGTAGCGCTCGCCGACGCGGCGATAGAGGGTCAGCGCCATGCCGGCGCCGGGCTTACCGTGCGCGATGTCGAGCACGTGTGTGGTGAGTCTGCCCACGCGGCTTCTCCCGTTTACGCGGTATTCTATGCCAGCATCTCCCGCTCACGAGAACAACGATGAGCCCCGTCGATCGCTACCCGCGCGACATGGTCGGCTATGGCGCGAAGCCGCCGCATCCTCGCTGGCCCGGCGGAGCGCGACTCGCGCTGCAGATCGTCCTCAACTACGAAGAAGGCGCGGAAGCGAGCGTGCTGCACGGCGATGCCGCGTCGGAGACGTTTCTATCGGAGATTGCCGGCGCGCAGCCCTTCGCGATGCGCCACATGTCGATGGAATCGCTCTACGAGTACGGCTCGCGCGCGGGCTTGTGGCGGCTGCTGAGGCTCTTCCGCGAGCGGCGGCTGCCGATCACGATCTTCGGTGCGGCGATGGCGCTCGAGCGCCACCCCGCGGCTGTCGAAGTGATGCTGCGCGACGGGCACGAGATCGCGAGTCACGGCTGGCGCTGGATCAACTACCAGCAGGTCGACGAAGCCACCGAGCGCGAGCACATCGCGGCTGCCGTCGAAACGATCCAGCGGCTGACCGGCAAGGCGCCGGAGGGCTGGTACACCGGACGCGACAGCCCGAATACGCGTCGTCTCGTCGTAGAGCACGGTGGATTCGTCTACGACGCCGATTCCTACGCGGACGATCTGCCCTACTGGGTCGAAGTCGAGACGCGCGAGGGGACGAAGCCGCACATCGTCGTCCCTTACGCGCTCGACACCAACGACATGCGCTTCGCGAGCGCACCGGGCTTCGCGAGCGGCGACGCGTTTTTCGCTTACCTGCGCGATACGTTCGACGTTCTCTACACCGAGGGCGATCCGCACGGGCTGGATCAGCCGAAGATGCTTTCGGTCGGGCTGCACTGCCGCATCGCGGGCCGACCAGGGCGCATCTCTGCGCTCGCGCGCTTCCTCGATCACGTGCGCGCGCACGAGCAGCTGTGGATTGCGCGGCGGATCGACATTGCGCGGCACTGGATGACGATGCACCCCTGGCGACTACGCCATGAAGCTTGACGAACTGAATGCGCTCGAGCCGGTGCGCTTCGTCGCAGCGCTCGCCGGCGTGTTCGAGCATTCGCCGTGGATCGGCGCGACTGTGTACGATCGCCGTCCCTTCCACTCGATCGACGACCTGCACGGCGCGATGATCGAGATCCTGCAGGACGCACCCGCTGACGCGCAGCTTGCCCTGCTGCGCGCGCACCCGGAGCTCGCAAGCAAGGCGGCGATGCGCGGCGAGCTGACCGTGGAATCGAATCAGGAGCAGGCCGACGCGGAACTGACCTGCTGCACCGCCGCGGAATTCGCACGACTTTGTGCGCTTAACCGCGCGTACGACGCGAAGTTCGGCTTTCCTTTCATTGTCGCTGTCAGGGGGCTCTCTCGCACGGAGATCATCGCGCGTTGCGCCGAGCGCCTCGAGCGCGACCCGGCGAGCGAGTTCGCGACGGCACTGGCCGAGGTTGCGCGCATCGCGCGCTTCCGACTCGAAGCGCTGATCGACGCCGAGCCGCCAATGGATGAGCCGCGTCCGAAGTCTAAACGGGGGAAGTCACGATGAGCAGCAAAGTGCGAAGCGTGCATCCGGTCGACGAGGTATTGCCCGCCGGGCGAATGCTCGCGATTGGGCTGCAGCACGTTTTGGTGATGTATGCCGGCGCGATCGCGGTGCCGCTCATCGTCGGCGGCGCATTCAAGCTGCCGAAGGATCAGGTCGCGTTCCTGATCAACGCGGACCTCTTCGCCTGCGGCATAGCGACGCTGATCCAGTGCGTCGGCCTCTGGAAGTTCGGCATTCGCCTGCCGGTCGTGATGGGAGTGACCTTCGCGGCCGTGGCGCCGATCGCCGCGATGGCCAGCACCGGCGTAATCATCAACGACATTTTCGGCGCCGTCATCGCTGCCGGCGTTTTTACGCTCGCCGTCGCGCCAATGGCGAGCCGCCTCATGCGATATTTCCCGCCGGTGGTCACCGGCACCATTATTACCGTGATCGGGTTGACGCTTCTTCGCATTGGCGTCAACTGGGCGGGAGGCGGCATCGGCGCGCGCAACTTCGGCGACCCGGTGAATCTCGTCACCATGCTGATCGTGCTCGCGGTGATTCTCGGGGTGAACAAGCTTTTCGACGGATTCGTCGCCAGCATCGCCGTGTTGCTCGGGCTCGTCGTTGGCTTCGCCGTGGCGATGGCGCTGGGACTGGTCGACTTCGCCGGCGTGCGGGACGCCGAATGGTTCGCGCTCGTCAACCCGCTGCGCTTCGGTGCGCCGGGCTTCGATGCGGCCGTGATCGCCACAATGTGCATCGTCATGATCGTGACGATGATCGAGTCGACCGGAATGTTTCTCGCGCTGGGCGAAATATGCGAGCGCAAGGTGGGTCGCAACGATATCGCGCGGGGGCTCGCCGCCGACGGGCTGGGCACGATCATCGGCGGCCTCTTCAATACCTTTCCCTATACGTCGTTCTCGCAGAACGTGGGGTTGGTCGGCGTCACGGGAGTCAAGAGCCGCTGGGTCGTTGCGGTGTCGGGCGCGATCCTGATTGCATTCGGACTGTTCCCGAAGATGGGGAGCGTAGTGGCCTCCATCCCACAACCGGTGCTGGGCGGCGCGGGGCTCGTCATGTTCGGGATGGTCGCAGCGACCGGAATCAAGATTCTCGCGCGCGTCGATTACGCATCGCGCCACAATTTGATCATCATCGCGGTGAGTGTCGCCGTGGGCATGATTCCGGTGGTCGCCCCGACCTTCTTCGCGCAGCTCCCGAAATGGACTGCGCCGCTGATGGGAAGCGGCATAACGCTCGCGACGGTGAGCGCGGTGCTGCTCAACGCGCTCTTCAACGGCCCGGAAACCGAGCCGGCGGAAACGCGAAGGGCTTAGCGCCCCAGCAGCTTCCCGATCGCTTTGCCGATGTCGTCGGCAGGAGCGGCCTGTTGTTTCGCAGCTGTCGCGCTCGCGGTGGTCGTGCCCGTCGTCGCGTGCCCCAGCGCGACTTGGCACGGCGCGCCGGCGTCGCCGGAAGGAGCCGCGATGAGCGATCCTCCGAGCACGGCCAGCCCGGCGCCGCCGGTCGACATGGCCGCGCCGATCTTCGCCACTGTGGCCGCCGTCGCCGCAGCATCGACACCGACCGTCGGCGAACTGAATGGTCCATGAAAGCGCACGAGCTGGGCGACCTCGTTCAAGTTGATCGAGACGCCCTGGCGAACCTGCGGCTTGATCGAGAGGTCGAGCGTCTCTGTGCGGAAATCGAGCGTACCGCTCGCGGACGCCGCGAGCTTGTTGGTTTCGATCGCGATGCTGCGATCGACCGATGCGATGCCGTTATGCAGTGGAAGGCGCACCACGGCGCACTGCAGCTCGGTAGACGCATCGACGCCGCGGAAGGGATTGACTGCGTCGGCAAGTCGCTCCATCGCCACGTCCGCACCGCTCTTGCTGTTGGCTAGCGATGCCTGACCGACGACCGCGAGCACGTTGCCGCTCGCGTTCGCCGCCCACTGATGCTGCGAGCCACCGTGTGAATTGAGATCGACCTTGACGTCGGTCTTGCCGCCGCGGACGTCGCGCTTCACGCCGTGCGCCGCGAGTATGGCGCCGAGCTCGAGACTCTTCGCATCGACGTGCAGCGCAAGTGGAGTATCGCCGCCCTTGCTTGCATCGAGCTGCGCGCGCGCCTGGATGTTCCCACCGAACGCGGACGCTTGTAGCACGGGAATGTCCAGGTGCCCGTTCTGGAGCGAAAGCTGGATGCGCAGCTGGTCGATGTGCTGACCGTCGGGCAACACCAGCTTGTCGATCGCGAGATCGCCGGTCGCGTCGAGCGCGCGCAGCGCAGCGACATCGATCGGCTCCTCGCTGAAGACGAAATGCGATTTGGCCGCCGCCGTTTTCGCGGCCTTCGCGTTGGCCGCCGCGGTGGCGGCCAACTCGCCGAGCGTCATCGTCGGCGCAGCGAGCTTGAAAGCGACGACCGGCCGCGGTCCGCCAGTCGTCACGCTCATCTGTCCGGTCAGCTGGGTCGTGCCGTAGCCCAGCTGCAGCTGGTCGAGCGTGACAGCGTTGCCCTGCACGGTGACCCTCGTGCTCACCACGGCCTTTTTCTCGTTGATATTCCCTTGCACAGTGACCGGATACGGCCAGCGCCGGCCGGCGAGCTGATCGAGCGGACCGAAGTCGCCCTCCAGCGCCACCGGCGTTTCGTTGATCTTGCCGCGAAAGGTTCCGCTCAGCGGCGACTGGGCGTCGCGCGCATGCACCGACAATTCCTCGATCACGACCGTAGTCGTTTCTCCGGTACGCCCGTCGCGATAGGTGAGCGCGCCGTCCGAGATGGCGAGGTCGCCGACCGCGAAGGCGCCGAGCGGTCCGCCTGAAGACGCGGGCGCACCGGTGTGCGCCGAAGCGCCGAGGGCAGGAAATTCCCAGTTGTTATTGCCATGCGGATCGGTCTCGAGGTCGATCGCGGGCGACACGAGCTTGAAGCTGACGACCTCGAAGCGCTTGCGCAGCAACGGCAGCAGCGCAATCTGAGCCTCGAGCTGCTTCGCACTGATCATCTGCGGCTGCTTTGCCCAGCTCGCGTTGCTCAGAGCGACGTCGTCGATCACGAGCTTTGGTTCGAGTCCGACCTTGAGACTGATATCGCCGCGAATCGCGAGATCGCGGCCGGTTGCCGCCTTTACGCGCTGCTGCAGTGGAGCAACGAATTCCCGAACGTCGACGCTGCGGATTGCGATCGCGACCGCGACGAGCAGGAGAATTACGATCCCGCCGATGACGGCGAGCGTTCGCCAGAAGACTCGCATGCGCGGATTCTACGCGCTTCGGCGCCGCGCAACGCTGTTGTCGCTGACGCCCGACAGAGGCTCGGGTTCCAGTTCTCGCCGGCGCAGGAGGGTGTGCGAGCTGCTATCGCAGGGAGGAGTTGAATTTTTCCAGCGCCGCGGCGCCGGGAACCAGATCCTGCTCGGTCAAGCTGTTGAGCGGCGCCTCGACGGTATTGAGCAGGCGGTGCAGATCATCGGCTTCTTCGTCTACGTAGAGCAACCCGGTGACGATCTCGCCCGCGGCCTTGCGTTGCGCGAGGTAATTCATGGCCCCGATCTGGTCGCCCGCGTCGTAATCGTCATGGAGCTTGCGCAGCCGCAGCGTCGAGCCGTCGTGCTGAACCACGGTCTGCACGGTCCCGGGCGCATAGTCGGCCGTGATCTCTGAGCGCGTGGGCATGAAGTCGAGCCGGTTGACGGCCTCGTTGTGCTCGCGCACGAAGTCGTAGCTCTTGGTCGATCCAGCGTGGTTGTTGAATGCGACGCACGGGCTGATCACGTCGAGGAAGGCGGCCCCCTGGTGACGCACCGCGGCCTTGATCAGCGGCACCAGCTGCGTCTTGTCGCCGGAAAAGCTGCGCGCCACGAAGCTCGCTCCGAGTTGCAGAGCGAGCAGCACCATGTCGATCGGCTCGTCGTTGTTGACGGCGCCGCGTTTGCTCTTCGAGCCCTTGTCGGCAGTGGCGGAAAACTGTCCTTTGGTGAGCCCATACACGCCGTTGTTCTCCACGATGTACACCATGTTCACGCCGCGTCGCATCGCGTGCGCGAACTGACCCAGCCCGATCGAAGCCGAGTCGCCATCGCCCGACACGCCCAGATAAATGAGGTCTCGGTTGGCCAGATTGGCGCCGGTCACGACCGACGGCATGCGGCCGTGCACGCTGTTGAAGCCGTGCGAGTTGCCGAGGAAGTACGTCGGCGTCTTCGACGAGCAGCCGATGCCCGAGAGCTTGGCCACGCGGTGTGGCTGCACGTCCAGTTCGAAGAAAGCCTGGATGATCGCGCCCGAGATCGAGTCGTGTCCGCAGCCCGCGCATAGAGTCGACACCGTGCCTTCGTAATCCCGATGCGTGAAGCCGAGCTTGTTCTTCGGCAGCTCGGGGTGGTGCAGCTTGGGCTTGGTGAGATAGGTCATGGCGCAACCTTCCGCAGCGGCGTAACGTTGAACAGCGCGAGCTTCTCGCTCATCTCGCGGATGATGAAGCGCGCCGTGATCGGCGTCCCGTCGTAGTGCAGGACCGGAATCAGCTTGGCGGCGTCGACCGCAAGCTCGTTCGCCAGCAGCATCCGCATCTGCGCGTCGCGGTTCTGCTCGACGACGAATACCTGCTCGCGCTCGGCGATGAAGTCGGCGACTTCGTCATGGAACGGGAAGGAGCGCAGCCGCAGCGTGTCGAGGTAGATCCCCTGCGCCGCGAGCGCGACGAGCGTTTCCTCCATTGCCGCGCCCGTCGAGCCGAAATAGATCGCGCCGAAACGCGTGGTCTGGGCAGCCTTATGCAGCACCGGTTGTGGCAAGTATTGTTTCGCGCTCTCGAATTTGCGCAGCAGCCGCTGCATGTTGTCGACGTACGTCGCGCCGTCCTCGGTGTAACGGGCGTAGCGGTCCTTGGTCGAGCCGCGGGTGAAGTATGAGCCGCGGCTTGGATGCGTTCCCGGATAAGTGCGGTAGGGGATCCCATCGCCGTCGACATCGAGATAGCGCCCGAAGTCCTTGCCCGCTTCTAGCTCTTCGTAGCTCATCACCTTGCCGCGGTCGAGCTTGCGCGAATCATCCCAGGCGAGCGGCTCGCACAGCCAATCCTGCATGCCGATATCGAGATCCATCATCACGAAGATCGGTGTCTGCAGCCGGTCGGCGAGATCGAAGGAAAGCGCGGCAAAGTCGAAGGCTTCCTTCGGGTCTTCGGGGAAAACGAGCACGTGCTTGGTGTCGCCGTGAGAAGCGTAGGCGCAGGAGACGATGTCCGCCTGCTGTGTCCGTGTCGGCATGCCCGTCGACGGGCTCCCGCGCTGGATGTCGAACAACACGACCGGGATCTCGGCGAAATAGGCGAGCCCGATGAACTCCTGCATGAGCGAGATGCCCGGCCCGGAAGTGCAGGTGAAGGCGCGCGCGCCGTTCCAGCCCGCGCCGATCGCGATGCCGATGGAAGCCAGCTCGTCCTCGGCTTGCACGATCGCGTAGCGCGCCTTGCCGGTCACCGGGTCGGTGCGGAAACGCTTGCAGTGGCGAGCGAACGCCTCCGCCATCGAGGAAGACGGCGTGATCGGATACCAGGCCGCAACCGTCGCTCCGCCGTACACGGCACCGAGCGCGGCGGCGCTGTTGCCCTCGATGAAAATTTTTTCGCCGACCGCACCAGTGCGCTTCACCTTGATGCCGAGCGGCCAATCCAATTCGTTCTGCGCATAGGTGCGGCCCATGTGCATCGCGTGCACGTTCGGCTTGAGCAGTGCTTCCTTGCCCTTGTAAAGCTCCCCGATCAGCTCGGCGATCGCCTCGGGCTCGATCTCGAGCAGCGTGGAGAGCGCCCCGACGTAAATGATGTTCTTGAACAGCTGCCGCTGGCGAGCGTCGCTGTACTCGCGATTGCAGATCTCGGTCAGCGGCATCCCGATCACGTTGATGTCGTCGCGGAACTTCGACAGCGGAAGCGGTTTGGTCGAGTCGTAGAAGAGATAGCCGCCCGGCTCGATCTCCTTCACATCCTGATCCCAGGTCTGCGGATTCATCGCCACCATGAGATCGACGCCGCCGCGGCGGCCTCGCCATCCGGCTTCCGAGACGCGCACCTCGAACCAGGTCGGCAATCCCTGGATGTTCGAAGGGAAGATGTTGCGCGGCGCGACCGGAATGCCCATGCGCAGGATCGATTTGGCGAACAGAAGATTGGCCGAGGCCGAGCCCGAACCATTCACGTTCGCGAACTTCACCACGAAGTCGTTGAGGCGCGCGATCGGAGCGACTTTCATCGGCGCTTGCTCACTCCGCGGCCGCGGCCTGCACTGGCCGCAGTTTCGCGACCGGCGACTGCCGCCGGTGCTTGTCGCAGGCCAAAGCCGGCTCGAGGAAGAATTTCTGCATGTCCCAGGCGCCGGTCGGGCAACGCTCGGCGCATAGACCGCAGTGCAAGCACACGTCCTCGTCCTTGACCATCACGCGGCCTGTCTTCAGTCCGCCATCAAGGTACAGGTCCTGCGTCATATTCCGCGCCGGTGCGTTCAGCCGCCCGCGCAAGTCCTGCTCTTCGCCATCCGCTGTGAAGGTAATGCAATCCATCGGGCAGATGTCGACGCAGGCATCGCATTCAATGCACAGCTTCGGCGTGAACACGGTCTGCACGTCGCAATTGAGGCATCGCTGCGCTTCCGCATACGCCTGCTGCACGTCGAAGCCGAGCTCCACTTCGACCTTGATGTTCTTGAGCGCGATGACCTTGTCCTTGAGCGGGACTTTGTAGCGCGCGTCGTTGGAGATCGCATTGTCGTAGCTCCACTCGTGGATGCCCATCTTCTGCGAGAGCAGATTCACGAGCGGCGGGGGGCGCTTGGTGAGGTCTTCGCCGCGGCAGAGCTGATCGATCGAGATCGCGGCTTCGTGGCCGTGCGCGACCGCCCAGATGATGTTCTTGGGGCCGAAGGCGGAATCGCCGCCGAAGAAAATCTTCGGGTGCGTCGACTGGAAGGTCACCTTGTCGAGCACCGGCAAACCGTGGCGGTCGAACTCGACGCCGAGGTCGCGCTCGATCCACGGGAAAGCGTTCTCCTGTCCCACCGCGACCAGCACGTCGTCGCATTCGAAGTGCACGTCCGGCTCACCGGTCGGAAGGAGCTGCCGGCGTCCGTCGGCGTCGTACTTCGCGCTGACCTTTTCAAACGTGACGCCCGTGAGCTTGCCGTTCTCGTGCGTGAACGCCTTGGGCACGTGGTAGTTGATGATCGGGATGCCCTCGTGCATGGCATCCTCCTTCTCCCAGGGCGAGGCTTTCATTTCCTCGAAACCCGAGCGCACGATCACCTTGACGTCCTCGCCGCCGAGACGGCGCGAGCTGCGGCAGCAATCCATCGCGGTATTGCCGCCACCGAGAACAATCACGCGCTTGCCGATATGGTCGATGTGGCCGAAGGAGACGCTCGAGAGCCAGTCGATGCCGATGTGGATGTTCTTCGCCGCCTCTTTGCGGCCTGGAATGTCGAGATCGCGCCCACGCGGCGCGCCGCTGCCGACGAAGATCGCGTCGTAGCCCCCGCTGTCGAGCAGCGCTTTCAGACTGTCGATGCGCGTGCCGCCGCGGAATTCAATGCCGAGACCGAGGATGTAGCCCACTTCCTCGTCGATGATCGACTCGGGCAGGCGAAAGCGCGGGATCTGGCTCCGGATCATGCCACCGGCCTGCGCATCGGAATCGAAGATCACGCATTCGTAGCCAAGTGGGGCGAGATCGCGCGCCACCGTGAGCGACGCCGGTCCGCAGCCGACGAGCGCGATGCGCTTGCCGTTCTTTCTCGGCGCCTTTTTCGGCAGCCGATGGCGGATGTCGTCCTTCAGGTCCGCCGCGACGCGCTTAAGGCGACAGATCGCCACCGGCTCCGGCTTGAAGCGCTCGCCGTGACCATTGCTCCCGGGAGTCCCTTCTTCCACGCGCCCGCGACGACAAGCAGGCTCGCATGGCCGATCGCAAGTCCGCCCCAGGATGCCCGGGAAGACATTCGACTGCCAGTTGATCATGAAGGCGTCGCTGTAGCGCCCCGCCGCGATCAACCGGATGTATTCAGGAACAGGGGTATGGGCGGGGCACGCCCATTGGCAATCGACGACCTTGTGGAAATAGTTGGGATCCGCGATATCCGTCGGCTTCAACACTTCTCCTCAATCGGACGCGCCCGGTCGCTGATGCTCTTCGCGGCTCCCCGTGCCCTTCGTCGCGCCACAGGCCGCGACCGGTGCATCGTCCTGCAAATGACAATCGTTATCCTACGCTACTGGCCGCAGGCTGAAAAGCTCTTTGCATTCAACTACTAGCGAGATGGACTTTAGGTCGATGGAACGTTGCGTCACGGCAACAATTCAGGTAAAGGACAAAGACGTCCTCGTGAGGTCCCTCGCGATGACTTGGAGCGACAACACGGAGGACCATTGGCTCTAGACGATCATGACGTGATCGACCTGCGCTCGGACACCATTACGAAGCCGACCGCCGGAATGCGCGAGGCAATGGCCTCCGCGGCAGTGGGCGACGACCAGTACGGTGAGGATCCCACCTCGAATGCCCTGCAGGCGCGCGTCGCGCAGCTTCTCGGGAAGGAAGCCGCGCTGTGGCTGCCCTCCGGAACCATGGCCAACCAAGTGGCGCTGCGAGTGCTCACGCGCCCGGGCGACGACGTGATCGTAAGCCGCGAAAGCCATGCCGTCTGGCACGAGACCGGTGCGGGGGCAGCGAATGCCGGGGTCCAATTCACCGAGGTCGGTGCCCGCGGCACCTTTACTGCCCAGGAGTTCGCCGCTGCCTGCAAGCCACGCGGCCACGTCATCTACCCGCCGACGACGCTGGTCGAGATCGAGAACACCCATAACCGCGCAGGGGGTGTCATATTCCCGCAGGATGAGGTCGCCCGCATCTGCGCCGCCGCCCGCGAGCGCGGCGTGGCGAGCTTCCTCGATGGGGCTCGGCTCTGGAACACGGCGGTGGCGGGCAAGCGCACGCCGGCGGAGCTCGCCGCGCCTTTCGATCTCGTTGCGGTGGCGCTCTCCAAGGGCCTCGGCGCGCCCGGCGGTTCGCTGCTGGCGGGATCGCGCGAGCTGATCGAGCGGGCGCTGCGCTACCGCCGCATGGCCGGCGGCGCGATGCGCCAGGTCGGGATCTTCGCCGCAGCAGGCCTTTACGCGCTCGAGCGGCACATGGACCGTCTCGCCGAGGATCACGCCAACGCGCGGCTGATCGCCGATCGGCTTGCATCGAGCCCGCGCATTGCGATCGACCTCGAGACCGCACAGACCAACATCCTCGTCTTCAGCGTGAAGGAAGGCGCCCCCGACGGCGCCGCGGTCGTCGCGAGGGCGAAGGAGCAAGGCGTGCTGATCTTCGCCTTCGGTCCGCGCATTCTGCGCGCGGTGACGCACCTCGACGTGACGCGCGACCAGTGCAGGCGCGCTGCGGAGATTTTGGTCGAGATTGCGGAGGGCTACTCCGCGTAATAAACCGCGAAGTCCCCCGCGTCGTCCTGCCACAGCACTACCGACAAGAAGCCGGCGCGCCTGAGCAGCGCGGCGAAATCCTCCGGGCTGTACTTGTAGGAGTTCTCGGTGTGGATTCGCTCGCCGGCGCGGAATGCACGCTCCTGCCCTGCGATCTGCACGACCTGCTCGCTGCAGGCTTCCAGATGCATCTCGATGCGGCTCTGCTCTTCGTTGTAGAACGCGATGTGCTTGAACGCGGAGGGATCGAAATCGCTGCCGAGCATCGCATTGACATGGTTCAGCACGTTGCGGTTGAAAGCTGCCGTGACGCCCAGCGCATCGTCGTACGCGGCCTGCAAGCGCGCCGGCTCCTTTTGCGTATCGGCCCCGATGAGAAGGCCCCCGCGATTGCCGCACTGCCTCCGCACCCCTCCAAGAAAGGAGACGGCGTCCTCCGGAGCGAAGTTGCCGATGCTCGAGCCTGGATAGAAGAAGGTCACGCCGCCGCTGTCGAGCTCCGGACCGAGATCGAGCTCTTCGGAGAAGTCGGTCACCACGCCGGTGAACTCGATCTCCGGATGTGCGGCGGCAAGCCGAGCAAGCGCCGGCTCGATGGCCGGCGCAGCGATATCGACGGCGGTGTAGCGTCTCGGCTGCAGATAAGGCAGCCAGAATTCGCCCTTGGCGCAATCGCCCGCGCCCAGGTCGACGAACTGGCGACCACGCCCGGCAACCCCGGCGATCGTCGCCGCATGCGCGGCGAAGATCGCCCGCTCGGTGCGCGTAAGGTAATACTCGGGCAACTCGCAGATCGCCTGGAACAGCGTGCTGCCGAGCGCATCGTAGAAATACTTGGGCGGAATCGCGGCAGGCGACCCGAGCAGGCCGTCGACCAGACCGGTCCATTCGGTGCGCGCCTGCGGCCGCAGCGCGCCGATCATGCGGTTGATCAGACGATAACGCCGCAGCTCCCGCTCGGCACCCCGAGACGTGGCCGTTGCCCATCGCGCCATGATTGAGCCCCCTAAATCTGGATAATAACCGTCGCGGTCGTTTTGAAAAACTTACAGTCCGGGCCGCGTAAACCGAATCGCTTACGGTTGAGATGATCGCTGCTTTGGAGCATGCCACGACTCGGGCACGCCGGCGACAAATCGTTCTCGGTGTTCGTCGCTGCCTTTGCGGATATTGAACCGTCTCGCAAATCCCGTGCCCGAATCGACCTCGCCCTTCGCTTCGTGGATCGGCCTTTTCGCTGGCGATGAGTTTCGCCTCGCGACCGGGCGCTGCGCCGACTGCGCCGCGATCCCGCAGGCTCTGTGGTACTTCGAGGACGAAACGATCGCGGCGCCGCGACCAGGCGTTCCCGTCGCCGGGTTCACCCCCGGGCTCACGACGCGGCAGGACCTCGAGCGTTGGGCCGCAACCCATCCCCCGGACGGAGCCATCGACGAGCCACCGCTCATATGGATCGGCTCGCCGGAAATTCTGCGCAGTGCGCGGCTGTCGCCGGACGGCCGCTTTCTCGACGTTGCCGGGCGGCGTCTCGCGTTCGCGATCGTCCCCAAGCTTGCGCTCAACCGTTCGTATTACAACGACGCATCGACTGCCTTTCTCACGACGAGGCCACTTTCGGTGCGCGGCCGGGCCGACGGCGACACCTTCACCGCGCGCACGCTCTGGCCCGAGGATTTCCGTCTCGACAGCAGCGCGGGGTTCCAGCATGTTGACACTTCGCCGGCGGCGCTGCGCGCGCTGGTGCGCGCCGAGCCGCGCGGCGGCGCGCAGAGCCCCTATGCCTGCGTAGCGCTCTGGGAGCGAACGCCCGGCAACGCGCGCCGCTGGGACAGCGCGCCGGTGCTCGCGGTCATGCTCAACGGTGCGCAGGGCGATGACGACGAGGCGCATGGCGGGCACTTCGCGCTAGTGACCGGACGCGTCGGCGCGGACGGCGCGATCGGCGACTGGCTCGCCAACAACTTCTACTCGCTCGATCTCGAAAGCGAGAAGGGCATCATCGCCAGCATGCTGCCGCTCGACAACTATCTCGCCGATCTGAACAGCGGGCAGGCGTGGTACCGGCCGTCGTATCTACTCGTCGCGGTCTTGCGCGACGAGCGCGTCGGGTGCCGCATCCAGGGCGCACTGGAGCGGGCCTACAACCAGTTCTACCGGCATCAGCTCGTGTACCGTCATTCGACGATGAATTGCACGAGCGTCAGCGTGGACGTTTTGCGCTGGCTCGGCTGGAATGTGCCAGCGCGCGGCGCGACGAGCTGGATCGGCGCGGCGCTCGGCGTGCCCTACTTCGTGCTGCGCGATCTGAATCTCGCGCGAGCGGCGCAAGCGTTCGACTATCTCACCGAGGACCAGACGCGCTTGTTGCCCGCGGTGGCCTTCGAGGAAATCGGCGTCGATCTGCTGCGCATGGCACGGGGCGAGCTTGAGCGTTCGCCGACTTCGCTCGAGTCGACCCTCGCCGAGGACCTGGACGCGATTCTTCTCCTGCGCGTCCCGCAACTTCCGTCATCGCGGGCCTGGGGCGACTATCCGGTCGCGAGCGCGAGGGAATACCATGCGCGCGTCCCGTCGGACCCGGCGCAGCGTCGGATCATCCCGGTGCCGGCGCGTCCGTTTCCGGAGCGGCTGCGCGATCCCGATTTGCTGCCTCCTCCGCGCCCGCGCTCGCAATACGCGCTGGCCACATGGGCGGTGCTGAGCGTCGTTGGCATTCCATGGCTCGTGTGGCGCTGGTGGCGCGGGCGCGAGTCCTAGTGCGCCATGGTTTCGGCCCGCGGTTCAATTGATCTCGTATTCGATCTGAAAGCGCAGCGTCGTATCGGGAGTGTTCTTGTTCAGGCCGAACAGCACGGCGGCGTCGTACTTGAGCTTGCTGCGCGTGCCGGTAAGAATTTGGCCGAACAGAGCCGGGCCCAGCTTCGCTTCCGTCTGGTGTCCGAAATCGTTCGTCCGACCCAAGGTCCCGAAGCCCTGTAGCCCCGGCTCGAAGCGAGGCTTGCCGCGCCACTTGAGCTGCCACTGGTAGCTGATCTTCGCCCCGGGGTCTGCGCCGGCCCCGAGCTGGCGCTCGAAGAACAGGTTGACATTGCCCTGCAGCGCGTCGAATTCCTTCTGGAGCATCGGGCCGAGCTTGATCGTGTTGCGGCCTTCGGCGTAATCGCGTGCGAATGTGGCGAACAATCCGAGATCGAGCCAGTACTGCCCCGGCTCGGTCAGCGCGAAGACGTTCTCCCACTCGATCTCGTCGAGCTTGTACGACTCGTTCGGAAGCCGCGTCGTGCCGATCCCCAACTCGCTTTTCCACCACGAAGTGAAGCCGTAGCCGATCTCGCCTTCGACCTGGCGCAGCCGGTTCTCCTCGTTGTCGTGCCACCACTGATAACCGCCGAGCAGCTCGAACTCGAGCTCGCCCTGCACGACGGTCGGAACGAAGATCTTTTCCGCCGGATCGGCTGCTGCGATCGATGCTGACAGCGATAGCGTTACAGCGGCGGCCCAAACGATCAGGCCGCGCGAGGTGCTCCCTTTCCTGTTGCTCCCTTGGTCGGTCTTCCCCATAGCTTCATCCCGACAGCGATCAGCGCGCCGGTCACGATGTAAAACAAAACCTGAATGCCAGCAGGACGCGCGTCGTAGCCGACGAGTGCGTGCAGGGTTTGCCCGAGGATGGAGCGATCGGAGAGAACCCGGGAGCTGTCCCATACCATCGGCCCGAGCGACGGCAGGACATCCGCCTGGACGAGGAAGCGTGCCGCCTGCGAAGCCATGCCCGCGGCCAGCAGAAGCATCAGCCAGTTGGTGACCGTGAAGAAGTGACGGATCGGAATGCGGAGCAGACCGAAGTAAAGCGCGACGCCGGTGGCGCAGCCGCCGGCGATGCCGAGCGCCATGCCGCCCGCGACGTCGACCCAACCGGAGCCACCAGCAGCCTGAGCGAAAAGAAACAACACCACTTCCGAGCCCTCGCGCAGGACGGCGAGGGCGACGACGATCAGGAGCGCAGCAAGCGGCCGCTGCCCGACCGACACCTCGGCGCCGAGCGTTTGCATCTGCATGGCCATCTCGCGCCCGTGCGTGGCCATCCAGATCGCGTGCCAGGCAATCATCGCGACTGCCGCGAACAGAACGGTCGCATTGAAGAGCTCCGGTCCCATGCCCGCGGCCGCGTCAGCGATCAAGCCGGCCGACAGGGCGACACCTACGGCGCCCAGAACTCCGGCGAGAATCCCGGCTCCGACCCAGCGGGTCCGGCTCGGCACGCCGCGCGTCGCGGCGAAGACGACGCTCACGATCAGCGCTGCTTCGAGCACTTCGCGAAAGACGAGTACCGCGATGCCGGCCATGGTTATTGCGCGATCAGCACGCCCTTGGCGCTGTCCTTGTGGAAGTCGCCGAAGAACGGATAACGCCCGGGTTTGAGCGGACCGACGAACACGGTGATTCGACCGTTTGCGGGTACAACTTTCTCCCGGTTCAGCTCATAACTTTCGAATTCCTCCGCCGTCGCATCCTGATTCTCGATCACGAGCTTCACTTTCTTTCCGGCGGGAACCGTGACCTCGGCGGGCTCGAACTTGTGATCGTGGATGACGATCTTGACTTCGGCATCCTGCGCCATGGCTTCCGTCGCGATAAAAAAGCTCGCGACAAAGAACAGCCTCGCAGCCACTTGTAGATTCATGAGCGGTCCGTAGCAGTACTAATCATAATAGTAATGATTCTCATTAATAATTGCAACCGGCCCTTGCCCCCAAATTGGGAACAGGCGCCAGCCTACCGGGCGGCAAACCGACGTGCCTTGAGCCAGATCAAGGGGTTGCGAGGAGTTCGTACAGCGACAAGGCGACGACCTCGGTCGCCTTGTGCAGGTCGTCGAGCTTCAGGTTCTCGTCAGCGCGATGCCCGCTCGCCTCTTCGAGCGTGCGCGGGCCGGCGCCGTAGAGCACCGTGGGAATGCCCGCGGCGCTGTAGTGCCGAGCGTCGGTGTAGATCGGCATGCCGTGCGTCTCGATGCTCTCGCCGAGCACTGCTTTCGCATTGCTCCGGATCGCCGTGACCAGCTTCTCCTGGCCCGCGATCGGAACGAACGGGAGCGCGAGTAGCACACGCCGAACCGCGATCGTCACGCCGGGCCATCGCGCCGCCGATTCGCGCAGGCTCTTCGTCAAGGCCGATTCGACTTCGCCTGCGTCTTCTTCGGGAATGATGCGCCGGTCGAGCCGGAATACGACGCGATCGGGAACTACGTTCGTGTTGATGCCGCCTTCGATCAAGCCGATGACGAGCGTGGGCGACGTGATCCCGGAAGTGCTCGAGCGAATCGATGCATAGCCGCGCCGCAAAGCGTAGAGATCGTCGAGCATCGCCGTTGCTGCCTCGAGCGCGTCCACGCCTTTTCGCGGCTCCGCGGCATGGCCCGACTTGCCGCGCACCTCGACCTCGAGATGAAGGCAGCCGTTGTGAGCAGTGGTGATTGCGTAGCTGAATCCGGCCGAGATCGCGTAATCGGGACGACTGAGCCGCTGCGCGAGAAGCCACGCCGGCCCGATCCCTCCGCCGACTTCCTCGTCGTAGGTGAAATGCAATTCGACTGCGCCCGACAGCTTCGCGCCCGCGGCCGAAGCGGCCTTGAGCGCGAGGAGCGCGAACGCGTAGGTTGCGAAATCCGATTTCGACACCGCCACGCCGCGCCCGAACATCCGGCCGTCCCGAATCTGCGCGCCGTACGGGTCCGTGGTCCAGCCTTCGCCCGGCGGCACCACGTCGCCGTGCGCATTGCAGGCAATGGTCGGGCCGGCGCCGAAGCGTTCGCGTGCGATCAGATTGACGCAGCTCGCCATGCCGTTTTCGCGCACTTGCGCCTCCGGAACCGCATGGCGCTCGACCTTGAAACCAAAATGCTCGAGAAGCAATGCCGCGCGCGTGGCGTGCGGCGCACAATCGCCCGGCGGATTGTCCGAGGGAATGCGCACCAACTCGGCGAGAAAGCGCGTCGCCTCCTCGCGCTGCTCAGCAAGAAATTCGTGGATGACCGCGCGCGGATCGGCCATCAACGCTGGGGGCGGAAGTTCTCTATGAAGCGCAGGAACACGCGCGCCGCGACGCCGGCGTCCTCCTCACTGATCGCCTCGGCCGGATTGTGGCTGATGCCTCCCCTGCAGCGCACGAAGAGCATGCCGATGTCGGTGATCGCGCTGATCGCCATGCCGTCGTGACCGGCGCCGGAGGGCAATCGCCGCGGTGCGACGGCTTCGCCCGCAACCGCGGCGGCGATCTGCTCCTGGAGCCACGGCGCGCAGGGCGTGGTCTTCGCATCCCACACCGGTTGGATGTCGAGCGCGACCTTGCGCCGGCCCGCGATGTCGGCGATCGCACTGCGGATCGCGGCGAGCGCACGCTCGCGCAGCACATCGGTCGGCGCGCGCACGTCCACCGAGAAGCGAACACGCCCGGGAATGACGTTGATCGCGCCGGGTGCGGCTTCGATCTTGCCGACGGTCCCTACCAGGTCGCGATCGCCGCTTGCGATGCGCTCCACGGCGAGCACGCATTCCGCCGCCGCGGTTAGCGCGTCGCGGCGCAAATGCATGGGCACGGTGCCGGCGTGGCCCGCCATGCCTGTCAGCTCGATCGCGAGCCGATTACCGCCGTTGATCGCGGTGACCACGCCTACCGGCAATCCTTCCTGCTCGAGCACAGGTCCCTGCTCGATGTGCAGCTCGGCGTAGGCGAGCAGCTCCGCGCGTCGTCGCGCCGCATTGTCGATTGAATCCGGATCGAGCCCGAAGCCGCGCATCGCGTCGCGCATCGCCAACCCGTCGCGGTCGGTGCGCTCGAGGTAAGTGCGGTCAAAGCTGCCGGCGACCGCGCGGCTGCCCAACAGCGTTACGTTGAAGCGCACGCCTTCTTCGTCGGCGAAGCCAATCACGTCGATCGCGAACGGCAGCCGCCGTCGTTGCTCGTGCAGGGCCGCGACGCATTCGATCGCGGTGACCACGCCCAGCATGCCGTCGTACTTGCCAGCGTCGCGCACCGTGTCCAGGTGCGAGCCAAGCAGGAGGCACGGAAGACCGGCACGCTCGCCTTCGTAGCGCCCAACGACGTTGCCGACGGCGTCGAGCCGCGCGTTCATGCCTGCCTCGGTCATCCATTGCAGAACGAGGGTGCTGGCGGCGCGCTGCTGCGGCGAAAGGTAGACGCGCGTCAGCCCGTCGGGCTGCTCCGAGCAACGCGCAAGCGCGTCGCAGCGCTCGAGGATGCGGGCGGCGGAGGGAACTGTCATGAGAAGTGCGGTGGATGCTAGCACGGGAATAAAAAATCGATAGGGCGAGTATGCTGCCAGTGTGAAACAGGCTCACGTCGACCGGACCCGTTTCGAGCAGGTCGTGCTGCCGCAGCTCGACGCCGCGTACAACCTCGCGCGCTGGCTCACGCACAGCGGCAACGATGCGGAAGACGTGGTCCAGGACGCATGCGAGCGAGCGCTGCGTTACTTCGGTGCGTTTCACGGCAGCGACGCGAAGGCATGGTTCCTGACCATCGTGCGTCACGCGTGCTACGACTGGATCAAGCGCAATCGGCCGGCGGAGATCGCTCCGGGCGACAACGCCGAAGCGATCGAGAACGCGCCGGATCCGGCCGGAGTGACCCCTGAGCAGGCCGCGATGCGCAACGCCACCGGCTCTGCGCTCACCGAGGCGCTCGCGGCGCTGCCGCCGGGCTATCGCGAGGTGCTGATCCTGCGCGAGTTGGAGGATCTTTCGTACAAGGAGATCGCTCGCGTGGCGGACATTCCGATCGGCACGGTGATGTCGCGGCTCGCGCGTGCCCGGGGCTTACTGCAGCGCTCACCGCTGCTGCAGGCGGTGCGCGAGCGGAATGCGGGACGAGGCTGATGAATGCGAACGAAGAGGTAAACGATGGACTGCCACGAAACGACTGATCTGTTGCAGGCCTATGGCGATGGTGAGCTCGATCCGGTGCGTAGCGCCGCGCTCGAGCGGCATCTTCTCGGCTGCACGGAGTGCACGGCGCGCCGCGATGAGCTTACGGCGCTGTCGGCGCGCGTCCGCTCCGAAGTGCCCTACCATCGCGCGCCACAGGCGGTGCGTGCTCGTGCGCTGTCCGCGCTGGATGCCGTCGTTTCCGCCGAGACGCGGACAGTCCGGCCGCGCGAGCGCTGGGGCTGGCTTTCCGGTGGAGCGCTCGCCGGCTGTGCAGCCACCGTGCTTGCGTGGTTCGTCGGCACAACGGTCCTCGATTGGCAGGCCGAGCACGATCTCGTCACTGAGGCGGTGACCAATCACACGCGTGCCACGCTGGGGAATCGCCTTGTCGACGTAGCTTCGTCCGATCAGCACACGGTCAAGCCGTGGCTCTCGGCCCGCCTCGACTACTCGCCGCCGGTGCTGGACCTCGCGACCGACGGTTTCCCGCTCGTAGGCGGGCGGCTCGATTATCTCGATCGCCACCCGGTCGCCACCCTGGTCTATCGCTACCGGCTGCACAACATCGACGTGTTCGTCCGGCCACTCGCTGCAAAGTCTCCGGCTGCTGCGCCGCCAAGTCTCGCGACGCAGCGCGGCTTCAACGTGGTCCACGATAGCGGGTCCGGGATGGAATGGTGGGCCGTGTCGGATGTTAACGCCGAGGTGCTGACCGACTTCCTGCGCCACCTGGCCCACGGAGCGTGATGCCGCGTTAACCAGGCGCTCAGTCCTGCGGTTCGCTCTGCTAGCCGTGGCACAAGCGCCTGGTTCACCAGGGGAGTTAGAGCATCGCGTTTCTCATTGACGCACTAACTGAGGTAAGCTGAGCGCCCGGGCGAAAGCGTGCGCAGACGCGCGTGGGCAAGCCCGTAAAAGCATCGCAAAAACAATCCTAATGGAGGGAACCTCATGTTGAAAAATCTGCTGACATCGCTCGTGTTCGGCGCGTCTTTCTGCGCCGGTCTTGCCGTGGCGCAAGCTCCCGCGCCCGCTCCAGCACCGGTTCCCGACGCCATGCCGTTCGACATTCCCTACGGCACGCCGATCGGCCTCGACCAGGCGAAGAGAGTCGCCGATGCCGCGATGGCGGACGCCAAAAAGCGGAACTGGAAGATGGCGATCTCGATTGTCGAACCGAGCGGCGACCTGATCTACTTCCAGAAGATGGATGGCACGCAGATGGCTTCGATCAAGATCTCCCAGGGCAAGGCGCGCGCGGCGGCGATCTTCCGCCGCCCAACCCAGGCTTTCTTCGAGGCTATGGAGAGCGGCCACCCCTACGTAGCGACGCTGGAGGGAGTAGTCGGCTCGCCGGGAGGCATTCCACTGATTGAGAACGGCAAGCTGATCGGCGCAATCGGCGTAAGCGGCGGCACCGGCGGACAGGATGCCGTCGTCGCCAAGGCCGGCGCCGACACCGTCAAATAGCGGTCAGCGATTCTTGAAGGCGGGCTTGCGCTTCTCGACGAAGGCGCGCATGCCTTCCTTCTGATCCTCGAGCGCGAAGGTCGAGTGGAATTCGCGCCGCTCGAAGAGGAGCCCTTCCGCGAGCGATGACTCGTAGGCGCGGTTGATCGCTTCCTTGACCTTGAGCACGACGGGCAGCGAATAGCTCGCGATCTTCGCCGCGACCGCGAGCGCTTCGTCGAGAAGCTTGTCGGCGGGAACGACGCGCGCGACGAGCCCGCTTCGCTCGGCTTCGGCTGCATCGATCATGCGGCCGGTGAGGCACCAGTCCATCGCCTTCGCCTTCCCGACCGCCCGCGGCAGGCGCTGCGTGCCGCCCAGCCCCGGCATGGTTCCAACGGTGATTTCCGGCTGCCCGAACTTCGCCGTGTCCGCGGCGATGATCATGTCGCACATCATGGCGAGCTCGCAGCCTCCGCCCAGCGCGTAGCCGGCAACCGCAGCGATCACGGGCTTGCGCGTGTGCTTAACCGATTCCCAGCTCATGATGTAGTTGTCGGCGTAGACCTTCTGATAATCCCACTCGGCCATGTTGCCGATATCGGCGCCGGCCGCGAAAGCCTTCTCGTTGCCGGTGATGACGATGGCACCGATGTTCGCGTCGGCGTCGAACCAAGCGAGCGCTGTGGCAAGCTCGGCGGCAAGCGCGTCACTCAGCGCGTTCATGCGCTGCGGACGATTGAGTCGAATCAAACCGACACGATCACGCGCTTCGACGACGATGTCGCGGTAGCTCATCATGGCTCCTTTGCATGAAGTGTTGTTGAGTTCGCGACGACATCCTCCTTCGCCGCCGCCATCGCCTCGCGCAGCACCTCCATGTCGCCGACGTGATTGGCAAGCAGGAGAATCAGCTTAGCGTTGACGAGCATGCTCTGCTCTCCGCTCAAGCCACGATGAAGATCGATCAGTTCCTCGTAGAAGTCGTCCGGAGTGGCGAGATTCGGCTCGGTGTTGAGCGTCATCGATGACCTCAGTGCAGTGGCTGCGCGGTGGCGCGGGCGATCGCGGCGCGAACGAGCGCAGGGTCGATTGCGCGCCATCGCGCGCAGACGTGCTGATCGGGCCGGAAGAGGTACGCGGTGCCCGGGCGCGCGTCGTAGCGCTGAGTAAGCGTGCCGCTGTCGTTGTCCGCGATAAAGATCACGCCCAACTCGGGTTTTCCTGTGCCGACGAGTATCGTTCGGCAGGGAACGGCGTCTTTTGCCAGCGCCGCGAGCTCACGCAACCGCAGCCCCTGGGAGTGCGACTCTCCAGGGAATACGAGCAGCGTGAACCCGTCGCGGAGATAGTCGAGGAGCCACGATCCGGACGGACCACGGATCGGTGCGTCCGCCGCCGGCGTGCCCGGCTGCATGCGCGGCGCAAAGTCTGCCGCGTCCGAGGTATTGAGCGGCGAAGCGGAAAGCGTAGCAGGTAGCGAGAGCCGTCCGCTGTTGACCAGTCGCCGCGCGAAGGGGTAACGCTTGGCGAGCAGAAGCGCTGCGTCGCGAAATCTCCGGCTCACCTCGCTCTTCGGCGTGATGAAATCGGTGCTGCGGGTCGAGCATTTGATGTTCTCGTCGGCCGCAGCGATGCGCTCTGCATCGTAGGTGTCGAGCAGAGACGGCGGCGCCAGCTCTTCGATGACGAGGTCGAGCTTCCACACCAGGTTGTCCACGTCCTGGATGCCGCCGTTTGCTCCGCGCGCCCCGAACGGCGAAACGAGGTGCGCAGCGTCGCCCACGAAAAGCACGCGTCCGTGGCGAAACGACCGCATTCGCTGGCAGCGAAACGTGTATACGCTCGACCATTCGATTTCGAACTCGGCCTTCTCGCCCAGCATGGCCTTCAATCGCGTCAGGATCCGCTCGGGCTTCCTTTCTTCCTCGGGATCGGCGTCTGGTCCGAGCTGGAAGTCGACGCGCCACACGTTGTCGGACTGACGGTGCAGCAGCGCTGACTGCTGCGGATGGAACGGAGGATCGAACCAGAACCAGCGCTCGGCGGGAAACTCCGAGCGCATGTGGATGTCGGTGATGAGAAAGCGGTCGTGAAAGACTTGGCCGTCGCTCTCCAGTCCCAGGAGCGAACGGATGGCGCTCTTGGAGCCGTCGGCGACGAGGAGCCAGTTGCAATGCAGGGTGTACTCGCCATCCTGCGTGGCGACGCGGACCACTACGCGATCGCTTCGCGGCGACACGCCGACGACCTTGTGCCGCCAGCGCAACTCCGCGTCGGGCAGCTCGTTAACGCGCTCAACCAGGAACTGCTCGACGTAGTACTGCTGCAGGTTGATGAACGCAGGACGATGGTGACCTTGTTCGGGCAGGAGATCGAACTGGTACACCTGCTCGTGATGGAAGAAGACGCGGCCCACACTCCAGCCCACGCCCTTCTGCACCAGGCGCTCGCCACAGCCCAGCCGGTCGAGAACCTCGAGCGTGCGCTTCGACCAGCAGATCGCGCGCGAACCGACGCTCACCGTGTCGTCCTCGTCGAGCACGAGCACGTCGATTCCGCGCTGCGCGAGATCGATCGCCGCACTGAGTCCTACGGGTCCGGCCCCGACGACGATCACCGGCCAGTGCCGTGTGGCGCCGGTCAGCTCTGCGGGCTTGACGTAGGGATAGACCGGGTGCGTGTAGGTCTTCACGCCGATTTCCGTCCGTCCTGAGCCTGTAGAAAGACGAGCCGCCGCGCCCTATCCCTCAAGGGACTCCCACATTTCCTTGTCGCGCTGCGCGGTCCAGATGCGCGGATCGCGATGCTGCGTGGCTTCGTCGTAGGCGCGGCTGACGTCGAAAGGCAGGCAATGATCGAAGATCACCCAATCGCCGAACTTCGGTTTGAGCTCGGCATAGGTCTCGTTGTACACGGCACGAAGGTCCTTGCCGGCGGCGGCGCCGCGCCTCACCGAGGCGAACATCTCGGTGATGAACGAACGCGTGCCATCGAGCCCGGCGCGCACCGCTTCGGAGGTTTGCAACGACACGCCGCGTCCGGGCACGAGCTTGGCGGGCTTCAGCGCGGCGATTGCATCGAGCGTGCCCGGCCAGTCAGTCAGATAAGCATCACCAGTGTAGGGAGTCGCACCATATTCGACGAGATCGCCGGAGAAAAGAATCTTCTCCTGCGGCAGCCACACAACGGTGTCGCCCTTCGTGTGCCCGCGCCCGAGCTGCAGGATCTCGACCCGGAGCTTGCCGAGCCAAAGCGTCAGGCGCTTCTCGAACACGAGTGTCGGCCAGGTGAGCCCGGGCACCGACTCGACCGCTCGGAAAAGGCGGGGAAAACGCTCGATCTCACTCTTCATGTCCGCTTCGCCGCGCTCGGCGATGAGATCGTAGGTGTCGCGACTGGCGATCACATGATCGGGCTTGTAGGCCGATGACCCGAGCACACGCACGGCGTGATAGTGCGAGAGCACGACGTACCTGATCGGCTTGTCGCTGACTTCGCGGATGCGGCGGATCACGTCCTGCGCCATGACCGGAGTGGCCTGCGTGTCGATCACCATCACTGAGTCGTCGCCGACCACGATGCCGGTGTTCGGGTCGCCCTCGGCGGTGTAGGCGTAGGCGTGCTCGGAGAGCTTGTCGAAGCTGACCTTCTTTTCTTCGAGGTCGGCCTGGGAGGCGAATTTCTTTTCGGACATCGGGGAACGATACGACCGAGGCGTCTTTATGTTAACGCAATCCCGGAAAAGTTTGGTTCAGGCCACCGAGCATTTCCTGACCGTCTCCCAGGTCCGAGTCGTCACGTTCTTGCCGAAGGTCTTCTCGATCAGCGCCACGAATACGGGTCCGCGCGATCCCGAAACGTAAGCGGTGAATATCTCCCGGCCGCGCATGGCGAGCATGCGGGCGCCGTCAGCCAGCTCGCCGGGAGCCGGTTTCTCGACGTCCTTCACCTCGAGAACGTCAGGGGACCATAGCTGTTGTAGACGGCGGCTTTCACTATCTACGCCTTGGCGGCCAGAGCGTAGAGCACGTTTGCCTCGACCGCGCGAATGCCCGAACTGAGGATGTAGCTCGAATTAGCGAGGCGCACGCGCTCGCGGGCGGCTCCATCCATCTGCTCGAGCGTGCCACGATAGCCACTGCCCAGCACGGCAGCCCACCAGGCTTCCGGTGAAGCTATCGGGTGCGTTCCATTCTCCGCGACGACAGCGACATTTTGCGCTCCGCCTTCCTTCAGCAGCGCTTGCAACGCGGACGGCTCGCAGATGCGATCCCAGGGATTGAAGCCTTTGTGGAGATCGGGCCTCACTTCACGCACTGCGTTCCAGAACGCCGTCGTCGCCGGTTCGAAGAAACGTGGTCCCCAGGTCGTGACCGCCAGCTTCCCTCCAGGCCGCAGCACCTGCCACAGCGCCCGCACGGCAGCGGCCATGTCGGGGACGAAGAAGATCCCGAAGACGCAGATGACCGCATCGAAATGATCGACCGGCAGGCGCAAGTCGAGAAGGTCGCCGCGCCTGAACTCCGTGTTGCCGAGTCCGCGCTCCGCGGCTTTGGCGCGAGCGCGCTCGAGCAGCTTTTCCGCTAGATCGATGCCAAGGACAGATCCCGTTGGCCCCGCCATCGCCGCAGCGGGAAGCGCTGACGCGCCGCTTCCGCAGCACACGTCGAGGATCCGCGAACCGGGCGCTGGTCGAAGCCGCTCGACCGTTGCACGGCCGAAGCGACCCCAGAAGTCATTGGCGGGATCGTCGTAGCGATCGGCCGCCGCGTTGTACGCGGCTGCCGTCCTCGCTTTTACATCGTCGGGCGTCGCCATGGCTTCAGCGGGGCTTGTTTTGCGTGCCCTCCCCCGGCGTTACGAACAGCATCGTCGTTGGAACCGAAGTTCGCGCGGTGTGCCATGTCCCCTTCGGTACGATCACGAATGAGCCCGGATCGCGCAGATGCACGATCTCCTCGATACCGTTCCGGTCGAGAACCAGATTCACATCTCCGGACAGCAGGCAGACGATTTCATCGCCGGCCGGATGAATCTCCCAACTCGGCCAATCCGAATCAAAGTCGAACGAGGATACGAGGAGCCGGCCCTTGAAGTTCTCGAACCGCTGATCGAGCTCCTCGTAGATCGTCGGAGTTACTGCGACCGGAATGGCCGCATGATGCGGCTCGACGACCACGAATGTCGACGCCAGATTGTGAGTCTCGGAGCTGGCCATTCGGCGTTTCTCGCTATCCGTTCACTGAAGCGACATCTTCCGTCGCGAAGTTGGCAGGCAGAACCACTTCGAGCATTTCGATGTCGTCGCTGTGCCCGAGCTCTCTATGACGGATCTCCGGCGGCTGATGCACGCACGAGCCGGCCTCGAGCCGGATGACTCCCTGCCCTTCGTACTCGAACTCGATCCAGCCCTTCAGGATGTACACGAGCTGGAAGGTCGTCCTGTGAATGTGCGGCTGACTTGAAAACTCCTTGCCGGCGGCCGCCCGAATCACATGGGCCTCGACGCGCCCCTCCGTTGCGTTCCGGATGCCCAGGTCGCGATATTCAAAAAACGAGCGGAGTCCGCGCACAAACTTGCCGTCCTTGGCATGCGATGCGACGAAACCTTTCGTGGTCATGAAGTGACTCCTTGATTACGAAAACCCTTTGCGATGAGCCAAATCGCCAGGGCTAGCTGACTAACGCCCAGCGGCGCGAGCAGAAGGAACACGACGCCCTGTCCAAACAACGGCATCGCGACCGTCACGATCTGCAGCACGACGGCTGCCAGGCCGAAGGCAGCGAGCACACGCGGAACCAGCGCGAACCGATACAGCACGGCGTACATCACGAAGATCGTGCTGCCTGCGATGATCAGACTTATGAAATGCGCCCAGTTGCGTGCCGACGCCACGACAACCCGAACCGTCTGAAGTTGATTCTGATCTGCGGTGTTCGCCTTGGCGTATTCCTGGCTCAAGGACAGCATGGACATCACGTTCATGTTCTCGACCGCAATGACCGAAAGACCGGCGACAGACAACGCCACGAACCAAAGCGCCATTCCCTGGCTGTATTGGCGGAAGACAGGGTAGGCCGTGATCGAGATGCCGACCGAGAGTGCGCCTGCAGCCAGCCCGAGAACGGCGCCCAGCGCAATCTGGGACGCGTGAGGGGCGGCGTTCACGAGGAAGCCCGGCGCGCCAAAGAGCGGCACTTCCAATCCGAAGTTGATTACCGCGCCGCTTACCATCTGCACCAGAATCAGCGCCGCGATGATGCGACTCGCATTGCGTGAGGCTTCCATTTCGAAGTCCGTCGGGTCAGGTCAGGTGTGAATGAGCCGTCCGCCGCCAAACGCCCAGTTCTCCCATGACGTCTCCTTGAAGACGACCATCACGCTATCCCGGTTCAATCCAGGCGTCTTCGAAAGAGCGTCGATGATATGGGTCAGAATCTGCTTCTTCACCTTCACGCTTCGACCCACCGACAGGAGGATCTCGATCAGAACGAAATCGTCGGTTCGCGGCGCGGCGAGATCGGGGTAGTCCGCGTCGAAGCGAAAATCGTCCGCACCGAGTTCGAGGACCCGCTGAAACCTGTCTTTCTCGGGCACGCCCGAAGCGACGAGCGCGTTATGGACCGCGCCAAGGACCGCGGACTTGAACTCGCGTGACTTGCCTTCGCGAACCGTCAGTGTAACCAGTGGCATGGGCTCTCCGTGGACTAAAACGCTTGCTCCTCCCGCGCTGCTCCGTGGGTAGTGCTCGAGGTCCGCGTTCAGTGATTCCCAGGCAAGCTTGTGCTCGATCCAGATCTCCTTCGTTGGCGCAAAATCATCCGGACGAGCGAGGCTCACCGTAGTGACGTCAATCTTATCCGGCGTTGCCGCGCGCTGATATGTCAGCGGCGTGCCGCATTTGCCACAGAAGGTTCGGAACACTCCCGGGGAAGATTGGAAACTGGTCGGTTGTTCCGCGGTGAAGGCGAAATCATTTGAACGAAACACGACCCAGGCAACCGATGGAGCACCGCTCGCGAGCCGGCACGTCTTGCAGTGACAAAGAGCGCGGGCGAGAGATTCGCCACCGACTCGATAGCGCACCGCTCCACAGAGACAACCGCCTTCAATCGCGTTCAGTGTCGTCTCCTGTCAGGGTCGGGTGTCATGTTTTGCTCCCAGCAGACCACGAAAGGCTCACAGGCTCCTTGCCGGGGTGCGCCTTAGGGGCGCAGTCACCCACAGTGAGCTTGTTGAGTTCGGCAAGCATTTCGGACTGGTGCGACCTGAAATACTCAAAGCTCCACCCCCTCTCGATGCGGTTCATACCGCAATCGCAAACAGCGAGGAAAGGCTCAATTGCCTGTACAAGCTTCTCCCGAAGGTCAGGCGGCAACTCTTTGAGGTTGTTGCGCTTCAGAAAATCTCGCTCGCTCTGCTGAAGAATACTCTCTCGGCACCCGGCGATAGCCGCCTCCTTGGTCCCGGCAGGCCACCGTGGAGTATTGAACTGCGCCAAGCAAAGCGGCGATACCAGGAGTGCGACAGGCAGGATCAGAAGCCCGGCTCGATTGGGCGTCATGTTATTCGGAGAACGCTACGCGGTGGGCTTCACTTCGCGGGCCGCCTTTTGCCTCGTTGCTGCGGCCCGGAAAGAGCATTAATCGTGACGTTTCGGGGTGCTCTTTAGCCAACTCTCGCGCGATCTTTAGCCGGGAGACGATGTACAGCCGACACCCGAGTTCCGTTAGGCGGCGCGCTGTCGCGGCCCTAGGAGAAACCAGAGGATCAAGCCGAGCAAGGGCAGCAGCACCACCACGAGTATCCAAAGCAGCTTTTTTTCGTTTGAAACGGAGCTTTGGAAGATGTTGATAATCGCCCAGATATCGCCGGCGAGTATTAGGACGCCCAAGATGCCACCGTATCCAAAGTCGATCATTCCTGTTCCTTTCGTTTTCGTCGAGGCGCCGATTTGGATGGGCAGCCTTAACAATCCTATCCCTTCGGTCGCTTATCCACTACGCGCTTCGCCTTGCCGATCGACCGCTCGACACCGCCGGTTTGCATCACGCGCACCTCGACGCTCACGCCGATTAGATTCTTGACCAGATGCGCGAGCTTCGCGCCCGCAGCATCTCCATCGGCTGAGCCCGCACCTGGAGCGCGCTCGACCAGCACTGCCAGCTCGTCGAGCGTCTTCGCTCGCGTGATCTCGAGCTGGTAGTGCGGCGCCAGGGCTTCCTGCTTGAGGATCAGCTCCTCGATCTGCGTCGGGAAGACGTTGACCCCACGAATAATCAGCATGTCGTCGGAGCGCCCGGTAATCTTTTCCATGCGGCGCATCGAGCGCGCAGTCGGCGGGAGCACCCGCGTCAAGTCTCGCGTGCGGTAGCGGATGATCGGCAGCGCTTCCTTTGTTAGCGATGTGAACACGAGCTCCCCTTTCTCGCCATCGGGCAATACGCGACCGCTCTCCGGATCGACGATTTCCGGGTAGAAGTGATCCTCCCAGACTGTGAGCCCGTCCTTGGTCTCGATGCATTCCTGCGCGACGCCGGGCCCGATCACTTCCGACAGTCCATAGATGTCGATCGCGTCGAGGGCGAGCTTCGCCTCGATCGCCTGGCGCATCGTCGGCGTCCATGGTTCTGCGCCGAAGATGCCGATCTTGAGCGAGCATTTGCGCGGATCGATGCCCTGCCGCTCCATCTCCTCGGCGATTGCGAGCATGTATGAGGGCGTCACCATGATGATCTCAGGCTTGAAGTCGACGATGAGCTGGACTTGCCTCTCGGTCATCCCGCCCGACATCGGAATCACTGTGCAGCCGAGCTTCTCGGCGCCGTAATGCGCGCCGAGCCCGCCGGTGAACAGTCCGTATCCATACGCGACGTGGACGATGTCGCCGGCGCGCCCGCCCGCGGCGCGGATCGAACGCGCCATGACGCTCGACCATATCTCGATGTCGTCGCGCGTGTAACCCACCACGGTCGGCTTGCCGGTCGTCCCGGACGACGCATGAATGCGCACGATCTGCTCACGCGGCACGGCGAACATGCCGAACGGATAGTTGTCGCGCAGATCCTTCTTGGTCGTGAACGGAAGCCGCGCCAGATCGGAAAGCGACGTGACGTCGTTCGGATGCATGCCGATCGATTCGAATGCCCGGCGGTAATGCGGCACGTGATCGTAGGCATGGCGCAGCGTCCATTGCAGGCGCTTGAGCTGAGTGGCCTGCAACTCGTCGCGGCTCGCAATCTCGATCGGCTCCAGATCGCCCGGCGCGGGCTTCTTGACCGGCATGCGCCCTCCTAGCTTTCGTCGACGACGTGTCCTTTGATGCGATACGACTTGCCGCGGAAGAGTGCGATCGTCTCGCCGCGCTGATTCTTCACTTCTATGTCGTACACGCCCGTGCGGCCGCTGACGCTGCGCTCGCGCGCGTGCGCGGTGAGCACATCGCCTTCGCGCGCCGGCGCCATGTAGTCGATGGCGCAGCCCGACGCCACCGTTGTCAGATTGTAGCTATTGCAAGCGAACGCGAATGTGCTGTCGGCGAGCGTGAAGATGAATCCGCCGTGACAGATCGCGTGGCCGTTGAGCATGTCAGCGCGTACCGTCATCGTCATCTCGGCGTGGCCCGGACCGACCGAGACGAGCTTCATGCCGAGCGCCTGCGACGCGCGGTCGCGCGAGTACATGCCTTCGGCGACTCGCTTGGCAAGCGCCTCCGCTTGCTGCGGTGTCGATGCGGGGTGATGCTCGCCCATCGCTATCGCCCGCTAAATCGCGGCGGGCGCTTCTCACGGAACGCGGCGACGCCTTCCTGAAAGTCGGCGCTGCGTCCGAGCGTTTGTTGCAAGTCGCGCTCGCAATTGAGCTGCGCCTCGAGCGTGTTGCCGGACGCTGCATCGAGCGCTTCTTTCGTTGCCGCGAGCGCGCGGGTCGGCGCAGCGGCGAGCTGTCGCAACAACGCTTCCACCGTGGCGGTCAGCGCGTCGTCGTCGACGCACTTCCAGATCAGGCCCCACTCCGCGGCCTGTTCGCCTGAGAGCTTGTCACCCAGCAGCGCCAGACCTCGCGCGCGGGCGCTACCGACCAGACGCGGAAGGAAATAGGTGCCTCCCGCGTCGGGCAGCAATCCGATCTTGCAGAACGCCTGGATGAAGCTCGCCGACTTCGCCGCGACGACGATGTCGCAGGCGAGCGCCACGTTTGCGCCGGCGCCGGCGGCCACTCCGTTCACCGCGCACACGACCGGCATCGGCAAGGAACGAAGCGCCAGCACGAGCGGCTTGTAGCTGCGCTCGATGATCCCGCCGATGTCGATCGGCTTGCCGGGCGGCACTTCGCCTTCGGAGAGATCCTGTCCCGCGCAGAAGCCGCGCCCGGCGCCGGTAAGAAGCAGCACGCGCAGAGTAGCGTCGCTCTTGACGCGCGCCAGCGCGTCGCGCAGGTCCGCGTGCATCGCCTGGGTGAAGCTGTTGAGCCGGTCGGGCCGGTTGAGCGTGATGCGCGCGACGCTGCCTTCGCTGCTGAACAGGATATTGTCGTATGCCATCTCGCTACCCACTGACTTTCGTGCTGACGACCACGCGCCCCACAACCGCTCTCTCCCTACACATGCATGCGATGCTGCACGACGCGAAACCGGCTCGCGACGAACGCCGCGTCGGTAAGGGCGGCATTTGCAGCAGGATTCGCGCCGGTGCCGTGGTAATCGGAGAACGCCGCCGACTGGTTGACGAACACGCCGCCGGTGAGATTGATCGACAGCGCAACGCCGGAGTCTTCGGCGACGGAGACCGCCTCGTCGACCACATCGGGATCTTTCGAATATACCGACAGCGTCAGCGCTCCGTGATCACGCACCGCGCGCCTGGCGATGTTCAGACTTTGCTTTGTGTCGTTGGTTGCAATCACAAACGCGATCGGCCCGAACCATTCCTTGAGGTACTTCGCGTCGTCCTTGGCGTCGAGCTTGACGATCAACGGCGTACGGATGCGTGCGTTCTTGAATTGCGGGTGCGCGATCGGCTGACTGTCGAGTGCAATCTGTCCAAGCCCGCGCGCTGCCTCGATGCGCTGCGCGACGCCGTCGTTCACCACCGCGCCGAGGATCTCCACCGCGCGCGCCGGATCGCCCAAGAGCTTTTGCACTGCTTCGGAGAGCGATTGCGTCACTTGATCGAACGATAGACGCCCGTCAGCCGTGTCGATGCCATCACGCGGGACGTAGATGTTCTGCGGCGCGGTGCACATCTGTCCGGTGTATAGCGCGAGCGAGAAGGCGACATTGCGCGCGACGCTTTTGATGTCGTCCACCGAATCGATCACGATCTGATTGACGCCGGCTTTCTCCGTGAAGACCTGAGCCTGACGCGCATTCTTCTCCAGCCATTCGCCGTTCGCGCTGCTCCCGGTGAAGTCGATGAGCTTGACTTCGGGCCGCAGTGCGAGCTTCTGCGCGGTGTCGTCGCCAGTCGCGTGTGCGACCAGCGTCACGACGTTCGGATCGAAGCCGGATTCGGTCAGCACGTCGCGTGCAATTGCCACGCTGATCGCGAGCGGCAGGATCGCGTTCGGATGCGGCTTGACGACGACTCCGTTTCCCGTGGCGAGGCTCGCGAACATTCCGGGATAGCCGTTCCAAGTCGGGAAGGTATTGCAGCCAATGACGAGTCCGATGCCGCGCGGGACGATCCGGAAGCGTTTCTCCATTTTCAGCGGCTCGTTCTTGCCCTGCGGCTTCTCCCAGTACGCCTTGTCCGGCACGCGTCGCATCTCGTCCCATGCATACGCGATCGCCTCCAGCGCGCGGTCCTGTGCGTGCGGGCCCGCGGCCTGGAACGCCATCACGAACGCCTGGCCGGTCGTGTGCATCACCGCGTGCGCGATCTCGAAGCTCCTCTTGTTGATGCGGGTGACGATCTCGAGCGCGACACCGACCCAGGCTTCGGGACCCGCCTTGCGCCAGCTCTCTTCGGCTTTTGCGATCGCTGCGAACAGCGCATCGAGCTCGACCCCCGGATAGGTCACGCCGAGCGAGATGCCGTAGGGCGAGACTTCACCGCCGACCATTCCGACCGTGCTGGGCAACGTCAATGGAAATGGTTTGTTCAGCAGTGCGTCGAAAGCGGCTTTGCCGGCCTCGGGCACGCCTTCGCCGTACACCTTGGGGCTCGGCGACTCGGGAAATGCGCTCCAGTAGCCGCGCGCAGCAATCGCCTTGAGCGCCTGATCGAGCAACGCTCGATGACGTTCGAACAATGGGTGAGACACGGGGATTTCCTTTCGGTCGTCCCGGCAGGGGCCGGGACCGCAGTTTTGCCCGATATTGTATCGCTGAGTCGCTTACGCGGTCTGATCGTAGTCGACGACGACCTTGTCGGTTACTGGATAGCTTTGGCAACAGAGGATGAAGCCGCGCGCCACCTCGTAATCCTCCAGTGCGAAGTTGACGTCCATGTCGACTTCGCCTTCGACGAGCTTCGCGCGGCAGGTCGAGCATACGCCGCCCTTGCACGAGTACGGCAGCTCGATTCCATGCTTGTGCGCGGCGTCGATGATGTTCTCCTTGCCCTTCTCGACCGTGAATTGCCGCGTCGTGCCATCGATGATGACGGTGACCTCGCAATCGGCCTGCCCCGGCGCCGCTTGCGCCGGCAGCTTGTGCTCGTGCTTCGGGATGCTTGCCGCGAAGAGCTCGATCTTGATCCGCGACTTCGGAAAGCCGCGCGCCTGCAACGTCTTCGACACGGCTTGCATCATCCCGTCCGGACCGCAGACGAACGCGGTGTCGACGTCCGTGAGGTCGACCCAGTGTGCAAGAAGCGCTTCAGCCTTCTGCTCGTCGATGCGCCCATTGAGGATCGCGATGTCCTGCGGCTCGCGGCTCATCACGTAGACGAGATTGAGACGCTCCAGGTAGCGATCCTTGAGGTCGGACAGCTCCTCCTTGAAGATGACCGCTGCAGACGATCGATTGCCGTAAAACAACGTGAAGCGGCTCGCCGGTTCGGTCGCGAGCGTCGTTTTGATGATCGACATGAGCGGCGTGATCCCGCTGCCGGCCGCGAAGCCGAGGTAATGCTTGCGGTTCGCCGGGTGCAGCGGCACGTTGAAGTGCCCCATCGGCGGCATCACCTCGATCACCTGGCCGGGCTTCACGTTCTCGTTTACCCAGGTGGAGAACACTCCGCCCGGCGCTTTTTTCACGGCGATGCGCAGATCGCCATCCTGCACCGCTGAGCAGATCGAATACGATCGCCGCAGATCCTCTCCTTCGATATCGGCGCGCAGCGTGAGGTGCTGTCCCTGGATGAAGCGAAACGCCTGCTCGAGCGACTGCGGAACCGCGAAGCGCAGCGCCACGGCATCGCGCGTCTCGCGCGCGACGTGAGCAACGGTCAGCGAGTGGAACTTGCTCAATGCGGCTTGAAATAATCGAACGGCTCGAGGCAGTCCTCGCACCGGTATTGCGCCTTGCACGGCGTCGAGCCGAAGCGCGAAAGCTCGCGCGTGTTGCCCGAGCCGCAGCGAGGACAAGCCACGTCTGCACGCGCGCGGCGCCGCAGGAGCGCACTGGCGTCGATCACGCGCGCCAGATTACCCGCACTCGTTCCCGGCAGCGCAATGCCAAAGCGCGCAAGACGCTCCTTCGCTTGGGGCGCGATCCAGTCGGTGGTCCATGCCGGCGCCAGTTTCGTTTCGACGCGATATTTTGCGACGCCCGACGTCGCAAGCACGCGACCGATGTCGGTGGCGATCATCTCGGTAGCCGGGCAGCCCGAATAGGTCGGCGTCACCGTCACGACGATCTCGTCGTCGCGCCATTCAACATCGCGCACGATGCCAAGCTCGACAATCGAGATCACTGGAATCTCCGGATCCGGAATCGCGGAGAGCAGTTGCCGCACTTTGTCGACGCTTGCGCTCGCTGCCGACGCGACTCCACTTAGCGTCGCGTTCACCAGTTCGCTCCAGGATACGACCGTTGCAGCACCTGCATCGTCGCGAGCATCCGTCCCAGCTCCTCGCTGTGCACGCCCTGCTTGCCGCCAAGCTGCATCCACTTTCCTTCGGGCATCACAAGCGTCGCCTCGCTCAGGACAGCGGCGACCGTATCGCGCCACGGCGCGGCGAGAACGCGGACGTCGCAGCCGACGCCATCCGCTGCCAGCGCAGTCTCAGTCTCGTCGGTCTCGAACATCTCGCCGGTGTACATCCATAAATCGTCGATCGCCGCCTGCATTTTGACGTGGCTCTCGTCGGTGCCGTCGCCGAGACGGATCACCCAGTCGCCGCTGCGCTCGGCGTGATAGATCGCTTCCTTCAGCGACTTCGCCGCGATCTCGCCAATGCGCGCATCGTGCGAGCCCGCGAGCTCGCCGAGCAAGCGCACATGCCATTGATCGAAATAGAACTGGCGCGCCATCGTGTCGGCGTAGTTGCCGTTGGGCCGCTCGACGATCAGCAGATTGCGGAAGTCGCCAGAGTCGCGCAGGAATGCGAGCGCATCCTCGCTGCGGCCTGCGCCTGCGAAGCGCGCTTCGACCTCGCCCCCATACGCGTACCACAACCGCGCCTGACCGAGGAGATCGAGCCCCACGTTGGTAAGCGCGATGTCCTCCTCGAGCACTGGGCCGTGGCCGACCCATTCGCCGAGCCGCTGCGACAGGACCAGCGCGTTGTCACCCAACCGCAGCAGGTAGTCGAAGAGCTGCCGATCGTTTGCCATATCAGATGTGCTTGACTTCATCCGGCATCGGGAAAAAAGTCGGATGCCGGTAGACCTTGCTGTTGGCAGGCTCGAACAGCGGCTCCTTCTCCCCGGGCGAGCTGGCCGTGATGTCGGCTGACCTCACCACCCAGATGCTCACGCCTTCGTTGCGCCGCGTGTAGACGTCGCGCGAGTTCTTGATCGCCATCTCGGCATCGGGAGCGTGCAGGCTCCCGACGTGTTTGTGCGCGAGCCCGTGCTGCGAGCGGATGAAGATTTCCCAAAGCGGCCATTCGTTCATGCTGCCTCCTTCATGGCTTTGGCGGCACGCTTCTCCGCGTACGCCAGCGCCGCCTCGCGCACCCAGGCGCCGTCCTCCCATGCCTGCACGCGCGTGCGCAGCCTGTCGCGATTGCACGGACCGTTGCCCTTGATGACGTTGTGAAACTCCTCCCAGTCGATCGGCCCGAAGTCGTAATGCCCGCGCTGCTCGTTCCACTTGAGAAGAGGATCGGGCATCTTGATTCCGAGATAATCGGCCTGCGGTACCGTCTGATCGACGAAGCGCTGGCGCAATTCGTCGTTGGAGAGGATCTTGATCTTCCATAGCGCTGATTGCGCGCTGTGCACGCTGTCGGCATCCGGCGGACCGAACATCATCAGCGACGGCCACCACCAGCGGTTCAGCGCATCCTGCGCCATCGCCTTCTGCTCGGCTCTTCCCTGACAGAGCTTGATCATGATGTCGAAGCCCTGCCGTTGATGGAAGCTCTCTTCCTTGCAAATGCGGATCATGGCGCGCGAGTAGGGACCGAACGAGCAGCGACAAAGCGGAATCTGGTTCATGATCGCCGCGCCGTCGACCAGCCACCCGATCGCGCCGATGTCGGCCCAGGTGAGCGTCGGGTAGTTGAAGATGCTGGAATATTTCGCTTTGCCCGAGTGCAGGTCGGCGACGAGCTGGTCGCGCGACACGCCCAGCGTCTCGGCCGCCGCATATAGATACAGACCGTGCCCGGCCTCGTCCTGCACCTTGGCCATGAGGATCGCCTTGCGCTTGAGCGTGGGCGCGCGGGTGATCCAGTTGCCTTCGGGGAGCATGCCGACGATCTCCGAATGCGCGTGCTGAGAAATCTGCCGAATCAGCGTCTTGCGATAGCCCTCGGGCATCCACTCCTTGGGCTCGATCCTGACGTCGGCGTCGATGCGCGTTTGGAAGGCGCGCTCCTCGGGCGACATCTCCTCGAGCGAGCGCAGGCGCTTGGCGCCGGTCTCGACCATCTGTGCGTACATCGACTCCTCCAGCCGCCAGGACTGGCGGCGGCGAAATGAAAACGATACACTTTTTCAATGAGCAATGCAATTTCTGTATCACATTTATGGACTTACTGGTGAAAACTCGCCGGTTGGATCGACGCTCGGGCGGCGACCGGATCGCCCGCTGGATCGGCCGTGAGCTTCGCCGGCGACCACCGAAGGCCAAGTCGCTGGTCGTGACGGTCTGGGGCGATGCCATTGCACCGCATGGCGGCAGCGTCTGGCTGTCCGGCCTGATCCGGCTGCTCGCGCCGCTCGGCATGAATGAGCGGCTGGTGCGCACGAGCGTCTACCGGCTGGCGCGGGAGGGCTGGCTCAGCGCCCGCTCGCGCGGCCGGCGCAGCCAGTACCGTCTGACCACAGAAGGGCTGCGCCGCTTCGAGGAAGCCTATCGCCGCATCTACGCACCGCCGGACTCGTTCTGGGACGGTCGCTGGGACATGCTGCTCGCCCCGCCTGCGGCGCTACGCGCGGATGTGCGTGCCGAGCTTCGCACCGAGCTCGGCTGGGCAGGCTTCGGTGCCGTCGCGCCCGGCCTCTTCCTTCGGCCAAGACATGCGGCGCGGCGAGCCGCCGCGCTTGCCGCGCTGCGCGCCTTGGGCATCGAGCGGCGCGTGGCGCTGCTTTCAGCCGACGACAGCGACGAGCTGCGGGGCCGCAAGCTCGATCGGCTCGTACGCGAGGCCTGGGATCTCGGAGCGGTGGCGGCCGAATACCGGGCTTTCATCGCCCGCTTCGGCCCGGTCATCCGCGCGTTCAGGAGACTGAAGCGGCTCGATCCCGAGCAGTGCTTCGTCGTGCGCACGCTGCTGATCCACGATTTCAGGCGAGTGACGTTGCACGATCCGCAGCTTCCTGCGGCGCTCCTGCCGCGGCGATGGCCTGGGCCCGCTGCTTATGCGCTGTGCCGCAACTTTTATCGCCTCACGCACAAGCATGCCGAGCGGCACCTTGCGGTAACGCTCGCACGCGAGGGCGGCGCGCTGCCGGCTGCCGCGCCCTACTTCTATCGCCGCTTCGGTGGACTGAGAGGGCTCAGGGCTTCCCGGTGAAATGCTTGGCGAGGTCCTGCCAACAGTCGAGGTAATCCTTCTGCACCTGCGGCGACTCCAGCGCGAAGCGCGTCGGCCGGATCACGTAGCGGCTTTCGAACATGAACGCGAGCGTGTCCTCGAGCTTCTGCGGCGCGAGCGCGGCGTTGGATGCCTTCTCGAAGGTCGCCGCATCCGGACCGTGGCCCGACATGCAGTTGTGCAGGCTCGCGCCACCCGGCACGAAGCCTTCCGCCTTCGCGTCGTAAGCGCCGTGAATGAGGCCCATGAACTCGCTCATCACGTTGCGGTGGAACCACGGCGGCCGGAACGTGTGCTCGGCGACCAACCAGCGCGGCGGAAAGATGACGAAGTCGACGTTGGCGGTCCCCGGCGTATCTGATGGTGAAGTGAGCACGGTGAAGATCGACGGATCGGCGTGATCGAAGCTCACTGTGTTGATCGCGTTGAAGCGAGCGAGGTCGTACTTGTAAGGCGCGAGGTTGCCGTGCCACGCGACGACATCGAGCGGCGAATGATCGATCGGCGCACTCCACAATCGCCCGCCGAACTTGGCCACCAGCTTGAAATCGCCGTCGCGCTCTTCGAAAGCGGCGACCGGAGTTTCGAAATCGCGCGCATTGGCAAGCCCATTCGCGCCGATCGGCCCCAGCTCGGGCAGACGAAGCATCGCGCCGTAGTTCTCGCAAATGTACCCGCGCGCAGCATCGTCATGCAGCACGACCTGGAAACGCACTCCGCGCGGGATCACCGCGATCTCGCCGGGCTTAGCGTTGAGCGCGCCCAGCTCGGTCGAGATGCGCAGCGCGCCCTGCTGCGGGACGATCAGCAGCTCGCCGTCCGCGTCGTAAAAAAAGCGGTCGCGCATCGAGCTGTTGCACGCGTAGACGTGAATGCCGATGCCGGCCTGCATCGAAGCGTCCCCGTTGCCCGCCATGGTGAAGAGCCCGGCGACGAAATCGGTCGGCGTCGCGGGTAGCGGCAGCGGATCCCAGCGCAATTGGTTCGGAGGCGTCGCCCACTCGTCGAAAGGCGCGCTGCGCAAATAACCGGGATCGTGCGGCTGGAAGGCGCCGTGAACCGCCGCCGGTCGCATCCGATACAGCCATGAGCGGCGATTCGTGTGACGCGGCGCAGTGAATGCCGTGCCGGAAAGCTGCTCCGCATAGAGGCCGTACGCAACTCTCTGCGGCGAGTTCTGACCCTGCGGCAGCGCGCCCGGCAACGCTTCGGTCGCAAATTCGCTACCGAAACCGGATTGGTACCCGAGTTTCGCCGGCGTTTGCGCCTGCGGACGCTTCGCAGTGCGCGCTCTTTCGACGGTGTCCATGCGATTTTCAGCCACCGACTCTACGCATCATACGCAAGAGTAGACCACACTCGCGCGTCTGCAGCGGCTCTTCCTCTTCATCGTCGTCATCGTATCCGCCTTCGTCATCATCGGGATCGATGCTGCCGCCCGAGCCGCGATCCTTGTCCTCATCATCGTCGTCATCGTCGTCATCTTCCGGCGTGGGCGTCGGAAGATGCGCGACATAGTCGGGTGATGCCGGCGAGAGCATCTCGCGCAAGACTTCCATGATCGTCAGGAGAGGAACCATCCCAAATCCTCGTGCATTAATATAATGGCACAGAATTCGCGCGCCGGCGGTCAGCGCTTCTTGCCGAGCGCCGCGAGCCGGCGCTTGAGCTGCTCGGAAACGAGCGAGCGCTCGTAGTCATCGCGCGAGCTTGCCTGCGGCTGTTCTCCGGTGGCGAGCGCGTTGATCTGGCGTTTCATCGACTTGACCACGGCGGGCTCGCATTCGGCGAGCGCAGAGACGTATTCGGCGACCCTCTTGTCAAGCGTCGCCCGCGGAACCAGCTCGGTGAGGAAGCCGATGCGCAGCATTTCCTCAGCGCGCAGCGTCTGCGCTGTGAGGAAGACACGCTTTGCCGACGCCGGACCGAGCGCCGCGACGAAGCGCCTCAGTCCGCCGGGGTAGTAGTGCAGCCCGAACCTCGCAGCGGGCATGAACATCCCGGTGCCGCGCACGCCGATGCGAAAGTCGCACGCCAGCGCCAGATCGGTCGCGCCGCCGTAGACGCTGCCGTTGAGCGCGCAGATGGTCGGCAGCGGAAAGCGCTCCACCGCGTCGAGCAGATCCTCGAAGCTGCGATCGAGTCTCTTCAGTATCGCGCCGACCGTGAATCCGGAGCTGAACGTCCTGTTGCCCGCGCCGGTGAACACGACGACGCGCACTTGAGGCGCCGCTGCGATCGCGTCGAGATGGCGGCGCAGAACAGGGATGTCGTCCGGATCGATGCGGTTGTGCTCCGCCGGGCGTTCGAAGCGGATCGTCGCCACAATGCCCGAGATCGTCAGGCTCGGCGCCGCGTCTGGTTTCTTGTTCATCTCAACGCGAACCCTGCGATATCGGCGACGAAGTGCGCGAATACGACCGGCCAGAGCTGGCGCTTTCGCCAGTAGTAGGTGGCAAACACAACGCCGACGCAGATGACCGAGAAGGTTCCGAGCACGCCCTGATAGGCGTGCGTCAGCGTGCGGATCAGAACCGTCGCCCCCACTGCCAAAGAAGCGCCAAAGGCGAGCAGCTCACGCAGCACGAAGCCGGTGAGAAAAGTCTCCTCGAAAAGCGCGTTCACAATGGATACGGCGACCAGCAAGGGAAGCGACACCGAGGCTCCCTTAACCATCTGCTCGATGGGCTGACTGCTCAGTAGCTCGGCTCCCGCGAGAGCATAAACGGGCCAGATCACCAGCGTCGCGAGCGCGTAGAGGCCCAGACCCACGAGGCCCCCGAGCAGCGTCGGACGCGGCAGCAGCTGAGAGAGATCGTAGCCACGCAATCGCAGATAGACTAGCGCGGCGGTCGCGAGGATCAGCTCCTCGAGAATGACGCTGAGAAATATCGAATCGTCGAATGGACGGCTCGGATATCTGTAAGCAACCGCCCGAAGTGAGCCGATGATCGGCCAGCCGAAGCAGATCACGATGACGACCGCGGTGTCGGTGATCTGACTCGCGTTTGCTTTGCTCATGGCCATCGCCGGCCGAGCTTACACCCGCGCGCTTCGCGCCGGAACCGACCCGCCGTCGCGCGGTCGATTTCTCGACGAAGCGTTGCAGAAGGCCCGTGTCGACCGCAAGGACGTCTACATCACCAACGCGGTGAAACACTTCAGCTGGGAGGATCTCGCGCGGCTGCGAGGGGACCAGTCGTCGCTTAAGGATTGACGACTTGCGACAAAGTCGCGCTCGAGCCATTGTTGGCGGCATCACCGCTATAAGTCGCCGCGATGTTGTGCGTGCCCGCAGCGAGACTGCCGGTGGTACAGTGCGGCGCACCGGTTCTGCGCCTAGCTCCGAGTGGAACGGCACCACACCCGTTGATCGTGTTGCCTCCGTCGGTGAAGGCGACCGTGCCTGTCGGCCGATTGCCGGTGACGCTCGCCATGAACGTTACCAGCCTGCCGACCTTCGATGGATTGCGCGAGCTCGCGAGCGTAGTCGTGCTCGTCGCTTTGCCGCCGCCATTGATCACTTGTGACAAAGCGGTGCTGGCCGAGCCTGCATTCGCTGCGTCGCCGCTGTAGGTCGCAACGATGTTGTGCTTGCCCGCTGCGAGGCTGCTCGTGCTGCAGCCGGCGGTCTTGCTGTTCCCGCTGCCCGAGAGTGCTACGCCGCCGCAGCCGCCGATCAGGCTCCCTGCGTCGGTGAAATCGACGCTGCCGGTCGGTACGTTGCCGTTCACGCTCGCGGTAAATGTCACGTTCGCACCCACAGCCGCCGGATTCATCGAGCTCACCAACGTCGTCGACGTCTGACTTGTCCCGAGGGCGTACGCCGTCAGATGGCTGGAACCGTCGGTCGCATACACAGCCCCGTTGGCGACAATCAGGCTTTCCCAATGGAATCCTCCGCTGCGCGCGAGGCTCCACAGGACGCCGCCGGTGAGCGGGTCGAGCGCGCGCACCGTGCTGCCGCTGAGCGAGAACACCATGTTGTTGGCGACGACCGGCGAGGTTCCGCCCTGACCGTTCTGCCACTGTGGCGCCAGCGACGGATTGCCGCTTGCGTCGAAGTTGAGCCGCAGGCCCGACGCGCCGCTGCCGTTGACCACGAAGACCCAGGTGCTGCCGTCGGCGGGATTGACCCACACAGCCGGCTGGCTGAGTACCACGCCGCCCTGCGGCAGGTTGATGACCGTGCCGATCTCGCCGCCGACGTGTCCGGGGCCGCCTTGGCCGCTTAGATTGGCGAGATTGAGCAGGCGCAGCTGGGCATCCTTGCCGCCTTGTACTGCGAGATGCTGGACTTTGGAGTTCACCGGCACCGGCAAGATAGCAGGTGCGGTGCTGCCAAGGTCCGTGTCGCTGTTGTCCAGCGACTGAAAATCGGCTGGCGTGTAGCTATCGAGCGGCTTGCCGGCGGTGGCGCCCGATCCTGCGGTGCCATCGGGATGCAGGGCAATGACTGATTCGCTCCAGTCGTGAATACCGTCATAGACGCCGTTGCCGGTGCCCATGAAGATTCGATCGGTGCCGGCGTCGTAGATCACGCCGGGACGCGACCAGATCGCGTTGCGCGGGGTGGCACAGGTCGGCGCCGCGCCGCCGAAATGTTGGAGATGAACGGCCTGGTCGCTGCAGGCCGCATTGAACACGTTCTGCGAGCCCGTTACGAGGTTGATCGCGGTGACGTGCCCCTGATAATCGCCGTTGTCTCCCGGATAGCCGCCGTGCAGGACGTAAAGGTAACTGACCCCGCTCGAGGTCGCGATGGCGAGCGCCGACGAGCCCTTCTCGTCGAATCCCTTGAGTGTCGCCGGTTCCGGCCAGCCTCCGGTCATGATCTCCGTGCCGTCGCCGACCTGGTACTTATGGACGTTGCCGTCGAGACCGTAGCTGTAAACGTAGTCTCCGGTCGGATCGATCGCCGGCGACGATGTGGTGTAACACGCCCCACCCGTGCCGTTGATCTGGCAGCTGCCGGGTCCGTACTGCCGGCTCCACACCTGCGTTCCGCTCTGCGCATCCAGCGCGATGATGCGGCCGTCTCTCGTGGTCACGAACAAAAGGTCTTTGACGCCGGACTGAGTCGTGACGCCCTCCAGAAACACCGGAGTGCTATCCGCCGTCGCTGGCAGCAACACCTGATATTTCTGCACCAACCCGCTGACGTTCGCAGGAGTGAGCACCGTTTCGGCGGCATTGTTGCCGCTGTGTTGCGGGTCTCCGCCGAATTGCAGCCAGTCGTAGGCACGCGCGGATCCGAGTGCCAGCGAAAACGCGAGTGTGGCGAAGCATTGCACGAGGCAGCGAAGGCGCGGGCTTCTGGTCTTCATCGCATTGCTCACTGGAGGAGACGGCCGTGAGGTCGCCTTCCTTTCTATGACAAAAGCATAACACGCGGAACGCGCGGCTGTACGCCTATGTGATCGGCACGGGCGGCCGAGACGCTCCGGAGCTGCGTCGCTCGTTCGGTGAAGACCGTTACCGGGGGCAACTGCTCAACAACCGTGCAAACGCGAATCTCAGCAAGGCGGAGCCTGGTCGCGAGGCGATCCAGCGCCGCCAAATAAGCGCTGCAGCTGAGCCCACAGACGGCTCCAGTAGGTGTTTGATGGCCCCATTTCGTTGAGAAGGTGACGCTGGGCGTTAGCCTCCACGGGTAACAGCAGCCAATACACGAGGCACCTCCAATCATTCAGTGCTTGCGAGGCTCCCACTGCATAGGGCGTGCCAGCTAGGAAGGACCCATGACTCTGCTAGGCGTCGGGTGATAGGCGCAATACACTGAGCCGCCATGATCCAAGCGTCAGTGCCAACACCTTCGCCATGACTACGCCGACTGAGCTCGTGCATGCGTCGCCGCTAGAAGAAGATTTCTCCATTGTCATCGGTGGGCCGCTCTTCCAGGCACTTCGCCGCGCCCATCTCACGGGCGATGCGCTTGAGCTCGTGCGCAGGCGCATCGTCGTGATCTCACTCCTTACCTGGCTTCCGCTTCTTGTACTGTCGATCCTGGATGGGAAGGCTTGGGGAGGCGCCGTCAGCGTTCCGTTCCTCTACGACATCGATGCGCACGTGCGCTTTCTCGTAGCGCTGCCGCTCCTCATTGTCGCGGAGCTCGTCGTTTATCAGCGTATGCGAGCAGTCGTGGCCCAATTCGTCACGCTTGGGCTGGTGCGCGGAGCCGTGCGGGAGCGCTTCGACGCCGCGATTGCGAGTGCGATGCGGCTTCGTAACTCGGTAGTCGCCGAAGTGATGCTAATCGTGCTTGTTTACGGCGTAGGCATTCTGGTGATCTGGCGTCATTACGCAGCGCTGGCTACGCCGACGTGGTATGCGTTGCCGGAAGGCGGGGAGCTCCGGCTGCAACTTGCCGGATGGTGGTATCTACTCGTGAGTTTGCCTGCGTTCCAGTTCATCCTGTTGCGTTGGTACTTCCGACTGTTCATCTGGGCGCGGTTCCTCTGGCAAGTCTCCCGAATGGACTTGACGTACGCGCCGATGCACCCAGATCGTAACGGCGGTATTGGATTCCTGTCACGTATCGGGAACGCATTCGCACCATTGCTACTCGCGCAGGGAGCTTTGCTCGCGGGAATGATCGCGAACCACATCTTCTTCGAAGGGGCGAAGCTGGTCGCTTTCAAACTCGAGATAGCCGGGTTTGTCGCGATCATGGTCGGTGTGGTGCTGGCGCCGTTGTTGGTCTTCATCCCGCCGCTAGCGCGTGCGAAGCGCACCGGTACACGCGAGTACGGCCACCTTGCGAAACGCTATATCGATGAATTCGAAACGAAGTGGCTCCGCGGCAATGTACCTGGCGACGAACCACTCGTTGGCAGCGCCGACATCCAGTCTCTTGCCGACATGGGGAACAGTTTTGAGGTAGTTCGCAGCATGCGCCTCGTCCCGGTCACGCGGGATACCCTCATCGAGCTCGTCGTTGTAACGCTGCTGCCCGTCGCACCGTTGCTGCTGACAATGATCTCGTTTGAGGAACTGCTCGGGCAGTTTTTGCAAGCCATATTCTGAGCAGGCTCAAATCGCGACAGGCAAAGACCTACCCGCTATGCCGTGACCTATAGCCCGCCTTGGGTCGGAAGCGGACAAAGCAGCTGATCTGGCCCTAACAAAGACCTGGGAGCTACCGCCCCACCATCGCCAGCACATCGGCCTTCAGAAACCGCTCGACGACGAGCATGAAGCCGATCGACGGAATCAGCAGCAGCAGCGCGGTGATCGAGGAGATCTGGTAGTTGCCGCCCATCGTGGCGTTGAACATCAGGAGCGGCAGTGTGGTGACGTCGGGCACGCCGACGAAGTAAGTGCCGGTGAATTCGTCGAGCGACTCGAGGAAAACGAAGATCGCGCTGGCGATCAAACCGGGCGCTGCAAGCGGCAATGTCACAGTGCGCCAGCAGGTCCATGCCGAGGCGCCCATGTTGCGTGAGGCCTCCTCCAGCGAGACGTCGACCGACGCGAACGCCGCCGACGCGATCCATACCGCGAGCACGAGCCCGTGCGACGCGTGCACGAGCACCACGCCGATGATCGTGCCGTTGAGCCCGATCTGGTAGAACACCTGTGCGATGTTGACGTACACGGGGAGATTCGGGACGGCCTGCGGCAGCAAAAACACGAGCAGGATCGCGCCGCGCCAAGGAAGCTTGAGCCGCGCCAGCGCGTAGCCCGCCGGAATTGCCACCGCGAGGCTCACGATCACGGTGAGCAGTGCGATCCAGATGCTCGTCCCGAGCGAGGCGAGCGCGTTACCGCGCGGCTGGAATACGCGATACCAGTAGGTGAGACCGAAGTCGGAAGGCAGCTTGCTCGGAAAATACCAGCGCTCGGCGAACGCCCAAAGCAGCAGATTCAAGAGCGGCCCGAAGATCGCGAAGGCGAGCAGCGCGAGCACGAGCGCGCGCGCGATCAACGAAAGCGGCGCTGGCAAAGCGAATCCGCGCCGCGGCAGGGGCAGAGTCGAAGTGCTCATGCCGCGGCCTCCTTGGACTGTTCAAGATGCAATGACCCGTTGCGCGTCGGTCTCCGGGCAATCGCGCGGCGCCGAGCGCTTCGCGCCTCAACCTCGCGCGCCGCGCTCATGCGCCCTCCGCGCTCTTCGACGCCTGGCGCAAATAGAAGACCGCTCCGATTGCCGCCAGCGCGAGCGACAGCAGGCACAGTGCGTTCGCCACCGGATAGTCGCCGTGCGTGCTGATGCGATACGCGACGTCGACGGTCACCATGGTCGGCGAATTCGGATTGATCATCAGCGGCACCGACAGCACCGAGAGCATCGTCACGAAGGAGAGCACGAGTCCGACCAACAGCGTCCCGCGCACCTGCGGCAGCACGATGTCGATCAACACTCGCAGCCGCTGCGCACCGAGATTGCGCGCCGCCTCGATGTGCTGCGCCTCGAGCGAGGCCATCGCGCCGGCGAGCAGCAGCGTGACGAACGGCGCCTGCTTCCACACGAACGCGATCACGATCCCGCGCCAATCGAGCAGGCTCTGCGCGGAGAGCGGCTCGATCAGGCCGCTCCCGATCAGCACGTGGTTGAGCATGCCGTTCTTGGCGAGGAAAGTGCGCATGAGCTGTCCCGCGACCACGAACGGGATGAACAGCGGCCAGCGGTAGAGCCAGCGCAGCATCGCGACTGCACGCGGATGCTCGCCGAGGGTGAGATAGCCCGCAATCGCGATCGCCACAAGACCGATGAGGATCGTCGAGAGAAGCACGATCCATAGCGTGAACAGCAGATCGGTGGTGTAGAAGTCGAATGACTTCGCGAAATGCTCGAGCGTGAAGCCGCCCTCCTTGCCGCGGAAGGCGACGACCGCCGACATGAGGAGCGGCGCGACGAAGAAGACGCCGACCACCGCGAGAGCCGGCGCGATCAGCGCCAGACCGATCGTCCGATCGCTGATCGGCCGCCTTGTCGCAACCGTTGCCACGATGCTCCCCCTGACCTCTCCCCGCAGGTCGGGGAGAGGAAGAACTGCGTCTTGCTGTTACTTGATCACCACCCGCTCGTAGCCTTCGGTGATCTCCTTGAAGTAAGGCGACAGCGGGAACGGGCGGCCATACTTCGACAGGTCCTGCGGCGTGATGTCGGTGAAGAGCTTGTTCCACGCCGCCTGGTCGAGCTTGGGCTGCACGTACTGCGGATCGATGCCGGGATACCAGTTGAACTGCTTGACGATTCCATCAGCCTGGACTTCCGGGCTCTCTGCCAGCTCGATGAACTTCTTCGCCAGCGCTGCGTGCGCCGCCTTCGCAGGGATCACGTAGTACATCGGCTGCCCGGGAAGTCCGGGTGAAGGCAGAACGAGCTTGATCTTCGGGCTCATGCGGCCATCCGCCTGCCAGGTGTAGAACATATCGACCCACACCGGGCCCATCGCGATCTCGCCGCGATTGAGCATGTCGAGCGTGCCGGCGTTCCCTGGAGTCAGCACGACGTACTGATTGAAGTCCTTCAGGCCCGCGAGCGCTTTGTCGATCGCCGGCGCGGCCGAAGGATCATAAGGACCCTTTTCCAGCTTGTCGGCCATGCCGCTGTACGCTGACACCCAGCCGGTCACGAATCCGACTCCGGACATCCCGCCCTTGACGCCGTTGTAGCCAAATTGCTTGGGGTTCTTCTTCACCCAGTCGTTCAGCTCGGCGAAAGACCGCGGCGGATTCTTCACCAGATCCGGGTTGTACGCGAACACGATCTGGCTATGGAACATCGGCAGCACATAGCCATCGACGTCCGCCCCGAGCGCGTTCTTCGCAGTGTCGCGCGTCACGAGCTTGCCGGCCGGGATGTCGTTGCGATACGGCAGCAGCAGTTTTTCCCTCACCATCGTCGCCGAGGCGAGCTGATGAATGACGGCGACGTCGACGTCCCACTCGTTGTTGCCCGCCTTCTGCTGCGCGGAGAGCTTCTCGTAAATTTTCTGCGATCCGGCGTCGCCGGGCCCCGTGCCGACGGCGCGCACCTTCACGCCGGGATTAGCCGCCTCGAATTTCGGCGCGAGGTAGTTGTTGACGTAGTCGACCATGTTCTGGTCACCCGCCGTGATAACGTTGAGCGTGGTCTGCGCGCTCACCGCGCCGGCAAAAGCCAATCCGGCGAACAAAGCGAAGATGCGGCGTTTCATCGGAGTCCTCTAGTGGTGGGGTTGAACAACTTTGGAATCGAACAGCAGCAACGCGTCGCGCGGCACGACAACGCAGGCCGCGCTGCCTTCGGCGACGCGCTCGGGCGCATGCACCCAGATCTCGGCGCCGTCGGTGCGCACGCGGTAGCGATACCCCTGCCCGACGTAGACCGACTGCGCGACCGTTCCCTGCAATACCAGATCGGCGCTTCCCGATGGAGGAGTCGACGCAAGGCGCGCCGCATCGCTGCGGAAGTGCGCGCGGATTCGGGCGCCGTCGGACGCTGCGCTTGCGGCCACGAGCATGCCGTCGCTCGTGCGCATCAGATCGAGTGCGTTGTCCGCGCCCATGAAGCCTGCGACGAATGCGGACGACGGCCGATGAAAGATCTCCTGCGGCGTGCCGGTCTGCACGATGCGGCCGGCGTCGATCACCGCGATGCGGTCGGCGAGCGTGAGCGCCTCCTCGCGGTCGTGCGTGACGTAGACCGCGGTGATACCGATCCGCTGCTGCAGCGCGCGCAGCTCGTGGCGCAATTCGAGGCGAACCTTGTAATCGAGGTTGGACATAGGCTCGTCGAGGAGAAGCAGATGCGGACTCACCGCGAGCGCGCGACCGAGCGCGACGCGCTGGCGCTGTCCGCCGGAGAGCTGCGTCACCGGCCGCGGACCGAAGCCTTCGAGCTGCAGGAGCTTCAACATCTCGTCGACCCGCGCTGCGATCGCTTCCTTCTTCCAGTTGCGCATGCGCAGCCCGTAGGCGATGTTGTCGGCCACCGTCATGTGCGGCCAGAGCGCGTAGGACTGGAACATCATCGCGGTGCCGCGCGCTTCCGGCGGAAGCTGCGTGATGTCCTGACCACCGACGCGGATCGTCCCCGAATCCGGGATCACGAAACCCGCGATCGAGCGCAACAGGGTCGTCTTGCCGCAGCCGCTGCTGCCGAGAAGCGCGGTCATCTCGCCCCGCTCAACGCCCAGGCTCACCTGATCGAGTACGCGCACGCCGCCGTAGGACACGGTCAATGCTTCGATCGACAGGTAAGCGGCCATCGGGGAGGGGGAACCGGCGAAAGCTAGGGCGCAAGTATGACGCGGATGTGTCCGACGGGCCAGCGGGCGGGAATAAATGGAGCGCCTCCGCGATAGGACCTGATGAGGGCATCGTCACTCACTGGTCAACCAAGGCGAGGTATCCCATGACCTATTCGATCGACCGTCGTCAGTTTCTCAAGCTCGCCGGCCTCGGCGGCGCCGTCCTGGTTTCCGGATTGCGCAGCTCGGGTGCGAGCGCGGCCGCGTCAGGCAACGACTTTTACTTCGTTCAGCTCTCCGACCTGCACTGGGGCTTCGAGGGCCCGGCCCAGAACCCCGACAACACCGGCACGCTCAAGAAGGCGATCGCCGCAGTCAACGAGCTGAAGGATCCACCCGATTTCATCGTCTTCACGGGCGATCTGACTCACACCACCGAGGACCGCGACATCCGCCGCAAGCGCATGACCGAGGTTCGCGACATCATCAAGGAACTGAAGGTCAAGGACATCAAGTACATGCCGGGCGAGCACGACGCTTCGCTCGACAAGGGGCGTGCCTTCAAAGAATTCTTCGGCGAGACGCACTGGACCTTCGATCACAAGGGCGTCCACTTCGTCGCGATCGACAACGTCTCCGATCCAGGCGCCTCGATCGGAGACGAGCAGCTGGCATGGCTCAAGGCCGACCTCGAACGTCAGCCGAAGGATGCGCGCATCGTCGTGTTCACGCACCGACCTTTGTTCGACCTCTATCCGCAATGGGACTGGGCCACGGCCGACGGCGCCAAGGCGATCGAGATCCTGCAGACGCGCGACAACGTCACCGTCTTCTACGGCCACATTCATCAGGAACATCACTTCAAGACCGGCGCGATCGAGCATCACGCCGCGAAGGGATTGATGTTCGCGCTGCCCGCCCCCGGCTCGCAGCTCAAGCGCACGCCGGTCGCCTGGGATCCTCAGGCACCGTACAAGGGACTAGGCTGGCGCGAGGTCGAGGCGGAAGCGAAGCCGGTGAAGTACCAAATCACCGAGCTGCCGGTCGTGAAGGCCTGATCATGGAATCGCTCAAGCGCAGGACGCTGCTCAGCGGAATAGCAGCGGGCGCGGTCGCGGCGATGACAGGAGGCATCGCGATCCGTTCCTTCGCCGCCGAGCGCGTCATTCCCATCAAGGCGCACAAGTTCACCTACGAGCCCGACGAGATCGTGCTGAAGCTCAACGAGCCCGCTGTACTCGAGTTCACCAGCGCCGATGTCGTCATGGGCTTCAACGCGCCGGACTTCAAGGTGCGCGCGACCATCATTCCGGGCCAAACCTCGCGCGTACGCATTGTGCCCGACAAGACCGGCACCTTCGTCTTCCACTGTGATGTCTTCTGCGGCGATGGCCACGAAGACATGGACGGCACCATCCGGGTCGAGAAATAACCCGGCAGGAATATAGCTAGGCCCGGCAGCGCGGTATGCTGCCGCAAATCGGCAGGCGTTTCGCGCACCGTCTCGCCTGCCGGTGATCCGCCCGCAAACCCTAAGCGTCAGTCTGTGCCCCGGCGGAGCCGGAAGCTGACGCGCAACGTAGGCACCCAATCTTTCCCGAGGGTCTGAGCGACCCAACGAGTACATCTGGCATACGCCTTGCAGTCTAGAGGCTCAGGATGGCGCCAGAGCGCGCCAAACTGTTGAAAAGCAAGTTTGTTTTAACCAGGTATAACTCTAAGGGAAAGGGAATCATGAACACGCTCAAGCTTTCGAAGCTGTCGCAATCGCTTGCTCTTGCCGCGTTGCTTGGTGTTGGTGCCGCCGTCCTTGCCCCCAAGGCCCACGCCGCCAACCCGGCCACGGCCAACCTCACCGTCCAGGCGACTGTCAACGCGAACTGCACGATCAGCACGACCACGCTCGACTTCGGTTCCTACGACCCGGTGGTTGCGAATGCAGCTACCGCGCTCAACGGCACGGGGAAGGTCACCATCGCCTGCACTAAGGGCTCAGCCCCGGTCATCGCGCTCGACTTTGGCCTGAACGCCTCGGGCATCTTGCGCCAGATGAAGATCACCGGCGGCGGCAGCGACCTGCTCTCCTATCAGCTATACAAGCCCTCGTCGAATGCGGCGAGCGCGGCCTGCAGCTTCCCGGGCACGACGGTTTGGGCCGACGGCACCGGCGGAACCTCCACGCTGACGCCGACTTCGCCGCCGAACAAGAACTCTCGCGATTACAACGTCTGTGGAACGATCTCCGCCGGCCAGGACGTGAGCGTCGGCTCGTACCAAGACACCGTCGTCGCCAGCGTCAGCTTCTGACGGGCTGAAGCGGGCGAAGTGTCCCGCAGCAACGCCGGCGCGGAATGGCCGCCGGCGTGCTGCACATGCGGGCCGGTACGAGTCCGCATTGGAGCCGTTCGTCCGCTCGACGGATGAAAAGCATGACGCGGCGTCGACGATTGCGCATCGCGTGCATCGCCGCGCTCGCGGCAGGCGCGGTCGCATGGATGAGAGCGCAGCCTAGCGACGCGACCAGCGCGACCTCGAGCCTTACCGTGAGCGCTACGGTGGTGTCGAACTGCGTGATCCAGACCGACTCGCTCGACTTCGGTATCTACGATCCGATGCTTGCCAACGCGACGGCGCCTCGCAACGCGAGCGCGAACGTCACGCTCGCGTGCACGCGCGGGTCCTCTCCTTCGATCAGCATGGACCTCGGGCAGCACGAAAGCTCCGGGAGCCGCTATATGCGCATCACCACCGCGGGATTGAGCGACTCGCTGCGCTACGAGCTTTACCAGCCGGCGAGTCCGGCCGCGGGCAGCGGCTGCAGCTTCCCGGGGATAAGGCTCTGGGGCGTCTCGCCGGGACAAACCTTCACGCCGATGCAACCGCCGAGCCGTGCAGCGCGCAGTTACAGCGTGTGCGGAACGATTCCTGCCGGTCAGGGCGTCAGCATGGGCGCATATGCCGACACCGTAGTTGCAACGGTAAACTTCTGAGCCATGAAAATCGCCACGCTGGGAGAAAACACCATGGCTCGCAATAACAGCAGATTCCTCGCCGTGCTCGGAACGACGTTTCGCCATGCTGCGCTGCCGCTCTTAGGGTTCGCGCTTGCAGCGACAGCCAACGCCGGGTCGTTTCAGGTCAATCCGATCCGGATCGAGCTCGCAAAGGGCACAACGACCGCGGTGGTTACGGTTCGCAACGACGGCGAAGAGCCGGTCGTCCTGCAGTCGAGCGTACTCAGCTGGACGCAGGAGGGAGGCAAGGATGTGTACGCCTCGACTTCCGAAGCTCTGATCACCCCGCCCGTGATGACGATCGTTCCCGGCGCCGAACAGATCGTGCGCGTAGGGTTGCGCCGCCCGGCGGATCCGCGCACCGAGCTTGCGTATCGCGTATTCCTGCAGGAAGTGCCGCCGCCGCCGAAGCCCGGCTTCACCGGATTGCAGGTGGCGCTCCGCGTGGGCATTCCGATGTTCGTCGCGCCTGTAGCTGCACCAGCTGTACGCAAGCTCGACTGGTCCGCAGTGATGGGTGCCGACGGCGCGATCCAGCTCGTCGCCCAGAACCCGGGCAACGCTCACGTGCAGATCACCGACCTGGAACTTCGCGTCCAGGATGCGAGCGAGCCGATCGCGCACGAATCCACGCTCGCCTATGTCCTCGCCGGTCAACGTCGCGAATGGAGCCTGCCGGCGGCGCCGCGCGCAAAGTCGGCCAGCGAGCTGCGCCTGAAGGCCTCTACCGATGCGGGCGAAGTCGACACCGCCGTTCGCCTCGATCGCTAGGCGCCTCGCGCCCTGGGCGCTCATCATGCTGACCGTGACCGGCTCCGTTAATGCCCAATCCGGTGCGGGGGCTGCGCCGGTGAACCCGTCCGCGCCGGCCGCCGAGCAAGAGCTGCTGCTGCTGGTCGATGTGAACAATCAGAAGCTCGGGGAAACGGTGCTCGCCTTGCTACTGCCCAACGGCAGCATCGCGGTGCAGGGCGAGAGCCTCGACCACTGGCGGCTGCGCCGACCTCAGGTCGCGCCGAGGATCGTTCACGGGGCGAGCTACTATCCGCTCGACTCGATCAAGGGCATCATCTACATTTTCGACGCAGGCAAGCAGCGGCTCACGATCACTGCACCGGCGGAAGCCTTCACCAGCGGCCGGAACGTTGATGTCACCCCGCCTTATGCGCAGCCCACGCCGTCGCCCCTAGGCGGATTTCTCAACTACGATCTGTTCGGCTCGCACGGTGGCGGCGTCTCGCAATACGCCGGCCAGTTCGAGTTCGGCGTGTTCACATCGCAGGGCGTCTTCACGACCGCCCAGCTCGAGCAGGATATCAGCAACAAGTGGACAAGCGTGCGCCTCGACACGACCTGGCGCAGCGACTTCCCCGAGAAGCTGACCACATTGCGCCTGGGCGACGCGGTGAACGTTCCCGCCGCGTGGGGCCGGGCGGTGCGCTTCGGCGGCATTCAGTACCAGACCAATTACACGACCCAGCCGGGATTCATCGCGTATCCGTCGATTGCGGCGAACGGCTCGGCGGCGCTTCCGTCCACCGTCGATGTCTTCGTCAACAATGCGCTGATCGCGCAGCGCACCGTTCCGCCGGGGCCTTTCTCGATCACGAACATTCCCACCATCAATGGCAGCGGCAACGTGCAGCTCGTAGTGCGAGATCTCTTCGGTCGCGAGCAGATTATCTCGCAGCCCTTCTACGGCAGCGTCAACCTTCTCAAGGCCGGGCTCGATCAGTTTTCTTATGAAGCCGGCTTCGAGCGCCAGAATTTCGGGACTGAAAGCAACGATTACGGACCAGCCGTTGCGAGCGCCACCTATCGTCGCGGATTCACCGATCAGTTCACCGGCGAAGTGCACGCCGAGGCGACGCGCGATCTCTTTGCCGGGGGCGTCGCCGCGAACTATCTGTGGCAGGACCTGGGCATTTTCTCCGCGGCGGTGGCTGGCAGCGGCGGCGGCGCAGGAAGCGGCGTGCTCGGCAGCCTGGGCTTCCAGCGACAGACGGCCGGTTGGAGCGTCGCCGCGCAGGGCGCTTGGAGCAGCCGCAACTTCAACCTGGTGGGCGTAACTCCGGACACGCCGGTGCCTCTGCGGCTCTGGAGCGCGAGCCTCGGTTATCAGGCCGATCAGTACGGCAGCTTCAGCGCTACGTATGTCGCACAGGATTTCCGCACTAAGCCGAACGTGCACGTGCTATCTGCAGGATACGGCGTGCGCCTGGGGCCGTGGGCGTTTCTCAACCTGACGGCGGCCAAGACTTTCGGAGCAAGCGGCAGCACCGCCTTCGCGGTCACCGTCAGCGTCCCGTTCGGCGAGCTGTCCTCGGTCAGCGCCAGCTATAACGAATCGCGGGGACCGAATCAACCCACGAACCGCGACGCCAGCCTCACCGTGCAGAAGAGCCTGCCTCTGGGCGAAGGCTACGGCTATCGCGTCGTTGCGCACAATCACGACGATTACGAAGGCGGCTTCTCGTATCAGAACAACTACGGCACCTACTCGATCGAGGCGGCGCGCTTCCAGGGCACCACCAGCGAGCGCCTGGACGTGACCGGCGGGATCGGGCTCGTCGGCGGACATCCGTTCCTGAGCCGCCAAATCACCGACAGCTTCGCCGTCGTGCGCGTCGCCGATTACCCGGGCGTCGGTGTGCTGCAGGACAATCAGCTCGTCGGCCGCACCGGCGCAGACGGCTACGCGGTGCTGCCTTCGCTTCGCGCCTACGACATCAATCCGGTCTCGATCGACCAGAACGACCTGCCGATGGACGCCGAAGTCGACAAGCTCAAGATACAGGTCGTGCCCTATTACCGCAGCGGGCTGCTGCTCGACTTCCCGGTGCGCCGCGCGCACGGCGGGACGCTGCGCATCATGCTTGACGACGGCGCGCCGATGCCGTCGGGTGCGCTCGTGAGCGTCGTCGGCGGCACCGAAGAGTCTCCTGTCGCGTTGAAGGGCGAGACCTACCTCACAGGGCTGGAACAGCACAACCGGCTGCGCGCGACATGGAAAGGCAAGAGCTGCGAGTTCGACGCCGATCTGCCGCCGACCAGCGATCCGATTCCCGAGCTGGGGACCTTCGTCTGTCACGGAGTAGCGCGATGATGCTGAGCCTGTTGTCTGCGATCAGCGCCCGCGGCACACCGGGCCGCATTGCTCGCACCGTCTTCGCGGCGCTTGCGTTGTTCATGTCCGCGGCCGCGCAGGCGGTTATTTGCGGGGTGACGACCGGCGGCCTGCCCTTCCCCGCCTACGACGTTTATTCGGGCACTGCCGTCACCAACAACGCAACGATAACGGTCGCCTGCAATTACCAGACGAGCGATACCGGCGCGATCACCGTCAATTACACGATCAGCCTTTCAACCGGCTCGAGCAACAGCTTCGTCAATCGGACGATGACGATCCCCGGCGACAGCCTCAAGTACAACATTTACACGACGAACACGTATGGTGTCGTGTGGGGCGACGGCACCGGTGGCAGCTCGACGCAAGGCGGAAACTTCAAGCTCACCAACGGCCATCCAACCGGGTCGACCCCGTGGACGGCTTACGGAAAGATTCCGGCGCTGCAGGATGTGAGTGTCGGAAATTACTCGGACAGCATTACCATCTCGGTCAGCTATTAGGCGTCATAGCGTCACTGAAGACGTGATGCAATAACTCGCCGCGTTGAACTCTGCGCTGCTACGCCGGTTAACGCGGCGGCAAATTCAGAAAGCTCGGACGCTGACCGCGAGCGGCCAGGCATAAGTGCCCGGCGCGAGGTTCTCGTGCAGCTCGAAACGATACGATAGATCGAGCGGCATCTTGTGGCCGTGCTGGCCGCGCACGATCATCGTGCCGCCCTCCTCGCCGATGTGCGCCTTGGCGGAGGAGCTGCTGACCGTGACCGACTTGAAGATTGCGACCCGCGGGAAAAAGTCGACCGCGTAACCTTCGGGGTTGTTGGCGCTGACCTTCAGCCGCGAGGCGACCGTGACCTCGACGTAGCCCCGTGCGATGTCGGCCGCCGAAACAATCAGCTCGCCGAGCTGCGTCTGCGATTCAGAGATGGCCCGCGCCGGCACGGTGGCCGTCACCTGAACCTGACTGCGGGCGGCAGCCTCGACGTCGTGCTGGATCGACGACACGGCAATCGTGCATATCGCAGCCACGCCGATCCGCCGCTGCATCCGCAACGCGCGGCTCACGACGGAACGCTTCACGACTCCCGCGTGAATCAATTCTTCCCCCAACCTGCGTCCGCTCGTCTTCTGCCGTTCGAGGGCTTCGGCGAGCTGTTGACTCGTTATAGCGCCCTGGGCGACGAGAAGCTCGCCTAGCCGGGGCGGTCGCTCATACTTTACACCTGTCGGATCGTCTCGTTTTGCCATTGTTAGGTTTGTTGTGTCGTGGTTGGCAATTGCATTCTCGATGCAAAAGCCGTGCCGCGCGACAGCGAACCGAAGGGAAGCAGTTCAGTTTGTACCCCACACTTCCCGTGCAACGTCGACGATCAGCCGCAGCTTCGCCGCTTGTGACTCGCGCGCGATCTCGTTGCCGTGCACCGTGCTGGAGAATCCGCATTGCGGCGAGAGGCACAGCTGCTCGAGCGGGACGACCTTGGCCGCTTCGTCGATCCGCCGCTTCAGCTCCGACTTCGATTCCAGCTCGCCCACTTTCGTCGTTACCAGACCCAAAACAACCGTCTTTCCCTTGGGGACAAAGCGAAGCGGTGCGAAACCGCCCGAGCGCGCGTCGTCGTACTCGAGAAAATAGCCGTCGACCTTCAGGTCGTTGAAGAGCACCTCGGCCACCGGCTCGTAGCCGCCTTCGGCCACCCATGCGCTCTTGAAATTGCCGCGGCAAAGATGCGTGCAGATGGTCATGCCCGGCGGACGGTCGGCAATCGCGGCGTTGATGAGCTTTGCATACCGCCGCGGCAGATCGTCCGGGTCGTCGCCGCGCTGGCGCGCGCCCTCGCGCATCTTCGGATCGCACAGGTACGCGAGGTTGGTGTCGTCAAGCTGAACGTAGCTGCAGCCGGCGCGCGCAAGCGCGTGCAATTCCTCCGCGTAGCATTTTGCGACGTCGGAGAAGAAGGGCTCGAGATCCGGGTAGGCTTCCTTGCTGATCGCCCCGCGCCCGCCACGAAAGTGCAGCATCGTCGGCGACGGAATCGTCACCTTCGGCGTGCGCTTCGTGGCGGATTTAAGGAACTCGAAATCCTTGACCTGGATCGGATGCGCGTGCCGGACCTTGCCGGTCACGTGCAACACCGGCGGCGCGAAATCGACCTCGCCCTTGGCGCTGTGAAAATGCGCCGTCAGCCCGCCGCGCGTCTCCACGCCGTCGAGCTGCTCCAGGAAGTCGATATGAAAATACGTGCGGCGAAATTCTCCATCGGTAATGCCTTCGAGTCCGATGTTCTCCTGCGTGCGCACGATGTCGCGAATGGCGCGATCTTCGACTTCGCGCAACGCGGCCTTGTCGATCTTGCCGGCCTTGAAGCGCTCGCGCGCGTCGAGCAACTCGGATGGACGCAGGAAGCTGCCGACATGGTCGGCGCGGAAGGGAGGACGGGTGCGTTTCGTCATGGAGGCCTCGCGTCTGAGCGGACAACTGCTGCGGATTCGTTCGAATGGAGTTTAGCGTGTCTGCGCGCCCTTAAAACCCGTTTCGTGTACGATGTGGCCCGCGCGGCCACGGGGGCAGAGCCGCAGGAGGAACGGCATGAGAGACATCGAACACGGTCGACAGCGGCGCCGGATCGTGCAGGCGTTGGGGGCGGCAGGCGCGCTGGGCACGTTGGGGTCCATCGCGCCAGCGCTGGCGCAGACGGGCAAGATCAAGATCGGTTTCATGCTGCCCTACACAGGCACCTATGCCGCGCTCGGGCGCGCCATCGAGAACGGCTTCAAGCTCTACCTGAGCGAACAGGGCGGCAAGCTCGGCGGGCGCGAGCTCGAATACTTCACCGTCGACGACGAGTCGGAGCCGGCCAAGGCTGCGGACAACGTCAACAAGCTCATCAAGCGCGACAACGTCGACGTCATCGTCGGCACGGTGCACTCCGGCGTGCAGATGGCGATCGTCAAGGCGGCGCGCGACAACAACACGCTCCTGATCATTCCCAACGCCGGCGTGGACGAGGCAACCGGGCCGCTTTGCGCTCCAAACATCTTTCGCGTTTCGTTCTCCAACTCTCAGCCCGGCCTCGCGATGGGAATCGTCGCGGCCCTCAAGGGTTACAACACGGCGGTCAGCATCACCTGGAAGTACGCCGCGGGCGAGCAGTCGATCGGAGGATTCAGGCAGACTTTCGAGAAGGGCGGCGGCAAAGTGCTGAAGGAGCTGTTCGTTCCGTTCCCGAACGTTGAGTTCCAGGCGCTTCTCACTGAGATCGCTTCGATCAAGCCCTCGTGCACCTACGCTTTCTTCGCCGGCGGCGGGGCGGTGAAGTTCGTCAAGGATTACGCCGCGGCGGGCCTGAAGGAGAAGGTTCCGCTGCTCGGCGCGGGTTTTCTCACGGATGGAACGCTCGACGCGCAGGGGGCAGCCGCCGACGGGCTTCTGACCACGCTGCACTACGCCGACAATCTGAGCACGCCGCGCAACAACAGCTTCCGGCTCGCTTACGCCAAGGCTTTCAACAGCAAGGCGGACGTTTACGCAGTGCAGGGCTACGACTCGGCGCAGCTTCTGGGCATTGGATTGCGTGCGGTCAACGGCGACATTGGCCAGCGCCAGCTGCTGATCCATGCCATGGCTGCAGCGGAGATCGACAGCCCGCGCGGCAAGATAACGCTATCGCCTTCGCACAACGTAGTGCAGGACTTCTACCTGCGCAGGGTGGAGAACGGCGAGAACAAATCCATCGGCCTGGCGGCGAAGTCGCTCGCCGATCCCGGGCGTGGCTGCGCGATGGGCTGATCGTGTCATTGCGTCACTAGCAACGTGACGCAGTGACTCGCCGCGTTGTGAACTCGGCGCCTCGTGCCGGTAACGCGGCGATTTTATTGGTAGGTCGCGCTTTGCGATGGATGTTGAGATCTTCCTGATCCAGCTTCTGAACAGCGTGCAGTACGGGCTGCTGCTGTTCCTGGTCGCGAGCGGGCTCACCCTCATCTTCGGGATCATGGGCGTGATCAACCTCGCACACGGCAGCTTCTACATGCTAGGTGCTTATACGGCGTTCGTGCTCTCGTCGCTGACCGGCGATCTGTTCTGGGCTATCGCGATCGGTGTCGTGCTGGCGGTAGCGTTCGGTTATGCCCTCGAGTGGGTCTTCTTCAGCTTTCTCTACCGACGCGATCATCTGCAGCAGGTATTGCTCACCTACGGCTTGATCCTCGTGTTCGAGGAGCTGCGCAGCGTCGTCGTCGGCGATGACGTGCACGGCGTAGCGGTGCCGGCTGTGCTTTCAGCGTCGATTCCGCTCGGCTCGACGATGAGCTATCCCGTGTACAACCTCTTCATCTCGGCTGCTTGTCTGGTCGTCGCCGCGCTGCTCTTCGTGCTGCTGCGCAGGACGCGACTGGGGATGATGATTCGCGCCGGCGCTTCGCACCGTGAAATGGTTCGCTCGCTCGGCATCGACATCGGCTTTCTCTTCCGCATTGTGTTCGCGCTTGGCGTGGCCCTCGCCGCGTTCGCCGGTATGGTCGCCGCGCCCGCTTCGTCGGTCTATCCGGGGATGGGCAACCAGGTTCTGATCATCTGCTTCGTCGTGGTCGTCATCGGCGGTATCGGCTCGGTGCCAGGTGCGCTCGTCGCGGCACTGCTCGTCGGTTTCATCGATACCTTTGGCAAGGTTTTTCTGCCCGACTATTCCGGCATCTTCGTGTACCTGCTCATGGCCGTGATCCTGGTCTGGCGTCCCGAAGGATTGTTCCGGGAGAGCGCTCCTTGAGCATCGCGCGCCGCGCCTTGCCTTGGCTCGCGCTCGCGGCGCTCCTGGTGTTGCCGGCGCTCGCCGGAAAGTTCTATGTGGAGCTCGTCGCCAAGATCATGATCATGGCGGTGTTCGCGATGAGCCTCGATCTGCTCGTCGGCGTAACCGGACTCGTTAGCCTCGGACACGCGGCGTTCTTCGCGCTCGCGAGCTACATGCTGGTGCTCGCCGCGCCCGACCCGTATGCGGCGATGAGCCTGTGGACTTCGCTGCCGCTCGCGGTCGCGGCGAGCGCGCTTCTCGCGCTCGCGATCGGCGCGCTGGCGCTGCGCACGCGCGGCGTTTATTTCATCATGGTGACGCTCGCTTTCTCGCAGATGGTCTATTTCGTCTTTCACGACACCAAGATCGCGGGCGGCAGCGATGGCACTTATTTGTATGTGAAGCCGGTAGCGAGCATCGGCTCGTGGAATCCGCTCGATCTCGGCAATGCGACGCACTTCTACTACGCGATGCTCGTGTTGCTGATACTGACCTTTGGTTTTCTTCGTCTGCTCCTCGCTTCGCGCTTCGGACACGCGTTGCGCGGCATCCGCAGCAACGAGCAGCGCATGCGCGCGTTGGGCTTCAATACCTACGGCTACAAGCTCGCCGCGTTCACGATCGCCGGCGCGGTCGCGGGGCTCGCGGGCTACTTCTCGGCGGTTCAATTCGGCTTCGTCAATCCCGAGATGGCGTCCTGGCACCAGTCGGCGAACGTGCTGCTGATGGTGATTCTCGGCGGCCTGGGCAATATCTTCGGTGCCATCGTCGGAGCGTTCGTGCTGGTGCTGGCGCAGGACTTCTTCTCTTCTTTCACCAAGCACTGGCTGCTCCTGATGGGGGGCTTCGTGATCCTCGCGGTGATGCTGTTGCCTCGCGGCCTCGTCGGCATCGAGGCCGCCTGGCAGCATTGGCGAACGCGCCATGTCTGACGCATTGCTCAGTGCCTCGAAGCTCACGCAGCGTTTTGGCGGTCTCACCGCGGTCGACCGCGTATCGATCGCGCTCGAGCGCGGCGCGATTCATGCGTTGATCGGACCCAATGGCGCCGGTAAATCCACGCTCATCAATCTGCTCGCGGGCGAGCTCGAGCCGAGCGAGGGCACGATCTCGTTCCGCGGCCAACTCGTATCGACCGGAAGCTCGTCACGGATGGCGCATCTCGGCATCGGCCGCAGCTTCCAGCGCAGCAACGTCTTCGCCGAATTCACGAGCTTCGAGAACTGCCGTCTCGCCGCACAGGCACGCTTGCAGCGGCCGTGGGCTCTGCATGAACGCGCGCTCGGCTGCCTGCAGAGCAAGGATGCCGCCGAGCGCGCGCTGGCGACGGTGGGCTTGAGCGAACGTCGCGACGTGCCCGCGAACGCGCTTTCGCACGGCGAGCGCCGCGCGCTCGAGATCGCCATGTGCCTCGCGAGCGACCCGCAGGTACTCCTGCTCGACGAGCCTCTCGCCGGCATGGGCGCCGAGGAATCCCAGCGCGTGCTGCAATTGCTGCGCGACTTGAAGCGCGAACGCGCGATCCTCTTGGTCGAGCACGACATGGACGCGGTGTTCGCGGTTGCCGACGTCATCACGGTGATGGCGGACGGCGTGGTGCTCGCCTCAGGCTCGCCCGAGTCGGTGCGCGGTGACGCGGCAGTGCGCGAAGCGTACCTGGGCGAAGCCCTCTGACGATGGCCGCGCTGATAGAAGCTCGAGGCCTGCACACCTACTATGACTCGAGCCATGTGCTTCGCGGCGTCGACTTCCACGTTGCAGCCGGTGAAGCCGTCGGGCTCTTCGGGCGCAACGGCATGGGCAAGACGACGCTGCTGCGTACGCTTCTCGGTCACCTGGTGCCGCGCCGTGGCGCGGTCAGCATCCGTGGCGTCGAGGTCACCGGCCAGCCGCCGGAGAAGATCGCGCGCCTTGGCGTCGGCTACGTGCCCGAGGGCCGCGGCGTGTTCCCGAATCTCAGCGTACGCGAAAATTTCGTGATGGCGGCGCGGCCGAGCGTGCACGGCAAGCGGAACTGGACGCTCGAGCGCGTCCTCGACCTCTTCCCCCATCTCGCGGCGCGGCTTTCGCATCGCGGCGATCAGCTCTCCGGCGGCGAGCAGCAGATGCTCGCCATCGGCCGCGCACTGCTCACCAATCCCGACGCGCTGCTTCTCGACGAGGCGACCGAGGGCTTAGCGCCGCTCATCGCACAAGAGATCTGGCGCGTGATCGGCTCGATTCGTCAGGCGGGCGTGTCGACGGTGATCGTCGATCGCAACGTAGCTACCGTGCTCGCGCACGCCGATCGCGGCATCATTCTCGTCAAAGGCGAGGTGGTCGCCGACCTGCCGAGCGCGGAGTTGCGCTCGCAGGTCGACCTGTTACATCGGCACGTCGGAGTCTGACGCTACCGTGCGATGCTGCGCTGCCGAGCTGGTGCCGCAACGCCCGCTGCAGCAGGCTGATAGAATGTTCCCCCCGCTCGTTTCGAGTGCATATCAGAATGAGCCCACTCATCGAAGCCCGTTCGAAGCGCCTGCGTCACTTCGTGGCCGCGGCGATCCTTGGGATGGCACTCCTGCCCGCGTTCGCGCTCGCGCAGAGCGAACAGCGCATATTGGTGACCGACGCCAAGCTCACGCTGGCAAGTTTCCTCCAGGATCCGGAGATGAGCTGGCTACAGCACAATCTCGGGCGTGCGAAAGCCGTTCTGATCGCGCCAAGTATCACCAAGGCCGGGTTCATCGTCGGTGGCGCGGGCGGCCGAGCCGTCGTGGTCGCGCGCGATCCGAAGACGGGCAAGTGGGTCGGGCCGGCGTTCTACACGCTCGCGACCGCGAGCCTCGGACTCCAGGCGGGAGTCGCCGTTTCGGAAATGGTGACCCTGGTGATGACCGACAGGGGATTGAACTCGCTGCTTGCACACTCGTTCAAGATCGGTGGCGACGCGAGCATCGCGGTAGGACCCGTGGGCTCCGGCGCGCAGTCCAATCTCGCCGCCGATCTCGTTTCCTTCAGCCGCTCGCAAGGTGTGTACGCGGGTGTCAACTTCGACGGCACGATCGTGTCGGTATCCAGCGAGTGGAACAATCTTTACTACGGGCAGGAAGCCAACACCGCGGACATCCTGCTCCGCACGAGTGTCCACAACAAGCAGGCAAGCGAGCTGCTCAACGTCGTAGCATCGGCGGCGAAACAGTAGTCCCGTCTGACGCGCCCGAACGCTGTGCGAATTCCGCCTAGTGCGCTCCTCCACCGTCGCGAGGCGCCGCACGCGTGGCGGGTCGATGCGCCCTGCAGAATCGTTGGCAGCACGATCGTCGCGAGATCTGCCTGAGGGCTGAAGCAGCTATTCCGCAGCAACCGAGATCGCCGCGATGCCCGAGTCGAGGGCGCGCGTCAGATCGCTCGCCTGGCCGATCTCGCACGCCACTGTCGTCGCCGGGGTGTTTTCCAGCACCCACGACTCGCCTGCCATCACGCCCACTGCGGCGAGAAAGGCGATCGCGATCGCCGCGATGCGGCGTCGCATGTCAGCACAGCCGGCGATCTGCAATCCGCTGACAAGAGCTGCCGCGGCACGAGCCATCGAGCCGGTCATGTCAGCTTTCTTGATGCTTGCGCTGGTACAGCCATAGCAGCAGCGCAATCAATGAGCCGCCGGGGAGCAGCAGCTCGATGGCCAGATACGGCCCGAGCGCGCCGATCTGACTGGGAAAACGGGATAACCACTGCATCATTGACGTCTTCATTGCTTTCTTGGTTCCTGTTGCGTGAACAAACGCCCCCTAACTACTTGCTACGGCTGTTCTTCTTGTAAGTATTACTGCTCAGGCAACTACATGAGCAAAAAAATTTCAGCTGTTGGCGAGCATCCTTTGCAGCAGGATCTCGAGCTGGCGCACGTCGCTCTTGGTGAAGCCGCGGAGGAAGCGGTTCTGCACCGACATCGCCGCCGCCTTGAGCTTGGGGTAAACCGTCTTGCCTTCGGCGGTCAGCTCGAGGCCGACCCGGCGCCGGTCGTCGGGATGGTCAGTGCGCTGAATGAGACCCTTCTGCTCCAAACGATCGATCATGCGCGTCATCGCTCCCGGGTCGTACGAGATGCCCCGGCACAGGCCCGCGGCAGAGTCCGCTTCGCCAGACGCTAGCGCCAGGAGGACAACGAACTGCGCTGCGGTGATGTCGAAGGGAGCCAGCTCGCGGTCGAGCGCGTCACCCATCGCCATCTTAACTTTGCCCAGCAGACGGCCGATGCTGCGCTTGGGCTCGAAGGTCCTGGCTTCGTAGAAGTTCGCGCGGGTGGGAGTGCTGTCCATGGCTTGGATAATATGCTGCCTGGGCAGTATTTGTCAAGGCCGTTGTTGCCTTGGCGTGAAATCTTCACCAATCCAAGTGCTTACCCGCGAGCCAGCGGGCACCCGCGGCGTAGAGTCGCTCGACTTCCGCGCCCGTGAGACCGGGCATGTCGCGCTTCACGGCGTAGCCGATCCTCGTCTGCAGATAGGCGAGGTGCCGATAGCCTTCTGGAAATCGCGCGAGCAGCGATGCGTCGAGCTTCAGCACCGCTGCAGGATCGACCGGATCCAGTCGATCCTTCTCGTAGATCGGCTGCCGCAGGACGATCCGCCATTCGTCTTCGCGGCGCTCGAAGAAGTCGTAGAACCGACCGGTGCAAAGCACGTCGCAGACGACGCCGTCGACCGCTGCGCGCTGCGAGATCGTCATCTTCGTCTGCGCAATCGCGCGCTCTCCCGCGAGGTCGATCGCCGAGCCGCCGAGAAAGTGCAGGATGCTGACGCCCTTGTTCCATCCCTCGCGGCTCACCTCGATGAATTTCTCGGCCGGCCCCTGAAACCAGGTTGCCATCATGCGCGCTTCCGGATGCCACACCGTGCGGAAGCGGTCCCAATCGCCAGCATCGCGCCAGAGCGCCCAGTTCTGCACGACTTCGCGAATGCGCTGGCGCTCCATCAGGTCGGCGTCGTGCGAGTCCGGCATGTCAGGTATCGGATTGTTTCCCCGACTCGCGCCAGATCATGGTCGCCAGGCCGCCGGCCACGATGAACCCCGGCAAGCTGAACCACACCGGGACGACGTACCCGGCGATGATGACTTCCCACCCTGCGAACAGGCGCACGAGATGCACCAGCGCCACGATTGCCAACACGATGGCCGCGATCGTTGTGAACGGCTTCATGAGAGATCTCCTTTTCCCCGCGTGCTACTTCCCCGGATCCTTGACGTCGGGATACTTGTCGAACTCGACGTTGTAGAGCAGGCCGTCGATCTTCTCCACGCGACGAATATAAACCGTCTGCACGATGTCGCGCGTGTCGGGATCGATCATGATGTTGCCGCGCGGGCTGACGAGCTTCATTCCCCTGAGCGCGGCCAGAAACTTGTCGGGATCGACCGAGCCGCCGGTCTTCTTCAGCGCTTCGGCGATCGCGGCCATGCCGTCGTATCCGGCGCAGGCCATGAAGTTCGGCCGCAGCTTGGTGCCGTTGGTCTCGACATAGGCTTTGAGGAAAGCCTTGTTCTCGGGCGAGTCATGCGCCGCCGAATAGTGGAAGCTGTTGATGATCCCGATCGTAGGGTCGCCCATCTGCTGCAGCGTCCCATCGTCGGTCAAGTCGCCGGTGGCTATGATACGTATCCCCGCTTGCTTTAGTCCGCGCTCCTCGTAGCCCTTGATAAATGCGATGGTCTGGCTCCCCGGCGGCAGAAACACGAAGATCGCTTCCGGCTTGCTGTCCTTGATCCGCTGCAGGAAGGGTGCGAAGTCGGGATTGGCAAGCGGCGTGCGCACGCTGTCGACGATCTCGCCGCCGGCCGACTTGAACGCCTTGACGAAGGTAGTTTCCGAGTCGATGCCGGGTCCGAAATCGGACACCAGCGTGAACACGCGCTTGATGCCGTTCTTCGCCGCCCATTGCGCCATCGGCTGCGTGTCCTGCGGCAGCGTGTGCGACAGCCGCACGATGTAGGGCGAGCGCGTGGTGATGACCGAGGTCGCCGCATTCATGATCACCATCGGCTTCTTCCCTTCGGCCGAAACCGGCGCAACAGCGAGCGCGTTCGGCGTGAGCCCGAACCCGGCGAGGATGTCGATGTTGTCGCGCGTGACCAGCTCCTGCGCGAGACGCTTCGCAACGTCCGGAGAGGGACCGGTGGTATCCCTGGTGATGATCTCGATCTTCTTGCCACCGAAGACGTCGCCGTTGAGCTTCAGGTAGGTCTTCATGCCGCCGAGGATCTGGGCGCCGTAGTCGGCGAAGGGACCGGAGAACTCGGCCACCACGCCGATCTTCACCGTGTCCTGCGCGAGCGCCGCCGGCGCTACGGCGGGCAGGGCCAAAGCAGCAGCGCAGAGCAAATTGCGAAGTCGTCTTGTCATGGCACCCCCTCTTGGCTCGCGATGGTACACCGGCTGCGTCGACACGATTCAACGAAAGCCGCGCACGTAATCCGGCGCGGAGAAGATCCAGTCGAGCGCATCGTAATAGCGTTCGGCCGGGCGCCCCTGATAGAGATCGTTGCGCACGAGACGCGCCGCGCCCGAGGCGTGATACAGCAGCCCCAGCAGCTGCGAGGAAATCTGCACACGCGAAGCGCGCACCAGGCGCATCGCCTGATAGCGCTGGAACGCTGCCGTGAAATCACCGTCGGCGGCGTCGGCAGCGGTTGCGAGCGCGATTGCATCCTCCATCGACTGCGCCGCGCCTTGCGCGAAATACTGCAGCATGAGATGGGCCGCGTCGCCCAGTAGCGTCACCGGCCCTTGCGTCCAGTTCTCCACCGGATCTCGGAAGCGCAGCATCCAGCGCTTGAAGCTCTTCGGCACGCGCAGGATCGACAGCGGCTTATCGCAATTCCGGATGAAGAGCGGCAGCACTTCTTCCGGCGGCGCTTCCTCGTTGTGCCCTTTGCCGGCCTGCTCGCGCACCACGGTGGCGACCAGATTGAAGAGCTTCCAGCCGCGCAACGGGTAATGCACGATATGCGTGTTCGGTCCCGCCCACAGCGTCGCCGCGGGCCAGCGCAGGTCGCGCGGCATGTCCTCGACCGCTAGCACCGCGCGATAGCAAAGGTGGCCTGAGACCGGCGGCTCGCCGTCGCCGACGATCTGCTCGCGCACCGCGGAGTGCCAGCCGTCGCAGCCGACGAGCGCCGACGCCGCGATACGCGGCTTGCCGTCGATCTCGACGGTCACGCCCTCGCCCTCGATCTGGAAACGCGAGACACGGCTTTCGGTGCGAAGCTCGATGCGATCGGGGCGGGCCTTGCAGCCATCGAGCAGTGCCGCGTGGATGTCCGCCCGATGCGTGACCGCATACGGGTTGCCGTAACGCTCACGGAAGCGCTCGTCGAGCGGGATGTCGATCACGCTCTCGCCGGTGATGCCGTCCATCATCAGCAGACGCTCGATGAATACGGCTTCCTTCTTCACCAGCTCGCCGACCTTGAGCGCGTCGAGCGCCGACCATGCGTTGGGCGCAAGCTGGATGCCGGCGCCGATCTCACCGAATGCGTGCGCCTGTTCCAGCACGATCGCCTTGAAGCCCTTGATGGCCAGCGCCAGCGCGCACGCGAGCCCGCCGATGCCGCCGCCGGCGATGACGATGGGCCCGGTGTTGCGTGCTGCGCTCATGCGTCAGTCGTCGAACGGCAGGCCGACGTAATTCTCGGCCAGCGATTTCTGCGCGGTCGGCGAGCGGAAGAGATAGGTGAGCTCCGCGAGCTGGATCCTTCGCGCGAAGTCATCGGCGTCGGGGAAGCGATGCAGGAGCGAAGTCATCCACCACGAGAAGCGCTCCGCGAGCCAGATGCGGCGGAGACAGCTTTCCGAATAGTTGTCGAGCCGCGAGTCGTCGCCGCTCCTGTAGTGCTCGATCAATCCGTGCGCGAGGTAGCGCACGTCGGACACGGCGAGGTTGAGCCCCTTCGCTCCGGTCGGGGGGACGATGTGTGCCGCGTCGCCGGCGAGGAAGAGCCGCCCGAAGCGGAGCGGCTCGGCGACGAAGCTCCGCAAGGGCGCGATGCTCTTCTCGATCGACGGCCCGGTGACGAGCGCGTCCCGGGCCCTGGCGTCGAGACGCCGGCGCAGCTCGTCCCAGAAGCGCTCGTCGGACCATTCCTCGACTTTTTCGGTGAGCGCGACCTGCACGTAGTAGCGGCTGCGCGCCATCGAGCGCATCGTGCACAGCGCGAAGCCGCGTTCGTGGTTGACGTAGATCAGCTCGTCCGATACCGGCGGAGTGTCGGCAAGAATGCCGAGCCATCCGAAGGGATAGACGCGCTCGAAGGTCTTGATCGCGCCGGCGGGCACGCTCTGCCGAGTCACGCCGTGAAAGCCGTCGCAGCCCGCGATGAAATCGCACGCGATCTCGTGCTCGCTCCCACCCTGCTGATAGCGCACCCGGGGTGAGCTGCCCTGGAAGTTATGCACGCTCACCGATTCAGCTTCGTAAACGCTCGGGGCGCCGGCCGCCTTGCGCGCATCCATCAGATCCTGTGTGACTTCGGTCTGGCCGTAGATCGTGACCGGCTTGCCAACGAGTCCCTGGAAGTCGATGCGATGGCGTTCGCCGCCGAAGCTGATCTCGTTGCCGTGATGGACCAGCCCTTCGCGATGGAGCCGGTCGGCGACGCCCGCCTCCTCCAGCGTTTCGACCGTACCCTGCTCGAGCAACCCGGCGCGGATACGTCCTAGCACGTATTCGGGACTGTGCCGCTCGAGGATCACAGCGTCGATGCCCGCGCGCGCGAGCAGTTGTCCCAGCAGCAGCCCCGCGGGACCGGCACCGATGATCGCCACCTGCACGCGCAAGCGTTTCCTCCTTGGGTTCTTTCGGGTGAGACGGGGCGCTAGTGTACCGCCGCTGTCTCCTCGATCAGCCTGCAGGTTTCATCGAGCGAGCGGTCGCCTTCGAAATGTTCCTGAGCTTCGGCGAGCCTCGCCGACAGATCGGAGCGCGCGAGCAGTCGCTGCAGCGTCGACGCGAGGCTCGCTCCGTCGAGCCGGCGCGGCGGCAGCGTCGACGCAACGCCCAGGCGCACGAGGCGTGCGGAGTTGTCGGGCTGGTCATAGGCCATCGGCACCACGACCTGCGCGATGCCGGCTTTTAGCGCCTGCGCTGCCGTTCCGATGCCACCGTGATGCACGATCGCTCTCGCGCGCTTGAGCAGATGGCTGAACGGAGCGTAGGCAAAGGCGCGGACTGTCAATGGCGTCTCTTCCGGCAGCTGCCGAGCCGCTGCAGAAATGAGCACACCGCGGACGTTCAGGCGAACGCAGGCATCGACCGCGGCGCGGAAGAAATGCTCGCCGTGACTCATCGCCGTGCCGGCCGTGAACACGATCGGCGGCGTTCCTTCCCGCAGGAAGCGACGCAGCTCGCGCGGCAAAGGCTGGGATTCCGGTCCGTCGTAGAGCGGAAATCCGGTCAGCTTCACCTGGGGCGGCCAGTCGCGCGCCGGCGCGGCGAACCATGGCGGAAAGAGCCCGATCACGCGCGTCGGCGAGTGCAGCCATGATTGCAGCGGTCTCGTGATCGGCGGCAGGTCGTAGCTGCGGCGAATTTCATTCAGGCGCGGACACATCACAGGATCGAACACAAAGCGATCGAAGTACCAATAGAGCAGCCGCTTGGTCGATCGCGGCAGCCGCGGAAAAGCGGGGATGTTCGCGACCGCGGGAGTTTCCTTGAAGCTGCGCAGCGCCGCCGGCGCTAGATGAATCGACACCATCGGAAGGCCGAGCTTCTCGCTCGCGATGCGCGCCCCGAAGGCGAAGGTCGATCCGACAAGCACCGTGTTCCCTCGCTCGGCGCGCGCCTGGATGGCGGCGACCTGCGGTCGCACGCTGGGCAGGATCATGCGCTCGGTGAAGCGGCGCAGCCCCCGCGTCGGCCGCCAAAAGTTGGGATGATCGAGCGCGGCCGCGTCGGATTTCGCGTCGAGCGTCTCGACCAGCTCGATCCCCGCCGCGTCGAGCATTGCTCGATAGCTGCCGCTCGCCGCGACGACCACGCGATGCCCGCGCTCCTTGAGCCGCAGCGCGATGCCGATAAATGGGAGCACGTCGCCGGTCGTGCCGACCGGCGCGAGGATGACCTGCAATGGCATCGCGCTAGCGTCCCCCTCTCCCTCCGGCGCTAGCGTATCACCAGACGGGCCTCACGACGCAGGATAGATGAGAGTGCGGCTCGGTCCGGGCTGGGCAGCATCGGTGATGCGCGCCGGCTCGACGTGATCCCGGCTCATGATGTGGAAAACCCTGGCGCCGCTGTGCAGGAGATAGTCCGCGATGATCCGCCGGTGGCAGCGCCACCACAGCGCTTCCGCGCACATGATCGCGCAGCGCTCGGCGCGACCGAGCGAGCGCAATTCGCCGAGGCCGTCGCGGAATCCCGAGGTCATCGCGTAGTCGGCGTAGTTGTGGAAGCTCGCGTTCTCCCAGAATGCATTCGTGGCGGGAGCGATGTCTCGCTGCTTCCCACGCAGGCCGCCCAGCGCCGCGATATGCGCGTACTTGATGTGAGCTTTCGCCAGCGCGCGAGGAAGCGTGTCGCGATCGTACTGCGGGTTAGTGCGCGACCGGGGCACGGTTCTCACGTCGACGACGCGCTCGATCTCATTCGCCTCGAGCAAGCCCAGGAAGTCTTCAATCGGCCGGTTGGAATGCCCGATCGTGAAGAAGGACAGTTTTCTCGCGGGCATGATGGCGAGGCCCAGTGATTCCTCGAGCCGCAGGAATCGCTAAACAGCGGCGCTGCGCAGCCGAAGCGCGTTGCCGATGACCGAAACCGAGCTGGCCGACATCGCGGCGCTGGCGATCATCGGGCTCAGCAGCACGCCCAACCAGGGATAAAGCACCCCGGCGGCGATCGGTACGCCGAAAAAGTTGTAGACGAAGGCGAAGAAGAGATTCTGGCGAATGTTGCGCATCGTGCGCTCGCTCAGGATCCGCGCCTTGGCGATACCGCGCAGATCGCCTTTCACGAGTACCACGCGCGCACTCGCCATCGCGATATCGGTGCCGGTGCCCATGGCGATGCCGACATTCGCCTGCGCGAGTGCGGGCGCGTCGTTGACGCCGTCGCCGGCCATGGCGACGATCCGTCCTTCCTGCTGCAACGCCCGCACCTGCTTGTATTTGTCCTGGGGCAGCACGCCGGCTTTGACGTCGTCGAGGCCAAGCTGCTTTCCGACCGCGGCGGCGGTGACCGGATTATCCCCAGTAAGCATCACGATGCGAACGCCGCAGCTGCGCAGCATCCGGATCGCTTCGGACGTCGTTGGCTTGATGGGATCGGCAACGCCGAGGTACCCCGCAGCTTTCCCCGCGACTGCGAGCGCCATTACCGTCTGACCCTGCGCCTGCAGCGCTTCGATCGCGGATGCGACCGGCGCCAGATCGACGCCGTGGTCCGCCATCAATGCCGCACTGCCCAGCAGGACCGATCGTCCGTCGATCGTGCCACGCACGCCCTTGCCGGGAAGGGCATCGAACTCGCGCACCTCTCGAAACGCCGCATTACCGCTCTTCGCACGCGCCGCGATCGCCTGCGCGAGCGGGTGTTCGCTCAGCCGCTCGAGGCTCGCCGCAAGCGCGAGCACTTCACCTTCCGAAAATCCTTCGATGGCGACGATCGTTTGCACGCGAGGCCTGCCCTCGGTGAGCGTACCGGTCTTGTCGATCACCAGCGTATCGACCTTCTCCATCAACTCGAGTGCTTCGGCATCCTTGATCAGCACGCCCTCGCGCGCGCCGCGGCCGACGCCGACGATGATCGATACCGGTGTTGCGAGCCCGAGTGCACAGGGACAGGCGATGATCACGATCGAGATGGCGACGACCAGCGCGTTGGCGAGCGGCGGCGGCGGTCCGATCATCGCCCAAACGGCGAACGCGAGCGCCGCGACGAGCATGACGGCAAGCACGAACCAGGCGGCGACCTGATCGGCGAGCTTCTGGACCGGTGCACGCGTGCGCGCGGCCTCGCTAACCATCTGCACGATGCGAGCGAGTAGAGTGTCGGTTCCGATCTTCTCGGCGCGCATCTCGAACGAGCCGGTCTGGTTCACCGTGCCACCGGTAACTGCGGCACCTGGAATCTTCTCCACCGGGATCGCTTCGCCGGTCAGCATCGATTCGTCGACGCTCGACCTGCCTGCAGTGACCACGCCGTCGACCGAAATCTTCGCGCCGGGCTTGACGCGCAGAATGTCACCGACTGCAACCTGGTCGAGCGCGGTCTCTTCGTCGCTGCCGTCAGGCTTCACGCGCAGCGCGGTCTCCGGCGCGAGCTGCAAAAGCTCGCGGATCGCGCCTGACGTCTTCGAGCGCGCGCGCAGCTCGAGGACCTGCCCGACCAGCACCAGCGTGACGATGACCGCAGCGGCTTCGAAATAGAGCGGGACTCCGTGCGCGCCGTGAAATGCGGCCGGCAAGGTATCGGGAAATAGGATTGCGTAGAGACTGAAGAAATACGCAGCGGCGACGCCCAATCCGATCAGGCTGAACATGTTGAGCTGCCAGCTCGCGAAGGAACGCCAGCCACGCTCGAGAAACGGCCAGCCTGCCCACAACACGACGGGTGTCGCGAGCGCAAGCTCGAGCCACTGTGCCCAAGTCACGGACTTGAGTTGCCGCAAGCCGATTGCAGCAGCGAATTTCTCGACTCCAGCGCCGAGATCGAGAAAGCGCATGCCCTCGCCCATCGCTAGCCAGAGCACCGGTATCGACAATGCGAGCGCGACCCAGAAGCGTCGCGTCATGTCGATGAGCTCCGGGTTTTCTTCCTCGGCTGCGGTCGGCATCACCGGCTCGAGCGCCATCCCGCAGATGGGGCAATGGCCCGGCCCGGGTTGCCGGATCTCCGGGTGCATCGGGCAGGTGTAGATCGTCGAGGTGTCGGCCGCCCGGCCGGCTGACGCATCCGCGCGCGGAGGCATCACATGAGCAGGCGCTTCGCTTATCTTGACCTGCAAAGGGCGGCCACGCCCATGCGCGTGACCCGCCTGAGGACGCTCGGCATGCCACGAAACTGGCTGACCCTTCGACTTGTCGAGGTATTGCGCCGGAGCGGCTTCGAAGCGCGCGCGACAACCCGCGCAACAGAACAGATACTCGCGGCCCTCGAAGCTGTGGCGATGCGGTGTATCCGCGCGGACTTTCATCCCGCAGACCGGATCGATCGCTATTTCGTGAGTTGTCATGTGACTCATTGTCGCACGGCCTCCAGCTCGTCGGGACGCGACTTGCCACGCCGATCCGGCACCGCTACGCTCGTCGCATGCTCGTAGTCCGCAGCCTCGCCAAATCCTTCGCCGGACCTCGGCCACGCAGCGTCTTCACCAACGTCGATCTCGTTCTCGCGCCCGGCGAATACGTCGCCGTCATGGGCGAATCCGGAAGCGGCAAGTCGACGTTGCTCAATCTCATCGCTGGTCTCGATCATCCCGACCGCGGGTCGATCGCGCTCGACGGCGCGGACTTGAGCGCGCTGGACGACAACGCGTTGACGCTGCTTCGCCGAACCCGCTTCGGTTTCGTGTTCCAGGCTTTTCACGTGCTGCCTTATCTCGGCGTTGCGCAGAACGTCGCCTTGCCTTTGTCGCTCCTCGGCGTGAACGGAGCCGAGGCGAGCCGGCGCGCGTCGGAGATACTTGTCAAGGTGGGGTTGGGCGGGCGCGATGCAAGCATGCCGCGCGAGCTTTCCGGCGGCGAGTTGCAGCGCGTGGCGATCGCGCGCGCGCTCGTCCATGGCCCGCAGCTCGTGCTCGCCGATGAGCCCACGGGCAATCTCGATGCGGAAAGCGCGGCGCAGGTGCTGCGCCTGTTGAGCGAGCAGGTGAAGTCGCATGGCGCTGCGGGCATCTTGGTCACCCACTCGCGGGCAGCGGCGGAGACGGCCGATCGCGTGCTGACGCTGACCTCATCCGGATTGCGCGAGATGAAGTCATAACGTGACGAACGCCGCAACGATTTCCCCCGAGCGTGCCGTAGTCACCGGGTCGCTCGTGCAGAACAAGATGCGCGCGCTCCTGTCGGTCGCGGCGATCGCGCTGGGGGTGGCGCTCGGCTACGCGGTTCAGCTGATCACCGCCTCGGCGGTCAACGAGCTGGCACTTGGAGTCCAGGCGCTTTCGGGTGACGCCGATCTGCAGCTGCGCGGTGCGCGCAACGGCTTCGACGAGGCCGTGTACCCGGAGCTTGCGCGGCTGCCCGAAGTCGCGGTCGCGAGCCCGGTCGTCGAGATCGACGCAAAGCTTGCCGATCGCGACGATGTGCTGAAGATCGTCGGCATCGACGCATTTCGCGCTGCCGCCGTCGAGCCCGCGCTCGTTGCCGAGACCGGAGACCGGCTCGATGTCCTGCGCCCGGATCGATTGTTCCTCACCCCGGCTGCGGAGCGCCGGCTCGGCGTCGAGACCGGCGATACGCTCGCATTCCAGGTCGCGCTGCGCGAGATCACGCTCAAGGTGGGCGGGCTGGTGCGCGCGGACTCAGCGCAGCGCTTCGCCGTGATGGACATCGCGGCTGCCCAGACCATGTTCGATCGACTGGGATCGATCACGCGAGTCGATCTGCGCGTCAGGCCCGGTGTCGACATCGATCATTTTCGCGATCGAATGCAGGCGAACCTCCCTGCCGGTCTGAGGCTCGATCGGCCCGAGGCGAGCATCGCCGCCGGCGCGAGCGCATCGCGCGCGTATCGCGTCAACATGAACGTGCTGGCGCTGGTGGCGCTCTTCACCGGCGGCCTGCTCGTCTTTTCGACCCAGGCGCTCTCGGTCGTGCGGCGCCGGACGCAGCTCGCCCTGTTGCGGGTACTCGGCATGACACGGCGAAGCCTGATCCGCGCTCTGCTTCTCGAAAGTGCACTGCTCGGCGTCGTCGGCAGCGCGATCGGGCTCCCCGCCGGATTCTTCGTCGCCGCGCTGGCGGTCGCCGTCATCGGGCCCGATCTGGGTTCGGGTTATTTTCGCGGCATCGCCCCGGCGTTGACACCAACGCTAATCGCTACGGCCTTGTGCTTCGGCGTCGGCGTGCTCGTGGCGATGCTCGGCGGTCTCATCCCCGCGCTCGAGGCCGCTCGCGCCTCGCCCGCGCTCGCGCTGAAAGCCGGCGACGAAGAGCGCGCTTTTGCGCGGCTGCGATCGCCGTGGCCGGGACTCGCGACGATTGCGGTCGGCGCAGCGGCGGCGCTGCTCCCGCCGATCGCAGGCTTACCGCTCTTCGGCTACGCTGCGATTGCGCTCATCCTCGTTGGCAGTCTGATGCTGATGCCGCGCCTCGCGGCGATTCTGCTCAGCGTTATCCCGCTGCCCGACGACGTTGCGCCGCGCCTCGCGCTATCGCAGCTCCGCGGTGCGCCTGGACAGGTCGCGGTCAGCCTCGCGGCAATCGTCGCCAGCGTGAGCCTCATGGTGTCGATGGCGATCATGGTCACGTCATTTCGCGACGCGCTCGACCACTGGCTCGAGCGTATCCTGCCCGCCGACACGTATCTGAGAGCCGCTGCGGGTGGCGACACCGCGTACCTGACACCGGAAGATCAGGCGCGCATCGCCGCGCTGCCCGGCGTTCGGCGTGTCGAGTTCCTGCGCGAGCAACAGCTGCTGCTCGATCCTTCGCGGCCCCGCGTGGTTCTGCTCGCGCGCGAGATCGATGCGGCGAAGGCGGACGAGCGCCTTCCGTTGCTGTCGACTGCGACCGTGTCGAAGGCGGACGCGCCGCCAGCCTGGGTGAACGAAGCGATGGCGGACATCTACGACCTCAAACCGGGGAAAATGATCGAGCTTCCACTGGGAGGGAAGTCGGCGCGCTTTACCGTCGCCGGCGTGTGGCGCGATTACGCGCGCCCGCAAGGCGCGGTCGTGATCGAGCGCGAGCGCTATGTTGCGCTGACGAGAGATCGCGGCGCGACGAACGCCGCGCTGTGGCTCGCGCCAAGCACAAATCCGGACGAGCTGGCTCGAGCGGTTCGGCGCGAGATTCCGGGCGGCGCACGGCTCGAGCTGGGCACACCCGGCGAGATCCGCGAGCTGTCGCTGCACATCTTCGACCGCACCTTCGCGGTCACCTACGCGCTCGAGCTGGCGGCGGTAGCGATCGGGCTCCTCGGTCTCTCTTCCTCCTTCGGAGCACTCGTGCTCGCGCGTCGTCGCGAATTCGGCGTGCTGCGCCACCTCGGCATGACGCGCCGGCAGGTCGGCGCGATGCTGGCGACCGAAGGAGCCCTCGCAACCTGCGTCGGGCTGCTCGTGGGCGTGGGGCTCGGCTGCGTCATCAGCGTGATCCTCATTCAGGTCGTCAACCGGCAGTCGTTTCACTGGGGCATGGAGCTCGAGATTCCGTGGGGCGTGCTCGCGCTCGCGGCGCTCGGCGTGCTCGCGCTCGCCACCCTCACCGCGATTGCCAGCGGCAGGAAGGCGATGAGCGTGGACGCGGTGCGCGCGGTGAAGGATGACTGGTGAACAGGCGCCGCTTCCTCGGCACCGCCGGCCTCATTCTCCCGACGAGGGCGGCGGCGGACGACTATCCGCGCGCCATGCCCGCCCGCGCGCTCGAATTTCCGCGCGACTTCGGCTCGCATCCCGATTTTCGCAACGAGTGGTGGTACATCACCGGATGGGTAAGGGACTCGAGAGCTGCGCCCTATGGCGTCCAGATCACCTTCTTCCGCAATCGGCCGCGCGTGGCGGAAGCGAGCGCCAGCAGGTTCGCGCCGCGGCAGCTGCTCTTCGCGCACGCCGCATTCGCCGAGCCCAAGCTCGGACGCTTGCGCCACGACGAGCGCGCGGCGCGAGCCGGCTTCGGTCTCGCCGAAGCATCCGAGACTTCGACGGACGTGCACATCGGCGACTGGTCGCTCACGCTCGCAGGCAGGGAGTATCTGGCCCGTGTCGTCGCGCGCGATTTCCGCTTCGAGTTGCGCTTCGCTCAGACTCAACCCGTCCTGCTGCAGGGCGATGCCGGCTTCTCGCGCAAGGGAAAATCCGCTGCCAACGCCAGCTATTACTACAGCGAGCCGCAGTTGCAGGTGACCGGCAGCATCGGGATCGGCAGCGCGGAGTCCAGCGTCACCGGCACCGCGTGGCTCGATCACGAATGGTCGAGTGAGCCGCTGGCGCCCGAGGCTGCAGGCTGGGACTGGACCGGACTCAATTTCGACGACGGCGGCGCGCTGATGGCCTTCCGCATGCGTGACCGCTCGGGCTCCCCTTTATGGGCAGGCGGCGCGCTCCGAGCTGCCGACGGGCGCGTGCGCAAGATCGAAGCGGACGAAGTCAGCTTCCAAGCAAGTCGGCGATGGCGATCGCCACACACCCGCATCGAGTATCCGGTGGCGATGGAAGTGCGCGCCGCGACGGCGAGCTATGCGCTCGAGCCGCTGATGGACGATCAGGAGCTGGACGCGCGCGCCAGCACCGGCACGATCTACTGGGAAGGAGCGGTGCGCGCGTTATCGGGCGGACGCGAGGTCGGGCGCGGTTATCTCGAGTTGACCGGCTACGGCAAGCCGTTGACCCTTTGAGCGCCCGCGAAGTCTGAATATAAGACTCCTCGGGAATGAGAGATTCCACTCGGCAAGACGACGACCCGCGGCCCCAGCAGCCGATCCGTCCTAGCGACGAAGATTGCTGCAAGGGCGGCTGCGATCGCTGCGTCTTCGATCTCTATGAGGATGCGCTCGAACGCTACGAGGCCGAACTCAGAGCATGGGAGGAACGGAGAAAAGCAAAAGGCCCGGCCGGATGAATCGGCCGTACCGCGCTACTGCGCGGCGGCGGCAGCCGTCCTCGCGGTTGCGCCGATGCTGATGCCGACTTGCCTAAAGGGCGAGTTGCTCAAGGCAGCCGCGCGGGCCAGGTCCGTATTCGGCGGTTTGCCGGCACTGGTGGCGAGCAGCTCGGGGCTCAGGTTGTGCGCGAGCACGATCTGATTCCAGGCGAGTCCGCTCCAGCGCTGAGTCAGAACACCGGTGAAATTCGTCATGGTGACACCGCTGCCTGCGGTGCCGCCGTTGAGCACCGCCTCGATGTCGATCGGCGTGGGTTCGGCGATCCCTGCACTGGCCAGCTCTGCTTGCGCGACGGCAAGCGCGATCTTGACGTCGCGCCAGACCATCGCCTTCGTCACCGGCGTGAAGCTCTTCGGCGCCTTGCTCGGATCCATGAGCGTGATCGTGGTCCCGTTGTGCAGCCCTTCCACGAGGCTCTGCGCGTTTTGCGGGGACCCGGCGAAATCCGAAAAGGCTTCAACGAGTCGCGCCATCTGGGCGGCGTCCGTCTGAGGCGGTGACGCCAACGCGTGACCGGACGTCAAGGCGGCCAAGACGCTGAGCAGCGCGACGACGGCGCGATTCATTTGCGGGATCCCGTGTTATCGAACTTTTTGTTTCGCCGCAACTATTCCCTCCTTCGCAACGTCCGGCAATCGGACGCGCACTTATTTGTTCGTAGGACGGTCGGAAGGCGTCATAAGACCGAGTCCTACACACGCCGAGATCGAGAGTCACTGACCTCGCTCGACGCCACGCGGCGAAGCGTTCTTCTGTCCACCGTTTTCCTTTTGCTTCTCCTTGTCCTTGTCCTTCGACCCAAAGAGCAGCACAGAAGGGTTCTCCTTGATCTTGCCGGTCACTCCGCCGACATCCGAGACGACCTTGCTCGCCTTGTCCTCGAGCCTGCCGAACTTCTCGACCACCTTGGGAAGCTCGTCGAGGAAGGTGGTGAGCTGGCTCTTCTCGGACGGGATTTCGGGGATCTGATCCTCGGCTGTCGCCGACGCGAGGCTTGGCGCATCCGGGCTGCCGCCGTCGAGCTCGATGAACATCACGCCGGTGATGCCCTTGAGCTTGAGCACCGCCTTGGTGTCGGTCTTGATCGGCGCGTCCTTGCGCAACCGCACATCGACCTGCACCAGCCGCGGGTCGTCGAGATCGATCGCCATCGCCTTCACCGTGCCGACATCGACGCCGCGAAACTTGACGGGATCGCCGAGCGCGAGGCCGTTCACCGACTCGCCGAAGTGGATGCGATAGACGATGTCGTCGCGATGTCCGGCGTTGGCTACCCAGACGAAGAAGAGCGCCAGGCCAAGCGCGAACACGATGATGAAAAGCCCCTCGAAGAAATAATGCTTATCCGTTTCCATGAGTTTTTGTCCTCGCTTCCATCGCACCCTGCGCCCGCGGGCCGTGGAGGAAGTCGCGAATCCACGGATTGCGCGAATGCATGAGCTTGTCCACCGTGTCGACGACGATCTTGTGGTCGACCAGCAGCGCCACGCGATGGCAGACGGTGAAAAGAGTAGTCAGATCGTGAGTAACGACGACCACGGTGACGCCGAGAGCTTCATTGAGCTGCCTCACCAGTGTGTCGATCCCGCTCGCGGTAAGGGGGTCGAGGTCCGAGGTAGGCTCGTCGAGAAAGAGAATGCGCGGATCGAGCGCGAGTGCTCTCGCCAGCGCGGCGCGCTTGACCATGCCGCCCGAGAGCTGCGACGGAAGCTTAATGCCGGTGTCGGCCTGCAATCCCGCAAGCTCGATCTTCATTGCCGCGATGCGCTCCTGATCTTCCGTTGCGAGCTCGGTGTGCTCGCGCAGCGGCAGCATCACGTTCTGCACTACCGAGAGTGAGGAGAAGAGCGCCCCCTGCTGGAACAGCACACCGATGAGCGAGGCTTTCTCTCCGTGATCGAGCTTCTCGACCGGCTTGCCGGCAATCGATACGCTGCCGCGATCCGGGTGGTGGAGGCCCGTGAGCGTCTTGAGGAGCACCGTCTTGCCCGAGCCCGACCCGCCGGCGACGCCGAGGATTTCGCCCTGCTTCACCTCGAGGTCGATGCCGTCGTGCACTTTCTGCCGGCCGAAGCAGTTGACGATGCCGCGCGCGGACAGAATGGCTTCGCCGTTGGGCCGGGCGCGAGCGGTCATAGGTGGAGCTTCTCGAACAGGATGGAGAAGAACGCGTCGAGCACGATCACGAGGAAGATCGCCTTCACGACCGCGCGAGTCGTTTCGCGGCCAACGCTCTCGGCCGAGCCGCGAACCCGCAGCCCGTGCATGCAGCCGATGATGCCGATCACGACTGCGAAGACGGGCGCCTTGATGATCCCGACGAAGGTGTCTTTCCAATCGACCGCGCTGTGCACGCGGTCGATGTACTGCAGCGGCGAGACCTGGAGCAGAAATTGCGTCACGACCGCGCCGCCGGCGAGCCCGGCGATGTCGGCCCAGAAAGTGAGCAGCGGCAGCGTGATGATCAGCGCGATCAGCCGCGGCACGACCAGCATCTCCATCGGCTCGAGGCCCATCACCTTGAGCGCATCGATCTCGTCGCGCGCCTTCATCACGCCGATCTCTGCGGCGAACGCCGAGCCCGAGCGCCCCGCCACCATGATCGCGGTGATCAGCACGCCCATCTCGCGCAGCACCGATACGGCAACCAGATTGATGGTGAAGTCCTCGCCTCCGTAGGGTCGAAGCTGCACGACGCCTTGATAGGCGATCACGATGCTGATCATCACGGCCATGAGGCCGACGATCGGCAGCGCGCTGATCCCGGTCTCCGCGATCTGGCGCGAGATCGAAGGCAGGCGCAGATGGCTCGGGTGCGCGAAAACGCGCACGATCTCGCTTGCCGAGCGCCCGAGGAAGGCGACGATCGCGTAACCGTCGCGTGCGGCTTCGTCGGCGCCCTTGCCGATGTCGATCAGAAGCTGGCGCCATCGCGGCGTGGAGGGGACTTGCGGCAGCGGCTCGAGCTCGAGCCGGTCGATGAACTCGAGCAGCGCCTTGTGCTCGGCGCTCGCGCCGGTCAGCGCCACGCCCTTCTCGCGCAACTCGCGCAGGAACAACGCGCCCGGTGTATCGAGCCCGCTCAGGCCCTTGAGATCCAGTGCCTTGACGTGATGGTCGGCGTTCCGCTCCTTGAGCCATTGACCCAGCGAGCGCGTGAACTCTGCGAGCGTGCCTGTCTCGAGCGGTCCTTCGATCGCGAGTCGATCGCCTTCCCCGTGGAGGCTGAGGGTGGCGGACGGTTCCATGGAGCTCTTTTTCATGAGTCTCCGGCATAAGGCCGCAATCCGCGTGCCCAGAAGGCAACCCTAAGAAAAACAAGCGGATAGCGCGCAGCCGCACAGCGCCTTGCGCAAAGGGGCGCGGGCCGTAGGAAAAAATTTCAGTCGGAGAGCGCTTTAACTAGCCGGACCGCATGTGCCGCGTTGAGCGCAGCGGCGAAGGTGAGCACCGCGCCGGCCTGATGCGCGGCGGCGAGCGGCAACGGCACCACCAGGAGCAGGGTCGCGATGCCGAGCGCGATCTGCACTGCAAGCATGGCGAGGAGCAGATGCACCGCGAGACGCGCACGAGGCGAGACCTCGGGCGCGGCCATGACGCGCCACCAGAACGCGGGTACGAGCAACGCCAGGAGTAGCGCGATCAGACGATGATCGAACTGCACGGTCGCCATGTTGTTCCAGAAATTCGCGTACCACGGATCGATCATCAAGATCTCGGGCGGGACGAGATCGCCATTCATGAGCGGGAACGTGTTGTAGGCGAAGCCGGCGCGGATGCCGGCCACGAGTCCACCCGAGAGCACCATCAGGAACACGACGCCGACGAGCAGCTTGGCGAAGCGGGCAAGCGGCTCCGCGCGAGCGGGCGGCCGCGAAGCTTCGGCACCGAGCAGCGAGAGCGCTGTCCAGAACATCGCGCCGAAGATGATGAAAGCGAGACCGAGATGCGCCGTGAGGCGCAGCTGCGACACGCGCGGGTCGTCGACCAGCCCGCTCTGCACCATGTACCAGCCCATCGCGCCCTGCAAGGCGCCGAGCAGAAAGATGCCGAAGAGCCTCGGCGCATACCCGGAAGGGATCATGCGTCGCGCGATGAACCACAACAGCGGCAGCAGGAACGCGGCGCCGATCGCGCGGCCGAGCAGTCTATGGAAATACTCCCACCAGAAGATGCGCTTGAACGCCTCCAGAGTCATGCCGCGATTAACGAGGCGGTATTCGGGCGTCGCCTGATACTTCGCGAAGGCTGCGTTCCAATCCGCTTCGTCGAGCGGAGGCAGCGTTCCGACGATCGGCTGCCATTCGGTGATCGACAAGCCCGAGTGCGTGAGGCGCGTGACGCCGCCGACGACGACCATCGCAAAGAGGAGTGCGCAGCAAGCGAGCAGCCAGAGGGCAACGGCGCGCGGAGCGCCACGTCTGCGCTCGCCTCCGGCGCCCGCGAAGGCGGGGGCGGAACGCAAGATCGACTCGGTCACGCGCCCTGCTTGTGCTCGACTGCGCTCTGCAGACGCCGGATGAGGACGTCGATCAGATCCTCTCCGCCCGGGGATTTCACGCGATGCTCGCGCAGCGAGCGCACCAGATCCGCGGTGGCGATGGCGCCGTAATCCGCTCGCACCAGGACCCCGGCGATCGCACGCTGCACGGCGGCCGACTTTGCGGCGACGAAGGCGCGCGCCAGCTCTTCGAGGCTTTCCCGATCGGAAAGGCTGTAGCGCGCGAGCGTATCGAGCGCATGCACCTGCGCGTCTCCCTTCATGCGCGTAATGCCCACAGCGATGCTGCGCAACTCCGCCGCGTCAGCGATCGGCCGATGATGCAGATAGATCTGCGCCATCGCGACTTCTTCTTCGTTCGTGCTGGTGAGTGCGCGCAGCATCCGCGCGTGACTCTCAGCGCTCCCGAGACAGGCGAGGACTGCGGCGTTCGCTACCTTGCTCGCCTGTGCCGCGGAGACGTGCAGGTCCGAGCGATCGCGTCCCAGCGTTCCATCGCCGTTCAGCGCGCAAACCAGGCTTACCTCCGATGCTCCGACCGCGTCTTTCGCGATCAGCTCGCCGATCATGCGCAGCTGCTCGGCGCGCTCTTCCTCTGCAGAGAGCCAGCCCAGCTTGCGCGCGAGCCCCAGCATGCGCGCGCGCACGGCGGGCGAATCGGCGTCGCGCGCGAAGGAGAGATACTTCGACTTTGTTGGCTCGTCGTGCGCGATCTCGGCAAGGACTTTTTCGACGGAAGGTCTCTGCCGCTCTGCTTCACCGAGCGCGGTGACGTAAGCTTCGAGGTGATCGAGGAACATGCGCACCTCGGCCATCTTGCGCTGCAGAAAGCGATGCACGAATTCGAGCTTCTGTGCAGTCGCGGATCCATCGTCGGCGAGACGGCAAACGTCGCGCCGGAATTCGGCCTGCGGCTCGGAGCTGCTCAAGCCGGAGGCAACCGTCATCGAGCTTGCCGCGAAGAGGCTCACGAGCTTCAGATTGACGCGACCACTCCCGATCTCGCCGCCGGCGTTCGACTGGAAGTATCGCTCGAGCATCGGCCCGGCAGCGGCACCGAGCGGGGCCTTTGCCGAGAAGCCGTAGATCACCGGCACGCCGGGAAAAATCTGCCGCATACGGTCGCGATTGCTTTCGCCATAGCGCTCGTTCAGCGTGAGCGAGACGCGCTCGGCGGCGGCGGGCGAATAGCCGGCGCGCACCAGGCTGCGTCCGATCTCGGAGGAAGCGCTGCGGCGCGCACCGGCGTCCAGCGTGTTGCAGCCGAACAGATAAACTTCCTTCAGCTGCGAGAAGAGCCCAGGACAGGACGCGCTGCACGAGGCGCGCTGCAGCTCGTCGGTCGGAAGCGATTCGCGCGCGTCGAGCTTGCCCGAGTAGAACTCACTGCCGTCGTCGAAGTGGCCGGAGATCAAGAGTACGTCGCAGCGCACGCCCTTACTGCAGGCCGAAGCCAGCCAGTCGGGACGGCCGCGCTCGACCAATTCGACAAACTCGAAATCTCCTTCGGGAAGATGGCGACGGAAGCTTTCCTTCTCGTCGGCGGAGCCGACCGTGATCGAACATACGGTCTTCTTGTCCGCCCAAGCATTGCTCACCCATGCTGCGACCAGCATGGCGACCAGAATGCCGAATCGATTGACGACAGCCACGAGCAGCGACGACGGCGCGCGAAAACGAAGCGCGCCAGTATGGCATAAACAGCAAGGAAAAAGGGGCCGATGGAATAGCTCGGCCCTTAAGTGGCAGTAAAAAAGGGGCCGATGGAAGAGCTTGGCCCCTTTTTCCTCCTACGAGCGCCGCTCGAGACGCCGGATCAGCACGTCTATCAGCTCGCCGCCGGACACCCTCAGGCGAGATTGGCGCAGGAGCTGCGCGAGCTGCGGGCTGTCGATCCCGCTGTAGTCCGAGCGGATAAGGACACCCGCGACTGCGGCCTGGACGCTTGCCGAATCGGTGCCGGCGAAGAGGTTTGCCAGCGCATCGAGGCTGTCGGGGTCGGTCAGATTGTGCAGCGCCAGCGTTTCGAGCGCTACGACCTGTGCTTCGGAGCTGCGCATCCGGGTAACGCCTACAGTAAGTGCGCGCAGTTCTTCATTGACGCTGATCGGCCGGTGCCGGAAATAGAGCTGGGCGAGCTTCACATCGGCTGGATTAGCGCTGGTTGCGGCCGAGAGCATGCGCGCGTGGCCCTCGGCACTGCCGAGGCAAGCGAGCATCACCGCCTGCACGGGCCGCGCGATCTGCGCCTCAGCGAGCGGCAAGTGCGCGAGCTCCGCGTCGAGTGCGCGATCATCGTTCAAGCTGCAGACGAGCTCGGCGTCGGCCGGACTTGCCAAGTCCTTCGCAAGAAGATCGCCGATCATGCGCATCATCTCCGCGCGCTGCTCCGCCGGAGTCAGCCATCCGAGCGATCCGGCGAGCTTGATGAAACGCGCGCGAATCGCCGGCGGATCGGCGCTGCGCACGAAATCGAGGTAGCGCGACCGCGCCGCCTGGTCGCCAGCGATGAGCGAGAGCGCCGCGGCGACGTCCGCCACTTGCCGCTGCGCATCGGAAAGCGACGCCGTGTATTTCTCGATGCGGTCGAGGAACATGCGCACGTCGGCCATGTTCCGATTCAGAATCTGGTGCACGAAGTCGAGCTTCTGCGCTGTCGAGAGCCGATCGTCGGAGAACTGGCAGAACTGACGCCGCTCCACGGCGCGCGGGTCGGCGTCGGTCATCCCGCTCGCCACCGTCATCCCATTGGCGGAAAAACGCGCGAGGAGCTTCGAGCTGACGCGTCCAGTGCCGACGTCGCCGATCCCATCAGCCTGAAAGTGGCGGTAAAGCATCGAGGCGGCAGTCGGTCCCACCGGCGCCTTGGCGGAGAACCCGTAGATAACCGGGACGCCCTTGAAGATCGAGCGCATCCGGTCGCGGTTGCTCTCGGCATGGCGCTCGCCCGCGGCATGGGACATCTGCTCGGCTCCGGCGGCTGAATAGCTCGCGCTCGTGAGGTTGCGCCGGATCTCGCTCGAGCTGCTGTGCGCAGTTTCGGGATTGAGCGTGTTGCAGCCGAAGAGATAAACCTCCTTCAACTGCGAGAAGAGACCCGGACACGAGGCGCTGCAGGATACGCGCTCCATCTCGTCGATCGGCAGATACTCCTCGACCGTGACCTGCTGCGAGTAGAATTCATTGCGTCCGTCGTAGTGGCCGGAGATGACCAGAACGTCGCAGCGAATGCCCTGCTTGCACGCCGAGGCCAGCCAGTCGGGGCGCCCATGCTCGACTAGCTCGACGAACTGGAACTTGTCGGCGGGGAGGCTGCGGCGAAACGTCTGCAGCTCGTCCGACGAATTCACCGTGATGCCGCAGACGGTCTTCTTGTCGGCCTGCGCATCGTGAATCGCGAGACCAACCAGCAACGCCGTGATGGCAAGTTTCGTCGTTGAGGACATGAACTGTCGATAGCGCGCGCGATGGCCAATCGTATGCATTTCGGTTTTCATAGTCGGTCGGACGCGTTCCGAAACTTTTGTCGGCCCACGGCGCGTGGATGTAGGAATTCGCCTGACGCATGACTGATCAAGGCTTCGAAACGCAGTTCGGCCCGTGGAATCCAGGCCTCGAGTCGCAAGTGCCGGAGCGTCTTCGCCACTTGTGCACGATCTTCAGACCGGAGAACGCGGCTACGAGCATCGCCGAGGCTCACGAGCTGCGCGATCTCACGGGGCTGGCATTCAGCGAGCTGGTGACCTTGCGCCCGGAACGGCTGGCGCTGCACGAGCTGCTTATTCGCGTCACTGCAAATCTTTCGGTTCCGGACGGAACGAGAGTCGAGGATCTCGGTATCAACTTCCGTCGCATGACGAACGTGATCCTCGAGCGCGCGATCGCCCCACGTATGGACGAGATACGGTCAGCATTCAGCGCGCTGCGTCGAGATCTGGCGCAGATGATCGATGCGGAAGTCGCTTCACTCTTCGCAGCCGAGCGGCGCGCGGATCCAGCGACGCTGGTCGCCGCCTGGGACAAACGAGCTCACGCTGCGGGCACGGAACGTGAAAAGGCTGCGTGCCGCGCGCCTGTGCGCGTCGTGTCGGCGCTCCTGGTCCGCCACGGAGAGCTGTGGGGAAGCCGCGAGCTCGTCGGCTCGCTCGCAACCAATCTCGCCTCCAACAGCCTCGGCAGCGACGAGATCGGCCGCCTGATCGAGCCATGGATCATTCTCGCCGCGCATCAGGAAGGCTACATGCTGCTGCCGCCGCAGCGGCAGCCATTCGTGATGAACACGAAAGGACCGTCCGCCTCGGGCAAGAGCACGCTGCGGCCGCTGCAGAAGATGCTTGCGGGCGAGATCGGAGTGAACTGGAGCGAATTCGCGCTCATCAGCCCCGACATCTGGCGCAAGCAGCTTATCGACTATAGCTCGCTCGGACCGGAATATAAGTACGGCGGCGCTTTCACCGCAGACGAGCTGCAATTGATCGACCAGAAGCTCGACCGCTACATGGCGCGCAAGGCAGAGCGCGGAACGATGCCGCATCTGCTGATCGACCGCTTCCGCTTCGACAGCTTCGCGCCGGATTCTGACGAGGCAGGGAGCAATCTTCTCACACGCTTCGGCCGCATCGTGTACCTGTTCTTCATGATCACGCCGCCGGACTCTCTGGTCGAGCGCGCGTGGAAGCGCGGCCTCGAGGTCGGGCGCTACAAGGCAGTCGACGACACGCTCGCTCACGGTGTCGAAGCGTATTCCGGCATGCCGGAGCTTTTTTTCACCTGGGCGCAACGCCGCGACAAGCGCGTGCACTTCGAATTTCTGGATAACAGCGTGCATTTCGGCGAACGCCCGCGGACGGTTGCCTTCGGCTGGAACGACGAGATGAACGTGCTTGACGTGAAATGCATGCTCGACGTCGAGCGCTACCGCCGCGTGAACGTCGACGCCACGAGCCCTGGCGCGCTGTATCCCGAGCCTGCGCTCCTAGCCCCCGAGCGCAACACTGGCTTCCTGCGTCAATGCGTCGAGCGCTTTCGCAGCCTGCGCTTCGCCGACCAAGCGACGGGCCGCATTTATCTGCAGCTCGAGTCGGGCCGTCCTATCTGGGCCGACCCCGAAGCGCTGCAGCGCGCGCTTTCCGACCCCGATACCCGCGCGGGACTGCTGGCTACGGTGCCGAACGTGCAGGACCGTATCGCCGATAGCGGTGGTCAACCCTCTGACTTGACCGACTCCGGGGCAGGCAAGCCGACGCACACGCTCGGCCGCTGGGCGAATTGACGCAAAGCTGGTCGACCTGATCTCGCCGAGACCAAGCCGTTCCTACACGCGAGACTCGTCACGCCTACAAGAAAAGCGGAGGACCGCCGATAGCGTCTGATCCATCGATACGCGACGATCGGGCATCCCGTAGAAACCGAAGAGGTCATCCATGCTCAATCTCGCACTGCTGTTCTTCATCGTTGCACTGATTGCGGCACTGTTCGGCTTCGGCGGTATCGCAGCGGGCGCTGCGGAAATCGCGCAGGTCCTCTTCTTCATCTTTCTGGTGTTGTTCCTGGTCTCCCTCATCGCGGGCCTTCTGCGCCGCAGCGGACCATAGATTCCATAACCATTCGAGGGGACTGCAGGAATCGTCAAAGGGACGCAGCTATCGGGGGCTTTCCGGAAGGAGCAAGAACATGAAGCGTGCAGTATTGAAACTTGCCGTCGCAACCACGATCGCCAGCCTGAGTCTGGGTGCCTGAAAGTAAACGAGCGTCAACGCAGGTTACGCTGCACCGTCTATCCTCATCAAGAAACGGGGAGTCCGAAAAACGAGGCGGGAAGTTTCCCGCCTCGTTTCGTTTGTCCGATCGGCCACGCCGTTCGAAATCGCTCCAGGGCCATCGGTACCGCTCAATCGCGGCTCAGGAATTCGGCCAGCGGCGCGAAGGAAGGAATGTGCCGAAAGAAAGTCTTCAGCACGACCAAGATCGGAACCGCGACGATCAATCCCGCGACGCCCCACAGCCATCCCCAGACGGCGAAGCTGCCGAACACGACGACCGGATTGCACTGCAGCCGCCGGCCGACGATGTGCGGACTGAGAATCTGCCCCTCAAGCAGGATCAGAGTGCAGAACACCGCGGGCACGGCGATGATCTGTCCGGAGGTGCCGAATGTATGAAAGGCGGCGAGGGTAAGGACGGTGAGCCCGGTGACCGGTCCGAGATAAGGAACGAAGTTGAACAGAGTCGCCATCACGCCCCACAATATCGGCGTAGGCATGTCCAGAAGATACATGGCCAGCGCGGTGCAGACGCCGAGGCCGATATTGATCAGGGTGATGGTGAGAAAATAGATGCTGATTTCGCGGCGCACCGTCTTGATGATCTCGACGGCGCGCACCTTGTCGTGTAGACGCGGTATGACGCGGACCAGCTTGAGCGTGAACAGGCCCTGCGTCGCCAGGATGAAATATAGAAGGATCACCGCCACGAGCGTGCCGGCGAAAACCTCTTGCAGCAGCACCATCAGCGACCCGGTCCAGGACAGGCCCTGCGCCGTCACTTGCGGCGACACTGCGGCGTTGGCGGCACTGGTCGTGGCGGCGATGCCCATCTTGTGACTCATGCCGGACCACCAATGCACGAAGCCTGTCCCTAGCGTGTTCATGGTGGCGGGAAGCAGGTCCAGCCATTCGGACAACGGTTCTGCGATAGCGCGCGCTATGCCTGCAATGATGAGCACCAGTCCGATGACGAGCAGCGCGGCACTGAGCGGCGCCGGCACATGCCGCCGGTCAAGATAATCGATGACGGGCGACAGCACAGTGCCCAACAACACCGCGGCAACGATCGGGATCAGGACCGCATGCGCGAAATCCAGCGTATAGAGCAGGGCGATGACGAACAGACCGACGATGGCGACGCGCACGATCGTCGCGCGCGCCGTCGATGTGATCGGCGGTGACGGAGCGGACTGTGCCTCCTCCTGCTTCTCGGGAAGCGACCTCACCCGCTCCGTTAGACGATCATGCCTGACGGCGTGATCCCGCATGCTCGAGCCCTCGAGGGAAGTTCTCGCGTCTGCGTGCCGCTTGACTAGACGATTCCAGCGAGCACTAGCACGATCAGGACGATGAGAACCAGCCCCAGGCCGCCGCTTGGGTAGTAGCCCCAGCCGGAGCTGTACGGCCACGTCGGCAAAACGCCGAGCAGCAGCAGGATGACGATGATGAAAAGGATGAGGCGCATTATTTGTCTTTCGTCACGTTAGTGAGTCTTTTCCGATTCCCTCTGAGTCCTTTCCCATTCCTTCACCTGCCGGTCGGCCTCATCGCGGCCGATGCCGTAGGTCTCCTGAATCTTGCCGACCAGCTGATCACGCTTGCCGGCGATTTGCACCAGCACATCGTCGGTCAGCTTGCCCCACTGTTCCTTGACCCTGCCGGAGATCTGCTTCCAGTTGCCTTCCGCGCGATCCCAATTCATGTTTGTCTCCTCGCGTTCGTTGGTTTCGAAATACATGCACCGGCAAACCTCCGAAAGCTCTGCCGGCATTCATGTTGACTCGCGGCCACACTGAAAAAATCCCGGTGCGGTTACGGAGGAGCCAATCTCCTACACCCGAATCAGACGGCGGCCGATAGCGCGCATGGGGCATGGGACGACCGACGTGATCCGGCGATTTCAGACGCGGCCACTTTCGATTGTAGGATGTAGCCCATATGTAAACCCAACAAAGCAGTCTGTGATTACGATGGGCGAAAGGTCACGATGAAATCATTTGGCGATAAACCCAAGGGGCTACGCCTGGAGCGCATAAAAGCTTCCCGGCTGTGGGATGGCACGTCGTTCCGCAATATCCATCCGGTGCTGCCCGGGTTGCGCGATCCGCAAGCGAAGATGCCGACGATCGGCGAATTCCTGTGTGGCGGTGACAGGCGTGTGCCGGAAGCTCCGCTGCCGTCCCTGAGCCCGGTCGCGACCTGGGCAAAAGCGCCGGGAAGCGGCCTTCGCGCCACGTGGCTTGGGCACTCCACCGTGCTAATCGAGATCGACGGCTTGCGCGTCCTGACCGATCCCGTCTGGGGACCGAGGGCGTCGCCTTCGCAGCACATCGGTCCGAAGCGCTTCCAGCCGGTCCCGGTTCCGCTACAGGGATTGCCGCCGCTGGACCTCGTCGTGATCTCGCACGATCACTACGACCATCTCGACTATCCGACCATTCTGGATTTGGCGAAGATCGACGTCCCCATCGTGACCTCGCTCGGTGTCGGCGCGCATCTGGAGGCCTGGGGCATTCTGCCCGAGCGCATCACCGAGCTCGACTGGTGGGAGTCGCATGCGCTGCCCAACGCCGACCTAACCGTGACCGCTGCGCCGTCGCAGCATTTCTCCGGCCGCCGTTTCAGCCAAAGAAATGCGACACTCTGGTCATCGCTTGTCATTCGCTCGCGACGCCACGCCGTCTTTTTCAGCGGCGACACGGGTCTCACGACGGAGTACGCTGCGATCCGCGAGCGCCTTGGTCCGTTCGATTTGGTCATGCTCGAAGTCGGCGCCTTCCATCCCTCCTGGGGCGACATCCATCTTGGCCCGGAGAACGCGCTCGAAGCGCTGGCTTTGCTCGGCGGCGGGACATTTCTTCCTGTGCATTGGGGAACGTTCGCTCTGGCGATGCACGACTGGGACCAGCCGGCGGAGACTCTGCTCGCCCTCGCTCCAAAGCGAGGCGTCCAACTGATCATGCCTCGTCTTGGCGAGCCGGTCGAGCCGGCACATGCGGAACGCGTGACGCCTTGGTGGCGTGCGGTCGACGCAGTGCCAGGCAAGTCTCACCGCGATTTGCGTCTGACCCTGCCGAAGTCAACGCCCTGGCCGATCGATTAACGAAGGATGAACCTGTGACCGTGTCCGCAGAGGCCTGGCCCGAACTCCCGTACGAGCGCTGGAAGGACACCTACGCGACGCTCCATCTCTGGACGCAGGTGGTGGGCAAAATCCGACTGGCCCAATCGCCATGGCTCAATCATTCGTGGCACGTCCCGTTGTACGTGACCGCGCGCGGCCTCACCACCTCTTCCATTCCCTACGGCGAGCGCGTCTTCGACATTGCTTTCGATTTCATCGATCACGCATTGTTGGTTCGCGCCAGCGATGGCCTCGAGCGGCGCATGCCGCTGCGACCGCGCTCGGTCGCGGACTTCTACACCGAAGTCATGGCCATGCTCGAAGAGCTGCAACTGTCGGTGCGCATCGATCGCGTTCCGAACGAGATCGCCGACGCGATTCCGTTCGACGAGGACACGAAGCATTCGGCCTACGCTCCAGAATACGCGCAACGTTTCTGGCGAATTCTGCTTCAGGTTGATCGGATCTTCTCGCAGTTCCGCACCTGCTTTCTCGGCAAATGCAGCCCGGTGCATTTCTTCTGGGGCAGCTTCGACCTCGCGGTGACCCGCTTCTCCGGACGCACCGCACCGCGGCATCCGGGAGGCGTGCCGCATCTTGCCGATGCGATCGTGCGTGAAGCCTATTCCCACGAAGTGAGCAGCGCCGGGTTCTGGCCCGGAGGGAGCGGCGTCGAGCATCCGGTGTTCTATTCATACGCGTATCAGGAACCGCCAGGCTATCGCGATACCGCGGTCCGTCCCGCGGCGGCATCCTTCAGCAGCTCGCTCGGCGAGTTCCTGCTGCCTTACGACGCGGTGCGCACGGCGCCGAACCCGAACGCGACGCTGCTCGAATTTCTCCAGAGCACGTACGAAGCAGCGGCGAACGCAGCCCATTGGGACCGCGCGGCGCTCGAATGCGTGTCGGGCAAACAGGGAGTCCCGCGCGCAGTGTCGTAACGCGCGTAAACCTCACCGCGATGGCACGGACTGCGTCTCGATCTCCACAAACCAGTCCAGCGCCGCTCGCAGAGGGCGTGGGTTCACGGTATGCGGACCCGGAAAGTATTCGATCCGTACGTTCTGGAAGCCCGCGCGGCGGAGCTCGTCCTGCAAGCGTCGATGGTCGGCCATCGTCGCGATCTCATCGGTTTCTCCCGATTGCAGGAAGATGGGAACCCGCCGATACGGCTCGTTCAGCAGATTGAGCTCGCGCGCGGCATCGAGAACCGTATTCTGGGGGATCCCCGCAAGGTACATGCCGATGATGTTGCGGCCTTCCTTTGCGAACGCCGCCGCCAGCCAGCCTGAATACATCGCACCGGCTGAGAATCCGCCGAAGGCAAGCGGTGCCTTCCTCGCGCGCGGCCATACCGCTTCCAGCGCGCCGAGCGCTGCCTTGTCGAGCGCGTAACGCAGCGGAACCTCGTCCTGCTCGCGCGGAACCTCCGGCGCCGGATCGGCGGCGATCGCGATCCAGCCCGCCGCGAGCGCCGTCTCGGAATAGGCGTGCAGGAGCCCTCGGTTCAAGTGGGCTCCGGCAAAGTATGCGTTCACGACCAGCACTGGCCACTCGCGGCCAGCCTCGAAATTCGCCGGCACCGCAATCGTCACCAGCGCGTGCGTTACGGGCGACAGCTGTCCGCGCCCCGCCAGCGTGCGGAGCTCGTCGGGTAGCTCGGCCTTGAACTCTGCGGATGTGCCCGGTCGCAGCTCGGCGCCGACGGATGTCGAGCATGCGACTACAAAGAGCAGCGCGAGGGATCGCTTCGCGATCGCGCGAATTTGAGCCCAAATCCGTCCTACACGCACGTTCCTGTTGATCCTACGGCAGAATCCGTCCCCCTCCGATTGTAGCCCTCGACGTGAGGACGGATCCTTGCAGGGTGGGCAGGCGTGTCGGCTTTTTCGCCGGCTCAGCCACTCTCATCACGTTGAAAGGGATGGATATGTGGAAGAAAGCGCTATTCGTTCTCATGTCATTGCTCTCGCTCGCCTTGACCGCGTGCAACACGGTTGAAGGCGCGGGTCGCGACATATCGGCGGCTGGCCGCGAAGTCAGCGGCGAAGCGCAGGAGCACAAGAGATACTGAAGCTGGAACGCGCGTCGCAGCGGTTAGAGACGCGTGATGCTGTCGAGTGCGGGATCACGCCGGATCTGGCGTGATCCCTCTTTTTTAGAGAGCCCAATGAACATCACGCAGGAGCTGCACGACCTCGGGCAGAGCCTCTGGCTCGATAACCTGTCGCGGGAGCTTACTACCAGCGGGACGCTGGCCCGCTATATCCGCGACATGTCGCTCACGGGCCTGACCTCGAACCCAACGATCTTCGACAAAGCGATCGGCAAGACTCCGCTTTACGACGCGACGATTCGCGATGCGGCGGAAGCGGGCCGATCCGATGAGGAAGTCTTCTTCGCGCTCGCGCTCGAGGATCTGGGCGTGGCGGCGACGTTGTTTCGACCCGCCTTCGCTGCGAGCAAGGGTGCTGACGGGTGGGTCTCGCTGGAAGTCTCGCCGCTCCTGGCGTACGACACCGCCGGCACGGTCGAACAGGTCAAGGCTCTGCACGCGCGCGCTGCCCTTCCCAACCTGTTCATAAAGATTCCCGGTACGCCCGAAGGCATTCCGGCGATTGAAGAGTGCGTGTCGGCAGGCATTCCCATCAACGTCACCTTGCTGTTCTCGGCCGAGCAGTATGTCGCCGCGGCCGGCGCGTACCAGCGCGCCGCCAAGCGCCGTCTTGCCCATGGGAAACCGCCGGTCCGGTCGGTGGCGTCGCTCTTCGTGAGCCGCTGGGACGTGGCGGTAAGCGGGAAGGTGCCGGAGAACTTGCGCAACCGTTTGGGCGTCGCTATCGCGCAACAAACCTACCGCGCGTACCGCGAGCTTCTCGCGTCGCCGTCGTGGCGGCGTCTCGCCAAGGGCGGCGCGCCCGTTCAACGTCTGCTGTGGGCGAGCACGGGAACCAAAGATCCGAGCGCATCGGATGTCTTGTACGTCGAGGCGCTCTTCGCACCCGATACGATCAACACGATGCCGGATGCGACCGTGCTCGCGTTCGCGGATCACGGCAAAATCGGCAGCGTTCTGCCTCCCGATGGCGGCGACTGCGACGCCGTTGTCGCGCAATTCACGAAGGCGGGGATCGATACGGACGCGCTCGCCGAACGGCTGCAACGCGAAGGCGCGGAGTCGTTCAGCAAATCATGGAACGAGCTCATGGCGCGCGTCGAGGCCAAGCGGCAGCGCCGGACTAGCCCTCAGGCAGCCTGAAGGTTGCCTCCCGGGCGTTGCCGCGCCGGGCTTGCGTGGCCCGTCAGATTGAAAGCCGTGTTGATCAGACCCACGTGCGAAAAGGCCTGCGGGAAATTGCCCAGCATGCGATGCGCGCGCAGGTCGTATTGTTCGGACAGCAACCCGACGTCGTTACGCAGTGCGAGGAGCCGTTCGAACAACGCGCGGGCTTCATCGTGCCTGCCCTGCATGACGTAGTTGTCGGCGAGCCAGAAACTGCAGGCGAGGAAAAAACCTTCGCCACGCGGCAGGCCGTCGACCACGCGGTTGCTGCGATAGCGAAGCACCAATCCGTCGACGGTGAGATGCCGCTCGATGGCTTCGAGCGTTCCGCGCACCCGCGGATCCTCCGGCGGCAGGAATCCGGTGCCTGGAATCAGCAACAGGCTCGCGTCGAGCTCTCGCGAACCGTAGCTTTGAACAAAGCTGTTCAGCCGCGTGTTGAAGCTCTTGTGGCAAACCTCGTCGTGGATGCGCCTGCGCAGCGCTCGCCAGCGACTTACCGGGCCCTTGAGGGGGAATTGCTCGACGGTCCGGATGGCGCGATCGATCGCGACCCAGGCCATGACTTTCGAGTAAGTGAAATGACGCGGCCCGCTGCGCACTTCCCAAATGCCCTGATCGGGCTTGTTCCAGACCGATGCAAGATGTTCGAGCATCGCGCTCTGAATGGCCCAGGTCACGGCGTCGGATTCGAGCCCGCCCTTGCGCGCCTGATGCAAGGCGTCGATCACCTCGCCGTAGATGTCGAGTTGAAACTGTCCGGCCGCTGCATTGCCGATGCGAACCGGATGCGAGCCCGCGTATCCCGGCAACCACTTGACGATCCACTCATCGAGGCGCCGCTCGCCCGCGAGGCCATACATGATCTGCGCCTGATCTGGGCTGCCGGCCACCGCGCGCTGCAGCCAGCGCCGCCACGCGTCGGCTTCTTCGAGATATTCGGCATGCATCAGCGCCAGCAGCACTATCGTGGCGTCGCGCAGCCAGCAGATGCGGTAGTCCCAGTTGCGTACTCCGCCCAATCGCTCCGGCAGTGAAGTCGTGGGCGCTGCGACGATGCCCCCGGTGGGCGCGTAGGTGAGCGCCTTGAGCGTGATCAGGGAGCGCGTTACCGCATCGGACCATTCGCCGGAGTACGAGCAGCGGTCTGCCCATTTCTGCCAGAACGATTCGGTGTGCTCGAGCATCTCCGTGACGTCGCCCGGCGGCTCGATCGGCGAATACGACGAGCCATAGCTGAGCACAAAGGGAATCGTCTCGCCGGCGCCGACCGTGAAGTGCGACACCGTCGTGAAACCCTCGCCCTTCAACGGAGCGCTCGTGCGCAGCAGCACCATGTCCGGGCCCGCGATCGCGCGCAGCGCTCCGTCGGGGAGCCGGCTCACCCATGGCACCGACGCGCCGTAGTTGAAGCGCAGCACCAACTCCATGCGTATGGGCACGCGGCCGCGGCGTCCAACCACGATGCGCACGAGATGGCAGGTGGACTCGCGCACCGGCATGAAATCGATCACGGTGACCGCGCCATGCGCGGTTTCGAAGTCCGTCTCGAGAATCAGCGTGCGCTCGCGATAGCGCCGCGTCACGCGCACCGCGCGCGACTGCGGTGCGATCAGCCAGCGGCCGTGCTCGGGCTTGCCCAGCAGCGCGGCGAAGCAAGCTTCCGAATCGAAACGGGGCCAGCACAGCCAATCGATGGAGCCATCGCGCCCGACGAGGGCGCCGGTGTGGCAGTCGCCGATCAGGGCGTAATCTTCGATCCGGGAGGGCATCTTGTTTTTTGCTTAGACCGCCGCTTGGCGGCGCGGGCGAATCAACCTGCAGCCTAGAAGGCTACAGGTAATTTGACCCCTTTCAGCGCGGGCCGTTTAAGCCCAAACAGCTGGGCGAAGCCAGGTATATGCAGGCCCAAAATCCGCCCCGATGTGTCGGGGAGCGGCACTTGCGCGCCGCGGAATCACCGCCAGGGGGTCGGGCATGACTCTTGCAGTAGCCAGAACTCTGTGCCCCACAAAGTGTTGATCTTTTGATGAAGTTCGACGCTCGGAGATTCCTTGGCCTGCTGCCCCGGTCGGCGCACGCGTCGCTTGCGACGCGCACCTCGACCGTGACCTCGCTGCTGTTCCTGGCGGCGATCCTGGCCGTTGGCGGCGCGTCGCTCGTCAACTTCCGGACGCAGCATCTGAGCGTGATGATCGAGCAGCAGGACACGCTGGTCGACCGCATTGCGGATGATCTCGACCAGAAACTGATTGCGCTCCAGCGCGTCATGCAGTTGAGCGCGAACGAGATCACCGAGGCCGACGTCGCTTCTCCCGAAGCAGCACAACACTATCTCGAGAGCAATACCGGTTTGTTCGCCGCGGTCGACCGATCCACGTTCCTGTTCACCTCCAAAGGCATTCTGCTCGCGGAACGCCCCGATCATGGCCGGCACGGCGGCGACGCGTCCTGGCGTCCCTATATCCGGGACACGATCCGCACGCGGGAGCCGGTCATCTCCGAGCCGTTCGTCTCCAATGTGGGCGACTCGAACATGGTGGTTGTGCTGACGATGCCAGTCTTCGCCAAAGACGGCCGCATGATCGCCATACTCACCGGGAGCCTCGGGCTCACGCATCCGAACATGCTCGGCAGCATCGCCAAGACCACGATCGGCAAGACGGGCTATCTGTACATCACGACCAGAGATGGGAAGCTCATCATGCATCCCGATCGCTCGCGGCTTGGGCAGGTCGCGTATGCGCCGGGGCGCAATGCCTTCTTCGATAAGGCTCTTGGCGGCTTCGAGGCCACTGAGGAGTCGCTCGATCCGGACGGCAGGACAGCGCTGATTTCCTATCAGCAAGTGCCCTCGACGAAATGGGTCGTCGGCGCTGCGCATTCGATGGACGAGGTGTTCCAACCCGTCAACGATCTGATCTGGCGCTTCGTCGCTTTACTTCTCGTCGCCTGTCTGCTCGTCGTGGTGGCAATCTGGATTCTCACGCGCTATACGATGCGCCCCCTCGTGTCGCTCACCCGACATATCACGAACTACGACGCGACCGATGAGATCGCGCCGTTGAAGGGCCAAAAGGGCAGCGGCGAAATCCGCGCGCTGACCAGCGCCTTCAACCGCCTAACCTCGACGTTGCACGAAAGAGAAGATGCGCTGGTCGAGGCGATGCAGCAGCATCAGCTCATCACCGAAAATTCCACGGACCTGATCACCAAGCACGAGACCTCGGGAGCCATCGCTTATGCCTCCCCCGTATCCGCGAGCGTTCTCGGACTCGATCACATCGCCTTGCTCGGCCACTCGCTGTTCGAGCTCGTTCATCCGGAAGACTACGACGTCGTGCGCGGCGCATTTGCCCAAGCCGAACAGGCGAACGGCCTGCCGACGGTCATCTATCGCGTCCGCCACGCAGATCAGCACTACGTGTGGTTCGAAACGACGATGCGCCTGATGAAGGATTCCGCCGGCGAGGAGATGCGGAAGATCCTGTGCATCTCACGCGACATCAGCGAACGCAAGCGCATGGAACGGCGTCTGCACGAGCTCGCACGCACCGATCACCTGACCGCGCTGCCGAACCGGTTTCTGCTCGACGAGCGCTTCGCCGGCGGCTCGGCGCAGTCGCGGCGCGAGGGCTCGATGCTCGCGATGCTGATGATCGACATCGACCGCTTCAAAAACATCAACGATTCGCTCGGGCATGGCATGGGCGACGCGCTCCTCAAGCTGGTCGGTACCAAGCTCAAGTCATGCATCCGCGACTGCGATACGCTCGCGCGCTGGGGCGGCGACGAGTTCGTGCTGCTTCTCCCCGGGCTGCTGGACTCGTCGACGGCGGTCACGGTCGCGCAGCGCTGTCTCGCCATGCTGAAAGATCCGTTCGTGATCGAGGGGCAAACCCTGCACATCACCGCCTCGATCGGGATCAGCGTCTCTCAGGATGCGAGCGCGGAATCCGAGACCTTGCTCAAGGATGCCGATACGGCGATGTACCGGGCCAAGGCGCGCGGAGGCAACTGCCATGTGTTGTACAGCGCGGAGATGAGCGCGGGCGCGCGCAGCCGGCTGTCGCTGGAAAATGCGCTGTTCCACGCGATCGATCGCGACCAGCTGCTGCTGCATTACCAGCCAATGATCTCGGCGAGGACCGGCCGCGTGTCCGGCGTCGAAGCGCTGGTGCGCTGGCAGCATCCCGATCACGGCCTGATCCCGCCCGGACAATTCATTCCCATGGCCGAGGAAACCGGGCTCATCGCGGCGATCGGCGAATGGGTCCTGCATACCGCATGCGCGCAGATGAGGCGCTGGTATCGGCAGGGGCTACCGCGCATGAGCGTATCGGTTAATTTGTCCAGCAGGCAGTTCCGGCAGGATGGTCTCGCAAAGACGGTGCGCGCCGCGCTCGATGCCTCCGGGCTCGACCCGCGCCTTCTCGAGCTCGAGCTGACCGAATCCGTCCTGATGGACGACCCGGCGCGCAGCAAGGCGATCCTCGACGAGCTGAACGGGCTCGGGGTCTCCGTCGCCCTCGACGACTTCGGGACCGGCTACTCGTCGCTAAGCTATCTCAAGGGCTTCAAGCTCGACGCGCTGAAGATCGACCGAACTTTCACTGCAGAGATCACCACCAGCGAGGCTACGGCCTCGATCGTTCGGGCGACGATCGCACTCGCACGGGGCTTGCACCTGCGCACGGTCGGCGAAGGCGTCGAAACGCGCGCTCAGGCGGAGTTCCTGGTGAAGCACGGCTGCGACAGCTTGCAGGGCTTCCTCTTCGCGCGTCCGAAGGAGCCTGCCGACTTCCTCTCCTTCGCCATGGCCTCGCACACCTATCTGTTCTCGCGCGCCATGTCTGAAGAAGCCGAGCGCATCGGCTGACTCGACGCGTCAGCATCGTCCCGAGCTAAACAACGACCGATCAGGACTGCGCAATTCCCAGCGCGGAGGCGACCACGGCGCGCTGCTCGGCCGCGTGTCGCGCCGGATTGCACACTGCAGTCGCAGGCCAGGCAGCCCGCCCTGCGTAGCGCAGGGACACGCCAGGTGGCATCGCCGACTCGATCGCATCGCGAACGCACTGCCATGCACCGTGGTTTTTCGCTTCTTCCTGCGCCCACACGACTTCGCGCAATTGCGGGTAGCGCTGCAACCGCCCCGCGAGCGCCTTGGCCGGAAACGGATACAACTGCTCGGCTCGCAATATCGGCAGATGGGACAGCCCGGCTTGCGCGCGCCCGGCGGCGAGATCGTAGTAAAGCTTCCCACTCGTGACGACCACGCGACAAACTGCCGCCGGATCGGTTTCGTCATGCTCGCCATGGAGCGAATGGAACTCTCCCTGCGCCAGTTCCTGCAAACGCGAGAATGACGATGGCTGAGCGTAGAGCTGTGTTTTCGGCGTCATCACGATCAGAGGCTTGCGCTCGGCCGCGAGCGCCTGACCACGCAGTAGGTGATAAAGCTGCGCGGCCGTGGATGGCATCGCCACGCGAAGATTGCCTTCGGCGCAAAGCTGCAGGAATCGACCGAGGTAGGCGCAGGAATGCTCCGGCCCTCCGCCCTCGTGGCCGTGCGGCAGCAGCAGCACCAAACCTGACTTGTAGCCCCACTTGGATTCGCCCGAAGCGATGTACTGATCGATGATCACCTGGGCGTTGTTCACGAAGTCGCCGAACTGAGCCTCCCAGACGACCAGGTCGCGTCCGCATTGCAGAGAGTAGCCGTACTCGAAGCCGAGAACGGCCTCTTCCGAGAGTGGAGACTCGAAGATGGAAAACGCGCCCTGTCCGGCTGCCACATGGCGCAGCGGAAGATGAACTGCGTCCCAATCGTTGTCGGCCGCCTGATCGTGCCAGACGTGGTAGCGATGGAAAAAGCTGCCGCGTCCCACGTCCAGACCGGTCAACCGGACGTTGAATCCGTTGGCGAGCAACGAGCCATAGGCCAGGTTCTCGGCGAGGCACCAGCCGACCGGCTGCTCGCCATCGGAGGCAGCCGGACGCCAGTTGCCGAGAAGTGTCTCGACATCCGAGTGCAGCGCGAAGCGCGGAGGGACTCCGCTCATGCGACCGACGATCGCCTGCAGTTGCTCCAGAGGAACCGCGGTCGTCACAGCGGACGGTTGGACAGCATCTATGCGCCGGGTCTCGCCACTGCCCTGCTCCGAGGCGCGCGGGTCGCTCGGGCCTGGCTGCACTTCGCTCATTGCGGTCAAGGCGTTCGCCCTGAGGCGATCGGCTTCGTCGCTAATGTCCAAACCGCGCGCCCCGAGCTTCTTGCCATAGATCACTGCAACGCTTGGATGGTTGCGGATGCGCCGCTGCAGTGCCGGCTGCGTCACCCGCGGATCGTCGGCTCCGAAATGACCATGGCGCCGGTAGCCGACGTGGTCGACGACGAAATCGGCGCCGAAGGTCATACGGTATTCGGTCGCGATTCGGGCGACCGTGGCGACGGCGTCAGGATCGTCCGAGTTCACGTGTACGATCGGTGCGTCGATGGCGCGCGCGAGATCGGCGCAGTAATGCGTCGAGCGCGCATCCCTCGGATGGGACACCGTCGAGCCGATCTGGTTGTTCAGGATCAGGTGCAGTGTTCCGCCCGTGCCATAGCCGCGCAGCTGCGAGAGATTGAGCGTCTCGGGGACGACGCCCTGGCCGCTGAACGATGCGTCGCCATGAACGAGCACCGCCATCACGCTTCGACGCGAATCGCCGCCCTTGCGGTCCTGAAGCGCGCGCGCAATTCCGCACACGACCGGTGACACGCTCTCGAGGTGCGAAGGATTGTGGGCAAGCAGGACGCGCACGTCGCCGGACCCGGTGCGCACCGTCGCCCACATTCCGGCGTGGTCTCGCAGGTCGCACTTGGCGAGCGCAACATCGGGGCTCGTGGAGAAAAGCGAAAATAACTGCTTCGCCGGGACCTCAAGGGCATTGAGCATCAGATTCAACCGTCCGCGATGTGGCATGCCCAGCACGATGTCCTCGACTCCTCGTTGCGCCGCCGTCTCGATGACGGTGCGCAGCAGCGTCACGAAGCTCTCACCTCCCTCGAGACTGAACTGCTTGTGCTGCGGATACCTTTCCCGCCGGTAATGCTCGAAGGCTTCGCTCGCGACTAGATCGCGGAGAATCCGCAAGGCTTCGTCCTTGCCCGGCGCGGGCGCATCGCTTTGCGCTTCGAGCTGCGCGTGCAGCCAGCGCTGCTCGCCCGCTGCGCGAAGATGCGCGCAATCGAGGATCATCGTGCCGCAATAGACCGCGCGCAGCCGATGCAGCAGCTCGGGCAGCGGCAGCATGCGTCTGACCCCACCGAACTCGATCGAGTAACGGGTCGAATCGTCGAGCGCGAGCCCGTAGCTCTGGGGGTCGAGCTCGGCAACTCCAGGTGGGACGCCGACGCCGGAATCCAGCGGATCGAGCCGGGCGGCGCGCCACCCGTTTAGACGATGGCTTGCAATCAGCGCTTGTAGCGCACCAGATGAGCCATCGGCGGCCGTGTCGGCACTCGGGCGTGCAAATCTCGACGGGACCGATGCCCGTGGCTCGGTCCTGCGATTTATTCGCGTGCTCGGTGCAACCGATGCTGCCAAGGCGCCCTCCCCGACCCTCGCCAATTCGGTACACTACATACAAGCCTACCAGAAGATGGGAATCCAATCGATGTCCACCGACCGGCGCATCTATTTCCTCGCCGGATTACCAAGAAGTGGATCGACGCTGCTCGCTAATATCCTGGCCCAGCATCCGAGGATTCACGTCACCACGACCTCCGGCATCGTCGACATGCTTGTGCAGGTGCGCAATGCATGGGATCGCCTCAGGGAATTCCAAGCCATGGACCGCAAGGCGAGCGAGCGGGTCAAGCGCAATGTGCTGAGCGCCATGTTGCAGGGGTATTTCGCGCACATCGAACGCCCCATATGCATCGACAAGAATCGTCGCTGGTCCGAGTACCTGGAAATGGCCGCCGAGCTGATCGGCGGGCGCGAGCGGCTGAAAATACTGGTTACAGTTCGCGACCTGCGCGACGTGCTCGCTTCCTTCGAAACGCTGCACCGCAAAACCTCGGCTCTGGGACAGTTGCCCCTCGAAGCCGACCGTGGAGCCAAGTTCAAGACGACTCTTGGACGCCTGGAGGTGCTCATGGAGGACGAGCGTGCGGTGGGACGCGCCTATCATGGCATCCGCGACGCCGTGACCCGTGGCTGGAAAGACCACATGCATTTCATCGACTACGAGGATCTCACGCACAAGCCGGAGGAGACCTTGCGCGGCGTATATCGCTTTCTCGGCGAGGAAGGTCATCGGCACGACTTTGCGCACGTCGAACAGGTGATGTTCGAAGACGATTTCGCCTACGGCCTCCGCGACCTGCACGTCATCCGGCCAAAGGTCGAGCCGCAAGCTCCGAAGTGGCCGAAGGTGTTCGATGAGGCTGTGTTCGACAGCGCGTCGTGGAAGAATGTCGAAAGCATCGCCGAGTTCTGGAAGGCTTGCCTCAAGGCGTAGAAGAACCGGATCTCGGATCCTCGCTGCCATCGAACACGATCGCGGCGTATCATTCTGACAAGCCGCCGTTCGCGCGGCGAACCAAAATGGAGTTCCCGGTCCCTACAGGGTCCGATCTCCGAGAAAGCTGCAGGAGCCAAAAGCCCCTCACTACATGTCGATGAGCGAAAACCCCAAGCTCAAACTCCACGTCCCCGAGCCCACCGGCCGCCCGGGCCACGAAACGAATTTCGAGTATCTCCATCTTTCGCCGGCAGGCAAGGTGCGCCGGCCGCCGCTCGATTCGTCACCTGCGGACACCGGCGATCTTGCGAATTCGCTGGTGCGCGTGCTCGACGACGATGGTCGCGCGGTCGGTCCGTGGGCGCCGAAGGTCGACGCGGCGTTCCTGAAGAAGGGCTTGCGCGCCATGCTTCGCACGCGAATGTTCGACGCGCGGATGCTGACCGCACAGCGGCAGAAGAAGATGTCGTTCTACATGCAAAGCCTTGGCGAGGAAGCGATCGGGAGCGCGCATTCGATGGCGCTCGCCGACGGCGACATGTGCTTTCCGACCTACCGACAGCAAAGCCTGCTGCTTGCGCGCGACGATGCGCCGATCGTCCCGATGATGTGCCAGCTCTTGTCGAACCAGCGCGATCCGGTCAAAGGCCGCCAGATGCCGGTGATGTACTCCTTCAAGCGCCTGGGTTTCTTCACCATCTCCGGCAATCTCGCAACGCAGTTCATCCAGGCGGTTGGCTGGGCGATGGCCTCGGCCATCAAGGGCGACACCAAGATCGCCTCCGGATGGATCGGCGACGGCGCGACGGCCGAAGCCGACTTTCATACGGCGCTCACTTTCGCACACGTTTACCGCGCGCCGGTGATCCTCAACGTTGTGAACAATCAGTGGGCGATCTCTTCGTTCCAGTACGTGGCGGGCGGTGAGCAGACCACTTTCGCGGCGCGGGGCGTCGGTTGCGGGATCGCATCGCTACGCGCGGACGGCAACGACTTTCTCGCCGTGTACGCCGCGTCGCGCTGGGCGGCGGAGCGCGCGCGCTCCAACCTCGGCCCGACTTTGATCGAGTGGATCACGTATCGCGGCGGGGCGCACTCCACCTCGGACGATCCTTCGAAGTACCGCCCAGCCGACGACTGGAAGCACTTTCCTCTCGGCGATCCGATCGCGCGCTTGAAGCAGCACATGATCGCGATCGGCGTGTGGAGCGAGGAAGACCACACTCGCATGCAGAAGGAAGTCGAAGGCGAAGTGATCGCAGCGCAGAAGGAAGCCGAAAGCTACGGTTCGCTCGCCGACGGACACGTCTTCAGCGCGGCCTCGATGTTCGAAGACGTCTTCAAAGACATGCCGGCGCATCTGCGCCGGCAGCGCCAGCAACTCGGGGTCTAGATCATGGCGTCGATGACAATGATCCAGGCGCTGCGCTCGGCGATGGACGTGATGCTCGAGCGCGATCCGAACGTCGTGGTGTTCGGCGAGGACGTCGGCTATTTCGGCGGCGTGTTCCGCTGCACCGAAGGTCTCCAGGCGAAGTACGGCAATTCGCGCGTCTTCGACACGCCGATTTCCGAGGGCGGCATCGTTGGGATCGCGGTGGGCATGGGCGCGTACGGTCTGCGGCCGGTAGCCGAGATCCAGTTCGCCGATTATTTCTATCCTGCGTCCGATCAGATCGTGTCCGAAGCGGCGCGGCTCCGATATCGCTCCGCCGGCGAATTCACGGCGCCGATGACGCTACGCATGCCCTGCGGAGGCGGCATCTACGGCGGCCAGACGCACAGCCAGAGCCCCGAAGCATTGTTCACGCACGTGTGCGGCATACGGACGGTGCTGCCATCGAATCCTTACGACGCCAAAGGGTTGTTGATCTCTTCGATCGAGAACGACGATCCGGTGATTTTTCTCGAGCCGAAGCGCGTTTACAACGGACCGTTCGACGGTCATCACGATCGGCCGATCGTGCCGTGGTCGAAGCATCCGCTGGGCGAAGTGCCCGATGGCTACTACACCGTGCCGCTCGAATCGGCCCGAGTCTTCCGTCCGGGCAAGGATGTCACCGTGCTTACCTACGGAACGATGGTGTTCGTTTCTGAGGCTGCCGCCAACGAGTCGGGCGTCGACGCGGAAATCATCGACCTGCGCAGCCTCTGGCCGCTCGATCTCGACGCGATCGTGAGTTCGGTCAAGAAGACGCGCCGCTGCGTGATCGTGCACGAAGCGACGAGGAGCACAGGGTTCGGCGCGGAGCTGCTATCGCTCGTGCAGGAACATTGCTTCTACCACCTCGAAGCGCCGATCGAGCGCGTGACCGGATGGGATACCCCTTACCCACACGCGCAGGAGTGGGCGTATTTTCCGGGTCCGCAGCGTGTCGGAGAAGCGCTCAAACGAGTGATGGAACCGTAGCATGGGCACGCATGTCATCAAGGTGCCGGACATCGGCGAAGGCATCGCCGAAGTCGAGCTGGTCGAGTGGCACGTCAAGCCGGGCGACCGCGTGGCCGAAGAGCAGACGCTCGCCGACGTGATGACCGACAAGGCGACGGTCGAGATTCCGGCGCCGGTCGCGGGCAAGGTTCTCGCGATCAGCGGCAAGCCCGGTGACACGATCGCGGTCGGCTCCGAGTTGATTCGTCTGGAAGTCGAAGGCGCCGGGAACGTAACGAGCGCCGCGGTTGCGAAGGATGAGAAACCGAAGCCTGCTGCGTCTCCGAAGGCGGAGCAGCAGCGCGCAGAAGGCCCGCCACCATCGCGAGTAGCCGACGCGAAGCCAGGGGGCGTTGCTCCGAGCGCAACGGCCGCAGTGAAGTCAAAACCGGCATCGCCATCAACCGCACCTGTCACGCCGATGCCCTCGCCAATGCCACGCGCCGCCGACGAACGTCCGATCGCGTCGCCCGCCATTCGCCGTCACGCCTGGGATCTCGGCATCGAGCTTCGCTTCGTGCACGGCACCGGACCGGGCGGGCGCATCATGCACGAGGACCTCGAAGCGTATGCGCACGCGGGCGGGCAAACGATAACGGGCGCGAGCATTCAGCTTCGCGAGCGCAACGATGAGGTCGTCGTGCCTGTGATTGGGCTGCGCCGCAAGATCGCGCAGAAGATGCAGGAGTCGAAGCGACACATTCCGCATTTCACCTATGTCGAGGAGCTAGACGTCACCGAGATGGAAACGTTGCGTGCGCAGCTCAACGCGAAATGGGAAGCGACACGCGGACGCCTGACATTGCTGCCGTTCCTGATGCGTGCGGTCGTGCGTGCGGCGCCGGATTTTCCCGAGGTGAATGCGCGCTTCGACGACGACGGCGAAACAAGCACCGTCACGCGCTATGGCGCGGTGCACCTCGGCATCGCCACCCAAACCGAGAACGGTCTGATGGTGCCCGTGGTGCGCCACGCCGAAGCGCGCGATCTTTGGTCCTGCGCCGCCGAGGTTGCGCGCCTCGCTGAATCGGCGCGCAGCGGCAAGATCGCGCGCGACGAACTGTCGGGCTCGACGATCACGATCACGAGCCTCGGCGCACTGGGCGGCATCGTCAGCACGCCGGTGATCAACTATCCGGAAGTCGCGATCATCGGAGTCAATCGCATCGTCGAGCGTCCCGTGATCCGCGGCGGCGCGATAGTGCCAAGGCGGATCATGAATCTCTCGTCGTCGTTCGACCACCGCGTCGTCGACGGCCAGCGCGGCGCGGAGTTCGTGCAGGCGCTGCGTGGATTTCTCGAAGCTCCGGCGACGCTCTTCATCGACTGATGGAAACGCTCGCGACGACGCTGCTCGTCATCGGGGGCGGGCCCGGTGGTTATGTCGCCGCGATTCGCGCCGGCCAGCTCGGCATTCAAACGATGCTCGTCGAAGGCGAGTTTCTCGGCGGTACCTGCCTAAACGTCGGCTGCATTCCATCGAAAGCGATGATCCATGCCGGCGCCGAGTTCGCGAAGGCGCGCGCCTGGGCCGGCGACTCGCCGCTCGGCATCCGCGTGCAGGCGCCGGCGATCGACATCGTGCGCACAGTCAAGTGGAAAGACGAGATCGTGCACCGACTCACGTCCGGAGTCGCGGCGCTGCTCAAGAAGAACGGCGCGCGCGTCGTCAAGGGCTGGGCGCGAATCGTCGACGGCAAAACGGTCGAAGTGAAAGGTAACGAAGGCGCAACGCGCATCACCTGCGAGCATCTCCTGCTCGCGTCGGGATCACAGGAAGTCGAGCTGCCAGGATTGCCGTTCGGCGGGAACGTCATCTCGGCGACCGCCGCGCTGTCGCCACAGATGCTGCCCAAGCGTCTCGCGGTGATCGGCGCCGGATACATCGGGCTCGAGCTTGGCGTGGCCTATCGCAAGCTCGGTTGCGAAGTCGTCGTGATCGAAGCGCTGGATCGCGTGCTGCCTGCCTACGACGAGGACCTCGCCAAGCCGATCGCCGCGGCTTTGCGGAAGCTCGGCATCCAAGCGCAGCTCGGTTGCAAAGTCGAAGGCTGGAGCAAGAGCGGCGACGGCGTGCGGATGAAGGATGCGCAAGGCAAGGAATCGCAGATTGCTGCCGATCGCATCCTGGTCGCGGTCGGACGACGGCCGCGCACCGAGGGCTTCAGGCTTGAAAGCCTTATGCTCGAGATGAACGGACGTGCGGTGAAGATCGACGATCAGTGCCAGACGTCGATGCGCAACGTCTGGGCGATCGGAGATGTCACCGGCGAGCCGATGCTCGCGCATCGCGCGATGGCGCAGGGTGAGATGGTCGCCGAGATCATCTCCGGCAAGAGACGCCGCTTCGTGCCGGCTGCGATTCCCGCCGTGTGCTTCACCGATCCCGAGATCGTGGTCGTGGGTCCGTCACCGAAGGAAGCAGCCGCAAAGGGACTCGATTGCGTGAGCGCGATGTTTCCGTTTTCCGCCAATGGCCGCGCCATGACGCTCGAAACCGCCGAAGGCTTCGTGCGCGTGGTTGCCCGCCGCGACAATCACCTGATCGTCGGTTGGCAGGCGGTGGGCAGCGACGTCTCCGAGCTGAGCGCGGCGTTCTCGCAATCGATCGAGATGGGCGCACGGCTCGAAGACGTCGGTCACACCATTCACGCGCATCCGACGCTCGGGGAAGCGGTTCAGGAAACGGCGCTCCGCGCGCTCGGCCACGCGCTGCACATCTAGCTTATTTCGCCGAATAGAAGCCACGCCCCTGCGCGGCCAAGTCGCTCAACAGCGGTGCAGGAATCCAGAAGTCCGGGCCGAACTTCTCCTGGAATATCACGATAGTCGCGAGCACTCTGCGCAAGCCCACATCATCGGCGTAGCGCATCGGTCCGCCGCGCGAAGCGGGAAAGCCGTAGCCGTGAAGCCAGATCGTATCGATGTCCTCGGGCCGATCCGCGATCTTCTCGCTCAAGATACGTGCGCCCTCGTTGATCATGCTGTAGAGGCAACGTTGCACGATCTCCTCATCGGTGATGTCGCGACGCTCGATGCCTGCCTGCCTCGAGTGCTCGACGATCAGCGCTTCGATCACCGGGTCGGGGATCGGCTTGCGGCTTCCCTTCTCGTAGCGGTACCACCCGGCGCCGGTCTTCTGTCCTAGCCGGCCCATCTCGCAGACCTTGTCGAGCAGATTGGAGTCGCGCACTCCGGGCTTGCGCAAGTGCGCCCGCGCCTTGCGATTGCGCCAGCCGATATCCAGCCCGGCGAGATCGCTCACTCCGAACGGTCCCATCGCGAAGCCGAAATCGGTGAGCGCGTCGTCGACCTGATGCGGAGTCGCACCCTCCTCGAGCAGGAACCATGCTTCGCGCGTGCGCTGGGCGAGCATGCGGTTGCCCACGAAACCGTAGCCGTCGCCGACGAGAACGGCCACCTTGCCGATCTTCCTGCCGACGTCCATCACCGTTTCCAGGACGTCGGGAGCAGTCTTCTTGGCGCGCACGTTCTCGAGGAGCTTCATGACGTGAGCCGGGCTGAAGAAATGCATCCCGACGACGTCCTGCGGGCGGCGCGTGAATTCGGCGATCTTGCACACTTCGAGATATGAAGTGTTGGTCGCGAGGATTGCGCCGGACCGCGCTACCGCATCGAGTTGGTCGAAGACCTTGTGCTTCACCCCGATGTCCTCGAACACGGCTTCGATGATCAGGTCGGCGTCGGCGAGATCGCCATACGACAGCGTCGGCCGTATCAGGGCAAGGCGCGCGTCCATCTCCTCCTGCGTAAGCTTTCCGCGCGCGACTGACGCCTGGTAGTTGCTTCGGATCACGCCCTCGCCGCGCTCGAGCGCCTGCGCGTCCGCTTCCAGTAGCGCGACCGGAAAGCCGGCGTTGGCAAAGGACATCGCGATGCCGCCGCCCATCGTTCCGGCGCCGACGACCGCAACCTTCTTTATCTCGCGAGCGGAAATGTCTTACTCCGCGGTGAACTGCGGCTCGCGCTTCTCAAGGAAAGCGCCGACGGCTTCCCGGTAATCGCGCGTGTTTCCCAGCTCGCGCATGAAGTCGCGCTCGAGGTCGAGTTGCGCCTGCAACGTGTTGGATGGGCTCGCATAGATCGCCTGCTTGATGCGCGCGAGGCCGCGTGTGGGCGCACCCGCGAAGCGGCGAGCCAGCGCGTCGATCTCTTCGGCGAACTTGGCGTCGTCGACGCATTTCCAGATGAGCCCCCAATCGGCCGCCTGCTGCGCCGGGATCCTGTCGCCGAGGAGCGCGATGCCCATCGCGCGTGCCGTTCCGACCAGACGCGGCAAAAAATACGTTCCGCCAGTATCGGGCACGAGGCCGAGCCGGCAGAAGGGCTCGATGAACGCCGCCGAGCTCGCAGCGATCACGATGTCGCACGCAAGCGCGATGTTCGCACCCGCCCCCGCCGCCACGCCGTTGACCGCGCAGATCACCGGAATCGGCAGTGCGCGCAGCGCGAGCACGAGCGGCCCGTAATACTTCTCGATCGATTGCCCCAGGTCCACGGGCGCCGCCCCCGGTGCGACCGCTCGATCGGCGAGATCCTGCCCGGCGCAGAATCCACGGCCCGCTCCGGTGAGAACGAGAACGCGGACCGATTTCTCCGCCCTCACGCGCTCAAGCGCGTCGCGGACCTCGCCGTGCATCGCCACGTTGAAGGCGTTGAGTTTTTCGGGGCGATTGAGCGTCAGGCGTGCGTCACGCTTGTTGATCTCGAGCCGGATCGTTTGATAGCTCATGTCAGTTGAACCGCACGTATTCGAAGTCGAGCGCCTGGCCGTTGATGCCGGTCGCCGGCGGCGCGATCCAGCTCGCGAACTTGCTGGGCTCGACGACGCGTCCCATAAGCGACGCCACGAACGCGCGGTCTTCCGTCGTGGGCATCCAATCGCGAACTCCGGCGTTCCACTCCGACTCAGAGATAACGCGTCCACCGGGCGATACCCAGAGGCCTGCGAAGGTCCCGATCTTGCGGTGAAACGCCTTGTGCGGCACCTGGAGCCTTTGCGGGAGCTGCATCTTCTCGATCACTTTGTTCCAGCGCTCGACGCCGCGCATCGAATCCCTGATGTAATCATCGCGCAGCACTTCGTTCAACGCGTTGAGCATGGGTGCATCGCTCTCCATCAGCTTGCCGTCGACGGCCTGCAGCATGCGGTAAGTCTGTCCTTTCAGCACGTGATCGTCGCTGCGCTTGGTTTCGTTGAATCGTCCCTTCAAGCCCTCCGTATAGAACGTGGCGGCGTTCGAGGATTGATCAGCGCCGAAGAGATCGATCGTCACGCTGTAGTGGAAATTGAGGTAGCGCTGAATCGTCTCGAGGTCGATGGCGCCCGCCGCCCGGACCTTTGCCGGATCGTCGGTATTCAGCTCCTTCATGACCTCGCAGCTCCGCTGGATCACGCGGGCAACGCCGGATTGCCCGATGAACATGTGATGCGCTTCCTCGGTCAGCATGAAGCGCGTCGTGCGCGCAAGCGGCTCGAAACCGGATTCGGCAAGCGCGCAGAGCTGGAACTTGCCGTCGCGATCGGTGAAGTAGGTGAACATGAAGAACGCCAGCCAGTCCGGCGTCTTTTCGTTGAACGCACCGAGGATGCGCGGATTGTTGGCGTCGCCCGAGCGCCGGGTGAGGAGCGCCTCGGCCTCCTCGCGGCCGTCGCGTCCGAAGTAGCGATGCAGCAGGTAGACCATCGCCCACAAATGCCGGCCCTCCTCAACGTTCACCTGGAAGAGGTTGCGCAGGTCATACATCGATGGGCAGGTGAACCCGAGATGGCGCTGCTGCTCGACCGAGGCCGGCTCGGTGTCACCTTGCGTCACGATGATGCGACGCAGGTTCGCGCGATGCTCCCCGGGCACCTCCTGCCACACCGGCTCGCCCTTGTGCTCACCGAAATTAATCAGTCCCCCGGGCTCGACCGGGTTGAGAAAGATTCCCCAGCGGTAGTCGGGCATCTTCACGTAGCCGAACTGCGCCCAACCCTCGTGCTCGACGCTCACCGCGGTGCGCAGGTAAACGTCATGGTTCGTCGACTCGTCCGGACCCATGTCGCGCCACCAGTCCAGGAACCGCGGTTGCCAATGTTCCAGCGCGCGTTGCAGCGCGCGATCCTCGGCGAGGTTCACGTTGTTGGGAATCCTCGTGTTGTAGTCGATCGTCGTCTGCATAGCGTGCTCCGATTCGGGCCTCAGACCCGCTCCCATTGAAAACGCGCCTTGTGCCCGCTGCCGTACACCTTCAGTGCTCCGGTTTCGCCGACCGCGTTCGGACGCGTGAAGATCCAGTTCTGCCACGCCGAGAGACGGCCGAAGATGCGGGTCTCCATCGTCTCTGCGCCGCCGAAACGCAGGTTGGCTTCCATACCTGTGAGCGCGTCGGGAGAGAGACTCGCCCGCTCTTCAAGAACGATGCGGATCTCGTCGCTCCAGTCCATGTCGTCGAGCGCGGCGGTGACGAGCCCGAGCGCGGCAGCGTCACGCGCCGGGATTCTGCTGCCGACCGTCGCGCGCAGTTTCGCGATCGGCTCCTCTTCGCGGTAATAGCGCGCCTCGATGCGCGAGGAGCCGTCGACGCGCGGATACGCACCGAAGTTGAGCTTTGACAACACGAGCTGCGGCGCCTTGTCCGAATCCTCGAGCGGGTCGAGGGTGTAGCTGCGGTCCGCCGCCAGTGCCAGCTCGAGCAGCGTGCCCGCGAAGCAGGAGCCCGGCTCGATCAGCGCGATCATCGTGCGCGAGCTCACTTCGAGCCGCGCGAGCGTGCGTCGCAGAAGCCCGATAGTCTCGCGCACGAACCAGTGATTCGCGAGCCTCGTTAGCGTGGCGTCGACCGCGAGGACATGGTCGATGTCGCCCGCGGTCTTCAGCAACCACGTACCGATTTCGAGACTGTTGGTGCGAAGCATCAGGATCGCGTCGTCGAGCTCGCGACCCATCTGCAGCGGCCACCACTCTGCGCCCAGAGCCAGAATCTCGGCGATGTCTTGAGGCGCCGCGGCCGCGGGCGACTTCACAATGATCGTCGCGCGGCGCGCATTGTTGTCGAGATCCACGTCGACGAAGCGGTAGTGATAGCCGCTCGCGTCGATCCTGCGCTCGAGCGGCGTCAAAGCGATTCCCCTGGCATCTTGCGGCCGATCGCTCAGCGCGGCCAGCTCGAGCGCGCGACGCCGGATGTAATCCGCGAACTCCTTCGGCTTCACGACCTGATCGACCAGCCTCCATTCTTTCGCGCGCTGGCCGCGGACGCCTTCGGTCGTCGTGCAGAAAACGTCAGCGAGATCGTGGCGCACCTTGCGCTTGTCGGTGAGTCTGGTGAGCCCGCCGGTGCCTGGGAGCACGCCCAGCAGCGGCACCTCGGGCACGCTCACCGCGGAAGAGCTGTCGTCGATCAGGATGATCTCGTCGCAGGCAAGCGCGATCTCGTAGCCGCCGCCGGCGGTCGTGCCGCTGCAGGCCGCAATGAACTTGAGTCCCGAATGCCGGCTCGAGTCCTCGAAGCCGTTGCGCGTCTCGTTGGTGAACTTGCAGAAATTGACTTTCCATGCGTGCGAGGACTGGCCCAGCATGAAGATATTGGCGCCGGAGCAGAAGACGCGGTCCTTGGCGCTCGACACCACGACCGCGCGCACCTCCGGATGCTCGAAGCGGATGCGTTGCATCGCGTCGTGCAGCTCGATGTCGACGCCGAGATCATACGAATTGAGCTTCAGCTTGTAGCCCGGAAGGATGCCGGCATCCTCATCGACGTCGAGCTTGAGCGTCGCGACCGGACCGTCGAAGCTCAGTTTGTAGTGTCGATAGCGGTCCGGATGCGTCTGGTAATCGACGAGCGGCAGCACGGCCGCATCGGCTCTGGTCAGAGTGGATTCCATCGCAATCTCCTCATCGACATGTGTAGTATATTGCTGCAGTCGCCCGGAGGAAAATCCGCAATGCCTTCGCTCTCCAGCGTCGACCACGGCGTCAGTCCGCCGCGCGTCACGATCCCGCGCGAATACAACGCCGCCCACGATCTCATCGGGCGCAACCTCGCCGCCGGCCGCGGCGAGAAAGTGGCATTCATCGACGATCGCGGGTCGTATACCTACAGCGAAGTCGATCGCCGCTCGGCGGCATTCGCCAATCTGCTGCGCGAGCTCGGCATCGAGATGGAGCAGCGGATTCTTCTTTGCCTGCACGACACGATCGACTTTCCGGCTGCATTTCTCGGTGCAATCCGGGCCGGCGTCGTCCCCGTCGCGGTCAACACGCTGCTCAAGCCCGCAGACTACGAGTACATGGTCGCAGACAGCCGCGCCCGCATCGCGGTCGTGTCGGCGCCGCTTCTGCCGCACTTTGAGCCCCTGCGGGGCAAGCTGCCGTTTCTCGAGCGGATTCTGGTCTCGGGTGCCGAAGGCGACGACTCTCTTGCCGCCGCGCTGTCGCGCGCCTCACAACAATTCGACGTGGCACTCACGACTTCGGATGATCCCTGCTTCTGGCTTTACTCGTCGGGCTCGACGGGCGCGCCCAAGGGCACCGTGCATGTCCACTCGAGCATGATCCAGACCGCCGAGCTTTATGCGCGGCCTATGCTCGGTATCAAGGAGGATGACGTTGTCTTTTCCGCGGCAAAGCTGTTCTTCGCCTACGGTCTCGGCAACGCGTTGAGCTTTCCCATGTCGGTCGGCGCCACCGCGGTGCTGATGGCGGAGCGCCCAACCCCCTCTGCCGTCTTCGCGCGACTACGCTCGCAACGACCGTCGATCTTCTACGGCGTGCCGACGCTCTACGCCGCCATGCTGGCGAGCTCCGAGCTGCCGCGTCGCGACGAGCTCGAGCTGCGCTGCTGTGTGTCGGCCGGCGAGCCGCTGCCGGAGGAGATCGGCAAGCGCTGGGTGCGTCATTTCGGCGTCGATATTCTCGACGGCATCGGTTCGACCGAAATGCTGCACATCTTTCTCTCGAATCGTCCAGGTGATGTGCGCTACGGCACGACAGGCAAACCGGTCCCCGGATACCAGATTCGCATCGTCGACGACGACGGCGCGCCTGCGGGCAGAGGCCAAACCGGCGAGCTGCAGATCGCAGGACCCACCAGCGCCGCCGGCTACTGGAACAATCGTGAGAAGACGCGCTCGACCTTCCTCGGTGCGTGGACCCGAAGCGGCGACAAGTACAGCGAGAATGCCGAAGGCTATTTCGTCTACGCGGGACGCAGCGACGACATGCTCAAGGTGAGCGGCATGTACGTGTCTCCGGTCGAAGTCGAGTCCTCGCTGATCAGCCACGAAGCAGTGCTGGAAGCCGCGGTGGTCGGCAAGGAGGACGATGACAAGCTCGTGAAGCCGATCGCCTTCGTCGTTCTCAAACCGGGCTATACCGCGTCGACCGAGCTCGCCGAAACGCTCAAGCAGCACGTCAAGACGCTGCTCGCTCCCTACAAATACCCGCGCTGGTTCGAGTTCGTCGACGAGTTGCCCAAGACGGCCACCGGAAAGATCCAGCGCTTCAAACTGCGGGCAGCAGTGCGCGCTGGCTGAACGTTGGACGCGGCAGAGACATGACGCTCGCCGACGTGTCCGGCAATTCGGCTCCGCCGCAGCACCGCGCAACGCGGTTCGTCGAAGCGGTCGGACATCGGCTCGAGTACGTCGACATTCCCACGCATCAGGTCGATCGGCCGCCGCTCGTGTTTCTGCACGAGGGCCTCGGCTCGGTCGCGCTGTGGCGCGACTTTCCGGCGAAGGTCGCCGCGGCGACCGGCTGCCGCACTATCGTGTATTCGCGCTGCGGCTTCGGTCGCTCATCGCCGCGGCGCGCGCCATACACGCCGCGCTTCATGCACGAAGAGGCGCTCGTAATCCTTCCCGCGCTCCGGGCCGCTCTCAAGATCGACCATCCAGTCCTCGTCGGACATTCGACCGGCGCGTCGATGGCGCTGATCCATGCCGGCGACCGCCGCTGCGACGTCCGCGGCGTCGTAGCGATGGCTCCGCTCGTCTTCGTCGAGGAATTCAATCTCGAGAGCATCCGCAACGCAAAAACGGTCTACGAAACGACCGGGATGCGTGAGAAGCTCGCCCGCTATCACGACGATGTCGACAGCGTGTTCAGGGGATGGCGAGACATATGGCTTGACCCGGACTTCAGATCTTGGTCGATCGAACGCGACCTAGCCGGCGTTCGCTGCCCGATCCTGGCCATCCTAGGCGAGGACGACGAGTACAGCACTCCGGCGCAGGTCGCGGCGCTCGAGAAGAGTACCGTCAACGCCAAGAGCTTCGATTTCATGAAGCTCGCCGACTGCCGTCATTCGCCGCACCGCGATCAGCCGCAAGCCGTGCTCGATGCTATCCGCCGCTTCATCGAAGAGCTCCAGGATTAGCCAGCCGCCAGGCGCCGACATGTTCGTCAAGGAAAAACAGATCCGCTTCCAGCACTGCGATCCGGCCGGGATCGTTTTCTATCCGCACTATTTCGTGCTCTTCCACGAGCTGATGGAAGACTGGTTCAACGAAGGCATTGGCGAGAGCTACGCGGGATTCGTCAAGCAGCGCGGCATGGGGCTGCCGATGGTGAAAGTCGAATGCGAGTTCCTGTCTCCGAACTCGATCGGCGATACGCTCGCGCTCGATCTGACCGTGAAGCGCATCGGCCGGCAGCTCGATCACGCTCGGCGTGCGTGGCCTGACGCGCGGGAAGGAATCGCTGCGGGCGACGCTCACCGTGGTGCACGCATCGCTAAAGAATCTCAAGCCGGTGCGCGTTCCGGATGAGCTTCGCTCGGTGATGGCGCGCTTCATGGAGCCGTGACCCGATAGTGGCTCCCGCTGCGATCTAGCCGTTCCTTTACTTCGGCGTCGTGAAGCGCCGCTGACCTGCGACCAGGCGCTCCTTCTCGGCAAATCGCTTGCGCGCGGCGAGCATCGCCGGCCGGTGCTTCACGGCCCAGTCGTAGAGAGATCGAAGCGGCGTCATCAGGTTTCTGCCGAGCTGCGTAAGCTCGTAGTCCACGCGTGGCGGAATCGTCGGATACATCGTCCGCGTGACGAGCCCGTCGCGCTCGAGCTCCTTCAGAGTCAAGGTCAGCATGCGCTGCGAGATCCCGTCGACCGCGCGACGGATCTCGTTGTAACGCAGCGGACCCGGCTCCAGCACGCCCACGACGAGGACCGTCCACTTGTCGCCGATGCGGTCGAGCGTCTCCGCAACCGCGTGACAGCTGTCGCTGTGGAGATCGAGCTTGCGAACAGAATTGTGCGTGGCGCTCAAAGCTGTGCCTCCTTGCGGCAAGCGTCCAAGATCTTATTATAGTGTCACGAACAATATGTTCGTCAAGACCCAAAGGATACTTAGTCATGAGCAAACCGCGCATCGGCATCGTGATCTCGACCACCCGGATGGGGCGCTTCGCGGACAAGCCCGTCGATTGGCTGTGGAATCTGGCTTCAGCACGCAGCGATATGGAATTCGAAATCGTCGACCTGCGCAAGTATCCCCTGCCCTTCTTCGACGAGCCCATGTCGGCCGCGTGGGCGCCCCCCAAGAACGAAGTCGCGCAGCGCTGGGCGAAGAAGGTTGCTGAGCTCGACGGTTTCATCTTCGTCACCGCCGAGTACAACCACGGCGTTCCGGGCGTGCTCAAGAACGCGCTCGACTACGCTTACTCGGAATTCAACCGCAAGCCAGCAGCCTACGTCGGCTATGGCGGCGTCGGCGCCGCGCGATCGGTCGAACACCTTCGGCTGATCAACATCGAGCTGCAGATGGTCCCGACGCGCTCGGCCGTGCACATCGGCGGCACCGACTTCATCGGGATGCTCATGCACGGGAAGACGTTTGCCGACGCGCCGCATCTCGAGCCGGCGGCCCGCGCCATGCTCGACGAGCTCTCGTGGTGGGCGCACGCGTTGAAAGCCGCCCGCGCAGCGGCGGCGACCGAAGCGGTCAAGGAGGCTGCATGAGCCAACTACTTTTGACAGAAACTGAACTGCGCCGCGTGACTTATCGCACGCGCGGGCACTCGCATGGGGCGATCACTCGGCTGGTTAGCCCGTCTGACGCGGGCGAGCTGATCAAGCCCTTCGTTTTCCTCGACTACTTCGACATGGACCCGAAGCGCACACCGCCGCTCGGCTTTCATCCGCATTCCGGCATAGCGACGGTCACGGTGGTCCTGGAGGGACGCGTCTCCTACGAAGAAACCTCCGGAACAAAAGGCTTCATCGAGGCGAGCGGCGTCGAATGGACTCGTGCGGGAGGCGGCGTATGGCACACCGGCGGCGTGGCGGGAGATGCACGCGCCAAGGGCTTCCAGCTATGGATCGCGCTGCCCCCTGAGATGGAGAACATCGAATCCGAAGCACGGTATCTCGACGCTTCGCGGTTCCACAGGCATGGACCGGCTCGCCTGATCCTCGGCCGGCACGGACAAGTTGCGAGCGAGATACCAGCGCCGGCAGGTATCAACTATCTCGAGGTCGCGCTGAAGCAAGGCGAGAAGTGGCGTTACCAACCGCCAAGCAGTCATACGGTTGCCTGGATTGCTCTTCACAAAGGAAGCCTCGGCGCGCCCGCCACCGTCGACAAGGGCGAGTTGGTGGTGTTCGAAGACTCGAACGACGCGATCGAATTCGAGGCGCTCGAAGATACCGGCTTCGTATTGGGCTCTGCGATCAAGCATCCCTATGAGCTGATCCTCGGCAATTACTCGGTTCATACGAGCGAGCACGCACTCGAGCGGGGCGAAGCCAGGATCGCCGAGATCGGCAGACGGCTCAGAGCCGAAGGCCGTTTATAAAGAATTAGCGGGTCGGGACCCGGCGCACGCGAACCGGCGGGGAATTGCAACGACTGATACAAACATGCGGTCGATTGACACTGCTCGGATACACTGCCCGATCAACGTAGACTGTCGCAGTCACCGTGAGCCATCCCGTTTCAACCAGGCAACCATGATCTACAAACTCAAGATCAACGGAACCACGCGCAGCGTCGACGTCGACAGCGACACTCCTTTGCTATGGGTGCTGCGCGACGTGCTCGGAATGACCGGCACCAAGTTCGGCTGTGGTTTGGCGCTTTGCGGTGCCTGCACCGTGCATATCGACGGCCACGCAACGCGATCCTGCATAACGCAAGTCTCGAGCGTTGGCGCAAAAGCCGTCACGACCATCGAAGCGGTTGGTAAAACGCCACAGGGCAAGGCAGTGCAGCAAGCGTGGCTCGAGCTCGACGTTCCGCAGTGCGGCTACTGCCAGTCGGGACAGATCATGTCTGCTTCAGCGCTCCTCGCGACCAACCCGCATCCGACAGACGCCGACATCGACTCCGCGATGTCCGGCAACATCTGCCGCTGCGGCACGTACATCCGCATCCGCGAGGGCATCAAGCGGGCGGCACAGTCGAACGGGTGAGGAAACAGATCATGAACCGCGATCACAGCTTCCCACCTGAGAACCGACCGGCGCCGAGCGGAATCTCGCGCCGCCAGTTTTTGAAGGCGAGCGCCGCTGTGGGCGGCGGTCTTCTGCTGGGTTTTCGCCTGCCCTTTGCGGGAGATGAAGCTGAAGCGGCGGAGGCCAGTGGTTTCGCCCCCAACGCCTTCATTCGCATCGGTCGCGACGGAAAGATTGTCCTCGTCATGCCTTACGTTGAGATGGGGCAAGGCACCTATACGTCGATCCCGATGCTGATCGCCGAAGAGCTCGAAGTGGACCTGAAGCAAGTGCAGCTCGAGCATGCGCCGGCCAACGAGAAGCTCTATGCAAATCCCTTGCTCGGCGTGCAGGCCACAGGTAACTCGAATGCAGCCCGCGGCGCTTGGCGGCAGATGCGCGAGGCCGGTGCAGCGGCTAAAACGATGCTGATCGCCGCCGCCGCGAAGCGATGGAACGTCGATCCCGCTTCCTGCCGCGCGCAACATGGCGTGGTGCTTCACGAGGCGACGAAACGCAGCGCGAAATACGGCGATTTGTCCGCCGAGGCCGCACGCGTGCCGGTACCCGAGAAAGTGGCGCTCAAGCGGCCCGAAGATTTCAAGCTCGTCGGCACGCCGGCCAAGCGTCTTGACACGCCGGCGAAGATCAACGGAACGGCCATCTACGGAATAGACGTTCGCCCGCCGGGCGTGAAGTTCGCGACCCTCGCGCAATCGCCTGTCTTCGGCGGCCGAGTCAAGAGCGTGGACGACAAAGCGGCGAAGGCCGTGAAGGGCGTACGCCAGATCGTGCAACTCGACGACGCGGTCGCAGTCGTCGCCGATCACATGGGGGCTGCGAAGAAGGGTCTCGCAGCTCTAACGATCGAGTGGGATGACGGTCCCCACGCCAAGCTCTCGACCGAAGACATCGCGCGCGAGCTCGAGCAAGCTACTCTCAAGCCCGGAGCGGTTGCCCAGAACATCGGCGACATCGACAAGGCGATGGCGAGCGCGGCGACCAAGGTCGAGGCGACCTACCAGGTTCCGTTCCTCGCGCATGCGACGATGGAGCCGATGAACTGTACCGTGCATGTGCGCAAGGACGGATGCGAAGTCTGGACCGGGACCCAGGCGATCGCGCGGGCGCAGGCCGCAGCGGCAAAAGTCACCGGCCTGCCCGTGGACAAGGTCGTCGTTCACAACCATCTCCTCGGCGGCGGCTTCGGCCGGCGATTGGAGGCCGACTGGGTCGCTCGCGCCGTGCAGATCGCGCAGCATGTGGACGGCCCGGTGAAAGTCGTGTGGACGCGCGAGGAAGACGTCCAGCACGACATGTATCGGCCTTATTGGTTCGACCGCCTCACCGCCGGTCTCGATGCGAAGGGCACGCCCGTCGCCTGGAACAATCGCTTCGCGGGCTCTTCGGTTATTGCGCGATGGCTGCCTCCGGGATTCAACAAAGGTCTCGACCCCGACACCACTGAAGGCGCGATCGATCTGGTCTATAACCTTCCCAACTTCCACGTCGAGTATGTGCGGGTCGAGCCGCCCGGCATTCCCACCGCGTTCTGGCGCAGCGTCGGGCCCTCGCACAACGTCTTCGTGACCGAGAGCTTCGTCGACGAGCTGGCAGCCGCGGCCAAGCAGGATCCTGTTGCATATCGGCTCGCGCTCCTCGACAAGACGCCGCGCGCCAAAGCCGTACTTCAGCTTGCGGCAGACAAGGCAGGATGGGGAAAGCCTTTGCCGGAAAGAGCCGGCCGCGGCGTGTCGCTCCAATTCGTCTTCGCGAGTTACATGGCGCATGTTGCCGAGGTCGAGGTCTCGAAGGATGGAACAGTGCGCGTGCGTCGAGTGGTCTGCGCCGTCGACTGCGGCACCGCGGTCAATCCGGACATCATCCAGGCGCAGGTCCAGAGCGCGATCGTGTTCGGGGCCAGCGCGGCGCTCTACGGCGAGATCACGCTCAAGAACGGGCGGGTCGAGCAGACCAACTTCCACAACTACCAGGTCCTGCGCATGAGCGAGGCGCCAGTCGTCGAGGTCTACATCGTCCAGAACCGGGAGCCGCCGGGTGGAATGGGCGAGGCCGGAACTTCAGCGATCGTCCCCGCAGTGACCAACGCGATCTTCGCGGCGACAGGCAAGCGACTGCGAAAGCTGCCCGTCGACACGGCAGCGCTGAAGCAGTCGTAGCGCGCACCTCAGGTCGGCCGCGAGGGTCACGTGCGCCTGAGTTCCGGCGCCGGGCTATTTCGGCTTCATTTACTTGCGCAGAGGACATCATGCCCAGCTATCTCAAGCTCTACACCCCGCAGGACAGCGCGATCGTCTTCATCGATCATCAGCCCCAGATGACTTTCGGAGTCGCCAACATCGATCGCTCGCTGCTGATCAACAACGTGACGATGCTCGCCAAGGTCGCGAAGGAATACAAAGTTCCGGCGGTCCTGACTGCCGTTGAGACCGAGGGCTTCAGCGGCTACGTCTGGCCGCAACTGCTCGACGTTTTCCCAGGCCAGCCGGTGGTCGAGCGCAGCAGCATGAACGCCTGGGATGACGCCGGCTTCCGCAAGGCGATCGAGGCGACCGGCCGCAAGAACATCATCCTGACCGGATTGTGGACCGAGGTGTGCGTCACATGGCCGGCCATCTCCATGCTCGCCGCCGGTTACACCATCTACGTCGTGGACGACTGTTGCGGCGCGACCTCGGTTGCCGCGCAGGACGCTGCGCTCTCGCGTATCGTGCAAGCGGGCGGGATAAGGCTGACCACGATCCCGGCGCTCCTCGAGTGGCAGCGCGACTGGGCCAATCACGAGCATTACGACGCCTTGATGGGCATCCTCAAGCAGCACGCGGGCGCCTACGGCAGCGGCGTCGAGTATGCGTACACGATGGTGCATAAGGCGCCGCAGAGCGCGAAGGTTCCGCAGACCGTGAAGAAAGCGGTGGTGGCCGCCTAGGGACGATATGCTGCAGATCCGCAAATCCGCCGAGCGCGGCACCGCCGACCTCGGGTGGCTTCTTAGCCGGCACACGTTCTCCTTCAGCGATTACTACGATGCGGAGCACATGGGTTTCGGGCCGCTGCGGGTGATCAACGAAGATCGCGTTCAGCCCGGACAGGGCTTCGGCACGCACGGGCACCGCGATATGGAGATCATCTCCTACGTTCTCGAAGGAGCGCTGGAGCATAAGGACAGCATCGGCACCGGCTCGGTGATACGCCCGGGCGACGTGCAGGTGATGTCCGCCGGTACCGGCATCCGTCACAGCGAGTTCAATCCTTCCAAGACCGAGCCGGTTCATTTTCTGCAGATCTGGATCATCCCCGATCGCGAAGGGCTTAAGCCGCGCTACGACCAAAAGCAGTTTCCCGATGCCGAAAAGCGCGGCCGGCTGCAACTCGTCGGCTCCACCGACGGGCGCGACGGCTCGATCGTGATCCACCAGGACGTCCGACTGTTTGCCGGGATCGTCAATCGCGGTGAACAGGCAACACACGCCTTCCGCAATGGACGCAACGGATGGCTTCAGGTCGCGCGCGGCTCGGTGGAAGCGAATGGGCAGCGGCTCGATGCCGGAGACGGCGCAGCGCTGCAGGGCGAGCCGGCTCTCACTGTGATCGGAAAGACCGACAGCGCCGAGGTTCTGTTGTTCGATCTGCCTTAACGCTTTTCAGCAAGAGAACGCCAATCAACCACACAGAGGAACCCGCTTTGTCATCGACTCTTCGCAAGTATGTCTCGTCGCTGTTCGCGCTCGCTTGCATCGCCTTGCTCACCGGCATCTCGAGCGCGGCGGATTTCGGACTCGGATTCAAGACGCAATCGGTGCCGGTCGATGGAGGCACGCTGAGCGTCACGGTCGGCGGCAGCGGACCGGCTGTTGTTCTTATCCACGGCTATGCGGAATCCTCGCGGATGTGGAAACCGCTGGCGCAAACGCTCGCGCCGCGCTTTACGGTGATCGCGCCAGATCTACCCGGATTCGGCGGTTCGTCGATCCCAAGTAGCGGACTCGACATGAAGACCGCCGCGCAACGGGTGCACGCCGCGGTTATTTCGCTGGGGTACAAAAAGGTCCGCGTCGTCGGGCACGACATCGGGTTGATGGTCGCCTACGCTTACGCGGCGATGTATCCGCAGGAAGTCGAGAAGCTCGCGCTGATGGACGCGTTCCTGCCGGGTGTCGGAGACTGGCGAGCGATCTACGACAATCCCGGTATCTGGCACTTCCGCTTCTACGGACCCACGCCGGAAGCGCTGGTAAAAGGGCGTGAGCGCACGTACTTCGAGCACTTCTGGAACGACTTTGCCGCCGATAAGACGCATTCCATTCCCGAGGCTGATCGGCAGGCTTACACGAAGGAATATGCCCGGCCGGGGCGCATGGCTGCGGGCTTCGCGTACTTCGCGTCGTTTCCAAAGGCCGCGACCGACTTCGAAGTGCTCGCAAGGAAACAGCTTGCGATGCCCGTCCTTTCGATTGGCGGCGCGAAGGCCAACGGCGTCGCACTCGGCGCCCAGGCGAAGCTCATCGCGCCGGACGTCAAGATCATCGTGATCCAGAACACCGGTCATTGGATCATGGAGGAGAGCCCGAAAGAAACCATGGCTGCACTTGTCGATTTCCTCAAGTGAAGTGTGAGGTCATGACGGACACGATCCTCTTCAACGGCCGCATCGCGACGCTCGATCCTGGGCGTCCGTCGGCGACGGCGGTCGCGATCAAGGATGGCTTGTTCTCCGCCATGGGCGACGACAGGGACATCATGGCTCTGCGCGCGCCGGAGACGAGGCTCATCGATCTGCGCGGCAGGACCATCGTCCCCGGCCTCAACGACAGCCACACGCACCTCATTCGCGGCGGCCTCAACTACAACATGGAGCTGCGCTGGGACGGCGTCCCCTCGCTGGCAACCGCGTTGGGCATGTTGCGCGACCAGGCTCGACGCACGCCCGCACCGCAGTGGGTTCGCGTCGTCGGCGGCTGGAGCGAATTCCAGTTCGCGGAGCGCCGCATGCCGACGCTTGCCGAGATCAATGCGGCGGCGCCCGACACCCCGGTCTTCATCCTCCATCTCTACGCGCGCGCGATGCTCAATGCTGCGGCGCTGCGCGCCGTCGGCTATACGAAGGACACGCCGAACCCTCCGGCCGGCGAGATCGAGCACGACGCGCACGGCAACCCGACCGGGATGCTCATCGCCCGGCCAAACGCAGCGATCCTCTACGCGACGCTGGGCAAAGGACCAAAGCTCCCCTTGGAGTATCAGCTCAATTCGACACGGCATTTCATGCGCGAGCTCAATCGGCTGGGCATCACGAGCGTGATCGACGCCGGCGGCGGTGCCCAGAACTATCCGGACGACTACGCCGTGATCGAGCAGCTCCATCGCAACGATCAGTTGACCGTGCGCATCGCCTACAACCTCTTCACGCAGCGGCCGAATGAAGAGCTCGCCGACTTCGAGAAGTGGACCCGCAGCGTGAAACCCGGACAGGGCGATGCGATGTATCACCACAACGGCGGGGGCGAGATGCTTGCCTACTCCGCCGCGGACTTCGAGGATTTCCTCGAGCCTCGCCCCGACCTGCCGGTCGCGATGGAGGAGGAACTGTATCCGGTCGTCCGCCTGCTCGCGCAGAAGCGCTGGCCGTTCCGCCTGCACGCCACTTACGACGAGACGATTGCTCGCGCGCTGTCGGTCTACGAGCGCGTCGATCGAGAGGTTCCTTTCGATGGCCTGCACTGGATCATCGATCATGCCGAGACAATCTCGCCGCGCAACATCGAGCGCGTGAAGGCTCTCGGCGGCGGCATCGCGATCCAGCACCGTATGGCGTATCAGGGCGAGCACTTCGTCGAGCGCTATGGTGCAAAGGCTGCTGCAGCAACGCCGCCGATTCGCCGCATGCTGGACACGGGCGTTCCCGTCGGTGCCGGCACGGATGCGACGCGCGTCGCCAGCTACAACCCCTGGGTCGCGCTCTACTGGCTGGTCACGGGCCGAACCGTGGGCGGGCTTCGTCTCGCTGCGGAATCGGCGAGGATGGATCGTGCGACCGCGTTGCGCTTGTGGACCGAGGGTAGCGCGTGGTTTTCGAGCGAGCATGCCAAGAAGGGTAGGATCGCTCCGGGACAGTTCGCCGATCTCGCTGCGCTCGACTGCGATTACTTTTCTGCTGCCGATGAAGAGATCAAATCAATCGTTTCGGTGTTGACGGTGGTCGGTGGCCGCGTCGTGCATGGCGATGAGGAGTTCAAAGATCTCGCGCCGCCGTTACCGCAGGCCATGCCGGATTGGTCGCCGGTGCGTACTTTCGGGGGCTACCACAGCGCGCCAGCGGCAACGGCTTCGGCGACAAGGTGCGCCGTGCATCGCCACGCGCACGCAGCCGCGTCGCGCATGGCCATTCGAGCGGAAGACGCCAACGGATTCCGGGGAGCGCTCGGCTGCGGCTGCTTCGCGTTCTAGGTACGCGCTGCAATGACCGCTTTACTCATCGGGCTCACGGTCGGTCGTTTCATGCTCGTCGCGCGGTCCGACCTCAGCCAGCGTTATTCGACTTGATTGGATAACAATATGATCAATCCAACTCCGGCGACAGGCAGCGTGACGCCCAAACCTGACGATCGAGACGGTCCTCTTCCTGCGCTCCTGCTGATTCTTACCTTCATCACGGGCCTGGTGGATGCGGTCAGCTACCTCAAGCTCGGGAACGTGTTCGTCGCGAACATGACCGGGAATATCGTGTTTCTGGGTTTCGCCATCGCTGGCGCGCAGAATTTTTCGATCCCGGCCTCACTCGCCGCGCTGGCGGCGTTTCTCGTCGGCGCTCTCGCCGGAGGCTATCTCGGCTCGAAAGCAGGACAGCATCGCGGTCGGTACCTCGCGATCGTGATCCTGACGAAGCTTCTGCTCGTCGGTGCGGCGCTAGTCACAGCTATTACGATCGCGCATCCCGAGGACATTCAATTTGGCCGGTACCTGCTCATTGCGCTCCTTGCGCTCGCGATGGGTCTTCAGAACGCGGCGGCACGCCGTCTCGCCGTTGCAGACCTGACGACGACCGTGCTGACCCTCACGCTTACCGGGCTCGCCGCCGACTCGACTCTTGCGGGCGGAAAGAATCCTCGCCCGGGCCGTCGATTGGCAGCAACCATCGCGATGCTTCTCGGCGCAGGAGTTGGCGCGTTTCTCGTTCTCAATGTGGGAATCGCCTCCGTCCTGGCGCTGACACTCGCGCTGCTGGTATTGACTGGGGTCGCGTCCTACCGGGCGGCGAGCTCTTCGGAACCCTGGACCGTCGCCGCGTAAGCCTCCTCCTGGCGCAGCTCAGCCCCGCCCGCGCTACCTGCGTGCAGTGCTTGTTATTCCATTGGGCATATCGGGCACCCTGCTGCGGTTTGACAAGGTGTGCGCAAGCACATCAAAACAAACCCTCTTAACCGCAGCAGAAGGAGTAACCAATGTCTCGCAAACAGTATTCGCTCAGTCAACGGCTGGTCGTCGCAACCGCTCTCGCGCTCGGTGTGTCCGGCGTCGCTTTGGCGGACGGGAGCAGCATGAGCCGATTCGGCGGGGACTCGTACGCCTACTTCAACCAGCCGGCGGGAAAAACGCCCGCCAGCCCGGGTTGGCGTCAGAGTCATCCGAACGGGCTTACGGAACGCGAGCTGGAGGCGTACTCGGCGTCGGACTTGTCCGCGTCCGAGGCGCGATTCAATCCCCCGATGTTTGCCAGCGCCCCCGCGGATCCTTCGTGGCGTCAGAGCCACCCGAATGGCCCGACAGAGCGTGAGCTCGAGGCCATGTCGTCGTCCTCGTTGGCTCTCTGGCAGGCTCCGGATCGGCCGAAAGCGATCGCGAACGTCGCCGAGGGCCAGAGCAAGGAAACGTTCGTGGCTCGGTTGAAGAAATTCATCGACTCGGGAGATGGCGCACTGGCCGGCAGCAACTAGTACAGTCGGCCGGGTTTGCAATGGGGCTAGGCATCCTCGCCTAGCCTTTTCTGTTGCTGCATTGCTTGACGCATCGAAGCGCGTTGATCCACGATTGGCTGAACCGGCTCACTGAAAGAGAACTCGACGCGTTCGCCGAAGACTCACTCCACATACGAGTTAACGAAATGAGATATCTCGAGGATTTCGAACCCGGACAGAAATTCGTCTCGGGCCGTCTGCGCGTCGACCCGGAGCGCATCAAGTCATTCGCAGCCGAATTCGATCCGCAGCCGTTTCATCTCGACGAGAAAACCGCGCGCGATACTTTCTTCAAGGGACTGGCAGCGAGTGGCTGGCACACAGCGGCGATCACGATGCGCCTTCTCGTGGATGGCGAGCTCAAGCCGGCGGGCGGCATCATCGGTGCCGGATTCGACGAGATGCGCTGGCCGCGGCCGGTGCGTCCGGGAGACGCGCTGTACGTGGAATGCGAGGTGCTCGAGGTGCGACCCTCGAAGTCCCGCCCCGATCAGGGATTGATCAAGGTCAGAACCACCACGCTGAATCAGAACGGAGATCCCGTGCAGGTGTTCGTTGGCAATCTGCTCGTGCTCCGCCGACAAATCTCCTGAGCCAGCGCGCTATCTGGAGCTCGCGGTCGCGCCGGTCCCGGCTAGCCGCTCCGCTTCGTCGACCCAGCCGCCGCCCATCGCCTTGTACAGATTGGCGTAGGCCTGGAAGAGCTGCGCCTGCGTCTGCACGTAGGCGAGTTGGGCGGCGAACAACGACTGCTCGGCGGTAGCGACTTCCAAGTAGATGGTCGCGCCTTCGCGGTAACGCAGGTCGGCGAGATCGCGGAATCGCTGTAGGGCGTCGACGTTCTTCGCCTGCTGGTCACGTACCTCTCCGAATTTCGTCCGATCGATGAGCGCGTTCTCCACGTCCTGGAAGGCGCTGATAATCGACTTCTCGTAGGTGTACAGGGCCTCGCGCTGCAAGGCTTCTGCTTGCGCGACCTGGCTGTCGATCCGGCCCGCGTTGAAGATCGGCTGCAGCAGGCTCGCGCCGACGGACCAGGTCTTCGACGGGCCCTTGAACAGATCCGAGAGCTGCGCGCTTTCCAGTCCGAGCAGGCCGGTGAGACTGATGTCGGGGAAGTACGCCGCCCGAGCGACGCCTATGTTCGCGTTCGCGGCGACGAGGTTTTGCTCGGCCTCACGAATGTCCGGCCGGCGCTCGAGCAGCGATGCGGGCAATTCGCCGGGCACCGGGGGAAACACCAGTCCGTCGATCGCCCTGCCGCGCGGGATCGGGCCGGGATTCCTTCCGAGCAGCACGCTGATGAAGTTCTCCTGCTGAGCGATCTGGCGCTCGAGCTCGGGCACGCGCGCCAACGCCTCGCGGTATTGCGATTCGGCTTGCTGATAATCGCTTTCGGGAACCGCGCCCTCTTCGAACCGCAGCCGTTGCAGGCGCGCCGATTGACCCAGGGTATTCGACGTGTACTGCGCTATTTCGAGCTGCCGGTCGAGCCCCAGCAACTGGATGTAGCCGCTGGCGACGTTCGAGACGAGCGTCAACACGACCGTTCCCCTGCCCTGCTCGCTCGCAAGCAAGCTCGCTTGCGCCGACTCGGTGGAGCGGCGCAACTTGCCCCAAAGGTCCAGTTCGAAGCTGGCCGAGAGGTTCACCCTATAGTCGTTGAAGACGTGCTTTCCGCCGGGCACTGCGATCACAGTGGTCTGACTTACGCCCTGGCGCGTCGCTGAGGCGTTGGCGTCGACCTGCGGAAACTGCGCGGAACGCACGATGCCGTACTGCGCCGCGGCGGCGTCCACGTTGGCGGTCGCAACCTTGAGGTCCTTGTTGTTAGCGAGCGCCGTTCGGACGAGATTTGACAGCACGGGATCCTGGAACCGATCCCACCATGCGATGTTCGAGATTTCGTTCGCCTCGGTGGTCCCCAGACGCCACGAGGTGGGCACGTCGACGTCCGGGCGCCTGTAGTCGGGGCCGACCATGCATGCAGACAATGCTGCGGCGAGCAGCAGCGCGCCGCAGCGCGCGCCGAAGATGCACGGGATCCTATCAGACACGTCGGATCCTCATGTCAGTCCGCATGCGAGGCCGATGGCGGCGAAGCCGATGACGGCGAACCCGCACGCACGCAGTCATCGAGCGCGCTTAGTGCCGCGGCGTCGGGCCGCTTGAACGGCCATTGACCCTCGCTCGCTCGCTGCACCAGCACATAGAACACCGGGATGAAAAACACGCCGACCAGGGTTGCGACGAGCATTCCGAACACGACCGCCGTTCCGAGCGCCTGCCGCGCGCCCGCGCCCGCACCCAACGCGATAGCGAGCGGGACCGAGCCGAGGATGAAGGCAAAAGAGGTCATCAAGATCGGCCGTATCCTGAGCTTGGCGCCGTCCAACGCGGCCTGCTCGATGCATTCGCCATGGTCGCGCTTGATCTTCGCGAACTCGACAATGAGGATCGCATTTTTGGCCGCCAGCCCGATCAGCATGATCAAGCCCACCTGCGTGTAGACGTTGTTGTCAAGGCCGCGCAGGAACAGACCAAAAAACGCGCCGAACACACCGAATGGAATCACCAGCAGGATGGCGATCGGCATCGCCCAGCTCTCGTAGAGCGCGGCAAGCACAAGGACCACGAACAGCAGCGACACCGCGAAGATGTAACCCGTCTGTCCACCGGTCTTCTTTTCCTGGTACGTCGCTTCGCTCCACTCGTAAGCGAAGCCCGGAGGTAGCGTGCGGGCAAGCTCCTCCATCGCGGCGATCGCCTGACCCGAGCTGTAGCCGGGTGCATTGCTGCCGTTAATTGTGGCGGAGCTATAGACGTTGTAGCGCTCGAAGTACTGCGGGCCGTTGATCGGCCTGCTGCTTACCAGCGTGGAGAGCGGCACCATCGTTCCATTGTCGGCGCGCACGTAGAAGCGGTTGACGTCGTCGGGCTGGCTGCGCTGCGCGCCATCGGCCTGTGCCTGGACGCGATAGGTGCGTCCGAAGAGATTGAAGTCGTTGACGTAGTAGCTGCCGAGGAAGGTCTGCAGCGCGAAGAAGACGTCGCTGAGCGGTATGCCCAGCGATTTCACCTTGTCGCGGTCCACCTGAAACTCGACTTGCGGAATGCGCGGATCGAAGCCGCTGTAGACGAAGCCGATCTCCGGACGTTTGCGCGCCTCCGCCAGAAGCCCCTGCAAGACCTGCGACAACTGCACCGGATCCGCGCTGAGACGGTTCTGCAGCACGAAGGTGAAACCGCCGGCGGTGCTCAAGCCACGGATCGGTGGCGGGTTCAACACGAGCACCTGGGCGTCCTTGATCTCCGCATTGAGGCGTCCGTTCAGGATGCGCACGAGGCTGCCCACCTGATCCGCAGCTTTCGTGCGTTCATCCCAGGGTTTCATTCGCAGGAACGCAGTGCCGTTGTAGGAAACCGACTGGCCGGTGAGCAGATTGAAGCCGCTGATGTAAACGACCTCGTCGATCCCCGGAGTGTCGCGCGCGATTCGCGTGACAGCCGACATCGCGGCATTGGTGCGCTCCAGCGAAGCAGCGGGCGGGAGGTTCACCAGCGTCAGAAGGTAGCCCTGATCCTCCGGCGGCACCAGGCCGGTCGGGCGCGTGGAGACGAGTCCCCATACCGCCACCAGCAGCGCGCCGAAGGTGAGCATGACGATCACGGCATGGCGCTCCATGAGGGAGACGCTCTTCACATACCCATTGCGCGAGCGCTCGAACCCAGCGTTGAACTTGGCGAAAAACCAACCGAGCGGCCCATGCCTCGGATGAGCTTCTTCCACCGGTATCAGCAGCAGCGCGCACATCGCCGGGGTGAAAGTAAGCGCGCAGATGGCCGACAGCACGACCGACACGGCAATGGTGAGCGCGAATTGCTTGTAAAGCTGTCCGGTCAGACCGCCCAGGAAAGCGACGGGAACGAACACCGCCGCGAGCACCAGCGCGATAGCGATCACCGGTCCACCGACGTCGGCAATCGCCGACTTGGCCGCTTCCATCGGCGTCATCCCGCCGGCGTCGAGCCGCTGCTGCACGGCTTCGACGACGACGATCGCGTCGTCGACCACGATGCCGATGGCCAGCACCAGCCCGAACAGCGTCAGCGTGTTGATCGAAAAACTGAGAGCGGCGAATGCCCCGAAGGTACCGATCAGTGAAATAGGCACGACCAGGATTGGAATCAGCGTCGCGCGCCAGCTTTGCAGGAAGAGATAGACGACGAATATGACCAGCACAAAGGCGATGCCGAGCGTCTTGATCACTTCTTTGAGCGACTCGGTCACGAACGGGGTGGTGCTGTACGGAATCGAGTAAATCATGCCGGGCGGAAAGCGCGGCGCCTGATCCTCCATCACCTGCCTGATCTTCTTGGCGACGTCGAGCGCGTTGGCATCCGGTTGCAGGAAGATGCCGATCAGCGCTGCGGGAATGTCGTTGTGGGCGCCGTAGATCGAGTAGTCGGCGGCGGCCAGCTCGACCCGTGCGACGTCCTTGAGTCGAACGACCTGACCGTTCCCGGCTTCCCTCAGGATCATGTTCTCGAACTCGGATGCGGCTACCAGCCGGCCCTTCACGAACACCGTGTACTGCATTTGCTGCCCCTGCGGGATCGGCGGCAACCCAAGGCCGCCGGCCGGCGCGACCACGTTCTGTTCGCGCACCACGTTCGCAATGTCGGAGGCCGTGACTCCGAGTCGCGCCATGCGCTCCGGGTTGAGCCAGATGCGCATGCTGTAATCGCGGGCGCCGAAGATGCGCACCTGTCCGACCCCGGGCACGCGCCCGAGCGCGTCGTAGAGATTGATCAGCGCGTAGTTGCTGAGGAACACCGCGTCGTACTTGCGCTCGGGAGATGTGAGCGCGATCACCTCCAGGAAGTCGGTGGTCGACTTGCGTACGCTGATCCCATTGCGGATCACGTCGGCGGGAAGCTGGCTCTGCGCTATTGCGACGCGGTTCTGCACTTCCACCGCGTCGATATTCTTGTCGGTGCCGATTTCGAAGGTCACGGTCAGGTTGTACGAGCCATCGTTGCCGCTCTTCGAGCTCATGTACAGCATGTCCTGCGAGCCGTTGACCTGCTGCTCGATCGGGGCGGCGACGGACTGGGCGACGACCTCCGCATTGGCGCCCGCGAAGCTGGTTGTCACGGAAACTTGCGGTGGAACAACTTGCGGGTACTGGGCAATCGGCAGGCTGAATGCCGTCAGCGCTCCCACCAGGACCATGACCAGCGCGATAACCGTCGAGAAGACGGGACGTTCGATGAAGTAGTTGAACATCGCTCGACTTGGAGTTACGCGATGCGACCTGACGTCAGAATCAACAGCGCCGGCACCTTGGAGCTATTACTTTTTCGCCGCTGGAGCGCGAGGATCAGCAACCGAAGCGCTCCCCGCGGCAGCCACCACAACGGGCTTCACCGCGGCGCCCGGTTTCAACTTGCCGACGCCTTCGACGACGATCCGGTCGCCGGCTTTCAAGCCGTTGTCGACGACCCATTCATTGCCCAGGCGGTAGCTCGCCGCAATCTGCCGGGACTCGACCTTGTCTTCCGCGCCCACGACGTAAACCGACTTCAGTCCTTGCAGTTCCTGCACCGCCTGCTGCGGGATGCGGATCGCGCTCGGGTTTTCGAACGCGGCGACGATGACGCGCACGAAAAGCCCTGGCCGCAGGACGCGATCGGGATTCGGCACCGAGACGCGCACCTGCAACGTCCCACTCTTCTGATCGATCGTGGCGTCGACGAAGTTGAGCTTGCCGGGGAGTGCGTACTCCGTGCCGTCGGCAAGCCGGAGGTGAAAAGGTGGGGCGTTCTCGGGCCGATCTCCCGGCGGGTGCTTGAGCGTCTTTTGCAGCTCCAGAAACTTGTCCTCGCTGATGCTGAAATTCACCCACATCGGATCGCTCGAATACAGCGTGGTGAGGAGCGTCTGTTGCGCGGTGATCAGCGAGCCGGGCTTGACCAGCGAGCTGCTCATGAAGCCGTCGCGCGAGGCGCGCAGCGTGGAGAATTCGAGGTTCAGCTCGGTGTTGCGCACCAGCGCCTTCTGCGCTTCCACCACCGCGGTGCTTGCGCGCTCCTGCGCCACGGCGGTGTCGTAGTCCTGCTGGCTCACCGCCTTCTGCGCGATCAACCGCGAGTTGCGCGCCAGATTCTGCTTGGCGTTGACGAGGTTCGCCTCGGCCTGCGCGAGGTTCCCTTTCGCCTGCGCGAGCTGCGCCTCGAAGGGGCGCTGATCGATGATATAGAGCAGGTCGCCCTTCTTGACCCTGGCGCCGTCCGTGAAGACCTGTCGCTCGAGCAAGCCGGTGACCTGGCTGCGGATTTCGATCGTGTCCGGCGCCTGGGTCTGCGCAACGTACTCGTCGTACACCGTTACGTGACTCGGCCGGACGTCGATGACCGAGACTTCCGGCGGTGGTGGCCCCGATGGCTGCGCATTGCCCTTACAGCCGTCGAGGGCAATGAGCGAAATGCCGAACGCGAGCCAAGCTCCAATCAGTCCGAGCGGGTAGCCGCTGGGCTTTGTGATCCGTTCGCTGGAGATGGCTGCGTGGCGCTTTGCGTCAACCGTCATCGAAACTACTGTGTGTCGTCCCGTTGTCTCATCCATGTCAACATCCTGCCGCAAACGTGTCAATTGACACGGTTGTGGGGCGTGATCCGGTCAGCGCTGGTGCTTCGCGGCCTTGGCGAATTCAGCGATCCAGTTCTTGCCCGGACCACCCTCGAGTTTCCATGTGTCCCAGTCCGGGTGCTTCAAATCGTTGATGTAGACGTCGTAGTTAATCGCCCGCGAGCCCTCGGCTCCGGCTGCGGACGGGCCACGGCGCACCTGCACGAGAAAGTCACCCGGTTCAAACCCCAACCTGCGGAGCTCGCGCTCGAAGTCTTCCTTCGCATCCCTGACCAGCTTGTGATCGCCCTGCCATTCGACCGGCATCTTTTCTCCTCGATCTCGATGTCCCGGGATGATAGCGCTTCGCTTTCCGGCCTGCTTCGCACCTTGGCTTCCCGGCGAGGTCCAACATCTTGAATCCTCGCGGCAAGCCCTCATACTGACGGATCATGGACTCCAGCTCAGCTGCAGGAGGCTCTTCCTACGCGTCATCCCGGCGAGGCTCCCAGGGCAACGAAAGCCTGCGCGTCGTCTGCGCCCACTGCGGCGCGACCAACCGCGTCCCGGCGGCGCGCCTCGGCGACGGCGCGAAGTGCGGCACTTGCAAGGAGTCGCTTCTCTCCGGGCATCCGTTCGAGCTGACTAAAACAAGCTTCGACCGCCAGATCTTGTCGAACGATCTGCCGCTGGTGGTCGATTTCTGGGCGCCCTGGTGCGGGCCGTGCCGCATGATGGCGCCGGCCTATGAACAAGCCGCAGAACGACTTGCACCCGGCGTGCGGCTCGCCAAGCTCAATACCGAAGACGAGCCGGACATCGCCGCGCGCTTCGGCATCCGCAGCATTCCCACGTTGATCGCATTCAAGAACGGCCGCGAGGTCGGTCGCCAATCGGGCGCGCTGGACGTTGGCCGGCTGCTCGACTGGATCAACAGCAACATCCGGACGTAGTTCATGTCATCGCGCAGTCCCACGGACTGGATGTGGTCGCAGGCCATTGATCTGCTCGAGCAGGCGGAGCGCATGCACCGCCAGTTCTTCCGCCTGAGCCCTTCGGAGCGGACGCGACCGACATGGGAACCGCCGGTCGATGTGTTCGAGGACGAAGACGACCTGGTCATCGTCGTTGCGCTCCCTGGCGTTCCGGCCAACCGCGTCGAAGTCACTTACGAGCCTGGCGTGCTCGTCGTGCGGGCGGAGCGACCGCTGCCGATGTTCGGTGCCTGCGGCGCGGTGCGCCACATGGAGATTCCCTACGGCTATTTCGAGCGCCGCATCGCGCTGGCCGAAGCACAGCTCGAGGGCGCGACCCGCGAGCTCGTCGATGGTTGCCTCGTCCTGAAACTGCGCAAAGCCGGTTAGGAACGCCATGAACGACAACAATACCGATCCCGTCAGCGCCGACGCCGGCGTGCGTCCCGGTACTCCGCCGGTCGGCGAAACACGGCGCCGCGAGGCTGCTTCGCGCCCGCTGCCCGAGGACGCTATCGCGATCGTTCCAGTACGAAATGTCGTCCTCTTTCCGGGGACGGTGATCCCGCTCACCGTCGCTCGCGAGCGCTCGCGGGCCGCAGCGCAGGAAGCGACGCGATTGCAACGCCCGCTCGGCGTCCTGCTGCAATCCAAGCCTCAAGTCGAAGATCCTGGTCCCGACGATCTGCATTGGGTCGGAACGACGGCGACCGTGCTGCGCTACATCACGGCGCCCGACGGCTCGCACCATGCCATCTGCAGCGGCGTCAGGCGCTTCCGCGTGCTGCAGTTCCTGGACGGTTATCCGTTCCTCGCCGCACGCGTGCAGACGATAGAGGATCCAGAACAGGTCGACGCCGAGATCGAGGGACGCGCCATGAATCTCAAAGAGCGCGCGCTGGAAATCCTGCAGGTGATTCAGGCGCCGGACGAGATGGTTGCCGCGTTGAACGCGGTCGCAGGCTCGGCGCGTCTCGCGGACTTTATCGCCGGTCTGGCGGACGTCGGACCCGAGGAGAAGCAGGCGCTGCTCGAGATCTTCGATCTCAAGAAGCGACTCGACAAGCTGCTCGAATTGCTGTCGCACCGTCTCGAGGTGCTCAAGGTCTCGCGCGAGATCGACGAGAAAACCCGCGAATCGATCGGTGATGCGAATCGCAAGGCCCTCCTTCGTGAGCAGATGCGCAACATTCAGAAGGAGCTGGGCGAGGGAGAGGAAGGCGCGGCCGATCTCGCGGGGATGGAGAAGGCGATCTCCGAAGCGAAGATGCCCGAGGAGGTCGAGAAGCAAGCGCGCAAGGAATTGAAGCGCCTCGAACGCATGCCCGAGGCCGCGGGCGAATATTCGATGCTGCGCACCTACCTCGAGTGGTTGGTCGAGTTGCCATGGAAAGCCGAGGCCGAGCCGCCCATCGACATCGCCGAGGCGCGCCGTGTCCTCGACGAGGATCATTACGGGCTCGAAAAGATCAAGAAGCGGATCCTCGAATTCCTCGCCGTGCACAAGCTCAACCCGACGGGGAAGAGCCCGATTCTGTGCTTCGTCGGCCCGCCGGGCGTGGGCAAGACTTCGCTGGGACAGAGCATCGCCAAGGCGACCGGACGCAAATTTGCGCGCGCGAGCCTGGGCGGTGTCCACGACGAGGCTGAAATCCGCGGCCACAGGCGCACCTACGTCGGCGCGCTGCCAGGCAACATCATCCAGAACCTGCGCAAGGTCGGCACGCGCAACTGTGTGATGATGCTGGACGAGGTCGACAAGCTCGGCGCGGGCGGCTTTCACGGCGATCCCGCCTCGGCGCTGCTCGAAGTCCTCGACCCCGAGCAGAACTCGAGCTTCCGCGACAACTACCTCGCGGTGCCGTTCGATCTCTCCGGCGTGATGTTCATCTGCACGGCGAACGTGCTCGACACCATTCCGGGGCCGCTGCGCGACCGCATGGAGATCATCACGCTCCCCGGCTACACGGCACAGGAGAAGCTGCAGATCGCGCGCCGCTATCTCGTGCCGCGCAGGCTCGAGGCGGCCGGGCTTGCAGCCTCGCAGTGCGAGATCGACGTCGACGCGCTGATGAAGATCATCGACGAGTACACGCGTGAGGCGGGTGTGCGCAACCTCGAGCGCGAGATCGGCAATGTATGCCGCAGTGTCGCGGTGCGGGTCGCCGAAGGCAGCGCGCAGCATTTCAAAATCGGCCCCGACGACCTCGCACCCATCCTCGGTCCGCGCAAGTTCGAGGCCGAAGTCGCGATGCGCAGCAGCGTTCCCGGCGTCGCCACGGGTCTCGCCTGGACGCCGGTCGGCGGCGACATTCTTTTCGTCGAGGCGGCGCGCATGCCGGGCTCGGGAAGGCTCATCCTCACCGGTCAGCTCGGAGAGGTGATGAAGGAAAGCGCGCAGGCCGCGCTGTCGCTTGCCAAGGCGCGCTCCGCGGAGCTGGGCATCGCAGCGGAGTCGCTCGAGAAATCCGACATTCACATCCACGTACCGGCCGGTGCCACTCCGAAAGACGGTCCCAGCGCGGGCGTGGCGATCTTCGTCGCCCTTGCCTCGCTGCTGACGAATCGCCCAGTGCGCAGCGACGTCGCGATGACCGGCGAGATTTCATTGCGCGGACTCGTGCTGCCGATCGGGGGCGTGAAAGAGAAGGTGCTCGCGGCGCTGCGCGCCGGCATCACGACGGTCATGCTGCCCGAGCGCAATCGTCGCGACCTCGAGGAGATTCCCGCCGAAGCGCGCGAGAAGCTGAGCTTCGACTGGATGGAGCGCGTCGACGACGCGATCGCGGCAGCGCTGTCCCCAAAGGCGTAAGCGCTCTCAACCAGGTCGCGGAGCATCATTCAATCGAACGAGGCATGCACGACGCTTTCCCCAAGCGCATCGTCTGCCTGACCGAAGAGCCGACCGAAGTGCTGTACGCGCTCGGCGAATCGGTCCGTATCGTGGGCATCTCTGGCTTCACCGTGCGGCCCGCGATGGCGCGCAAGGAGAAACCCAAGGTATCGGCCTTTACCAGCGCCAGGATCGACGAGATCGTTCGGCTGGAGCCCGATCTCGCGATCGGCTTCTCGGACATTCAGGCCGATATCGCGCAGGCGCTGATCAAGCGCGGCATCGAAGTGTGGATCAGCAATCACCGATCGGTCGCTGGCATCGTCGCCTATGTGCGTCGACTCGGCGCCATGGTCGGCGCGTCGGAGAAGAGCGTGCGCTACGCGGACGAGCTCGAAGCTCATGTTGCGCAGGTGCGCGAAGCCGCGGCTCGCCTGCCCAGGCGACCGCGCGTCTACTTCGAGGAATGGGATGACCCCCAGATCAGCGCGATCCGCTGGGTTTCGGAGGTGATCGAGATCGCCGGCGGTCGCGACATCTTCCCGCAGCGCGCCGCCAGCAGTCTTGCGCAGGATCGCATCGTGGCGGACCCGCAGGAAGTGGTGCGCAGCCAACCCGACATCATCATCGGTTCGTGGTGCGGCAAGAAGTTCCGCCCCGAGCGCGTCGCCGCTCGCGCGGGTTGGGCGCACATTCCTGCTGTTCGAGACGGAGAACTGCACGAGATCAAGTCGTCGATCATTCTGCAGCCCGGTCCCGCGGCTCTGACAGCCGGATTGGACGCCTTGCATGCCATTATCACGCGCTGGGCGAACCGGTCACCTGCTCCGGAGTGATTCGCTCACCCTGGCCTTTCGGCCGGTACACGCGATCGGTTTGACGTCGTAATCTGACGGCTCCATTCCCTAGTAGATGAACCATGGCCGATGTGCTAACTGAGCTATCCAATCACTTGAGCGCGCGCACCGCGTCCGCTCAAGCTCTTCTTGTGTCAATCAAGATCGCGGACGACCGTCATTTAACCGGCACGCTGTGGAACGGTGACGTCGTCGTGGCATCGGAGCAATCTCTTCCCAGCCAGGAAGAGTTCGCCGTCATTGCACCGGGCGGTGCTTCATCGAACGCAAGAGTCGCAGGCCGCGACCCGGGCAGCAACCTGGTCGTGCTGCGACTCGCGCAAACGCTGTCGCCGCCTGCGATAGTGCCGGCAGAGGCGAAGGTAGGGACACTGGCGTTTGCCTATGGCGCGGACGGCACAGGAGGTGCGACCGCTCGTATGGGAATCGTGAATCTCGCGGGTCCGGAATGGCTGAGCAGCGCAGGCGGTCGCATCGACAAGCGCGTCGTGCTGGACATGCGGCTTGCCGCGGCAGAAGAAGGTGGCCCTGTTTTCGATGTTGCCGGAGCGTGCCTGGGCATCACCGCGTTCGGCCCGCGCCGGCAGGTGCTCGTTATCCCGACGACTACGGTAAATCGGATGGTTCCTGCATTGCTGCGCGACGGACGCGTGGCGCGTGGATGGCTCGGTGTCGCCCTGCAGCCGGTGGCCGTGCCCGACGCGCTTCAGGAGCAAGCCGGTCAGGCAAGCGGCCTGATGGTGATGTCGCTCGCGGAAGGAGGGCCGGCCGCTAAAGCAGGGATCCTTGCGGGCGACATCGTCGTCACCTTGAACGGCCTGCCCGCGAAGCGCTTTCGCACTTTCGCCAAGCAGCTCGGGACCGAAAGCATCGGCAGCAAGGCGGCGCTGCGCGTGATCCGCGGCGGAAGCATTGTGTCGGTTGAAGCGACCGTCGAGGCGCGTCGTCCGGGATGATCAACCTCGCGCCCGCGCTGTCTGCCCAGTCAATTCGCGTCTTCGTCACAGCAAGCGATCCGACTGATCGAACGCGATTACGTGGCCTCGTGCTGGATGCCGGCCACCGCGCCGTGGAGTCGGCAGACGACGCAGAACTCGTACTGTCCGACGGGAGCGGCGCGGCCTCGGACGAGCGCCGGATTTTCATTCTCGCCGGCGCGGAGGTGGATCAAGTCGGCTCGTTGGCTCGCGACGTGACTCCGGCTCAGCTCGACGCTGCCTTGCGAGCCGCAGCAGCGGGGTTGCTCGTTCGTTCGCCGGAGCTGGCGTCTCCGGGCTTCGACGCGCTCGCCGATGGCGCGCCCGAGCCTCTGCTTACGCCGCGTGAAATCGAGGTCCTCGAGTGCATCGGCGAAGGACTGACCAACAAGCTGATCGCGCGCCGCCTCGACATTTCTCTGCACACCGTCAAGTTTCACATCGAATCGCTATTGCGCAAGCTGGGTGCGACCACGCGCGCACAGGCTCTGGCCTTGTTGCTCGAGCGACGCCGGTCGCGCACGATCGAGTTCTAGTAGACGACAGCATCCTGCGGGTCGGTTGCACGACGACGCCGCCGCTCGGGAACAGGAGCCCTCGGCCGGTTGACTCGCGCTTATGCGAAGCGCAGCATAGGCGAAACAAAATAAAAAAGTGTCTGCAGAAGGGTTAGGGAGGGGAGCAATGATCGATAATACCGATGCAGTCACGGTGGAAGAGGTCGAGGCGCGAAGTGAACTGCGCAAGGTTGGTGACGGGCTGGAGCGCATCGAATCGCGCTTGCGCAATACCAGATATGACATCTCTAAGAGCCTCGAGCTCATTGGCTTGTCCATCGTCGTATTGCTGGCGCTGATCTTGTGGCGGATTTGGTAGCTGGGCAAACCGCAATCTGACTCGGCGCGTGTCGATCGTACCTCGCATGCAGATGAGGCACGATCGTTTGCGTTACAGCTCGCCGACATCGCGCGGCCGATCGCGCTGCGCTACTTCCGCACTGCCCTGACCATCACGCGCAAGGCCGACGCCAGCCCGGTGACCGCTGCCGACCTGGAGATCGAGACCGAGCTCAGGCGGCGCATAGCCGAGCGCTTTCCGGACCACGGAATCATCGGCGAAGAAACCGGCGGCACGAGAGGCCAGAACTATACGTGGGTTCTCGATCCCATCGACGGCACACAAAGTTTCATATCAGGATCCCCTCTCTTCGGACTGCTGATCGGCCTGCTTCACGACGAGCGCCCGATCCTGGGCCTGATCGACATCCCTGCAACTTCGGAGCGCTGGATTGGCGACGACAAGCGAACGGTGTTCAACGGCGGCGAAGCGTATGTCAGTGGTTGCACTTCGCTCGCCGACGCCCGTCTCTACACAACGTCGCTCGATGTCCCAGCGCCGGAGCAGCGCAAGTGCCTAGACCGGCTTTGCAGCGCGGTCCCCTTCAAGTGCTACGACGGTAATTGCTACGCTTATGGCCTGCTTGCTTCGGGACACTGCGATCTCGTGGTCGACTACGGCCTGGAACCGTCCGACTACATCCCGCTAGTGGCCGTAATCACTGGAGCGGGCGGCTCGATCACCGATTGGGATGGCCGCCCGCTCCGTCTCGACTCCGACGGCCGCGTGATCGCGGCAGCCAGTCCGAAGCTGCTCGAGGAAGCGATCGAGACCTTGAAGCGGTCGGGCTGACCGGCTTCAGCCCTTCGGCTTTCGGTCGCCGATCCAGTAGCGGGGACCCGGCCCGCTGCACGCGGCACGGTCAGCCGGATTGGCGAACTGGCAGCGGTCCAGCGAAAGGCAGCCGCAGCCGATGCATTCGGTGAGGCCAGCCTTGAGCCGCTGCAGCTCGGCGATGCGTTCCTCGATGCGCGAAGTCCAAGCGCTCGAGAGGCGCGCCCAGTCTTTGCCGGTCGGCGTGCGTTGCGCATGCAGCTTGGCGAGCTCGGCGCCGATCTCGTCCAGGGATAGCCCGATGCGCTGCGCGAAGACGATGAACGCGATGCGCCGCAGGGCCGCGCGCGGGAAGCGCCGGTGGCCCGCGCCCGAGCGCTCGGACCTGATGAGGCCGCGCTCCTCATAGAAGCGCAGTGCCGACGCCGCGACGCCGCTCCGGCGCGAAATCTCCTGAATCGTGAGCAGGTTGTCCATGCCGACAGCCTACTGCATTTTCCGCTTGACTTCAAGTTCACTTTAACTTGTAGAGTAACGGCATGAACGATCTCAGAGTTGCCGTTACCGGCGGTACTTCCGGCCTGGGCCTCGCGCTCGTACGCGAGTTTCGTCAGCGCGGCGCCCGCGTCGCCTTCGTCGCGCGCACCCGCGAGCGCGTCGAGCAGATCAAACGCGATCACCCGGGAATCCATGGCATCGTCGGCGACGTCGCGCGCAAGGAAGACATTCACCCCATCGCCATCCAGATCACCGCCGCCCTCGGCGGCCTCGACGTGCTGGTGAACAACGCTTCGAGCCTCGGCCCGACGCCGCTCGCGTTGCTCGCCGACACCGAGTGCGAAGACTTCGCGCTCGCGCTCGAAACCAATGTCCTCGGGCCATTCCGCCTCACCAAGGCGCTGCTCGGCGCACTGACGGCCTCCGCGCGCGAAGGCCGCGCCGCAGTGGTGCTCAACATATCGAGCGACGCGGCGATCAATGCTTATGCGCAGTGGGGTGCCTACGGCGCGTCGAAAGCCGCGCTGCGGCACATGAGCGCAATCTGGGGCGAGGAGCTTGCCGCCGAAGGCGTGCGCGTTCTGTCGCTCGATCCCGGCGACATGGACACTCCGCTGCACGCGCTCGCCGTTCCTGACGCCGATCCGGCGACGCTCCAACGCCCTGAAACGGCCGCGCGCGAGCTCGCCGACGCCATTTCGACCGCCGCGATGAAGGAGCACGCATGATCGCCGCGACTCTTCCGGTGCAGCGGCCTCCGGATGCACGCCTGCTCGTGATCGACGAGCACGGCGCGATCGCGCACGCCGCGCGCTCGAGGCTCGCGGATTTTCTGCAGCCGGGCGATCTCATGATCGCGAATGATGCGGCCACCCTGCCCGCGAGCCTACATGGCGTCCATCTGCCGAGCGGCGCGCCGATCGAGCTGCGGCTTGCCGGCCGTTCCTCTTTCGCGCGCGACGATCTCCGCTTCTCCGCGGTGATGTTCGGCGGTGGCGATTGGCGTACGCGCACCGAAGACCGCCCTCCGCCTCCGCCCCTCGCACTCGGCGATCGTATTGTGCTTGGGTCCCTCGTCGCGACGGTCGAAGGTGCCCTCGGGCACGAGCGACTCATCGCGCTGAGATTCGAAGGCGAAGCGGATAGCGTGTGGGCCGGCATTGCTCGGCACGGCCGCCCGATTCAGTATGCGTATCTCCACCGGGCACTTGCGTTGTGGGACGTGTGGACGCCGATCGCCGCCCTGCCCGTCGCGTTCGAGCCACCTTCAGCGGGCTTCGCTCTCGACTGGCGAATCCTCGGCGCACTGCGTAGCCGCGGCGTGGAGTTCGCGACCATCACCCTGGCGGCAGGCATCTCGTCGACCGGCAATCTCGAGCTGGATGCGCGCCTTCCCTTCGACGAGCCTTATCGCGTCCCGGCGATCACCGCTTCGGCCATTCATCGGAAGAAAGCGGGAGGCGGCCGCGTTGTCGCCGTAGGAACGACAGTCGTCCGCGCATTGGAGCATTCCGCAGGCCGTAGTGGAGAAGGCGTGGCCGACCAGCGCATCGGCCCGGACACGTGTCTGCGCGTCGTCGATGCCATCCTTTCCGGGACACACGAGCCGCAGGAAAGCCACCATCAGCTGCTGCGCGCATTTCAAAGCGACGACGTGCTGGCTCGCGCTCACGAGGCGCTGGAAGCTTCGAGCTACCGCACGCACGAGTTCGGTGATTCAGTTCTGATCTTCACGCACAGCGCGTCGAGACAGGGACTGTAACGAGACCCCAACGGAGCATGCGATTCCCTTCGCGTGCTCGCCGAGCTCTTCATTTAACGTCAGCTCTTTCGCTCGGCCAGCGGAGTGCGTTAGATCGCGGATAGAGTCATCGACGCGCTGAACGCGGCCGGCCTTCCGCACGAGCCATCGGCTTCATTCCGTCGCGGAAACAAAAGAAACAAAACTCTGCCTTCGCCGAAATCGGCCCGCTGCACTCGTCCAATAGAGTGGATCCCGTGGGCGGAACACCCGCCAAACGACCATCGACTGAGGAGACGACATGCAACTGCAATCCATCGAACGTGAAGCTAACATCGACCGCTACGCCAAAGCGGTGGCGACGTCCAAGCGCATTCGCTGGGACATCGACCGCGACGTCATCCGCGGGCGGTCCTTCGATTTCAGCAAGAAATTTCTTCCTGACGGGCTTTCGAAGATCGATCGCCTCGACTTCCTGACCGCGGGCGAGCGCCGCCTGCTCAGCCAGATTCAGGGACGCACCTACGCCAACATGTTCGGGTTGGTCGAGCGTTTCATCGCGGCGAAAGTGCTCGAGATGACCGCGGACCATCGGCTGGGCAATCAGAACGCGCTGGAAGCTCTGGTGCGTTTTAGCGACGAGGAGCTCAAGCACCAGGAGCTGTTTCGGCGCATCGAGCGGATGTCCGGCGCCAACATGCCCGAAGGCTATACGTTCCTGCCGGAGCCGAATGCCGTCGCGTCGGCGGTGCTCTCCAAGTCTACCTGGGCCGTGCTGGCGCTCACATGCCATATCGAGCTATTCGTACTCGCGCACTATCGCGAAAGCATCGGCGAAGATGATGACGTGTCCGAGCTGTGGCGAGATGTCTTCCTCTATCACTGGCGCGAGGAATCGCAGCACGCGATAATCGACGAGCTGGAATGGCAGCGCGTCAACGCGAAGCTTTCGCCCGAAGAGCGAAACCTGGCGGTGAGCGACCTGATCGAGCTGGTGGGCGCCGTCGACGGCATCGTGCAGATGCAGGCGCGCGCGGACGCGGAGTATTTCCTGAAGGTTTGCGGACGCTCGCTGTCGCATGACGAAGCGGAGCGCGTGCGCGCCGGCGTGCTCGGCGCATACAGGTGGCAATACATCGTCTCTGGCGTGCAGGAGCCTCGCTTCAGCAAGATTCTCGGCGGCATGATCACCGAGAAGCAGGCCGATCGCATCGGCACTGCGCTGGCTCCGATCCTCAACTGATCAGCGATCGCTAACGAACTAGCGGAGACGACTAATGAGAACCCTTCAAGGAACAATGGACCGGATTGTCAAGCCATCGACGATCATCGCCCTCCACGCGAGCGGCGGCTCGGGCTCGCAGTGGAAGGCGCTCGGCGAACGCGCTAAGCATGATTTCCACGTCGTGGCCCCATATCTTTACGGACACGGAATCGCACCTGCATGGGCTGGCGCGCCGGCGAACATCGTCGCGGCCGATGCAGAGCGAGTCGCGCGCTACGCTGCCGAGGCTATCGGCGCCGTTCACCTTGTTGGACATTCGTACGGCGGAGCCATCGCGTTGCGCGTCGCGCTCGATCATCCCGAGCGCGTCGCGAGCGTCGCCGTCTACGAGCCGGTCCCGCTGCGCATACTGTTCGACTATAACCGGAAGCATCGAGCCGCGTCGGAAGTAGCCGAGGTCGCCGACAACATTCGACGCGCGCTCATCGGCGGCAATGCCTGGCGCGCGGCGGAGCGCTTCGTCGAGTACTGGGCGGGCGCGACGCAGTGGTCGCGCCTCGCGCTTGAGAAGCAGGCCGCGATGGCGAAGCGGATGCCGGTGATCCTTTCACACTTCGTGTCGCTCAGACAAGATGCCATCCGGCTTCGCGACTACGCGAGCGTCACGGCGCCGGTTTTGTATCTCTCCGGCCGCGACACGCGCGCGTCAGCACGCCGCATGGCGGAGCTGCTGAGTGCCACGCTACCCGACATTGAGCACGAGATCCTGAGGGGCATGGCCCATCTCGGGCCGATCACGCATGCGGGAGACGTCGCGCAAAGAATCGCGCGCTTCGTCTACGGGCACGCGGAAGGATGGCCGCTGCAGGAGCGCAAGGCTGCGTAGGCGCCACCCGAGCCCTCGGCATCCTAATGAAGCGTCAACTTCTGCATCCTCCAGTTGAGCAGCTCCGCGACGTAGAGCTCCCGCTCGCTCGGGCAAGCGATCTCATGCACCCAGCCGAACTGCTTGGCCTGCCTGCCCGATTCGCCGAGCACGCCGAGGACCTTGCCTTCGAGCGTGAGCTTGTAGATCCGCCCAGGAAATGCATCGGCGCTGAACAGCACTTGGTTCGGGCCCGGCGTAATGCATAGCGCCCATGGTGCACCGGCGGAGAACGTGCCCGATTTCGCATCCGGATCGGGCCGATTGCCGATCGCGGGCCGCGCGTTGCGGTCGAACGGAACGTCGATGGTGATCACGCGCAACAGCTTCCCTTCGCCGTCGAAGACCTGAATGCGCCGATTGAAGCGGTCCGCGACATAGATGCTGCCCTGCGCGTCGGCTGCTATGCTGTGCGGCGTGTTGAAATAGCCGGGCTGGTCGCCGCGGTCGCCCCAGGACTTGAGCCAGTTGCCATTGCGATCGATCTTCGCGACGCGCGAATTGATGTAGCCGTCGCTGATGTAGATGTTGCCGGCAGGATCCCAAGTCACGTCCGTCGGCTGGCGAAACCGGCCGTCCTCGGCTGGCAGCGGAGGCTTAGGATGCTTTAGAGGTCCAGTCTCCTCATCGGAGGCTTCCTGCTTGCGCCCGAAGACCATCACGACGCGCCCTTCCTGGTTGAACTTGATCACCATGTCCGAGCCCTTGTCGACGGCCCAGACGTTGTCGTCCTTGTCCACTCGCACGTAGTGCGCGAACGACCATGCGTAAAGGTTCTTGCCGATCTCTCGAATGAACTGCCCGTCCGGATCGAACTCCAGGAGTTGCGCGGCGGAGGCTGCGTATGCCGGCCCTGACGTGTTGCCGCGCGAGAAAACGAAGACGTGCTTCTTCGAGTTCACCGCCACGCCCGTGACCTCGCCAAGGTAGAGGTCCTTCGGCATCTTCAGGAAATCAATGTCGGCGTCGTAAGCGATCACCGGCACTTGCTGCGCGAACGCCGTCGAGCAGAACAGCGCAAGAACACCCGCGAGCCAAAGTTTCATGACTCCTCCTAAATTAGTTACGAACTGACGTCGGCGAACCCGAAAAGCTTGCGCGGGGTGTCCCATAGGAGTTTGCGCCGATCGGAAGTATTCGGAAAGAGCGTGAGCAATAGATTAAGCAGCACGCCATAATCGACGCGCTCCGGCGCGCGCAGGTAGGGCCAGTCCGAAGCCCAGAGGCAGCGCTCGAGCGTGAATCCGTCGACCAGCGCCTCGACGAAGGGCCGCGCATCCTTGTATGGCGAGGGCTCGCGTGCAAACTTTACAAACCCCGACAGCTTGACGAAGGTACGACGGGTGGCACCAAGCTCGAGTACGGCGCGAAACCCTGGCTGCGCGAGGCCCGCATCCACGGTCGGCAGCCCGCAATGGTCGATGAGGATGCGCACGGAGCTATGAGCAAACAGCGACATAATCTGCACCAGCTGATCGTCCTTGACCTGGATGTCGACGAACATGCCAAGCGCGGCAAGCTTCTCGAGCAGTGGCTTGGCATCTCGGTAGTAGGCGACGCCGTAGAAGGTGACGTTCCACGCCACGCCGATGATGCCGGCTGCTTTGAGCTTTTGCAGTTGGTCCGTGCCGACATCGTTTGGGACGACCGCGATGCCCTTGTAGCGATCAGGAGCGCGCGCGATGGTGTCGAGCATGCACGAATTGTCGAGGCCGTAGCCTGAGTTCGGTCCGACGAGCAGTGCATGACGCGTGCCGTAGGCCTCCATGACCTGCGCGAGCTGCGCTGGCGTGCCCAGCTCCTGACCCATCGGGCGGTAATGCGTATTCGCGCCGTAGGGAAAGCGCACGGGGTCGAGCACGTGCACGTGGCAGTCGATCTTCGGCTCTTCGAAGACGCGGACGTCCACGCGTAAGTTGCGTCTAGAAAGTCGCGGCGATGGCCTGCTTCAGCGCCGGCGTAATTTCCGGCATGACGCCGAACCACGCGTTGAACGCCGGACGCGCCTGGTTGAGCAGGAGGCCGAGGCCGTTGACCGTGATGTTGCCACGCTTGCGCGCCGCCGCGAGCAGTGGTGTTTCGGGCGGCACGTAGATGAGATCGCCGACCAGCGCGCTCTTCGGCAACCGATCGAGCGAGATCTCGAGCGGCGGTTTGCCGGCCGACCCGAGGCTCGTCGCATTGGCGAGCATCGCGATGCCGTCGAGCGCCTCTTCGCGCTCGTCCCACGGCAGAACGTTCACAACCGAACCCACCGCGTCGGCGATCTCCTTCGCCTTGTCCAGCGTACGATTGGTGAGCCGGATCTCTTTCGCTCCCTGCGCGGCGAGGCTCGCCACAACGGCGCGCGAAGCACCGCCCGCGCCCAGAACCAGAATGGGACCGCTGTCGGGACGCCACTTGGAATCGACATCGCGCAGGCTCTGAATGAATCCGTTGCCGTCGTTGTTGAATCCGGTGAGCGTTCCGTCCTTTTCCACGACGACGGTGTTGACGGCTCCGATCGTGCGCGCGAGTTGGTCGACCCGGTCGAGCAGTGGGAAGACCGCCTGCTTGTGCGGCGTCGTCACGTTGCAGCCGCGCAGCCCCAGCACGGCGATGCCGCGCACCGCCGCCTCGAGCTTCTCCGGCGGCACGCCGAAGAGCACGTAGCGCCCGGGAATGCCGTGGTGCGCGAGCCAGTGATTGTGGATGACGGGGGAGCGCGAATGCACCACCGGCCAGCCAAGGAGGCCCGCGATGCCGAAAGCCTGCTGCTCTGCCATCGACGCGTCTTTGCCGTTGAAAATTATTTTGCCGACGCTGGCTGCAACACGTCGGTCACCTGCTGCTTGCCGTTGACGACCTTGGTCATGAAGCTCTCGCGATCGAGGTCGCCATTCTGGTCGAAGCTCACGTCCATCAGGATGCCCGGATACTGCTTCGCCGAGAGCGAGATCCCGTGCATCGCGTTGGCGAAGGCCTTGGGATCGACCTTGCCCACCTTCTCGGTGACCGCCTTGACGACGTACATCGCGGTGTAGCCCTTGATGCCGTTGTGGTCCGGCTTGTAGCCGTATTCCTTCTGGAATTTCTCGGCGAAGGCCTTTACGCCGGGAATCGGCGCGTCCGCGGTGAGACCGACGTGCGCGACCGCGCCGTTGGCGGCGTCGCCCGCCAGTTCGATCACTTTCTGGCTGGTGAGCACCGTCTCGCCGACGACGGGCTTGTCGTAGCCCTGCTTCTTCAGCTCGCGCAGGCAACGAGCCGCCTCCTCCTCGTTCGTGTACACGAAGAGAACGTCGGCGCTCGCTTGCTTCGCCTTGAGCACGGGGCTGGAGAAATCGACCTGACCGGGATCGGTCGAGATGTCGGCGACGACCCTGATTCCCTGCGCCTCGGCCGCCTTGAGAAAGACGTCGCGCCCACCCTTGCCAAAGTCGTTGTTTGTATAGATCACGGCAACGGTCTTCGCCTTCACGTTGTCCTTGAGATAACGCGCAACCTTCGGTATCGCACTGGCCTGCGTGAAGGAAGTCCGGAAGATGTATTGGTTCCCCTGTTGCGTGATCGTTGCCGCTTCGCCGCCGGTGAAGTTCGGGATCTCCGCACGTTTCGTCTCCGCCATGCTGACCAGGATCGATCCGGAGAAGACCGGGCCCATCACGACGTAGGCGCCGTCATCGATCGCCCTCACCGCGAGCGCCTTCGCGACCTGCGGCTGCGACTGCGTGTCGTTGGCGTCGTATTCGATCTTGCGGCCGAGGATGCCCCCGGAGGCGTTGATTTCCTTCACCGCGAGCTTGACGCCGTCGTTGAAGTTGGTGCCCGAGGTCGTGCCGGTGCCGGACAGCTCCATTAGTCCTGCGATCTTGATGGGACCGGTCTGCGCCAGCAGCGGCTGCGCGAGCGCAAGACCAAGCACTAGAGCGAAAAATCGAGCAATGGGGTGCATAGGGAACAAATCCTCCGTTATGTTATCCGCCGGCGGCGGGAACGCCGGCGTCAGACGACATTTTCGCGCCGAAGCTCATTTCGTGCTACCGCTTTTGGGTGCGGCTCCCTGCGCAGCTGCTCAAAGCGGCTCCATGCCATGGCGATGCTTCGCGGCATCGGCCTCGCGTGAGGCGAGAAAGGACAGCAGCGCCTCCGCACGCCGCGGCCGGGGCGACGCGGTGCAAACCGCCGCGGTGAACGCGGTGATGAGCTGAATCTCGGGCGGCAGCGCGCCAATCAGGTCGATGCCGGCGAGATGCACCAGCTCGCTCAACTGCTGGAATCCCAGCTCGACCTCGCCGCGTGCGATCAGCGAGCCGACTGGAACTCCGGGCGGAGCCTGCACGAGGCGCGGCGCGATCGCCTCCGCGATGCCCCAGCGCTCGAACAGGCGCGCGAGATAAACGCCGCTCGGCCCGGTCGAGTAGCCGATGCTTCGCGCCGCGAGCACCGCTTGCCTGACGGCTGATTCGTTGCTTATATCGGGGCGCGGCGCGCCCGCTTTCACAGCGACGGCGACGCCCGAGCGAGCAAGGTTGATTCGGCTGTCGGCGTCGACTCGGCCGGAAGATGTCAGCTTGTCAATCGCGTCAGTTGCAAGCACGACAAAATCGAAGGCTTCGCCCGCCTGGACGCGGCGGGCCGCATCGACCCCGCCGACCGATTCGACGGTCACGCGCTGCCCCGATTGCCGCCCGTAAGCGTCTCCAAGCTCGAGCAGGACGTTGCGCGTCGCAATGGACGAGATGCCGGCGATCGGATCGATGGTCTGCGCGCTGGCCATCTCTCAGCTAGTCTCAGTCGAGGTACTTCAGTCCCGCCTTCGCGAGGGGCTCGCGCATCTTGTACATATCGAGGCCCAGCACCCCTGAGGCGAGCTTTGAGCGTTTCTCCTCTTCGCTCGCTTCGCGCGCGGCCGCCGCGTCCAGCGTTTTCTGCGCGCTCGCTGCCGGGACGACGACGACGCCGTCATCGTCCGCCACGATGATGTCGCCGGGATTGACCGGCGTGCCGGCACACACGACCGGAACGTTGACAGAGCCGAGCGTGGCTTTCACGGTCCCTTGCGCGCTGATCGCCTTGCTCCACACCGGGAACTGCATCGCGGTGAGATCCTTCACGTCGCGCACGCCGGCATCGACGACGAGTCCGATGGCGCCGCGCGCGCGGAAGCTCGTGGCGAGCAGCTCGCCGAAGTAACCGTCGGTGCACTCGGCGGTGACCGCGGCGACGACGATGTCGCCCGGCCGGATCTCCTCGGCGGCGACATGCAGCATCCAGTTGTCGTGCGGATGCATGAGCACGGTGAGCGCGCTGCCGCAGATGCGCGCTCCCGGATAGATAGGGCGCAGGTACGGTTGCATCAGGCCCGTGCGGCCCATCGCCTCGTGGATGGTCGCCACACCGAAGCGCGACAGCTTCTCCACCGCGGCCGGGTCGGCGCGAACGATATTGCGCTTGACGATCCCCAGGTTGTACATGCTCATCGCGTTGCCTCCGTCATTTGCCCTCATCGACCCTTTGCCGCGATGGCCCTGTCGAGCCGTCGATAGACGCGGCGCACGTTGCCTTCGTAGATCTTGTGCCGAGCTTCCGGCTCGATCGATGCCGCCTCGATGTAGCGCTTCGTGTCGTCGTAGTGGTGACCGGTGGTCGGATCGATGCCGCGCACCGCGCCGATCATCTCGCTCGCGAACAGGATGTTATCAACCGGGATCACGCGCGCGAGCAGATCGATCCCCGGCTGGTGATAGACGCAGGTGTCGAAGAAGATGTTGTTCAGCAGATGATCTTGCAGCAGAGGCTTTTTCATTTCCTGCGCGAGGCCGCGGAAGCGCCCCCAGTGGTACGGCACGGCACCCCCGCCGTGCGGAATCACGAACTTGAGCGTCGGGAAATCCTTGAACAGATCGCCGGTCAGGCATTGCATGAACGCGGTCGTGTCTGCGTTAAGGTAATGCGCGCCAAGGGTGTGAAAGCACGGGTTGCAGCTGGTGCTCACGTGGATCATCGCTGGGATGTCGTATTCGACCATCTTCTCGTAGATCGGGTACCAGTGCCGGTCGGTGAGCGGCGGCTCCTTCCAATGTCCACCCGAAGGATCGGGGTTGAGGTTGATCGCGACGAAGCCGTATTCCTCGACGCACTTCTTCAGCTCCGGGATGCAGGTCCTCGGGTCCACACCGGGCGATTGCGGCAGCATCGCCGCGCCGATGAAGTGATCGGCGAAAATCCGACTGATGCGGTAAATGAGCTCGTTGCAGATCGCGGCCCACGCGGCGCTCACCTCGAAGTCACCGATGTGGTGCGCCATGAAGCTCGCGCGCGGGCTGAAGATGGTGAGATCCAGGCCGCGCTCGTTCATGACACGAAGCTGATTCGCCTCGATCGATTCGCGCAGCTCGTCGTCGGTGATCTTGAGCTCAGAGGCTTTGGGCATCCGAGCGGGATCCTTGATGCCGGCGATCTGGCGGTTGCGCCATTCCTCCAACGATTTGGGCGCGGTCGTGTAATGACCGTGACAGTCGATGATCATGGCGAAGTCCTCATGAACCTTGGACGGTGCGGCGCAAGACGATCGCGCTCAGCTTTGACTTGCCGGGGGCTTCGCCTGATCCCACACCAGATTCGCGGCGCCCTTCCCAGCTACAGAATACAGCGCACCCGGAGCGTTGCGCGTCCGTTGGAAGTCTTCGAGAGATTGGCCACGCATCGCGGCATAGATGTGCAGGTTCGACACACCCGTCACCGCACCAAGCTTTTCGAGCATGAAGAAGATCGCGCCGTAGTGCATCAGCCCGCGCCAGTCGCGCCGGCGGATCAAGTCGCGTTCTTGTTCTGTGAGCCCTGCTGCCGCGAAGCTCGCTTCGGGATCGCGCAGGAAGGCTTCGCGATGCGACGGCTCGACCATGCGGTGGAGATAGTCGTTGATGCGGAACGACTTCACGCTGCGCTCGAGCGTGAACGGATAGGTGCCTTCGAGCCGCTCGACGCCGGCGAGCTCGTGCGCTACATGGCGCCGCTGTTGCTCCGCGACGGCCGGGTCGGGGGCGTCCTCCACTCCCTCGTAGATCGCCGTCGCTATGCCGGTCATCGACGGGAGATAGTAGCTGCGGTATTTGCACTGCACGTTCGCCGGCAATGCTCCGCGCATCGTGAGCCACATGACGACTTCCGAGCCCTCGAAGCCGCCCAGCTCGGCATATTCGGCAATGGTCATTCCGGCGAGCCGCTCCGGATCACGCTCGAAGAGATCGAGAAAGCGGCTGTCCCATTGCGGGTTGTTGAAGCCGGCGCGCTCGCCGTGTACCTGGTGCGATAGACCGCCGGTGGCGACGATCGCGACGTCGAGATCTTCGGGGTAGCTTTCGATCGCGCGCCGCAGCGCCTGTCCGAGCTTGTAGAAGCGGCGCGCGCTCGGGATCGGGAACTGGAGCACGCCCATCTGCAGCGGCACGAGTCTCGCGGGCCATTCGGGCTCGTGCGCGCAGAGAACTGACAACGGCGAGAAGCACCCGTGGTCGAGCGCGCGGTGCTGGAAGAAGGACATGTCGAACTCGTCCGCCATCAGCGATTGCCCGATGTGCGCGGCGAGCTGCGGGTGACCCTTGATCGGAGGCAGATCGCGAGCGCCGGCGCCTTCGTCGGCAACGTGCCACTCGGGACCCACGCCGAGCGTAAACGCCGAGTAGTGATCGAAGAAGAACGAGGTTACGTGATCGTTGTAGATCAGCAGCAGAACGTCCGGGCGCTTCTCCCCGAGCCAAGCGGCGAGCGGCGCGAAGTTCTCGAAGATCGGCGCCCACACCGGGTCGTCGCGCTTGTTCCGGTCGTAGGCGAAGCCGATGGTCGGCGAGTGCGAGGCGGCGATACCGCCGATGATGCGGGCCATGCAAAGGTCCTCCTTGGAGCTCGGCCGATGATAGTGTGCCCCAAGCGCGCGCAGCGCGCAGTGCTTTCGCGCGTAATTTTCTCCGACCGCTTGCCTATCGCGCGGTCGGACGACGAGGAACCTCCAGATCCAAGGGCGTCGCGGTTGAGCCGCCTCGTTTAGCTTGTCGTCGATCCTGCCGCTCGCAGGATCAGATCGGAAATTTCCTTCGGGTGTGAGATGAGCGACAAGTGGCTCGCATTCACTTCGATCGTGGTTGCACCCATTCGCTTGGCCATGTATCGCTGAAGATCGGGATTGATCGTCCGATCCTGGGTCGATACCGCATAGAAGCTTGGCTTCGAGCGCCAGGCGGCGTGTTGCGTTTTGCCCGTCAGGAGCGCTTTGTGGAAGGGTTGCTGGACTGCGTAGAGCACCTTTGCGCGGGCGGGAGGCAGGTCACCGGCAAAATCGCGCAGGAAAGCTGCCTCGGTGAGCCGTCCTTCGTCGCCGTCGAATACGATACCCGCCGACGCGGGTGGAGTGGGAAAGCCTTTCGCGAGCTCTGTGTAATCCTCTCCGGCGTCCGGCGCACGTGCCGCGACGTAGACGACCGCGGAAACGTTGGGATCAATGCCGGCCTCGGTCACGATCATGCCGGAGAACGAGTGTCCGACCAGCACGGTGGGTCCGTCCTGTCTGGCCAGTACTCGCCGGGCTTCGGCCACGGCTTCGTCCAGCGTCGTCAACGGATTCTGTACGGACGTGACGTTGAACCCGGCTTCCTGCAGCCGCGGGATCACTTCGGTCCAGCACGACCCGTCCGCGAACAAGCCGTGAACGAGAACAATGTTTCTGGCCGCGGGAGCGCCTGCCGCACGCACCCGGTGTGGAATGAGCATGGCTGCCGCCCCTGCCGCCAGAATCAGGCCGAAAGTGCGACGATCCATTGTCTTCGATCGCACGACTCGCTGGCTGCTGCTCCGGTCGCCGTGAGTCATCTGTGTTCTGTCTTGGGTCACGCTCGTGCTCATGATGTGCTCTCCTTGGTGCTATGGGCGGCTGCGGGCATCACGAGAGCCGTCGGACAATCAACGCAGCTCCGTCTTGATCTCGATGCCGCGTTTTAAAGTGAGCGTGACCGGCGTTCGCTCGGCGATGTCGGCCAGGCGCGCTCTCTGCTCCTCGTTCAGATCGCCATCCAGCATCAACGTTCGGTCGATCCTTTCGTGATCGCCATCCTTAGTCATGCGACACTCGACCTCAACGGCAGACAGCGTCCACTGCTTGCGCCCCGCGTACATGCGCAAGGTGATCGCGGTGCAGGCGGCCAGGCCTGAAAGAACAAGCTCGTGAGGTCGCGGGCCGGTGTCGGCGCCGCCTGCGGCGAGCGGCTCGTCGGAAGTCAATTGATGACCGCCCGCGGTGAGCGCGACTCTGTAGTTCTCGACGCCGATGCTGGCATGTACATGTGCGACCATGAGCTTGCTTTCGGTTATGTCTAGAGGAGCTGCTCAGGAATGAACGGTGCGAGGAGCATGTTGCGGAATTGCATGATTGGAGTGACATCGGGCTCCGACAAGAGCACTGCCTCGGGTTGCTCGCCCATCACCAGCCACTCCAGACTCTGCCCATCGGGTGCAAATCGCACCTGGTACGAGCTGTGGAGAAGACTGACATCGATCGCGCGGGCCACTTCGCGCGCGAGCTCCGGACACTGCGCGACGATTCCCAGCTCGGTATTCGTGCTTTCGGAACGCGGGTCGAGATTCATCGATCCGATATAGACCATGGACTGATCGAGAACCGCCGCCTTCGCGTGCAGACGACCCGTCGACTTGCTCCGGAACATAGTCGGCTCATCCCGTTCGGCGCCCGCGGAACTCAGCTCGTAGAGCTCGACTCCGGTCCGAAGCAGCGGCACACGATACTTGGAATAGCCGAGCTGCACGACCGGAACGTCGTTCGACGCGAACGAATTGGTCAATATCACGACCTTTACGCCCCGTTGTCTCAGATCGGCGAACGTATCCACGCCGGCGGCCCCGGGAATGAAGTATGGCGACGAGATGACGACCTCCCGCGTCGACTTGGCGACTCTGTCCATGATGTTCATCTGTACGCTCATGGCGCTCGCCTCTTCGACCGATGTCGCCATAACTTTTGCAGGCCGATCGGCGAATGCCCTCGCGGTGCCCCAGACCAGCTCGAGATGCCCGGAATCCAGATCAGTGCCGAGGAGTCGATGCCCCATCATGTCGGTCTGCGGAACCCTCACCGACATCATCTGATCCCCATCGTCGACGAGGTGATTGAAGCTCCGTCTTGCTTCATCGACGTCAGTGGGCTCGCCCAGGATCGTTCTGACCGGATAGGCCTCGTGACTGTTCCAGTAGGTATCGAAGATCGACGCAAGCTGCGGCACGACCTCACCGATCACCAGAACATCCATGTCCACGAAGTTACTGGTCTTGCTGCGGGCGAAGTATTCGTCGGCGATGTTCCTTCCGCCCATCACGGCGATCGCGCCATCCGCGATGAACAGCTTGTTATGCATCCGGTGGTTTAGCCGCTTGAAGTCCCCGAGGGACGCGGCGTATCGGCTCGCAACGCTCTCCCGCGCGCAGCAAAATGGATTGAAGAGCCGCACCTCGACGTTGGGAAATGCCGCAAGCCCGCGAAACATCGGGTCTCCGCCGACGGTGTTGAGGTCGTCGACCAGCAAGCGCACGCGCACGCCGCGCATCGCCGCATCGCGCAGGCTTCGCATCAGCAGGCGTCCGCTGCGATCGTTCTGTATCAGGTAGTACTGCACGTCGAGCGAGTAACGAGCTCTGCGCACCAGCTCGATTCGTGCATCGAGCGCGTAGAAAGCGCCCGCCATGAGCCGAAAGCCGCTCGCGGACTGCCCGCCGGCGGAGTCCTGCGCGATGCGGGCCAGCGGGCTATCGGACGAAAGCGACAGCGCGTGCGACTGTGGCTCGTCCGGACGCGGCGGCAGCGCACCGCATGCTGCCAATAATGCGGATGCCAAAAGCGCAAGAACCGTGCTAAGCCAGATTCGAGTTTTCAAGCCCGCGCCGCAAGCGAATTGTCGGAAATGCTAGTGGATTTAGCGATCGATAACCATGGCGGCGAGATCGCTACGGTCAACCCGTTCACCGACACTCATGGGGAAGCCATTAAACGTATAGATCCAAAGGACCTGCGGTGATGGTCGTCTGTCCGACCTCGATCAGGTATCCATCGGGGTCGCGTATGTAGCACCGCAACTCCGTCGCATGAACTTTCGGCTCGGTGATGAACTTTGCGCCGCGCGAGGACCAAAGCGCGTAGCAGTGCTTGATATCAGCGACGCGAAGGTTCAGAAAGATGCTTAGAAGGCCCTTGTCGCGGGGCGGCGAAGCGATGACCTCGGGCTTATCGTCCGTCGGGCCGCCGCCGCCGTTAATCGTCAGCCAAACGTTCGCGAGTCGCAGCAATGTCGGTGCGCCCTCGCGCAACACCGTGGCGCCGAGCACGTCGCGATAGAAAGCAACCGAGCGCTGTATGTCTGCAACGATGAGGGTATTCGCTACAACAAAGCTCGGCTTGGCACTCTCGTGATGCATGTATTGCCTCCGTTCGATTCCTTATCGCGATCCGGCTGCCGCCGCAGTAACCGCCGAAAGCGCGCCAGTCAGAGCTTTGACCGACGTCTCAACCTCCGGTCCCAGTCCGTGCCGCCGCACGAGCCATGCAGGATCGTTATACGAGAACCAGGTGCTGCCTGCGTCGTCCTGCCAAACAAGGACCTTCAACGGCAAATCGATGCCAATCGTTTGCACCGATTGCATGAGAGGCGTTCCACCCTTCGCATTGCCAAATATCAGAACGTCGGTTGGCCGCAAGGACAGTCCAGCTGCCGCCGCTCCGGCCGCGTGGTCGATGTGCGCAAACACGGTCAAGCCCCTCGCCTTCACTTGGGCCGCAAGGCGCTCCATCGATTCTTGGGGACCGTAGTTGCTTCGGATCGTAATCAGTCCCTCTGCAGCCATGGTACGCGCTGCCTTCCTAGGGTTGGATTGAACGACGACGTCAACTCACAACGGCTTTTTCGAAACTGCATGGGGCGATCCCGCCGACGCCAAGTTCGGCGAGCCCGGCGCCTGCCACAGTGAAGAGTTCGATGACAATGCCTGATAGTCACGTTCGGACAGGCCATTGGGGTTGGTTTGCCGGAAAGTGGACGGCGTTTTGTCGGTAACGGCTCCAGGGTGCCACACGGCCCCTTCAGACGACAGCTCCTGGTATTCGCGCTCCGACAGCCCATTCGGATGCGTCTTCCGGAAGGCCGGCGGCGGATTGATGACGACGGGCTTGTTTTCGTCGAAGTAGGCATAGATATCGTCGCTGAATCGACCGATGCTGCTGTCGTCGGCAAGCGCGATACCTGTGCCGCCGGCGAAGAGGACGATCATCATGATGCTTCTGGTGAGGGAGTAATTGAGGTTCATGGCGAATCCTTTACATGAGGAAAGAACGGATTAGTGTTGCTGGCGGCGTGCGAACGACAACGCGTAAACGCTCGTTCGCAACGCGGGAAACGGATCGTCGGACAGTTCGATCCCGTCGGTCAGGTTGGTCGGGAAAAACACAAGGGTCTTTTGCGCGGTGTCGCTGTCGGCAACCACGGAAGCGATGCTGATCGTGCCGAGCTCGATCGTCTTGCGATCCTCGGGCCAAACCAGCGAGGGATCGTTCGTGGGATCCCCGGCATTGGCGAGCTGGATAATCACCCGATAGTTGACGGGGCCGCTCGCCAGACGTGTCTTCAGCTCGTCAGCAAGAAAGTTGGGCGACTTGGCTTTGGCGTCTGCGTCGCTGAGGGTTTGCACCCCAGCAGCGGGAAGAATCTTGTAGCGACCCGCCTGCTTCACGCCATCCTTGTTTACGAAGATGAACGCGTCGTTGGAAAAGAAGGCCGTCGCGCCGTAACTTGCCCGTGTCGCTTGGGTCTCCTGCACGAACTTCGCCGCGAGTGGGTGCGAGCCGATGAACGCCTCGATGGGCCATGGGTGAGGCTTGCTTGGATCCGTCGCTACGATAGCTTTTTGAACCGCCAAGAAGTCTTCTGGGGTACCAACGATGAACCCGTTGTGCGAGAGCACGACGATATCGGTCTCGCGACCATTTGGGGGACGAAAGCGAACGGCCATTCCATGCGGGTTGCCGGCAGCGTTGTCGGCGATGAAGGGATCCGGTGACGCGTTCGAGAATCGGACGGTGATGGGAATCGCGCCGCCCTGAAAATGAGCCGCCTTGGAGAGGCTGGCCGCATCCTTGGACGGTGTGAACGTCCCGTCGCATACCACCCCTTTCGCGTGCGCAGCCCGAAAGGCAGGATTGGCTCCGTGCACCTGAATCATGGTCTCGAAGATTTGCTGAGACAGACTCTTGTCGTCCGCTGCCCGGGCAACGCCGGTCGAGAGCGCGGCCGCAACCAGTAATCCGACACCAGCAATCCGTTGCATTGCTATACCTGAAGAGTTCATCGGTTGATCCCCTGGTTGTGATTTCGGTCGAGTCCGTCGCTCGTCAAGTCTCGAGCCCCCAGAAAGCGTGGCGATGTCAGGCCGACAGCGGGTTTGTAGCAAGTGACACAAGCGGATCGGCGAGCGACATACTGTGGTCCGCGGCGCGGCAGACACTGATTTGAAGCCTGTTCTGGAGGAGAGCGCGATGACCTCGCACATCAAGACGCTTGCCGCGGTCTTCGCGTGCACCGCGATCGCTGCGAGCGGCCAAACCGTTGCCCCGCGCGATACCGAGACATTCATCGTCGCGCAGGCGTCTACCCCGCGTCCGCCAGCAGAAGACCCATCGATACGCCCCTTCAAGATCCAGATACCGCAAGCCGCGCTCGACGACCTCCGCCGACGTATAGCCGCTACGCGATGGCCCGACAAGGAAACGGTCGCCGATGGGTCGCAGGGTGCGCAGCTCGCCAAGCTGCAGGAGCTGGTTCGATACTGGGGCAGCGGCTACGACTGGCGCAAGGTGGAAGCGAGACTGAACAGTCTTCCACAGTTCATCACGACGATCGACGGAGTCGACATTCATTTCATTCGCGTCCGTTCTCGTCACAAGGATGCGCTTCCGGTGATCATCACCCACGGCTGGCCCGGATCGATCATCGAGCAGATCAAGCTCATCGGTCCGCTGACGGATCCAACAGCGCATGGTGGAACCGCCGAGGACGCCTTCGACGTCGTGATCCCGTCGTTGCCGGGCTACGGCTTTTCCGGCAAGCCGACGGTCACCGGCTGGGATCCCGATCACATCGCCCGAGCGTGGGCAGAGCTAATGCGGCGACTCGGCTACACGCGATACGTCGCGCAAGGTGGCGATTGGGGCACCCCGATCTCCAGCGCGATGGCGCGCCAGGGAGCGTTAGGCTTGCTCGGCATCCACATCAACTTACCGGCGACGGTTCCGCCCGAAGTGGCAGCGGGGCTCTCCGGCGCCGCTCCCTTGCCTGCGAACCTCACCGACAAGGAACGCGCGGTCGTCGACGCGCTCATGACTTCCGGCAAGCAGGGGAACCTGGCCTATTTCACGATGCTGACCGCGCGCCCGCAGACGGTAGGGTACGGGGCGACGGACTCACCGGCGGGCCTCGCGGCGTGGGTGCTCGTGCACCCGGGCTTTGCGCAGTGGACTTACGGAGCCGATCCGGAGAAGTCGCCGACCAAAGACGACGTGCTGGACGACATCACGCTGTACTGGCTGACGAACACCGCGACGTCGGCGGGACGCCTCTATTGGGAGAACGGGGCACGAGGCAGCGTCATCGTTGCGGCCGCGCAGAAAACGAACGAGATATCGCTCCCGGTGGCGATCACGGTATTTCCGGACGACGTTTATCGACCACCGGAGTCATGGGCTCGGCGCGCTTATCGCAACCTGATCTACTTCCACGAGGTCGACAAGGGCGGGCATTTCGCGGCGTGGGAGCAGCCCGAGCTCTTCAGTGCGGAGCTTCGGGCGGCGTTCAGGTCGCTGCGTTAGAAGGAAAAGCAGGCGTGCCCAAACTTGCACTCGTCGGAACCATCGAGGTCGCGCCCGCGCGAAAAGATGAACTGGTGGCGTCGCTGAAGGCGCACGGAGCTCGCTGCCTGAAAGATGAACCAGGGACCGTGCAAATGGAAGTGCTGGCGCCGCGCGACGACTCCGCGAAAGTGCTCGTATACGAGGTCTACCGCGACGACGCCGCGTTCGACGTGCATCGAAATGGGCCCTCGCTCGCCCGGTGGCGGGAAGAGACTGCCGGAATGATCGTCAAGTTCTCCGTCACCCGATGCACGCTCGTCGAGTAAGGAACATCCATTGCGAAACTTGATAAGGGAGGTGCAATGAATCGCAAAAGCATGCAGACGATTGGCATTACCATCGCGGTACTCGCCATCTGCGGCGCCACGGTGGTATCCGCGCAGGACAAGTACAGCGTGAAAGTGCCCGGTGGTCTCTCGTTCTCCGAAGCCAGGGGATACGAAAACTGGCAGGCTGTCTCCGCCAGCCTGGATGGTGACCTGCTTGCGGTCATCGTCGCGAATCCCGTGATGATCGACGCGTACCGGGCCGGCATTCCCGGCAACGGCAAGCCATTCCCCGACGGCTCCAAGATGGCGAAGATCCACTACAACCCGAAAAAGCTGGAGACATTTCCCTCTGCAACGGTGCCGGGCACGCTGCACGACGTCGACATCATGGTGAAGGACAGCAAGAGATTCGCGGACAGCGGCGGATGGGGATATGCCGTGTTCGACTATGACGGCGCGTCGAACACGTTCAAGCCCGGAACCACCGCCGACAACCCGCCGCAAGGGAACGACGCCAAGTGCGGGTTCGGGTGCCACACGATAGTGAAGTCAAGAGACTACGTCTTTACGGATTACGGGAAGAGGTGACTCGGTATGCCGAGCGCGCAAACGAGCAGTGAACGCTCAACCGGAGTCGCGAGCGCTGGGACGGTCGACATGAAGCTCGAAGTCGTCGTCATTCCGGTGTCCGACGTCGATCGCGCCAAGGGCTTCTACGCAGGCCTGGGGTGGCGGCTGGATGCCGACCTCGCTCTCGGTTCGGACCGTCGCGTCGTTCAGCTGACACCTCCCGGCTCGGATTGCTCGATCCAATTCGGCAAGGGGCTCACGAAGGCGGCGCCAGGCTCCGCGCAGGGAATGATCCTCGTCGTCTACGACATGGAATCGGCGCGCTCCGAACTGATCGGCAACGGCGTCGACGCGAGCAAGTCGTTTCACATTGGGCCGAACGGACCCGTGCCTGGCCCGGATCCGGAAGGTCGTTCCTACTTCACGCGCGCCGCGTTCAGCGATCCCGATGGCAACACGTGGGTGCTTCAGGAGGTCAAGACGCGGCTTCCGGGACGAGGACTCGGCAATGACGTCGCGACTCTGACGCAGCTCCTGCGCGAAGCGGAAGAGCGCCATGGCGCGTACGAAGCGACCGCGCCGAAGCACCACTGGTCGGACTGGTACGCCGCGTACATCGTCGCGCGCGAGCGCGGCAAGAGCGCCGACGACGCAGTGAAGGATGCCGGCCTCCACATGGAAAGCGCTCGCCGATGAGCGCCAACATTATCAAGTCCGGACGAAAGGAGAACGTCATGACGCGCAAACGCATGCTTGCAATTGGAATTTCTTCGGTATCGCTGGCTGTTCTGGTCGGTACCGCCATGTCCGCGCAGGACAAATACTCGCTGAAGACTTCGAGCGGTATTGCGTTCTCCGACTTCAGAGGATATGAAGGCTGGGAGGTTGTTTCGAGCGCTCGGACCGACGAGGTGCTCAAGGTGATCGTAGGCAACCCGACGATGATCGCCGCTAACAAGGCCGGCGTTCCCGGCAACGGCAAGCCTTTTCCAGACGGCTCCAAGATCGCGAAGCTGCAATGGAAGTTTAAGAAAAGTACGGAAGCACCCTTCGTCGTCGATGTGCCGGATACGTTTTCGCAGGCTTTCGTGATGGAAAGGAACAGCAAGAGATTTCCAAGCACCACGGGCGGATGGGGGTACGCGCTCTTCAATTATGACCCCGCGTCAGACACGTTCATGGCCGATCCGAGCCCCGCCGACTGCGGGAACGCATGCCATCAGGCTGTGAAGGCGAAGGGCTACATCTTTCATCCTTATCAGAAAAGGTGAGTGGCGGAGGCGACAAACAGCGTGAGCGTGAAATCTGACCTCGCCGGACAAACCGTCGTCGTGATCGGCGGCAGCTCCGGCATCGGCCTCGAGACGGCCCGGCTTGCTCGCGAGGAAGGAGCCCGGCTGATTCTCGCAGCGCGAGATGCGGAACGCCTGAACCGCGTCGGCCGAGAGTTTGGCGCTACCGTAGCCGCCTTCGACGCAACCGACTTCGCGCGGCTCAAGAAGTTCTTCGACGAGTTGCCCTCACCGATCGACCACGTGCTGGTGACAGGCCCTGGCCCCTACTATGCGCCACTGGCGGAGCTCGACATCGAAAAGGCGCGCCGCGATGTCGACGCGCATCTCCTGCTGCCGCTGCAGGTCGCTCGGTTCGGCGCAAACAAGGTACGCGCTGGAGGAACGCTGCTCTTCATCGGCGGCACCGGTGGCCGCAGAACGGCGCCGGGGCTCGCACTCATCTCGGCTCTCACGGCCGCGTCTCCCGCGATGATCAAGAATCTCGCGCTCGAAATCGCGCCGGCCCGCGTGAACCTGATCGCGGCGGGATTCGTCGACACGCCGCCGTCGGCGAACATTCTCGGCAATCAGATCGACAAGCGCCGCGAGGAGCTCCGCAGGACCCTGCCGATCGGCCGCGTCGTCGGCCCGGCCGACATCGCTGCGCTGGCCGTACATCTCATGACGAACACAGCAATCACCGGCGCGACCTTCGACATCGACGGCGGACAGCAGCTCGTCGCGGGGTAATGCCGGATGGTGATCATCGTCATGAGACAATTGTTGGCCAATGAATAAACCCTCGGAATCGACGATGCTTGCGGTCCCCGTGACACACCTCGATCACATCCATGGTCCGGAGACAGCCAGGGTAACGCTCGTCGAGTATGGAGACTTCGAATGTCCCAACTGCGGTCAGGCTTACCCCGCGGTGAAGATCTTGCGCAAGCATTTCGGCGAGCGTGTGCGCTTCGTATTCCGGCATTTTCCGCTTCGAGAGGTGCACCCTCACGCGGAACTTGCCGCGGAGGCGGCCGAAGCCGCTGGTGCGCAGGGAAAGTTCTGGCCGATGCATGATTTGTTGTTCGAGAATCAGCTGCATCTGAAGGCAAAGAGCCTCAGAGAGTATGCCGAAGAGGCGAGGCTCGACCTCGAGCGATACGACTACGAGATGAGTGATCACGTCTATCTGCAGCGTGTCCTGGAGCACATCGAAGGCGGAGCCAGGAGCAGTGTCCGATCGACTCCTACGTTCTTTGTGAATGGCGTTATCTGCGACGTATCGTTCGGCCTCGAGCATTTGCAGCAGGCCATAGAGGCCGAGCTTCTGCCTGGACGATGAAGAACGCAACGAGGCCACCATGTCAAAAATCACCTACGACAAAGCAATCACCGCACTCCTCGTGATCGACCCGTACAACGATTTCATTTCCGAAGGCGGGAAGCTATGGAATCGCGTCAAGACCGTTGCGGAAGCGAACGGTTGCGTTCCTAACATGGCACAGGTTCTGAATGCGGCCCGGAAGGCGGGGCTTCGCGTCTTCTATGCGTTGCATCATCGGTACCGTCCCGGCGACTACGACACCTGGAAGTACATCGCGCCAATTCAGAAGTCGGCGCGATCGTCAAAGGTCTTCGAATACGGGACCTGGGGCGGCGAGATTCGCAGCGAGTTCACACCGCAACCGGGCGAAATCGTTGCGCTCGAGCATTGGGGTTCGAGCGGCTTCGCCAACACCGATCTGGACTTGCAGCTCAAAAAGCACGGCATCCATCAACTCATCGTCACGGGACTCATAGCGCACACTTGCGTTGAGGCCACCGTCCGTTTTGCCATGGAGCTGGGTTACGACGTGACCGTGGTAAGAGACGCAACCACGGATTACTCGGACAAGGAGATGCATGCGGCTCTCGAGGTCAATATCCCGAACTACGCGAGCGCCATCGTGACCACGAATGAAATCGTCGACACGCTCGCTTCTCTCTGAATGCTATGAGTCAGGGCGCATCATTCAGCAACCAACGCGAATCCGTTTTTCTCGGAGATCCGTCAAATGTCTGAAGACGTCAACCGCGCTCGCCGGCGCGTGCTCGTCGCGAGGCTACGGTACGAGGGCGTCAACCCTGATTTGCTGGCGAGCGACTTCTCTCAATCGCAGGACCTCGCGCCTGCCGGTCCCTAGGAACCGCCCATGAGATCTCAACTGCTTTTGGCCGCCGCGATGTTCGCAGCCATGGTGGCAACACCGATCGGATCGCTCGCGGAGGATTATACGATGCACGCAATGACCACTCGGCTACCTGTCGAAGGCAAGTTGCCATCATTCTCGGGCGCCACCTCGTGGCTCAACTCGCAAGCGCTGACGCCGGAAGCCTTGCGTGGCAAGGTCGTGCTCGTCGACTTCTGGACCTACACCTGCATCAACTGGCAGCGCACGGAACCGTACGTGCGTGCGTGGGCCGGGAGGTACAAGGATCAGGGCCTCGTCGTGATCGGCGTGCACACGCCGGAGTTTCCGTTCGAGAAGAACGTCGAAAACATCCGCTCAGGGCTCAAGAGGTTCGGGATCGAGTATCCCGTCGCGGTCGACTCCGACTATCGAGTATGGGACGCGTTCGCCAATCGCTATTGGCCCGCCATCTATGTCGCCGACGCCAGCGGCAATATCCGCTATCACCAGTTCGGCGAAGGCGAATACGAGCGAACGGAAGCGGTCATTCGGCAACTGCTGCGCGACGCCGGGTACTCCGGGATGGGCAACGAAGCCATCCAGGTCGACCCGCGCGGTTGGGAAGTTGCGGCGGACTGGGACGATCTACGGTCGCCGGAGGCCTATCTCGGTCGCGACAAGTCTCAGGGTTTCTCGTCCCCTGGCGGCTCACTCGTCGGCAAGAGTCGCACGTATGCCTCCCCGCAATCGCTGCGTCTCAATCAGTGGGCGCTCAGCGGCGACTGGACGGTGACGATGGGCAACGTAGCGCTCGACAAGGCGAACGGACGCATCGTCTACCGCTTTCATGCACGCGACGTGCACCTGGTGATGGGACCCTCGTCTCGCGGATCGTCGGTGCGCTTCCGCGTGCTACTCGATGGACGCCCGCCGGGTAACGCGCACGGCACCGAGGTCGACGAGCAAGGCAACGGCACGGTTACTGAACAGCGGCTCTACCAACTCATCCGGCAGCCGCAGCCCATCACGGATCGAACCTTCGAGATCGAGTTTCTCGATCCGGGTGTCGAGGCTTATGTGTTTACGTTCGGGTGAAGCGGACTTCGGCCCTCCCGAAACCGGACGTTGTTTAGCGCCGCTGGCAAACCGTCCGGTTGAACGAGAGGTTGGGCGGCACGAGGCAGGCGGAGCTAGGGAGATCCCGCTGCCGCGGCGGTAACCGCATTAAGAGCGCCCGTCACAGTCTTGACCGTCGCTTCGACATCGCTCCCCAGTCCGTGCCGCCTCGCGAGCCAAGCCGGATCGTTTGTAGGAGAGCCAGGTAATGCCATCAGCGTCCTGCCAAACCCAAGACCTTCAGCGGCAAATCGATGCCAATCGTTGGCGCCAACTGCGCATGAGCAGTGTTCCTACCCTTGGCATTGCCGAATATCAGAAGGTCGTTCGGACGCAGCGGCACCCCTACCGCCGCCGCGCCTTTCGCATGAGGGATATGCGCAAAGACGGTCATGCCTCTCGCCTTTACCTCGGCTTCTAGCCGGTTCATCGTTTCCTCGGGCCCGAAGTTGCTCTTGATGCTGGTCAGTCCGTCTGCTGCCATAGCGTGCGCTCCTGATAGGCATATCGCTGTGATCAATGCCAGCATTCCGAGGAAGGTGGTAACGCGCCTTGCGTCCGTCATGGTCGCTGCAGTTGAACCGGCGCGCCCGGTTCACCGTCCCTGACCGGAGCAATCACCAGATAACGCCGCGGCGAGGGAACCTCTGGCGCGACGACTTGCCTTATCGGACCTACAGCGCCGACGACTGCTGCGCCGGCCGGATTGGTGGAAAACGTGGCGAGCGCCTGCAACGGCGGTTTGCCCTCCGGGTTGTCGGCGAGCGCGAGCACGTACGCGGTCTTGGGCTCGAGACCGCTCACCGCAGCTTGAAGGACTTGCGTCAGGCCCTGATCGAACAGCGCGACGGTGGTCGAATTGTCCGCGGCGCCGGGTGCAGCCAGCTTGAGCTGAATGGCGTTTGCGGCCACACCGAGCGGTTGCAGATTGCTGAGCCCATCCCCCTGCGGCACCGCATTGGGCACATAGATGACCGCTTGCGCTGCCTGTCCGGTGGCTATCGTCGCCACGACCTGCTGAGTTTCGGTATCAATCGCGCTCACTGCATCGCCGTTCTCGATGCCGACGTACATGCGGGTGCCGTCTCCGGACGGCCAAATCCCATGCGGAAGCGGCCCCGTTGGAATGGTTGCAATCCTCTCGAACGTATCGGTCGAGAAAACCTGCACCTGATTCAAACCACCGATGGTCACATAGGCGAGCTGGCCTTTCTTGGTGACGGCAAAGTTCACATGGTTGGTGAGCGGCCCCGTCTCCATTTCACGCAGCACGTTAAACGGAGGACGCGCGTTGAACACGACAACCTTGCCGATGTCCTTTAACGTGAACCAGACCTGGTCTCCGCGCGGCGCGGCGGCGATGTTGGGGCAGAACGGAGACGGCTGGACGACGCGACCCGCCACGCGTCGGCTCCGCGTCTCGATTACGAGCGTCTCAGGAGTGAAACTGGAGCAGATGTATCCATATCGACCGTCGGGTGAAAAGATCACCATCCCGGGACCGTTGGGCACTGGGATTCGACCGATCTCGCCATAGCGCTTCGCATCGAGGATCGAGATATAGTCCTGCCCACGGACGCTGACCCAGACCTCTCTGCCATCGGGCGTAAAGAATGCCTCGTGCGGTGAGCGCCCAACGTAGGTGATGTGCTTGACCGCGTTGGTCGCCGTGTCGATGAATGTGATGGAATTCGAGCCGATCGACACGGCGACGATTGTGCGATGATCGGGTGAAAAGCCCAGCCCGTGGACGAGCAGCTGCCCGCGATAGAGCGGACTAATATTTCCCGGCTGCGGATCCCCCAGATGAATCGCGCCCAGCAGCGTATTGGTTGCCGGGTCGACGACTGAAATCGTGTTCGAAAACTGTTCACCGAGGTACACCCGGTCGCGATGGCTGATCGGCAAGTCTTTGTCTGAAGCGGCGCCAGGCGCTTGTCCCGCGAAAGCGATGGAAACGCTCGTGAGGACAACAGCGACTGCAGCGAGCAATGAAGATTTGTATTGCACATCAGCCTCCATTTTTACGACTGTGCAGATTGCATTGAGCACACGCCAATGTCACGGGTTTCGGTGGTCGTGCATCGATCCGTGAACCGTAGAGCTCGACTCCAACGGGCACATGGCGGCCTGCGGCATGGTCGATGATTGGGAAGGAACACGACTCGATGCTTGCGCGAGCGGCGGGTCGACCACGAGTCGCATCACTGCGATCTCATCACTCTGAGTGATGATGATCTCCTGCGCCAGGCGGCGAAGCCGTTCGTTCTTGCCATAACGCAAATAGGCCACGGCCATGTCGATCGCGCCCTGGTGATGCGGCACCATCATGGCCGTAAAATCCGCGTCGACGTCACCCGTTGGCGCGACGCCCATTTCGGTCATCATCCGATTCATTGCGACGCCGCTTTCCATGATGAACGACGCATCGGGCTCGCACGCGACAGCAGCGGTCGAACACGCCAGGGCGGCGATAAGGAGGATGTATCGCAGATGCGGTCGAACTGATGTCTCACTCATCGCTAGTAACCTTCCGAGTTGGCTAAACGCTCAAAAAACAGAACGGCCCAAGTCACTAGAACTTGGGCGGCCTCAGTCGGGCGAGTCACAATTGTGGCGATCGCGCCTATACGCAGTTGGCGCCTTGCACATTGCTGAGCGATTTCTGTTGCGAGCCGATCGCGTTACAACTGATATCGCAAATGTTACGTCTGAAATAGAAGCGGACTGGAAGTGCAGCTAGGCGAAACTTCCGGCGCGCATACTCTCGAAGACTCGCAGTCGGCCGCAAACGCAACAACCTGAGGAAGGACACCTTATGCGACATACAGATGGCAAGCCCATGCCAAGCGAGGGCCTACCGACGAAGGCGTCGCGCCGCCAGTTCCTGAAAACAAGTACCGGCGTAGTGGCCGCGACCATGACTCTGGCCGCTGCCCAGTTCGGCGTGAGCAGGGCTGTAAGTGCGCAATCCATGGCGACAAGCGCGCTACGCGTGCCCGCGATCAAGCCGGGAACTAACACCTCGTTTGCGTCCATGAAGCAGATCGACGCCGGCCTGCTGAACGTCGGGTACGCAGAGGTGGGCCCCGCCGACGGTCCTCCGGTCATCCTGCTTCATGGCTGGCCCTACGACATTCACAGTTTCGTCGACGTTGCTCCGTTGCTGGCGTCGGCGGGCTACAGGGTGGTCGTTCCCCATATGCGCGGTTACGGCACGACGCGATTTCTTTCGACTCAAACGCTTCGCAACGCCGAGCCGGCAGTAGTTGCTCTCGATACCATCGCGTTGATGGATGCTCTCAACATCGATAAGGCGGTCATTGGCGCTTTCGATCTGGGCGCGAGGACGGCCAACATCATCGGTGCGCTTTGGCCGCAGCGCTGCAAGGCCATGGTGGCCGTGAGCGGTTATCTGATCTCGAGCCAGGAGGCCGGCAGGGTTCCGCTGCCGCCGAGCGCCGAGTTCCAGTGGTGGTACCAATTCTACTTTGCCACCGAACGCGGCAGACTCGGCTACGACAAGTCGCGACACGATTTCGCGAAGCTCATCTGGCAGCTTGCTTCGCCGAAGTGGAATTTCGATGATGCGACGTTCGAACGCTCCGCGGCGTCGCTTAACAACCCGGACCACGTCGCGCTTACGATTCACAACTATCGTTGGCGGCAGGACCTGGCTGAAGGTGAGGCGAAATACGATGCACTGGAAAAGCGGCTTGCGGAGGCTCCGGTCATCAACGTGCCCACGATCACGATGGAGGGCGATGCGAATGGTGCACCCCATCCGCCCGCAGAGGCCTACGCCAAGAAATTCACGGGCAAATATGAGCACCGACTCATTGCGGGCGGCATCGGGCACAACCTGCCCCAGGAAGCGCCACAGGCGTTCGCGCAGGCGGTCATCGATCTCGACCACCTCTGACTGGAGGTGACGCCTTCCACGCAACTCAAACCGCGCAAGTTCTGAACCCGACGAAGATGTCGCTCCGGTGCGGGAGATAGAAATTGCGGTAGCGCGGATGGTGCATCCGTGCGCGCGTGACGAACGAGCCACCGCGCACGCAGCGATGCGTGTGGAACCACGGCGCCGAGTATTCGAGATAGCGATCGGCGCTAAAGCCCGGATAAGCCTCGAACGGATCGGCGAGCCATTCCCACACCGCGCCGCCCCAGTCGATGAGCCCGTTCGCTGCCGCGAACTCCCATTCCGCTTCGGTCGGTAGCCGCCTTCCGGCCCAGCGACAATAGGCCTCAGCCTCGAACGCATTCACGTGACACACGGGTCGATCTGCGGCGAGCGGCAGCCAACGGCCGAACCATCGTTGCTCCCACGTGCCCGAGTCGCCCGCCCGGCGCCAGCGCATCGGGTGATCGACGCTGCTCGCGCGTAGCCACTCGCGTCCAGCGTCTGACCACCAGCGTTCGTCGCGGTAGCCGCCCGCATCGACGAATCGCGCGAAGGCGGCGTTGTTCACACATTCGCGGTCGATGCGAAACGACGCAATAGTCACCTGATGCGCCCATTTCTCGTTGTCGAACACGAAGCCATCGTCCGGTTTCGATCCGAGCGCGAACGAGCTTCCATCGACCGCGATTTCGCCGCCCTGCCCTTTCAACTGCGGCAATTGCGCTTCGTCATGCGGCGGGTAGTCGAGAGTCTGGCGCATGTAGGAAAGCGCTTCGCCGTGCATGTCTTCGTGAAAGAGCACGAGCCGGTACGGATAGAGCGCTGCAGCGGTGTGATCCTCGGCGCTTACCCGCGCGCGGACCAATGCGAGCACATCGCCCGCGTAGTCGTGGATCTCGTCGAGCGGCGGCAGGTCGAGTTGCCAGCGATCGGTGTGCGCGACTTTGCCGGAATTGAACCAGCGATCCGCGCTATCGAGCAGGGAAGGACGACGCGGAAGAGTCTCGCCGCGCTCGTCGTTGTAGGCCTCGCGCAGGATCCACCACTCCGTGAACCACGCCACATGACCATATTCCCAGAGGGGTGGATTGATGCCGGGATCGTACGGCACTCGCCACTGCTCCGGGGTAAGATCGCGGAGAATCGACCAGGTCTGGCGGTGAGCATCCGCCAGCGCGCGATCCAACGCGGCTCCGTCCGAGTTTCTGGCTGCGATTCCTTCCATCGATCCTATGCGCAATTCCAAGGGTTCGGTAGTCATTATCAGTCCGGCTCTGCGTAAAGCCAACAACGGCAATTGGCAGACCGCCTATCGCTGGTCGCGTTTTCTGCGCGACCGTTACCGGGTTTCGCTCGCGACGGAGTGGCAAGGCCCCGGTGCTCGCAAATCGCCCGAATGCATGATCGCGCTGCACGCGCGGCGTTCTGCCGCATCGGTCGCGCGATTCGCGCTCGCCGAGCCACGGCGACCGCTGATCCTGGTGCTGACCGGGACCGATCTCTACCGCGACATCCGTTCCGATGCCTTGGCGCGCCGGTCGCTCGATCTCGCCACGCATCTCGTCGTGCTCCAGGACCAAGGCCTGAACGAACTGACACCGGAGCACCGGCGGAAGTGCCGCGCGATCTATCAGTCGGCGCCGCGTTTGCGTGGCGGCGCGCCGAGTCGGAGCACGTTCGACGCGGTGCTGGTCGGTCACATGCGCACGGAAAAAGATCCTCTCACGCCGATGCGGGCGCTGGAGCGGCTGCCTGCGGATTCGCGCGTGCGACTGATCCATATCGGCGAGGCGCTGGACGACGCGTATCTCCGGGTCGCGCGTGAGCTACAGGCCCGAATCTGGCCCGGAGTGAAACGCTACGTCTGGCTGGGAAATCGGCCCCACGGTGAAACTCGGCAGCGCATAGGGCGGTCGCACATCATGGTGATTTCCAGCATCATGGAAGGCGGCGCCAACGTCGTGATCGAAGCGGTGACCGCCGGAGTCCCCGTATTGGCCTCGCGCATCTCGGGTAACATAGGGATGCTCGGCGTCGACTACGAGGGCTACTTTCCGGCCGGCGACGATGCAGCGCTGGCCGCATTGCTCGAGCGCGCGAGCCGGGATGGGCGGTTCCTCGCGCGGCTGCGCGGCCAGTGCGCAAAGCGAGCTCCGATGTTCAGCCCGGAGCGCGAACGCCGTGAAGTCGTAACGTTGCTGGCGCAGGCGACTCACAAGGAAGACGCATGAACGACGTTGTCGACGTTCCCAAGACCAGGCTCACTTCGTTCTCACACGGCGGTGGTTGCGGCTGCAAGATCGCCCCGGCTCTGCTTTCCGAAATCCTCAAGGATTCGGCGCGCCTGCCGGTGCCTAAGGAGCTGCTCGTCGGCATCGCGACCAGCGACGACGCCGCGGTGTACAAGCTCAACAGGGATCAGGCGCTGATCGCGACCACCGACTTCTTCATGCCTATCGTCGACGATCCATACGATTTCGGCCGTATCGCCGCAACCAACGCCATCTCCGACGTATACGCGATGGGCGGCAAGCCGATCATGGCGCTCGCACTGGTGGGCATGCCGATCGACAAGCTCTCGCCGGAGATCATCGGGCGGATTCTCGCCGGCGGCGAATCGATCTGCGGCGAAGCAGGCATTCCGATTGCCGGCGGGCACAGCATCGACTCGGTCGAGCCGATCTACGGCCTCGTCGTGCTCGGGCTCGTGCACCCCGACAAGGTCAAGAAGAACAGCGACCCGAAAGCGGGCGACAAGCTCATCCTCGGCAAGCCGCTGGGCGTCGGCGTCCTTGCCGCCGCGGTGAAGAAAGACAAGATCGATGACGAGAGTTATCGCGAGCTGATCGCCAATACCACGAAGCTCAATACGCCGGGTGCGGCGTTGTCCGGGCTGGATGGAGTCCACGCACTGACCGACGTGACCGGCTTCGGTCTCCTCGGCCATACGCTTGGGCTATGCCGCGGCGCGGGCCTTACCGCGCGCTTGTCGATGCGCGATGTGCCGTTGCTGCCGCGCGTCAAGACCATGGTCGCGGAGGGATTCGTGACCGGCGCTTCGGGTCGCAACTGGGCTTCCTACGGACGCGACGTCGAGCTCGGACCGAACATCACGCCGGCGGAAAAGGCGCTGCTGACCGATCCGCAGACGAGCGGCGGCTTGCTGGTCTCCTGCGCGCCCGAGGCGGTATCGGATGTGCTCTCGATATTCAGGCGTGAAGGCTTCGCGCACGCCGCCGTCATCGGCGAGATGAGCGCTGGCCGCGCGCATATCGTCGTGGAATAACTTCACCGCGATCTCTCCCCAACATTCGAGTCTCTGCACCAGTGTTCGCTCCGGGTATGCTCGGGGCTCCATCTCAACAACAAGAATGGATTGATCTATGCTTCGAGTCGCTTTCTTGGTTTTCCAAGCCGCGTTGGTCACGATGCTGGCTGCTGTCTCCGGCGCGGCGCAAGCGCAGCAGAATGTTCTGAAGGTTTCCGCGATTCCCGACGAGGCGCCGACCGAGCTGCAGCGCAAGTTCGAGCCGCTCGGCAAATACCTCGAGAAGCAGATCGGAATGAAGGTCGAGTTCATTCCGGTCACCGATTACGCCGCGGTGGTCGAGTCGCTGGCGAGCCGCCGGCTGGACATGGCGTGGCTAGGCGGATTCACCTTCGTGCAGACCAAGCTGCGCACGAACGGCACGGCGATTCCCATCGTCCAGCGCCAGGAAGATGCGACGTTCATCAGCCGGTTCATCACCGCGCAGCCGGATATCAAATCGCTCGCCGATCTCAAGGGTAAGACCTTCGCCTTCGGGTCGCCGTCGTCCACCTCGGGTCATCTCATGCCGCGCTACTTCCTGCTGCAGGCAGGCATCGATCCGGAAAAGGATTTCAAGAGCATCGCCTTTTCCGGCGCCCATGACGCGACCGCCGCGTTCGTTGCTTCGGGCAAGGTCGACGCCGGCGTACTCAACGCCTCGGTGTGGGACAAGCTGGTCGAGGAGAAGAAGATCGATCCGGCCAAGGTGCGCGTCTTCGCGACCACGCCGCCCTACTTCGACTACAACTGGACGGTGCGCGGCGACCTCGACCCGGCGCTCGTCAAGAAGCTGACCGACGCGTTTCTCGCGCTCGATCCAAGCAATCCGGAGCAGAAGGAAATTCTCGCTCTGCAACGGGCGACGAAGTTCATTCCCACCAAGGCGTCGAACTATGACGGGATCGAGAAGGCCGCACGCTCCGCAGGACTGCTGAAGTAACTCGCTCGGGCACTCGTGAGCTTCGAGCTGCAAAGCGTTTCGCACGTTCATCCGAATGGACAGCGTGCGCTCTCGCGCCTGAGCCTCGTCGCGCGACGCGGCGAGCGCATCGCCGTGATCGGATCCTCTGGCGCCGGGAAGACGACGCTGCTGCGCCTGCTCGCGAGCGCGCTGCGACCGACCGACGGCCGCATCGAAGTGCTTGACGCGCGGCCCTGGCAACTCCCGGCCGGAAAGCTGCGCCGTTTGCGCAGCCGCATCGGAATGGTCCATCAGGTGCCGCCGCTGCCTCCGCGACAGCGCGTGATCACCGCGATCCTTGCCGGGCGCCTCGGCGTGTGGCCATGGTGGCGAGCGCTGCGATCGCTGGTCTATCCCGCGGACATCATCGGCGCACGCGACGAGCTCGCGCGCCTCGATCTCGCTGATCGCCTGTTCGATCGCTGCGATCGGCTCTCGGGCGGCCAGTTGCAGCGCGTCGGCGTCGCCCGCGTGCTCTACCAGAAACCCGAATTGATGCTCGCCGACGAGCCGGTGTCGTCGATGGATCCGGCGCTGGCCGACACCACGATCAACCTGCTCGTTACCGAGGCCTCGGCGCGGGGCGTGACGCTGGTGGCGAGCCTGCATGCAGTGGATCTCGCTTTGCGCTGGTTCCCGCGCATCGTCGGGCTCAAGGGAGGGGAGATCGCTTTCGATCTACCACCTGTGCGAGTCACTGAACAGGCGTTGCGCGATCTGTACGCGTCGGAGAGTGGTCCCTTGCCGCTTCATAGCGAGGAGCCTCTCGTGCTGCCCACTCCCGCGCTGGGCCGCGCTGCCACGCGCCGCAAGTCGCCGTGCTCCTGAGCGAAGCTGCCGCTCATCCTCGCGATCCCGACGCTCGTCGTCGCGCGACCGCTCTCCTCGTCGCGATCATCGTGCTCTGGCCGCTGCTCGTGATCGCGCAGTTCAATCCGGCGATTCTGTTCGACGCCAGGAATCTGGCCACCATGTCGGGGTTCCTGAAGGGATTTTTGCCGCCGGCGATGTCGGCGGAATTTCTAGGTTTCGTCGTCAAAGCGACGCTGGAGACGCTGGCGATCGCGACCACCGGCATCGCGCTCGCCTTTGTCGTCGCCGTGCCGCTCGCGCTCGCTCTCACGCGCAGTCTGTCGGTCGCGCGCATCGGCCCGGGTCCCGGCTACTGGCGGGGGACGGTATTGCGAGGCGCCGTGCGAGGCCTCCTCATCATCCTGCGCGGTATTCCGGAGCTGGTCTGGGCGCTGGTCTTCGTACGCGTGCTGGGGCTGGGTCCCGCAGCGGCGGTCCTGGCGCTGGGCATCACCTACGGCGGCATGCTCGGCAAGGTGTATTCGGAAATCCTCGAGTCGACCGATACCATGCCGGCGCGTGCGCTGCTCGAAGGCGGAAGCCGCGCGGGCGCGGCGCTGCTGTACGGGCTGTTGCCGAACGCCGCGCAGGAAATCGTCTCGTACACCGTCTATCGCTGGGAGTGCGCGATCCGTGCGTCCGTGATGATGGGCTTCGTCGGCGCCGGGGGGCTCGGCCAACTGATGGATCAGTCGATGAAGCTGCTCAACGGCGGCGAGGTGGCGACTGTACTGATCGTGTTCCTGTTGCTGGTACAGCTTGCGGATGCCGTCAGCGCGCATCTGCGCAAGCAGCTCGCTTGAGCCAAATGCGCGACGAAGCGAAAGCCTTTCATCTCTGCCTGTCATGCACGTTGACGCTCGCCGTCCTGATGTCGCTCATCGTCGCGAGCTTTGCCTATCTGCATCTCGGCCTGGAGCGCCTGCTGACCGCGGAGGCTGCAGCCGAAATGCGAAATTTCATCGCTTCGTTCTTTCCGCCGGATGTATCGCTCGTCTTTCTGCGCAAGATCGCGCAGGGCACCGTGGAAACGCTGGCGATCTCCGCGGTGGGCACGCTGCTCGCGACGATCGTCGGAGCCTTCCTCGCGTTGCCGGCCTCGGGACGGTATGGCTCCGCGCTGCGTGCGGCAACACGGTTCGTCCTGAACCTGCTGCGTTCCATTCCTGAGCTGGTGTGGGCGGCGCTAATGGTGCTCGCGGCGGGCCTGGGACCCTTCGCGGGGTCGCTCGCGCTGGGCGCGCATACCTCGGGCGTGCTGGGGCGTCTGTTCGCCGAGGCACTGGAAAATTCTCCGAAGGAGCCATCAGACGCGCTGCGGCAATCCGGTGCCACGAGCGCGCTCGCGTTCATGTATGGAACGCTCCCCGGCGTTTTGCCGCAGTTCGTCGCCTACGCGCTGTACCGCTGGGAGATCAACATTCGCATGGCCGCGATTCTCGGCTTCGTCGGCGCAGGCGGGCTCGGTCAGCTTCTGTACTACGAGCTTTCGCTCTTGCATCAGCCGCAGGCTTGCTCGGTCATCGTCGCCATGCTGCTGCTGACGCTGGCAGTGGATTTCGCGAGCGCGAAGGTGCGCAAGGGACTCGGCCGCGCTTACGGGTGAAGTCGATTTGCAACACTAACGCCTGACGCGTCGAACGGAGTCGGCGCAGCACCTTCCAGCGAATGTCAGCGGCGCTACCGCGTACGCAGAGCCTGTTCGAGCCGGTGGTCGTAGCCGTAGACATCGGACTGGAAGAATACGCGACCGGTGTGGTCGACGATCGCCGTCGTGTAGAAGATAACGACGGGTATTGGTTGTGTTAGCGTCACCGTCGTCGTCTTGTCCATGGCCATCGCCTCCGCGATGCGCTCCTTCGTCCATTCCGGTTTGTCGCGCAAGACAAATTGCGCCAGCGCCGGCGGATCGGAAAGACGAATGCAGCCATGGCTGAAGTCGCGCTCGGTCTCAGCGAAAAGCTGTTGCGCCGACGTGCCGTGCAGGTAGATGTCCATCGTGTTGGGAAGCACGAACTTCGCTCTGCCCAGCGCGTTGTCTGCTCCGGGGCGCTGGCGAACGCGCAGCTCGCCGCTCTTCAGACCATCGAGCGTCGCGGCATTGACCGCCGTGATCGGAGCGGCGTCGCCGCGCACAGGGACCGCTTCCAGGTGTTCGCGCTCCAGGTAGCCGGGATCGCGTTCCAGCTTCGGCAACGTCTCGCTGCGAAGAATCGCGGGCGGCACGTTCCAGTAAGGGCTGAATTCGACGTAGCGCATCTCGCCGATGAATACCGGGGTTTCCCTCGCCTTGACCGCCCGGCCGACGATCACCGGCATCTGGAGCTGAGCGGCGCTGTCGTCGTGGGCATCGGCGAAAGCCCAGAGGCGGAACGAGGGGATGTTTACCGCGATGACCGGCCCTCCCCGCAGCGTCGGAAGCCATCGCAGACGCTCCAGCGACAACTCGAGCGAGCGCACGCGTTCATCGAATGGCGCCGCGAGCTGCACGAGGGTATCGCGACCCAGGACGGCGTCGTCTTTCAGACCGTGTCGGACCTGAAACGAGCGCACCGCCTCGACGATTGCACCGGAGTAGCTGTTGCCTTCAGGTTGCCGGGCATCTGCGGGAAGATCGCCGACGAGCCGGAGGCGTTCGGCCAAAGCGGCGACGCCGGCATAAGTGCCACCGGGGCTGACTTTGCGCGTGCCGGCAGGCAGGTCGGGCAGCGGCGGGAGCTGCGTCTTGGCAATCACTTCGTAGCGTGCCCGCGCAGCTTCGAGGCGGCGGTACAAAGCGAACGAGGGCTCTACGGACACGACGAGGTCGTGCAGGTTGCCGGTCGCGATGCCGCCGCGCACCAACGACGCGAGGTCCAGCGGTGGCTTTCCGGAGCTCAGCAGGAAGCCGACCTGCGCGGGCTGAACGCGGCCGAAGTGCAGATCGGACAAAAGACGGAAGAAGGCAACCGTCAGTGCGACATCGGCGCGAGCGATGCGCTCTGGCGTTGCGCCGCCGGCTGCGATCGCCTGCGTTTCGGTTTCGAGCCACGCCACGCCGTAATCCGCGGCGTCGACACCGTGCGTTGGAGCGGCAGCCAGTTCGGACAGACCAGCGCGCCAGCGCGCGCCTGTGCCGAACCACTGCGGCGCATAGCCGCTGTCTTTGTAGAAGTCGTCGAGGGCATCGCGGAGGCTCCCGATGTTCGGGTGCCGCAGCTGCGGCAGTGTTCCGCCCGCAATCAGCGCGTGGATCTGATCGCTCTCCGGTGCCACGGCCGTTTGCGCGGACGCGTCCGTGCAAAGCAGAACAAGCGTGGCAAGAAATGCAAGGAGGGCGTGCGGATGGATTCTCTTCCCCATGGTCGCCGCGGTCGCTATTCGAGCGCGCACTTGATTCAATCAACGTATGCGGCGCGCCCGACATCTTATTATGGCATTGACGGAAGCGTCGGAGAAAAAGCGACCCTGTGCTCCCGGGTAGCGCGCCCGGATTCCGTCTCGAGCAGCTTCCCGAGCCGGGCTCGAAGCTAACGCGTCGGAGATCGCTGGTGACGCTTGCGTCTATGACGACGTCGTCGTCAGTGTTGAGCCCGACCGGCCTAGGGCTCGGTACTGGGCGCATCGGGGTGTTGCCACGCGAGGCTTGGATAGCGGCCAGTTCGCAAAGGCGAATACCCACAGCATGATCAGGTTGAGCAAAGGCACAAAGATCGTCAGCAGCCACCAACGAGAATAGCCGGTACGGTTCAAAATGCGGCCGAAGATGGCGACAAACGCCCATAGGAGCAGGGCGATGACCAGGACCGCAAGCCAGTGCCATGCGCCGAAGCTAGACATTGCTTGTGCCTCCGCCAGTCGTCGTGTCGACCGCCGGCCATCGCGAAAAGGCCAAGATTATTCCGGCAATCCACCAGCCGGGGCCTGGGACGAAGATGAAAAGCGACAGCGCCGGGTTAAGACCCACGCGCTGAAAGATCTTCCAGCAAGGATAGATGACCAACGCTGCCGCGATGAGGTGGTAGAGCAAGCCGTGATGTCTCAATTTCACTCCCCTGCATAGATGGGCAGCTAGCCGCGAAAACCCAGGATACGTGCCGGCAGAAAGAAGACCGCACGGAGCAAGGCGAGCATCGCATCTACAACCAATCCAACCAAGCGGAACGGCAAGGCAACAAGCCAGACTATCGGCGCGAGCAGGATGACCAACAGGGCCAGTGGCCAGGCTACCGCAAGAAGGAGAAACCAAGCGACTAGCAGGATGAGGAATTTCATGGGCCTCGGTATCTTGTGCTCGAAGAGGTCGCTAGGAATAGCAGGATGCGACGGTGCGCTGTGGCTCAATGCGACAGACGGCGGAAATGTGGGTATGCAACGACATACGCGAGGTGCCGCCTAACGAAGCAAGGTAAGCGGCGCGGTTACAGCGTGGTTTGAAAAGAATCTGGGCACTCATGCAGAGTGCCCAGATTCGCTGGTGACTGGCTCCCCGAGCTGGGCTCGAACCAGCGACCTGCGGATTAACAGTCCGTCGCTCTACCAGCTGAGCTATCGGGGAACAACCTGCAATTATATCGGCGCGAGCGAACTCGGGTCAAACCTTGTCGACTCCGGAAACGTGGCGGAGAAAGTTACTCGCGAAGCGCCTCGATCGGATGTGCGTAACGCCCGTTAAGCAACGGCCGCCCGACGAGCGACGCGACCTTGTCTGCGCGTGTTCGCGCCAACCCGCAACGGCCAGAGGTTGGCGAGCTCCCGAGCAGCGCGCAGGACGAGCGGCGCCAGTTCGTGCGCTCGTTTTTCGGTGACGCGCGCACTGGGGCCCGCAATACTCACTGTTCCCAGTGCGGGGCCTCCATCTCCGGCGCGAATGGCGGCAGCGACTGCAGTGACGCCGAATTCAGCTTCGTTCGAAGCCAGTCCGTATCCGCGTCGCGCTGTGGCCTTGATCTCACGCAATAAGGCTTCGACGGAGCGAACGACGTTCGGGCCGTAACGGCCCGCGTCGCGCAGCCCTCCGTTCTTCGTCACGATCTGCATCGCCTGATCGCTGGAGAGCGTAGCGAGCCATGCTTTGCCACTGGCCGTCGCAAACAGCGGCACCGTATTCGATGCAAGCGACGGTTGGTACCTCAGGCCGGCGGACGCACCCTGTGCGTGGGCGACCCACACGAGAAAGTGACCGTCGACCACAGCCAGCCGCACGAACTCGCGAGACTGCTGTGCGACGCGATCCAGTATCGGCTGGCAGATGTCGGGAATGCCGGTTGCGACGTAGAACTGCTGACCAAGGGTCGCGAGGCGCATGGTCAGTCGATAGAAGCTCGTTTCGGGATCCTTCTCCGCCCAGCCAAGGTCGACGAGCGTCGCGAGCAGCCGATGCGCTCCACTCTTGGGAAGCTTCAGACGCTCCGCGATCTCTCCGAGCGGCATGTCGCGCGCGCCGTCGGCGAGCAGCTCGATGATCGCGAGGCAGCGTTCAGCCGGTACGTGAGCCATGGCCTATCGCTTTGCGCGCCTCGTGCCACTGCGCAACGCGTGGAGAGCGGTAGCGATGCGGCTTGGCCCGGACGTGTGCCACGAGCCCCATCTTCCCGGGAGCGAAGATCAGCGCATCCATGGCACGCAGGTCGCGTGCGACACTCGGCCTGAAGCCCATGTGCGCGATGACGTCGCGCTCGGGATCGAGCCCTGGCGCGATCTCGACCAGTTCGAGCCCCTCGGCGCTCATCCGGAACACCGCGCGCTCAGTGACGAAGAGCGTGAGTTGCCCTGTTCTTCGTCCCATCTCCGCGCTGTAGCAGATCTGTTCCAGCTTCGGCACGAACTTCCTATGACGGCCTTCCCGGCGGATCACCGTCCTGCCGCCCTCCCAGGCGATGTCGAGGTCGCCCGCGGTCAGTGTCCCGCCGAATACGACGGACTTTGCATTCTGGCTGATGTTGATGAAGCCGCCGATGCCGATGATCTTGTCGCCGAAGCGGCTCACGTTGACATTCCCTGCCGGATCGATCTCCGCAAACGAGAGAAACGCGAGATCCAATCCGCCGCCATCGTAGAAGTCGAACTGCGCCGGCTGCTCGATCATCGCCGCGAAATTCTGTCCGCCGCCCGAATCGCGACCGGCGATCGGCGCGCCGCCGATGATGCCTTGCTCGTTCGTCAGGTACACCGCATCAAGCAATCCTTCTTCCGCGGCGACCGTCGACAAGCCCGTCATCACCCCGGCGCCGAGGTTGCAGATCGCACCGGGGAACAGCTCCATCGCCGCACGACGCGCGATCACCTTGCGCGGCCCGAAGGGCAACGGCTTGATGTCGTCCACGGGTATGCGCAGCTCGCCCGAATAGCTCGGATCGTAGTAGGTCGCGTAGGTCTGGCGCTGCTCGGGATCGACGACGACGAAGTCGACGAGTATCCCCGGAATTCTGACCTGCTTCGGCGGTAAGCTGTCGCGACGCGCAATCCGTTTCACCTGCACCACGACGATGCCACCTGCACGGCGCGCGGCTTGGGCCATGGCGAGCATCTCGCCGAGAACCGCCTCCTCCTCCATCGTCACGTTCCCGTCCTCGTCCGCGGTGGTGCCGCGGAGGAACGCGACGTTCACGGGCACCGGTTTGAACAGCAGCCACTCCTCGCCAGACACCTCGATGACCTCGACGAAATCAGGCGGCGCGCTCGCACTCTGGCGAGCGCCCTGCTGGCGCGGATCGACGAAAGTGTGCAGTCCCGTTTTGGTGATGAGCCCCGGACGTCCGGCCGCCATTTCGCGCATGAGCTGCGAGAGCACGCCCTGCGGAAGCGTGTACGCCGCGATCTTGTCCTCCGCCGCGAGCCGATCGAGCCCCGGCGAGTCGACGAGCGCGCTGGTGATCGCGCGCCTGAGCAAACTTTCGTGCGCCAGATGCGACGCGCCGAGCGTCGCTCGATCGCCCACGCCTACGATGCTCACCGACGTGATGCCCTGCGGTTTTCCTTCGACGAGGAAACGCCGCTCGACTGCGGCAAGCAGCGCTTCGGGCACTGAATGCCCGCCCCCCGATCCGCTGATCAGGATGGCATCGCCGTCCTGCACCAGTCGTGCTGCTTCGTCCGCGGTGATCTTTTCCATGTTTAAGCGACTCGCTCAGCCGCGCTCGAACCGACCAACGAGCTTCGCTGCAGGGCTTCGGAAAGCAGGCAGATCTCGAGCGCGTAGATGGCGGCATTAGGACGCATTTCGACGCCGAGTCGTTTCAGTTCGCGCTCGTCGATGAGGTCTCGCAGCCCGTGCGCCGCGCCGGCGCTGCTTGCTTCGCACATGAGTACCCAGCCAGGAACATCGAACTCCCGTGTGCTCGATTCGGCAGTGTTGACGTAGCTCGCCGACGAATCGGCTGCGAACAGGTGACAGGCGACCACGCCGTTCCGTGTGACCGCGTGAGGAAGCGCATCGTCGGAGAGATAGCGAGACATCGCGTCCGCCTGCTTAACCGCCACGTCGAGTCGCAGCGCGCAGACATACCCGCCAGTGCTCGATCCCACCGACTTCACCACGCGGCACACGGCGCGCGATGTGTTTCGGAAATGGTTGAGCGCGCTCGCGGTCGCCGGCGTTGGGGCATTGAGGCGGGCGAGATACTCGCGGGAAACGAGGGCACGTACATCGACCGCCTCGTACATCGTCAGCCATTCCGGCGAATGTCCTGCGCTGATGAAGCGACGGCCGCGAAGGAAGCCGGGAAGAGCCATCCGCTCCGGCATGTGCTCCCTGTCGTGCCACTCGTAGAATTGCTCGCGGCCTTCCGGCGCGACATCGTTCCAGATCAGAACGGCCGCCTGACCCAAAAGCGCCGAATCGCCGGTCCGCCGCATCAGTGGGGACCTCGGCCCGCAGTGGCGAGCCCATGCAAAACCCCCAGTCGCTCGAAGTGCCGGTGGATGCGATCGACGTAGGCCGCGAAAGCAGGTACATCGCCGAGGACGATCGGTCTCGGACGCGGGATATCGACGGCGATCTCTTCAACGACTTCGCCTGGACTCGGGCTCATCACCAGGATGCGATCTGACAACCCCACCGCTTCCTCGACGCTGTGCGTGATGAAAAGCACGGTCGGACGCCGGCTCATCCACAACGCTTCCAGATCCGTGCGCACCTGTAGCCGCGTCAGCGCATCCAGCGCCCCGAAAGGCTCGTCCATCAGCAGCAGTGACGGGTCGTGTACCAGCGTGCGAATCAACGAGACGCGCTGGCGCATGCCGCCGGAGAGCTGCCGCGGGTACTTGTGCATCGCTTCGGTCAACCCGAGCTGCGCGAACAACTCCTTCGCTCGCCCTTCGATTTTCTTCTTTGGCAGCTTGCGGATATCGGCGTGCAGAGTGACGTTGTCGAGCGCGGTGCGGAAGTCGAGCAGCAGGTGATCCTGAAACGCGATGCCGACATCGGTGATCGGCCGGCTCACCGATCGACCAGCAATCGCGATGTCCCCGTGGCTGCGACCGAGCAGCCCCGCCACCATCAACATCAGCGTGCTCTTGCCGCAGCCCGACGGTCCCACCACCGACACGAATTCACCCGCGTCGATGCCGACCGTCACTTCCTTCAGCGCACGAAAAGGATTGTCGCTGTCCTCACCGAAGATCTTGGCGACTCGGTCGAGCCCAATCGGCACGCCGCACTTCGCTTCAGTGGCCACTGCGTCGGTCATTTGTTTTCAGCGCTGTGGCACAGGCGAACGTGATGCCGCGACCGCGGAGAGCGGCTCCTTCGATAGCAGCACCGCTTTCCGGCCGCGTTGCACCACCATGCCGTCCTGGTTCACGATCTCGACGTCGAAGACCGCGATCGCCTGGCTTGGGTTCGACTTGCTGTCGCGCAGCTCCGCAATGCGGTAGTCGACGAAGATCGTATCGCCGACGAAGATCGGCGCGACGAACTTCCAGTCGCTGATGCCGAGAAAGGCAACCGCGGTTTCGCGGAGCTCACCCGTACGGGGCCACATCAGCCCGTGCGCGTAGGCGAGCCCGAGCATCCCGTGGGCGACGCGGCGCCCGAACTGGCTCGCCTTCGCGTAGACGTCGCTCGTGTGCAGCTCGGAATAGTCCCCGGTCAGCCCGGCGAAGGCGACGAGGTCCGCGTCCGTGATCGTTCGCCCGGGACTGCGGAACGACATCCCGATGTGAAGGTCGGCGTACGTGTAACCTAGCTTGCGTTCGTCGCCCATCGCTAGCCGTCTCGCTCTGCGGCCAGTCGAGCAATCATGACGGCTTGCATGCGCGCATCGCGGATGCGGGCGGCAGGTAGTCGTACGTGTAGTACGACTTGGGATCCTGGCCCGCGGGCAGCAGCTTCACCTCGGAGAGGAGCTCCTGCGACTTGGCCCAAAGCGCCGGCTCGGCCTTGCCGATGTACTTGGCGCCGCCGCTGCAGAACAGAGGGTGGATCGCAGCGAGCTCCTGTGTGGCGAGCGTCTCTTTCGTGTCCGGGAATACCTTCTTCACGTCCTTGATCGCCTGATCGGGATTGTCGATGGCAAAGCTCCAGCCCTTGAGGCTGGCCGCGACGAACTTCTTCACGACATCGCCATTGCTCTTCAGATAGTCCTCGCTGGCGAAGATCGAGGTGCTCACCGTCGGGACGCCGTAATCGGCGAAGCGATAGACGTCGAGCTGCGCACCTTGAGATTCGGCCTGGATCTGATAGGCGTCGATCGAGCCCAGCACCGCGTCGACTTGCCCCTGCAGCAGGGCCGGGACCATCGATGCCGGAGGCATGTCGATCATGTTGATATCAGACTCCTTCAAATTGTTCGCCTTGAGCAGCAACGGCAGCATGGTCGTCTGCGACGAGCCCGAGGGCACACCGACTTTCTTGCCCTTCAAGTCCTGGAACGATTTGATGCCAGTCTTCTTGAGCGCCATCAGCGCGTTTGGATTCGATTGATAGACGGTCGCAATGATCTTCAGCGGCGCGCCTTTCGCAATCAGCTGCATGACCGAGACCGCATCGGCGTAGGCGAGCTGCGCGCGGCCGTTGGCGACGAGCTGTGCGGTGTTGGCCGATCCATTGCCCTGGACCACGGTGACGTCGAGGCCCGCGTCCTTGTAGAAACCCTGGGCGACCGCCGACTCGAAACCAGCATTAGGGCCCCCGGACACCCAGTTGAGCTGGAAAGTGACCGGCGTGTCAGCCCCGGCGGCGTGCCCCGCGGCCAGGCCGAGCGCGGCCGCGAATGTTCCTGCGATAAGCGACTTCGTGAGCGGATGATTCATGGATCTCCTCCGTTGATGAGCGGCTGTTCGACAAGGAAGACGTGCTGCCCTCGTGCCGATTGATGAACTTGTGGCTAACTGTACTTGGCTCGTTGCCAGGGCGTCATCGCCCACTCGCAAAACTCGACAAGGTAGTTGATCGCGATGCCGACGATGGTCAGCACCACGAGGACGGCGAACACGAGCTCGATATCCATCGTGCTCGTACCCCGCAGCAGCACATAGCCGAGGCCTTTGTTTGCGCCGACGAATTCGGCGACGATGGCCGCCGTGGCGGCGATCGTCGCGGAGGTCTTGATCCCCGAGAAGATGACGGGCAGCGCGGCCGGGAAGCGAAGGTAGCGAAACGTGTCCCAGCTCGACGCTCCCATCGACTTGGTCAGATATAGCAGCCGGTCGTCGAGGATCATGAAGCCGCTCACGCTAGCCAGCAGCAGCGGAAAGAAGGTCATCAGGATAGTGAGCAGCACCTTGGACTCGAGACCGAATCCGAGCCACACCAGGAACAGCGGCGCCACCGCGATCTTGGGTACGAGCTGCATCAGCATGATCGGCGGATATACAACCTGCTTCGCCAGCGCCGAGAGCGCGATGAGAAGCCCAAGCGGAATCGCGGTCACGATCGTCAGGGCGAACCCGAGCAGGATTTCGATGAGGGTGACCTGCGCGTGACTCCACAGGACTCCTGCGTCGGTCACCATGCGCGAGAAGACAGCGCCTGGGCCCGGCAGCAGGTACGCGGGGATCTTGAACAGCACGACCACGGCCCACCACAGGGCGACCATGCCGACGAAGGTCAAAGGCGGAAGCAGATTCCACGCGATGCGGCGAAGGACCCGAAGACGTTTCGAATTTCCTGTCCGCGGCGTGGCCTGGAAGGCTTCCGCGGAGGGCGGAGCCTGCCAGTCGTCCGGGGGTGCAATCCCACCCGCCTGTCTGGTCGACGAACTTGCCAAGGCGTCTAAACCGGCGTTCGAAGATTGAATGGTATTCCATCTTGCCGCGGCAACGCAAGCTTCGCTGCTGCACAAGGTGGCTAGGCGTTTCGGGTTGGTGCTAAGCCACCGAGGGAGTATGTGGCGCGCTTTTGGCAGGCGCCGTTCCGCCCCTAGCGTAATATTCTGGAGACTAGTATGAGTCGCTCTCGTGGGGTCTTCCCCTATCGCAGATGAAACTTGGAATTACGACCATCCAACGCGGCAGGGCCGCGTATCTGCTCGAATGGATCGCTTTTCACCAGGTAGTGGGGTTCGAGCGATTCATCATCTACAGTCACGGCGCCGATTCGGAGCAAGAGGCGCTGCTGGGTTTCCTTAGTCGCATAGACCCGTGCATCTCCTTCTACCGCTGGGATTATGTATCCGGAAGACCTCAGCTCCGAGCGTACCGCCATAGTTGGGAGTTGCACGGCAAGGAAGTCGATGCGATGGCATTCATCGACGGTGACGAATTTCTGTATTCTCCGGAAGGAGAGTTGCGTAGCACGGTGAGTCGTCTGCTCGTCCCCGAGGCTTCGGCGCTGGGAGTGTATTGGATGATCTACGGGTCTTCGGGTCACATGGACGAGCCGGACGGCTTGCTGATTGAACACTTCACGCATCATGCCGAACCGAACTTCTCCCCCAACCGACATATTAAGACCATCCTGAGAAGTGGGGAGAATGCTAGGTTCGTCAATTCACATTTTTTCGTTACTCGCAAGGGTACGCTAGACGAGTTGGGTCGCCGAATCGATGAACCGGTAGTAACCGCATTTGCCCCTAGCCACCGGCACCTCTGCATAAACCATTACGTGACTCAATCGTGGGCTTATTATCACCAGGTCAAACGGCAGATGGAGCAGATCGACTTACCACCCGAACACCGTCACGAACGTAGCGAGGAATGGTTTCTTGCGCACGACAGAAATGAATGCGCCAGCGGGTACGTCCAAAGATTCGTTCTAGGCACGAAGTTGCGCATGCATGAACTGATGACTCAGGTTCGGAGAATCAATCCCGAGTACGGTGCACCGGCTCGGTCAAGATTGCACACGAACCAGGGTGCTGCAAATTAAAGGCGGGGCCGTTTGGTCACGTCGCCTCTGTTGCCGGAATCGACCGCACCGACAGCACGCCCTCGATCGCCGCGATCGCTTCGATTACCTTGTCCTCGATCGGGCTGTCGACGTCGACCAGCGTGACCGCCATCTCGCCGCGCGACTTGTTGACCATGTTGTGGATGTTGAGGCCCGCCTTGGCCATCGTCGTGGAGATCTGGCCGAGCATGTTCGGCACGTTCGCGTTGGCGATGGCGATCCGCCACGGCGACTCGCGCGCCATCTCCACGCTGGGGAAGTTGACCGAGTTGGCGAGCGTGCCGTGCTCGAGGAATTCGCGTACCTGATCGACGACCATCACCGCGCAGTTCTCCTCGGCCTCCTCGGTTGAGGCGCCGAGATGCGGAAGCGCCACGACGCCGAGCGCGCCCAACAGCTTCGCGCTCGGGAAGTCGCACATGTAATATTTCAGGCGATGCGCGTGGAGCGCCGCCAGAACGGCCGTCTCGTCGACAACGGCGTCGCGCGCGAAATTGAGCAGCACCGCTCCGGGCTTGAGCGCCGCGAGCCGCTTCTCGTCGATGAGATGCCGCGTCACGGGCAACAGCGGCACGTGCAGCGTGACGAAATCGGATTGCTTGAGCAGCTCCTCGATCGAGTGCGCACGCCGCACGCTCGAGGAAAGCCGCCACGCGGCGTCGACCGTGATCTCCGGGTCGAAGCCGATCACTTTCATGCCGAGCTTGATCGCGGTATCGGCGACCAGGCTGCCGACGGCGCCGAGACCGATGATGCCGAGCGTGCGATTCGGAAGCTCGACGCCGGAGAACTGCTTCTTGCCCTCCTCCACCCGCGCTTCGAGATCGGGAGCATCTGCCCGCAGGCCGGCGGTGTAGCCGAGCGCCGGTACGACGTTGCGCGCGGCCATCAGCATCGACGCGAAGACGAGCTCCTTCACCGCATTGGCGTTGGCGCCCGGCGCGTTGAACACCGGCACGCCGCGCTTCGACATCTCCGCAACCGGAATGTTGTTGGTGCCCGCACCCGCGCGGCCAATCGCTTTCACGCTCGCAGGGATCGCCATCTGGTGCATGTCGTGCGAGCGGACGAGGATCGCGTCAGGCTGTTCGACCGCCTTACCCACCGTGTAGCGCGCGCCGGGAAAGCGGTGCAGCCCGTGGCTCGAGATCTGGTTGAGCGTGAGGATGTGATACTTGGTCGCGCTCGCCGTCGGTTTCATCGATTTTTCGCGCTCAGCCATGCTGCTTCTCGAACTCGCGCATGTAGTCGGCGAGCGCCCGCACGCCATCGATCGGCATCGCGTTGTAGATCGACGCGCGCATGCCGCCGACCGCGCGGTGGCCCTTGAGCTGCACCATCCCGCGCTCCTTCGCGCCCTTGAGGAAGGCCTCGTCGAGCTTCTCGTCGGCCAATCGAAACGGAACGTTCATGCGCGAGCGGTCTTCCTTCTTTGCCGGGCTCGTGTAGAACTTCGATCCGTCGATGCAATCGTACAAAAGACGCGACTTGGCGATGTTCTTCTTCTCGATCGCCGCGAGGCCGCCTTCGCCGAGCAGCCATTCGAACACGAGCCCTGCCATGTAGATCGCGTAGCAGGCCGGCGTGTTGACCATCGAGTCGCCCGAAGCTTGCTGCTTCCAGTGGAAAACCGAAGGCGTGATCGGAAGCGCGCGGTCCAGCAAGTCCTCGCGCACGATGAGCAGCGTCAGGCCGGCGATGCCCGCGTTCTTCTGCGCGCCCGCGTAAATCACGCCGTACTTCGCGACCTCGACCGGACGAGAGAGGATGTGCGACGACATGTCCGCCACCAGCGGAATCTCGCCGCTGTCCGGCGCCCACTGATACTCGATGCCGCCGATCGTCTCGTTGGTGCAGACGTGGACATACGCGGCGCCCGGGGTGAGCTTCCAGTCCCGCTGCGCAGGAACGTAGGTAAACGACTTGTCCTCGGACGAGGCCGCGATGTGCACCGTACAGTACTTCTTCGCCTCCTTGATCGAGCGCTCGGACCAGTGACCGGTGTGCACGTAATCCGCGACCGAGCGGCCGGCGAGCAGATTCATCGGCACCACTGCGTTCTCGGCGATGGCGCCGCCCTGCAGGAACAGCACTTTGTGGCTCGAGGGAACCGCAAGCAATGAGCGCAGATCGGTCAGCGCTTTTTCGTAGATGCCCATGAATTCCTTGCCGCGATGGCTCATCTCCATCACCGACATGCCGCTGCCGTGCCAATCGAGCATCTCGGCGGCAGCTTTGCGCAACACTGGCTCCGGCAGCGTCGCCGGGCCCGGGCTAAAGTTAAAAACGCGCATGAGAGTTCCGAACTGTTCTTATCAATGAACAGGGGCGCCGAGCGGCGCCCCTGTCGCGACGGTTGCCGCCGTCACTTCGGTTGCGCCACCGTGCGCAAGTAAGGCTTGTGCGTCTTGTAACCCTGGGGATATTTTTTTTTCGCGTCATCGTCGGAGACCGAAGTCGGAATGATGACGTCCTGACCCGGCTTCCAGTTCACGGGCGTGGCTACCGTGAACTTCGCGTTGAGCTGCACGGCGTCGAGGAGTCGCAACACCTCGTCGAAGTTGCGACCGGCGCTCATCGGGTACGAGATCATTGCCTTGATCTTCTTGTCGGGCCCGATCCAGAACACCGTGCGTACCGTCGCGTTATCGTTGGCCGTGCGCGGACCGGGGCTCGCGTTCGGATGGATCATGTCGTAGAGCTTGGCGACCTTCAGATCGGAATCGCCGATCATCGGGTAGTTCACTTTCGCCCCTTGTGTCTCCTCGATGTCCTTGACCCACTTCTGATGATCGCTCACCGGATCGATGGAGAGTCCGATGACCTTGGTGTTGCGCTTGTCGAACTCCGGTTTGAGCTTCGCCATGTAGCCGAGCTCGGTGGTGCATACCGGCGTGAAATCCTTCGGATGCGAGAACAGAACCGCCCACCCGTTCCCGATCCACTCGTGAAACTTAATCGGACCTTCGGTCGTTTCGGCCGTGAAGTCCGGTGCTTCGTCACCAATGCGTGGCATGTTCGTACCTCCGTTGCGATTTGGACGACGCCGGCGCTGGTCCGCGTCGGCGCTGGTGTGCTGGGAGAGACCACCCCTGTTCCGGCCTCTTGGAACGCTGATTATATCGCTATCCAGGCACCCGATTCGTACCATCAATCCGGTGATAAGCTCATGATCGTTACTCATTGACGCCGCCGCGGAGGAACCCATGAAGGCAGCAAGGCTACGCCGGCTCGCGCTCGTCGCCCCGCTGGTCGGGCTGATGACGGCCGCCTCGATCGCGCTCGCCGAAGACACGCTCAAGCTCGCAATCGGGCAGCGCGGCAACTGGGAGAATGCGGCGCCCGAGCTGGGTCAGAAGGCGGGGTTCTTCAAGAAGCGCGGCCTCACGCTCGAGATTCTCTACACGCAGGGCGCGGGCGAGACCCTGCAGGCGGTGATCTCGGGGAGCGTCGACATCGGCATCGGCGTCGGGACCGCGGGAGTGCTCGGCGCCTTCGCCAAGGGCGCGCCGGTGCGCGCGATCGCCAACTCGACTACCGGTGCGGACGATCTCTTCTGGTACGTTCCCGCCAACTCGCCGATCAAGAGCATCAAGGACGCGACCGGCAAGACGATCGCCTACTCGACCACCGGCTCGTCGACCAACCTTGCCGTGCTCGCATTCATCCGCGAATTCGGAGTGCAGATGAAGCCCGTCGCCACGGGAAGTCCGGCGTCGACCTTCACACAGACGATGTCCGGCCAAGTCGACATCGGCTGGTCGTCACCGCCCTTCGGGGTGGAGGCATTGCAGCAGGGGCGCATTCGCATCGTCGCGCGCGAAAGCGAAGTTCCCGCATTTCGCAATCAGACGGTGCGGCTGATGATCGCGAACACCGCCGTGGTCGAGCAGCGCCGCGATGTCGTCAACCGCTTCTTCCAGGCGTACAGCGAGACGCTCGACTGGATGTACTCGGATCTTGCCGCGCTGAAGTCGTACGCGGAATGGGTGAATGTCCCGGAGACGCTGGCGAAGGAGGTTCGCGACCAGTTCTATCCACGCGAGAACCTGCGGCTCGATCGGCTCTCAGGCCTCGACGAAGCGATGGCGGATGCGGTTAACATGAAATTCCTCCCCGCCCCGCTGACCAAGGCGCAGCAGGACGACCTGTTCAAGTACTACGCACGCGGAGTACGGTAGGCGATCACGAGGGGTCCGCAATGGAGATGGCTGAGATCATCCAGATCATTGTTGCGATCCTGGGCCTCGCAGGTGCCTTCGAGACCTTCAGCAAGGTCGGGGTAATCTGGAAACTGGCCGCCGTCGCCGTCAGCGGAATTCTCCTCATCAATCTCGCTGCTACAGCTCTCGCTCGGTGGGCGAAACCAAGGCCGGACATTGGCTTCGGTCCGGGATCGCCGCGCCCCGGCTCTCGCATCGTCCTGGGATTGCTCGGCCTCGCGGCGATCGCGTTCGCAACAGCCGCTCTAGGATGGGCAATCGTGTATTTCTATGGAATCGGGGTCGTCGAACTCTCCAGCGCCCAGGAACGCCTGGAGGTCGGGATTCGCGGGGCGGTGCCGGTCACCACACAACTCGATGTGCTATTGCCGCCGCGAAAGGACGCGAAATGTCAGCCGCTACCTCCATCGGAGCGTGACCAAGAGGTCGGCGACGTTCGGACTCAAGACCTGGATACGCAAAACCCGTCGCTCGTCATCAAGCAATTCCGGTACCCTCAGGTCGTCGCGTTTGGCTGCTCTCCGCGCGTCGACTTGAGCGTCATCGCATTTCGGCCCGACCCGGCGGACGTCGAGATATTTCCACCGAGCAAGGCTTCGCTCTATAACCAGGTGATTACGTTGATCGGAGGAGCATTATGGCTGGTTGGAATTTCGTTGCTCTCGCGTCGGTCGCGCTGATCCTGTTGCTCAATGCCGGGGATCGAGCGCTGGCTCGAGAAGTGCAGCACCCTGGACAGGTCGTCGTGGTCGACAAAACCGACTCAAAGCAGCCGATCAAGCTCGATATCAGGGTGTGGAGTCAGTCGAAGGAGACTGGAGGAGCCGACTGCCCTGCCTTCGGCGACAGTCCGCTCTATGCGACGACCTCCGACAACAAGGAAGGGCGATTCGTCCTGAAGGTGGACTCCACTCGCAGGACTTACACGACGACGTACTGCGCGCGCGATATATTTCCGCGCGTCGACACGGCCCTCGTAAACGAGCCGGGGCCGATCGTCCCGATGCCCGTCGAGGTCTACCCGAAGCAATACGACCGCGCGGCTTACAAAGCCGCGCTCACCGAGAAAATCATCCGGCTCATTGGCGCGTTGAACGACTTCGCTTATTACCAGCGCGTCAGCCAGGAAGATTTCAAGAAGGCGATGGACGAGGTGCGCTTCAGGTCGCTCGAAAGCGATCAGAGCCGTGCGAGGCTGCTCGAGGAATTCGGCGATCTCGCGAGGAGATGGAGCTCCCCAAAGTGATATGTTCCGTCAGATCTCCATCTGCAGCAGCGCGTAGCTTAGCGCCTTCCCGTGCGCGTCGAGCGAGAGCGAGGTGGTGACGCCGCCCGCGAGCGCGAGCGCGCAGACGAACTGCAGCGCACCGAGCTGCGGCAGCTCGTAGCGCACGATCTCGCCGCGCACGATGTCGCCCAGGTGGGCCCTCACCGCCTCGACGGTCACGCGCTCAGCGAGGAGCTCGTAGGATTCCTGCCGGTACGCGATCAGCGACAGGATCGAGGTGTCGCCCTTGTCGCCGGCGCGGCAATGCGCGAGCTCATACAGTTTCGGCATGCGGGGTCCATTCGCGCAGCGTCACCTCGGTGCGGACGCGCTCGCGATCGATCAGCGTGGAGACGATGCCGATCTGCTCGTTGACGTATTTGCGCGCGCCTCCACCGCCTGCCGGGCCGTTGGTGTAGAGCGCTTCCACCTCCTCGCCGACGATCGCCGCCAGCTCCGCGGTCGGCGCTCGCGCCGCCACGCGCAACCGCACTTCGTACGGATGCTCGTCCTTGTCGAAGGCTCGGCCGTGCAGCGAGGTGCTCCCGATGAGATCGATGCGCATGTCGGCGAACTGTCCTTCGAGCCGCTCGCGCACGATCTCGCCGGCGAGCTGGGCCCGGCTCATCGCATTCGGACCTGCGTACCCGATCTCGCCCTCGCCGACGAAGCCCGCGTGATAGCCGACGCTGACCTTGAGTTGCGCGGGTCTGCCCTTCCCTGTCGCGCCGACGACCACGATGCGTTGCGGCACGACTTCGTTCAGGGTCACGCGCGAGAAATCGGCGATCACGTCCGGGGTGACGTAGCCGTGTGGATCGGTGACCTCGTAGAGCAGCTGCTCCTTGGTGTTGGCAAGGCTGATCGCGCCGCCCGTGCCTTCCACCTTGCCGATCGTCGCGCTGCCGTCGTCGGCGACGTCGGCGAACGGGAATCCGAGCCACGCCATGTCGGGCACGTCCTTCGGTCCCGGATCGGCGAAGTAGCCGCCGGTAAGCTGCCCCGCGCATTCGAGCAGATGCCCGACGCAGGTTCCTCGCGCCAGGCGATCGAAATCGTCCAGCGACCAGCCGTAACGATGAACGATCGGCGCGAGGAACAGCGACGGATCGGCGACGCGTCCGGTGATGATCACGTCCGCGCCGCTTTCGAGCGCGGGCAGCAGCGCTGACACGCCGAGGTACGCGTTGGCGGAAATCGGCGCTCCGTAGTCGCCGAGCTTGCCCCGCGCTTCGATCACCGGCGCATCGCTGCGCAACTGCGCGAGCACGTCGTCGCCGGTGACGACCGCAACCTTGACCGGAATCCTCTGCTCGCGCGCGATGGCGACGATCGCGTCGGCGGCGGCGAGGGGATTCGCCGCGCCCATGTTGGTGATGAGCTTCGTTCCCGCTTTGCGCGCCAGCGGCAGCAGCCGCGCCATGCGCCGCTCGAGCATCGGATCGTAGCCTCCCGACGGATCCTTGCGGCGGCGAAGCTGCGCCAGCGCGACGGTGCGCTCGCCAAGGCATTCCATCCCGAGCCAGTCCAGCTCGCCGCGCGCGACGAGCGTGAGCGCGGCGTCGAGCCGGTCACCCTGAAAGCCGGCGCCGCTGCCAATGCGGAGCGCGCGCGTCATCGCGCCTCGCTTTCAGTCACCCTGCAGCGCATGTACTTCGGGAAAGAACAGATCCTTCCACGACGCGGGCTTGCGTTTGACCGTGCCGATGCGGTTCATGAACTCCGCCGTCTTGAACACCTTCTGCGGAGCGAGCGTGTAGGCATAATCGTGCGCCGAGATCATGGCGTAGATTTCGTCCGCGCTGTTCTTGGTGTCCTTGGCCAGTTCGAGGTAGGCCTTCGCCGCAGCGCGCTTGTCCTTGTTGATCGCTTCGATGGCCTCGCCGAGCGCATCGTAGAACGCCTTGTACGATTTCGGATTGGCGTCTCGGTATTTGCTCGATGCGGCAATCACGACCGCGGTGGCAGGCCCCCCGAGAATCTCGTAATTCGTGGTGATGAGATGCGCCCCGGGCAGCTTGATCTCCTGCTCGTAGAACGGTGAGGAGCTGAAATGCGCGTCCACGCCGCCCGAGCTGTTGGTAAGCGCGAGCACCGCGTCGGGGTGCGATAGCGAAACCGTAAAAGGATCGAAGTGCGCCCAATCGGCGTCGCCGTACTCCTTCGCTGCGAGCATCTGCAGCATGATCGCCTGGGTCGAGACCTTGATCGAGGGCACCGCGATCTTGTCCTTGTCGGTGAAATCCCGGACCGATTTGACGTTGGGGTTGCGCGTGATGAGATAGAGCGGATAGGTGGTCATCGCCGAGACGCCCTTCACCTGGCCGTTGGTCTTGTCCCACAGCGTGATGAGCGATGGCGCGCCCACCGCGATGAACTGGAGCGCGCCGCTGATCACCCCGTCGTTCATCACGCTCGGCCCCGCGACCTTCACCCAGCTCACCTGCACGTCGCCAAGCCCCGCGGCCTTGCCATGCTTCTCGACGAGCTTGTCGCGCTCCATGATCATCAGCGGCAGGAAGGAGACGCCGTACTGCTGGGCGACGGCGATCCGGTTCGATTCCGCGGCTGCCGGCAACGCGAGCAGCGCCGCGAGCGCTCCAACTGAAATGCTCTTCCACGACGACATGACGTCCTCCTAGTCGATCGACCCGATTTCCTGGCGCCAGAGCTCCCATACGCGCGCGAGCTGCGTGTCGTTCGCCGCGGCCGCCTTCGCCGCCTCCTGCGCGCTGAGATATTTCACTTCGCCAAGCATCCTCGCCTGCATCTGCAGGCGCGCGTTGACCTCCGCGTAGTACGCGCGATAGACCGCCTGCTCCACCGAGGCGCCGACCACCGTCGAGCCGTGCCCGCGCATCAGCACGGTCGAGCGCGCTCCGAGACAGGCGGCGAGCGCGGCGCCCAATTTCGCGTCGCTCACGAGCATGTTGGTATCGCCGGCGACATCGCGAATGTCGAAGAGCGCGCTGCCTTCGCCGAGGAAGCCGCTCATGTGGAACACCGGCTGCAACTGCTGCGCCGCGACTCCGAAAGGAATCACGTTCGGCGAATGGCTATGCACTACTGCCTTCACGTCGGGCCGTGCGCGATAGATCTCGCCGTGGATGAAGCGCTCAAGATACACGCGCTTACTTCCCGCATCGAGCGCGTTGCCGTCGAGGTCGAAGCAGAGAATGTCCTCGCGCTTGACGAGCGCAGGCGCTATGTTGCGGGCCAGAAGAAAGTGCTCCGACGACTTGTCGTGCCGCGCGCTCACGTGGCCGAAGCCGTCGACCACGCCGATCCGGTAGAGAATCCGGTTGGCGACGGCGATCTTCTCGATCAGCGCGGAGTCGGCGGACGGCGTCATTCGTCTCCGCGGATCGTGTGCGGATCCTCTCCACGCCTGATATGCGGTGCCGCGAGGCGCAGATAATGAACCATCGACCACAGCGTGAGGATTGCCGCAACCCAGAGCGCGACCGTGCCGAGCGCTTTCGTGTCGATATAGGGAATCAGCGGCTGATCGAGGAGCAGCGCGATGATGGCCGTGATCTGCGCGGCGGTTTTCACCTTGCCGACAAAAGCGACCGCCACGCTCTTGGCTTGTCCGAGCAGCGCCATCCACTCCCGCAAGGCCGAGATCGCGATCTCGCGCCCGATGATGATGATGGCGAGCCAGGCGTCTGCGCGTTTCAACCACACCAGCATGATCAGCGCGGCGGCAACGATCAGCTTGTCCGCCACCGGATCGAGGAAGGCGCCGAAAGCCGAGGTCTGTCCCCAGCGCCGCGCGAGATAGCCGTCGGCCCAGTCGGTGATCGCGGCAACCGCGAAGATCGTCATCGCGATCCAGTTCTTTGCCGTCATCGAAAGCAATGAATCCGGCAGGTAGTAGACGCCGACAAAGACTGGGATCAGCACGATCCGGAGCCAGGTCAGCGCGGTAGGCAGGTTGAACGTCATGGGTTCAATGGAGCTGCGCGAAGATGCGCTCGGCGAGCGCACGGCTGATTCCCGGCACGCGCGCGAGGTCGTCGATGCTCGCGGCCTGCACACCTTTCAATCCACCGAAATGCGCGAGCAGCGCCTGCCGCCGCTTGCCGCCGATGCCGCCGATCTGTTGCAGCGTGGAGGTCGTGCGCGCCTTGCCGCGCCGCGCGCGATGGCCCTGGATCGCGAAGCGGTGCGCCTCGTCGCGAATCTGCTGCAGCAAATGCAATCCCGGATGATCAGGCGGAAGGATAAGCGGCGCCGCGCGATCGGGAAAGACGATCTCCTCTAGCCCCGGCTTGCGCTCGGGTCCCTTGGCGATGCCGATCAACTGGGTCGCGTGCAGACCTTGCTCGGCAAGCACCTCCGCGGCGACGCCGACCTGTCCCTTCCCACCGTCGATCACCAGCAGGTCCGGCGTCGGAAACTCTCCGGTGACGATGCGCGCCACGCGGCGTGACAGCGCCTCGCGCAGCGCCGCGTAATCGTCGCCGCCGGTCGCTGGCTTCACGTTGAACCGGCGATACTCGTTGGTCTGCATCGTGAGCTTGTCGAAGATGACGCAGCTCGCCACCGCCGCCTCGCCCATCGTGTGCGACACGTCGAAGCATTCGATGCGCTGTGCGGTCGCCGGCAAGCCAAGCACTTCCTGCAGCGCCGCGAGGCGATCGTCCTGGGTTGCCTTCTGCGCGAGCTTCTGCCGGATCGCGAGCTGTGCATTCTGCGCGGCCATTTCGAGCCACACTCGGCGCTCGCCGCCGGGATTGGAAGTGAGCTGCACCTTGCGCCCCGATTGCGCTGAAAGAACCTCGGCCAGCACCTCGTCTTCCGCTGCTTCGGCGATGATTGTCGGCGGCGCCTGCCGCTCGAGATAATGCTGCACCAGAAATGCGGGCATGATCTCCGCGAGCGGCGAGCCTTCCGCGTGCTGCGGGAAAAACGTGCGATCGCCCACGTGGCGCCCGCCGCGGATCATGACCAGGTTGACCGCGGTGAGACCCCGCTCGCTCGCCGCGGCGATGACGTCGATATCGCCTGCCGTCGCGCTCTCGACGAACTGGCGCGACTGCAGGGTGTTGAGCCGCGTGATCTTGTCGCGAATCTTAGCCGCCTTCTCGAAGGCAAGCACGGCGGATGCCGTATCCATCTGCTTCTGCAGGACGTCGAGCACTTCGGTGGTCTTGCCTTGCAGGAACAAGACCGCGTTCTGCACGTCCTCCTGATAGTCGGCCTCGCTGATCAACCCCACGCACGGGCCAGTGCACCGCTGGATCTGATAAAGCATGCACGGGCGCGAGCGGTTGGCGAACACGCTGTTCTCGCAGCTGCGGAGCTGGAACACCTTCTGCAGCACCGCGATGCCTTCGCGGACCGCGCCCGCGCTGGGAAACGGCCCGAAGTAGCGGTGCGGTTTCTCCAATTTTCCGCGATGGAAGCGAAGCTGCGGAAACTTGTCGCCGGAGAGGCATAGATACGGATAGCTCTTGTCATCGCGGAAGAGAACGTTGTACCGCGGCTGATGCGCCTTGATGAGATTGTTCTCGAGCAGCAGCGCCTCGCCCTCGGAGCGCGTCACGGTCGTCTCGACGCGTGCGACCTGCGCCACCATCGCCTCGATGCGCGGCTCGTGATCGCTCTTCTGGAAGTAGCTCGCGACGCGCTTCTTCAAGTCGCGCGCTTTGCCCACGTAGAGCGTCTCTCCGGCGGCGTTCAGCATGCGGTATACACCGGGCCGATTCGGCAGCGACGCGATCAGCTCGCGCGCGTCGAAGGTGGGGTCAGCGGTGGTCTTCGTCTCGGCCATGGCTCGTTCTTTAGCCGTCCCTCGCGGCGGCACGGATAGCTGAACGGCGCCGCGTCGCGCCGCGGCGCGTTCCGCGGTGCCGAGCAATCGCGGCGAACACGCGTTCGAACATCGCTGGCGTGAGGCGCTTCGTGTTCGTATTCTGGCGGCTGCAATGATAGCTGTCGAAGAGCCGCACGCCGCGATCGAGTACGTGCACCGCGCCGTGCGCGAACTTGCGGCCCCTAGCAGCAACCCCCAGCGCGCTCAGGGCGGCGTCATGCGCGATGCGCCCAAGAGCGAGGACTGCCGCTCCGTCGGGAAGCGTCGCCAGCTCCGCGGTCAGATAACTGTTGCAGTTGCGGATCTCGGCGGGCAAAGGCTTGTTTCCCGGCGGCAGACATTTTACGGCGTTGCTGACCCGCGCATCCTTGAGTCGCAGTCCGTCGCCCACGGCAACGGAACGCGGCCGGTTCGCGAAACCGAACTTGTGCAAGGTCGAATAAAGCAGATTGCCCGCGTAGTCGCCGGTGAATGGACGCCCGGTCGCGTTCGCGCCGCGCATGCCGGGCGCGAGGCCGACGATTACCAGCGAGGCAACACGGTCGCCGAAGGGTGGCACCGGGCGGCAGTGATAGGCTGGATACTTCGCGTGTACTTCGTCCAGGAAGCGCGCAAGCCGCGCGCAGCGACGGCATTCGGGATCGTAGACGGAAATCGGGAAAGCCGCCTCGTCGCGGCGAGTGGTTCGAGTCATGTAGAATCGCGCGCTCGTGCGCGCTCGACTGCGTAGCGATGGCGAGGTCCCAGCGTCCCATTGCCCGCCCGCAGCGGCCGCCATCTTAGCACGCGATGCTGCCTCCAGAACCCGATCTCGAAGTGCGCTCGCATCGCCCGCCTCGGGCGAACAGCCGGCCCCCGCTGCTTTTCGTTCACGGCGGCTATTGCGATGCTTGGTGCTGGGACCGGTATTTTCTACCGTGGTTCGCGGCGCACGGATACCCTGCGCACGCGCTTTCACTGCGCGGACACGGGGCGAGCGGCGGGCGCGAGACGCTGTTCGTCGCCGGCGTCGACGACTACGCAGTCGACGTCGAGCGCGTCGCATCGACCTTCGACGCGCCGCCGGTGCTGATCGGGCATTCGATGGGTGCATCGGTGGTCGAGCATCTGCTGGTCAAGGGTCCGGTGCGCGCGGCGGCGCTGCTCGCGCCGGTGCCGCCTGGCGGCCTGGGGCCGATCGCGGGGAGGCTTCTCGCGCTGCAGCCGGAATATCTCGTCAATCTGCAACGGTTGGATGCGCCGCATCTCGCCGGCGACGTTCTCGCCGCGCTACGCCCGCTCTACTTCAGCGACGATGTCGCTGCGGAAGTGCTGGCCGGGGCGCTGTTCCATCTTGGACCGGAGTCGCCGCGCGCCATTCTCGATCTCACGCTGCGCTGGCACAGCGACCGTTCGGGTGTGACCGTCACGCCCTTGGTGCTCGCTGCGGAAGGCGACCGCATCTCCACGCCGGGCGACGCCCGCGCCACTGCGGCGCTGCACGAGACCGAAGCCGTCATCGTGCCGGGGCTCGCGCACATGATGATGCTCGAGCGGAAATGGGAGACGGCGGCGGAGCCGCTGCTCGAGTGGCTCGAGCGCGAGGTGCGCAGCGCTTAGTGCGTCGCCTTGCTGAACGCGAGAAGCTTGTCGGCCGGCAGCGGCTCGCTCAAGAGAAAACCCTGGAAGCAGTGGCAACCGCGGGAGGAGAGAAACTCGAGCTGCTCGCGGGCGTCGACGCCCTCGGCGACGACGCGCAGGCCCAGCCCGCGCGCGAGCGCGATGATCGCCTCGGTGATCGCCGCATCGCCCGGATCGGTCTCGATGTCGGAGATGAATGAGATGTCGATTTTCAGGGTGTCGATCGGGAAATGCTTCAGGTGCGAAAGGCTCGAGTAGCCGGTGCCGAAGTCGTCGATCGCCACACCGAATCCTTCCTCGCGCAACTGCGTCAGCACGCGGCGGATCGCGTCGAGGTCGTGCAGCAGGCTCGACTCCGTGACCTCCAGCTCGATCCATGAGGGATCGCACTGTGCCTCTCGCACGATCTGCGATATGCGTTGTGCGAGATCCTCGCGGTAGAACTGCCGTCCCGAAAGATTGACCGAGACGTTGAGCGCGAGCCCTGCTTTGCGCCACGCAACGCACTGCTCGGCCGCCGTGCGCAGCACCCACTCGCCGAGCGAGTGGATGAGCCCGGATTCCTCGGCCAGCGGAATGAACACCTGCGGCGGCACGTCGCCGTGCTCCTCGTCGTGCCAGCGCAGCAGCGCCTCTGCACCGACGATCGCCTTGTCGGCGATGCGCACGACGGGCTGATAGTGCAGCCTGAGCGCGTGATCCTTTACGGCGTTGCGCAGCGCCGCCTCCAGCGTGTGCTGCTTCAAGCGGCGCTCGGCGAGGTCTGCGTCGAAGAACTGGTAGGTGTTGCGTCCCAGCTCCTTCGAGCGGTACATCGCCACGTCGGCGTGCTTCAGCAACTCCTCAGGAGCGTCGCCGTCGTCCGGGTAAACCGAAATCCCGATCGACGAGGTCACGTAGATGTCGTGCTCCTCGATCTCGAAGGGCTGAGAGACCGCGTCCTGCAGCTTCTGGGCGATGCGATTGAGCACCGCGGGGTCGTCGAAGTCCTCAACGATGACCATGAACTCGTCGCCGCCGAGACGCGCCAGCAGATCCGCCTCGCGCAAGGCGTGCGAGAGCGCCGCGGTGACGCGCTTCAATAGCTCGTCGCCGATGCGGTGGCCAAGCGTGTCGTTGACGTTCTTGAAGCGGTCGAGGTCGATGAACACGACGCCGACGCGCCGTCCGCTGCGCCGCGCCTGGGCGATGGCCTGCGTGAGCCGCTCCTGCAGCAGCACGCGATTGGGCAGCCCAGTCAGCGCATCGCGCGTAGCGAGATACTGCAGCCGCTCCTCGGCCTGGATGCGCGAGGAGACGTCCTGCACGAAGGAGAGGATCGAGACGATGCGCCCCTGCTCGTCGAGCAGACAGGAGTGGTACCACTCGCACCAGATCGTCTCGCCGTCCTTGCGGTAATTGCGATTGAGACCGGTGGCGCGCGGCTGCTGGCCGCCCATCAACTGGTTGATCAGCTCGACCACGCGGTCGCGGTCGGCCTCGTGCGTGAGCTGGCTCCCCGTGAGCGGCATGCCAAGGACTTCTTCGGCGCGCCAGCCGAAAATGTTCTCCGCCTGCGGCGACCAGCGCACGAGGCGGAAATCGCGATCCCACTCCAGCACCGCGAGCGGCGTGTTGTTGATGTGCGAGGAGAGCATCCAGTTGGCGCGGCGCAGCGCCTCCTCGTTGCGCTTCTGGTCGTGGATGTCGGTGTGCACCGCGTAGATGCCGATCACGTTGCCCTCGGCGTCGCGGTTCGGGGCGAAGTGGACCGACTCCCAGCGTTGCTCGCCGTTGGGCTGCGCCAGGAGCTGCTCGGTCGAGATCGTCTCGCCGGCAAGCACGCGCGTCATGAGCGGCTGCAGCTGCCGTCCTCGCGCCTCGCCCACGACTTCGCCGATGCGCCGTCCGGTGAGCTCCTTGCGGCTCTCGGAGAGCCATTCCTCGTTGTGGCGGTTGAGGAAGCGGAAGCGATAGTCGCGGTCGATGTAAGCCACGCGCGCAGGTACGTTGTCCATGATGAGCCTGAGCTCCGCCTCGCTCGCGCGCAACGCCTCCTGAGCCTGCTTCAGGCCGTGGATGTCGTTCATCAGCACGAACGCGCCGGCGATCTCGCGCTCCGTGCTCATGTCGGGAACCACGCGGATCGTCATCCACCGGCGCGCGCCGTTCGCGCCCGGCACGAGGCGATCGAAGGAGGTCGACTCGCCTCGCAGCGCGCGGGCGAGCATCACCTGGGCGCTCTGGTAGATCCCGTGTCCGACGACGTCGCGCAAGCGAAGCTCGGTCACCTGCTCCTGCGTCAGGCCGAAGTAGTGCAAGAACGTGCGGTTGACGTACTGGCAGCGCTCGTCGCGATCGATGTAGGCCACCGGCGCCGGCACGCCGTCCATGATCGCGCGCAACTGCGATTCGCGCGCGGCCAGAGCATCCTGGGCTTCCTTGAGGTCGGTGATGTCGTGACCGACGATGTAGTAACCCTTGATCGTGCCGTCGAAACGGAAGTCCGGAACGATGCGGTTGCGCAGCCATCGCTCGCGTCCGTTGGCATCCTTGCTCTCGCGCTCGTAGGTGACGGACTCGCCTCTCGCCGCGCGCTCGAGATACGGACGCTCGACCTCGACCACGTCGGGGCCGAGCACGTCCTCGGCCGGCTTGCCGATCACCTCTTCACGATCGAGCCCCACGAGACGCAGGAAGGCGTCGTTGACGAAGCTGTAGCTGCGGTTCTGGTCGACGTAGACGACGGGCTCCGGAATGTTGTCGGTGAAGAGGCGAAGCTGTTCTTCGCGCGAGGCCAGCGCCTGCTCGGTGAGCTTCAGATCGTGGATGTCATATTCGGTGCAATACAGCCCGCGCACCTTGCCCATGCCGTCGAGGTCGGGCGCGATGCGACCGTGCATCCAGCGCCGCTGGTTGTCGACCGAGACGCCGATGCGCTCGTACTCGACGTTCTCGCCGGCCTGTGCGCGCTTGATGATCGGGCGCAGGAAGGCAGTCACGTCGGAGGGCATCACTTCGTAAGGCGTCCGACCGTAGATCTGGTCCTGCGGCTTGCACACCCAGTTCGCGAAGGCCTGGTTGACGAAGGTGTAGCGCAGCGACTTGTCGAGGTAGGCGATCGGGCCCGGAATATTGTCCGCGAAGAGCCGCAGCTGCGCTTCCTGCGACTTGAGCGCCTCACGAATGCGGATGTCGTCCTCGATATCGTTGACGACGACAAACGCGCCGCCGGTACGGCCACCCGGCTCGCGGTCCGGGAAGAGTGTCATGCGCACCCAGCGCAGGTCGCCTGATGCAGGCCGCTCGCGACGGTCGTAGCTCACGGTGGCGCCGGCGAAGGCGCGCTCCATGTAGCCCTGCATTTCGGCAAGCGCATCGGGCGCGAGGAAATTCTTGAGGGGCTGCCCGATTAGGTCCTCGACCGCATGTCCGATGTAGGCTCCGTAGGGCTTGTTGGCGAAACGCAGGCGCAGCGTGCGATCGAAGTAGAAGATCGGCAGCCCGACGCTGTCGATGACCAGTCGCAGGCGATGCTCGCGCTCGCCCCACTCCAGCTCGATGCGCTTGGTGCTGTCGACGTCGGTGTAGGTCGCGAGCACGCCGCGGATTTCGCCGCGCGTCCCTTTGTCGGGGTAGTAGTCGACCCGGATCCAGAAGGCGTTGCGCTTGGCGCTGGAGAGCTGGCGCTCGAAGCTCACCCGCTCGCCGGACAAAGCGGCCTCGATGTAGGCGTGATAGAGCTGGTAGAGCTCGCGCCCCTCGACTTCGACGATCTCGCGGCCCAGGACCTCCTGCTGCGTCTTACCGGTCCAGTCGAGAAAGGCTCGGTTGACGAAGCGATAATGCTGTTCCGAGTCGATGTAGCAGACCGGCAGGGCGAGCGCGTTCAGCTTGCGCTGGGACAGCGCTTGCAGGGCCTCTCGCTCTCCGTCGCCGTGCGTCTGTAGCGTCGGCAGGTCGAGGCGGGTCAATTGTTTGGTAAGCGCCATCGCCACGGGGTTGGCTACTGCCGGTCCCCCTCCCTGGTTGCCGGGCGCGAAACAGGCAGTCTAAGGTCCGAACCGGGTACTGACAAGCAAGGACCTTGCCATGGGGAAAAGCGCGTTTTGCCCGTTTTTACCCCGGCGCCAAAGGCTTAGCGCAGTCTTCCTTGGTTCGCGGACGGGGTGCAGGCTACAATCGGCGGCACAAAAATACGCCGGGCGGCAGCCTCCTCGCCTGCTCATCCTCGGGGAAAAACCATGCCGCAGCCTCGTTCGCGCCTCCCCGCCCATGCCCTGCCCTGGCTCGCCTTGCTAGCGGCGGTGCCAGCCTCGGCCGCAGCGACCGAGCTACCGTCCGTCATGGGCATCCCGGTCGATTTCATCCTGTTCGGGCTCTCGCTGGTCGGGGTAGCGCTCTTCCATCGCCATACGCTCGCCATCGCGGTGTCGGGCCTGGCGGTGATCACCATCTACAAGCTCGCCTTCACCGGCTTCAAAGAGGGTTCCGGAATCGGGGGGCTGGTCGCGCACCTGGGCCACGAGTGGGTGGTGCTCGCCAACCTCTTCTGCCTGCTGATGGGTTTTGCGCTGCTTTCGCGCCATTTCGAGAAGAGCCGCGTGCCGCTCGCTCTGCCGCGCTTCCTTCCCGACGACTGGAAGGGCGGCTTCGTGCTGCTGGTGATGATCTTCGTGCTCTCTTCCTTTCTCGACAACATCGCTGCAGCGCTGATCGGCGGGGCGATGGCGCATCAACTGTTTCGCGCCAAAGTGCATATCGGCTACCTCGCGGCGATCGTTGCTGCATCGAATGCCGGCGGCTCGGGCAGTGTGGTCGGCGACACCACGACGACGATGATGTGGATCGACGGCGTGCATCCGCTGCAGGTGCTCGAAGCCTACGTAGCTGCGGGCGTTGCGATGTTTATCTTCGGCATTCCGGCGGCAATCCAGCAGCAGAAGTACTCACCGATCCTCAAGGACGCGGACGAAAGCATTCATGTCGACTGGACCCGCGTCGGCATCGTCGCGCTCATCCTCGTCTGCGCCGTGATCGCCAATGTGGTGATGAACATCGAATTCCCCGAACTGACGGATCGTTTCCCATTCATCGGCGCGGCCGTGTGGTTCGCGATCCTCGTTTCCTGGCCGCTGCGCCGCCCCGACTGGGAAGTGCTGCCGGAGACCTTCAAGGGCACGATCTTCCTGCTCTCGCTGGTGACTGCCGCTTCGATGATGCCCGTCGAGCGCTTGCCTGACGCGTCGTGGCGTGTCGCGCTGGGCCTCGGCTTCGTCTCCGCCGTCTTCGACAACATCCCTCTGACCGCGCTGGCGCTGAAGCAAGGCGGCTACGATTGGGGCTACATCGCCTATGCGGTCGGCTTCGGCGGATCGATGATCTGGTTCGGCTCATCGGCCGGAGTCGCGCTGTCCAACATGTACCCCGAAGGCAAGAATGCGATCGCGTGGCTCCGCGGCGGCTGGCATGTCACGGTTGCGTACATCGTCGGATTCTTCGTGATGCTGGCGCTGCTCTCCTGGGTTCCGCAGCCCAAACATGAAGCGCCGATTCGCCTCGCGGCGCCGCTGACAATCGGATCGCCGTTGATTCGCGCGTAGGACTGCGACGCGCGTGCGTAGGCGTCCTTCCGAGGTGCGAGTTCAGTCGCACGCGGCCAGCCGAATGAATTCGGCCCTACTAGACGAGAAGAATATGAACCCGGAACGGACCGTGCGCGCCAAGCACGATCGTTTGCTCGATGTCGCCGGTGCGCGACGGCCCGGAGATAAGATTGACTGCGCGCGGCAGGCGCCCGCGCTCGCGTGCGATCAGTGCGAACGCCTCTTCCATGCCGGCGACGATGCGATCCGCGTGCAGCACGGCGATATGCGTATCGGGCAGCAGCGCTGTCGCGGTCGGCGTATCGGCGCCGGAGAGGATGACGAGCGTACCGGTCTCGGCGATGCCGCAGAAGACGCCGGTGATGCCGAGGCGATCACTCCCGATGGTCGGACGCGCCTCGATGGCCAGTCCCGCGCCGGCCCAGTCGAGCGCGGCGAATTCGGGCCAGCATACTCCCGCGTGCGACTTCTGCGCCGCGAGCTCCGGCGGCAGCGTCAGGGCGTCGAGATAGCGCGCGACGTGCGTCGGGATGAGCTCGACGCTTGCGATGCGCTCGATGGTGCTCTGCATGTCGGTCGCGCGCTGCATGAAGCGCGTCAGGAGATCGGCTGGCAAGCTCGGGCGAGGGCCCTGCGCGTGCGCTAGGAGATACGCTTCGGCGCGTGCACGCGACGCGGTCGCGCCGTCGCGCTGACCGAGCGCGCTGCGAACGCGAGCCAGCACACGGTCGCGCGCTTCGTTCATCGTCCTGCTGTACGGCCTCGCCGCACGAAGGCGTCCAGGCGTGCGATGCCACTTCGGATCGCATCTGGAGAAGCCGCATAGGAGAAGCGGATGTGCTGTCCGTCGCCAGGAACGCGGCGGCCGAAGTGGATATCGGCGAGCACGGCGACGCCGGCCTCGACGAGGAGGCGCTTGCGGAACTCCTCCGAATCCGCGCAGCCGGTCATCTTGCAAGCCTCGGTGACGTTGGGCCAGGCGTAGAACGCGCCGCCCGGCGTGCGGCATTCGATGCCCGGTACGCCGTTAAGCAGCCCGACGATCAGATCGCGGCGCTCGAGGAAAGAGCGGCGCATGGCTTCCGCTGCCCCTTGAGGGCCGTTGATCGCTTCGACCGCCGCCCACTGGCTGATCTGCGAAGCACAGGATTCCGTGTTGGTGATCCAGCGCGTGAACACCGGGGCCAGCGTCTTGTTGGCGATGAAGCCAATGCGCCATCCGGTCATCGCCCAGGTCTTGGACGCGCCGTCGGAGATGATCGTGCGGTCGCGCATACCCTCGAGCGACGCGAGCGAGACGAACTCGCCGTCGTAGAGCAGCCGCGAATAGATCTCGTCGGCGAAGACCCAGATCTGTGGATGCATGCGAAGGATCTCCGCGATCGCCTCGAGGTCGGCGCGCTTGAGGCTCCCGCCCGTGGGATTGTGCGGCGAGTTGAGGATCAAGAGCCGCGTCTTCGGCGTAATCTGCGACTCCAGCTCGTGCGGATCGAACGCGAAATCGCGCGCTTCGCGCAGATGCAGGTGCACCGGCACCGCACCGTTGGCGAGGATCTGCGATTCGTAGATCGGGAAGCCGGGCACCGGATAGATCACTTCGTCGCCAGCACCGTAATCGGTGACCGAGGCGATGGTGTACGCGATGAACGGCTTCGCGCCTGCGGCGATCACGACCTCCTCGGGCACGATGTCGAGCCCGCGCCTCTTTCCCATGTCGCGCGCCGCCGCTTCGCGCAACTCGTCGATGCCGGCGGAGGGCGTATAGCCATGCTTGCCGGCGCGGATCGCCGCGATCGCGGCGTCCTGCACGTTTTCCGGAGTTGGGAAATCCGGCTGACCGATGCAGAAGGACACGATGTCGCGTCCCTGGCGAACGAGATCGTTCACTTCGGCCAGGACGACGAAAGCGTTCTCGGTGCCGAGGCTTTCGCCGCGGCGGCTCACCCGCGGCACGATGTGCGGTGCGTTCATGTTTTCTTCTCTGCGTACAGATCGCGAAATGTCTGGCCGGCCGGCGCGGGCATGTCACGCCCGTCGGTCCAGCCGCCCGCGAAGGGCAGCTTGTGCAGCAATCGATCGGGGCCCGCCATCCAGCTCAGGCAGCGCGCGCCGATGCGCGTGGCGATTGCATACAAGCGCGGATGCGTCGCAAGCCACGACCAGGCTCGAAGCGCCATGCGCTCGCTCCACGGCCGCAGATTGTGCTCGAATTCCTGCTCGCGGAGCTTCCGCTGCAGGTCGGGCAGCGGAATCTTCACTGGGCATACGACCCCGCATTGGTTGCAGAAGGTCGACGCTTCCGGCAGGTCCAGCGCATTCTCCAGCCCGATGTACGACGGCGTGAGGATCGAGCCGATCGGTCCTGGGTAGACCCAGCCGTAGGAGTGTCCTCCGACCGCCTGGTACACGGGACAATGATTCATGCATGCGCCGCAGCGGATGCAGCGCAGCGCCGCCTTGAGCTCGCTGCCGAGCACCTTGCTGCGGCCCGCATCAACGAGAATGAAGTACATGTGCTCCGCGCCGTGGAATTCGCCGGGCCCCTTGGTGCCGGTGAGAATGTCGACGTAGTTGGAGATGGATTGCCCCGTCGCCGAGCGCGGCAGCAGGCGCATCAGCGTCGCGACATCCTCCAGCGTAGGTACGATCTTCTCGATGCCGGAGATCGCGACGTGGACCTTCGGCAGCGTGGTAGTGAGCGTCGCGTTGCCTTCGTTGGTGACGAGGACCACCGAGCCGGTCTCGGCGACGAAAAAATTGCCGCCTGAGATCCCCATATCGGCGGTGAGATAGTGCTGGCGCAGCACACCGCGTGCTTCGAGGCACAGCTCGTTGATCTCGAGCTTGCGCGTGGTGGCGTGGGCCTTCGCGAAGAGATCGGCGACCTCCTCCTTGCTCTTGTGCAGCGCCGGGCCGATCAGGTGCGACGGCGGCTCGTAGTCGTTGATCTGCAGGATGTACTCGCCGAGGTCGGTCTCGACGACCTTGAGTCCCGCCGCCTCGATCGCGCGATCTAGCTCGGACTCCTCGCTCACCATCGACTTCGACTTGATGATCTTCTTCACGCCGTGCCGGCGCGCGATATCGAGGACGTGCGCGTTTATCTCGCCCGGCGTCTCGGCCCAGAGCACGGTCGCGCCGCGTGCGGTCGCGTTCTTCTCGAACATCTCCAGCCATACGTCCAGGTCGTCGAGTGCGCGCTGCCTGATCCCGCGGCCAGCCTCGCGCGTCGCCTCGAAGTCGTCCAGCTCGGAGAGCGAGGCGCGGCGATGGGCGACGAACTTGCCTTTGATTTTCTGCAGGTTGGCCTGGAGCTGCGCGTTCGCCATGTTGGCCTGCGCGCGCTCCCTGAAGTGCATCGACGCGACTTGCACTAGCGTGCCTCCCCGGCAAGGACTTCGGCGACGTGCAGCACGCGGGTCTTCTTGTCGCCGCGACGACGCAGCCGGCCTTCGATGTTGAGCATGCAACCGAGGTCACCGAGGACGACCGCATCGGCGCCGGTCGTGACGATGTCGCGACACTTGTCGTCGGCGAGCCGCGTCGAGATTTCGCCGAACTTGATCGAGAACGTGCCGCCGAAGCCGCAGCAGTTCTCACACTCCGCCATCTCGGCGAGCTTGAGCCCCGGCAGCTTGGCCAGCAGCGCGCGCGGCTGACGCTTGACGCCCATCTCCCGCAACCCCGCACAGGAGTCGTGGTAGGTGATCGTTCCCGCGAACTCGCCGGGAACGCGCTCGAGCTTGAGCACGTTGACGAGGAAGTCGGTCAGCTCGAAGGTCTTCGCGCAAAGAGCGCCCAACCGCTTGCGTGTCGTATCGTCGTCGTCGCGGAAAAGATCCGCGTAATGCGTACGGATCATGCCGCTGCATGATCCCGACGGCGCAACGACGTAGTCGCAGTCTTCGAACTCGGCGAGGAGCTTCGCCGCGAGCGCCCTGGCGCCCGCGCGATCGCCCGAGTTGTAGCCGGGCTGCCCGCAGCAAGTCTGCGCCGGCGGAACGATCACGGTTGCGCCGCCTTCTTCGAGCAGCCTGATTGCGGCGAAACCGATCGAAGGCCGCATCGAGTCGACCAGGCAGGTGACGAAGAACCCGACGCGCATGGCGTCAGTAGGAGTGCGTCAGCGCGACGACGCACAGCCCCATCAGTTGCTGCGGGAACACGCCGAGGAGCAGCAGCGCCAGCCCGTTCGCCGAGATCAGCACCTGCGTGTCGGCGCGCACTGTGATCGGCGTCTTGTCGACCGGGTCGTCGAAGTACATCAGCTTGACGATGCGCAGATAATAGAACGCTCCCACCAATGAAGCCATCACCGCTACCACCGCGAGCCAGACGAACCCGACGTTGACGGCGGCTTCGATGACCGAGAACTTGGCGTAGAAGCCCACCGTCGGCGGCACGCCCGCGAGCGAGAACATGGCAAGCAACATCAGGAATGCGTACCAGGGGTTCTTCTGGTTGAGGCCCCTGAAATCGTCGAGCAGCTCCGCCTCGAATCCTTCACGTGAGAGCAGCAGAACGGTGCCGAAGGCCACCAGCGTCGCGAGCACATAGGTCACCGTGTAGAACATCGCGGCGCTGTAGCCATCGGTGTTGGCGGTGAGGAAGCCCATCAGCATGAAGCCCATGTTGGCGATGGTCGAATAGGCCAGCATGCGCTTGATGTTCGATTGCGCGATCGCGATAACGTTGCCCAAGATCATCGACAGCAGCGAGAGGATCAGCAGCATCCCCTGCCAGTCGAAGGCAAGCGAGGACAGCGATCCCACGAGCAGCCGGATCGCCACTGCGTACGCCGCGAGCTTCGGCGCAGTGCCGATGAAGAGCGTCACCGCGGTCGGCGCGCCGTCGTACACATCGGGCACCCACATGTGATACGGCACTGCGCCGAGCTTGAAGGCGATCGCCGAGACCAAGAAGACGAGCCCGAACACGAGGATGATGCGGTTGGTGCCTCCGGCGACGATCGCGCTCGCAACGCCATTGATGTCGAGCGTTCCGGTCGCGCCGTAGATCATCGACATGCCGTAGAGGAGCAACCCGGACGCCAGCGCGCCAAGCACGAAGTACTTCATCGCCGCCTCAACCGCGCGGCCCGATTCGCGCTGCAGCGCGACCATGGCGTAGAGCGACAGCGACATCAGCTCCAGTCCGAGATAGAGCGGGACGAAACTTGCGGCCGAGATCATCACTGTGATTCCCAGCAGTGCTGTCAGTGTCAGCACGAAGGTCTCGCCGCGGAAGAGCCCGCGCGCTACGAGGTAACTGCGCGAATAGAAGAGCATCAGCGACACCGAGACATAGCTGAAGAACCGGAGCACGTCGGCGAGCGCGTCGGCGACAAACATCTTGCCGAGGGCCTGCGTCGGCTCCTCGTGGAACACGATCAGCGCGAACCAGGCCGCGACCAGCAGCCCGATCTGCGTCAGCCAGTAGGACCAGGCGCGGCGCGAATCGGGAAGAAACAAATCGGCCAGCAGCACGATGCATGCCGCAGCGAGCAGCGTCATCTCCGGCAGCGCGGGGCCGAAGTCGAAGGAAAGTCCGAGCGGCGTCACTGCTTGCTCTTGGCGACGTGGGTGAGGAGATCGGCCACCGAAGCATGCATCACGTCGGTGAAAGGCTTCGGATAGACGCCCATCGCGAGCACGGCGAGCGCTACCGCGCCGAGAAGCCAGAATTCGCGCTTCGAAAGATCGACGAGCTTCGCCACGCGATCGTTCGCCACCGCGCCGAACCAGACTCGCTTGTACATCCAGAGCGTGTACGCCGCGCCGAGGATCATGATCGTTGCAGCCAGGAAGCCGAGCCAGAAGTTTGCGGTGATCGCCGCGAGTATGACCATGAACTCGCCGACGAAGCCGCTCGTCCCCGGGAGCGCCGCGTTGGCCATGGCGAAAAGCATGGCGAAGGCGGCGAACTTCGGCATCGTGTTCACCACGCCGCCGTAGTCGCCGATGAGGCGGCTGTGCATCCGGTCGTAGAGCACGCCCACGCAGAGGAAGAGCGCGGCCGAGACGAAGCCGTGCGAGATCATCTGCACGAGGCCGCCCTCGACACCGAGCTGGCTGAAGAGGAAGAAGCCGAGCGTCACGAATCCCATGTGCGCGATTGACGAGTACGCGATCAGCTTCTTCATGTCCGCCTGCACCAGCGCGACGAAGCTGATGTAGACGACCGCAATGAGCGAGAGAGTGATCACGAAGCCGGCGAGGTAATGGCTTGCGTCGGGCAAGATCGGGAGCACGAAGCGGATGAATCCGTAGGCTCCGACCTTCAGCGTGACCGCCGCGAGCACGACCGAGCCGCCGGTGGGGGCTTCGACGTGAGCATCCGGGAGCCAGGTGTGCACCGGCCACATCGGCACCTTGACCGCGAAGGCGATGAAGAATGCGACGAACAGCAACACCTGCGTCTTGAGCGAAAGCGGAAGCTGATACCACTCGAGGATGGAGAAGCTGCCGCCGCTCACCGTGTAAAGATAGATGAGCGCCACCAGCATCAGCACCGAGCCAAGGAAGGTGTAGAGGAAGAACTTGAGGGCTGCGTAGATGCGGTTCGGCCCGCCCCAGATGCCGATGATGAGATACATCGGGATCAGCTGCGCCTCGAAGAAGACATAGAAGAGCACCGCGTCGAGCGCCGCGAACACGCCGTTGATGAGTCCCGACATGATCAGAAATGCGCCCATGTACTGCGCCACCCGAGTCTGGATCACAACCCATCCGGCCCACACCGCGAGCAGCGTGATGAAGCTGTTGAGCAGGATGAAGAGCACCGAGATGCCGTCCACGCCGAGGAGATAATTGACGTTGAAGCGCGGGATCCACTCGATCGTCTCGACGAATTGCATCTCCGCGGTGCCGAGCGTGAATCGGGTATACAGCGGGATCGTCACCGCGAAGCCTGCGATGGCGCCCACGAGCGCGAGCCAGCGCGCCGCCGGCGCGTCCTGGTCGCGGTGCAGCGCCAGCACCAGAACCCCGGCGACAATCGGCACCCAGATGGCGAGGCTGAGAAGGTGTTGCAGCATCGCGGCTTATCGTCCCACCCACCAGGTCAGCAGCGCGAACACGCCGATGATCATGGTGAAAGCGTAGTGGTAGATGTACCCCGACTGGATTTGCCGCATCAGCCGTGCGGCGAGCGCTACCAGCCGAGCGCTGCCGTTGACGAAGAAGCCGTCGATCACCGAGCGGTCGCCGACTTCCGCGCACCATGTGCCGATCTTCCGGACCCCGCCGGCGAAGAACCAGTCGTTGAACTTGTCGATGTAGTAGTTGTTGACCAGCACATCGTAGAGGCGACCGGCTCGCTCGGCGAAGATTCCCGGCAGCTCGGGCCGAAGGATATAAAAGAAGAACGCCGTCGCAATGCCGGCGATCGCGAACCAGAATCCGAGCGTGGTGACCGCATGCGCGACGAATGCCCAGGCGCCGTGCCATTCCTCGGTGAGCGTGGCCATCCCCCCGTGCACCGATGCAATCACGATCGAGCTACCGAAAAAATTGCCGAACAGCACGCGATCGACGTACGTCCAGCCGGAATAGATCGACGGTATCGCCAGCAGCACCAGCGGAACGGTCACGACCCACGGGCTCTCCTTCGGCTCGATCGCGTGATGTTCGCCACCATGCTCGTCGTGCGCCTCGACCTGGCGGAAGCGCTCTTCGCCGTGGAAAGTCATGAACAGCATGCGGAAGGTGTACAACCCGGTGATGAACACGCCGATCGTCACGGCGAAGGCCGCGTAGCTGTGTCCCGGCACCTGTGAGAGATACACCGCGTCGATGATCGCGTCCTTGGAGAAGAATCCCGCGAAAGGCGGCACGCCGGCCAACGCGAGCGCACCGACCACTGCCGTCCAGTAAGTGATCGGCATGTATTTCTTGAGCCCGCCCATCTTGCGCATGTCCTGCTCGTGATGAAGCGCGATGATGACCGAGCCCGCGGCGAGGAAGAGCAGCGCCTTGAAGAAGGCGTGCGTCATCAGATGGAAGATCGCCGCAGAGTAGGCCGACACGCCGAGCGCGACCGCCATGTAGCCGAGCTGCGAGAGCGTTGAGTAGGCGATCACGCGCTTGATGTCGTTCTGCACCACGCCGAGGATCGCCATGAAGAGAGCGGTCGTGGCGCCGATCACGGTGACGAAGGCGAGCGCAGTGTCGGAGAGCTCGAAGAGCGGGCTCATGCGAGCGACCATGAAGATGCCGGCGGTCACCATCGTCGCGGCATGGATCAGCGCGGAGATCGGCGTCGGGCCTTCCATCGAGTCCGGGAGCCACACGTGCAGCGGCACCTGCGCGGATTTCCCCATCGCTCCGACGAAGAGCCCGATGCATATCGCGGTCAACACCGACCATTGCGCGTCGCCGACCAGGTTGAGCGCGGTTCCGGCGAGCGCAGGCGCAGCCTTGAACACTGTCGCGTAGTCGAGCGAGCCGAAGTAGGCGACGATCAGTCCCAGCCCGAGCGCGAAACCGAAGTCACCGACACGGTTGGCGAGGAAGGCCTTGAGGCTCGCGTAGATCGCCGTCGGCCGCGTGTACCAGAAGCCGATGAGCAGGTAGGAAACGAGCCCTACCCCTTCCCATCCGAAGAAGAGCTGCAGGAAGTTGTTGGCCATCACCAGCATCAGCATGCTGAAGGTGAAGAGCGAGATGTACGAGAAGAAGCGCGTGTAGCCGTCGTCGTCGGCCATGTAGCCGATGGTGTAGATATGCACCATGAGCGAAACGAAGCTGACCACCGTGATCATCAGCGCCGTCAGCGGATCGACCAGGAAGCCGATTGCGAACTTGAGCTGGCCCGAGGTCTGCCAGACGTAAACGTCGCCGTCGAAGCTGTTGCCGGCCATGACGTCGCGCAGGATGACGGCCGAGGCGATCGTCGAGACGAATACGCCCAGAATGCACAGCCTGTGAGACCACGTGCGTCCGATCTTCGGGCCCCACAAACCGACCACGATGGCCGCGGCGAGCGGCGCCAGCGGGACGAGGAGGTAGAGCTGATGCATCGTCATCAGCTTAGCCCTTGAGCTGCCCCAACTCCTCGACGTCGATCGAGCCGACGTGCCGGAAAAGCAATACGAGGATCGCGAGACCGATCGCCGACTCAGCGGCGGCCACGGTGAGGATAAAGAACACGAACACCTGTCCCGCCGTATCGCCGAGATAATTCGAGAATGCGATGAAGTTGAGGTTGACGGCGAGCAGCATCAGTTCGATCGCCATCAGCATGATGATCACGTTGCGCCGGTTGAGGAAAATGCCGATCACGGCGATCGCGAACAGGATCGCCCCCAGCACGAGGTAGTGCGACAACGTCGGCGTCAGAAATCCGGTTATCGCGGCAAATCGATCAGCCACTTCAATCCCCCCTGCTCCCGCGGCAGCAACCCGCCGCGGCTCACTAGATCACTAAGGCTCCCGCTTTTCGGCAGGAATGTTCAGAATGCGCAGCCGCTCGTCGCGGCGCACGCGAAGCTGCTCGCTCGGATTCTGGTACTTCGTTTGCCGGCGCTTGCGGTGCGTCAGCGCGATCGCGGCGATGATCGCCACGAGCAGGATCGCTGCCGCGATCTCGAACGGGTATGCGTAATCGGTGTACAGCTGCAAGCCCAGCGCGCGGGTGTTGCTGTAGCTGGCCGGCGCGGCCGGCGGCGAGGGAACCGCGCGCGAGCCGAAATAGCCGCCGATCAGCACCAGCATCATCTCGAACAGGATCAAGATGCCAACCGTGGCGCCCACGGGGATGTAGCTGCGGAACCCTGCACGCAGCTTCTCCACGTCGATGTCGAGCATCATCACCACGAACAGGAACAGCACCATCACTGCGCCGACGTAGACGAGCACCAGCGCGATGGCGAGGAACTCTGCCTGCAGCAGCAGCCACAGCGCCGCTGCGGTGAAGAAGGAAAGGACGAGCCAGAGCGCAGCGTGCACAAGGTTGCGCACCGTAATGACGCGCAAGGCCGCGAAGATCAGGATCAACGCGAACACCCAGAAGACGAAGGTTTCGAACATGGTCAGCGGTACTTCGCGTCGGCGCTGCGAGCGGCCGCGATCTCGGCTTCGTAGCGGTCGCCCACCGCGAGCAGCATCTCCTTGGTGTAGATGAGATCGCCGCGGCGCTCGCCATGGTATTCGAGGATGTGCGTCTCGACGATCGAGTCGACCGGGCAGCTCTCCTCGCAGAAGCCGCAGAAGATGCACTTTGTGAGATCGATGTCGTAGCGCGTCGTGCGGCGAGTGCCGTCTCCACGCTCCTCCGATTCGATCGTGATCGCGAGCGCCGGGCACACCGCCTCGCAAAGCTTGCAGGCGATGCAGCGCTCCTCGCCGTTGGGGTAGCGGCGCAGCGCGTGCAAACCGCGGAAGCGCGGGCTCATCGGCGTTTTTTCTTCCGGGTACTGCACCGTGATCTTCTGCCGGAACAAGTACTTGCGCGTGACCCACAGGCCTTTCCACAGCTCCCAGAGCGTGTAGGCGTTGAAGAAGTCCTTGATGCGCTCGAGCATATGATCAGTGGAACAGATACGCCCAGCGTGTCTGCATCATCGCGCCCACGAAGATGATCCAGATCAGCGTGATCGGGATGAACACCTTCCACCCAAGCCGCATGATCTGGTCGTAGCGATAGCGCGGGAAGGTTGCGCGGATCCACAGGAAGACAAAGAGCACCGCGCAGGCCTTCACGAAGAGCCAGCCGATCCCGTCGCCGAAAGGCGCGATCCCGCCGACGATCGGAACCGGCGATGCAATTACGTAGTCGTTCAATCCCGGCCATGGCGAGAGCCAGCCGCCGAGGAACATGATCGAGCACAGCGCCGACACCAGGATCATGTTCATGTATTCGGCCAGGAAGAAGAGCGCGAACGCGATGCCCGAATACTCGACGTGAAATCCCGCCACGATCTCGGACTCACCTTCCGCGACGTCGAAGGGATGGCGGTTCGTTTCTGCGATGCCGGCGACGAGGTAGACGATGAACAAGGGGAAAAGCGGCCAGACGTACCAGTGCGCGGCACCGCCTTCCTGTCCGCGCACGATGTCCCCGAGATTGAGGCTGCTCGATGCCATCAGCACGCCGACCAGCGCGAAGCCCATCGCGATCTCGTAGGAGACGATCTGCGCCGCAGAACGCAGGCAGCCCAGGAACGCGTACTTCGAGTTCGACGCCCAGCCGGCGAGGATCACGCCGTAGACGCCCATCGAGGTCATCGCCAGGATGTAGAGGAGCCCGGCGTTGATATTGGACAGCACCAGCCCGTCGGCGAAGGGAATCACCGCCCACGCCGCCAGCGCCGGCGCGAGCGACAGCATGGGCGCGATGAAGAACAGCCAGCGGTTCGCCCCCGAAGGTACGACGATCTCCTTGAACAGCATCTTGAGCACGTCGGCGAACGGCTGCAGCAGGCCGAAGGGGCCGACGCGATTGGGACCGATCCGCACCTGCATGTAGCCGATCACCTTGCGCTCAGCGAGCGTGAGATAGGCCACGCCGAGGATGAGCGGAACGGCGATCACGATGATCTTCACCACCGTCCAGACGAGAAGCGCCAGGCTGTGTCCCAGGAAGCTCTCGAGCGGAACCATCATTGCGCCTCGACCGTGATCGAGCCGAACATCGCGCCGAGCGTAGCAGTCGCACGGTGCGCAGCCGGGATCCGAACGCAACCCTCGGGCACGCCATCGTCGAGCGCGACCTGGAGCGTCGCTTCCCCGCCGTCCTGCTTCAGCCGCGCCGACGCACCGGCCTTGAGCTTCAGGCGCGCCAGCGTCGTCGCGCTGGCGCGCAGAACCGGTGCGCGCGCGTCGGCGGTCTTCTGCAGCGACGTCGCGCGGCGCACCAGCGGATCGGCGAAGTAGATCGGCACGTCGCTGACGCGCTCGACGCCGTTCATTATTGCCTTGGGAGACTCGACTGCGACCGAGGTCGCATTCGAGAGGCGCTTAGCGATCTCTTCCTGCGAAGGCAGCTCGGCGCGCACGGCGGCGATGCTGTTGAAATCGAACCCCGCAAGCCCAAGCATCGAGCCCAGCACGCGCAGCACTTTCCACGCCGGTCGCGTGTCGCCGAGTGGCGGCACGGCGCCGTTGCAAGCTTGCGCCCGCCCTTCGCAGTTGACGAAGGTACCCGCGGTTTCGGTGAATGGCGCGATCGGCAGGAGCACATGCGCGCAGTCGCTCGCGCTCGACTTGAAGCAGGTAAGCGCGACGACCAGCTCGGCCTTGCTGAGTGCCGCGCGCGCCGCGGAAGGATTCGCGCTGTCGAATTCGGGCTCCGCATGAAGCAGGAGCAAGGCCTTGCGTGACTCCGCACCGCCGAGCATCGCCTGCGCGTGCAACCCGCCTTTTTGCGGCAGCGCCCCGGCGATGTAGCCTCCGACCGAGTTCGCCGCTTCGGTGAGAACACCGAGCTTCGCGCCAGCAAATTCCGCGAGCGTTTGCGCGAGCGCGTGCAGTTGCGCCGCACGCGGATGCGCTCGCGCGAGATTGCCGAGGAAAATGCCCTTGCGCTCGCCGCTAGCCAGGCTCGCCGCGATGGCCTTGGCTCCGTCCGAAGCTTCGATGCCGGCGAGCGTGGACAGCAGCTCCTTTCCGGCGGCAGCCGCCGCGGCAACCACGATCTCTCCCAGCGCGCGGGGCAGCGCGGACGGCGGAACGATCTTGCGCTGCGCCACGCGCATCAGCAGCTCGTCATCCGCGCAACTGAGGATCGAGAGCTGCGCGCCCTTCTTGGTCGTCTGGCGCAGCCGATGCGCGAGCAGCGGATGGTCCTTGCGCAGGAAGCTGCCGACCACCAATGTGCGATCGAGCGCGGCGAACTCGGCGATCGACATGCCGAGCCACGGCACGCCTTCATCCTTCGCGCTGAAGTCGCATTGCCGCAGGCGGAAGTCGACGTTCTCGCTGCCGAGCGCGCGCACGAGCTTCTGTGCAAGATGCATCTCTTCCAGTGTCGCGTGCGGCGAGACGAGTGCGCCGAGCGATTCGGCGCCGTGCTGCTCGCGAACGCGCTTGATCTCGCCCACGACCTGCTCGAGCGCGGTCTGCCAATCGGTCTCGTGCCACGCGCCGTCGCGCTTGATCATCGGCTTCGTCAAACGGTCGTCGGCATTGAGCCCTTCGTAGGAGAAGCGATCCTTGTCGGAGAGCCAGCACTCGTTGATCGCGTCGTTCTCGAAGGGCACGACACGCATGACGCGATCGTTTTTCGACTGAACGACGAGATTGCTTCCGAGCCCGTCGTGCGGGCTCACCGACTTGCGCCGCGACAGCTCCCAGGTGCGGGCGGTATAGCGGAACGGCTTCGATGTAAGCGCGCCGACGGGGCACAGATCGATCACGTTGCCGGAAAGCTCCGAGTCGACCGTCTTGCCGACGAAGGTGATGATCTCGGCGTGCTCGCCGCGGTTGATCATGCCAAGCTCCATGACGCCGGCGATTTCCTGGCCGAAGCGCACGCAGCGCGTGCAGTGAATGCAACGCGTCATGTCGGTTGAGATGAGAGGGCCCAGATTCTTGTTGAGCACGACGCGCTTCGGCTCCTCGTAGCGCGAGCTGGAGGCGCCGTAGCCGACCGCGAGGTCCTGCAGCTGGCACTCTCCGCCCTGATCGCAGATCGGACAGTCAAGCGGATGGTTGATGAGCAGGAACTCCATCACGCCCTTCTGCGCATTCACCGCCGCGTCGGAATGCGTGCGGACCTTCATGCCTTCGGTGACCGGAGTGGCGCACGCCGGCTGCGGCTTCGGCGCTTTTTCGACGTCGACGAGGCACATGCGGCAGTTGGCCGCGATGGTGAGTTTCTTGTGCCAGCAGAAATGCGGCACGTAGATGTCGAGCTTGTGCGCGGCATCCATCACCGTGCTGCCGCTCGGAACCTGCACGGCGCGGCCGTCGATCTCGACGTTGACCATCGTGCTCATACGTAATCGGGCACCAGACACTTCTTGTGGTCGATGTGGTACTGGAACTCGTCGCGGAAATGCTTGATGAAGCTCTTCACCGGCAGCGCGGCCGCGTCGCCGAGCGCGCAGATCGTTCTGCCGGCGATGTTGTCGGAGACGTTGACCAGCAGATCGAGGTCCTCGTTCTTGCCCTTGCCGTGCTCGATGCGATCGACCACGCGCCACAGCCAGCCGGTTCCCTCGCGGCACGGCGTGCACTGTCCGCAGGATTCCTCGTAGTAGAAGTACGAAAGGCGCAGCAGCGAGCGCACCATGCAGCGCGTTTCATTCATGCAGATGACCGCGCCGGAGCCGAGCATCGATCCCGCTTTGGCGATCGAGTCGTAGTCCATGTCGGTGTGCATCATGATCTCGCCCGGCAGAACCGGCATCGAGGAGCCGCCGGGAATGCAGGCCTTGAGCTTGCGTCCGTCGCGCATGCCGCCGGCCATTTCGAGCAGCTTCGCGAACGGCGTGCCGAGCCGCACTTCGTAGTTGCCGGGACGCGCGACGTCGCCGGAGACCGAGAAGATCTTGGTGCCGCCGTTGTTTGGCCGGCCGAGCGTGAGAAACGCTTCCGCGCCGTGCGTCATGATCCATGGCACCGCGGCGAAGGTCTCGGTGTTGTTGATCGTCGTTGGCTTGCCGTACAGGCCGTAGCTCGCGGGGAACGGCGGCTTATAGCGCGGGAAGCCTTTCTTGCCTTCGAGCGACTCGAGCAACCCGGTCTCCTCGCCGCAAATGTACGCGCCGAAGCCGTGATGGTTATAGAGATGGAAGCTGAAACCGCTGGCCAAGATGTTGTCGCCGAGAAAGCCCGCGCGATACGCTTCGTCGAGCGCCTGCTCGCAGCGCTCGTAGGTTTCCCAGATCTCGCCGTGTATGTAGTTGTAGCCGCGCTGACATCCCGTCGCGTAAGCCGCGATCGCCATGCCTTCGAACAGGATATGCGGGTTGTACCGCAGGATGTCGCGATCCTTGAAAGTGCCCGGCTCGCCCTCGTCCGAATTGCAGACCAGATATTTCGGACCCTGATACTGCTGCGGCATGAAGCTCCACTTGAGTCCCGTCGGGAATCCCGCGCCGCCGCGCCCGCGCAAAGCCGACTTCTTGACTTCGGCGATGATCGTCTGCGGCGGGATTTTCTCGGCGAGCACCTTCTTCAGCGCTTCGTAGCCTCCGCGCTTGACGTAATCCTCGAGGCTCCAGTTGGTTCCGTTCAGCCCGGCCATGATGATGGCCTCGGGCCCGTAGTCGAGAAATTCGACCGGCGCGTTCATGGCTTGCGGCCGTTTGCCAGTTCGGTGAGCAGCGCGTCGATCTTCTCGTCGCTCATCCAGCTCGCCATGTGCTTGTCGTTGACCAGCACCACCGGCGCGTCGCCGCAGGCGCCGAAGCACTCGCCCTGCTTGAGTGTGAACATCTTGTCGGCGGTCGTCTCGTCGAAGCCGATGCCGAGCTTCTTCTTGAGATGCTCGGCGGCCCTGCCCGCCCCCTGCAGCGCGCACGGAAGATTGGTGCAGATCGCGAGCTTGTACTTCCCGACAGGCTCGGTGTTGTACATCTCGTAGAAAGTGGCCACTTCGTATACTGCGATCGGCGGAATGCTCAAGTACGAGGCCACGAAATCCATCGTCTCGGTGCTGAGCCAACCCTTTTCGTCCTGCGCCACCGCGAGCGCGGCCATCACCGCCGAGCGCTTCTGGTCGGCCGGGTACTTGGCGATCTCGCGGTCGATGCGTTTCAGGGATTCGGCGGAGAGCATCCTTGCGGTCTCTAAATCTCGTCTATCCAGTAGTCGACGCCCTCACTCGCGCGCGTCATGTGCCGCAAGCCGCCATCGCCGTAGGCTCCGATTTTCTTCGAGTCTGGATACTCGCAGACCTCGGCGGGCATCATGGTGCTGACAGAAACATAGGCCAGCTCTTCGTCTGAATCGTTGACGATCTGATGCGCAGTCTCCGGGCCGCCGGTCGGGCAGCAGATGACGTCTCCCGCGCGAATCTTCCGCGTCTCGTTGCCGTAGCGAAGCGTGCCTGTGCCGCGAACGATGAAGAACATCTCCTCCTCGGCTCGGTGGCTGTGAAACGGACAGGAGCGCTTGCCGGGAGGAACCACGTCATACGAATAGCCGAGATTCTTTGCGCCGAGAAGCGGTCCGATGCGCACCGCATCGCACTGGAAGTCTTTCCCTTTCTCGAAGTGCTGGAGCTTCAGCTCGTCGATGTTGACTACCCTCTTTTCGATCACCGGTCGATCTCCCCGAAGACGATGTCCTGTGTGCCGATGATCGCCACCACGTCGGCGATCATGTGCCCGCGCGACATCTCGTCGAGCGCCGAGAGGTGCGCGAAGCCGGCGGCGCGCAGCTTGATGCGGTACGGCTTGTTGGCGCCGTCGGAGATGATGTAGACGCCGAACTCGCCTTTCGGATGCTCGACCGCCGCGTAGGCCTCGCCGGCCGGCACGTGCATGCCTTCGGTAAAGAGCTTGAAGTGATGAATCAGCTCTTCCATGTTCGTCTTCATCTCTTCGCGCGAGGGCGGCGCGATCTTGTGGTCGCCGGTGATGACCGGTCCCGGGTTCTCGCGCAGCCAGGCGATGCATTGCTTGATGATCTTGTTCGCCTCGCGCATTTCCTGCACGCGCACGAGGTAACGGTCGTAGCAGTCGCCGTTGGTTCCGACCGGGATGCTGAAATCCATCTTGTCGTAGACGGCGTACGGCTGCTTCTTGCGCAGGTCCCAGGGCACGCCCGAGCCGCGCAGCATCGGGCCGGTGAAGCCGAGCGCCTTCGCGCGCTCGGGCGCGACGACACCGATGCCGACGGTGCGTTGCTTCCAGATGCGGTTCTCGGTGAGCAGTGTCTCGTAATCGTCAACGTAACCGGGAAAGCGATTGGTGAAGTCCTCCAGAAAGTCGAGCAGGCTTCCCTGCCGGTTCGCATTGAGCCGCTTCACGTCTTTCTCGTCGTGGATCGCGGTAACGCGGTACTGCGGCATCCGATCGGGGAGATCGCGATACACGCCGCCCGGCCGGTAGTACGCCGCATGCAGCCGCGCGCCCGACACCGCTTCGTAGGCGTCCATCAGGTCTTCGCGCTCGCGGAAGCAGTACAGAAAAGTCGTCATCGCACCGACGTCGAGCGAGTGCGAGCCGAGCCAGAGAAGATGATTGAGGATGCGCGTCACTTCGTCGAACATCACGCGGACGTACTGGGCGCGGATCGGCACCTCGACGCCGAGGAGCTTCTCGATCGCCAGGCAGTAGGCGTGCTCGTTCGACATCATGGACACATAGTCGAGCCGGTCCATGTATGGCAGCGCCTGCAGGTAGGTCTTGTACTCGGCGAGCTTCTCGGTCGCGCGATGCAGCAGCCCGATATGCGGGTCGGCGCGCTGGATCACCTCGCCGTCGAGCTCGAGCACCAGCCGCAGCACCCCGTGCGCGGCGGGATGCTGCGGGCCAAAATTCATCGTGTAATTGCGGATTTCCGCCGCCATGCTCAGCCCTTGCGGAACCCCTCGGTTTCGCCGTAGCTCTCCTCGCGGATGATGCGCGGCGTCACTTCGCGTGCCTCGATCGTCACCGGCTGATAGATCACGCGCCCCTGCTCGGGGTCGTAGCGCATCTCGACGTGGCCCGAAAGCGGGAAGTCCTTGCGGAACGGATGCCCGATGAAGCCATAGTCGGTGAGGATGCGACGCAGATCGGGATGGCCTTCGAACACGATGCCAAAGAAATCGAAGGCCTCGCGCTCGTACCAGTTGGCCGACGGCCAGACGTCGATCATCGAAGGCAACACCGGAAACGCGTCGTCTGGCGCGAACGCGCGCACTCGCAAGCGCTGGTTGTTGGACAGCGAAAGCAGGTGATAGACGACGGCGAACCGGCCCGAGCGTTGCGGGACGAGCGGCTCGGCGGGAGTCGCGTCGGAGCTGGAAAACGCCATGTCTTCGGCCTCGCCCGCATACGCGGAATAATCCACGCCGCAGACGTCGAGCAGCGTCTCGAAGCGCAGCTCGGGCGCGTCCCGCAGCGTGCGCATGACCGCTCGCAGGTCGGCAGCCGCGACGACGATGGTGACTTCACCCACCGCCGTCGTGCAGCTCTTGAGTTTCTCGCCGAGCTTCGCTGTAAGCGCCGCGACGAGCGTCTCGATCTTTGTGGCCATCAACGCGCGATGGTATTGGTGCGCCAGATCTTGTTCTGGAGCTGGAGGATGCCGTAGAGCAATGCCTCGGCAGTCGGCGGACAGCCGGGAACGTAGATGTCGACCGGCACGATGCGATCGCAGCCGCGAACCACCGAATACGAATAGTGGTAATAGCCGCCGCCGTTGGCGCAGGAGCCCATCGAAATCACCCACCGCGGCTCGGCCATCTGGTCGTAAACCTTGCGCAGGGCAGGCGCCATCTTGTTGCAAAGCGTTCCGGCGACGATCATCACGTCGGATTGGCGCGGGCTCGGACGAAACACGACGCCGAAGCGATCGAGGTCGTAGCGCGCAGCTCCTGCGTGCATCATCTCCACCGCGCAACAGGCGAGCCCAAAGGTCATCGGCCACATCGAACCGTTGCGCGCCCAGTTGATGAGCGAGTCCAGCGAGGTCGTGACGAAGCCCTTTTCGAGAATTCCTTCAATCGGCATGGCTCACTCCGCAATCACTCCCACTCCAGCGCGCCTTTCTTCCACTCGTAAATGAACCCGATGATGAGGATCGCGAGGAAGATCATCATCGACCAGAAGCCGAAGCCTCCGATGTCCGGCAAAACGACTGCCCAGGGGAAGAGAAACGCGATCTCCAGATCGAACAGGATGAACAGGATCGCGATCAGGTAGTAGCGAACGTCGAATTTCATGCGTGCGTCTTCGAACGCCTCGAAGCCGCATTCGTAAGGGGAGAGCTTCTCCGGATCGGGACGGTTCGGCGCGACGAACTTGCCGAGCCCCAGCAGCACGGCTCCGATGCCGATGCCGACGGCGATGAAGAGCAGGACCGGGAAATATTGTTCCAGCATGTTGGGGAAGCCTGATCCTCGTGCGCCTTCCGCTCTCGCGATCGGCGGTCTTGCTCGCTGCTCCTGTGCCTCGCGACCGTCCTGCTGTGGTGCCGACGGTGAGACTCGAACTCACACGGCTTACGCCACTGCCCCCTCAAGACAGCGTGTCTACCAATTCCACCACGTCGGCGCGTCTTCCTCCGCTTACTTCGGTACTTCGCCTGCCTTGGACTCCGACTTGCCCGCCGGCTCGGCCGGCGCGCTCTGCGGCGCTGCCGGCGCGCTCTGCGGCGCTGCTGGCGCTGTGCTCTGCGGCACTTCGCCCGCCTTGCTGTCGGCCGCCGGTGCCGGCGCGGTCTGCGCCGGCAGTTCGCGCCTCATCAGCTCCTTCGGCGCCCCACGTGTGCTCGCAAAATAAGTGAGCCCTACGCTGGTGCAGAAGAATACCGTAGCGAGGATCGCCGTCGTACGTGACAGGAAGTTGGCAGAGCCCGCGGCGCCGAACAAGCTTCCCGACGCGCCGCTGCCGAACGCCGCGCCCATATCCGCTCCCTTGCCGTGTTGCAGGAGAACGAAACCGATCAGCGCCGCCGCGACCAGCACGTGCACCGCCAGCAATAATGTTTCCCAAATCATTCTCTATTCCTCGTCGCCAGGCGCTTAGGCATGGGCGATCGTCAAAAATTCATCGGCCTTGAGCGAGGCGCCGCCCACCAGCCCGCCGTCGATATCGGGACAGGCGAAGAGCGCCCGCGCGTTGTCCGCCTTGACGCTGCCGCCGTACAGCAACAGCACTTCGGCCGCTGCCTTGTCGGCCTTTCGCAGCCGCTGCCGCAGCAGCTTGTGCACTTCCTGCGCCTGCTCCGGCTTGGCTGTGCGACCGGTTCCTATTGCCCAAACCGGCTCATAGGCGACGGCTGCCTTCGTCACGCCGACTCCAAGCCGGGCAATAACCGCATCGAGCTGCCGCAACACGACTGCCTCCGTCTCGCCGGCATCGCGCTGCGCAAGCGTTTCTCCCACGCAGACGATCGGTTTCAATCCCGCCGCCAACGTTGCCTCTGCCTTCCTCGCCACCAATTCGTCACTTTCACCATGCAACGACCGCCGTTCCGAATGCCCGACAATCGCGTAAGTGCAACCAAATTCCGCCACCATCGCCGCCGACACGTCGCCGGTATATGCCCCGGAAGGCCTCTCGCTCAAGTCCTGCGCGCCCCAGGCGATCGGCGAACCCGAGAGCGCCGCCTGCGCCTGCCACAGGTACGCGTACGGTACGCAGACTGCCAGTGCCCGCCCTTCCTGCCCGGTCCAGCCGGCGCGAAGATCGGCCAGCAGGGCATCGTTCTGCTTCAAGCCGCCGTTCATTTTCCAGTTTCCGACGACGAGCTTGCCGCGCATGGCGCACCCGAAAACCTATGCGAAGCGCCCAAAAAGCGCGCCCACGATCAAAACATTGAATTTTACCCTGCCGCCCGAGGGAGGGTCAACGCGCTGCGGCGCACCAATCCGCCTCAATGCAAGGCGAAATCGACCCGCGTCGCCTTGCCTTTGTCCTTGATGCTTTCCGCGTCGAGCTTCGGTGCGACCAGGAACACGCGTTCGCCGGGAACCTGCTCCTTATCGACCAGGGCCGCGCGAACATTCTGCGCGCGCCGCTCGGCGAGCAAGCGCATGTCTTCGTCGCTTACGGTCAGGTTGGCGAGCAGCAGAGTCTCCATCTCCGAACGCGGCAAATCCTTGGCAAGGCCGATCGCGTTGCGCGGCTTGTCGAACTTCGCGTCCTTGTAAACCCGCGTCAGCAGCGCCTCGTATTCAGCGGCCGGCACTTCAGCGGCTTCGACTGACGGCGGTGGCTCGCCCTGTCTCGCGAGCTCGTTGAACTTCAGCAATTTGATCTGGCGGTCGAGCGCAGCCTGCTTCAGCCCGTCGCGATCGGCGGCTGGGTCGACGCGCCCGGCGATATCGAGCTTGAGTGCCGGACGATCGTTAAGCGCCTTGGCGATCGTCTTGAGCTTGTCCTCGCTCGCCGCATCGAGCTTGGCGGACCCTGGCGCGAACTCGATGTAGGCCAGCTCCTCGCCGTGACCGTGCAGCGAGCCGAGCAGCGCAAACGGCGCGGTCACGATTTTCCCCAGCAGGTTGATGATTGCCCGCAATACGATGCCGCCCACGGAGAACTCCGGATCATCGAGCGACCCGCTGACCGGCAGGTCGAACTGGATCACTCCATTGCGATCCTTGAGCAGCGCCACTGCCAGCAGCACGGGCACCTTGATGGCATCGGGACTCTCCACTTTTCCACCGAAGGTGAGCTGATCGAGGATGACGGTGTTCTCGGCGGTGAGCTTGCGCTCGTCGATAAGGTAATGCACTTTCATCGAGAGCTTCCCTTTCTCGATCCCGTAGCCGACATACTTGTCGGAGTAAGGCGTCAGCGGCGGCAGCTCGATCTCGCTGGCGTTCGCCTTGATGTCCAGGAACAGATTCTTCGCCAGAGGATTGATGCGGCCGGTGATGTCGACCGGTGCACTCTCCTGGACTCGACCGTGCAGCTCGAGGTCCGCGGGCTTGTCGAACGCGAGCGAGGACAGTCCACCCGAGAGCTGGGTCACATTGGCGGAATAATTGGGACGGATGAAATGGTCGGTGAAATAGATATTGCCGCTGGTTAGCGTGGCCTTGCCGAGCTTGAGCCAGGTCGTTGCCGTGGTCTGAGGGCTCGCGACCTCGACGGTCTTGGGCGCCGCCGTGGGCGCAGGCGGCTCCGCCGCTGGAGCACGTTTCCGCCCGAGCTGCTGCAGATTGAATTCACCGGTCTCGTTGAGGATCAGGCGCGCGAAGAAGTCGTCGAGCGCGATGTCTCCGATGTTCACGGCAAGCGGCTCGAGCTGCGCATCGATGCCTGCAAGCTTCAGCGTCTTCCACTTGAGCAGATCGGTTTCGTTCGCCTCGTCGAGCGCGGTCACTCCCGCGAGCGTCAAATCGCCCTTGAACCCTCCGCGCATCGGCGTGCCGATTGCAACGTCGAGGGTGCCTTGCGCTGATGCGTTCCCGCCGGTAAGCACCAGGCGCGCAGCCTCCGAGATGTATGCCTGCAATGGCACGAGGTCGATATTCTTTGCGACCGTGTTGAACTTCCCCGCGAACGGCGCGGTTTCGATCGGACCCGAGAGCGAAAGCGTGCCGCGCTTGTTGACCGTCGCCTGGAGGGAAGCCTGTCCCTTCATCTTCCCCGCATTGGAGAGGTTCTCGGCGGTCAGGGAGACGCCGGTGAGTGCGTTCACCGCGGGAGGTGTCACGCTTTCGTCGGTGAAACTCGCGGAGAGATCGGTGAGGGCGAGCTTGCGCGCCTCGATGCGCCAGCCTTGGTTCCCGCTTCCCCCTCCGCCTCCGACGGTGGCGCCACCCTGCGGCCGGCGCAGGATACGGGCGAAGTTGAATGCTCCGTCGGCGTTGCGACGGACGCTCGCCGCAGTGCCACTGCTCTCGATCGATTCGAAGCTGATCGTTTGCTTCGATACATCGACTGTCCCGCCCTGCCCCGTCAACGTCGGGATGCGCCAGAGCGGCTGCTTCTCTTCGGGCAGCCGCATGCTGAGATCGCGGATCGCTCCGCTCAGATTCGTCAGGACGAGGCTATCCGCACTGGCGCCAAAGCGCAGGTCGGTCGCGACATCGATCACGCCGCCGTCGACGGTAAGGTTAAGCGCACTCGCGTAGTATGGATACAAAAGGCCGAGCCTGAACCCCGTGAACTCGAGCCGCCCCTCGCCGCTCACGGGGAACAGCGCGAGCGTTCCCCGATGCGTGAAATGCCCGCCGGCATCGGTCGAGAATGAGAGCGCAACTGTGGCCTTTTGGCCTGCATCGGAGCCAAGATTTTTCACTTCCAGAGCGACGTCGTTCAGCGTCGAGGCAAACGCCGGGGTAACTGAATTGTCGGCAAGGTGCATCACGCCGTGACTGAGCGCGATGCTTCCAATGCGAAAGCGAAACGGCTTTTGCCCTTTTGCCGGAGCAGCCGAGGGCGGAGCGAGCATCGCGAGGTTCACTTGTCCGCCGCGCTCTTCGCGGACATCCAATTGCAAGCCGTCGGCGATAATCGAGCGCAGCTCGGCGTTGTCGCCCGTGAGATCCAGTTTGTCGACAGCGACAGCGAGCGAGGGGGCACGCAGCAGCGGCGCTCCGGACCGCTCGTTCACGACGAGATCCGAGAACGCAAAGTCGCCGGAGAGGGTGAGCTGCGGCGGGTTCGCGCCGCGACCGACGAAGCTGAAATCGATCCTGGCATCGAGGCTTCCTGACTCGACCTTCGCCGGCAGCTTGACCGGCATGTAGTCGAGATAGAGCGGCAGGGTCATCCCGGCGAGATCCCAATGCAGCACCGTCTCGCGCGTGTCCAGGAAGGGCCGAGTCTCGCCCGTCATCGCGATGGCCTGCCCATTGATCCGCGCCGAGAATCGCGGCTCGACTTTGATCTCGGTCTGGCTCGGCAGGCTCGACAGGAACGGGATGCCCACATTGAGCTCGGTGATCTTGTGCTGCCGGTGCTCGGGCCGATCGTCGAAGTCGATGCTCCCTTCGATGACCTGAATGTTGCTCACTGCGAAACGCGGCGGCGGTCCCTCCGGCTGGGCGAGCGCCTTCTCGATCAGGTCCGAGACGTTGTAGCTCTTGTCATCGTTACGCAGGATGTGCAGGGACGGACGCGTGAGCTTGACCTCGTTTATCACAGGCGCCCAGCGGACGAGCGACATCAGCTCCGCGTTAACGTAAAGCTCGTCGAGCTTGAGGACGGGTGCGCCTTCGCCGCCGCGCTCCGCGATAGACACGCCGTTCAGCGTCGTTGACAGAGCGAACGGATCGATGGCCAGCCGCTCGATCGTCACCTTGCGATCGAGCGCGTCCGTAAGCGCGCGCTCGAGCCGCGGCCTTACGAGCAGCGGGGCAATGAGAAACCCGATGACCGCAAAAGCGATGAGGATCCCGGCTACCCACGCGGCCGCGCGGCGAACCTTTGGGCGGGAAGCGATCGCCGTGAGAGAGGGCCGGGCATCGTTGGGCATGACGGACCTCAGAGCGTTGCAGTCTGCGGCCGCACCCCCTTGCCCGCGGTCGATCTGCGCAGGTTATCACCTTGGCGGGCCAGATGGAATGGACCGCCTGGCAGCAAATATGACAGTCCGCCGCGCCAGCGACGTCGCGGCCGCGCCAGTGTAGACTCGCCTCAGCATCGCGACCCGAGCGTCCAAGTCAACCCATGCGGGCGTTCGATTGGCTGCTCGTGTTTTTGGTGCCTGAGCCACTAAATTAATCCCCGGATAATGACCAAGGGCAGTAAGACCGCTCCGGTTTTCCGTGCGCGCGCCGAGCGCCTCGCCGCTGGGAAGGCACTGCGGGAACGTATCTCACGCAAGAGTCACGGCGACTGGAAACCGAAACGCAGTCGTCGCGATCCAGTCGAATTACTCGAAGCGTCGAACAAGGGCCGCCTGCCGCAATTGACGCCGATCCGCTACGGCCGGATGCTCAAGAGCCCGTTCACGTTCCTGCGCGGCTCCGCGGCGCTGATGGCCTTCGATCTCGCCGGAACGCCCAACACCGGCATTCGCGTACAAGCCTGTGGCGATTGCCACCTGCTCAATTTCGGCTTGTTCGCGACGCCGGAGCGGCATCTCGTCTTCGACGTAAACGATTTCGACGAGACGCTTCCGGCGCCCTGGGAATGGGACCTGAAGCGATTGGTCGCGAGCGTTGTGGTTGCCGCACGGGACGACAGGCTGTCCGACTCGAAGGCTCGGGACGCGGTGATGAGCTGCGTGAGCGGCTATCGCCAGCATTTGGCCGAATGTTCCAAGATGAATCCAATGCAGGTCTGGTACCAGAGATTGGACGTGGAGGCGCTCATCGCGAACGCGCCCGACGCCGAAGCCAAGCGATTCAGGCAGCAGATTGCGCATGAGGCACTGGAGCGGGTGATAGAGCATCACTACCCCAAGGTCACCGAGAAGAAAGACGGACACTGCCGGTTGGTCGATCATCCCCCGCTGCTGTTCCACGCCAGAGAGCGCCATTGGCACGAGTGGCTTCACGAAGCATTGGTGGAATACCGTCGAACGCTCTCCGATGAGCGCCGGGTGCTGTTCGATCGCTATCGCTTCGAGGACTCCGCGCTGAAGGTGGTCGGCATCGGCAGCGTCGGTACGCGTTGCTATATCGCGCTGTTTTTCGCCGAAGACAACGAGCCCTTGGTGCTCCAGTTCAAGGAAGCGCGGCGATCGGTCCTCGAGCCCTACGTGCAAAAGAGCAAGTACGAAAACCAGGGCGAGCGCGTCGTCATGGGACAGCGGCTGATGCAGTCCTCCAGCGACATCTTCCTGGGCTGGGCATGCGGGCGGCGCGGCTTCGACTTCTATGTCCGCCAGCTGCGGGACATGAAGATGTCGATTCCCATAGCCGGGGTCAGCGCCGTGCAGCTCGAGCGCTACGCAGAAACCTGCGGCTGGACCCTCGCCCGCGCGCACGCCAAGTCGGGCGATGCCGCCACGATCTCAGGCTACCTCGGCAAGAACAATGCGTTCGACAAGGCGATGGCGAAGTTCGGTGTCGCCTACGCCGATCAGACGGAAAAGGATTATGCTGCGCTCGTCAAGGCGGTGCGGTCTGGCCGCATCGAGGCCCTTGCCGAGGAGTAGCAGTACTGTCCTAGTTCGCCCGCCATTCCTGGCTGGCACATTCGCGAGCAACAATCGTCAAAACGAAAGGAGCAGTTCATGTTCAAGCGTCTAATCTCGATCGTGGCATTGCCCGCCATTGCGCTGTTGGCCTCGCCGGCATGGGCCGACGACTACGCCAACACGATCAACGTCTTCAAGAAAGCCGGCGAGAGCGCCGCCTTCTTCAAGACAGCCTACGGCTATGCCGTCTTCCCGACCATCGGCAAGGGTGGTGCTGGAATCGGAGGCGGCTTCGGCAAAGGCCGTGTCTACGCAAAGGGCAAGCACGTCGGCGACACCTCGATGGCGCAACTCAGTATCGGCCTCCAGCTGGGCGGACAAGCCTACAGCGAGATCATCTTCTTCGAGGATGAGCGCGCATTCAAGGAATTCTCGAGCGGTAATTTCGAGTTTGGCGCCGACGCATCCGCCGTCGCCATCACGGCCGGCGCGAGCGCAAAGGCCAGCTCGACCGGCGCATCGGCGGGGGCAAGCGTGACCAAGAACGCCGCGACGACGGCGGGCTCGTACCACAAAGGCATGGCGACCTTCACAGTGGCCAAGGGCGGACTGATGTACGAGGCGGCCATCGGCGGGCAGAAGTTCAAGTACATGCCTAAGTGATCGGGGACTGGCGAAGAGCTAGCAGGACAGGGGATGTCGGCGCTGGTCGCGGTGCGATCCAGCGCCGGAAGATTCGTAGGATGCGCTGAAGTGCAATGAGGTGCGTTCACGAAGGTTTGGCAATCATCCACACGCGGAGGAGGATTCATGAACTTAGCGGCTTTGATTATTCAACTGATCAGCGGCGCGGTAGGCGGGAACGTCGCCGGTGGTCTGCTCAAGAATCTCAGTCTCGGACCCGTCGGTAACTCCATCGCCGGCATCGTCGGTGGAGGCGTCGGCGGCCAGTTGCTCACAATGCTGATTCCGGCGCTCCAGAGCGCTGCAGCCGGAGGCGGATTCGATATCGGCTCGATCATCGGGCAGGTCGCCGGCGGCGGCGTCGGCGGCGCGATCGTCATGATCATCGTCGGATTGATCAAGCAGGCGATGAGCGGATCGAAACAGGCTTGACACTGCGTGTCGACACGGCCGCGGTCCTCGCGGTCGCGGCCGTGATCCGACGGAACAACCAGGAGATGCTTCGTGGCCGACACTCAGGCGACGAAGGAGAAGATCGTGCTTTGCTGCGGGAATGCTGAAGAGTCCCGACCTCATTTACCTCGCGCAGGTGCTGCGCATACCGCCGGCCCAGAAGCAATGCGAGGCAACGATCGATCCCTTGCGAAGGCGAGGTGTCTCTTTGCCGTGACGATCGCGCTCGCTGTAGCAGGGTCGGCGAGTGCCCTGGCGCAGTCGCCGGAAACGAAAGTTTTACCCGACAACGTGCACAAGCTGCAGGTTGGAACGCGTCAATGGAAGGGCGACTTCGACGGAATGAAGAAGCGCCGCATCATCCGGGTGCTCGTCCCCTACTCCAAGACCTTCTACTACGTCGAGAAGGGACGCCAGCGCGGCATTTCCTACGAGGTCTTCCAGGCGCTCGAAGACGATCTGAACAAGAAGATCAAGTCGAAGAAGAGCATCAAGATGCACGTGATCTATCTGCCAGTCGGGCGCGACGAGATCATTTCGCGTCTCGTCGACGGCTGGGGAGACGTCGTGTTCGCCGATCTCACGATCACGCCGGAGCGGCAGAAGCTGGTGGATTTCTCCACGCCAATGTACTCGAACATCAAGGAAGTCGTCGTAACAGGCCCGGGCGGACCGCAGATCGACTCGCTGGACGACCTTTCGGGCAAAGAGGTGTTCATCCGAAAGAGCACCAGCTACTACGAGCATCTCGAGGAGATGAACCAGAAGCTCGCGGCCTCCGGCAAGGCACCGGTGAAGATTCGCGAGGCGCCGGAGGATCTCGAGGCCGAGGACATCCTGGAAATGGTCAACTCCGGTCTCATCGGGATGACGGTGGTCGATCGCTACAAGGCCGTCATGTGGAATCGAGTGTTCAAGGACCTGAACCTGCACTGGGATGTCATCCTGCACGACGGCGCCGAGAACGCGTTCATGATCCGCAAGGGCAGTCCGCAGTTCAAGGCCGTGCTCGACGATTTCGTCAAGCGACATGGCCAGGGCACGACCTTCGGCAATTCGATCATCGCTCGCTACGTCAGGGATCCGAAGTTCGTCAAGAACGCGCTCGGCGACGACGAGCGCAAGCGCTTCGGCTCGACCGTAGATCTGTTTCGAAAATACGGCGATCGCTACGATATGGACTATCTGCTGATGATGGCGCAGGGCTTCCAGGAGTCGGGCCTCGACCAGAACGCAAAGAGCTCGGTCGGCGCGATCGGTGTCATGCAGATTATGCCCGCTACAGGCAAGGATCTCGGAGTCGGAGACATCACCAAGCTCGAGCCCAACATCAACGGCGGTGTGAAATACATCCGCTTCATGATCGACCAGTTCTATAAGGACGAGCCGATGACGCCGCTCAACAAGGGGCTGTTCGCGTTCGCTTCGTACAACGCCGGGCCCGGACGCATCGCGCAATTGCGCCGCGAAGCGGCAAAGCGCGGGCTGGATCCGAACCGATGGTTCAACAACGTCGAGTTGGTCGCAGCGGACCGGATCGGCTCGGAAACCGTCAACTACGTCAGCAACATCTACAAGTACTACACCGCCTACAAGCTTCTCGTCGAGCAGGACGAGGAGCGCAAAAAAGCGCGGGAAAGCGTCACGAACAAGCCTTGATCCGGTCGCGGGACGCTAGCCTACCAATGGAAAGCGACACCGATTGCCGGGCCGCTCAGCGCGTAACGATCGTTGTGCCAGGAGAAGCGGTAGTCGAGATATCTCCACGCACCGATTAGCTCGCCCCAGCCGAAGGTATATCCGAGTCCTGCGATCCATTGCCAGGTGAGTTGAGATTGCCCTGTTCCGACGTCGACGTAGTACGGCACGAACCACTCGCGCCGGTCGCCGAACAGGAGCCGTCCTTTTGCGCCGACAATCCCGTCCCAGAGGTTATGCGTGACTTCGGAAGAGCCTTGCTTACTCGGCCCGCCGATCGAGCCGATGTCGGCGCTGAACTGCCAGTCCAGCTTGGTCTTGAGCGAGAGCTCTCGCGCGCCCCCAAAGACGTCGAGCACTCCATCGGGTGTACTCGCCGCACGATAGCTGCCGGCGAGAGTCCAGATGGTGCTCTTGACGTCGACGTGCGCATCGGCAGTTAGACTGGCCGGGATCATCACGCCGGGGATGGAAAAATCGCGCGTTGCCGATTTAGATGCTCCGGCGCTTACGTAGATGATGTCGGTGAATGCGCCCCATGGGCCCTTCCGAGCCTCGAAATAGCCCATGAAGGCAAATTTGAGGCTGGTGATGATCTGCCTCGCATTGACGGTGATGTCAGTCGTTGAGCCCGTCGGGAATGTCGTCGAGCCGCTGATCTGCGGCAAGTAACCGTAGAGGATCGCCTGAAATTTCCAATCGTCGGGAGCCGTCTGCGCGAACACTGAAGTTGCAAGCGATTCGGCAGCGAAAAGTACGGCGACGCTTTGGGCTAGTACCCACGCCGTCTTCTTTTTGCGAATCATTGCCTTCTCCTCAGAACGACGGCAACGGCGGCGGCCCGAAGAACAGGCGCAGTGCCTTGTCCCTGCCGATCACGCGCACGAGCTCGCGCCCAATGCAATACATCAGGATTAGCACGAACAGGATGATCTGAATTGCCCAGAAGTGCGGCCATACGATTTCCGCGAGCAGCTTCTCGTTGCCGGCGACAATGCCACCCGCTTGACGGCTGAACTCGAGCAGCCGCTCAAGATAATGGATAAGGGCGGCGATCAGCCAGTAGATCACCGTCTTCCACATAACGTTGTAGATGAGCGGCCTATTCGGATAGCGATTGATCGCGGGCAGCAAATCGGCAATCAAAACAGCCTTGCCGAGAATCAACGCAGCGACGGCAATTGAAACCGTGGTCAACGGTTGGAAAGTCGCTCCTTTGGCCAACAGCACGCGGACGATAGAAACGATGTGAAGCATCACGAAGAAGAAAATCGTCGGCGGCAACACCTCGAAGAATTCTTCCTTGAGCTTCTCGGATATCTTGTGCATGGCGCTCCAATCGCTTAAGCCCAGTGTTTCCTCGCGGAGACCTCAACTTGGCCCAGAGCCGGCAGGCGCTTCGTTCAAGCAGAAGGTGGGCGAGCCCGCTGGCCGCCCGCCCTCATTTTGGCAGCGCTGACTCTGTTGCGCTCTCAGTGCTTGCCTATGGTGCTCTCTTGCAGTTTCTGGAGCACGTGGTCGAGGTTGAAGCTCCCGGGCTTCTGCCGCGGCGGATAATCGAGGTAGGTCTGCAAGTGCTGGCCAACGAAAGCCTGCGCCGGTACGAGCACGTACACCCGATCGATCATCCAAGCATCGTAATAACTGGATTCCTCCGGAGCGCGCTCGAATGGATCAGCGCGCAGGTCCATGACCAAGGGCACGCGAAGAGGAACCAGCGGTTCGGACCACACTTTGAAGCCCACGGCCCGCTGCTCGAGGAACAGGACTTTCCAGCGGTCGTAGCGCAGAGCAGCGAGGCTGCCATCGTCAGTCCAGTAGAAGTACTCTTTGCGCGGGTCCTCGGCTTTGCCGGCGAGGTAGTCCGTCTGGTTATAGCCGTCGAGATGCACCTTGAAGGTCTTGCCTGCAGCGGCGTAGCCCGTTAGCAGTTTCTGTGTGACATTGGGCTCGCCTGCGGCGGCCACGAACGTCGGCACCCAGTCTTCGTGCGACACGACGCCGTTGATCTCGGTGCCCGGCTTGACGACGCCCGGCCAGCGGATCATCCCGGGAACGCGATATCCGCCCTCCCAGCTCGCGTTCTTCTCACCGTGGAATGGGGTCGTGCCTCCATCGGGCCATGAGAAAACTTCCGCGCCGTTGTCGGTCGTATAGAGGACGATGGTGTTGTTGGCGATCCCGAGATCGTCGAGTTGCTTGAGGAGCTGGCCGACCATGCCGTCGTGCTCGACCATGCCGTCGGCTTCCACACCCAAGCCGGTCTTGCCTACCGACTCCGGCTTCAGGTGAGTGTGGATGTGCATTCGGGTCGAGTTGAACCAGACGAAGAACGGCTTGCCGGCCTTGACCTGCCGGTCGATGAAGTTCATCGCAGCGCTCAGGAATTCCTCATCCACGGTTTCCATCCGCTTCTTTGTCAGCGGGCCGGTGTCCTGGCATTTCTGCTTGCCCCACTTGCCGAAGCGTGGCTCCTCGGTGGAATCGTCGGTGTCACTGGGTACGCACTTGAGCACGCCGCGCGGTCCGAAGCGAGCGCGGAAGTTGGGATACTGGGGAGGCTTCGGATAATCCACGTTCTCCGGCTCCTCCTCCGCGTTGAGGTGATAGAGGTTGCCGAAGAACTCATCGAAACCGTGGACCGTCGGCAGGAACTCGTTGCGGTCGCCCAAGTGATTCTTGCCGAATTGCCCCGTCGCGTATCCCTGCGGCTTCAGCAACTCGGCCAACGTCGGGTCCTTCTCGGAGAGGCCTTCCTTGGCGCCCGGCAGGCCGACCTTGAGCAGGCCGGTGCGGAAAGCTGACTGGCCGGTGATGAATGCAGCGCGCCCAGCGGTACAGGACTGCTGCGCGTAGAGGTCGGTGAAGATCGCGCCCTCTCGTGCGATGCGGTCGATGTTGGGCGTTCGGTAGCCCATCATGCCGCGGCTGTAGGCGCTGATGTTCCACATCCCGATGTCGTCGCCCATGATGACCAGGATGTTGGGTTTACCGGCAGTCTGCGCGACGCCGACACAGGGCGCCAGCACCACACTAACGGCCGCCAGCAGCACGAAGCATGCCTTTGTGCCAAGCGTGCGAATTCTATTGAGCGATTGGGTCATTGAGGTCTCCTTCTTGGAAGAACCGCTTGCGGAAACGCGCCGCGACAAGGCATCTGGTCTAGCTCCGGATGGGGCCACGACACAAGGGTTTTACACCTCATCGCGAGTCGTGTGAACTACAATTTGGCCCGGCCGGCCCCTCACGCGGCACAATGACAGTTTTGTGACGGATCTGAAAAATCTGCTGCTCAGACTACCCGCGCTCATCCCCGGATTTATTGTCTTGGGAACGGCGGTGGCCGTGCCTTCGGTCGCAGCCAAGGATCCCGAGCCAGGTGCGGAGTTCGTTGGAAGCTCGGCCTGCTCGTCATGCCACGTAAACCAGTATCAGGCGTGGCTCGGTTCGCAGCATCGAGCCGCGAGGCAGGAAGCAAGCGATAGTACCGTGCTCGGTAACTTTGCCGGTGCGCGCTTCAGCTACGCGGGCGTAACGTCGACGTTTTCGAAGCGCGACGAGAAATTCTTCGTCAAGACCGACGGTCCCGACGGCAAGCTTCGTGAGTTCCAAGTGCGTTATACGTTCGGCGTTGAGCCGCTGCAGCAGTACCTGATCGAGATGCCAGATGGCAGGCTACAGGCGCTGTCGATTGCCTGGAGCGTGAAAGAGAAACGCTGGTTCCATCTGTATCCTAAGGAGCGAATCAATCACTCCGACGATTTGCACTGGACGCGAGCGGCGCAGAACTGGAACGGCATGTGTGCTGATTGCCATTCGACCAGACTGCGCAAGAACTATGACCCCGAATCGAACCGATTCCGAACGAGCTGGTCGGAGGTTTCGGTCGGATGCGAGGCTTGCCACGGACCAGGCTCGCAGCACATCTCATGGGCGAACGCTCGTCGCGACGCGAAGTACGCAGCCGAAGACACCGCCAAAGGCCTCGCCGCCAAGCTCGACGAGCGGCACGGCGTAAGCTGGACTCGTGACGCGATGAGCGCGACCGCGCACCGCTCGCAGCCACGTACGACCGAGCGCGAGATCTATGTTTGTGCGCAGTGTCATTCGCGTCGCGGCCAGATCGCCGACGGCTATACGGCCGGCAAGGTATTTCTCGATTACTACCGGCCGGCGCTTCTCGCCGATCCGCTCTATTACGCCGACGGGCAGCAGCACGATGAGGTCTACGACTGGGCTTCGTTTCTCCAGAGCAAAATGTATGCGAACGGCGTGACCTGCAGCGATTGTCACGAGCCGCACGGCGGTAAGCTTCGGGCGGAAGGCAATGCGGTCTGCACGCAATGTCATTCTCCGACGCAGTTCGATAGCCCTTCGCATCATCACCATGCCGCCGGAAGCACGGGTGCGCAGTGCGCGACCTGTCACATGCCAACCGAGACCTACATGGTGATCGATCCGCGCCACGACCACAGCCTGCGGATTCCTCGCCCGGATCTTTCGGCGCAGATCGGAACGCCGAACGCCTGCAATACTTGCCACTCCACCCGCGATGCGCGTTGGGCTGCGGCACAGATCAAGAGCTGGTTCGGGCACGATCCGCAGAGCTATCAACGCTTCGCCACGGCGTTCGCTCATTCGAATGCGGGCGCCGTCGGCGCCGTCAAGGAGCTGCGCGCCGTTGCGGGCGATCCGAGTGAATCCCTGATCGCCCGCGCGACCGCTCTATCGCGCCTCGATGCAAACGCAAACAGCGAAACGCTTGACATTGTCGTCGGCGCGCTGCGCGATCCCAGTCCCCTCCTCCGCATTGGCGCTCTAGATTCGCTGTCGGCGGCGCCCGTGCAGCTGAAGAGCCGCTATGCGATGCCGCTGCTGTCGGATCCGTTGCGAACGATCCGCATCGAAGCAGCGAGCGCGCTAGCCGATGTTCCGTTCACCTCGGCAAGCGCCGACCAGCGGGCTGCGTTCGACCGAGCCGCCAAAGAATACATGGACAGCCAGCGCTACAACGCTGACCGCGCCGATGCACGAGTCAATCTCGCCAGATTCCACGCGCGTCGCGGCGACACAGCACACGCCGAGCAGGAGCTCAAAGGCGCGATCGCGCTCGATCCCTTGTTCGTGCCCACGTACGTGAACCTCGCCGATTTATACCGTGTGCAAGGCAGAGACGCGGATGCGCAGCAAGTGCTGCGCCAGGGTCTCGAGCGTTCACCCAGAAGCGCCGTCCTGCATCACGCGCTAGGGCTCGCACTCGTGCGCGCGAGGCAGAGTGATAAGGCGCTGGCCGAGCTTGCACTTGCGGCGAAGCTGGACCCGTCCAATGCGCGCTTCGCGTACGTTTACGGCGTCGCGCTGAATTCAGCCGGCCGCGCCGACGCAGCGATCGAAACGCTAGTCAAGGCCAGCGCAGCGCATCCGGCGGACATCGACATTCTCCAGGCGTTGGTGAGTTTCTATCGCGATCGCGGTAATGCGGCGGAGGCGCAGCGCTGCGCCGAACGCCTGCGGGACGTGGAAAGCGAGCGGTAACAAACGACTAAAACGACCTGTCGGTCAGCGCTTGCTTTTAGGTCACCAAAGAAAAGCCCGGGCGCTAACGCCCGGGCCCTCGTTCCGAAAGTTCGACGTACGAACCGCTAACGGCGCTCGTCCTTGCCGGGCTGACGGTTGCCCTCCTGATCAGACTGCTGGCGCTTGCGCTCCTGTTCCTGACGTTCGCGTTCGCGCTGGTCTTGCTGACGCTGCTGTTGCGAGCCATCGGTTCCATGCGAGCCGTGCTGGCCCGGAGAATTCGGCTGATTGCCGTGACCGCCTTGCTGGCCGCCACCGCCTGTTTGACCCTGCTGCTTCTGGTCCTTGTCTTGTTGCATCTTGCGTCCTTTCACTGTTCAGTCCGCCGATTAGCGGACTACAAGGTTTGGCAGGACGCCTGCCATGAAGTTCGAATCTGCGAGCGCCTTGTTTCAAGTGTTTTTTCGAGTGGGGCAGGGAACCTCTCGCGCCGATGTCAACACAAAAACGCTCGCTACGAGCGCAATCAGAGCAACCACTCGATCGGCAGAATCTCCAGGAATTGAATCCAGGAGCGTTGGCCTGCGCTGGTTCCCGGTTCGACGTCGTAGACGACTTCGCCCGATGGCGTCCGTTCGATCCATTGGGGACAACGGCCGTCTGGCCCGATCCGCACCTCGTATGCCGTCTTGCCGAGATCTCGGTCGAGGGTCGTCGACAGCCTCTGTGCGAGAACCGGGCTGTCGATCACCAATCCCATCTCCGTGTTGAGATGCGCCGAGCGCTGATCGAAGTTGAACGAGCCGACGAAGATCCGGTCGCGATCGAGCGCGAAGGTCTTCGCATGCAGCTGACCGGTTGAGCTGGAGCCGACTTTGCCCCTAGCTTCCTTTTCGCGTTCGATGCCCGTCGGCTTGAACTCGTATAGCCGGACGCCGGCGCGCAGCAGGTCGCATCGCCGCTTGGCATAGCCTGCGTGCACGGCGGCAACGTCGGTCGCGGCCAGTGAGTTGGTCAGCACGCGAACCTGAACGCCGCTCCGCGCGAGCTTCTCGAGCGCGTCAGTGCCTCCGTCACCCGGCACGAAGTACGGCGAGACGAGATCGAACGACGTCTTTGGATGTCCGATCGCAGGCAGCAGCTCGGAGAGCAGCAGCACGTCGGTCCGCGCCGACGTGTCGAGCGTTTTCGCCGGATCGTCACGGACGACTTGCGCGTTCGCCCACTCCATCGGCAGCCTGCCAGCGAGAAGTTGCTGCACCAGCTCGGTCTCATGCAATGCCTTGATGTAGGTCACCGACTCCGGATCGGCGCGCACTTCAGCAAACTTGGCTTCCAGCTTGGCCCGCGCATCGGGAGCTGCCCCTGGGATGATGCTCGTCGCGGGATATGCAGACGCACTGTTCCAGTAGAGATCGAATTCGGCGGACACCTCGCGCACCACGGGCCCGATCGCGATCACATCGAGATCCGTGAACAGAGTTTCCTCTCCTGCGCCGAAGTACTCGTTGCCGACATTGCGTCCGCCGACGATCGCCGCTTGACTATCTGCGGTGAACGACTTGTTGTGCATGCGTCGATTCACGCGCTCGAAATCGGTGACGAAGTTGGTCAGCCGCGCCTCGCGCTGCATCAGCGGGTTGTATAGGCGCACCTCGATGTTCGGATGCGACGCGAGCGTCGCGATCGTCTCGTCGAGACCCTTTGTATTGGCGTCGTCGAGCAGCATGCGCACGCGAACGCCACGCTCGGCCGCACGCCACATCGCCTCGTACAGTAGATAGCCTGTCTGGTCGCCGTGCCAGATGTAGTACTGGACGTCGAGCGATTTCTCGGCCGTGGCAGCCAGTAGCACCCGCGCGGCGAAAGCATCGGTCGGGATCGGCAAGGCGTGGATTCCCGACTTGCCCGAATGTGCAGCGACATCCTGCGCTACCGCGCGCCCAAGGCGCGTCGATGTTGTATCCGTCAGCGCGTGCGTTTCGCTGCGACCTTCGAGCGGCGGCAGGTTCGCACAGCCTGAGACGAACATCACAGCGACGACGACCCAAACCCAGGCGTTGCGACGGATGAACGGCATCGATGAGCTCGCGGTCATCCGGTGCGCGAGCGCACGTAATCCCCGAGCGCATCGAGCATCCGGCGCAGACTCGCCTGCAAGCGCGTAAACCCATCGTGCTTGGCGAGCGTCTTCTCGTCGAGATAGAGCCGGCGGTTGATCTCGATCTGCAGGCTGTGCCTGCGTTCGGCCGGGCGCCCATGGCGGCGCACCAACTCGACGCCCTTATACGGATCGTTGATCGCGACGGTATAGCCCATCTCACGCAGCGTCGTAGCGACGAAGGACGTGAGCTCGGGCTCGCAGGTCGTCCCGTCGCGGTCGCCCAACACGAACTGCGCGCGTTCGCGGCCGGGATCGTCCGACATCACGTCGCCGACCGCGGGCATCGAGTGACAGTTCAGATGCCATACGGCGCCGAAATGACGATGTCGCTCGTCGAGCGCTTCGGTCACCGCGGCGTGATACGGCTCGTAGCAGCGCGCGATCCGCTCCTGCACTTCGCGGACGGAGAGTTTTCGAGAATACATGGGGACACCGCCCTGCGCCAGCCGCCAAACGAGCCCGATGCCCAGCTCGGTTTTGTGCGAAGGCGTGAGCGGTCCCGGCCACGGCTCGGAAAGCAACGCCGGATCGATGTCGACGAGATTGCGATTGGGATCGATGTACGCGCGCGGAAACAGCGCTTCGACCAGTGTCGCGCCAACATCGGGTGCAAAGCCGTACAGCTCGCCGACGTAACTGTCCTCGGCCTGGCGCACGACCTCGCGCGACGGCAAATGATCGAAATCGGCCGGATACTCGCTGCCGCTGTGCGGTGAGTCGAGGACCAGCGACAGCGCTGCGGCGCGCGGATCGTGGCGGCGAAGCATGGATGTCGTCACGGCTCGTTGAGATAGCACGCCGACCAGCGGCCGGGTGCGATCTCCTTGAACTCCGGCGCAACCTCGCGGCAGCGATCCATCGCATGCGGACAACGTGGATGGAAGTGACATCCCGAAGGCGGTGCGATCGGCGACGGAATCTCGCCGCGAATCGGGACGAAGGTTTTTTTCTTCGGCTCCAGCGTCCCGACTTCGGCCAGCAGCGCCCGCGTGTAGGGATGATTCGGCGAGGCGAAGATTTCCTCGGTCGGTCCCGACTCGACAATGTGTCCGAGATACATGATCAGCACGCGATTGCTGATGTGGCGCACCACACCCAGATCGTGGCTGATGAACAGATACGTCAGGTTGAGCGCCACGCGCAGGTCCATGAACAGGTTCAGGACCTGGGCCTGGATCGACACGTCGAGCGCCGCGATCGATTCGTCACAGACCAGGAATTCGGGCTTCACCGCGAGCGCGCGGGCGATGCCGATGCGCGCGCGCTGGCCGCCTGAGAACTGGTGCGGATAGCGGCGCATGAGCGTCGGATCGAGCCCGACGCGGTTGAGCTGCAATCCGACGTATTCGATCTGCTGCCGCGCCGCGATGACGCGGTGCGCGACCGGCGCCTCGCCGACGATGTCGAGCACGTTCATGCGCGGGTTGAGCGAGGCATGCGGGTCCTGGAAAATCATCTGCAGCTTCAACTGCTGCTCGCGCGCCGCGGCGCTTTCGAGCGCGTCGAGGCGCTGACCGCGCCACAGGCGTTCACCCTCCGACAAGGGCAGCAGCCCCACCGCGAGCCGCCCCAGCGTCGACTTGCCGCAACCGGATTCGCCGACGAGCCCGACCACTTCGCCTTCGGCGATGGCAAGATCGACGCGAGTTACCGCCTGCACGATTTCCTCGCTGAGATCGGCGCCGGCGATATTGGCGATGCGTGCGGCGAGGTCGAGCGTGCGCACGAAACGCTTCGACACGCCTTTCAGCTCGAGAAGCGGCACAGTCGGATCCGCGGGCGGCGTCATGATTCTTCTTCCGGCGGCGGGATTGGATGGAAGCAGCGCAGCGTACGGCCGGTACTGCCGAACGGCCGCGTCTCCGGCGTCTGCTCGCACTCGACCGTCGCGCGTGAACAGCGCGGGCGAAACGGACAGCCGCTCGGTAGATCCAGCAGCGACGGAGCCATGCCCGGAATCTGCTTGAGCTTTTCGCGCACTCGGGCATTGCCGGGCACGGAATCGAGCAAGCCTTTCGTATATGGGTGCCCTGGCGCGCGGATAATCTCCTCCGTCGTGCCCTGCTCGACGATGCGCCCCGCGTACATCACGCAGACGCGATCGGCGAGGCCGGCGATCACCGACAGGTCGTGCGTGATCCAGATCAGCGCCGCGCCGCTCTCGCGCGTGAGCTTCTGCATCTCGTACAGGATCTGTCCCTGGATCGTGACGTCGAGAGCTGTGGTCGGCTCGTCGGCGATGATCAAATCCGGCTTGTTGAGCATGGCGATGGCGATCGCCACACGCTGTCGCATTCCCCCGGAGAACTGATGCGGATACCCGCGCAGGCGCTCGGCGGCCGACGCGATGCCCATGCGCGTCAATGCTTCCGTGGAACGCTCGAGCGCAGCGCCGTGCGACACATTCTCGTGGGCGAGGACCGCTTCAACCATCTGCGTGTCGATACGCAGCACCGGATTGAGCGTTAGCATCGGATCCTGGAAGATCATCGCTATCCGGTTGCCGCGCACGTGGCGCATCTCGTCCGACGGGAGCGCGCTGAGATGCACGCCGTCGAACAGGATGTTGCCAGCGACCACGCGCCCCGGAGGATCGACCAGCCCCATGATTGAATAGCCGGTGATCGACTTTCCCGAGCCCGATTCGCCGACGAGCCCGAGCACCTCGCCGCGCGCGACCTCGAAGCTGACGTCGTCGACCGCCTTGACCACGCCGGCGCGGGTGAAGAAATGCGTGCGCAGGCCAGAAACCGCCAGCAACGGCCCGTTCATCGTTGAAGCCGCGGGTTCAGGACGTCGCGCAATTGGTCTGCGACGAGGTTGATGCCGACGATCGTGAGGAGGAGCGCAACCCCGGGGAAGAAGCTGATCCAGTACTTGCCTGAGAGCAGATACTGATAGCCGTTGGCGATGAGCAAGCCAAGTGACGGCTCGGTGATCGGGAGTCCAAGGCCGAGAAACGACAAAGTGGCTTCCAGCGCGATCGCCGCCGCAACCTGCACCGTCGCGACCACCATCAACGGCGGCAGACAGTTCGGCAGCAGATGCCGGAACACGATGCGCGAGGGCGGCAGTGCGAGGCAGCGTGCCGCCTCGATGTACTCCTTGCGTTTCTCGACCAGGGCTGCCCCGCGCACGGTGCGTGCGTAGTACGCCCATTGCACGGTTACCAGCGCCGCGACGATCTTGAGCACCCCCTGTCCCAGCACCGCGAGCAGGATCAACGCGATGAGGATCGCGGGAAAAGAGAGCTGGATGTCGGCGATGCGCATGATGATGGTATCGGTGCGGCCGCCGAGATACGCCGCGGCGAGGCCCAGCGCGAGGCCGAGCGCAAGCGCTATCACCGTGCTCGTGACGCCAACCGTCAGGCTGATGCGCAAACCGTAGAAGATGGCGGAGAGCATGTCGCGGCCCTGGTCGTCGGTGCCGAGCCAGTACGTGCCGCCGCCGAGCGACCTCGAGCCGGGCGGCAATCTTGCGTCCATGATGTCGAGCTGAGCAAGATCGTAGGGATTCTGCGGCGAGATGAGCGGCGCGAAGATCGCCGCAATGATTACCAGCAAGAGCAGCACGACGCCAAGCACCGCGAGCGGGTTGTCGAAGAAGTCAGACCCGATCCGCTTGAGCGGTGTTTCCTCCCCCGCCACGTTCATTCCTTGACTTCGGCCAATCGCACGCGAGGATCGAGCGCGGAATAGAGAATGTCCACGATCAGGTTGATGAGGATGAACATCAAAACGGTCACGAGCAGGTAGGCGACGATGATCGGCCGGTCGAGCAGATTGATCGAGTCGATCAGAAGCTTGCCCATGCCCGGCCAGGCGAAAATCGTTTCGGTGACGATCGCGAACGCGATCACCGCTCCGAATTCGAGCCCGATGATGGTGACGATGGGAATGAGGATGTTGCGCAGCACGTGCACGCCGATGATGCGGGCGTTCGAAAGCCCTTTGGCACGCGCGAACTTCACGTAGTCCTGCAGTAACGCCTCGCGCGTTCCAACGCGCGTCAGCCGTATCAACAATGCGAGCTTGAATAGAGCAAGATTGATCGCCGGCATGATCAGATGGCGCCAGCCCTCCCACGACAAAAAGCTCACCGGAACGCCGAAGAGCAGCGTCGTAGGCCCGCGGCCACTGGCCGGCAGCCAGCCGAGCATGACCGCGAACACCATGATCAGCATCAGGCCAACCCAGAAAGTTGGCAGAGAGAAGCCGAGGATCGAGCCCGCCATGATCGTGCGGCCCGCGAAGCCATGTGGGCGCAGCCCGGCCCAGAGTCCGAGCGGAATCCCGAGGAGGATAGCGATCAGCATCGCGGCGAGCGCCAGCTCCAGCGTGGCCGGCATGCGCTCGAGGATCAGGCCCAGCGCGGAAGTGCTATGCACGAAGGAGCGGCCGAGATCGCCGTGGAATGCCCCGGACAGAAAGGACCCGTATTGCATCCACAGCGGCTTGTCGAGGCCGAGTCGCGCGATCGCCTGCTCGCGCTCGAGTTGATCGGCCTGCGGATTGATGAGGATGTCGACGGGGTTGCCGATCGCGTACACGCCGATGAACACCAGCACCGACATGACGAACAGCACCAGAAGCGCCTGCAGGATGCGGCGTACGACGAAGACCAGCATGATGGCCGGTATTGTACCCGCCGCGGACGGGGCATCGCGGCCAACGCCTGGGCTTAGTAGGACCTTCCCGAATGAATTATCATGCGGCCTCCCATGCCCATCGTCGACGACATCGCGGGGCTGCGCCGCATTCTCACCCGGTCGCGCACGATCGCGGTCGTGGGACTGTCCGCGAACTGGTACCGGCCGAGCTATTTCGCAGCCAAGTACATGCGCGACTACGGCTATCGCATCATTCCGGTGAATCCCGCATACAAGGAAGTTCTCGGCGAGCGCTGCTATCCCGACCTCAAGTCCGCGCGCGAAGGCGCCGGATCGCCGATCGACATCGTCGACTGCTTCCGCAAGAGCGAGGACATTCCACCGATCGCGCGCGACGCCGTGGCGATTGGCGCGAAGGTGCTGTGGATGCAGCTCGGGATCCGCAACGACGAAGCCGCGAAGATCGCGCTGGACGCAGGGCTCGATGTGGTGATGGATCACTGCGTGAAGATCGAGCGCGCGCGCATCCTGGGCGGGCTCAACTGGGCCGGCGTCAACACCGGCGTCATCTCTGCGAAGCGTCCGGCCTGAATCATGCCCGATCGCAAGTACGGTTTCGACACGCTGTGCCTGCACGCGGGACAGATTCCCGACTCGGCGACCGGCGCGCGCGCGTTGCCGATCTACCAGACGACCTCCTTCGTATTCGACAGTGCCGACCACGCCGCGAGCCTCTTCAACCTGCAGACTTTCGGCAACGTCTACTCGCGCATCTCCAATCCCACCGTCTCCGCGCTCGAGGAGCGGGTGGCCGCGCTCGAAGGCGGCCGTGCGGCGCTCGCCGCGGCGACCGGCATGGCGGCGCAGATGACCGCGCTCTTGACGCTCGCGCGCCACGGCGAGCACATCGTCGCCTCGCGCACGCTCTATGGCGGCACCTACACGCAGTTCGCCGTCACCTTCGCCGATTTCGGCATCGAGGTGAGTTTCGTCGACGCCGACGAGCCGGAGAACTTCCGCCGCGCGGTGAAACCTAACACGCGCGCGGTCTATTGCGAGACGATCGGCAACCCTCAGTTGAACGTGCCCGATCTCTCCGCGCTTGCCGAGGTCGCGCACGAAGCTGGCGTGCCGCTCGTCGTCGACAACACACTCGCCTCGCCATTTCTGTGCCGCCCGATCGAGTTCGGCGCGGACATCGTCGTGCACTCGGCAACCAAGTACCTCGGCGGCCACGGCACGACGATGGGCGGAGTGCTGGTCGAATCGGGGAAGTTCGACTGGGGCAACGGCAAGTTCCCGCAGATGACCACACCGTCGCGAGGCTACCACGGCGTCATCTTCCATGAGACCTTCGGCGATTTCGGCTTCACCATGAAGGCGCGCATGGAAACGATGCGCACGCTGGGCGCGACCCTCTCGCCGTTCAGCGCGTTCCTGCTGCTGCAGGGGATCGAGACGCTGCACCTGCGCATGCCGCGGCACAGCGAGTCGGCGCTGGCGGTCGCGCGCCATCTCGCCAAGCATCCGCGCGTCGAGTGGGTGAACTATCCGCTGCTCGAAGGCAATCGCTACTACTCGATGGCGCGACGCTATCTCCCGCATGGCGCGGGCGGCATCCTCACCTTCGGCATCAAGGGCGGCGCAGCGGCAGGCGAGCGCTTCATCGAGTCAGTGCAGTTCCTCTCACATCTCGCCAACGTCGGCGACGCGAAAACGCTGGTGATCCATCCCGCATCGACGACGCACCGCCAGCTCGACGAGGACGAGCAGCGTGCGGCGGGAGTCTTGCCGGAGATGATCCGACTTTCGATCGGCCTGGAGAGCGTCGATGATATTCTCTGGGACATCGATCAGGCGTTGGACAAAGTCTCGAAGCAGGCATGACGCCGTCGCGTTATCCATCGATTGCCTGGCCGTGGGTTGGCGTGCTGCTTTGCGCCGCGCTGCTGGGTCAGGAATATCTCCTCCAGGTGACCGGCCCCAATGCGCCGCTCACCGCGTATCGCCTCACTCTGATGACGGTCGGCGTGACTTCGGTCGCGCTCGTGCTGCTGCCGCCGCGGCGCATCGGCTACGTGCTCGGGTTCCTGATCTGCCTCGGACTGCTCGGGTGGGCGTATTACCTGCAATACGGGCTGGACCTCGAGCCCTGCCCGCTGTGCATCATCCAGCGCGTCTGCTTCGCCGGCATGGGACTCGTGTTTCTGGTTGCGATCTTTCACAACCCGGGTCGCGCGGGAGCCGCGGTCTACGCCGTGTTGCAGCTTCTAATCGGAGGCTTCGGCGCGGCGGTGGCGCTGCGTCAGGTGTGGATCCAGTCGCTGTCGAAGGGCGAAGTCCCGTCGTGCGGGATGAGCCTCGATTACATGCTGGAAACGCTGCCGCTCACCGAGACGATCCGCAAAGTGTTCGAAGGCAGCGGTGAATGCGCCGAAAAGGCCTGGGTGTTCCTGCACCTCTCGGTCGCGGGCTGGGCGCTGGTGATCTTCATCGCCATGATCGTCGCGAGTTTCGCCTTGATCCGCCGCGATTGAATCGATGCCACTGCGAAGACCCACCTTCGGCGCTTTCAACCAGGGTAACGTTCCGACCATCGCCTGCTTCAACCAGGCCACGGTCGCGCTGGGAGTTGATCTCGACAAGCTGATCGCAGCGATACAAGCCTTTGTCGACCGCGACGTGGCGCCGGTGTGGGGCACCCCAGCGAGGCTCGCCAAATCGACAGGATTCGTCAAAAGTCAGTGGGCGATGGTTTTCCTCGACAACGCCGATCAGCCGGGCGCGCTCGCTTATCACGATCTGACGCCCGACGGATTGCCCCTCGCCAAGGTGTTCGTCAAGACGACGCTCGCCAATCATGATCTCGTGAGCGTGTCCGCATCGCACGAGCTGGTCGAGATGCTGGTCGATCCCGCCATCAACCTCCTCGCCACCGGGCCCGATCCGAAAACGGTCTACGCCTACGAGAGCGCCGATCCGGTCGAGGCGCTGAGCTATCCGATCAACGGCATTCCGATGACCGACTTCGTCTACCCGTCCTACTTCGAGAACTTCCACAAGCCGGGCAGCGTGCAGTTCGACCGGCTGAAAAAGGTGAACCGGCCGTTCCAGATTCTCCCGGGCGGCTATCAGATCATCTTCAAGAACGGCAAGTGGAGCCAGATCTTCGGCTCGGCCGCCAAGAAGAAAAGCTTCGCGAAGGAAAACCGCCGCGGGCACCGCAGCGAGCAGCGCAAGCGCGGCCATCTGCTGCGCGCCGATCCAAAGGCCATCAAGCGCGCCGAACGCGAAGGCTAGCCGGCTGCTGTCAACCGCGACTTCACCACGCGTTGCGTAGTTCGCGCAGCTTCAGGAACACCGTGCGCTGATCCGGCTTCTCGGGCAGATCGGGAAATGCCTCCCGCAACTTCGCGATCACCGTCGGGCTGGCCAACCGAAAGAAGGTGTTGATCTCGCGCTCGACTTCGAGCGTCGATACGTAAGCTTTGCCAGGGTCCTGCCCTGTCAGCTTGTCGAGCATCGCGCGCGCCGTGTTGTTGTCGGGCTCGCGGCTCAGGGTGAAGCGCAGGTTGTTCTCGATGTAGTCGTGCCCCGGATGGATCAATGTCGATTCCGGCAGCCTGGAGAGCTGCTCGCTGAACGTCTTGTAGAGCGCTTCTGGATGACCGCCGTTATGGCAGTTTCCGGCGCCGGCGTTGAACAGCGTATCGCCGCAGAAAAGAGAAGGGTGATCAGTGTGCGACAGCAGGCAGACGTGACTCATGGTGTGCCCCGGCGTGTCGAGTACCTCGAGCTCGACGGTTTTGCCGACCTTGACCACGTCGCCCGCGCTCAGGCCGCGGCCGACATTGGGAATCTTGTCCTTCGCATTCTTGTGCGCGAGGATTTTTGCTCCGGTCTTGCGGACCATCGCATCGTTGCCGCCGGTGTGGTCGCCGTGCTCGTGCGTGTTGAGAATCTGGGTGATCGCCCAGCCGTTCTCCTTTGCGACCCTCAGACACTTCTCATGATCTAGCGGATCGATGGCGAGCGCCTCGCCGCTTTCGCCGCAGGCGATGAGATAGTTGAAATTGCGATAGGCGTTGGCGGTCCAGATTTGCTTGACGATCATTTGGGTTGCATCCGGATCGCGCCATCGAGCCGGATCACTTCACCATTGAGCATGGGATTCTCGACGATGGCGCGAACGAGTGCGGCGTATTCGGCCGGACGGCCGAGGCGCGGCGGGAAAGGCACCGACTTCGCGAGTGCCTCCGCGATGTCGGGCGGAATCTGTTCGGCCATCGGCGTCTCGAAAATCCCCGGCGCGATCGTCATGACGCGGATGCCGTTACGCGAGAGGTCGCGCGCGAGCGGCAGTGTCATCCCCGCAACGGCGGCCTTCGACGCGGCATAGGCGGCCTGCCCCATTTGTCCGTCGAACGCGGCCACCGACGCGGTGTTCACGATCACGCCGCGCTCGCCTTCGTTGTTGGGCGCATTCTTCGCCATCGCAACGGCGGCCAGGCGCACCGCGTTGAAGCTGCCTACCAGATTGATGTTGATGACCCGCGCGAAGCTCGCCAGCGCGTGCGGTCCTTCCTTGCCGAGCGTCCTTTCTCCGTAGACCACCCCCGCGCAGTTGACGAGCACGTGCACTGCGCCGAACGAAGTGACGGCAGCGTCGACCGCGGCCTTCGTACTGGCCTCGTCGGTGACGTCGGTGCGGGCGAATTTGGCACTCGCGCCAAGCTCCGCGGCGAGCGCCTTGCCTTCCTGCTCCTTCAGGTCCGCGATCAGCACCTTGCCGCCGGCGCCGGCGAGCATGCGCGCCGTCGCTCCACCAAGCCCCGATGCCCCACCGGTCACCAGAAATACGCTGCCCCCGATCTGCATCGCTCTATTCCTTCTCCGGCATCGCCGACGAGTGATGGCTGGTGATGAGCCATTCCTTGCCGTCCCATTTGTACGTGTAGGTGTAGCGTGCCTTTACTGTGCTGCCGTCGCTGAAGCTGAAGGTGTACAGGCCGGCGTCGATCGCGGTGTTGCAGTCGATCTCGATCGAGCGGAAGTCGATCTTGCCAACCGGCTTCTTCTCCAGGAAATGCACGAAATAATCTTCCTTCTCAGCCGCCGTCATGCGCGGCTTGTTGGAAACCGTCGGGAGCAGGATCGACTTCGTCGCGTAGTTGGCGACGACCTTCTTCGGCTCTCCGGTTTTGAGCGAGGCATTCCAGCGGTCGAACAGCGCCGCGATTTCTTTGTCGCTCGCGGCCTTGCAGGTTTCCGACTTGGCGAGCGCCAGGGGCGCGACAGCCATACCACACGCAACGATCAGCAACGATAGCAGTTTCACGAGATCTCCTCTCAGAGAATGCGGTTGAACCACCAAATTGAAAGCAACCCCGCCGCGAGCGCGAGGATCGCCGCTGCAGCAGTGACGAGCGCAGTGATTTCGGTCGCCTTCTTCTCCAGCCCGACGCGCGTGTTCAGCGTCTCGTACACTTTCTTGAGATCGGTCGCCGTGCCGGCGTAGAAGTATTCGCCGCGCGTAAGGTTGGCGATCGTCTTCAGCGTTTCCTCGTCCAGGCGCACGCGCATCGACCAGCCCTCGGCGCTGATGATCTCGCCGGATTGCGTGCCGATGCCGACAGTGTAGACACGGATGCCGCGCTCGGCGGCCATCTGCGCCGCCTCGATCGGATCGGGACCCGTGGTCGTTTGTCCGTCGGTGAGCAGAATGATCGCAGCCGAGGTGTACGATCCCGGCTGCACCGGCTTCGGCGGATCCTTGTCCTTCTTCGAGTCGCGCGCCGAGTCGAGCGGAACGCCGCGCCGCGAGTCGCGCACCGAGTCGCCGCGCGGATTCCAGGAGCGCAGATCGAACTCGATGTCGGGAAAGATCAGCTTCAGCGATACGAGGAGACCGCTGCCGACGGCGGTACCGCGCTGGAGCTGAAGACGGTCGATCGCGGCAATGATCTCCTCACGATTCTGGCTGGGCGGCTGCACGACCGAGGCGGTGGCCGCGAAGGAGACGACCCCGACGCGCGCGCTCGATGGCTGATCCTCGACGAAAGCGCGGGCGGCAGTCTGTGCCGCAACGAGGCGATTTGGCTGCACATCGGTCGCGCGCATGCTGCCCGAGACGTCGAGCGCCAGCACGATAGTCTCGCGCTGCGAAGGCAGCGTGACGATCGCCGCCGGCCGCGCGATCGCGACGATCATCGCGACGAGCGCCAGCAGGAAGAGCAGCGGCGGAATGTGACGGCGGAAGCGCTGACGCGCGCCCATCGCCTCCTTCACCATCGAGAGGCTCGCATAGGCAAGCGCGGCCTTCTTCTTGCGGCGCAGAAGCGCAACGTACGCGGCGACCAGCAGCGGCACCACAACTAGAAGCCACAGAAGCTCGGGCCACTGAAAGGTCACAGGTTCATGGCCTCAAGATGCTGCGGCGGCGCCCCGCCACCGGAGAGCTGGCTGCGCCGTTTGCGCAGGTCCGCGAAGCGCAGGATCGCGTCGACGAGGTCGTCGTCGGTCGACAATTCCAGCGCGTCGACGCCGGCGCGCCGGAATGCGGACCGAAGCTCCCTCTCCCGGCGCTCCGCCACGGAGGCGAAGCGGCGGCGAAACGCGCGATCGTGCGTGTCCACGAAGAGCTGCTCGCCGGTTTCAGCGTCCTGCATCACGATGAGCCCCAGATCGGGCAATTGCATCTCGAGCGGATCGTAGAGGCGCACGGCGATGATCTCGTGCCTCAGCGCGAGCCGCGCCAGCGCTTCCGGCCAGCCCGGCGCGCTGATGAAGTCAGACACGACGAAGACCAGCGAGCGGCGCGCCATGACCGGAAACGCCGTGTCGAGAAGATCCTTGAGCTTGGTCGCGCTGCTACCCGTGCGCGCGGGCCGCTCCATCATGTGGTGCAGGAGCTGCAGCACGTGGCGCCGGCCGCCGCGCGCCGGGAGCATCTGATCGACGCGATCGCCGTAGAAGAGCGCGCCGACGCGGTTGCCGTGTCGCGTGAGGAGCCGCGCCAGCACCGTCACGAACTCGATCGACACCGCGCGCTTCTGCACGTCGTGCGATCCGAACTCGGTCGACGGCGAGAGGTCGAGCAGGAACCATGCGGTAACGTCGCGATCCTCGTTGTATTCGCGGACGTAAGGCGTGTCGAGGCGCGCGGTGACGTTCCAATCGATGTAGCGCACGTCGTCGTGATACTGATACTCGCGCAAGTCGGCGAGATCGAGCCCGAAGCCGCGGAACAGCGTGCGGTAGTCGCCGTGCAGCAGCCCGTCCAGACGGCGGATCACCGTCCATTCGAGCTTGTGCAGAATCTGATCAGGATTGCGCTGCGACTCTGACATGCGCTTCAAGCGGCTTTTCCGGCGCCCGTATGTGCGCCATGACGCTTTCGATCAGCTTGTCGGGCGTTTGTCCTTCGGCGAGCGCCTCGTAGGTCAGCACCAGGCGGTGCCGCAGCACGTCGGGCGCGAGATCGGTGACGTCCTCCGGCAGGAGATAGTCGCGTCCGCGCAAGTAGGCAAGTGCGCGCGCCGCCTCGATCAGATGAATCGACGCGCGCGGGCTCGCGCCGAAAGCGATGAAGCGCCCGAGATCGCGCATGCCGTAGCGCTCCGGGTTTCGCGTCGCCGCGGCGAGCCGCACGGCGTACTGGATGAGCGCGGGGTCGATGTAGCCGCCGCGGCACTCCCGCTGCAACTCCGAGAGCTGGTCCGTGGACGCTACCGCGACGACGTCCTGCCCCACACCGGTGACGCGCTCGACAATGACGAACTCCTCCTCCTCCTTCGGATAGCCGACCAGGACCTTCATCATGAAGCGGTCGACCTGCGCCTCCGGCAGCGGATAGGTTCCTTCCGTCTCGATCGGATTCTGCGTGGCCATGACAAGGAACGGCTCCGGCACGCGATGCGTCTCGCCGGCGATCGTGACCTGGTACTCCTGCATCACTTCGAGCAGCGCGCTCTGCACCTTCGCGGGAGCGCGATTGATTTCGTCCGCAAGGAGAAGATTGGTGAAGACCGGCCCGAGCGAAGTCGCGAACTCTCCGGTCTTCTGATTGTAGATGCGCGTGCCGACCAGGTCCGCCGGTACGAGATCGGGCGTGAACTGGATGCGCCGGAAGCTGCCGCGAATCGTCTTCGCGAGCGTCTTCACGGTGAGCGTCTTTGCGAGTCCCGGTACGCCCTCGACGAGCAGGTGTCCCTGCGCGAGGATGGCAACCAGCACGCGCTCGAGAAAGTGATCCTGTCCGACGACGATTTTCTTCACCTCATAGAGGATGCGCTCCATGAGGAAGGAATGCTTGGCGTGTCCGGTTTCCGTGTCGTTCATGGTCTCGACTGTGAATGTGATCAAAACGGCGACATGCCGATCGCTGCCGCGGCGTTCTCGATCGGGACCGCGAAGCCGATGCCGATGAATACGCGCTGCTCGGTCGGATTCATGATGCCGGTGACGATGCCGACGACTTCGCCGTCCGCAGTGACCAGCGGCCCGCCGGAGCTTCCCGGATTGACCGCCGCGTCGAACTGGATCAGGTTGGAGAGCGAGCGCCGGCCATCCGGCGAGACGTAATTGCGTCCGAGCCCGGAAACCACTCCCGCCGTGGCCGAGGGCCCGATGCCGAACGGGAATCCGACCGCGACGACTTCGTCCCCCGGCGCGAGGTCGCGCGTCGAGCGCAGCGTCGCCGGTTCGAGATCATCGGGAAGCGTCTTCGCCTGGATCACCGCCAGATCGTTCTCGGCCTGGACGCCGATCACGTCGGCCTCCGCTTCGGTGCCGTCGGCGAAGACCACCCCGACCTTGTCCGCGCCCGCCACGACGTGCAGGTTGGTGAGGATGATCCCCTTGTCGACGATCACGACGCCGCTGCCCACGCTCTTCTCGATGTCCTTCTCGCCTTCGGGGTTCTCCTTCAACTGCCGCACGCGGACCACCGAACCCTTGATGATGTCGTAGGCGCGTGCCGCGGTCGACGGCAGTGTTTTCGTCTGCAGCGTGTGGAGCACTGCGCTGTCGATGTCCTCCTGCGTGAGCGGGCGCGGTTGCTCGGTATAGCGCGCGTGCACGAGCACCAACGCCAGCACGGCAAGCGCGCCTGCCGCAAGCCAAAGCGGCCGGTCGAAGCGCCTCAGGAAGGTGCGAGCGCGACTTCTCACGCCGACCTTCTCTGCGCTTGCGGCGGGAGGAGGCGTGTGTGCGTCGGGCTTGGCCTGAGCGCCAGGGCTGCGCGCAGTCGGAGGAAGCTGCTGGCGCGACCGGTTCGAACTGCTATAGAGCGTTACTCGTCCCATGCGTCACTCGTCGTACGTCGACGTCGTGACGCCGGCGCAGCGCGTAGCAGCCGGACTTCATCCAGCCGCGACGCTAGAGTATGAACCAGTCCCCGAATTTTCGCATCGGAGGCTTGTAACAAATGCTCAACGGGGCCACAGCCATCCGAACGCACCAGCGGTCAGCAGCCCGTAGATCAGCCCGTCGATCGTGCCCTTGATCGTGGTAACCCAGGATCGGCCGTACCAGATCGAGAACGGCCAGAGCGCGAGCGCGTAGCCGACGAAGGCGATCGTGCCCGCGATCCGAAAGACCTGCGGATATGATGCACCGGTCGCTAGCGCATGCGCCGTCACATAAGCGGTGAAGATGCCGACCACGATCGAGAAGATGAACCACAGCACGAGGGCCGGCCCCATCGACCACGGCCCACTCGGCCGCACGGTGAACCACATCACCGGACCCTTGTTCATCTTCTCGGCGAACTGCGGCGATTTCATCTCTGCCATATCCTTGGGATGCGGCAGCGCATAATCCCCCGGCGGGATCGCGAACGCTCGCAGCGCTTCCATCACCTTGTCTTCATGCGGCGTGGTCAGACAGTCGCTCTTGTGCCAGGGCGTGGCCATGTGAATGATCGAGCTGGCGACGAACACGAGAATTGCGGACACGAGAATCGGGAGCCAGAGCGAAGACAAGGCGACCATGGAACCTCCTGAATTGGGATTGTTGACGGCGACTCACCATAGCACGGATCGATGACCGGCTGACTAAACGCTTCGGGCTGCGCTCGGCCGCTCCTCGAACTGACGACCAAGCGTCCCCTCCCGCGATCGAAGAGCGGAACAGGCTTCGTCAGCTCGGCAGGCCTGCTCGATTTCGATGAACTGCTGAAGAACGCCGACAGCGCAATGTACGCCCTCAAAAAGGCGGCGGGGAATGCAAGCTTGACGCCGCGTCAACCGGCGCGAAGCGCTCGGTTCAACGTGGCTAGTTAGTGCGCCACGCGCGGCGTGACGCACTAACTGGACCTAGTGGTGGCCTTCGCTGCGCGGCTCGTGCGGCTCACCGTGTCCTTCGTGTGCCTGGCCCTGAGGTTCGTGCGGCTGGCCGCCCTGCATGTGCGGCTGCCCTTGCGGTGGCATTCCCTGGCCCTGACCGTGCGGCGATGGCGGTTGTCCTTGCATCGTCTGCGACTGCGCGTGCACGTTGGTGCGCCGCTCGCCACGAGCGCCTTGGGCGCCGCCCGGCGCGCCTTGCACCTGCAGGTTCTGCGTCTGGCGGTTGTGCGCGCCGGCTCCTGAGTTCATCGTCTCAGCGCGCGCGAAGGCGCCGGGCCGCGGCGTGGTCGTGATCGACGGGCGACCCTGGTTCACCGAGGCGAGCATGGCGCGATTGGTGCTCGCCGCGCGCTCGTGCGTAAGCTGTGCCTGCGTCGGAGCGCGATGCGCCTCTCTCGCGAACGTTTCCTCCTCGACGGTCGGACGTGCATTGATCCCGCCGGTGCCGCCGTTATAGGCGACGCGCGTCGCGTTGATGTTGTTGTTGACGATGGTGGTGTTGTAAGTCGTGTTGATCCGCGTGACGTTCACGTTGTTGACGGTGCGGTTGTAGTAGAACGCGCCGTTGTTCCAGTAGCCGCCCTGGTAGCCGACGCCGAAATACCCGAATCCGTAGTTGATGCCGCCGTAGAAGCCGACATGCGGGCCCCAGTAGCCGGCGTTCCAGACATAAAGGCCGTTGGCCCAGCCCCACCAGCCCGGAGTCCAAAGTGCGCCGACATAGGGCGCAATGACCCAGGTCCCCGGGACCCAGTAATACCCCTCAGGTCCATAGGCCCAGTAGCCCGGTATCCAGATGTAGTTGGGGCCGGGACAGATCGGCTGCGCATACACCGGCAGCACGGGCGGAGCGATCGCGACCGATACGAACACCGCCGCGGACGTTGCGGCCGAGACTGCCAGCAGCGCGAGAGCAAGCAACAACGAACGGACGCAGTGCAGAAATCGACGGGCGTTCTTGTCAGTCATGGTCGACATTCTCCAAGCGAGGTGCTCCGTTAACGTCCCTGGCGATCGCGAGGTTGACCGTTCACCTCAGGGAGAGGCCGTCCACTCCCCTTTGAGAGGAGCGCCGTTGGCCCAGCGGCCGAAGAGTTCCAAGTGATTGTCGGCTACACGCCCCTGCAACGTGGCCGTGAGCGCCGATCCATCCTGGACATTCCATCCGTCGACGTTCATCTTCGCCATGCCGCCCGGGCTGATCGTGAGCTGTGCATTGCTGAACTTGCCGCGGACAAGGCTCGCCCAGCTCTGCGCTGCCGCGCCCTTCTCGACCTTGAGCTTGACCGGCCAGCACTTCTTCCGTTCCGGATTGTTCGGAAAGTTGCACATCTGCCCGTCGTAGGTCCCGTCGAACTTGCCGTCGCTCGCCACGGCTTGAGTCAATGCGGGGGTGGATTTGGCCGGTGCCGCGGACGCGACGTTCGCCACAGCGCGTTGCTTTTTCCCCGCGTCGGCACGTGCGAGCTTCTCCGCTTCGGCCTGCGCCGCTGCTGCGCGCCTCTGCGCCTCCGCTGCCTCAGCGACGCGTCTGTCAGCCTCGGCGCGCGCCGCTTCGGCGCGCTGCCGTTCGTCGTCGACGCGCTTGCGGTCCGCCTCGGCGCGGCGGCGCGCGTCCTCGGCGCTCTGCAACTGCACCTGCAGTGCAGCCTCACGCTTGGTCGCCTCTGCGATGAGGCGCTCGCGCTCGGCCTTGCTCTCGGCTTCCGTGGCGCGCTTCGTGAGCTCTTCGGCCTGGTGCCGGGCCTCGTCCGCGGCTTTCTTTTGCGCCTCGAGCTGCGCGGTGAGCGCGCTCTGCTCGGCGCGCTTCGCTTCGTTCTGGCTGTAGATCCAGTAGCCGCCTCCGGCCAGCACGGCGGCTGCGATTGCCACGCCGGCGATGACACCGGCCATCTTCCCCGCCGGACGTCTCAGTGCGGCTGGTAACGCTCCCGTTTCCGCGTGCGTGATCGTGAAGGTGCGGATCGGCTGACCGATGTTTTTGAAGGTCTGATCGCCGAGCGGCTTGAAGTGCAGCGAGAGCTTGTTCTGAATCTGATCGTAGACGCTGCCGGAGATGCAGACTCCACCAGGTGGCGCCACGGTCTGGATGCGCGATGCCACATTGACGCCGTCGCCGAGGAGATCGCCGCCCTGCACCACCACGTCGCCGAGATTAATGCCCATGCGGAAGAGCATCTTCTGCTCCGGCGGCAGGTGCTCGTTGCGCGTCTGCAGCGCGGACTGGATCTCGGTCGCGCAGCGCACCGCCTCCACCGCGCTCGGAAACTCGGCGAGGATCGCGTCGCCCGCAGTGTTGAACACGCGGCCGTGGTGCTGCTTCAGCAGCGCGTCGAAGACCGCGCGATGGCCGCGCAGGGCTTGCACGGTGGCTTCCTCGTTCGCGCCCATCAGCCGGCTGTAGTCGGCAACATCGGCGGAGAGAATCGTCGCCAGGCGCCGCTCGAGCGCGGGTTCGGGTTCCTGCTGCGATGTCGTCTCACTTGCCATTTTTTTCGCCGGTGACCGAAGAGGCTAGGCTGTTTTCACGATCGCAGCTTTTGACGATCCGTCGTCGTGATCTCGCCCATCACGGTCGTGTGATCCTCGTGGGCACGCATCTCGGAGCGTTCGGTGGTCTTCTCGCGATGCCGCCGATGCGCAGAACGCTTGAGGCGCCGGCGCTGGCGCTCGCGGCGCTCGCGCATCTTTCTCGCGGTCCGGCGCGCGACCAAAAACGCGATTACAAGGCCCACAATAACACCGACACCGACGATCGGCGTCATCGCTCGAACCCCCCCTTGTCGCTCTTCGGCGGCATGGGGCGCAAGTATAAGCCGCGAAAGAGCCGGATTGACCCGCTTTGCCGACAAGCGGAGTCAAAGAGCCTCTGAACAGGCCTGACGAGACGCTTACCGACCCACGAGCTTGGCGAGCAGCGCGCCCAAGCCCGAGCGCCGCTTGGGAATACGCCCGGGCGCCGGATCGAAGTAGCGGCGATGGATGTAGCACCATGCCCAAGTCTCGTCCGGCTCGAACGAGGCGAGCATCATGTGACCCGTCTTATTGAAATGCTGCAATGCGTGAGCGTGCTCGGAATCCTCGCAGCAGCCGACATGACCACAGGTTAAACACAGCCGCAGCGCTATCCATTTCGAACCGATGGCGAGGCATTCCTCGCAACCGTTGGCGCCGGGCGCGACCGTCTGGATGGTGCTGAAATGCTCACACTGGTCGGGCATAGTCAAAAGCGAATTCCTCGTGCCGCTCGGAACGAAATATTGTGGTCGTCAGTCGTGCGGCTCGACGCTGACGATGTGAGCCTGGATTTTACCTTCGACTGCGCCGCTGCCGAAGCGCCGCGCGATGGCTTGAGCGGCAGCGTCGGTTGCCGCGACGAGCTTCGAGCCGCCTCGGGCTTCGATCTCGTTGCGCAGCGGGGTACCTTGGCAGTAGGCGACCGCCGGGATATGCGGCGACTCCGCCCTGCTGGCCTCGGCACGCGTCTCGATCTCCGGGGCAGCGCGGAAGCCACCCTGCATGAGATCGCGCGCGATCGCACCTCTGTCGTGATATCCGTGCGGCGTGCGCGCGAGGAAGCGCGGCGGATCGGCGGGAAACATCGTCGCCACCGCGTCGGTGACCGTATCCGCGAAATCATTCTCCTCGATACGATCCCAGACATTGAAGAGAAAAACACCGCGCGGGCCCAGGACTCGGCGCGCCTCCGCGAATGCCTTGGGTTTGTCCGGGAAGAACATCACGCCGAACTGACAGACGATCGCATCGAATTCAACGTCCTCGAAGGGAAGCTGCATCGCGTCAGCTTGCCGCCACGTCACCGGGCGCGACGTTCCGATGGTTTGCGCATGATCGATCATCGCCGGGTTGAGATCCGTGGCGACGATCTCCACCCCGGCCGGCAGCGCCGCGGCCAGCGCTCGAGTGACCACGCCGGTCCCAGCGGCAATCTCGAGCACGCGCCGCACCGGCCTGGTCGCGACGCGCCGGGCGAGATCCTCCGCGTAAGCGCCGAAGATCAACGGCACGAGGTACTCCTCGTAGACCCTCGGAATCGAGCCGGCGAAGACTTTGTCTGAAGCGCTGGTCATAATCGCGAGCGGGCCGCGATCGCCCGGAAGGGCGCGTGGCAAAAAGCGTCGATGCTCGCGCTAGCGCTTCTTGGCGCCGCGCTTTGCCTTCACCCGTTTCCCTTTCGAGCGCTTGGCTGCGCGGCGAGCCTTGGCCGGGCGCTTCTTCGCTTTCGGCTTGGGTGAAGCCAGCTTGACTACAGCCGACCCCGACACTGGATCGGTGACGCCGAGCCCGCTGCCCAGGTCTTCGAGCATTTCGCGCATGCCGTCCAGCATCGAGACCATCTGCGGGCGCGCGTTCACGATGCTGTCGAAGTTGCGCCACTCCCCGACAAAACAGAACGTCTGATCGCCGGTCTTGATCAGGCTGCCGCCGAGAAAGCCCTTGAACCCGGGACGCGCCATGCGATGGTGCTCGACGAATTGCGCCTCGCTGCCCGGTTTCACCTTGAAGCGAACTACGTTGAATGCCGTCATGACGACCTCCGTTGATCATCCCGATATGGCTACCCGGCGATATTACCGCGCCGCCCGAATTCCGGTCACATCGACGACGCAGACCTCCCCGGTCCGCGGCGGCTTTTCCACCGCGTGCACGAGCGCCGCAATCATCTGCCCGAGCGTGACGAGCCCGAGCCGCCGCGCGCCTTCCCGCCATCCCGGCACCAGCGCCGCGAGCGCGTAGAACGGTATCAATGCCACGGGCCACCAGTGACCCGGGCCGATGACGTACCAGGGGCGCAGAATCGTGGCCGTCAGTGCCGAGCGGCGGATGGCCTCCTCCCCCTCGGCGCGGGCGGCAACATACGCACGCATGACCGGCGCCGGTTGGGCGACCGAGACGTAGACGAGATGACCGATCCCGACGCTCTTGCCGGCTGCCGCCACCGCCCGGATCGACGCCAGATCGACGCGCTGGAACTCATCGGCCTTCGACGGGTTGGGATGAGGCGTGCCGACAAGGTGAACAACCGTGTCCCCGGGACGCAGCGCTCCAACGACCGAGCCTTCGTCGAGGACGTCGGCGATTTGGGCCGTAACCCCGCCGCCGACGCGGCTTGCAGATACCAAGCGTGTGAGCACGCGAACGCGGTGTCCGCGCGAGACGAGGGCAGTTACCAGGCGAGCGCCGATGTAACCTGTTCCGCCGGTGACGAGAACATCGTGCTGCAAAGGGACAACATCACTCGACGACAGGTGTCCCTCTCTGCGACGAAACGAAGATCGATGCGTCGGCAACGGCGATCACGTCGTGCTCCTCGCCAGGAGTCGTGAAGAGGTAATCGCCGGCGCTTAACTCGACTCCTCCGATCCGTACGACGCCGGCGAGAACGACGACCTCCTCGGTGCCATGATGCGCGTGGCGCGGGAAGCGCGATCCCTTGGCCAATCGCACGACAGACGAGCGGCCGCCGGTGTCGTTGTTCCGAAACAGACTGCGTTCGATGCCCGGATAATCGGTCGGCTTCCACTCCCGATCCGTGGCCTTGTTCACGAGCATGCCTGCCTCCTTTTGGTCGATGATCCTGGGTTTGCGGGCGATCACGAGCGCTGGACGAGCATGACGACGCCGACGACGATGAGAATGAGCGGCCACCACTGCCGCAGGAGCGGCCCGATCTGGGGAATCAAGCCGAGATTCGACATGAGAAAGAGCGCGCCAACGATGATCAGTACGATGGCGCCGGTGCGGGAGCGGAATGCCATGGGATCGATCTCCCCGAATTTATTGTTTGACGAAATCGAGCTTGTGCGTTCTTCCTCGCCGAGCCCGGAGAATGCGGCTTTGCGCCGTCTTATCCGTGCTGCGCAGCGACCTTCCTGAAGAATTCGTAGATGCCCTGATCGCCCATGGAGCGGGCGTCGGCGAGCTCGCCAGCCCTCGTCGCGTAGAGCACCTTGCCCTGCGGCGAGAGAACCGCTACAGCCGGAATTCCTTCCTTGAGCGGCACGCCGTAGGACTGGGCAATCTCAGTGTTGCGATCGAAGCGACCGACGTTGACCTTGACCACCTTGAAGCTCTTCGCAATCAACGGAGCCGAGGCCCCTTCCTTGAAGGCGAGATCGAGAACCTTGCAGTCGGCGCACCAGTTGGCGCCGAAGACGACGAGGACCGGGACCCTGGTCCTGGAGGCCTCGGTCAACGCGGCCAGAATTTGCGCTTTGGCGTCAGCTGTCTCGTCGTAGGGCGGCGATGCCGCTGCGGCGAGCATGGAGAACAACAAAACTGCCGCGAAAAGAAATATGCGAAGGCTTGCGTTCGTCATGAACCGACGGAGGGCTTCGTTCGACCAGCGAAAGCATACCTCGATTCGAGCCGAGCTGCGCGGCATTGTGCATCTCGCGGATCATCGCACTCGGCTCGCGACTCGCCGCTTCATTTGACCCGATCGCCGTACCTGATCGAGGTCATGACTCCTGCCTCGAAGCGCAGAATGGTGATGAATTGTCCTGCGCCGGGATTGTAGGACCATTCATCAACGAGCTCGCAGGGCGCGATCGTGACCGTCGTGCCGCCGGACGGAGCAGCCGGCGAAGCCACCTGGCTCGCGGGCTTGCAGAACGACTCCGTGAAAAACGGCACGCCACACTTCTGGATCACGGATGCTTTCGAGTCACCGATTTGCGCAAGGTCGCCATTGCAGCGAAGCGACTCGGCGTGGCTCGTCGTGCAGAACATCAAAGCGGCGACTCCCAGAGCGAATGCTAGGCTCTTCATTCGGCGCCTCCTTCGACTTGTTGGGTGACACGCGCGATGATCGGCAAGGTTGGCGAGAAATCATCGGCGCATCCTCCCGCGTGTCCAATATACTCGACGGAAACGCTGCCGCGAGGCGCAGCAACAAATAGATACCAATCGAGCGAGGTCGCGGCCGTCAACGGCGCCGTGGCCCGCCCCGCTTACGCTTGTGGAGCCTGATCCCGAGTGAATTCAGGCAGCCGGCGCGCGCAGCTCGTTCAGAGGCCGAAGTAGCGAAGCAGCACGCGAATGCCGAGCGCAAGAACAGCGGCCAGCAACCCAACAGCTACATAAAAGCCGATCCCGCTCGATCGGCGCATGACGGCTTTGGCAATGAGAAAAGCAATTACGCCTGCTATGCCTGCGCCGATCGCGCCGATCCAGTCTGGTTGGTATCCATTCATGTCTTGTCCCATCGAACCCGGTTAGCTCGATTCGAGACTACAAGCAACTGGCTCTACCCCTGCGCCTTGAACATCGTCGTCGCGGCTGTCACCAGCGTCCCGAGATCGGCGAGATTGGACGGCACGATCAGCGTGTTGTTGGTCTTGGCGAGATTGCCGAACGCGGCGACGTATTGTTCTGCGACCTTCAGGTTGACTGCGTTCATTCCACCCGGCGAGGCAATCGCTTCGGCGACCTGACGGATCGCCTTGGCGTTCGCCTCCGCGATCGCGAGAATCGCCTGCGCCTGGCCCTGCGCCGTGTTGATCTCCGATTGCTTGACGCCTTCGGACTGCGCGATCGCAGCCTCGCGCTGGCCGACGGCTATGTTGATCGCCTGCTGCTTCGTGCCCTCGGACGCCGCGATCACCGCGCGTTTCTCGCGCTCGGCGGTGATCTGCGCCTGCATCGCGTGCAGGATCTCCTTCGGCGGCGTCAAATCCTTTATCTCGTAGCGCAGGACCTTGACGCCCCAGTTCGCAGCCGCCTGGTCGAGCGCTTCGACCACCTGAGCGTTGATGTGCTCGCGCTCCTCGAAGGTGCGGTCCAGCTCCATCTTGCCGATCACGCTGCGCAGCGTGGTCTGGGCGAGCTGCGTGATGGCGACCACGTAGTTCGAGGAGCCGTAGGACGCAAGCCGCGGATCGGTGACCTGGAAGTAGAGGATCCCGTCGACCTGGAGCTGCGTATTGTCCTTGGTGATGCAAATCTGCGATGGCACGTCGAGCGGAATCTCGCGCAGATCGTGCCGATAGGCGATCTTGTCGATGAACGGAATCACGAAGCGCAGGCCCGGCTCGAGCACTTCGTGGAACTTGCCCCAGCGCTCGACGACGAACGCGCGCTGTTGCGGCACGACGCGAATCCACTTGTTGATGAGAATGATCGCGACCACGAAGACTGCGAGCGCGACCAGCACTGAACCGGTGAGCAGCTGCAACATAATTCCCCCTTGTCGTGGCTCGACCGCCGCGAAAGGCAGCCGAACTTCTCTCTACGCGCTTGTGGGCCGGCGATCGGACAGGATCAGCACCGAGCCGCGCATAGCGGTGATGTACATGCACTCCGCCTTGGGCGTTTCGGGCGTAGCCAGCTCCGCGTCCCAGGTCGAGCCGCGATAGCTCACGCGCGCCGTAAGGTCCGGCCCCCAGTTCTGGACTTTGACCATCTGGCCGATGTCGAGGCCGGACTGAGCCGGCGAGCGTCCATGGCCGCGCTTCCACCGCTCCAGTGCGAGGACGCCGATCACGCCGAGCACGCTCGCCGTCAGCCATTGATACGCGAGGTCCCAACCGATCCAGGCCGCGACGCCGGCGCAGGCGACCGCAATCCCGATCATCAGGAGATAAAACGTCCCGCTCAGAAGCTCCGCCGCGATGAGCGCAGCGGCAACGACCCACCACATCCAGTAGGTGGCCATTCGTCCCCCTCCTGGCGGGCAAGGATAATGGAATTCGGCGGCCTGCGGATGAATCGCTAACGCTGCGCCAGGACTTGCGAAGCGCCCGGAAGAGCCCCACATCCGTTATACTTCTCGTTTTGCATCAGAGCGTTCCGGACCAAACGCATGCCCATCTACGAGTACCGCTGCGGCGCTTGCGGGCACGAGCTCGAAGCGCTGCAGAAACTGTCCGAATCGCCGCTGACAGACTGTCCGGCCTGTGGCAAGGCGCGCTTGTCGAAGCTCGTCTCCGCCGCGGGCTTCCAGCTCAAAGGGAGCGGCTGGTACGCGACCGACTTCAAGAATTCCGGGGCCAAGCCGGCGGCCAAAGCGAATGGCGATGGCGCCAAGGCCGACGGCGCCGCCAAATCCGAAGCGAAGTCCGAGTCGAAGTCGGAATCGAAGTCTGAGTCGAAGTCCGAGACCGCGTCCAGCGCTTCGTCCGGCGGCTGCGGCTCGAAGTGCTCCTGCCACTGACTCTCCCGTGGCGTCGTCATCCCGAAGCGCGTCGTTGAAGCGCTATCTGATCGCCGGCCTGATCGTCTGGGTGCCTCTCGGCATCACGATCTGGGTGTTGGCATTCCTGATCAATACGCTCGACCAGACGCTGCTGCTTCTGCCGGAGTCGGTGCGACCCGATACGATCCTCGGATTCCACATTCCCGGGCTCGGCGTCGTGTTCGGCGCGGCGATTCTTCTGGTCACGGGCGTGATCGCCGCGAACTTCGCCGGCGCACGGTTGATCTCGCTGTGGGAATCCCTGCTGGGACGCATACCTTTCGTCAAGTCGATCTATCACGGCGTGAAGCAGGTGAGCGACACGCTGCTCTCCGATTCGAGCTACGCGTTTCGCAAGGCGCTGCTGGTCGAATTCCCGTATCCCGGAAGCTGGACCATCGCCTTTCTCACAGGGACGCCGGCCGCGAGCGTGGCGACCATCCTCGAAGACGAGCACATCAGCGTCTACGTGCCGACCACGCCCAACCCGACGTCCGGCTACTTCGTGATGCTGCCGCGAGCACGCGTGCATGAGCTGGACATGACGGTCGATGAGGCGCTGAAATACATCATCTCGATGGGCGTCGTGGCACCGAAGCCGCACACGCTGCTCACGCCGAACAAGCTCTCCGCGCACCAGCCGGCAACGGCCTCCGCGCTCGAGCACCGAAATTGATGATCCACACTCAGGCCCCTCCCCCGCGGCGCGAGGGAGGGGCGATTCTGCGCGCCACGGTTGCGAATTAGGGAGAAGCAAGTGAAACGCACCGACTACTGCGGCCGCATCGACCGCAAACGTCTCGGCCAGACCGTCAGCGTCTGCGGCTGGGTGCATCGACGACGCGACCATGGCGGCGTCATCTTCATCGATCTGCGCGACCGCGAGGGACTAGTGCAGGTCGTCTGCGATCCCGACCGAGCGGAAACTTTTGCCAGCGCGGAAAAGCTGCGCCACGAGTTTGTCATCGGCGTCACCGGTCTCGTTCGCCCGCGCCCGGAGGGGACGGTCAATCCGGATCTCGCGACCGGCGAGATCGAGATCCTCGCGCACGAGCTGACGATCTTCAACCCGTCGCTGCCGACGCCGTTCCAGCTCGACGACGAGAATCTCTCGGAAACCGTGCGCCTCGAGTACCGCGTGCTCGATCTCCGCCGGCCGGCGATGCAGAAGAACATGATGCTGCGCCATCAGGCGGCGATGTCCGCGCGACGCTATCTCTACGACAACGGCTTCGTCGAGATCGAGACGCCGGTCCTCTACAAATCCACGCCGGAAGGCGCGCGCGAATTCCTGGTTCCCTCGCGCATCCTGCACGGCCAGTTCTACGCGCTGCCGCAGTCGCCTCAGCTCTTCAAGCAGATGCTGATGATCGCGGGCTTCGACCGCTACTATCAAATCGTCAAATGCTTCCGCGACGAGGACCTGCGCGCGGACCGCCAGCCGGAGTTCACGCAGATCGACATCGAGACTTCCTTCCTCGACGAGGCCGAGATCCGTCCGCTTGTGGAAGGGCTCGTGCACGCGATGTTCAAGGACGTGCTGGGCGTCGAGCTGCAGAACCCGTTCCCCATCATGACGCACGCCGAGGCGCTGCGCGATTACGGGTCGGACAAGCCTGACCTGCGCGTGTCGCTGAAGCTCACCGAGCTGACCGATCTCATGAAGGCGGTCGAGTTCAAGGTGTTCCGCTCCGCCGCCGATCTGCCGAACGGACGCGTCGCCGCGCTGCGCGTCCCCAAGGGTGGAAGGCTCACGCGCAAGGAGATCGACGATTACACCGCATTCGTGACCATCTACGGCGCCAAGGGTCTTGCCTACATCAAGGTCAACGATGCATCCAAGCCGAACGAGGAAGGCCTGCAGTCGCCGATCGTCAAATTTCTCTCCGCCGACGTGCTTCGCGAAATCCTCGCGCGCAGCGGTGCTCAAACCGGCGACTTGATTTTCTTCTGCGCCGATCGGGCCAAGGTCGTAAATGATTCGTTGGGCGCACTGCGCGCGAAGATCGGTCACGATCGCGGGTTCGCGCAGGAAGGCTGGCGCCCGTTGTGGGTGATCGACTTTCCGCTCTTCGAGTTCAACGAGGAGACGAAGACCTGGGGCGCCGCGCATCATCCATTCACCTCGCCGAAGGAGGGTCACGAGCAGTACTTCGAGACCGATCCGGGACGCGCCCTCGCGAAGGCTTACGACGTTGTGCTCAACGGCTGGGAGATCGGCGGCGGCTCGGTGCGCATCCATCGCGCTGAGATACAAGCGAAGCTATTCGCAGCGCTCAAGATCTCGCCCGAGGATCAGCGCAAGAAATTCGGCTTCCTGCTCGACGCGCTCGCCTACGGTGCTCCACCGCACGGCGGCATCGCCTTCGGCTTCGATCGCATGACCGCTCTGATGGCCGGCGTCGAGCAGATCCGCGACATGATCGCGTTTCCCAAGACGCAGCGCGGACAGGATTTGCTCGTCGGCGCCCCGGCGCCGGTCACCGAGCAGCAGCTACGCGACGTGCATATCAGAATCCGGCAATCGGATCAGATGAAGCCGGCGTAAGGCGAGTCTCGAGGCGATGCCTCGTCTCATCTCCGGTGCGGCGTTGGGGCTACAGAGCTGCTATAGATGGAGCATTGACCGCCGGGTCCGTCAAGCTTTTGAACTTAGCATGCCTGTGCGCAAGGCGCGTTAGAATCCCTTCATGTCGCGCCGACGCCTCAAGGCCCTGTTGCTCGTCGCGATGCTCCTGTTGTGGACTGGCGATTCCAATGTCGCGGCCCGCACCGCCGGGCCGGAAGTCGTCTCAGTCGCATCGCTCCCACCCGAAGCCCGCACCACTCTCCAGCATATCCACGACGGCGGACCCTTCCCCTACTCGCGCGACGGCGTCGTGTTCGGCAACTACGAGCATCTGCTTCCCTCGCAGCGGCGCGGGTATTATCATGAGTACACGGTGCCCACACCCGGCGTGAAGTCGCGCGGCGCGCGGCGCATCGTGTGCGGCGGTGCTGTCACTTCCGTCTCCGAGTGCTACTATTCCGACGATCACTACCAGACGTTCCGGAGGATCAGGCAATGAAGCTTCCCGATCTCACCGCCGCGACCGAAGCCGGCGTTCGCGAATGGAACGGAACGCCTGACCCGATCAAGGCTGCCGCCACAGCGGCGAAGCTCAAATACGCAACGGTCGATCTAAACGGCGTGGGTGGCAAGACGGAGTTGCTCTCCGCACTCGGCAAGGGACTGAAGCTGCCGGAGCACTTCGGCGACAATTGGGACGCGCTCGCCGATTGTCTCGAGGACAGCGACTGGTTGGGTGGACACGGGATGGCGATCGTGCTGCGACACGCGAATCAGTACGGCAAGTCCTATCGCACCGATTGGGAAACGCTGTCCGAAATCCTCGGCGAGGCGGCGGAATACTGGCAGGAGCGGCACAAGCCGTTCTGGGTCTTCGTCGCATAGCGCCTCTCCCGCCCCGGTGTGAGCGGGGAGGCCGGGTGGGGCTCGCACGCTGATGCCTTTCAAGCTTCCCGTCTCCACGCTCGTACTGGTGCACACTCCGGATCTTCGCGTGCTGCTGCTCGAGCGCGCCGATTACCCCGGTTACTGGCAATCGGTCACCGGAAGCCAGGAAGAAGGGGAAACGCTCCCTGAAACGGCGACGCGCGAGTTGCGCGAGGAAACCGGCATCGACGCCGACGCCTTCGGCGGCGTCGTTGACTGGCGCCACTCCAACGACTTCGAAATCTTCCCGCGTTGGCGGCATCGCTATCCTCCGGGGACAACGCATAACACCGAGCACTGGTTCTCGCTGCCCGTGCCGCACCCGCTGCCGGTCGAACTCGCTCGCGAGGAGCATCTTTCGTATCTGTGGTTGCCATGGCAGGAAGCCGCACCCAAGTGCTTTTCTTGGTCGAACCGGCAGGCGATCGAAGCGCTGCCGCGACGCATGATGGAAAGGACCGAAGGATGATTCCTGAAAGTCTTCACAGGGTTTTCTCGGCGATCATGCGCGGCGCCTGCGCCGCGCTCACGATCAGCATCGCGGAGGCGCAGATGCCGCCCTCGCCGCCGTCGGTGACCGTCACCGCTTCGGCGACAACCAGCGTGGCCAACGATCACCTGCAGGCATCGATGCGCGCTGAAGCCGAGAACGCGAGCGCCGCCGCTGCGGCGAGTCAGGTCAATGCCGCGATCGGCAGGGCGCTCACGATGGCGAAGAGCGTCCCCACGATCAAGGTTGCCACGACCGGCTATACAACCTATCAGGTGACCGACAAGCCAAACGCACAGCGCTGGCACGTCGTGCAAACGATTTCTCTCGAATCGACCGATTTCACCGCGGTGGCTACGCTGATAACCCGTCTGCAGGACGAGGGCGGCCTGCTGCTCTCGAACATGGGCTTCTCGCTCAGCGACAAGACGCGCCATGAAACCGAAGACCGTCTGACGCAGGAGGCGATCAAGGGTTGGCAGGAGCGCGCACAGCGCGCGACGCAAGGCCTTGGCTTCGACGCGTGGCGACCCGGGCACGTTACCGTGCAGACCGAGGGCGGGCGGGTTTATCCGTTGCCGCGCATGCAGGCGCTCGCCGCGCCGGCCGGCGCCGCACCGGTTGCGGTTGAAGCCGGGACGAGCGATGTAACGGTGACAGTGAGCGGCGAGGCCGTGCTGGACTGGACCCGGCCGCCGCCGTCGCGTTAGCTGCCTGGGCCGATCATCTTCTCCGGCCGCACCCAGGCGTCGAACTGCGCCTCGGTAACGTAGCCGAGCGCGAGCGCAGCGGCTTTCAGCGTCGTGCCCTCGCGGTGCGCTTTCTTGGCGATTTCGGCGGCCTTGTCGTAGCCGATGTGCGGGTTGAGCGCGGTCACCAGCATCAGCGAGCGCGATACGAGCTCCGCGATGCGCTCGCGGTCGGGCTCGATGCCACGCGCGCAATGCTCGTCGAAGCTCGCCATGCCGTCGGCGAGCATGCGAATGCTCTGCAGCACGTTGTGGATGATGAGCGGCCGATAGACATTCAGCTCGAAGCTGCCGGACGCACCGCCGATGTTCACCGCTACATCGTTGCCGAACACCTGCGCCGACAGCATCGCCAGCGCCTCGCATTGGGTCGGATTCACTTTGCCGGGCATGATCGAGCTGCCCGGCTCGTTCTCAGGAATCGTGATCTCGCCGAGGCCCGAGCGCGGGCCGCTCGCGAGCCAGCGCACGTCGTTGGCGATCTTCGTGAGCGCCGCGGCGAGCGTCTTCAGTGCGCCGTGAAGATTGACGAGCGCGTCGGCCGCGGCCATCGCCTCGAACTTGTTCGGCGCGGAGACGAACGGAAGCTTGGTATAGGCAGCGATCTCGGCTGCGATGCGCGCGCCGAATTCCGGATGCGTGTTGAGTCCCGTGCCCACCGCCGTGCCGCCTTGCGCCAATTCGAGGACGTGGGGCAGCGCGGCTTCGATGTGCCCGCGCGCCTGCGCGAGCTGTGCCGCGTAGCCGGAGAATTCCTGCCCGAGAGTTAACGGCGTCGCATCCTGCAGATGCGTGCGTCCGATCTTGACGATGTCGGCAAAAGCCTTCGCCTTGGCGGAAAGCGTGGCGGCGAGCGCATCGAGCGCAGGAAGCAGCTCGCGCATCACCGTCTCCGCGGCGGCCATGTTCATCGCCGTGGGAAACACGTCGTTCGATGATTGGCCGCGATTGACGTCATCGTTGGGATGCACGAGGCGCTTCTCGCCGCGGGGCCCGCCGAGGATCTCCGAAGCGCGATTGGCGAGCACTTCGTTGACGTTCATGTTCGTCTGCGTGCCCGAGCCGGTCTGCCACACCGCGAGCGGAAATTCGCCGTCGTGCTTTCCGGCGAGCGCTTCGTCGGCGGCCTTGACGATCGCCTGCGCTTTTTTGGCGTCGAGCGTGCCGAGCGCCTCGTTCACCAGCGCCGCGCAGCGCTTGACGATCAGCAGCGCGCGGATCAACGCCGGCGCCATCTTCTCCGTGGAGATGCGGAAGTGCCCGAGGGAGCGCTGGGTCTGCGCGCCCCAGAGATGGTCGGCTGGCACCTCGATCGGGCCGAAGCTGTCGCGCTCCACGCGGGTGGGCGTCGCGTTCATTGCTTGTCTCCTCGCCGAAGGGGGATTTCACGCGTCGATGAATCCGCACCTGCGGATATTCTACTGCGTCGCATCGGTTAGAATGGCGCGGGGGATCATGAGTAAGCTGCAAGCCTTCCTGGCGCTTTGCCTCGGCGCGCTCGCGCCGACTGTCGTTGCGCAGGCGGTCGATACCAGCGCGCCGGCGCGGCAGAGCGCGCCGGTCATCGTCGCCAATCGCACGATCATCGAGTTGCGCGGACCAATCGCAGGATACTCGGCGCGAGAGCGCGTTGCCAGCATACAGGCCCGCATCGAAGAAGCATTGGAGAAGAACGCAAGCGCGGTTTCGACCGAAGCCACCGAGGAAGGCACCAAGGTCCTACTCGGCGGCAATCTCGCCTTCATGGTGACCCGGATCGATACTGATCCGTTAGCTGGCGAGACGACGCAGATCGTGGCTCGCGAAGCGGCAAAGCGGCTGCAGCAGGCGATCGACGAATATCGCGAAGAGCACACCCCGCGCTACATGGCATTCGCGGCCGGCTGGGCCGCGCTCGCCAGCGCGATCTATCTTGGCTTGCTGCGCTTGCTCTTCGTGATCGATCGCGCGGTCGGACGCCGCATCGCGGTCGCGGCGGGAGAGCGGGCGGAAAAGGTCCATGTGCATGGCGTGAGCCTCCTCGATCCGCACCAGATCCGCTGGATTGCGCGGCGGCTCGTGGCGGTGACCGCATGGGTACTCGGGCTCTTCGCAACCTACACATGGCTCGCCTTCGCGCTCAAGCAGTTCCCCTACACGCGCCCATGGGGCGAGCAGATGGAGGGCAACCTCTTTTCGATCGCCGGCGAGATCGCACTGGCGATCGCCGGTGCGATTCCCGGCCTGCTGATCGTCGTAGTGATCGTTGTGCTGGCGCGCGCGGTGATCAAGCTCGCCGATGTGTTCTTCAAGCGCATCCAGGTCGGAACCGTGACCCTCGGTAGCCTCGACGCCGATACGGTGGTCCCGACGCGGCGTTTGTTCCAGATCGCCGTCTGGGCTTTCGCGATCGCGATCGCATATCCGTATCTGCCCGGCGCCGAGACCGACGCGTTCAAAGGCGTCTCGGTGCTGATAGGCTTGATGGTGTCGATCGGCGCGTCGAGCATCGTCGGTCAGGCGGTCAGCGGACTTATTCTCATGTACACGCGCGCATTCCGCGTTGGCGAATACGTGCGTGTCGGCGACACCGAGGGCACGGTGACCGCCCTCGGCTCGTTTACCACGCGAATACGCACCGGTCTCGGCGAGGAAGTGCTGCTACCCAACAGCTATGCGCTCCAAAACACGACGCGCAATTATTCGCGCATCGTCGAAGGCGATGGCTTCGTCGTGAACACCGGCGTGACCATCGGTTACTCGACGCCGTGGCGCCAGGTGCACGCCATGCTGGAAGAGGCGGCACGCCGCACGAAGGACATCGCCTCCGAGCCGGCTCCGCGAGTGCGTCAGACTGCACTATCGGATTTCTATGTCGAGTACCGGCTCATCGCCTACTCGACTGCTGAGCTCGCTGCGCAGCGCATCGACGTGTTGAACGAGCTCCACGCCAACATTCAGGACGTGTTCAACGAGCACGGCGTGCAGATCATGTCGCCGCACTACATGACCGATCCGGTCGCGCCGCAGGTGGTGCCGAAAGCGAAGTGGTGGATGGCGCCGGCAAACCCGCCGCAGGGGCCGGCGCGCTAATCATGTGTAACACCACCCACAAATCTGACCGGACCTGATATAGTCGGCTGTCGCGTTTCCCATTCCCGAGAAGGATCAAGTCCATGCCCGTCGCCATTTCGCCACGCATTGCCTTCGTCGCGCTCCTCGCGCTCGCCTGCTCCTCGTGCGGGTGGGTTGCCAGGGACGGTACTGCCGCCGCCGATGAGGACGAGGGATACACCCCCACGGGCAGCCACATTCCGAGGAAGGTAAGCCAAGGCTCGGACAGAGGCGTCGGCGCGATCAACTCGCAGGACGCCCACGACATGATGGTCAAGCCGGCGGGCGCCACCGCGACCTCCGGGAAGTAAGCTGATTAGTACGTCATCCGCTACGTGACGTACTAATTCGCCGCATTGAACCGGCGCTGGCGCGCCCGTTAATGCGACGGAATACCACCTCTAGGATTGCGGCTTGATTGCCGGGGGTTCCCACCGGCGCTCAAGCAGCTCGGCCCTCGGCGAGTAGATACGCAGGATGACGGTAAAGTTGTCCTTCGGCGCCGGCAGCCAGTTGCCTTCCTTGTCCCTGCCCGGGCTCTCGTGCTGGATGTAGATGTCGAGCGATCCGTCGGGATTGGAATGCGGCTTGTCGCGGTCGCCGATCGCATGGCGCTCAAGCGGGTTGGCGACGAGAAACTGCTTCTCGTTGTACATGGTGAGCGACCAGAACGCTTCCGCCGGCGGTGATTTGCCTTTGTCGAAGTGCAGCACGTACTTGTTGGCGCCGTTGAGCGGATGGCCGCCCGAGTCGAGCCGCGTACGCATGGCCAGTATGTCCTCCGGCGCGTTGGCGCCGAGGTTCGTATAAGCGATCACGGCTCGCAGCCCGTAATTGCTACCGTAACGGCCGAGGTCCCAGTTCATGGTCCAGCCGTTGCGGATGTCACCGGTCGTGCCAGCGGCTGCGGCCATGATCGCATCGAGCCCGGATTTCGCGCCTTCCTGTATCGCCTTCGCTGCCGCAGGATCGAGCTTGCTCGTGTCGAACGGTTGACCCGCGACGATGCCGAGCTTCTTCATGCGCTCGACCATCGCGGTGTCTTCCTTGGCCGGCGGGTTGCCGGGCAGCAGCATCGCAACGCGCGAGAAAAAGCTTTGCGCATCCATCTTCGCGACCTGCTCGACCGGGGACGTTCTTGTGTCGGCTGCCGCCAGCGCCGCGGCGCCCTTCGGAGCGCCCTTGCCCTTCGCCGCATGGTGCGTCAGCTTGAACTGATCCTGTAGCTTGTTCACCGCCGCGACGTCGCCCCTGCCGTTGGTCTGGATGCGGCTGATGATCCAGACCATGTCGGTCGGCGACTTGATCTCCTCGGCGTTCTTCGGGATCTCGCCCTTCCACTTCGGTCCGATGATCGCGAAATCGCGCTTCTCGGTTCCGATCGTCCTCTTGCCCGGCGATTGGAAAACGTTGCTCCAGGCGTCGAGCATCGGCATCAGGTAATAGCGCCCTTTCGTGTCCGGCACGGAGAGAATCACCAGGCCGTTGGACAGGTCGAGCCAGGCTTGCGAGGAGAGCGTGTCGACATTGGGAATCGCGACGTCGGTTGCGGAAGCATCCGGAAGGCTGCGCCGGTGCTGGAAGGTGTCTAGCGGAGTCCTCGCCTCGAACGCCTGACGGCTCGCGTCCATGAGCACCATAGGATAGGCGTAGACGTAGACTTCGCGCGCGAGGGGCTTCAGATCGTCGTTCGCCGACGGCGCAGCCGGCGGTGCCTCGGCTTTCGGTGCCGGCGGCGGAGGCGGCGGCTCGCTTTTGCCGCAGGCCGCCACGAGCAATCCGGCCGCCAGCGCGACCAGAAAATTACGGCGATCGAATCGATTCATCATGCTGTGGGCGTGGCCGGCGCTTCCGCCGGCGCGTTCGCCGCGGCCGCGGCCTTCTGCGCATCCTCGGCGGCAGCCTTCATCGAAAGACGCACGCGACCCTTCTCGTCCGCCTCGAGCACCTTCACGCGCACGACCTGCCCTTCCTTGACGTAATCGGAGACGTTGTTCACGCGCTCCTTGGCGATCTGCGAGATGTGCAACAGGCCGTCGCGGCCGGGGAGGATCTGCACGATCGCGCCGAAATCGAGCAGGCGTAGCACCGTTCCTTCGTAGATGCGTCCGACTTCGACTTCGGCAGTGATGTCCTCGATGCGCTTGCGCGCGGCGTTGCAGGCATCGGCATTGACCGAAGCGATGGTGACCGTGCCGTCGTCCTGGATGTCGATCGTAGTGCCGGTCTCCTCGGTCAGTGCGCGGATCACCGCGCCACCCTTGCCGATCACGTCGCGGATCTTCTCAGGATTGATCTTGAAGCTCATCATGCGCGGCGCATAATTCGAGATCTCTGCGCGCGGATGCGGCATCGCATCGTGCATCAGTTGCAGGATGTGCATGCGGCCTTCGCGCGCCTGCGACAGCGCCACCGCCATGATCTCCTTGGTGATGCCCTGGATCTTGATGTCCATTTGCAGCGCGGTGACGCCGCGATCCGTGCCGGCTACCTTGAAGTCCATGTCGCCCAGGTGATCCTCGTCGCCGAGGATGTCGCTGAGCACGGCGAAGCGGTTGCCTTCCTTGATCAGGCCCATCGCGATGCCGGCGACGTGCGCCGTGGTCGGCACGCCGGCATCCATCAGGGCAAGCGAGCCGCCGCAGACCGAGGCCATCGACGAGCTGCCGTTCGACTCGGTGATCTCCGAGACAACGCGCATCGAATAGGCGAACTCCTCCGGCGAAGGCAGCACGTTCACGAGCGCGCGCTTGGCGAGACGGCCGTGTCCGACCTCGCGCCGCTTCGGGCTGCCGACGCGTCCGGTTTCACCCGTGGCGTACGGCGGCATGTTGTAGTGGAGCATGAAGCGCTCGCGGTACTCTCCCTGCAGCGCGTCGATGATCTGCTCGTCGCGCGCAGTGCCAAGCGTCGCCACCACCATCGCCTGAGTCTCGCCGCGGGTAAAGAGCGCCGAGCCGTGCGCGCGCGGCAGCACTCCCGTGCGGATCGAGATCGGGCGCACGGTGCGCGTGTCGCGGCCGTCGATGCGAGGCTCGCCGGAAAGAATCTGGCTGCGCACGATCTTCGCTTCGAGGTCGAACAGCAGGTTCGCGACGTGATTCTTCTGATCGGGAGTGGCGTCGGCCGCGAGACAGTTGGTTTCGACGTTGGCGGCGATTTCCTTCAATCGTTGCTGCCGCGCCTGCTTCTGCCGCAGCGCGTAGGCAGCGCGCAGATCGGCTTCGGCGGCCGTGTTGACGCTCGCGATCAAGGCTTCATCCTTGGGCGGTGCCTGCCATTCCCACAGCGGCTTGCCCGCCTCCTCGACGAGCTGGTGAATGAGATCGATCACCGCCTGCTGCTGCTGGTGCCCGAAGACGACTGCGCCAAGCATCACTTCCTCGGCCAGCTCCTTCGCCTCGGATTCCACCATCAGCACGGCCGCTTCAGTACCGGCGATGACCAGATCGAGCTTCGATGTCGCGAGCTCGGTCTTGGTCGGATTGAGCACGTACTGGTCGTCGAGGTAGCCGACGCGCGCGCAGCCGATCGGGCCGTTGAACGGAATGCCGGAGAGCGCGATCGCCGCCGACGCGCCGATCATCGCCGGAACGTCCGGATCGATCTCGGGGTCCACCGACATCACGGTCGCGATCACCTGCACTTCGTTGTAGAAGCCATCCGGAAAGAGCGGCCGGATCGGCCGGTCGATCAGGCGCGAGGTCAGCGTTTCCTTTTCGGAGGGCCGCCCTTCGCGCTTGAAAAAGCCGCCGGGGATGCGGCCCGCGGCGTAGGTCTTCTCCTGATAGTCGACAGTGAGCGGGAAGAAGTCCTGTCCCGGCTTCGCCTGCTTGGCGGCGACGACGGTGACCAACACCACGCTGTCGTCGAGGCTCACCAGCACCGCGCCTCCCGCCTGGCGGGCGATCTCGCCCGTTTCCAGCGTCAGCGTGTGGCGGCCGTACGGAATCGATTTCTTGATTGCGGTGGGCACGTTGGATCCTTGGATTCTGAAAGCGGCGATGGCCGCGCTCGGCTAGAGCACGGCCATCGACCGATTGTTCATGGAATGCAGCGCTGGCATGAGGAAGCCGGCTGGTTGCCGCGGACGAGCGGCACCGGGCGTTATTTGCGCAACCCCAGCTTCTCGATCAGCTCGCGATAGGTGTCGACGTTCGCTCCCTTGAGGTAATCGAGGAGCTTCCTGCGGCGCGAAACCATGCGCAGCAGGCCACGCCGGGAATGATGATCCTTGACGTTGACCTTGAAATGGTCGTTGAGCCCATTGATGCGCGCCGTCAACAGCGCGATCTGGACCTCCGGGGACCCGGTATCGCCGCGGCCCCGCTGATGCTCGGCGATGACCTTGGCCTTCTCTTGCACGGTAACTGCCATGCTTTGTTGCTCCGAAGCTCGCGAAAAGAGTGAGATTTTAACCTGCAAAATGCCTAGGATTCAACCGTCTCGATAGCTCGCGAGGCTGGCTGCACGCTCACGAGCCGGCGTGCCCGGAGAACGCCTTCGGCAAGCTCGGCGATGCCGGCAAAGCACCCGTCCGCGTAGACCCGCACCAGCCCGTCTGCGAGCGCGGCGCGCGCCAGCGCCTGCCCCTGGACGAAGCGGTAAGCTTCGAGACCCTCGAGGTCCAGTCGGGGCAACTGCGCGACCAGCATTTCGGCAGGCCGCAGGGCGGCATCGCGCTCCGTCTCGGACATCGCCTCGAGCGCCTCCAGCGTCAGCGCGTCGTCGAGCGCGAAGCCGCCGGTCGCGACGCGGCGCAGCGCTTCGAGATGCGCGCCGCATTGGACCGCGATACCGATGTCCTCGGCAAGCGCCCGGATGTAGGTCCCTTTGCTGCAGCGGACGAATAGCGCGAGCTGTGGCGCGCGCCACGAGCAAAGCGTCAGCTCGCGAATCTCGACGGCGCGCGGCGCACGCGGAATTTCGATGCCACGACGCGCGTATTCGTAGTACCTGCGTCCCTGGTGCCTGAGGGCCGCGTGGCGCGGCGGCACCTGCTCGATGCGTCCTGCGAAGCGCGGCAGGACGGCTTCGAGATCGCGCTGCTCGAGCTGCACCGGGCGCGTCGCGAGCACCTCGCCGTCACGGTCGCCGGTAGTCGTCGTGATCCCGAAACGCAGCGTCGCCAGGTAGGCCTTGTCCGCGTCGAGCAGCGACTGCGCGAACTTGGTGGCCTCGCCGAAGCAAATGGGCAGCAACCCGCTCGCCAGCGGATCGAGCGTGCCCGTATGCCCGGCCTTCTCCGCGCGATAAAGCCTCTTCGCGCTTTGCAGAGCGGCGTTGGACGAAAGCCCTACCGGCTTGTCGAGCAGAAGCACGCCGTCGATTCGCCGGCGCCGGCGGACGTCACGTGACGCAGTCATTTCAGGGAGAATGCTTGCGGTGCGTGGGGAAGATATCGAACGCGGGCAACATTGCGCTTCAGCGCTTGCCGAGCCGTTGCCGCAACTGCCGAGACGGCCAGGTGAGCCAGCCACGAACGCTCTGCAGATAGGCGATCGCGCGCTCCTGCGCCGCCAGTGCGGCCTCTTGGCGTGCGCGCTCGGCCTCCAGCATGCCGAGCTTTTTCTGCTGCATCGCGATCGCCTGGGCGCGAAGGGCCAGCTCGTCATCGCACTCGGCGATCATGCGCTCGCGCGCGGCGTTGACTTCGGCAATCTGCCGATTTCGCTCCGCGATAACGCGCTCGCGCTCTTCGCGAGCCCGGTTCAATTCGGCGACCTGGCGATCGCGCTCTTCGACCACGCGCTCGCGCTCGGCAACGAGTCTCTCGAGATGCAGCACATGCGCGGCCTGTTTGGCGATCGAGCTGTCGCGCTCCTTCAGTAGCCTGTCGAGGCGCAGCACTTCAGCCGCGTTCTCCTCGGCGCGCTTGAGCGCGCTCTCGTCGGCGTCGGCAAACAACGAAAGCTCGGTATCGAGCTGGGGCAGCGCAGCTTCGCTGCGCGCGGCGACAACGACGAAATACATCGCTTCGGGCGTCGCGCATGGTGCGACTTCGGCCGCGTTGCCGAGCAGCGCCTCGGCGCGCAAGGTCTCGGCCGCCTTTCTGTCGCCTTCCTTCCACAACGCCGACCAGCACGCGAGCCGTTGCGCGAGCCAGCGCTGCGCAGGGAAATGACGCGCCAGAAGCCGTGTCAGGGCATCGCGATCCAGCTCCTGGAGGTGATACTGGTTCTCGAAGTTGCGCGCATCGCTGTAGAGCTTCTTGTTGGGCGAAGACAGGATCAGCAGAGCCTCGGGCCGCATCACCCGCGCGAACTCCGAGAGCATCTGCTGCTGCTCCTTGGCGGAAAGGTGCTCGATCGTCTCGAAAGAGACCACGAGATCGATTGACGCGCTCGGCAAGGGGAAACCTGTGCACGAAGCGGCGATGAAACGCAGATGAGCGCTCTCGCCGTAGGTCGCGCGCGCGTGCTCGATGGTTGCGATGTCGATGTCGACTCCGACCGTGCTCTCGGCGACGGCCCCGAGAAACGCGGTGCCATAGCCTTCGCCGCAGGCGGCGTCGAGAACGCGCCGCCCCGCAGCGAAGCGCCGGGCGAAGGCGTAACGATGCCAATGCTCGTAGGCGATCTCGCCGGTGCAGCCGGGCAGGAAGCGCTCGCCGGTGAAGGTCAGCTTCGAGTCCATTGGGACAGAATGCGGATCGAGCGGGATGTCCGCGCGCGGCCTGGTCTTGCCCAGCAGCGAAAGGCCGGCGCCGAAGTCATCTCAGGAAGAGTGTTTGCGATCTTCGGCCAGCGCCTCGTCGATCAGCTGCGAGAGCTTGATGCCCGACTCGATCGAATCGTCGTAGTAGAAGCGAAGCTCCGGCACGCTGTAGAGCTTGAGTCGGTGCGAGAGCTCGCGACGCAGATAACCAGCCGTGTGCTGGAGCGCCGAGACGACCGCAGCAGCTTGCTCGTTGCCACCCAGATGCGTAACGAAGATTTTCGCGTGCGAAAGGTCAGGCGCGACGTCCACCGCCGTGACGGTGACCATGCCGATGCGCGGATCCTTGACCTGCAGCCGCAGCAGCTCGGCCAGCTCGCGCTGGATCTGGTCGCCGACGCGCTGCGGACGCGGGGAGTGTCTTTTCACGGTTCGCGCTCCCCGCTGTAGCGGGAACGACGTCAAAGTGTCCGCGATACTTCGACGATCTCGTACACCTCGAGCTGATCGCCCTTCTGCACGTCGTTGTAGCCGCGAATCGACAGCCCACACTCGAATCCGGCCTTGACCTCGCGCACGTCATCCTTGAAGCGCTTGAGCGACTCGAGCTCGCCGTCGTGGATGACGACGTTGTCGCGCAGCACGCGGATCTTCGCGCCGCGGCGCACCACTCCTTCGAGGACGTAGCAGCCCGCGACCGTCCCGACCTTCGAGATCTTGTACACCTCGCGCACCTCGACCAACCCGAGCTGAGTCTCCTTCTTCTCAGGAGCCAGCATGCCCGAGAGCGCGGCCTTCACTTCGTCGACGGCCTCGTAAATGATGTTGTAGTAGCGGATGTCGACGCCGGAATGCTCGGCGAGCTTGCGCGCCGCGGCATCCGCACGCGTGTTGAAACCGATGATGACCGCTTTGGAGGCAAGCGCGAGATTGACGTCCGACTCGGTGATGCCGCCGACCGCCGCGTGCACGATGTTGACCTTGACCTCCTCGGTCGAGAGCTTCGACAGCGCGGTGGACAACGCCTCGTAACTCCCCTGGACGTCGGCCTTGATGATGAGCGCTAGCCTCTTGATCTCGGTCTCGCCGCCTTCGGTGAACATGCCTTCAAGCTTCGCCGCCTGCTGCTTGGCGAGCTTCACGTCGCGGAACTTGCCTTGACGGAAGAGCGCGATCTCGCGCGCCTTGCGCTCATCACCCAGTACGAGCACGTCCTCGCCCGCAAGCGGAACATCCGACAGTCCCTGGATTTCCGCCGGAATCGCGGGGCCTGCGCCCTGGATGCTCCTGCCGTTCTCGTCGGTCATCGCGCGCACGCGGCCGAACACCGCGCCGGCGAGCACGACGTCGCCGCGCTTGAGCGTCCCCGACTGCACGAGCACGGTGGCAACCGGACCCTTGCCCTTGTCGAGCCGCGATTCGATCACGATGCCTTTGGCGAGTGCGTCCTTGGGAGCTTTCAATTCCAGAACTTCTGCCTGCAGGAGGATCGCGTCGAGGAGATTGTCGATGCCCTTGCCGGTCTTGGCGGAGACCTCGACGAACTGCGCCTCGCCTCCGTATTCCTCCGGCAGCACGCCCTCGGTCACGAGCTCCTGCTTCACGCGCGAAGGATTTGCTTCCGGCTTGTCGATCTTGTTGATCGCGACCACGATGGGAACGTTGCCGGCTTTCGCATGCGCGATCGCTTCCTTGGTCTGCGGCATCACGCCGTCGTCGGCGGCAACGACCAGCACGACGATGTCGGTGACCTTCGCGCCGCGAGCGCGCATCGCGGTGAAAGCCTCGTGGCCCGGCGTGTCGAGGAAGGTGATCACGCCCTTCGGCGTTTCGACATGATAGGCCCCGATGTGCTGCGTGATGCCGCCCGCCTCGCCGCTCGCGACCCGCGTGCGGCGAATGTAGTCGAGAAGCGAAGTCTTGCCGTGATCGACGTGACCCATGACCGTGACGACCGGCGGCCGCGGCAGGACTTCCGCTGTGGTCGGTTGCTCGGATTCGGCCAACAGCGCGTCAGGGTCGGTCAGCTTCGCTGCGAGCGCTTTGTGCCCCATCTCCTCGACCAGGATCATCGCCGTTTCCTGATCGAGCACCTGGTTGATGGTGACCATGGTGCCGAGCTTCATCGCCGCCTTGATGACTTCGGCGGCCTTCACCGACATCTTGTGCGCGAGATCGGCGACGGTGATCGTCTCCGACACCGAGATTTCGCGGACGATCGGCTCGGGCGGAGCGATGCGCGTCGCTTCGGCGGCTTCCTCGCCGTCCTCGTGACGGTGGCGTCCGGTCTTTGGCTGTTTCCAGGCCGTCGTCGTCGTGACGCCGCCGGTCACGTCGCCGCGCAACTTCAGCGCGCGCCGCCGCGCCGCTTCTTCCTGGAAGGCCGTTGCGGAGGGCTTGCGCGCAGCCTTCTCCTTCTTCGCGCCGGGCTTCGCCGCGGGCCGGTGCAGTGTGCCCTCGGTCGTCTTCTTGGCGGCAGGCTTCGCTTCTGCGGCAGGTTGCGCCGCCGCATCGGCTGCCTTGGCCGCGGCTTCAGCAGCGGCCTTCGCCGCCGCTTCCTCGGCTTCCTTCTCCTTCTTGGTCTTGCGCTTCTTCGCCTGCTCGTGCTTCTGCTGGATCTCTTCCTGCTGCTTGGCGATGAGCGCGGCGGCCTTGCGCGCCTCTTCCTCGCGTGCAGCGACTTCTTCCGCGGAGACGACCGGTTGCGGCGGCGCAGTTTCCTCAGGCGCGGGGGCGGCCTCGGCTCCGTCGCGTTTGACGAACACGCGCTTCTTGCGCACTTCGACCTGAATCGTGCGTGCGCGTCCGGTGCTGTCGGACGCCTTGATCTCGGAAGTCTGCTTGCGTGTGAGCGTGATCTTCTTCTTGTGATCCTGCCCGCCGTGCGACTTGCGAAGGTAATCGAGGAGCCGAGTCTTGTCGGTCTCCGAGAGCTTGTCGCCGGCTTTCTTGCCGGCAACACCTGCCTTGGCGAGCTGCTCGAGCAGCGCCCCCGAGGGCATCTTCAGCTCGGTCGCGAATTGTTCGATCGTCGTCTGGGCCATGGTCCTCTCCCGCCGGAGCCTGATCTCGTTACTGCGTCTTCTCCGCTTGCGCGCTCTCCGCTTCGGCTGCGAACCAATGCGCGCGCGCCTTCATGATAAGGTCCTGCGCACGCTCGCCCGTCATGCCCGTCAGCTCGGTCAGCTCATCGACGGCGAGGTCGGCCAGCGCGTCGCGGTTGGTGATTCCCTTCTCCGCGAGGAGCCCCGCCGTCTCGCTGTCCATTCCATCGAGACTCAACAGATCCTCAGAGACGTTTTCCACGCCTTCTTCGCGCACAATCGCCTCGGTCAGGAGCGCGTTGCGCGCGCGGCTGCGCAGCTCGTTCACCGTTTCCTCGTCGAAGGCCTCGATCTCGAGCATCTCGTTCAGCGGCACGTAGGCGATCTCCTCCAGCGTCGAGAAGCCTTCCTGGATAAGGATATCCGCCACTTCCTGGTCGACGTCGAGCCGATCCATGAAGAGCGCGCGGATCTTCTCGCTTTCCGCCTGCTGCTTCTGCTGCGACTCCTCGACGCCCATCAGGTTGATCTCCCAACCGGTGAGCTCGGAGGCAAGGCGCACGTTCTGTCCGCTGCGCCCGATCGCCATGGCGAGGTTCTCCTCGTCGACGACGACGTCCATCGCATGCTTCTCCTCGTCGACCAAGATGCTGGAGATCTCTGCGGGCGAAAGCGCGTTGACGACGAACTTCGCGGGATCGTCGGAGTAGAGCACGATATCGACCCGCTCGCCCGCAAGCTCGTTGGTCACTGCGGTGACGCGCGAGCCGCGCATGCCGATGCAGGTACCCTGCGGGTCGAGACGCGGGTCGTTCGACTTCACCGCGATCTTGGCGCGGATGCCAGGGTCGCGTGCGGCAGCCTTGATCTCGATCAGTCCCTCCTCGATCTCGGGCACTTCCAGCTCGAAGAGCCGCACCAGAAGCTCGGGCACGACGCGCGAAAGGATTAATTGTGGCCCGCGCGTCTGCGTTTCGATCGTGGTGACGTAGGCGCGAACGCGGTCTCCGACTCGCAAATTCTCCTTCGGAATGAGCTGGTCGCGCGGGATCATGCCTTCGATGCGACCGGACTCGACAATCACGTTGCCGCGCTCGATGCGCTTGACCGTTCCGGTGAGGAGGTTGTCCTGCCGCTCCAGAAAATCGTTCAGGATCTGCTCGCGCTCGGCGTCGCGGATCTTCTGCAGGATCACCTGCTTCGCGGCCTGCGCGCCGATGCGGCCGAACTCCACCGGCTCGAGCGGTTCCTCGACCACGTCGCCCAGCTTGAGCTCCGGATCGCGCTCCGCCGCATCGGTGATCGCGATCTGATGAGCCGGCTCCTCGTGCTCCTCGTCAGGCACGACGGTCCAACGGCGGAACGATTCGTAGTCGCCGGTCTCGCGGTCGATCGACACGCGCGCGTCGATGTTGTCGGCGTACTTCTTCTTGGTCGCCGAGGCGAGTGCGGCCTCGAGCGCCGAGAAGACGATCTCCTTCGGCACGTTCTTCTCGCGCGCCAGCGCGTCGACGAGCAGCAATAGTTCGCGGTTCATCTAGTGTTTTCTCCATTCGATCCTGGGCACCAGGCGCGCCTTGTCGATGTTGGCGAGCGGTATCGCGTGGGTGCCTTCGGCGGTCTCGAACTGCAGCACGCCCGCGTCGACTCCGCGCAGCACGCCCTTCAGGCGGCGCGCGTTGCCGATCGGCTCGCGGAGCTTGAGCTGCGCTTCTTCACCGCTGAAGCGGATGTAATCCGCCTCTTTCTTCAGCGCGCGGTCCAGCCCGGGTGACGAGACTTCCAGCCGCTCGTAGACCACACCCTCGACCGCGAACAGATGCATTAGATGGTTGCTCACGCTCGCGCAATCCTCGACATCGACACCGCCGGGCTTGTCGATGAAGACGCGCACGAGCCGTCCGCCGGGCGATGTCTCGCAGTCGACCAGCTCGTACCCCATCGGGGGCAGCGTTCTTTCAAGCAACTCGCCCAGCTTCACGGTGCCACCAAAAACCCCAGTGCCAAAAAAAAATGGGCTGTCGAGCCCATTTCTCTTACTTATCGAGGTGCGATTCTAGCAGAAACCGAGAGCGAGTTGAAGGGGTGTAACGCAACAAGGGCACGACTCGGCGCATTGGCGCACCCCGGCACCAGCCCGCCCTCGTTCCCTCTGTACTCCTTCTGGAAACGGCACTATCCTTTCCTCGGGTCGCAGGCCTGTTTGCCCATGCGTAAGCTGCGTTTGCCGCGATCTCTCGTTCTCTCCAGGGGAGGCTCCAATGCGTCGTCCTCGCGTGCGTTCAGCAGCTCCGCAATCCTTATTGTTTGCCGCACTCGCGCTCGCGTCCGGGTCGATCCTCGCCGACGTGATCACCGACTGGAATCAGAAGGCTATCCCGATCGTGACCGCGTACAGCCTGAGCGCCCCTGCTTATCGCGACATGGCGATGGTGCACCTGGCGATGTTCGGCTGCATCAACGCCATCGAGCCGCGCTATCAGCCTTACAAGGTCAAGTACGACGCTTCGCCGACCACATCGAAGGAGGCGGCGGCAGCGGTCGCGGCGGCTCGCATCATGTCGAAGTTGCACCCGGACGCGGCGCCCAAAACGGACCCCGAGCTAAAGCAGTATCTGGCGCAGATTCCGGAGGGCCCTGCGAAGGCGGTGGGGATCGCCCTGGGGGAACAAGTCGCGGACAGCATCCTGGAAATGCGGGCGAATGACGGTGCGAATGCGCCGGACAGCTACAGGCCGAGGACGACCCCGGGTCGCTACGTTCCTACCGGCCCGGTCGTCGTTCCGATGTGGGGCAGCGTGACGCCCTTCGCCATGAAGAGCCCGTCGCAGTTCCGACCCGGTCCCCCGATCGCCCTGACCAGCCGCGAATGGGCCGCTAACTACAACGAGATCAAGGAAATCGGAGGGAAGAACAGCACGAAGCGCACGGCCCTGCAGACGGAGACGGGTCGGCTGTGGCTTTATACGGGGCCAGCGACCTTCTTTCCGTTGACCGTGCAGCTCTCGACTGCCAAAGGTCTCAGCGTCAGCGAGAACGCGCGTCTCTTTGCCCTGGAAGCGATGGCGACGGCCGATGCCATGATCGCCGTCTTCGATGCGAAGTATTTCTACGAATTCTGGCGACCCGTCACCGCCATCCGCAACGGCGACCAGGACGATAACCCCGACACCGAGCGCGACGCGACCTGGGAGCCCCTCGGACCCACGCCGATGCATCCAGAATATCCATGCGCGCACTGCATCGTCGCCGGTTCGGCTGGGACGGTGATGCAGGCCGTCTTTGGCACCGGATCACTGTCCGAATTCAGCTTGACGACGCCAACGGCTCCGGGCGTGACGCACCGGTGGACGCGCTTGCAGGACTACATAGAAGAGCCGTCGAACGCGCGCATCTGGTCGGGCATCCACTACCGCTTCTCGACCGAGGTCGGCACGACCATGGGCCGCCAGATCGCCGAGTACACGGTCCAGAACTACCTGCAGCCGCTGAAGTAGCGCTCTACCCGTCTAATCCAGGTACGATCGCGCCGTCATCCGACATGGCGAGTCCCGCAAATCCCGATCTTTCCGCCGCCGGGGCAGCCGCTCCGGTGATCTCCATTCGCGACCTGAAGACCCGTTGCAGCGGCTGCAGCATGCGCGAGCTCTGCCTGCCCGGCGGGCTCGACGCCGCGGCCCTAAAGGAGCTCGACGGCGTGGTGACGAAACGGGCTCGTTTCAAGAGCGGCACATCGATCTATCGTGCCGGCGAGCCGTTCTCGGCGCTCTACGCCGTGCGGGTCGGCTCCTGCAAGACGGCGGTGATGGCCGAGGACGGGCGGGAACAGATCGCCGGTTATCACATGCTCGGCGACATCATCGGGCTCGACGGCATCGCCGACGAGCGCCACGCCTGCGACGCGGTCGCGCTCGAGGACACTGAAGCCTGCGTCATTCCATTCGAGCAACTCGAAACTCTCGCCCGGCGCTTTCCAGCGTTGCAACGCAACCTGCATCAATTTCTGTCGCGTGAGATCGGCCGCGACCAGCGAGTGATGCTGCTCCTCGGCAGCATGCGGGCCGAGGAGCGGCTCGCGGTATTTCTTCTCGGCCTTTCCGATCGGTATCGCCAGCACGGTTATTCGGCCAGCGAGTTCGTCCTGCGCATGACCCGCGAGGAGATCGGAAGCTATCTGGGCCTCAAACTGGAAACAGTGAGCCGCCTGTTGTCGCGCTTCCAGACCGAGGGCCTGCTGCAGGTTCGCGGTCGCTCCGTGAAGCTCCTCGACATCCAGGCCTTGAGGCAGCTCGCCGGTCAGAGCTGCTGAGGTAATTCAAGGCGTTTCCTCCGGCCAAGCGGCCATGCTTGCGCACGTCACGGGCGTGCGCGACGCTTGCCTTGCAGCGAGCTCGCGGTTGTATACCCGATGAGTCCTCGCGGATAGCCCAACTTGTCCATCACCTGATTGCATCCATCGATGCATGCCGCGCAACCTATGCATTCGGTTTGAAGCCCGTTGCGGATGTCGATCTGCGTCGGGCAGACCTGCACGCAGATCGAGCAGTCGACGCAGTCGCCGAGACGCGGATCGCGTTTGCCGGCCGGGCTCGACTCCAAGGCTCGAGGCTCACCGCGCCGCCGGTCGTAGGCGACGATCAGCGTGTGCCGGTTGAACATCAGGCTCTGCATGCGGGCGTACGGGCAAAGGCGCTTGCACCATTGTTCGCGAACGAAGCCCGCGTTGCCATAGGTCGCGAAAGCGTAAAAGAGAATCCAGAAGGTCTCCGCAGCGCCGAGCTGCAGCGTGACAGCACGCGTGCCAAGCTCGCGGATAGGAGTGAAATATCCGACGAAGCTATAAGCCGTCCACAAGGCGATGATGAGCCATGCGCCGTGCTTCAGCGCCTTGACGCGGAATTTCCGGAGCGACCATGGCGCCGCGTCGAGTCGGATGCGAGCAAACCGATCGCCCTCCATGGCACGCTCGACCCACAGAAAGATTTCCGAATAGACGGTTTGCGGGCAGGCGTAGCCGCACCAAAGCCTTCCTGCGATCGCCGTGAAGGCGAAGAGCGATAAGGCCGCGATGGCCAGCAACAGACCGAGATACAGGACGTCCTGAGGCCCGAAGACAGAGCCGAAGAGGTCGAGCCTGCGCGCCGGAAGATCGAGCAAGACGCATGGCTTCCCATTCCAGAACAACCACGGCAGACAGTAGAACACAGCCTGCGTGAGCAGCACCATGCCCCATCGAGCGCGGGCGAAAGCACCGTGCACCGCGCGCGGATAGATCTTCCTGCGGATCTCGTGAAGCTCGATCTCCGCTGCAGAAGCGTTCGGCAGCATCAGACTCTGACCGGCCACAGTTCCGCGCCGCAACGCGACGCTATTTGGATTGGACGTAGCTCGCAACTGCCTGGATCTCTTCTGGCGTGAGATCCTTGACGATGCCGTGCATCACTGGCGCGGCACGAACAAGCGTTTGAATGTAGTTGATCTGCTTGATGACGTACTTTGCGTGCTGCCCGGCAAGGCGCGGAAAATCGGCCATGCCTTCGGCATTTTCACCATGACACGCGCCGCAGGCGGGAATTCCGCGGCTGGGCGATCCTTTGTCGAATAGCTCTTTGCCCCTTGCGACAAGCGCCGTGTCCGCTGTCCGGCCCGGTGCAGGCGGCTGTCCAGCATAGTAAGCAGCAATCCCGCCGATGATCGACTCGTCGAGATTGCCGGCGATCCCCCACATGAAGTCGTGCGCATCCTTCTCCGCGCGCGCCTTGCTGCGGAAATTGTTGATCTGGTTTACCAAATAGCCCGGGCGCTGCGCCGCCAGGATCGGGAACTCGGGCGACGTGCTCACACCGCGGGGCCCGTGGCAGGTTGAGCAGAGGTTGACCGCTCTCTCCTCGCCAGCCTTCCGCGCCTCCGGTGAAACTTCCGCATTCGTTTGGGCGCCCGCGATACCTGCAACGCCTGAGACGATCACGGCAAGAGTGGCTGCACCGATTCGGTTCATGGTTCGGCTCCGGTGATGGTTCTGGGCGATTCGCCGCTTCGATGGAACGTCAGAAGGCAACCCACACGTTGAAGAAGAGCGTGTTGTTGTCTTTCGCGTTGCGCCCGTTTCCATCGTAATTCGTCGAAGCGCCGTTGAACTTGTTGTACGCCGTGTACTGCAGCATCAGGCGGATGTTCTGGATCGGCAGATAGTCGAGCTCGCCGATCCATCCGCTGCTGTCCGGCGTCAGGGCGTTTCCGTTTGCGTCCGTGCCGTAGAGTCCGCCATCGGCACTGCCGGTCGTCGAGAAATACGCGATCGTGCCCCCGTATTTTCGATCGTGGTAGTAGGTCGCCTTGGCCTTGAACGTGCGCAAGGTGTCGGTCGGGTTGGCCGGCGTGGGCCCTGCGCCGATGCCGGCGCCCGTGGCCGCGGTAACCGGAAAGCTGGCGTCGTAGGATTGCTTCTCGTGAATGTAGGTCGCCTGCGCGGTAAACGTGTGCGGGTCGGTTATGTACTGATACTGCGCGTCGAAGGCGATGTCGCGATAGCGGTCGGTCGGAGTCGAAGTGTCGAAATTGCTTGGGTAGCGGTCGATGACCATGCCGTAGGTTCCGACCATGATCGAATTCGCGCCCCAATCATGGCTGAGCGCGAGGCGCCAGTAAGGGTTATAGCCCTTGAGCGCCGCCACGCCACCGTCGGTGTGGATGTCCTGCCCTTGGCGAAGGAAGGAAAACGCTCCGTCTGCGGTCCGGTAGAACGACAGTTCGCCGTAGAGCGTCTTCTGCCAGAAGACGTAACCGCCGAGGCCGGCGAGCTGTTGTGCGAGGCTGCCGTCGATCTGAGTGGCCGCGGCTGGTGTATTGGCGAGCGGCGCGGTCGTGAAAGGGAAACCGAACGCCGGCGTGCTGTTCCACACATCCTGCACCGTCGGATTGTTGTTCAAGGTGAAGCCGTAGATCAGATCGGGCTCAGCGGAACCCGGCGCGCTGTACTTTCCGACGACACGGATATCCGTATTGTCGATGCCGCTGTGTCCGCCGAGCGTTCCGTCCGCTGTCGTAGCCAGGTTGTTGTAGGTCCATTGAATGAACCCACCGACGTAGTCGTTGAGCTTGCTGGCGAGGAAAAAGCTCGCCCCGGTGAACACGAGGCTGTCGTTGCGCTGAGTGATCGTGACTGTTTCGCCGGTGTTGGGATCGATCTCATGGTTATTGCGCGTATTGGTGATGGAGGCCTGCGCCATCACTGCGCCAGGGATGTAGTTGACTCCCTCGGAAGTAATCGCCGTCTTACCTATCGTGTAGCCAGTTAGCTTGAAGTAGCGCCCGTAGGGTGTCAGCTCCGGAAAGCTCACATGGCAGGCTACGCACTCCTGGCCTGTTTGCCGTGCATAGGATGGAACTGCATTTGTCTCGATCGTCCATGTGCCGACGAGCGCCACTACGGCCGCAACGCTGAGAATTTTCGCTACTTTGTGAGCGAACATCGTTTGACTCCTCGCATCGATGTCATTTCGGTGTCGGTATCGTGACTTGGCGAATCACCTGGCATGCGGACACCGTACAGCGTGTGCTAATCAATGCATTGATTCAGATCAACGAAAGCGCTCTGCGTCGTCAGACGTGCGACAGCGCTTCGTCAGCGTCGGCCTTGATCTGCGTCAATGCCGTGGGGTAACCGCTGCCCTAAGATGACATCCGATCCGCTCGGTGTTTGGATCAGTAGCGGAACTAAGTGGAGGCAATTTGAACGCCATTCGCATCATTCACGACGAGCACCGCGCTCTGGCGGCGGTGTTGCACGGCATGCTCTACCTCGTCAACGACATCCGGAGCCGGGGAAAAAAGCCCGACTTCAGGGTGCTCGGCGCGATGGTCTATTACATCGACGCGTTTCCGGAGCGCTTCCATCATCCGAAGGAGGACCGGTATCTGTTCGCGCTGCTGCGCGCGCGCTGTGCCGCCGCTCGGCCGGTACTCGACAGGCTCGAGAAGGAACATCGGGCCGGCGCGGAAAAGATCAGGATCCTGGAACAGGCCCTGGCCCGGTACGAGCACGGCGGCGCAGCGGAGTTCTCCGACTTCGCCGCCGCAGTCGAGGCGTACGCGGCGTTTCACTGGGACCACATGCGCTGCGAGGAAAAGGAAGTTCTTCCGCTCGCGGAGAAACATTTGACCGCCGCAGACTGGGAGGCGATCGACGCCGCCTTCGCGGGTCACAGCGACCCGCTCCTCGGCACCGAAGCCGGGGCCAAATACGAGAACCTATTCAGAAAGATCGTTTGTATCGCACCCGAGCCGATTGGCCTCGGCAGCGCGCAGGCAATGGACCCGACATCGTGATCATCAGACGAAACATGAAAAGAAAACACATGAACATGAGGGAGACCCGGACTCGCCCGCACAGCCTTGCCGCCGGCGCCTGCCTGACCATGCTGGCAGTTTCCTTGCTCCTCGCTGCAGGCTGCAGCAAATCCATTGAAACGCCGGCGAGCAAGGTCGCAGCGCCAAGACCGGCGCCGGTAGCCGACGCCTACGACATGGAAGGGATGGATTTCAAGCCGGGACCGGCCACGATCACTTCGGAGCGTCACACCGGAGCGTTCGCCTCGGGCAGCGCGCTCAACATGGACGCCGTTCTCAAGCCCACCGGGCCCGAGGCAATGAAGGAAATCCGCCTCGACACGACGCACAAGGTGATCGAGATCGCGCCTGGCGTGAAGTTCAGCGCCTGGACTTTCGGCGATCAGGTCCCCGGACCGGTCGTGCGCGTGCGCGTCGGCGACCGCGTCAAGTTCTCGATGACCAATCGCAGCGACGAGCCAGCACCGGGCCTCAAGGTGACCGCCGCCCCGATGATGCACTCGATGGACTTTCACTCGGCGATGGTCTCGCCGCAGGACAAGTACCGCTCGGTCGCTCCCGGACAAACGATCAGCTTCGAGTTCACCGCCAACTATCCGGGCGTGTACATGTACCACTGCGGCACGCCGATGGTGCTCGAACACATAGCGTCCGGCATGTACGGCATGATGATCGTCGAGCCGCGCGGCGGCTATCCGACCAAGGTCGATCGCGAGTATGCCGTCGTGCAAAGCGAGTTCTACACCAAGCTCGATCCGCAGAAGCGCAAGGTGGACGGCGCGCCGTTGTACGTGCTCGACGGCGATCGCGTCCGCACCAAGGCTCCGACCTACACAGTGTTTAACGGCCGCTACAACGGATTCGTCGAGAAGCCGCTGCCGGCCAAACCCGGCGAGCGCGTGCGTCTCTACGTACTCAACGTCGGTCCGTCGAACACCTCGAGCTTTCATGTGGTCGGCACGATCTTCGACCGGGTGTGGCTGGAAGGCAATCCGGACAATCAGTTGCGCGCCGCCCAGACCGTGCTGCTCGGATCGAGCAACAGCGCCATCGTCGAATTCATCGTTCCCGAGGCGGGCAACTACGTGATGGTCGACCATCATTTCGCCAACGCCTCGCAGGGCGCGATCGGCCTCATCGGCGCAGGCGCTCCCACGAAGGGCGCCGGCGAAACGGAGCATCACAACATCCCGGCGACGAGCGCCCCAAGCGATCCGGCCGCAGTGAAGGGCAAGCTTTCGTTCGAATCGAAGTGCCTCGCTTGCCACTCCATCGGTGGCGGCGACAAGCTCGGTCCCGATCTCTATGGCGTGACCAAGCGCCGCAGCGAAGCCTGGCTGACGAAGTGGCTGAAGTCACCGGAACAGATGCTGCAAAGCGACGCCGATGCCAAGTCGATGCTCGGGAAGTACAAGGTGCCGATGCCGAATCAGAATCTGTCTGAAGAAGAGATTCGCGAGTTCGAGGCGTACTTCAAGTGGGCCGATTCGAACCTCGCCCCATCGGCCCAGCAAGCCGCGCAGGACGCGAAAGGAAAGTGAGCATGAGGCCGTTGCTGATCGCCATTGCCGCCGCGCTCGGGGCGCTTGCCCCGGGGGTGTGGGCCTGCGGGGCGTGCATTGAGGACAAGGTGGCGGCGACCTACGATCAGGCCGTCATCGACCGCGCCGTCGCGTCGCATCGCCAGGTCGTGTTCGTCGCGATCGAGGGACCGGTGAGCGCGAGCAAGGTTGTCGCGCAAGTCACCGCCGTCGCGTCCAAGGTCCGCGGCGTGCAGGTGGGTTCGCTGCGGACATCGACCTCGCCGCCGGCGTTCTCCTTCGTGCTCGATAGCGGACAAGATCCGCGGGCCGCTGTTTCCACTTTCCGCAAAGGCGTGACCGGTCAGGAGACACAGCTCGTCGCGATTCGCGTCGTGCGCCACGGCGTGCTGCGCGAGCTGGACTAGGTCTCATGCAAGGGCCGCCCGGCGAAGCGCTTCGGCGCCGTGGTGCAATTCGGTCGTCGAGCGGGTCCCGACTTGCGGCGGCGACGCACGCACAAGTCGCCGCGCACAAATCACCCGCTTAGCGACGACTGCGCCACATCGCGCCTCGCCGCTGCGCCGCACGTCCCTTATCAGAAGGCGACGTTATTGCGGCCTTTACAGGCGAGCATCTTCCGCGCCTCGTCCGGCGTCGCGATCTCGAGCGACAGCTCGTTGAGGATCGTGCGGATCTTGGCGACCTGCTCGGCGTTGCTCTTCGCGAGCTGACCCTTGCGAAGGTAGATGCTGTCTTCGATACCGACGCGGCAATGTCCGCCCATGATCGCGCCCATGGCGATCAATCCCATCTGATTGCGGCCGGCGCCAAGGATCGACCAGTGGTAATCGTCGCCGAAGAGCTGATCGGCGATGCGCCGCATGTGCATCAGGTTCTCGGCCTGGGGTCCGATGCCGCCCAGGATTCCGAAAATGGTCTGGATCAGCATGGGCGGCTTCACCAATCCGCGGTCGACGAAGTGCGCGAGATTGTAGAGGTGTCCGACGTCGTAGCACTCGAACTCGAACTTGGTCCCGCACTCCTCGCCGAGGTGCTTGAGCGAGAACTCGATGTCCTTGTAGGTGTTGCGGAAGATGAAGTCGCGCGTGTTCTCGAGGTACTGCGGCTCCCAGTCGAACTTCCACTCCCTGTACTTCGACACCAGATGGAACAGCCCGAAGTTCATCGAGCCCATGTTGAGCGAGCACATCTCGGGCTTGGCTGCGAGCGGCGCTTCGAGCCGCTGCTGCACCGTCATGTTGTGTCCGCCGCCGGTAGTGATGTTGATGATCGCATCGGTCTCGGCCTTGATCACCGGGAGGAACTGCATGAAGACCTTTGGATCGGGCGTGGGACGTCCGTCCTTCGGATCGCGCGCATGCAGATGGATGACGGCCGCCCCTGCCTTCCAGGCACCGATCGCGCCTTCGGCGATTTCGGCCGGCGTGATTGGCAAATGTGGCGTCATCGTCGGCGTATGGATCGCGCCAGTGACGGCGCAGGTGATGATGACCTTGTCGCGAGGAGCTGCCATGCATCTCTCCTAGACCAGTGATTCGACGTTGCCGCACACCGAAAGCGCCTGTCCGGAAATGTTGTGGCCGGTGTCGGTGGCGAGAAAGAGCGCCATGTTGGCGATGTCCTGCGGGCTCACCATGCGGCGCAGCGATACCCTGGACAAAAGCTGTTCCTTGAACTCGTCGAAGCTTACTCCGAGCGCCTTCGACTTGGCGGAGATCACGCGATTGATTCGATCGCCTTCGACCGTGCCCGGCTGAATCGCGTTGACGCGGATGTTGAACGGACCGAGCTCCATCGCGAGACTCTTGGTGAAGCCGACCACTGCCCATTTTGCCGCCGAGTATGGCGCGCGCAGAGGGAAACCCAGCCGTCCGGCCACCGACGAAAGGTTGATGATGCTCCCGCCGCCTGCAGCCTTGAGCAGCGGCACCGCCTTGCGAGTGCAGTAGAACATGCCGTTCAGATCGACGGCTATGGTGCGTTCCCAGTCGGCGATCGCGATGTCTTCGACTTGCGCCGTCGGACCGGCAATGCCCGCGTTGTTGATGAGCACGTCGAGCCCGCCCAGGAAGCTGAGCGCGGCATCGAACAAGCCGTCCACCTGACGCGCATCGGCGACGTCGGTGATGCCGCTTCCGATCTCGGGTCGCGCCTTGCGAAATTGATCGAGCGCCGCCTTGTCGACGTCGCAAATGAAGACCTTCGCTCCAGCATCTGCGAAGGTTTCCGCGAATGCCTTGCCGATGCCCGCCGCGCCGGCAGTGACGAGAACGCGCAATCCGCGAGCCGAGTCGATCATCTGACACTCCTCATTTTTCGCTGATCCTAACTCCTGCGCAGCAGCTCGATTATCGGTCGCGTGTCGGGACGCACGCCGCGCCATAGAAAGAACGACTCGGCGGCCTGCGCAACCAGCATTCCAAGCCCATCGCTCACGCGCGCCGCGCCGTCGCTTCTCGCATGCGCTTCGAAGCGCGCGTGGTCCGCACCGTAGATCATGTCATATGCGAAAGCGCCCGGCGCGAAGATCCCGGAAGGCAGCGGCGGCAGCTCGCCGGTGAGCGCGGCCGATGTCGCATTGATCACGAGATCGAAGCTGCTGCCCGCCAGCTTGGCGTAACCGCCGCTGGTCACGAGGCCGAATGGCCCAAACCGACGCTCGAGGGCCCGCGCTCTTTCAATCGTGCGATTGGCGATCGTGACTGACGCGGGCTGCTGCCGGAGTAGCGGCAACATGACGCCGCGCGCAGCGCCGCCCGCGCCCATGATCAATACGCGTTTGCCACGAATGGCAAAACCAAGACGCCCCGTGAGATCGGCGACGAGCCCCGCGCCATCCGTGTTGTCGCCGAGCGCGGATGCATCGTCGAATTTCAGAGTGTTGACGGCGCCCGCCTGCTCGGCGCGTTCGGTGCGCTCGGTGGCGAGCGCGAAGGCGTCGAGCTTGAACGGCACAGTGACGTTGAGGCCGCGCCCGCCGGCGGCACGAAACTTCGCGACCGCCTCGGCAAATCCGTCGCGTGCCGCGAAGATCGCTTCGTAGCACAGATCTTCGCCAGTCTGCTGTGCGAATTCGGCATGAATGCGCGGCGACTTGCTGTGCGCGATCGGGCTGCCGATCACCGCGTAGAGATCGGTCATCGCCACCAGGCCCGATTCATAGCTTCTGCAGCACCGCGCGCGTTTTGGCGAGCATGCGCCGGGCACGCTCGAGCGCGGGCATGCTCTTCGCGAGCGCCTTCATCGGGATCTCGAGCGAGAGCGGAATGTCGCGCGGCAGCGCTCGCAAAATGCCCATCAGGTCGAGGCCTCCATCGCCGGGCATCAGGCGCTCGGCGCGCGCTTGGAGCAGCAGCGTCTCACGGTCGCGCGGCCGCTCGGCCGGTGCGTCGCAGAGCTGCGCGTAACGCAGCCGCGCTTGAGGAACGCTCGCGATTTCCTCGGCGTGGCTGCCGCCGCGGTCGAAGTGAATCGGGTCGATGAGGATACCGCCGTTCGCTCGCCCCGCCGCCGCGACGATGCGCGCGCCCTGTGCAAAATCTTTCGCTTCTGTCCACGGCATCGGCTCTAGGCTCGCACCCATGCCGTACCTCGCGGCGAGATCGCAGAAATCGGCGAAGCGGTCTGCAAGCCGTGCTTCGTCAGGAATGTGTCCCGCGACGAGCGCCTCGGTTGCCCCGAGCGCCGCGCCTGTCTCGAGCGCGGGCTCGAATTCCGCGACGTCGGTCTCCGGCTTGAGGCGAAAAATTTCGACGTCGAGGACGTGGATGCCCCCATCTTTGATGCGGCGAATCGTCTCGCGCCGCATCGGAGTGTCGCCGATGATCGGATGCTGCACTTCCTCCGGCGTGGCGGCGACGATGCGCAAACCTATCGTGTCGTAGCCCGCTTCCGAGGCGCAGCTCACCATCTCGGGTGGGGTGAGCTCCAGCACGGTCAGTGCCGCGAGGCCGATCGGACGCGTCGTGGTTTCAGGCATCGAGGCGCGCGAGCAATTGGCGCGTGGCTTCCAGCGCGCGCCGCGCACGCTCGACCGGACCGACGGTGAGCGCGAGACCGCGCTTCGGCGTCTCGAGCCCGATCGGGATGTCGCGCGGCATCCGGCGCAGCAAGCCGATCAGATCGAGCCCGCCTTCGCCCGGGAACAGCCGCTCGGCGCGCGCCTGGTGGATGAGACCGTCAGTGTCCGGCGGTCGCTCGGCAGGCGCATCGCAGAGCTGGACGTAGCGCAGCCACTCGCGCGGCAGGGCGTCGAGATCCTCGAAGGTCGAGCGCGAGCGATCGAAGTGCAGCGAATCGACGAGGATGCCGACGTTCTTGCGGCCTGACGCGGCGACGAGCCGGTTGGCCTGCGCGAGCGAGCGCACGTCGGCCCAGGGATAGAACTCGAGGTTGCAGTTGAGTCCCATGCCCGCCGCATGATCGCACAGCTCGGCGAAGCGATGCACGAAGCGCGCTTCGTCGGAGTCATAACCGGCGACGAGAAGCTCCTTGGCGCCAAGCAGAGCGGCGGTCTCCATCAGCGGCAGGAAATCGCTCGCAATCGCATCGGCGTCCAGCCGGATGAACTCGACGTCAAGGACTTTCAACCCGGTGTCTGCCAGTCGCGCAATCAGCTCGCGGCGCATCTTCGTGTCGCCGAGAATCTCGTAGCGCGGCTCGTGCGGTGTCACGGGAAGGAGGCGCAGGCTCACATGACTGTAGCCTGCCATCGCCGCGCAAGTGACCTGTTCCGGCGGCGACAGTTCGATCACCGAGAGCGCAGCGAGCGACATCGGACGCATCGCTGCCCCTCAATGCAGCGCAACCGCGCGTCCGCATGTGGCGGACTCGGTCACGGCAAGCGTGGCCGCGAGCGTGCGCGTCGCGTCGGCGCCGGTGATCCGCGGCGCCTCCTCGCCGCGGATGACGCGTGCGAAATGGCGCAGCTGCCGGGTCAGCGGATCCTCCACTGCGACTTCGATCGTTTCCTTTTCAAGCGGCGCGGTCCAGCTTTGCTCGCCGCTATAGCGCCACAGTTCGAGCTTCGGCACGGTGAGCGAGCCCTTGGTCCCCGCGAACAGGTAGCAGTTCTCGGAGCGCTGCGGATAGATCGGGCTCTCGCCTGTCGTGAGCTCCCAGCTCCACGGCGACGGCACCGCGTCCGAAAGCATTACCGTTCCGAGGGCCCCGTTCGTGAACCGAAGCGTGATGGCAGCGGTGTCCTCCACCGGAAAGCCGTGCGTGTTGTTCGAGACCATCGCCTGAACGCTTTCGATCTCGCCGCAGACGAATCGCAGATCGTCGATGTCGTGGATCAGGTTGATGAGGACCGGCCCGCCGCCCTGCTCGCGCCGCCATGCCACGTTGAAATAATCGTCGGGCTTGCGAATGAGCCACAATGCGCTCGTCGCGGTGAGCTTGCCGATCGCGCCACCCTGCACCAGCTCGCGCGCCTTCTCCAGCATCGGGTTGTGGCGGCGATGATGTCCGACCAGCAGCGCAACGCCGGCCCGCTCTGCCGCCGCGGACAGCTCGCGCGCCGCTGCAACGGTGTCGGCCAGCGGTTTCTCGACCAGCATGTGCACCTTCCGCTCCGAGCACGCGAGGCCCATCGGCACGTGCAGCGCGTTGGGCGAGGCGATGATCGCGCCTTCGGGTTTCACTTCGTCGAGCATCGCGCGGTAGTCGGCGAAGTAGCGGAATCCGTGCGCCTTCGCGTGTTCAGCCGCTGCGGCGCCCGGGTCTGCGATCGCGGCGATCTCGCACAACGGCTCGCGCTCGAGGTACGCAATGTGCCGCTGGCCGAAGGCTCCGGCGCCGATGACTGCGATCCGCACCCTGCTCACGCGAGCTTCTTCTCCGGCACATGGCCGCCGAGGAAAAGGCGGTTGAGATCGGGATCGTCGAGCAGCGTCGATGCGGGGCGGTCGAGCGCAAGCCGGCCCATTTCCAGCACTAGCGCGCGGTTCGAGTACTTAAGCGCCGTGCGTACGTTCTGCTCGACCATCAGCACCGTCGTGCCACCGTCGGCGAGCCCCCGCAGCAGGCTCATCACTTCCTGCACCAGCTTAGGCGACAGGCCGATCGAAGGCTCGTCGATCAGGATCACGCGCGGGCGCAGCAGCAGCGCGCGGCCGATCTCGAGCTGCTTCTGCTCACCGCCGGACATGGTCGAAGCCTGGTTGTCGATGCGCTCCTTGATGCGCGGGAAACGCGCCAGCACTTCGTCGATGCGGCCGGCGAGCTCGCCGCGCGGCAGCGTGATGCCTCCCAGCTCGAGGTTGTGCTGCACCGACAACGATCCGAAGAGATTGCGTCCTTGCGGAACGAATGCGATCCCTTCGGCGAGCAGCTCGCGCGGACTCTTGCCGTTAATTCGCTTGCCCTCGAAGCGGATCTCGCCCGAGCGCGGCACCAACATGCCGAACAACGTCTTCAATACGGTCGACTTGCCGGCGCCGTTGGGACCGATCAGCAGCGTGATCTCCGCCTTGCGCGCGTCGAGCGTCGTCTCGTTGAGGATGGTGAGGCTCGGCGAATAGCCGGCGACAACCTTTTCGAATTCGATGATCTTTTCGCTCATGGCTCAGTTCCCCAGGTATGCCTCGAGGACTTGCCGGTTCGACTGCACTTCTTTCGGCGGACCCTCCGCAAGCACCTTGCCTTCGACCATGCACACGACGTGCGGGCAGAGCTTCATGATGAAGTCCATGTTGTGCTCGATTACCACGAAACTTCCGCCCTGCGTCTTGTTGAGCTCGACGAGACGATCGTGCAATTCATCGACCAGGCTCGGGTTGACCCCAGCGCAAGGCTCATCGAGAAGCACCAGCCGGGGCGCCGGCATGAACGCCATCGCGATGTCGATCAGCTTTTGCTGCCCGTAGGAAAGGCTGCCCGCGGGCAGATGCGCGACGTGCTTCAGGCGGAACAGTTCGATCATCTCGTCCGCGTGGTGACCGAGCCCGCAATCGGGCTCGGCGAACATCCGTCCGGGCATCGTGCCCTTGAACTCCTGCGCTGCGGCGATCAGGTTGTCGCGCACTGAAAGCTTGACGAAAACCTGTAGCGTCTGGAACGTGCGCCCTACTCCGCGGCGCGAAAGCTCGAGCGGCGACATGCCGGTGATGTCCTCGCCGCAGAATTCGACGCTCCCAGCCGTGGGCTTGATCTGGCCGAGGATGCTGTTGAAGAGCGTCGTCTTGCCCGAGCCGTTGGGCCCGATCACGCCGACGATCTCGCCCGGTCCAACGGACAGGCTCACGCCATCGACCGCCTTGATCGCGCCGTAGTGCTTGCGCACGTCCTTCACTTCGAGAAAGCTGGGACGCGTCGTCATTTGGCGCCTCCGCTCGTCTTGAAGCGGTCGGCGAGCGACAGCAATCCGCCAGGCAGGAACACCATCATCACGATGACGGCGAAGCCGAAGATGGCGAGATACCAGTTCTGCATGAAGCGCAGCAATTCAGGCAGCAGGATCACGACGATCGTTCCGAGCACCGGGCCGAAGAAACGGCCGGAACCGCCGACAATTACCGCGAGCAGCATCATCAGCGACACCGAGACCTGGAACTGCCCTGGCTCGATGAAGTTGACGAGAGAGGCGAGATAAACGCCGCCGATACCCGCGCAGGCGGCGCCGATCGCGAAGGCAAGCAGCGTGTAGGCGGTGATGTTCACGCCCGTGCTCTCGGCGCGGATCGGGTTGTCGCGCAACGCGGCGAAGGCGCGTCCCCACGGCGAGCGGAGCAGCCACCAGAGGACCAGCGCGAGCAGGATCACCGAGATATAGCAGAAATAGAAGAAGGCCTTGTCGCCGTCGAGCGAAAATCCGAAGAGCGATGGACGCGGTATGTTCTGCACGCCGAAGGTGCCGCCTGTCAACTGCTCCTCGTTGCGCATGACGAGATAAACCAGAACGTTGAAGCCCAGCGTCGCGAACGCTAAGTAGTGGTGCTGCACCCGCAGTGCCGGGAAACCCAGCGCCAGCCCGATGACGAAACAGGTGAGCGCCGCGAGTGGCAACACCGCCCAGAACGAGATGCCCATCTTGGTCATCAGCAATCCCGCGATGTAGGCGCCGATGCCCCAGAAAGCCGCCTGCCCGATCGACATCTGCCCGGCGTAGCCGACGATGAGATTCAGGCCGAAAGTCGCCATGAGATAGACGCAGCAAAGCGTGAGCAAATAGACATCGCTTCGCTTGAGAAAAGCGGCCACCACCGCAATGGCCGCCAGCACGGCCACTAGGATGAGAGTCTTCGTCTTTGCGTTCACACGGCCTCCTTGTACACCTCGTGCCAATTACCGCGTCGCGGGTCGGCCGCAATGGTATTCGCGCGGCGCCGAGCGCTTCGCGCCTTAACTTCGCGCGCCGCGCTCATACCTTGCGCTCCTCGACCTTGCCCAACAGCCCCTCGGGTCGGAAGATGATGACGACCAGGAACAAGAGCAGTGCAACGCCTTCCTTGTACGCCGGAGAAACGTACGCGCCGGTAAGATTTTCGAGAACGCCGACCAGTACGCCGCCCAGCAGTGCGCCGCGCGTCTGGTTGAAGCCTCCTATGATAGCCGCGTAGAACGCCTTCAAACCGATCGATTCGCCCATGTCGAACTTGGCGAGATAGGTTGGAGTCACCAACAGAGCCGCGACCACCGCGAGCACGGCGTTGATGAGGAAGGTGTAGAGCACCATTCGCGTGACGTTGATGCCCAGCACTCGCGCGGCATCGGTGTTCTGCGCCACCGCCTGCATCGCGCGGCCGGTGACGGTACGATTGAGGAACATCTGCAGGCCGATGACGATCGCGCCGGCGACGATCAGGGTGCCGACGTCGGCGTACGAGACCGCGAACTTGCCGAGGGAGAGCAGTCCGTCCGGGAATGGGTTCGGGAACGAAAGCGCCTGCGCGGTGTAGACCTTCGTCAGTTGCTTGACCCCGATCGAGAGCCCGAGCGTGGCAATGACCAGCGGAATAACGCCGTGGCGAATCAGTGGATTCACGATCGCGACCTTGAAGGTGTAGCCGAGCAGCACCATGGCCACCGCGCAGGTGAACAGGAACGCGAGCCACAGCGGCATGCCCAGCGTGGTAATGAAGAAGAGCATCACGAAGGCCGGGATCATCACGAACTCGCCCTGGGCAAAGTTGATCGTGTTCGACGCCTGCCACAGCAGCGTGAACCCCAGTGCCGCGAGCGCGTAGATCGCGCCGGTCGCGGTCCCCGAGATGATGAGTTGCAAAAAATCGGCCATGGCCTTCCCTTAGAATGACTGGTTGCCGGTAGCTGTCCGCGCGCCGAAACGCGCAGCGCGCGGACAGGAAGATCTATCGCGTCACTTAATAGGACTGAGCGGCGGCAGCGTCGCGGTCACGACTTGCTTGCCGTTCACCACCTTCGTCAGGAAGCTCTCCCGGTCGAGGTCGCCGTTGTTGTCGAAGTGCACGTCGAGCAGCACCCCCGGAGTGTCTTTCACGAGGATCGTCGCGCCGTGCATCGCCTTGGCGAACTCCTTGGCGTCAAATTTCTTGATCCGTTCCGTAAGCGCCTTCACCACGTACATGCCGGTGTAACCCTTCATGCCGTTGTGATCGCTCTTATACTTGTATTCCTTCTGGAACTTCTCGTCGAACGCCTTGATGCCGGGCTGCGGCGCGTCGACGGTGAGGCCGACGTGCGCGACCGCGCCGTTCGCGGCGTCGCCCGCCAGCTCGATCACTTTCTGCCCGGTCAGCGTCGTCTCCCCAACGATCGGCTTGTTATAGCCCTGCTTCTTCAGCTCTCGCAGCGCCCGCGCCGACTCCTCCTCGTTGGTGTAGACGAAGAGCGCGTCGGCGTTCGATTGCTTCGCCTTGAGCACGGGCCCGGAGAAATCGACCTGACCCGGATCGGTGGAGATGTCGGCCGCGACCTTGATGCCTTCGGCTTCGAGCGCCTTCACGATCGCGTCACGGCCTCCCTTGCCGAAGTCGTTGTTGACCCAGATCACCGACACTGTCTTCGCCTTGACGTCGTTCTTGATGTAGCGCGCGATTTTGGGCATCGCAGTCGATTGCGTGAACGAAGTGCGGAAGATGTAAGGATTGCCCTGCTGCGTGATGTTCGCCGCCTCGCCGCCTGTGAAGTTGGGGATCTCGGCGCGCTTGGTCTCGGCCATGCTGACGATGATCGAGCCGGAGAACACCGGCCCCATCACAACGTAGGCGCCCTCGTCCACCGCCTTCTGCGCAAGAGCTTTCGCCGTCTGCGGAGCGGTCTGCGTATCCCAGGACTGGTAGTCGACCTTGCGGCCGAGAATGCCGCCGGCGGCGTTGATCTCCTTGACCGCGAGCTTGACGCCGTTGTCGAAATTGGTTCCCGCCGTCGCTCCCGTGCCTGAAAGCTCCATCAGGCCGATGATCTTGACCGGCCCCTGCTGCGCGAGCACGGTCGTCGATGCCGCCACCGCGAGCGCGGCGAAGGTGTTGCGCAATACATGCTTCATGGCTTCCTCCTATGGAGTTGGACAGCGATCAGGCTCCGCCGCCGAGCCGGCGGCCGTTCCACTGCTTCGCAGCGCGCCGTGTGTAGACGCGACGCTCGCTGCGCTCGGCAATCAAGAAATTCTCTCTCCCCGCGTGCGTGGAGAGAGCCACGGTAATATTCGCGCTCACGTTCGATGCCTCGTCCCGCCGATCTGTGCCGCGAGCCAGGTGGCAGCCTTCCTGCCGCGCGCGGCGACCGCCGTGGCCGGAAGATTGGCGTAGTCGTCGTTGACCACGTCGAAGGAGTAATCGCCGCGATAGCCCGCGCGCTCGATGCGCTCGACGACGTCGAGGAGCGCCGCGCTGTGATTGCCCTCCGACGGAAACACGCGGCGGTGGCGCGCCGTCTCGATGAGGTCGTCGAGATCCCACAGATAGTCGGCGAGCTGCACGAGAAAGATGCGCTCGCCGGGTATGGCGTCGAAACCATCGCGGGAAGTACCGCGCGCGAGCACGTGGAAGCTGTCGATCGCGAGTCCAACGTTGGGATGGTTGGCGCGTCTGACTGCTTCCCACGCCGCGGTGTATTCGCTGATCCAGCGTCCCCATGCCAGTGCTCCGTACGCGATGCGGATGCCGGGCGGCGCCGCGATCGTGCCGAGCATCGCCAGGTCTTCGGCGATCTTCGCGGAATCACCGCTCGCGTGCGGCGAAGTCGTCGAAGCGACAATCAGGAGCGGCGCGTCAACCGATCGCATCATGTCGAATAGCGAGCGTGCAATGTCGATCTTGTAGTCGAGCATGTGGCCCGAGAGGCCCTCGAAGTCGTGCAGCATCTGGAACGCACTCACCTTGAGCCCGCTCTCGCCGATCAGCTCGACCGCGATGTCCACGCCGTCGGGGTGGCCTACGAGGTCGCCGCCGGAAAGCACCATTGCGCCGAAGCCCGCGCCCTTCACGGCGCGCAGCTTCTCTTCGAGCGTTCCGGCGAGGGTATTCGAGTTCATCGCGAAGCGTTGCAGATCGAGCATGACTTGGATCAGGCGAATGTAGCCACGGCGCGCAATTCGTCGGCGGTCACCTTGCCGAAGCCGAAGAAATCGAGGTAGAGAGGAATCTGCTCGAACAGCATCTCGGTGCCGACCTGCGTGCGGCAACCCTTCTCGCGCGCGGCGCGCAGCAGCGGCGTGACCTCCTGCTTCATCACGACTTCGCCGACGAAGGTAGTCGCCGCGAGTCGCTTCACGTCGAGGGGCAGCGGATCGCCTGGATTCATGCCGAGCGGAGTGGCGTTGACGACCAGATCGTAGCCGGCGGGATCCTTGGAGCCGGTGGAGACTTCCAGCTTTGGATAATGCTGCTTCAGGCGGCCGGCGAGCCCCGTGGAGCTGGCCGCATAGCTGTCGTAGAGCGCGATTGCGCCAGCGTTCGCAGCAGCGAGTGCGGCGGCAATGGCGGAGCCGACACCGCCGGTGCCCACAACGAGACAACGCGCACCAGAAACATCGAAGCCGTTGCGCTCGAGCCCGCGCACAAAACCGGCGCCGTCGAAGAGATCGCCCAGCAGCGTGCCATCCGGCCGGCGCAACACCGCATTGCACGACTGCGCGATCTTCACCGCGGTGCTCGCCTCGTCGATCAGTCCGACGGTGGTCACCTTGTGCGGCATGGTGATCAGCGCGCCGCGGATGTTGGTGAAGCGGAAGACCGCCTTGAGCACATCGGGATAGTCCGCCGCGCGCACGCCCATCGGCACGACCACGGCGTCGATGCCGGCGCTCTCGAAATAGGGGTTGTAGATCATCGGCGACTTCACCGGCGCAATGGGGTCGCCGATGTGCGCGATGATCGTCGTCGTCCCGCGAATCACTGTTGCTCCTCCTCGCCCTTCTGTGCGTTTATCGCACATATGTGCGGCTAACGAACACAGTCTATCGGCGGCCGTTTCCTAGCGTCAAGGGCGATTATCGCAATTGTGGGCGATTATCGTTCACGCTCCCTCGCGCTCTACGGGAGGGCTGGAATGGGGAGCGGCGTCCGCCGGCTTCGGATACTTCCATTTATTGTGCACCCATAACCAGTCCGCCGGACTGGCACGGATCTCCTGCTCGAGCCGGCGCGCGTAGGCTTCGATGATCCAGTCGCCTTCGCGATCGTCGTACGGCGGCTCGGCGAGCACGTGGAGCTGCACCGCATAACGGCCGCGGCTCAAGCGCCGCATCGCGACATAGACCACCGCCGCTTCGAGGAAGCGGGCGATCTTCACCGCGCCCACGAAGAAAGCGGTGTCCTGATGCAGGAAGGTGGTCCAGTGCTTGTCCATCCCCTTGAGCGGCGTCTGGTCTGCGACCATGCCGTAGGCGTGCGGCTGTCCGGCGCGGCGCAGGAGCTCGTAGGCAAATTCCTTGATCGGAATCGGCTTGCCGCCGAAGCGGCTGCGCGCGTCGCGCATGTAGGCGTCGAGGCTCGCCACTCGCAGCGGTTTGTACACCGCGTCGATCGGAATGCCGAAGTGCGCGCCGCCGCCCGGCAGCAGCCACTCCCAGTTGCAGACGTGCGCAGTGAGCAGGATGACCGAGCGCCGCTCGGCCACGAAACGCCGCACGAGATCGACGTTCTCGATCACTACATGATCCTTGATCTCTTCGGCGCTCGCGCGCCAGCCCCAGGCGATCTCCATCACCACTTCGGCCATGTTCCGGTATGACTCCTCGAGGATCATGGCGCGCTCGGTTTCGGTCTTCTCGGGAAACGAGCGCGCGATGTTGCGCGCCGCGAGATCGCGCCGCCAGCGCAGCAGCCGAAAGGTGACAAAATACAGAAACGACCCGAAGGCGTAGAGCGCCGAGAGCGGCAGACGGCCGAGCGAACGGAGGAGAAAGACCATAGGCTATCGGAGCGAGCGCCAAATGAGCGTAGACGATTTCCCGGTGACAGACAATTCAACCGCTGCTTCGCTCGCTCCAACCGCGATCGCTTCACCGGTTGAGAGCGTCGCGCTGTGGTTTGTCGCGCTCGCGGCCGGCGATGAAGAATACGCGCGCATCTCGGCCTGGCTCTCGCCGGCCGAGCGCGCGCGCGCGGCGCGTTTCGGGCGCGAACACTTGCGCCGCCGCTACGTCATCGGCCGCGCGTCGCTGCGCAAGGCATTGAGCGACACGCTCTCGCTGCTGCCCGGCGCCGTGCCGATCGTTCGCGGCGCACGCGGCCGCCCTCGCCTGGACGGGATCGCCGGCGTCGATTTCAACATCTCGCACACCGATGAGGTCGCGCTCATCGGTGTGGCGCGCGGCGCGCGCATCGGCGTGGACATCGAGCGCGCCGACCGCGAGGTCAACGCTGACGGTCTCGCGCGCAAGTTCCTGACGACCGCCGAGCAGGCCACGTTGGCGCCGCTCGGCGCGGATGGGCGCCGCGAGCGCTTCCTGCGCTACTGGACCTGCAAGGAGGCGATGAGCAAGGCGACCGGGGACGCATTGTCGGCTCCGTTTCGCCGGCTGAATATCAGGCTCGGCGACGCGATCGAGCTCCTCGAAGGACCTGACGCCTACCAGCCGCCGTACTGGCGGCTCTATCGAGCCGCGGTACCGAAGGGATATTTCGGGACCGTAGCGCTATGGTCGGGTCAGCCGACCGAGACGAGCCGATCCAGCCTCGGCTGATCTCTCAGCAGCTCCTCGCTCGGGCCGCGGTGCACTACGCGACCTCGGTCGAGGACGATCGCCTGATCGGTGAGCTGGAGCGCGAGCCGCGCATGCTGCTCGACGACGATCACCGCGAACTCCCCGGCGCGCACGAGCTGACTTATCACCTTCATCAGCTCCTGCACGATGATAGGGGCGAGCCCCTCCATCGGCTCGTCGAGGAGCAGGAGCTTCGGATTGGTCATCAAGGCCCGGGCGATAGCCACCATCTGCTGCTCGCCTCCGGAGAGCTGGTTGCCGAGGTTGCGCCTGCGCTCCTCGAGGCGCGGAAAGATCGAATAGACGCGCGCGAGATTCCAGGGCCCGGGCCGCGCGATGACGGTGAGATGCTCCTCGAGCGTGAGCGAAGGAAACATGAACCGTTCCTGCGGTACCCAGCCGAGTCCCGCCTGCGCGCGACGGAAGGTTGGCAGCGACGTAATCTCCTTGCCACGCCACGCGATCGTTCCCGACTTGAGCCGCGTGAGCCCCAGGAGCGTAAGCAGCAGCGTTGTCTTGCCCACGCCGTTGCGCCCCAGCAGCGCGAGGCTGCCGCCTTCGCCCAGCTCCAGCGAGACATCCTCGAGCACGATCGAGTCGCCGTAGCCGGCGGTGAGCCGGTCCGCGCTGATCAGGCTAGCCATGCTGCGCCTCTCCGAGATAGACCTCGCGCACGCGCGGATCGCGCGCGATCGCCTCGGGCGCACCTTCGACCAGAACCGTTCCACCGACGAGCACGGTGATTTTCTCGGCGAACCGGAACACGAGGTTCATGTCGTGCTCGATGAATACGATCGAGACTTCTCGAGGCAGCGCGGCGATCACGCCGAATAGCTGCGCGCTCTCGCCCGAAGGAATGCCGGCGGCGGGCTCGTCGAGGAGCAGCACGCGCGGGCTCGTCGCCAGCGCGAGCGCGATCTCGAGCAGGCGCTGCTTGCCGTAGGGAAGATTGCGCGTCTCGATGTCGGCGTCGGCTTCGAGGTGCAGCTTCGCCAGGATCGCGCGCGTTTCCTCGATCTGCTGCCGCGACGCGGAGGCGCTGCGCCACCAGACGCTCCCGCGCCCGTCGCGCTCGCAGCAGGCGAGCGCCACGGATTCGAGCACGGTCAAGCCGGGGAAAAGCGTGTTGATCTGGAAGGTGCGCGTCATGCCGCGCCTGACGCGCGCGTGCTGCGGCAACTCGGTCACCTTCTCCTCGCCGAGCCAGACATCACCCGCCGTTGGAGTGAGATAGCCCGTCAGGAGATTGATGAAGGTCGTCTTGCCCGCGCCGTTCGGGCCGATGATGGCGTGCCGCGCGCCGCTCTCGAAGGTAAGCGTGATATCGGAATTCGCCTTGAACTCGCCGAACGATTTCGAGATGCCCTCGGTGCGCAGCGCGATGCTCACGCGCCGGTCCTTTCCCATCGCCGGCGCAGCGCAAGCAGGCCGCCCATAAGCCCGCCGCGGGCGAACAGCACCACCACCACGAGCAGCAGCCCGAGCCAGAACTGCCAGTACACCGGATCGAGATTCGCGAGGTAGTCCTGCAGCACCATGAACACCGCGGCGCCGATCAACGCCCCATACAGATACCCTGCCCCGCCGAGAATCAGCATGATCATCAGATCGGCCGAGCGCGGAAAGCCGAGCACATCCAGACCGACGAACTGTGTGGTCTGCGCGAGGAGCGCACCGGCAATGCCAGCGATCCCCGCGCCGACCGTGTACACGGCGATCAACTTGCGCGAAACCGAGACGCCGATCGCCGGCATCCGGCGCTCGCCTTCCCGGATCCCGCGCAGGGAAAGCCCGAACGGCGAGCGCACCAGCGTGCGCGCGAAAAGGAACACGATGAAAAGTACGACGAGGCTGTAGACATACGCGGTCCTGCCGTCCATCCCGAAGCCGAAGACGCCGAAGATCTTGCGCATCTCCACGCCGGAGAGTCCGTCGACGCCGCCGGTGATGAACGCTGCCTGGTTCGCGGCCTCGAAGAGCATGAGCCCGATGCCCAGCGTCACCATCAAACGCGTCAGGTCCTCACCGCGCACGACGAGAAAGCTGGTAACGAAGCCGACCAGCGCGGCTGCCACGGCCGCGATCGCAAGCCCGCTCAAGGGTTCGCCCCATCCGTATTTCGCGAGCAGACCCGCCGTATAGGCGCCGACGCCGAAGAATGCGGCATGGCCAAGCGAAATGATCCGCGCGTAGCCGAGAATCAGATCGAGCGAGAGCGCGAACAGCGCCGCGATGAAAATCTGGGCGCCGAGCGAGAGATAGCGGGGAAAGAGGAAGAACGCAACGATCGGAGCGAGCCAGAACGCGATCTCGGCCCAGCTCCACTTCTGCGTCGGCAGGCCCTTCGCCACGGTCGCTTCAGGCTCGGCGGCCGAGCACGCCGCGCGGGAAGGCGAGCAGCATCGCCACCATCACGAAGTAGATGATGAACGCGCCGACTTGCGGGACGTAATACTTGCCGGCGACGTCGGCCACACCGAGGATTAGCGCCGCGAGCAGCGGTCCCTTGATCGTTCCCGCGCCGCCGACCGCGACGACGAGCAGGAAATACACCATGTACTTCAGCGGGAAGGTCGGATCGAGGCCCAGCACATCGATACCGAGCGCGCCACCGAGGCCCGCAAGGCCCGATCCGAGCGCGAAGGTCAGGCTAAATACGCGATAGACATTGATGCCGAGTCCGACCGACGCCTGCTGGTTGTCGACGGAGGCGCGGATCTCGGCGCCGAAGCGCGTGCGCTCGATGAGCCACGTCAGCGCAAGGGTAATCACGACGACGACCACGATCAGAAACAGGCGATAACTGCCAAGATCGAGGCCTAGCACGTGCACCTGGCCCCGCAGGAACGCCGGCAGCGCCACCGGCTGCTGCTGCGAGCCGAAGAGCTTGGTCGCGCCGGCGATCGACATGAACACCAGCCCGATCGAGAAGAGCACCTGGTCGAGATGGCTCGCTTTATACAGACGCCGGTAGAGCAGGCGCTCGAGCACTGCGCCCGCGAGGGCCGCGACGACGAACGCGACCGGCAGTGCCGCGAGGAACGGCACGCCAAGCTGCGTCATCAGCAGCACGACTGCGTAGCCGCCCACCATCGCGAAGGCGCCGTGCGCGAGGTTGACGAAATTCATCAAGCCCATCGTCACCGACAGGCCGATGCTGATGACGAAGAGCAGGCTCCCGTAGGCGAGGCCGTCGAAGACGACGCCGAGGAAGTTGCCGATCATCGCTCAGTTACCTTAGGAGCCTGGGTCCTTGACGTTGTCGATCTTGTCGAACTCGATGCTCCAGTAGTGGCCGTCCTTCTGCTCGACCTTGCGGATGTAAACGGTCTGTACCACGTCGCGCGATGCCGGATCGATCGACATCGGGCCGCGCGGGCTCGTCCACGACATGCCCTTCATGGCCTCGACGAGCTTCTCGCCGTCGCTGCTGCCGCCGGTTTTCTTCTCCGCCTCGTAGATGAGATGCATGCCGTCGTAGCCGCCTACCGACATGAAGTTGGGCCGCATGCCGTTGTTCGCCTTCATGAACGCATCCACGTACGCTTTGTTCTCGGCCGAGGGATGCGCGGCCGAATAGTGGAACGACGTGACCACGCCGAGCGCCGGAGCGCCGATCGCGTCGAGGATGTCGTCGTCGACCACGTCGCCGGTGCCGATGAGCTTGATCCCCGCTGCGGCGAGCCCGCGCTCGGCGAATTGCTTCATTACTGCGGTCCCCTGTCCCGACGGCACGAAGATGAAGAGCGCGTCGGGCTTCGCGTCTTTAGCCCGTTGCAGAAATGGGGCGAAATCAGGATTCTGGAGCGGCGTGCGTATGCTCTCGACGATCGTGCCTCCGCCCTCGGTAAAGCGCTTGACAAAAGTTTTCTCCGCGTCGAGCCCCGGACCATAGTCGGTCACCATCGTCACCACGCGCTTGATGTTGTTCTTCAGCGACCACTCGGCCATCGGCGCGGTAGCCTGAGGCAGCGCGAAGCTCGAGCGCACGATGAACGGCGAGCGCGTCGGAATGACCGAGGTCGCCGCCGCCATCACGATCATCGGGACTTTCGCTTCGGTCGCGACCGGAGCGGTCGCCATCGCGAGTGGAGTCAGGCCGAAGCCCGCGAGGACGTTGACCTTGTCCTGCACGATGAGCTCCTGAGCTATGCGCTTGGTCGTCTCGGGCGCTCCCGTGTCGTCCTTCACGATGAGCTCGACCTTGCGTCCTGCAACGGTGTCGCCGTTGCGAGCGATGTAGAGCCGGCACGCAGCTTCGACCTGCCGACCGGTGGAGGCGAACGGGCCGGTGAGCGGCAGGATGAGCCCGATCTTCAGTGGCTCAGCGGCCCAGGCGAGGCGCGACGACGAAGCCGCGGCGGTAGCGGCGAGCGCGCCGAGAAAACGGCGGCGCGTCGTATCGATTGAATGGCGCATGCGCTCCTCCTCCAGTTGTCTTCCCGGCCAAACGCCGGGACGCGAGTCTTACTGTGTCGCCTTGCCCGGATCTTTGAGGTCGGGAAACTTGTCGAACTCGACGTTATACAGGCCGCCGCCGACCTTCTCGACCTTGCGGATGTAGACCGTCTGCACCACGTCGCGCGTCTCGGCGTCGATCGTGATCGGCCCGCGCGGGCTCGTAAGCTTCATTCCCTTCATCGCAGCGACAAGCTTGTCGCCGTCGGTCGAGCCGCCGGTTTTCTTCAGCGCTTCGTAGATCGCAGCCATGCCGTCATACCCGGCGGCGGCCATGAAGTTCGGCCGCAGCTTGTCGCCATTCGCCTCGGCATACGCCTTCTTGAACGCCGCGTTTTCCGGCGACTGGTGCCAGGCGGAGTAATGGAAGCTGGTGATGAGCCCGAGCGTGGGGTCGCCCATCGCTTCGAGCACGCCGTCGTCGGTGATGTCGCCGGTGGCGATGAGCTTGATGCCCGCCTGCTTGAGTCCCCGCTCTTCATAACCTTTCATGAACGCGATGCCCTGCTCGCCTGCCGGCAGGAACAGGAAGATCGCCTCCGGCTTCGCATCCTTGACGCGCTGGATGAACGGCCCGAAATCCGGGTTCTGCAGCGGCGTGTGGATGCTGCCAACGATCTCACCGCCCTCCTTCTTGAACGCCGCCGTGAATTCCTTCTCCGCGTCGAGCCCGGGCCCGTAGTCTGCGACCACGGTGAAGACCTTCTTGATGCCGTTCTTCGCCGCCCAGATCGCCATCGGCTGCGTGACCTGCGGCAGCGTCATCGAGACGCGCACGATGTAGGGCGACTTGGTGGTTATGATCGAGGTCGCGGCGTTCATGATCACCATCGCCTTCTTCGCCTCGGTGGCAACCGGCGCCACGGCGAGGGCGTTCGGCGTGAGCCCGAAGCCGACCAGGATGTCGACGTTGTCGCGCGTGACGAGTTCCTGCGCGAGGCGCTTGGCAACGTCGGGCGATGGACCTCCGGTATCTTTCTGCACGATCTCGATCTTCTTGCCGGCCACCGTGTCGCCGTGCTGCTTCATGTAGGCCTTCATGCCGCCGAGGATCTGCTGTCCGTACTGCGCGAACGGACCCGAGAATTCGCCGATCATGCCGAGCTTGACGACACCCTGCGCCGACGCCGCCGCTGCGACCGCCGCCAAAGCCGCGGCGAGCAGCACTCTCGTGATGACGCTTGCCTTGCTCATGATTTCTCCTCCGTCGATGCCTGTCGTCGATTCATCCCATCTGCGCGAATACTTCCTCGGCCATATGAAATGCCGAGTTCGCCGCCGGCACGCCACAGTATATCGCGCACTGCAGCAGCACTTCCTTGATCTCATCGCGGGTCACGCCGTTGTTGAATGCGGCGCGCACGTGGAGCTTGAATTCGTCGCCGCGGTTGAGTGCTACAAGCATCGCGATGTTCAGGAGGCTGCGCGTGTGCCTCGGCAGCCCGGACCGGGTCCAGACCTCGCCCCAGCAGTAGCGCGTGATGAGGTCCTGGAACTCGCGATTGAAGTCGGTTGCTCGCGACATCGCGCGGTCGACGTGTACATCCCCGAGCACCGCGCGGCGCACCTTCATTCCCTGCTGATTTCGTTCCTTGTCGTCCATGTGAGTCCTTCCTTCGATCGATCAATCCGCGAGGAAACTTGTCAGCGCCGAGGTGAATCCGTCGGCGCGCTCGACATTAGAGATGTGCGCAGCGTCGAGCTCGACGAAACGCGCGCCGGCAATCGCCTCCGTCATCTTGCGGCCCTCGGCCGGAGGCGTGGCCTTGTCCTGGGTTCCCGAGATTATCAGCGTCGGGCGCTTGATCCCGCGGACGGCCTCGCGCTGATCCGAATCGCGTATCGCGGCGCAGCAGGCAAGGTAGCCCTCGGCCGGGCTCGAGATCAGCATGGCGCGCATCCGGGCAGCAGCCGCGGGCTCGCGGTCCCGAAAATCCTGGGTCAGCCAGCCTCCGATCACGGCGTCGGCGATCGACTCGAGACCACCATTGCGCACGTTCTCGATGCGCGTGTTCCAGATTTCGTGCGTATAGATCTTGGGCGCAGTATTCGCTAGAACCAGCCGGTCGATGCGATCGGAAGCATTTACGCCGAGCCACATGCCGGTCACGCCGCCGAGCGACAGCCCGCAGAAATGCACTCGCTGGATCTTGAGAGCTTCGAGCAGTCCCAGCACGTCGCGGCCGAGCTGCGCCACGGTATACGGTCCCGGCGTCACGCTCGACGCGCCGTGTCCGCGCGTGTCGTAGCGCAGAACGCGGAAGCGTTGCATGAGCGCGGGCATTTGAGCTTCCCACATCGAGAAGTTGGTCCCGAGCGAATTCGACAACACGATGACGGGCGCGCGCTGAGGACCGTCGAGCCGGCAATTGAAGCGTTCGTGCTGCGCGCTGATGCTTAAAGTCGAGGTCATGTTCTCTTCATCGCTTTTTCGCGCCCGCGCGAAGCGAGCACGCGCGAGACGAAGGCTGCTGCTTGCCCCGTGTAGCCTGCGGGATCTAGTACGCGATCGAGCTCCGCTTTCGAGAGATGCTTCGTGACCCGCGCGTCGGCGGCAAGCACTTCGCGCAAATGCCTTTTCTCCCGCGCCGCCAGCGCGCACGCTTTTTCGACCAGCTCGTGCGCGCTCTGGCGTCCGAGGTACTTGGCGAGCGCCATGCTCACCGCCTCGGCCATGACCAAACCGTGCGTGATTTCGAGATCGGCCGCCATTTTTTGCGGATCGACCTGCAGGCCTTCGACGATCTCGATGGCGCGCGCGAGCGCGCCGGCTGTGAGCATGCATATTTCGGGGAGCGTTTCCCACTCCGCGTGCCAGCCGCCCAAACCCCGCTCGTGCTCCTGCACCATCGCGGCGAGCATGGTCGCGACGAGCGGAGGCACGCGCACGGCCGCGGCGAGGATGACCGCCGAGCCGACCGGATTGCGCTTGTGCGGCATCGTGGAAGAGCCACCGCGCCCGGGCGCGCCCGGCTCCAGCGCTTCGGCGATCTCGGTCTGCATCAGCAGCGAAACATCGCGCGCGATCTTGCCGAGCGTGCCGGTCAGCAGGCCGAGCGTGGTCGCCACTTCGCAGACGCGATCGCGCTGCGCGTGCCACGGAAGGTCGGGGAGAGCGAGGTCGAGCTCCAGCGCGAGCGCTTCGGCGACGTTCGCGCCTTGATCGCCGAGCGCTGCGAGCGTGCCGACCGCGCCACCGAACTGGAGCGTTGCGACGCTCCTTCGCGTGCGGATGACGCGCTCGCGATGGCGTTCCAGCGCGGAGAGCCAGGTCGCGGCTTTCAAGCCGAGTGTGACCGGCGGCCCCTGCTGCAGCCAGGTGCGTCCCGCGAGCGGCGTGCGCGCGTGCTTCTTTGCGATCGTGCCGAGCGCTGTGGCAAGCCGTGCGAGATCGACATCGATCGCGTCCAGCGCGTCGCGCAATTGCAGCACGAGCCCGGTGTCCATCGCGTCCTGGCTGGTCGCTCCCGAGTGCACGAAGCGCCCCGCTTCGGTATCGCTCGACGTGACGCGAGCGGTCAGCTCGCGCACGAGAGGGATGGCGGGATTGCCGGCGAGCGCGGTCGCGCTTGCGAGCGCGCTGACGTCGAACAGGTCTGCGCGGCATTGCGCCGCAATCGCCTTCGCCGCGGCAGAGGAAATCATTCCGGCGCGCGCTTCGGCGCGCGCGAGGGCAGCCTCGAAATCGAGCATACCCTGCAGGCGTGCGCGATCGGAAAAGACATTTCGCATCTTCTCCGTGGTGAACAGCGCATCGAACAGCCGTTGCGAGCGCGGGGCGCTCAAGCCCGGTTCCTCCCGCTATCTTTAATCATTCCCACGGACGCCAAAGAACAAATCGAAAGGCCAAGTCTCGAGGAACGGCCATCCAGCGACATCAATAATCGAAGAAGACTGTCTCGTCCTGGCCCTGAATAACGATGTTCCACTCGAGCGCGCCCTTCTCGCCTGCGACGCGCTTCGCGATCAGCGTTGACCGGCGGTCGGACGGGACGAGCTTGAGCACCGGATCGCTCGCATTGGCGGGCTCGTCCGGGAAATACACGCGGGTGATGAGATGCTTCAACATCCCTCGGGCGAAGACCGTAACCACGATGTGCGGCGCCTGCATCGTGCCGCTGGGGCCGGGGACCGGTCCCGGCTTGACGGTCGAGAAGCGGAAGCCACCGTCGCTCTTCGTCAGGCTGCGGCCGAAGCCCCGGAACGACTTGTCGATCGGCTTGTCCTGCGCGTCCTCGGGGTGCGCGTACTTGCCCTGCGCATTCGCCTGCCAGATTTCGACGGCGCCGTCGTTGACAGGCTTGCCGTCGCCGTCGACCAGCCGCCCGCGAAGCGTGATGCCCTCGCCCCCGGCGCCGGCGGATGCGAGCTCTTCGTTCGCGAGCGCCTTGAAGCCGATTTGCAGATAGGGGCCGACAGTTTGCGAGGCTGTGGTGATGAGGCTCATTGCAAGCTCCTTGATCGCGATTTGTGCATCTAGCTGTACCGTGTCGCTTGCCGCGGCAACTCGCAAACCCCCGTCGATCCCCGCTCGCTTCGCTCCGCGGGGGCCCTCGCCGGGAGGCTCGCGCCGCTAACTCCGCGTAGTATCCATCGGCGTCGCGTCGCGGCCGCGCAGCACGATGTCGTAATGGAAAGCGAGCGCGATGTCCGGAATCGTGTTTTCCCAGTCGAAGCTCGAGATCATGCGTTCTCGCGCCTTCTCGTCGGGCACGCTGTTGTACATCGGATCGTACGGCAGCAGCGGGTCGCCCGGAAAATACATCTGCGTCACGAGCCGCTGCACGAGGCCGATCCCGAACAATGAAAAGTGCAAGTGCGCCGGACGCCACGCGTTGTAGTGATTCCGCCATGGGTATGCGCCGGGCTTGATCGTGACGAAGCGGTAGCGGCCTTCGCCATCGGTCAGCGTGCGGCCGCAGCCGGTGAAGTTGGGATCGAGCGGCGCATCGTGATCGTCGACGGCGTGACGATAGCGCCCGGCGGAGTTGGCCTGCCACAACTCGACCAGCGCATGCGCGACCGGCCGGCTGTTCTCGTCCAGCAAGCGTCCCGAGACAACGATGCGCTCGCCGAGCGGATCGCCGTCGTGCTGGCGAGTGAGGTCGCTGTCGGTCGGCCTGACGTCGTCGTAGCCGAACACCGGTCCTGTGATCTCTGAGAGCGTGTGCGGTAGCAGAACAAGCGGCTTACTCGGGGAGCGCTTCACCGTCGAGCGATACGGCGGATACAGATACGGCGGCTGCGACTGGAAGTAAGGCCGCCGGTAGCCGGCGATCGTACCAACGACCTTGTCGGTTACGGTGTTCAAGGTTTCCTCCTCACACGCGCTTGATCAGCATCGCGATGCCCTGCCCGACGCCGATGCACATGGTACACAAGGCATGCCGCCCGCCGCTGCGCTGCAGCTGGTAGAGCGCGGTGGTGACGAGCCGCGCGCCGGATGCGCCGAGCGGATGGCCCAACGCGATCGCGCCGCCATTCGGGTTCACGTACGGCGCGTCGTCGGCAATGCCGTGATCGCGCAGCACCGCGAGCGCCTGTGAGGCGAAGGCTTCATTCAGCTCGATCACGTCGACGTCGGCGAGCTTCAATCCTGCTTTGGCGAGCACCTTGCGCATCGCGGGCGCGGGCCCGAAGCCCATGATCCTTGGCGCGACGCCTGCCACCGCCGTCGCGAGCACCTGCGCCTTCGGCGTCAACCCGTATTTCTTCACGGCTTCGCCAGAAGCGAGCAACAGCGCACACGCTCCATCGTTTACTCCGGATGCGTTGCCCGCGGTGACCGTTCCGTCCGGTTTGACCACGCCTTTCAGCTTGGCGAGCGCCTCCAGCGACGTCTCGCGCGGATGCTCGTCCTTGTTGACGACGACCGGATCGCCCTTCTTCTGGGGAATCGTCACCGGCACGATTTCCTCGGCGAGCCGACCCGCCGCCATCGCCGCCGCCGTGCGCTGCTGGCTGCGCAGCGCGAACGCATCCTGGTCGGCGCGCGAGACCTTGAAGTCCGCCGCCACGTTCTCGGCCGTCTCCGGCATCGAGTCCACCCCGTATTTCGCCTTCATCTGCGGATTGATGAAGCGCCAGCCGATGGTGGTGTCCTCGATCTTCGCTGCGCGCGAGAACGCCGTGTCGGCCTTGCCCATCACGAAGGGCGCGCGCGACATGCTCTCCACGCCGCCGGCGATCATCAGCGATGCCTCGCCCGCCTTGATCGCGCGCGAGGCGATGCCGATCGCGTCCATGCTCGAGCCGCAGAGGCGATTGATCGTCGAGCCCGGCACCTGCTCGGGCAGGCCGGCCAGCAGCAACGACATGCGCCCGACATTGCGGTTATCCTCGCCGGCCTGATTGGCACAGCCGTAGACGACGTCGTCGAGCGCGCTCCAGTCGACCGTCGGATTGCGCGACATCAGCGCCTTGATCGGAATCGCGCCGAGATCGTCGGGGCGCACCGACGAGATAGCGCCGCCGTAGCGGCCGAACGGAGTGCGCACAGCGTCGCAGATGAAAGCTTCAGACATTACTTCTCCATGGAAACCTTAAGTTCAGCCTTGGCCGAAAAGATCGTGTTCACGCGCTAGGCCGCGGCCTTCGCCGTCGCGTCGATGAGCGGCACGCCGGAGAGCTGCTGCAGCTCGCCGAACGAAAGACCTGGGACCGTCTCGATCACCTTCAGTCCCTGTGGCGTCACATCGATCACAGCGAGGTCGGTGAAGATGCGATTCACGCAGCCGACTCCGGTCAACGGATAGCTGCACCGCTCGACGATCTTCGACTCACCCTTCTTGGTGAGATGCTCCATCATCACATACACTCGCTTGGCGCCGATCGCGAGATCCATCGCGCCACCAACCGCGGGAATCGCGTCCGGCGCGCCGGTGTGCCAGTTGGCAAGATCACCCTTGGCCGACACCTGGAACGCGCCGAGCACGCAGAAGTCGAGATGCCCCCCGCGCATCATCGCGAACGAGTCGGCATGATGAAAGAAGGAAGCACCCGGCAACGTGGTCACCGGCTGCTTGCCGGCATTGATGAGATCCGCGTCCTCCGAGCCTGCCTCCGGCGCGGGGCCCATGCCCAGCAGCCCGTTCTCGGTGTGCAGAATGATCTCCCGATCCTTAGGGAGGTGGTTCGCCACCATCGTCGGCAAACCGATGCCCAGATTGACATAGGCGCCGGTCGGGATGTCCGCTGCCACGCGCGCCGCCATCTGCTCCTTCGTGTAACGCTTCATGCTCATGCTCCGTACCGGTGCACGCAAATTAGGCCGCGGCGCCAGGCAGCGCGACCACCTTCGCCGCGGCGGGGATCTCGACCATGCGCTGCACGAATATCCCCGGCGTCACGACGTTCTCGGGATCGAGGTCGCCGAGGTTCACGATCTCGCGCACCTGCGCGACGGTGCACTTAGCCGCGCTCGCCATGATCGGACCGAAGTTACGCGCAGTCTTGCGATAGACGAGGTTGCCCCAACGGTCGCCGCGTAGAGCTTTGATCAGCGCGAAGTCGGCGTGAATCGGATACTCGAGCACATAGTCGCGGCCGTGGATCTTGCGCGTCTCCTTGCCCTGCGCGAGCTCGGTCCCGAAGCCGGTCGGCGTGTAGAAGGCACCGATGCCAGCGCCCGCCGCACGGATGCGTTCGGCGAGGTTGCCCTGCGGCACCAGCTCGAGCTCGATCTCTCCGGCACGGTAGAGCTTGTCGAAGTGCCAGGAATCGGTCTGCCGCGGGAAAGAGCAGATGATCTTCTTCACGCGTTTCGCCTTGAGCAGCGCCGCGAGTCCCGTCTCGCCGTTGCCGGCGTTGTTGCTGACGATAGTAAGATCCTTCGCGCCCTGCGCGATCAACGCGTCGACCAGCTCGGATGGCATGCCCGCCGTGCCAAAGCCGCCGATCATGATCGTCGCGCCGTCGGGAACGTCGGCGACAGCGGCTGCCGTCGTCGCCACAATCTTGTTGATCAAGGTTCCGCTCCTGCTTGCGTTATCGGCTGACCTTCCTTGCGAAGAAGGAGGTTGTGCGATTATCGGATGTTTGTGCGTTCACCGAACAAGCCTACGCAGAGACGATCGAAGCGTCAAGGGCGATTATCGATAAAGCGTGCGGTTACCGCCCAAACACCCGGAAATGTGCTAAGCTGCGCCGGTCATCGATTCCGCCACTGAACAACGATGCCCAGAACCGTCACTGCGCGACTCCGTCCGGCGGCGCGCGCGCCGCGAAAGCTGGCAGCAATTATGATCGCGCCGAAAGCCCCTGCTGTCACGCCCGCGTCGGAGATCCACGGCTTTGCCGGCGACCCCAACTTCATGGCTTCGCTCGCGCGCGGGCTCGCCGTGATCCGCGGCTTTACGCAGCAGAAGCGGCACCTCACGATCGCACAGCTCTCCCAGCGCACGAGCATCCCGCGCGCCGCAGTGCGCCGTTGCCTTTACACGCTCGCCAAGCTCGGCTACGTCGCAAGCCCGGACGGACGCACCTACGCACTGCGTCCGGGGATTCTCGCATTGGGACACGCTTATCTCTCCTCCACGCCGATCGTCAACGCTGTGCAGCCGCTGCTCGACCAGATCACGAGCGCGCTGCACGAGTCCAGCTCGATGTCGGTGCTGGAGAGCGACGAGATCCTCTACATCGCGCGCTCGAGCACGACGACGCGCGTGATGTCGATCGATCTGGGCATCGGCAGCCGGCTTCCGGCGTATTGCACGTCGATGGGTCGCGTGCTGCTCGCGGGACTCTCCGCCGGCGAGCTCGACGCCTATCTCTCGCGCGTGAAGCTCACGAAGCTCACCAGCCGCACCGTATCCGAGCCAGACGAGCTGAAGAAAGTACTGGCTCAAGTGCGGCGCGATGGATACGCACTCGTCGATCAGGAGCTGGAGATTGGGTTGCGTTCGATCGCGGTGCCGGTCACCGACCCTTCGGGCAAGGTCGTCGCCGCGCTCAACATCGGCACGCAGTCCTCGCGCGTCTCGGTAAGCGAGATGGAGACGAAGTTTCTGCCGGCGCTGCAGTCCGCCGCGAACGAGCTGGGATTGCTGCTCGGGACCTGATGGCGGAGGAACGCGCCGACGCGGTCGGGCTCGTTTCCGGACGCACGCGCCTGTTCGGGATCGTCGGCGATCCGATCGAGCAAGTGCGCTCACCCGAGATGTTCACTTCGGAATTCCATCGGCGCGGGCACGACGCGGTGCTGGTGCCGATCCACGTCCGCCCCGACGATTTCGACGGCTGCGTTTCGGCGCTGCTCAAGCTATGCAATCTCGACGGGCTCGTGTTTACCATTCCTTACAAGGCGCGCGCCATGCGCTTCGCCGGCACCCTCGGCGCAAACGCCCGGATCGTCGGCGCGATCAACGCTCTCGCGCGCGGCGCGGACGGCCGCTGGAAGGCCGACATCTTCGACGGGCTTGGCTGCGTCGAAGCTTTTCGCCGGCGTGGCGTCGGCTTCGCCGATCGGCGCGTGATGCTGCTCGGCGCCGGAGGGGCGGGCTCGGCGATCGCGGTCGCCGTGGCTTTCGAGCATCCACGCTCGCTTCGGATCTACGATCCGGATGCGGCGCGCGCAACGGCGCTGGTTGATAGAGTGAAGGGAGTCGATGCGCGTGTTGCCGTGGAGACCAGTGCGCCGTTGGCTGCCGATGTTGACATTCTCCTCAACGCCTCGCCGGTCGGTATGCTCGATGACGCGAGAATGCCGATCAACGCCGACAGCCTGCCGCGCGGTCTGCTCGTCTTCGACGCCATTGTTACGCCCGAGCGGACGCGCCTCCTTGCACTCGCGGAATCGTGCGGCTGCACGACGATCTACGGCCGCGAAATGATGCGCGGTCAGATCGAAGCGATGGTGGATTTCTTCGGCTACGCTATTCCAGCCTGAATCCAACCTTCAGCGTCACCTGATAGTGGGCGATCTTGCCCTTCTCGACGTGCCCGCGTTGCTCGGTCACCTGGAACCAGTCGATGTGCTTGACGGTCTTCGACGCCCGTGCGATCGCGTTCTGAATCGCGGCGTCGGTTCCGACGGTCGAAGACCCTACCAACTCGATCATCTTGTAAACATGGTCGGACATAAGCTGCTCCTTCTGGTGGTCACTGCCTGAGTGCCTGCTCCAGAACACGCGCGACGTGCATCGCCTCGCGGTGCGTCCCGTCGCGGATCTGTTGCCGGCAACTGAATCCGTCGGCGACGATCCAGGCCGGGGCCGGCATCTCGCGTATCGCCGGCAGAAGCGCCGCCTCGGCCATGCGCATCGAAACGTCGTAGTGCTCGGCCTCGTAACCGAACGCCCCGGCCATGCCACAGCAGCTCGATTCGATCGTTCGCGTCGTGAGCTCCGGAATCCAGCCGAGGACTTTCTCGATCGGGGAGACAGCGCCGAACGCCTTCTGGTGGCAGTGCGCGTGCAGAAGCGTTTCACTTGGCTGGACGGCATGTAACTCTAGCGCGAGCCGTCCTGCTTCGCGCTCGCGCACGAGAAATTCTTCGAGCATCAGCGCTTGCGACGCGACGAGCTTGGCTTCGTCGCCGAAGCCGTAGTCAAGGAATTCGTCGCGCATGCCGAGGAGACAAGACGGCTCCAGCCCGACGATCGCGACGCTGCGCCTGGCAAACGGAAGCAGGGCATCAAGGCTGCGGCGCGCCTCGGCCTTGGCTTCGTCGACGAGCCCCGCCGAGAGAAACGTGCGGCCGCAGCACAGGGGGCGCTTGCCGGACACCCCGTTCAGATGCACTCGATAGCCGGCCGCCTCGAGAACCTTTTTCGCGGCGGCGGCGTTGTCACCCACGAAATAATTGGTGAATGTGTCGACGAAGAGCAGCACTTCCTTGCCCCCATCGGCCGAATTCGCTGCTTGCGTGGCGCTGCCATTCGCATCACGAACAAAATCTCCATTCCATCGCGGCAGGCTGCGGCGCGCCGACAACCCGACGAGTCGCTCCGACAACGCAGCAACGCTGCGCGAGCGATCGCGCAGATTGACGATCGAACCGATCCGGCTCATCGCCGGCGCGTAGCGCGGCAGGTAAGCGACCAGCCGATCGCGCAGCGAGAGGCCTTTTCGCGCGCGAAGCGCCGCCAGCGCCTCGATCTTGAGCTTCGCCATGTCGACGCCGGTAGGACACTCGCGCTTGCATCCCTTGCAGGACACGCAGAGTTCGAGTGCGTTGCGCACCGCGTCGCTCGCAAGGCCTTCGCCATCGAACTGACCCGACAGCGCGAGCCGCAAGGTATTGGCGCGGCCGCGCGTGACATGCTGCTCGTCGCGCGTCGCGCGATAGCTCGGACACATCGTTCCGGCGTCGAACTTGCGGCAGTGCCCGTTGTTGTTGCACATCTCGACCGCTTTCGCGAGCCCGAGCGTGGAATCGTCCCCGGTCCCCGGCGCGGATTCCTGCCCACTCAACGGATCGCGCTCGACGTTCCACTGCGACCAGTCGAGCTTGGGCACGAGCGCGATGCGCTTGTAGCGCGGGCCGGTCCGGAAGAGCGACGCATCGTCCATGCGCGGAGGCGAAACGATCTTGCCCGGATTCATCCGGTTCTCGGGATCAAAGAGCGCCTTCACTTGCGCGAATGCGCGGTCGAGACGTGGCCCGAACTGCCACGCCACCCACTCGCCGCGGCACAATCCGTCGCCGTGCTCGCCCGAATATGCGCCCTTGTACTCGCGCACCATCGCGGAAGCCTCCTCGGCGATCGCGCGCATCTTCGCCGCGCCGTCGCGGCGCATGTCGAGGATCGGCCGCACGTGCAAGGTGCCCACGCTCGCGTGCGCGTACCAGGTTCCCTCGGTGCCGTGCTTGCGAAAGATCTCCGTGAGCCGCTGCGTGTAATCAGCGAGATGCTCGAGCGGTACCGCGCAATCCTCGATGAACGACACCGGCTTCCCGTCGCCCTTCATCGACATCATGATGTTCAGGCCAGCTTTGCGAACCTCCCATAGCTCTTTTTGCTCCTTGCTCGAGGTGATCCGCACCACAGCACCCGGAAACCCGAGATCGCCCGCAAGCTCGTTCAACCGCTCCAGACTGGCCTGCGACTCGCCGCCTGCGAATTCCACCAGCAGGATGGCCTGCGGCTCGGCGATCAGCGCGCGATCGATGATCGGCCGGAAACTTTGATTCGCTCGGGCGAGGTCGATCATCGTGCGGTCGACCAGCTCGACCGCGGTGGGCTTCAGCTCGACAATGCGGCGGGCCGCCTCCATCGCGCGATAGAAGGTCGGGAAGTTCACCACGCCGAGCACTTTGTTCCGCGGCAGCGGCGCGAGCTTGAGTGTGAGCCGCGAGAACCAGGCGAGCGTCCCTTCGGAGCCGACAAGCAGATGCGCAAGATTGACCGAACCGTCGCTTGTGTACGGCAGCACGCTCTGCGGATGGTAGACGTCGAGGTTGTACCCACCGACGCGGCGCAGCACCTGCGGAAACATGCGCTCGATCTCGTCGCGTTCGCGCGTGCCGATCGCGGCCAGCGCGTTGATCAGCTCCCCGGGGCGGCCGGCGCGCGACATGCGCTCGACCGGGCCGAATGCGATCTCGCTCCCGTCGGCGAGGATCGCGTCGATTCCCAGCACGTTGTGCACCATGTTGCCGTATTCGATCGAGCGCGCGCCGCAAGAGTTGTTGCCGGCCATGCCGCCGAGCGTGGCCTGCGCCGAAGTGCTGACGTCCACTGGAAACCACAAGCCGTGCGGCTGCAGCCAGGCATTGAGCTTGTCGAGCACGATGCCCGGCTCGACGGTGACGCCGAGCGCTTCGGGATCGAAGCCGATGATCTTGTCGAGCGATCGGCTGTGGTCGATGACGAGCGCTTCACCGACGGTCTGCCCGCATTGCGACGAGCCGGCCCCGCGCGCCAGCACTGGCGCCTTGAGATCGCCTGCGATGGCGAGCGCAGCCTTCGCGTCGTCCCCGTCGGCAGGCACGACGACACCGATCGGTATGATCTGGTAAATCGATGCGTCGGTGGCGTAGCGTCCTCGGGAGGCGGCGTCGAACAGGACCTGGCCGCGGCATTCGGCGCGCAATCGCTGCTCCAGGGGCGATACGCTTTGGCCCATCGCAACCTGTATACAATATGTGGCAAGGGGTGTCACTTCCGATGCTTAGCCTCGACGATCACCCGAGCGGCCGCCACTTCCTGCAGATTCCCGGACCGACCAACGTGCCGGACCGGATCCTGCGCGCGCTCGATCATCCGACCATCGATCACCGCGGTCCCGAGTTCGCGCGGCTCACACTGGAAATCCTCGACGGGCTGAAAAAGATCTTCCAGACCGACGGACCCGTGGTGATCTACCCGGCCTCGGGCACCGGCGCATGGGAAGCGGCGCTCGCCAACACGCTCTCGCCGGGTGATCGCGTGCTGATGTTCGAGACGGGGCATTTTGCGACGCTATGGCGGAAGATGGCAGCGAGATTCGCGCTCGAGGTCGACTTCGTTCCCGGCGATTGGCGGAGCGGCGTCGATCCGCCCGCGGTGCAAGCGAAGCTCGCCGAAGACAAGTCGCACGTCATCAAGGCCGTGATGGTCGTACACAACGAGACCTCGACCGGCGTGACGAGCTGCATCCCGCCGATTCGCGAAGCGATCGATCGCACGAAGCATCCTGCGCTCTTCATGGTCGACACGATCTCCTCGCTCGCCTCGATGGACTATCGGCACCGCGAATGGAAGGTGGACGTCACGGTGGCGGGTTCGCAGAAGGGCCTGATGCTGCCGCCGGGACTGTCGTTCAACGCGGTGAGCGAGAAAGCGCTCGCGGCGAGCAAGTCCGCACGCCTGCCGCGGTCCTACTTCAGCTGGGATGAAATCATCGCCTCGAACCGCGAAGGTTACTTTCCGTACACACCGTCGACGAATCTCCTGTACGGCCTGCACGAGTCGATCGCGATGCTGCTCGAGGAAGGACTCGCGAACGTGTTCGCGCGCCACGCCCGGCACGGCGAAGCTACGCGGCGCGCGGTGCGCACATGGGAGCTGGAGCTTCTCTGCAGCAACCCGGCCGAATACAGCAATTCCCTTACGGCAATCAGATTACCTGATGGGCACGACGCGGATCGCTTCCGGAGAATCGTGCTGGAGCGCTTCGATATGTCGCTCGGCACCGGGTTGGGAAAACTCGCAGGCAAGCTGTTCCGCATCGGGCATCTTGGCTACTTCAACGATCTCACGCTCGCGGGGACGCTCGCCGGCGTCGAGATGGGCCTCGCCCTCGCGGGCGTGCCGCATCGCGCGGGCGGAGTTCAGGCGGCGATGGAGTATCTGGCGCCGGGATCAGCTCCCACGCGCGAAGCGAAGCGCGCGCGCGTTCCGGCGAAAGCCGGCAGCGGCGCTGCATAACCGTAGTCAACGGCCGATCTTCACCGGTATTCCACCGGCTCGCTGCGGGAGCGACTCAAGTCCCGCGTGAAACATTTCCATCGCATTCGCCTGCGTAGCCTGCCGCAGAGCCGGCGCTCTTCTTAGAAACAAGTTGAATAACACAACTTCGTCATCTCCTGCGTTCCTGGGACAGCGAGGGCGCGATCCGCTGGCACGACAGTTGCCTGAACGAGCCTGAGCCAGAGAAGAGGAAACGTTCGGGCAGATGGGCCATAAACCCCGCAAGAAGTCAGGACGGGTGATCCGCGTCACATTCGTGACATTTTTTGTCACGCCGATGTGCCGTCCGATTTTGACACTCGCATGATGCCGGCGAGCGCACTGCTGCGCGACAAGAGGCGGGACGACGTTTCGGCCGGGGGCCGGCCGTCGACGCAGACCGGCGGGCTGTCCACGGGCAGCGTTGCGAATGAAAACATTCCAGACTTCGACCTCGGGCCGCTGACATGGGTCCGGCGCGAGATCGATGTCGCATTGACACGCGCGTGCGAATCGCTCGCCGCATTCTGCAAGCGTGAGAAGGACATCGCCGCGCTTCACGAGGCGCGCACACTCGTGCACCAAGTGGCGGGAGCGATCCATATGATCGGACTCGACGCCGCGGCGGAATTCATTGATGAGATCGAACGCAATCTCTCGCGCATCGAGGGGATCGCCGGGCCGCAACTCGAGGCCGCGGGCGCCATGATCCAGGGCTCGTGTCGCAAGCTCTCGATCTTTCTGCGCGACGTCGTGAGCGGCGCGCCACCCGCAGCGCTCGGCCTCTATCCCGAATACCGGGCCATGCGTCAGGCGCGCGGCGTCGAAGCGACGCCGAGCGATCTCTTCTATCCCGACTTGAACACCAAGGTGCCGAAGGCCGCGCTGCGCGAGGCGATCCCGGCAGAGAAGCTCCACTCCCACCTCGCGAGGAAGCGCCGGGAATACCAGAACGGTCTCTTGGCGTGGCTGCGCGGAGAGGAGGCCGGCGCCAAGGCGATGCGCGATGCGGTCGCGGGCATCGAATGTGTTACGACGAAGGACAGCCTGCGCTCCTTCTGGTGGACGGTACGCGCGTTGCTCGAGGCGATGCTGGGGGCCGGTTTGGAACACAGCGCCGACCTTAAACAGCTCGTCGGCCGCATCGACCTGCAGATCCGCCGCGTGGCCGAAGGGGGCACCGAGGCGGCGGACAGTCTGCGTCGGGAAGTGCTCTACTACGTGGCCCTCTGTGCTCCGACAAGCCCGACGGTGCGTGCGGTGCAGCGCGCCTTTGGTCTTGCGCGTCTGATCCCTCCCGCCGACGCCGTCGGCGTCGATGTCATCGGCATCGAGAAGCTGGTGCGCGAAGCGCGCGACCGACTCGTCGGCATCAAGCAGACGTGGCTGAGTTTCGCTTCGGGCCGCGCCGATCTTTTGCCCAAGGTCAAACAGGCGCTGACTTTCGCTCAAGCCAAGGCGGTCGAGACGCGGCACCCGACGCTCGTCAAGCTGACCGCTGTGCTCGTCGATCGGCTCGATCGCATTCCGGTCACCGCGATTCCCGATCCGCTCGCGATGGAGTTCACCACCGCGCTGCTGCTCGCGGAGGATGCATTCGAGAATCTCGCAAGTCTGCCGCCCGAATTTGCGCAACAGGTCGACACGGTGCTCGAGCGTCTCGATGCCACCGCCGCCGGACAGTCCGTGCAAGGCGATGCAAAGATGCTCGGCAAGCTCGGCGAGCGCGCGCGGGATCGGTTGCTTCTCGCGCAGGTGGGGCGCGAGATTCACGCGAACCTGCGCCGCATGGAGGATGTTCTCGACACCTTCTTCCGCGATGAAGCCAAGCGCTCCGAGCTTGCATCGCTTGCCAAGGACCTCAGCCAGGTTCGCGGCGCACTGCGCATCCTCGGTCTCGACGGCGCTGATCGCCTGCTCAGCTTGTGCGACGAGCGCATTCAGGCGTATGCGAGTCCGGAGACCGAAGTCGCGGAAAGCGACCTCGAGCTACTTGCAGAGTCGCTGTGCGGTCTCGGATTCTACTTCGAGCAAATCGAGCTGCAGCGCCCGGGGAGCGAGCGTCTGCTCGCGCCGCTGCTCGCCAGGTGGCTCGGCGAGCCTGTTCGGCCGCCGGTCGAGGAGACCGGATCCGTGGAGGCATCCGTCGCCGCGCTGCGCGCGGAGCTGCCTCCACTGATCGAAGCTTTCCGCCGCGACCAAAACGACGCAAATGCACGCGGCAAGCTCGTCGCCACCCTTGCGCGGCTCAGGGATGATGCCGAGCTGATCGGCGACCAGGAGCTCGCAACGCAGGCAGAGACGGCGATCGCGGAGCTCAAGCGGCGCGAAGAGCAACTTGCCGCGTCGATTGCGAGCGCGGAGCCGACGGCGGCGGTTGCCGAAGTAACGGAACGTTTGCTCGAAGGCGGCCTCGGAGGAGACTCCGACAAGTCCAATGCACCGCCGAAGGGCATCGACTTCGAGTCGGCCTCCGTCTCGGCCCCCGACGGGGAGAGCGTTCCGGAATCGACGACGCCGCTCGCCCCGGTCAGCGAGTCCTCTGCAGGCAACACCCCGATCGACGAAGCCTTCACCGAACCTGCGGCCGCGCCAGCGCCGCCGGTGGATAGCCACCACGTCGCTCTCGTTCACTCGGCTTCGATCGAATCGGTCGCGGGCGTGCACGACGAGATCGACGACGAGCTGCTCGCGACATTCCTCGGCGAAGCCGACGCGTTCTCTGCGACGAGCGCGGAGAAGCTTCGCGAATGGCGTAGCGCGCCACACGACGAGGCGCTGGCCGATGAGCTCGGGCGCACGCTGCATGCGTTCAAGGCAGGTGCCCGCATGGCAGGAGCGATGCGGCTCGGTCAACTCGTGCAGCTGATGGAGTCGCAGGTCCTCGCGAGCAGGCAAAGAGCGACGTCGGTTTTGTTTGACGCGCTCGATTCCGACCTCGAGCTCGTCGCCTACATGCTCGACAAGCTGCGCGCAGGCGAGACGAATGTCGCGTTGCCGCCGCATGTACCGAAGTCCTTGGCCGCGCCAGAGCTTGCGAAACCGACGGAAGCACCCAGACCGGCGCAAGCGCCGTCTGCCGAGCATCGTGCGGTTACCCTGGCCGACGGCGGGTTACGCGGCCTGAAGGCGAATTTGCTCGAAGTATCGAACAACATGACTCGTTTGCGCAGGCAGGTGCGCGAGGTCGAGATCACGACGGATATCCACATTCGATCGCTCATGACCGAGCTTAACGGCGGCCGCAGCCACAGTGACTCCTCCGAGCTCGACGGATTCAGGCGCATCCGAAGTCTCTCGCAATCCCTCGGCGAGGCGCTCAACGCCCTCGCAGAGGTCCAGCAGTCGCTGTTGCGCAACGTCGAGGAGGCGGATGGCGCATTGCCCGAGCAGCCGCGTGCAGTAAACGCGAACTAGCGGTAGGTCGTTAGAATCGTCGCGCCTGCTGGTGATGGGCGCAAACCTTTCGCCCCGCGGGGTATCATGGGCACCTTCGCTTGGAGGAACCCTGCCATGACAACGCGCGCCAGAAGGCTCGGCGCTGTCCGTCGCGGTGTGCTCGCGATCGGTGGCGCCATGTCATTTCTTGTTTTCGCTCCGGCACAAGCCCAGCTCGAGATCAAGCTCGGCCACGTCGGGGAGCCGGGGTCGATATTCCAGAAGAGCGCCGACGAGTTCGCCAAACGCGCCAACGCCAAGCTTGCAGGCAAGGCCAAGGTCATCACCTACGGCTCGAGCCAGCTCGGCAGCGACGAGGAGATGATCCAGAAGCTCAAGCTCGGCACGCTCGACATGGCTGTGCCCTCGACGGTGATGAGCTCGCAGGTCGATCTCTTCGGCGTCTTCGAGATGCCCTACCTCGTGAAGGACCGCGCGCACATGGGCCGCATCGAGAAGGAGATCTTCTGGTCGAAACTTGAGCCGGAAGTGGAGAGAAAAGGCCTCAAGGTGCTCGCCGTCTGGGAGAACGGGTTCCGGCAAATCACGAACAGCAAGCGTCCAATCAAAGTTCCCGCCGACCTCGCCGGGATCAAGTTGCGCGTGCCCGGAGGCAAGTGGCGGGTGAAGATGTTCCAGGCCTACGGCGCGAACCCGAGCCCGATGAAGTTTTCGGAGGTGTTCACCGCGCTGCAGACCGGCGTGATGGACGGGGAAGAGAATCCGCTCACCCAGATCTACTCGGCGAAGTTTCAGGAAGTGCAGAAGTACCTGTCGCTCTCCGGCCACGTATACACGCCGGCGTATGTCACCGTCGGCAGCGCGCACTGGAATACACTGCCGGCCGACGTGCGCAAGGTCGTCGAGGATACAGCCAAGGAAACCCAAGCCTACGTATACGAGGTCGCGGCCAGGGACGACGACGAGCTGCTGGGCAAGCTCAAGTCTGCCGGCATGCAGGTCAACGATGTCGACAAGAATGCTTTCGTCGCCGCTAGCAAGACGATCTACGATGAGTTTGGCAAGGAAGTGCCCGGGGCGAAGGAATTGATCGACCGCGCGGTTGCGCTCGGCAAGTGAAGCGCTTCCGCGCCGCATACGGGCGGTTGCTCGAGTGGGTGGTCGTCGTACTGATGGTTGTGCTCGCGGTGGAAGTCACGCTCGGCGTGGTATTCCGCTTCGCCGGCGCCTCGCTCATCTGGTACGACGAGGTCGCATCGATCCTGCTCGCTTGGCTCACGTTCTACGGCTCGGCGCTCGCCTCGGTGAAGCGCGCGCACATCGGCTGTCCGGAAGTTGTGGAGCGGATGCCCTGGCGCGCGCGCCGCGCAGTGAGCATCGTGGCGCAGGCGCTGGTGATCGCCTTCTTCGCCTTGGTTGGTGCCGTCGGCGTATGGATCACGCCGGTGCTCGCCACGGACTCGATGGTGAGTCTGCCCTCGGTTCCGATGAGCGTGGTGCAGTCGGTGATACCGATCTCGGCGGCGCTTATCATCGTCGCTGAGCTCACGCATCTCGCCGATCTCATCGTCGCGCGAAGACCGCCCTCGCGCGGTGATGGCGCTTCGCTCGCCGAAGCGGTTCAGTGAGACAGAGCACCGAGCCATGACGGTGATGTTGCTTCTCTTCGGCGCGGTTCTGGTGCTCGTCGTGCTGAACGTGCCAATCGCGGTGTCGCTGGCCATCGTCGCGGTTGCGGCCATGGTGGTTACGCATGGCTGGGCGATTCTCCCTAACGTCGCCATCGTCACCTACAACGGCGCGACCAGTTTCCCGCTGCTGGCGATTCCGCTCTTTATCCTGGCCGGCGCAATCATGAACGCGTCGGGTATCTCACGGCGGCTGATCGCGTTCGCCTCATCGCTCTTCGGCTGGATGCGCGGCGGGCTCGCGCACGTGTCGATTGGTGCATCGATGTTCTTTGCCGAGATCTCCGGCTCGGCGGTTGCCGACATCGCAGCGCTTGGGTCGATCCTGATCCCCGGCATGAAATCGAAGGGCTATCCCGCTCCGCTCGCCGCCGCGGTCATGTCGTCCGCTGCGACGCTTGCGGTCATCATCCCGCCGTCGATTCCGATGATCCTCTACGCGGTGATGGCAGAAACTTCGGTCGTGCAGCTCTTCGTCGCCGGAATCGTGCCGGGCATCATCGGCGGCTTCGGGTTGATGGGCATGGCGTACATGTTCGCCCGCCGCTACAACCTGCCGCGCGAAGAAGCCTTCTCGCTCAAGCGAGTCGGCGCGACGGCGCGCGACGCGCTATGGGCGTTCCTGCTCCCGGTCATCATCCTCGGTGGGATCTTCGGTGGCATCGTGACGGCGACTGAGGGCGCCGCGCTCGCCGTCGTCGCCGCGACCGCAGTCGGGTTCCTGATCTATCGCGAGCTCGACGTCGCGCAATTGAAGCAGGCCATCATCGACGGCGCCGTGCAGACCGCGGTCGTTATGCTTCTGGTCGCGACCAGCGCGCTGCTCGGCACGTATCTCACTGAGGTGCAGGCGCCGCAGCAGCTCGCGCAGGCGGTGTCGCAGCTCACGCAGAACAAGTGGGTGGTGCTGGCGCTGCTCAATCTCCTCTTCCTGCTGCTGGGCATGTTCCTGCACTCCGCCGCGGCGATTATCCTCGTCGTACCGGTGGTGATGCCGCTGGTGCGCGCGGCTGGCATCGATCCGGTGCACTTCGGTCTTATCGTGACGGTGAATCTAGGGATCGGACAGCAGACACCGCCCGTCGCCAGCGTGCTCATGGTGGCGAGCGCGATCTCCAAGGCGTCGATCTGGGAAGTGACGCGCGTGAATGTGTGGTTCATCGCCGTGCTACTCGCAGTGCTGCTGCTCGTGACCTATGTACCGGTGACGGGAATGGGCCTCGTGGATCTTTTTTATCGCTAGGAGCATCGGATCATGACGGAGCTGATCCAGACTCACCGCGACGGGCCGATCGCGACCGTCGTGCTCAACCGGCCAGAGAAGCTCAACGCGCTTACCAAGGCGATGTGGCGTGCGCTGGGCGAGACCATCGCGGCGCTCTCAGCCGACGACAGTATCCGCTGCGTCATTCTGCGCGGCGCGGGCGAGAAGGCGTTCTCACCGGGCAACGACATCGGCGAGTTCGCGACCGAGCGCTCGAACAAGGCGCAGGCGATCGTCTATGGGCACGCGATGCACTCGACGCTCGCCGCGCTCCACGCCTGCCGGCATCCAATCATCGCGCAAATCCACGGCATCTGTGTCGGCGGCGGGCTCGAAATAGCCGCGCTCTGCGACCTGCGCATCTGCGGCGAGTCGTCGCGCTTCGGGGCGCCGATCAAGAACCTCGGGCTCACCATGGCTTACGCAGAAATGGCTCCGCTCGTCCGCCTGGTCGGAACGGCCACCGCGCTCGAGATCCTGCTCGAAGGACGCATCTTCGACGCCGCCGAGGCAAAGGAGAAGCGCCTCGTGACGCGCGTCGTTGCCGATGCCGAAGTCGCGCGCGAGGCGCGCGAAGCCGCCGAGCGCATCGCCGATGGTGCACCGCTGGTCGCGCGGTGGCACCGCAAGTTCGCGCGGCGTCTCGCCGATCCGCGCCCGCTCACGGCAGCCGAGGTCGACGAAGGCTTCGACTGCTTCGATACCGAGGACTTCCGCATTGGCTACGCCGCATTTCTGGCCAAGCAGAAGCCCGCGTTCGTTGGGCGATGAGCGCTGCACATCCCGGCCCGCTCGCCGGCATGCGCGTGCTGGAGCTGGCGCAGATCATGGCCGGCCCGACCTGCGGCATGATGCTCGCCGACCTGGGCGCCGACGTGATCAAGGTGGAGAAACTTCCCGGCGGCGACGACGCGCGCGGCTACAGCGAGCCGCGCGTCAACGGAGTCTCGGCGCCGTTTCTGATCATGAACCGCAACAAGCGCGGGATGGCGCTCGATCTCAAGCATCCGCGCGGACGCGAGGTTCTGCTGCGCCTCGCCAAACGCGCCGATGTCCTTACCGAGAACTTCCGCCGCGGCACGCTGGAGAAGTTCGGGCTCGGCTACGACGCTCTCGTGAGCGAGAACCCGGGCTTGATCTACTGCGCCGTTTCCGGCTTTGGACGCGACGGCCCGCTGGCCGACAACGGCGGCTTCGATTTGATCGCGCAGGGATTCGCGGGATTGATGTCGATCACGGGCGAGCCGGGGCGCCCGCCGGTCAAGACCGGGAACCCGGTGGCCGACATCAACGCCGGCATCCTCGCCTTCGGCGGGATCCTTGCCGCGTACATCCACAAATTGAAGAGCGGTCGCGGCCAGCTCGTGGATACCTCACTCATGGAAGCCGCGCTGCAGCAGGCCTACTGGCAAGCGGCGATCTTCTTCGCGACCGGCGTCCCGCCCGGACCGACCGGCTCCGCGCACGTGCTAACCGCGCCGTATCAGGCGTTTCGCGCGAGCGACGGCTGGATCAACATCGGCGGCGCGAATCAGGCCAACTGGGAGCGCATCGCCGAGGTGCTCGGCCATCCCGAGTGGAAAAGCGATCCGCGCTTCGCGACCAACGCGGCGCGCATGGAGAACATCGATGCGCTCGCCGCGCTTATGGAGGTGGTGCTTACCAGGCGCAGCAAAGCCCAATGGATCGCCGCTTTCGACGCTGCGGGCGTGCCGTGCGGCCCGGTGCACGATCTCGGCGAGGCGCTGACTCATCCCCAGACGCTGGGGCGCGGCATGGTGGTCGATCTGAAGCATCCTCGCGCCGGGACGACGAAAGCCCTCGGCTGCCCGCTGCACTTCTCCGCTACGCCGGCGCGCGTCGACCGCCCTGCCCCGCTGCTGGGCGAGCACACGCGCGAAGTGCTGCTCGAATCAGGCTACTCGGAGGGCGAGATCGATGCACTCGTGGCGGAGGGCGTCGTCGCCACTGCATCCACCTGACGCTCGTCTGCGTAACGTACCGGCGAAGGAGAAGGACGAGATTCTCGGAGCGGTTTCGACGCTGAAGAAAGATATCGTCGAGAAGCCCTGACGCCTCAGATCTCTGCCCACATGCGCACGAGGTTGTAGTAGCAGGCGTAGAGCTGTGTGAGCTCCGGCGTCTGCGCAAGCTTCGCGTCCAGGTTGTTCAACGTGGCGCCCAGCGTGTAGAGCATCGCCCGCTGATCGGCGTCGCGCACCATGCTCTGCACCCAGAAGATCATCGCGATGCGCTCGCCGCGCGTGACCGGTGTGACGTGGTGCACCGTGTTCGACGGATACAGGATCAAGTCGCCTGCCGGCAATTTCGTCGCGTGCCCGCCGGGGACGAGATCGGTGACGAGCTCTCCTCCATCGTAGTCCGCCGCATCCGAGACGAAGACCGTCCCCGAGAGGTCGGCTCGTATGGCCGTGCCGCCGCCCATTATCGCCGCGTCGCAATGGTCGCCATATTCCATGCCGGCGGCGTAGCGATTCATCATCGGCGGGGTCATGCTTGCCGGCAGCGCGGCGTTGAAGAACTGCGGATGCCTTTGCAATGCTTTCACCGTGATCTTGGAAGCGAGCTTTCCCTCGGGGCTGTCCCACTCGGCTTCGGTGTTGCGCTTGTGCGCGGCCGCCACCACGCCGGCGGTCTTGCGCCCATCAGCCCACTGCGTGCGGTTCGCGATCTCCCGCAGCTCACGCAGATCCTCAGGCGAGAACACCTGTTTCAGGTGATACAGCATCGCTAGAAGTAGCGCAGGTTTTTCTCGCGCGCGAAGCTCATGTCGGTCGTCGTTTGGCGCAGACGATTAGACAGAAAGCGGGCGAGCGCGCGATAGAGCTTGGCGGCGATCGCGGGCGACTTTTCGAGCGCCACACCGAGCTTGGCGTAGTCGAAGCGGAAGAGCGAGGTCGGCTCCAGCGCCTCCGCCGTCGCCGAGCGTTTCGCGCCGTCGATTAGCGCCATTTCGCCGAAATGCGATCCCGAACCGAGCACCGCTACCTCGATCCTCTCGCCGCCCGCGGCGATCGTGGTGATTCGCACCGAGCCGTCCTTGATGAGGTAAAGCGCGGTCGCTGCATCTCCGGCGCTGAACAGCTGCGCGCCCGCCCCCACGCTCATGGGCTCGGCGAGCTTGGCGAGCTGCGCGCGCTCGTCCGCGCTGAGATCGGCGAAAAGATACACGCCGTGCAACAGAGTATCGCTGATCATGAGTTCAAGTTTCCGTTCGAATGGAATGCGAGAGAGAAGCGCTGCCAACGGCGCGCGTGAACGCGGCAATTGTACGCGAACGCGAGTGAGCTGGTCGCGAGACCGCCGCAAATCCCGTCCGATGCATCGCGCCTTGCCGATATGCGACAATTCGCGCGCTCCGACTCTCGTCCGATGCCAACCCACGTTCTATTGCTTGCAAAGGCCGGCCGGTGGTTCTCGACCGCTCGCATGCCGTGCGCGCTCGCCAAGGCGGGCTTCGAGCCATCTTTGCTGGTGCCACGCGGCTCGCTCGCCGAGCAAAGCGCTCTTCTTTCGAGAGTCGGCCATTTGCCCGACACCAATGATCTGGCGCAGTGGGTATTCGCGTTTGCAGCGTTTGTGAAGGCCACCTCGCCGCGGCTGGCCGTAGCATGCGACGATCCCGCGTTGCGCTTTCTGCAGATGCTGGTGCTGACGCCTCCGGAAGGGTTGAATCCCGCGTTGCAGTCGCAGCTTGCTTCGCTCATCCGCGATTCGCTGGGTGACCCCGCTCACTATCGCGACAATCTTGACAAGACACTGCTGCCACCGGCGGCCGAGGCTTTAGGCGTCCCGGTGCCTTCGTATGCGATCGCAGCCGAGGTGAATGAGGCGCAGGCGTTTGCCGGCCGCAACGGTTTCCCGGTCGTGCTGAAAGGCGATGATTCGTCGAGGGCGCTCGGTCCGTTGATCTGCGCCGACGCAGCAGCGCTCTCGCGCAGCTTCGATGAATTGAAGCGCGCCGGCGCGGCTCAAGTGCTCGTCCAGGCCTACGTCGTCGGCCCTTTGATAGTCTATCCCGCGGTCGCATGGAACGGCGTGTTGCTGGTTGGCTACGCACAAACGCGTCTCGCTGCGGAAGCGGACTCAGCGGGCGTGCCCGTTGTCAATCGCTGCTACGCAAGCCCCGAGCTGCGCGCGTTCGCGGTGAAGCTCGTCGCGGGCTTCGGCATCAACGGTTTTTTTGCGCCCGAATTCATCGAAGACGCGCGCAGTGGACAGGCCTACCTGCTCGGGATCAATCGGCGCATCGTCAGCGGCGCGCATCGCGGCGCCGCGATGAACGCCGATCACTGGGCCGCCCTCAACGCCGCGCTCCAGGGATCGGCTTCGCCGACGCGCAGCGACCTCGACTCAGGCGAAGAGCACGTTGCCGCGGACTTTCCGCAGGAGTGGCTTCGCGATCCGCAGAGCCGCTGGCTGCGCGAATATCCCGCCGACGTGCCGTGGGACGATCCCAAGCTCGTCGAGGCGATGATGGCGCTCACCCCCGAGCGTTGACTTGCTGGTAGCACTATGCAGATCGATTGGACAGCTTTCACGCCGTGGTCCGCCCTTGCGGGTGGAGCGCTGATCGGCGTCGCCGCGAGCCTGCTTCTTCTCGGCTCTGGACGGATCGCCGGCGTAAGCGGCATCGTCGGAGGCATGTTGCGGCCCGCGCGCGACGACTTCGGCTGGCGTGTTGCATTCGCAGTCGGCATGCTGCTCGCACCGCTGGCATTCATCGCGCTCGCCGCGCTGCCGCCACTCCAGATCGCCGCGGGTTATCCGACCTTGATCATCGGTGGGCTGCTGGCGGGCATCGGCACTCGTTACGGATCGGGCTGCACCAGCGGTCACGGCGTGTGCGGAGTCGCGCGCGCGTCGCCCCGCTCGATCGCTGCGACGCTCTGCTTCATGGTCGCCGGCTTTGTCACGGTTTACGTTGTCCGGCATGTTGTCGGATCATGAAGCACACGGCCATCGCGATCCTTGCCTCGGGGCTTGCGGGCCTGGTCTTCGGGATTGGCCTTATCGTGTCGGGAATGTTCAATCCGGCGAAGGTCCTCGCCTTCCTCGATCTCGCCGGGCCATGGGATCCGTCGCTCGCGCTGGTGATGGTCGGTGCGGTGGCGATCGCAGCGATCGGATTTGCTCTCGCGCGTCGGCGCGGCAGCACGCTACTCGGCTCGCCGCTGCAACTCGGCTCCGCGCGCAAGGTCGACCGCCGCCTGATTCTCGGAAGCCTGGTGTTCGGCGCCGGCTGGGGACTCGTCGGTTTTTGCCCTGGCCCGGTCCTTGTCGCTGTCGGGACTGGCGAAGCCAAGGCGTTCACGTTTTTCGCCGCCATGGTCGCCGGCATGCTCGTCTTCGAGGTGCTCGAGCGCCGGCGCGAGGTTGCGAAGCATCCCGCGCAGCCGCCGACGCAGGCGAGCGCGGCCGACGGCTGAGGTTTGCTTGCTCTCTCTGTAGGACGGGTCGGACGCTCTCCTATCGGGGCGTAGGAGAGCGTCTCATTATCGCTTTCGGCCCTCTTCTTCAGAAACTCCGCAAGCTCGCTTCCAGTCAGTCGGGGTACGCGCCTTCGACGCGAGAGGATATGTTTCCCCGCGTCGGGAGTGCTCATCACAAGGAGATACCATGAGGATACGAAGCATCCTGGCCGCACTGGCCATGGCGCTTGGCTTTTTCGGCGTAACCGCGACCGCCAATGCCGACAAGATCATCGATGTCCAAATCGGCACGGCGCCGCCCCCGGAACGGGTTGAGGTCGTCCCCGCTCCGCGTCCGGGCTACATCTACGAAGGCGGGCACTACGTGGTCGAGTCAGACAAGTACGTCTGGCACGAAGGCCACTTCATCAAGGAACGCGAAGGGCACCACTGGGTGCCTCACGTTATGGAACACCGTGGCGACGTTTACGTTTATCGTCCGGGTCACTGGGACGACGAAGGCTGATGTGACTTACAAGCGCTAACGGTCGGCGGCGCCAGCACCGCAATCGACCAATAACACAAGGCCCGGTAGTCGCCGGGCCTTTTTTTGTGCACGCGCCGCAGGCGCGTTACTCGGTATGCGACTTCGGTTCGTGCTGATCGCTGTCGGCCTGCGCAGGCGGCTCTTCGCTCCGCCCGGTTTCGCGCAGCATGTCTGCAGGCACCGGCTCCCACGGCGAGAGTGCCGTGATCGCGTTGCGCCGGAAGGTGCTGTACAGGCGCAGGGCACCTTTTGTCGTCATCCCGGGAATCGTTTCGAGCGCCGCCTTTGCGAGCGCGGCTGAAAGTTGACTGTCGAATTGCTGAAAGACGGATTCAATATTGATGCGCACGGCGGTCGGAGCTCGCAATGGTTGCATACAATTTGAAAGAAAACACTCGCGGCTGCGAACACCGCGCGGATGAGTCGATGGTACTCTCCCAGCACTGCGTGTGCAATGACGATTTCATTACACGGCGCGCCAAGACCAAGTAGGACAACCGCGTCAACGAATGATTCGCAGGCAGGCATCGATGAGCCGCCGCTGTCGCGCGTCGCCAGATTGCCACTCCCGGTCGTAAGCCTCTAGAATTTAGCCGTTCCTGCCGAATTCGGGGAGAGCGGCGATGAGATCGGATGGGGTCCTGTGCGTCGTAATCGCGGCCGTTTTCTCAGCGCTCGTTCCGTGTGCGATGGCCGCGACCGCCGCTGAGAGCGGTCCATGCGCCGAGAAGGCGCGCCGGCTCGACGCCGAGATCGCCCAGGCAAAGGCCAAGGGCAACTCGCGAACGCTAGCGAATCTCGAGCGCGCCCGCGCCGATATGGTTCACTGCAGCGACGACGGTCTCCGAGAGAAACGCAAGATGGCGCTCGAGCAGGCGCAACACCGCATCGATCAGCGCGAGGCCGATCTGAAGAAAGCCGAAGCGAGCGGCGATGCTGGCAAAATCAAGAAGGCGCAGCGCAACCTGGATAACGCGCGCAAGGTCTACTCCGAAATCGAGAGTTCGCCGCTGTAGGGATGTCGCTCGGCGGCGGCGCGCGCGGGAACCTAACTAGTAAATCTCCGGCATCGGCACCGGCTGCGCCTCCGGCTTGCACTCTCCGCACCAGAGGGCGTCCCCGACCACCACTGCCTTCGGCGTGCTGTTCGCGCCAACGTAGATCGTCGTGATGTACGGCATGCGCTTCTCGGCGTGTGCCTTGCACGCCGCGCGACCGCAGAATCGGCAGACGCCGACGGCTTCGTTATCGTCGAAGAAACATTTCACCTGTCCGATTCCCCCGTCGTTGTTACTGTCTAGCCATCCCCTTCGGTAGTCAGCGCCGTGGCCCGAGCCCTCAGGACGAGCGCCGCGTCGATCCGGGAGTGCAAGCTTTCCCCGGACACATTATGCCTCAGTAGCTTCGTTTGCAGCAGATCCCAGAGACTTGCTCCGGCGGCTGGCGCTTTTTCGCGCTCCGCGAGCGACTGGCCGAGACGCGCCCATAGTGACCACGTCGTCTTGGGCATGATCGAGCGCACATATGACATGACGTAAATGCCGACTTCGTCCCGTTGGCGTTTGAGGTCTCGCTTCAGCTCGGTGATCTGCGAAGCGAGCTCTGTCCGCAGTTCTGGGTCCCTGGTCCTCTTGATCAGGTCCTGCTTCATCGCCAGTTGCGCCGCGAGCAGAAGCGCGTTCGCCGCCTGCTCGCGCTTAAGCTCGCCGAAGCGCTCCTCGACCGGCGCGAGCAAGTCGTCGAGGTCGTCGATATGCTGAACGAGTCTTCCCTCGCCCTTCGATCCGCGAGCCGTGATGCCGAGCGACTTGCGCAACCGGCGCCGTTCGCGGCGCAAGCCCCAAAGGATCGCTCCGGCAACGAACACTAGCGCCGAAAATGCGATCGTGGCGAGAATCAAGTAACCTGTCTGCCCAAAGACGAAGGTGTGGAACGCGGTATTGTTGTAAGCCGTATGAATGCCGATCGCGACTGCGAGACCAATGGCCCATGCAACCAGCGGATGCCTGTTCAGGCCCGCCATGGGAAACCCAGCGAGTGCCATGCCAACAATCGCCGTCGTGCTCCCGTGCATAACCGACGAGGCGAAAGCGCGTGAGGTGCTGATGACGATCCCGGTGTCAACATCAACCCGGCTTAGGTACAACATGTTTTCAGCAATGGCGAATCCAATTCCGGAAGCAAAACCATAGACCGCGCCGTCGACGAAGAATGTGGTATCCGCGCGGCGAATCAAATACAGCAAAACGAGGGACTTGAAGATCTCTTCGACGAACGGCGCAGTGTGGGTCGCGACGAACGGCAGCCCCAAGTCAAGTCTCAGTGGATGGTCCACGAGATACGAGAACTCCACCGAAATCGCGCCCCAGGCCAGAGCAAGCAATACGAGCCTGATACGATGCGTTTCGAAGAAGTTCAACCACTTGATCAGAAAGAGAAATGCCAGCGGGATGACGCTGGCCACAAGGATAGAGTAGCTCATCGATCGCAGTAGTTCATTTCGATCGTTACAGCCCTCACGAAGCAAAAACCAAAAGCGGTAGCCAATCGACTACCGCTCTTGTGGCGGCCGCGAATCTCGATGCCGCGACCACCTAACCTATCGAGGTCCGTCGTGCGTTGGCCCCGTCCTCCTAGTGCGAACTCGACGCGTTCGAAGCGTTGGACGAATTCGAGGCGTTCGACGAGTTGGACGAATTCGAGGCGTTCGACGAATTGGACGAATTCGAGGCGTTCGACGAGTTGGACGAATTCGAGGCGTTCGACGAGTTGGACGAATTCGAGGCGTTCGAGGAATTGGACGAATTCGAGGCGTTCGAGGAATTGGACGAATTCGAGGCGTTCGACGAGTTGGACGAATTCGAGGCGTTCGAGGAATTGGACGAATTCGAGGCGTTCGACGAATTAGACGAATTAGACGAATTCGAAGAGTTCGACGAGTTGGACGAATTCGAGGCGTTCGACGAATTAGACGAATTCGAAGAGTTCGACGAATTGGACGAATTCGAGGCGTTCGACGCATTCGCCGAATTCGCTGCTTGCGTCCCGAACGCGTTCTTGAGGGCGTCGGGCTTGAAGTCGGCGGTGTAGATCGCCAAGCCCGCCACCGCAAACACAGCGATCGCGACGAAGAGCACCTGCCTATTTCGTGTTGCCATCTTAGTGTCTCCCTTTCCGGGTTGTTGAAGGGGGAGTGCTACAGGGGCGAAGTCTGAGGCAAGCGGGTTCCCAATGGAATGCGAATATTCACCCCCTATTTGTGAATATTCACTTGACAACAGCGCTTTTTATGCTATGCCCCAATCTCTGGATCGGTCCAACATATTGATTTATATGACTTATATACCAGCCTCTGCCAGGCGTCAAGCCCTCAGTACGTCAGGCACGCCGCGTTGAGAACGCCCACCGAGACACCCAGCGCGGCAAGGAGAGTGGCTGGCGCGACGCGACCGGCGACGATTGCCTCGCGGAAGTGCGGCACCAGTCGCACCACCGCGGCGTAGACGGCGAGCTGGACGAACAGCGCAACTACCCCCCACACGACCATGTCGACCGGGTTGACGCTGTGCGCGACGGCGCTCGCCAGGGGGAGTACGAACCCGATCAGCGCGCCGCTGAGAGACAGCGCCGCGGCAACATTGCCCTCGCGGATCAGCGCCAGCTCGCGATGCGGCATCACCCTCATGTAGATAGCAACGAACAGCACGAGCAACGCCACCGACGTTGCGAAGTAAAGCAGGAAAAGTGGAAACCCTGATATCGACTGCCAGATGTTGCTCATCGTCTTCCTCCGAATGCAGCCCCTGTGGTTCGGCGGCCTTCACGTGAAGTAATGCGGGACGAAGCGGCTGCTGTTGCGCGTGATCGGCGTCGCATCCTCGCGGATTCCGATACCCGCCGGTTCGTCACCGACGATCCACGACCCGATGACTGCAAAGCTGTCGTCGAAATGCGCGACAGGCGTATAGGCTTGGTAGATCCAGCCCTCCTCGCCGTAACTCCCGCCTTCGTGAAGGACTTCTGCGCCGCGATAAATGGTTACGTTCGCGCCCTCGCGCGAATACATCGGTTTCTGCACGCAATCGCCGGAAATGCGCCAGCGTTCGAAAGCCGCCGGCAGCAAGTTCGGGTGACCCGGGTTGAGCTCCCAGAGTATGGGCAGCAGCGCCTTGTTCGAGAGAAGCATCTTCCACGCCGGCTCGATCAGCCGTAGCGGCATTTCAGTGAGATGCGGCCCGAATTCGTCGCGTATCAGCCATTCCCACGGATAGAGCTTGCACAGGACAGTGATCTCTTCGTTTTCCGCGTCCACGAAGCCCAGGCCGTCGGCCCAGCCGATATCCTCCACGTACACGAACCGTGTTGCGAGCCCCGTTTGCCCTGCTATCTCGCGCTGATAGCCGATGTTGCCGAGATCCTCCGCGCTTTCCTTGACGCATGCGAAGTGCACCGGAGTATTGGCTGAGAAAGTCAGCCCGATCGCGCGCCAGTTCGCGAGGAGCTTCTCCTGCAACGAGTTGAACTGGTCCGCTTCCGTAAGTCGTGGCCGGATCGCCTGCTGCAGCCAGCGCCATTGCACGACCGAGGCTTCGAGCAGTGCGGTCGGCGTGTCGGCGTTGTATTCCAGCAGCTTCGGCGGACCCGCACCGTCATATGCGAGGTCGAAGCGGCCGGCAAGCGTGGGTTGACGCGTTCTCCACGAGGCTTTCACGTAGTCGGCGAATCGCGGTGGAATCGCGAGCTGTCCGAAGCGGTCGGTCGTGACAATGTGCTCGACGGCAGCAAGTGCGAGTTGATGCAAAGCGCGGGTTGCCTGCTCCAGCACGTCGATCTCTTCGGCGGCAAAGCGATAGCAGTGCGATTCGTCCCAATAAACGCCATCCATCGAGTGATAGTTGAACCCGACCGATTCGCAGTCGCGGCGCCAGTCGGTGCGAGGATCGATGGCGAGTCGCTCCATCAGGAACCGCTCGCGCCGTGAGCGGCGCCGCTGCCACCGAAGCCGCCGCGGCTTACGTGGGCGGTGCCGAGCGCGTGACTGCCCGGGCGCGCAGCATCGACCGTCCCCTCAGGCTTGGCATTGGGCGACGATCCGTATTGCCCGGAGCTGTAAGGCGGTCCGTAGAAGCGGACACCACCACCCACCACGGGCGCGTGTGGTGTAGTCCTGCTCGCAGTTTTGCTCCTCGCCCCAGTCTTTGACGCAGTCCTCCTTGCTCGCGTAGATATCGCGACGCAATGTCTCTCGATCCTCGGTCCAGTTCGTCAGCCACGAGAATCCAGCGACGATGCCCGTCATCAACAAGTAGAACCATGGGCGGGGACCTCCGCCGTCGGGCTGCGATCCGGCCATCGCGGCATCATATCCGAACGAGGGCCGGGTAAGATTGCGCCATGGGTCCTCTCGCCGGCGTGCGCATCCTCGAGTTCGAGGCGATCGGGCCCGCACCGTTCTGCGGCATGCTGCTCGCCGACATGGGCGCGGACATCTTGCTCGTCGATCGCACCGAGGATGCGCAGCTAGGTTTCCAGCGCGAGCGCTGGTACGACCTGATGTTCCGCGGACGGCGATCGGTCACGCTCGATCTGAAGACCAGGGATGGCATCGACGCGGCGCTCGCGCTTGCGGAGAGGGCCGATGCGCTGATCGAAGGCTTCCGTCCCGGCGTCATGGAGCGCCTTGGACTCGGTCCCGACGCTGTGCTCGCGCGCAACGCGAAGCTCGTCTACGGCCGCATGACCGGCTGGGGCCAGCACGGTCCACTCGCGGCGCGCGCAGGTCACGACATTGACTACATCGCGCTTTCGGGCGCATTGCACGCCATCGGGCGCCGCGGGCAACCGCCGCTGCCTCCGCTCAATCTCGTCGGCGACTTCGGCGGCGGCGGGATGTTGCTTGCCTTCGGCGTCGCCTGCGCGCTGTTCGAAGCGCGGCGCTCGGGGAAGGGGCAAGTCGTCGATGCGGCGATGATCGACGGCGCGTCGCTGCTCACCACGATGTTCTGGGGCATGCAGGCAGCCGGACAATGGAGCGACGAGCGCGGCGCCAACGTGCTCGACTCCGGCGCGCCCTGGTACGACAGCTACGAAACGAAGGACGGCGAGTTCGTCGCGATCGGCGCGATCGAGCCGAAGTTCTACGCGGAGCTGCTGCGTCGCCTGGGCCTCGAAGGCGTAGCGTTGCCGGATCAGAACGATCGCGCCGGATGGCTAGCGTTGCGCGAGCGATTCGCCGCAGTGTTCCGAACGCGAACGCGCGAGGAATGGTGCCGCGTCTTCGAAGGCTCCGATGCGTGCTTCGCGCCGGTGCTGAGATTTCGCGAAGCGGCCAAGCACGCGCACGCAGTGGCGCGCAAAGCCCACATCGACCTGGGCGAGGTTACCCAGCCCGCTACGGCGCCGCGCTTCTCACGCACGCCGGGCGCGGTGCGCGGAACGCCACCTGAGCGCGGCGAGCGTGGACGCGAAGCGCTTGCCGACTGGGGATTCTCCGCTGAGGAAGTAGAACGTCTCGCCTCGCTCGGTCTCGGTTTTGCGAGCGGGCGTTGAGACTGGGCTACGGAGCGTCGAAGTGATGGCTACTCCGTGCGGTAGCCCATTCGGCTCAGACCGTGTGGTGAGGCCTCCCAAGGTCCGCTTTCGGCCAGAAGCCCGACCTGAGCTGTAGCGGCAATCGAGCAACGTGCCTTGCGGGCTGGAGCAGTGGATGGGTGGCGCCCCTACATCCGCGGCCCTGAGTCGACCGTCCCCTCAGACTGCGCGCACAACCTCGAGATGGAAAGCGTGCGATCTGGCCGAACGCTTGAAATCGTGGTAGGTTGTTGACGCGCAAGGGCCGCCTGAACCCGGCCCAAGGCGGCGGAGCAGTCAGCTCGGTGGCGGGAAGCCTATTCATCGAGCCGCACCGGGGGATACGCTGATACGGTCCAACAAAGCACGATGCGCACCCATCAAACACGGGAGGATACGTATGAAGATTGAACGGATGAACTTTGGAAGGCTGTTGCCCATGGTTGCTGCCGGGATGGTTCTCTATGCTGGCGTCGCATACCCTCAGATGGAATACAAGACTCAACCACCTATCGCAATACACAGAGCGAACGAAAAATCACCGGCAGTGAACTTAACAGCTGTCGGCAAAGAGGTGTCTCCGGGAGTCTTTGAAGTGGATCCCAACTCTATTAGTGACAAGCGGCTCGTAATAGACGGCAAAGGAAAACGCGCCTGCTTGGGAAAGTGGATAACGACCAAGCAAAGTCAAATGTGTGAAGGAAGCTGGGTAGAAGGTATGTAGCGCCCGGCGTCCGTCTAATACGATGCATCGCCGGCAGCGCGACGCTCCACCGGCGATGCATCGGTACAAAGCCGGCTCACGAAGCTTGCCGGCGCGGTAGTTGGAACCGTGGAAAATCATCGGAGCACAGGGTCGGCGCACAGGGAGATCACATGCGCTCACCGATCCCGCGCGCGGGCAGCACCATCCCCGTGCATGCGCCGAAGCCAATGCGGCGGAATCCGGAACGCTCGCAGCGGCCGCGCAGAATCACCGTATCGCCATCCTCGAGGAATCCGCGCGTTTCGCCATTGGGAAGTCGCAAGGGCTGCTTGCCGCCAAGCGTCAGCTCCAGCATCGAGCCGCCCTGCCCAGCATCGGGCCCTGACTGGGTGCCCGATCCGAGTAGATCGCCGGCCTGCAGATTGCAGCCGGTCACCGTGTGATGCGCGACGAGCTGCGCCATCGTCCAGTAACTGTCGCGAAAGTTCGAGTGCATGAGCGGCTGCGCGGGCAGGCCGGCTTCGCGCATCTTCGCGGTCTGCAACGCAGCCTCCAGCACGATGTCGATGCCGCCCGATTCGCGATTCGCCGCCGAGTCGAGATAAGGGAGCGGCTGCGGATCGCTGTTGGGCCGCTTGAACGGGGTGCGGTACGGAGCGAGCGCCTCCAGCGTCACGATCCAGGGCGACACGGTAGATGCGAAATTCTTGGACAGAAACGGGCCGAGGGGCTGGTATTCCCAGGCTTGCACGTCGCGCGCCGTCCAGTCGTTGAACAGCGCCAGGCCGAAGATGTGGTCTTCGGCGCGTTCGATCGATACCGGCTCGCCGAGCGCATTGGGAGCGCCGACGAACGCGCCGAGCTCCAGCTCGAAATCGAGGCGGCGTGTTGGACCAAAGCTCGGCGCCGGATCGTCCGGTCCCTTGAACTGACCCACCGGCCTGTGAAACGGCCGACCGCTCGCGACGACCGACGAAGCGCGGCCGTGATAGCCGATCGGTATCCACTTGTAGTTGGGCAGGAGCGGATTATCGGGACGGAATTGCTTGCCGACATTGGTCGCGTGACTGATGCTCGTATAGAAGTCGGTGTAGTCGCCGATGCGGCACGGCACTCCCAGCTCTACTTCCGCCTGCGGCACGAGACAGGATTGCAGCGGGTCACGCCGGGCGTTGTCCTGCCGAAGCGATTGCGATATCGCGCCGCGTAACTCGCGCCGCTCAGCCGGCGCCGATTGCATCAGCGAATTCATGTCGCCGGTGTCGATCAGCCCGGCGCGCTTGAGATCGAGCACCTGATCGCCGATCGCAACGCCGATGATCCACGGGTCTCGCTTCGCACGGCGGAAACGCCCGAACGGCAGATTCTGGATCGGAAAATCCGTCTTCGGATCGTTGCCCGACTCGACCCAGCTCCTTAGCGACGGATCGTGCGTGTCGTCGAGACTTGCGCTCATCGGGCAAGTCACGCCGTCTGGATCACGCCGCGACGAAGCTGGTCGCGCTCGAGCGATTCGAACAGCGCCTTGAAATTGCCTTCGCCGAAGCCTTCGTCGCCCTTGCGCTGGATGAATTCGAAGAACACAGGCCCCAGCAGCGTCTGCGAGAAGATCTGCAGCAGGAGCCGCTGCTTGCCGCCTTCGGTCGAGCCGTCGAGCAGGATGCCGCGCGATTGCAGCTCACGCGAGTCTTCGCCGTGCCCGGGCAGGCGCTCGTCGAGCATCTCGTAGTACGTCGCCGGCGGCGCGGTCATCAGCGGCACGCCCGCCCTGCGCAAGCTGTCCACGCTTGCGAAAAGATCGTCGGTGAGGAGCGCGATGTGCTGAATCCCCTCGCCGTTGAACTTCATCAGAAACTCCTCGATCTGCCCGGTCGTCCTCGACGCCTCTTCGTTCAACGGAATGCGGATCTTGCCATCGGGCGCAGTCATCGCGCGCGACGTGAGTCCGGTGTACTCGCCCTTGATGTCGAAATAACGGATCTCGCGGAAGTTGAAGGTGCGTTCGTAGAAAGACGCCCAGTAGGCCATGCGCCCGCGGTACACGTTGTGCGTGAGGTGATCGATGACCCGGAACCCGTGACCTTTGGGATGGCGATCGGCGCCGTCGACGAACCTGAAGTCGATGTCGTAGATCGATGTGCCGTCGCCGAAGCGGTCGATGAGATAAAGCGGCGCGCCGCCGATGCCCTTGATAGCGGGCAGACGAAGCTCCATCGGCCCGGTGGGCATCTCCATCGGTTGCGCACCGAGTTCGAGCGCATGCTCGTAGGCCTGGTGTGAGTCGCGCACGCGGAAGGCCATGCCGCAGGCGGATGGTCCATGTTCCGCCGCGAAGTATGCGGCAACGCTCTTCGGCTCGCGGTTGACGATGAAGTTGATCTCGCCCTGACGGTACAGGGACACGTCCTTCGAGCGATGGCGCGCGACCTCGCTGAAGCCGAGTCTCTCGAGCACCGGTTCCAGCACGCCCGCGTTCGGCGAGGCGAACTCGACGAACTCGAAACCCATGAGCCCGAGGGGATTGTCGAAAAGATCTGTCATTGCCTAGTCCTGAGTTCGGCGGCGCGTGTTTGGTTCCCGTCCCGGAAACGCATTTCGCTCGGCCTTGTCGTTAGCCTATCAGGCGCACAGCACGGCGGACAAGCCGTCCGGCAAAAGCCGCAACCCTCTCAGGTTCACTTCCTGCGGTGTCTCCGTCGCCAGCCCGAGAGCAACAACAATACGAAGAGGGCACGCAGCGCGACGGCCGGCCAGAGAAGCACGCCCTTCATGTGCTGTGCGGTGGCTACGTACGCCAGCAGAAGCGCGATCAGCGCGTTGTAAAGCAACATCCCTTCGAGAGCGCGCGGTCCGCTCAGCCCCGTAGCGCGCTCCGGCCAGCACGAAATTGCCAGCGCGAGAACAGCCATCCCGAAGCACCGCGCCAAGATGCGGCCCAACGCTTCGGGCGACACTCCGAAGAGCAGCTGCACGAGAACCGCGGGATCAACGAGCAGCAGGAAAGCCGTGGCGATCTCGACGACGGCGATGACAGCGATGAATTTCGCCAGTCGATCGCGAGGCATGACGTTCATGGAAATCTGCGCGACGAAGTTTGCACCTGCGTCGCTCTCGATTTTGCGAGCGACGCTAGTGCGGGGAGTAAGACCCTGTGCCACCTTCGCGTTCGGCTCGGATTGCCATCTCCTGTTTGGCGTATTGGTCCAGCGCCGTCAACTCCTCTCGGTTTTTGCCTCGCGCAGCCTTGGCCGTCTGGAACCGTTCCTGCGGCGTCATTCGTGCCCAGTGGTCCCTCGCCGCTTTGCGTGCAGCGATGGCTTCTTCGGTGGACATGCCGGACATAGGCTTCATGTCGATGTCCTGAGCGAGCGCGGAAGCCGATGTAACCGCGACCGTGCACACGAGCAGTGCGATGCGTAGCTTATTCATGTCGCCTCCTAAGTCAACTCTTGTATCGTAGCGCTTCGACCAGCAGGTCAAAAGGCCGGCGAGGATTCACACCGAAATGGTGAGTCCGTGAAGGCGCGTCGGACGAGCGACGCGAAACATCGATCTGAATTCTGGAGCGGAAGGAAAGAACTTATGCCTCATATCAGCGTGAAGCTCTACCCTGGCAGGTCGGAGCAGCAGAAAACGCGGCTCGCCGAGCAGATCGTGAAAGATGTCGTTGCGCTCGCGAAAGTCGGAGAGGAATCGGTTTCGGTGGCGATCGAGGAAATCAGCCCGCAGGATTGGACCGAGAAGGTATACATGCCGGACATTCTCGGCCACTGGACCAAGCTATACAAGAAACCGGGGTACATCCCGCTCGAATAATGTAGCTGATGCGGTTCACCGCCGGCCGCCAAAGAACGACCGCAGCTCGACGTAAGTCTCATCCGGCGACTGCTCCGCGGGATAGTGCCCGCAGGGCAGCATCTTTCCGCGGACGTCGGTCGCTCTCTCCAGCCATGCCTCGATCGGCTTGAAGCTGCGGTTGACGTGGCTCTTCTCGCCCCAAAGCACGAGCACGGGCCGAGTTAGCTTCTTGTGCATATCGGCTTCGTCGTGGACGAGATCGATTGACACGGCAGCGCGGTAATCCTCGCACACTGCGTGAATGTTCTCCGGCGTGCAGCACCGAACGTACTCGGCGAGCGCCTCGGGCGCGAAGCCACTCATGCCCACGCCTTTCTTGTCGAGCTTTCCGCGAATGTAGCGTTCGAGACCGTAGGCGATCAGCATCCGCTCCGGATAATCGTAAGGCTGCGCCATGAAGAACCAATGATACGAATCGACCGCCCATTCCTTCGTGATGTTGTGCAAAACGTGATGCGTAGGAACGATGTCCAGAAAAGCCACCTTCTTCACGCGGTCTGGATAGTCGAGCGCCATCCGATGCGCGACCCGCGCGCCGCGATCGTGGCCGCAGACGAAGTAGTCGCGGAAGCCGAGCGCTTCCATCACTTCCGCCTGGTCCTGCGCCATCGCGCGGAACGAGTAGCCCGAGTGATCGGGACCGCCGTCGGGCTTGGAGCTGTCGCCGTAGCCGCGAAGGTCGGCGGCGACGACCGTGAATTCCTCCGCGAGGCGCGGCGCGATCTTGTGCCACATCACGTGCGTGAGCGGATTGCCGTGCAGCAGGAGCAGCGGCGGCCCCGATCCGCCGTGGCGCAGGTTGATGCGCGCGCCCTTGGTCTCGACCTGCGTGAGCGTGAAGCCTTCGAACATGCGACGCGGCACTCCTACTTGGAGGACGCGCCCAGCAACCGAGTGAGCTCGCGCACGTTCCCCAGCGCCTCGATCTTCCACACGAGCTCGACGATCTTCTGCGCCCTCGCCCGGTCGACGCCACCCCATTCGGCGCATTCGAAGAATTTCTGCTCGAGCTCTCGATCGCTCATCGGATTGACCGGGCTGCCCTTGCCGAAGTCGGCCCGACCCTTGAAGGTGGTGCCTTCGTCGAGCTCGACTTCAATGATCGTCGTCATCTTGTCGAAGCCCGCCGCTTCGGCCTCCGGATGCACTCCGAAATCCACCTTGCGGATGAGCGCCTGCACATCGGGCCGGTTGACGACCTCGTCGGTGAACTGCGCAAGACCGGCCTTGCGCTCGATGAGCAGGATCGCCATGCAGAACTCCATGCTGAACTTTGCCTGCAGCTCGTTGACCGGACGATGGTGGATCAACGCATTGGGCATGTTGTGATTGGTGCCAACCGCGACGCGCTTCACGCGCTCGGGCTTGATGTCGTGGCGCCGGATCAGGTCGAGCATCACGCTCATGCCCGGGTGCGTGAGCGAGCCGCTGGGATGTGGCTTGATCGACACGCCGGGCGAGGCGAACGTCCACGGCGATCCGAGCTTGCCGTCGATCGCCTCGGCGCTGTAACCGCCACCCGCAGCGCGGAAGAATCCGCGATCGGCTTCAAGCCCGATCGGCGACGCGGTGAAGCCGAGCGAGGCGAGCTCCGCGGCGACGACCCCGCTTTCCGCCGCGCGTCCGGCGTGAAACGGCTTCGTCATCGTGCCGAAGTTCTCGCGCAATCCTCCCGCCTGACTCGCGGCGAGACTCAGTGCACGGCGCGTTTTCTCCCGATCGAGACCGAGCATGCGCGCCGCTCCCGCACCGGCGCCGATCGCACCGCAGGTCGCGGTGCTGTGGAATCCGTGCTGATAATGACGCGGCAGGATTGCTTCGGCGACCTTGCATTCGACTTCCACTCCGACCTGGTACGCGTTCATCAGGTCGCGTCCGCTCGCGCCGGATCGCTCCGCGAGCGCCAGCACCGCAGGGAGCGCAGGCGCCGTTGGATGCGTGAGCAAGCCGTAGACGCGATCCTTCGCCACCGCGAGCTGCGTATCGTCGTAATCGTCGGCGTGAATCGACGTGCCGTTGGCGAATGCGGCAAAGCGGGCAGGAATGCGCGTGCCGCCGATCACCGTGCTGCCGTCGCTCCCCGACAACGAAAGCGAATCGAGATAGCGGCGAACGACGCGGCCGGTTTCCGACGCGGCGCCTGCGAAAGCGAGCCCGATCCCGTCGAGCGCCGAGCGCTTGCCGAGATGCGCGACGTCGGCGGGAATTTCGGCGGCCTTCGTTTCGACGATGAAGTCGGCGACGTAGCCCGTCAGCGAGCGGTCGGCGGTGACCGGCACAGTAGCCATGGAAAGATGGGGCGTCGTGACGCGGTGATGAAATTCTCAGGCGGCGGTTGCCGCAAGCTTCGATCGCTTGCGCGCCGCCGCTAGTCGCGCGCCCAGGCGCACCGCCTGCTCGAGCGCGCCCGTATTCGCCTTTCCCTCCCCTACGATATCGAACGCAGTGCCGTGCGCAGGCGTAGTGAATATCGTCTCCAGACCTGCCGTCACCGTGACGCCGCGATTGAATCCCTTGAGCTTGGTCGCGATCTGGCCCTGATCGTGATACATGCTGAGCACGCCGTCATACTCGCCGGCGAATGCCTTGAGGAACACCGTGTCGGCGGCGAACGGGCCTTTGCAGCGGATGCCGCGCCCAGCGGCGCGCGCGACAGCCGGAGCAATGATATCGATCTCCTCGCGTCCGAACAACCCGCCTTCGCCTGCGTGTGGGTTGAGCGCCGCGACGGCGATGCGCGGCTCGGAAATGCCTGCACCGCGCATAGTCGTGTCCGCGAGCGCGAGCGCCTCCTCGATGCGCTCGCCGCTCAACTGCTCGAGCGCGACCTTGAGCGCGACGTGCGAGGTCGCGCGCGACATCCACAAGCCGTCGAGTACGTTCATCTCGCTGAAGTATCCCGTGTGCCGCGCGAGATGCGCGAACATCTGGTGCTCATCGTTGAAGCGCCAGCCGCCGGCGTGCAAAGCGCCTTTGTTGAGCGGCGCGAACGTGATGCCATCGATGCGGCCCGATAGCGCAAGCTCGATCATGTGCGCGAGCGTTTCACCGGTGATCCGTCCCGATTCGGCGGAGACCTGGCCTCGCGCGATGCGCGCAGGGTCGATGTTGGCGAGGTCGATCACAGGAACCTCGGGGCGAGACCAATCGACCGCTTCTGGTGCGGGATAGTTTTTCCAGTGCAGGTTGACACGAGCATCGTGCGCGCCAATGTCCAGCACGCGCACGTCGCCGATGACCAAGAGCCGCGCCGCGTCGTTCAAGCCCCCGTCGGCGAGGATGCGCGCGCATTGCTCGGGGCCGATCCCGGTGCAATCGCCGAGCATCAGTCCGAGGACGGGAAGCGAGTGAGACATCAGACCATCCTTCGGTCGGTGAAGCGGGTGATGAACGCGATCAGCACGAAGGTGATCGCCAGCATCGTGATCGACAGCACGGCGATCGGACCCCAATCGTTGCTCTCGCGCAAGTCGAACATGGTAACCGAAACGGTCTTGGTGCGCGCGGTGAAGAGCAGGATCGTCGCTGAAAGCTCGCGGATCGAGCCGACAAAGATCAGGATCCAGGTCGCAACGACGCCGTTGCGAATGAGCGGTGCGGTGATGTCGAAGAGCGTACGCAGCCGCGTCGCACCGAAGATGCGTCCCGCGTCCTCGAGTTCGGGATGCACGGCGCGCAGCGAGGCCCCGATCTGCTGGTAGCCGACCGGAATCTCCTTCGTTACGTAAGCCAAAAAGATGATCGCGAGCGTCCCATAGAGCACCAGCGGAGGATGTGTGTAGCTCAGGAGCAAACCGACCGCAAGCACGATGCCTGGAATCGCGACCGGCGCGGTGGCGAGGAACGCGAGGTACCGATGACCTCGCACGGCGCGCCGGACCGCGAGATAACCGACCACCGCAACGAGAACTGTTCCCACCGTCGCCGCGCTGAGACCGAGGACGAAGGTGTTCTGCAGCGCGAGCCGCGTCGGGCTGAACTCGAAAAATACGAAGCGCCAGTTATCGAATGTGAGCTGGTCCCAACCGAACGGCGCAGACCAGTTCCGCACGAACGCCGTGCGCAGGAGAACGCCGTAGGGCAGAACGATCGAGCACGCGAGCACGGCCGCGAAGAGCGCGAGCGCCGGAATCTTCCAGACGCCGAGCTTCACGAAGCGCGTGCGCGTCGCCTTGCCGCCTACGACGGCATAGCCGCGACGGCCCAGAATCGTGGTCTGAACCCTGAGCAGCACGACGGAGATCAGGAGCAGAGGCAGCGACACGGCAGCCGCAAGTCCGAGCCGCGGGGGAAACTGAAACAGGCTCCAAATCTTGGTGGTCATCGTGTCGATCCCGGCCGGCAGCGCGAGAATCGCCGGCGGTCCGAACAACGACATCGATTGCAGGAACGCGATGAGAAATCCGGCGAGCAGTGCCGGCGCGATCAAAGGAATGGTCACGTCTAGCGCGGTCCGCCACGCGGGCATGCCGAGGATCGAGGAGGCTTCCTCCAGCTCGCCGGGAATGAGATCGAGCCCGTTGGCGGCGAACGTAAACACATAGGGGAAGATGTAGAGGGCCATCACGAACACCATCCCGCCCGCCGAAAAGATGTTGACGAGCGGCGCCGCCTCGAACGGCTTCAGCCCGAACATGCCGTAGTACCACTGGTTGAGGATGCCGGCGTTCGGTCCGCCGAGCAGCACCCACGCGAATGCGCCGAGGAACGGCGGCGTGACGAACGACGCCAGGATCAGCGTCCGCAGCAAGCGCTTTCCCGGAAGATCGGTGCGCGCCACCAGCCACGCCATCGGCGCCGCGAATGCCACGCAGATCAAGCCGACCGCGGCCGAGGTCCACAGGGTGGTTATGAGCGGCTTCAGGAAAGATACGTCGGTAAAAAACTGAACGTAATTGGCGAGCGTGAAATGCCTGGCGTCGTCGCGCAGGCTCGCGACGGTCAGCCATGCCATCGGCAGCAGCACGAGCGCCGCCAGCAGCAGCACGAAGGCAAGCGAGACCGGCGCCGTCCAGTCGAGCGCCTTTGAAGGCTTTGCGGTCACGCGCGGCTGTGTCAGATCAATTGCCGAAGAGCTCGGTGTAGCGCTTCTTGATGTCGGCGATCTGCGGCAGCATCCCCGCCGGATCGTCAGGCAGCAGCTTGATCTCGCTGAGCGGCGTCCGGCCAGGCGGGTCCTTCACGTCGGGATGCATCGACCGCGTCCCGCCCTGGTCAACGGTCAGCTGCTGGATCTTCGCGGTGAAAAGGAAATTCTCGAGCACGCGCGCGGCGTTCGGATGCGGCGCGTCGGCGAAGATCGCGACCGGCGAGGTCACGAACGGCGTCCCCTCCTTCGGATAAATAATCTTGACCGGGCTTTTCGCGTCGATCTCGATGAACATGTTGTACTCGTTGCCGTCTACCATGACCACGCGCTCGCCGTTGGCGATACTCTTCGGCGTGGCGGTCGTCGATTGCACCTGCATAACACTCTGCTTCGACAGCTTCTCCAGGTAATCCCAGCCCAGGGCCTTGACGATCGCGTAGGTGCCGGTGAGCGCCGTCCCGCTGTAGCCTGGATGCGCCTTCACGAGTTTGCCCTTCCATTTCAGATCGAGGAGATCCGCGTAGCCGGTCGGCGCATCCTTGGCGTCGATGAGCTTGGTGTTGTAGCCCATTACGCTCAACGTGGCGCGCCAGGCCGCGTAGTAACCCTCGGGATCCTTGTACTGCGCCGGGAAGCGCTTGACGTCGGGAGGCGTATGCGACGCGAGCCATTTCTGCTGCTTCCAGTACAGGAAGTGCGACGCGTCGGAGGAGTTGACCACGTCGACGTTGTGAATCGACGACTGCTGTTCCTGGTTGATCCGCTGAAAGACGCGCTCGGACCCCGAGCGCTCGACCTCGATGTCGATGCCCGGATATTCGGCGCGAAACGCCTTGGCGACGCCTTCGGCGACCTTCACGTCGACTGAGGTGTACCACGTGACCTTGCCTTCCTTCTTGGCCGCCGCGATCATCGCCGGCGTCGTTTCCTGCGCATTTGCCGCCGGGATCCCGATGACGGCAGCGGCCGCGAAGAGCAGGGCGCAAAAGACTGGCTTCATCTTCGTCCTCCTGTATTCGATCAAACCGTTTGGTGCTCTATCGGGCAAGGCCGCGGCAGCGCTGCGGCCGGAACCGCACGCCGACGCTCGCTCCGGTCTCGATCTGCAGCTCGGGCGGCGCGGCGATCAAGACCTCCTGTCCGACGTCGACGATGTAGTCGCGATGGCTGCCGAGATAGGCCTGGCCGCGCACGACGCCCGGCACGATGTTGTTGGTCGAGACCGATGTCGGGGATGGCAACAGCTCGAGATCATGCGTCTTCACGCAGATCGCCATCGTCCTGCCTGCGCCGGCGAAATCGCCGTTGCCGATCTCCAGCGTGTGACCGCTGATCTCGACGCTGCGATCGCCGACATGGCGCACGGTAAGGACATTGCTGCCGCCGATGAACCGCGCGACAAATGCCGAATTGGGCCGCTCGTAGACCTCTTCGGGCGTACCAATCTGCTCGATGCGTCCGCCGTTCATCACGACGATCCGGTCGGCCATCGTCATCGCCTCGACCTGATCATGAGTCACGTAGACGGAGGTGTATTGGAACTGATCGTGCAGCCGGCGGATCTCGAAGCGCATCTCGGCGCGGAGATTGGCGTCGAGATTCGACAACGGCTCATCGAGGAGCAGAATGTCCGGCTTCGGCGTGAGCGCGCGCGCGAGCGCGACGCGCTGCTGCTGTCCGCCCGAGAGCTCGGACGGATAGCGCTCGGAGAGGGCCGAGAGCCGAGTCGCATCCAGAAGCGTCGAGACGCGCGCCTGCTTCTCGTCCGCCGTGAGCGCCTTCAACTTCAAGCCGTACGCGACGTTCTCGCGGACGGTCATATGCGGCCACACCGCATAGCTCTGGAAGATCATGCTCATGTTGCGCTGTTCCGGCGGAACGACGCCACGCGCGGACGACATGATGCGTCCGTTGACGCGAATCTCGCCGTCGTCGGGCTCGGCGAGACCGGCGATCATGCGCAGGGTTGTCGTCTTGCCGCAACCCGAAGGGCCGAGCAGGCAGACGAATTCGCCGTGGCCGACCTTCAAATCGATGGCATCGACCGAGACCACGCCAGGATACCGCTTGGTAAGCGCGTGCAGTTCGAGAGTGGCCACAACGCTGGGCTGAGCTTATTTCTCCGCTGCGATACCAGGCGCGTCGGCCGAAGCATTGTCCGAATGGCCGGTGCGCGCTTTTGCTTTTCGAGCATCGAGGAAGAAAGCCACGATTTGCCACAAGACAAATATGCCGATCAGAGCGAACAGAGTACCGCTGATCGGCCGCGTGACAAAGGTCGCGAAGCTGCCGCGGCTCAGCAGCAGCGCGCGACGGAAGTTCTCTTCCAGCATCGGCCCGAGAATGAAGCCCAGGATGAGCGGCGCCGGATCGAGCTCCAGCCGCGTGAATACGTAGCCCAGCAAGCCGAAGCCGGCGGTGATGAGAACGTCCTCGAGGTTGTTGTTGACGCTGTAGGTGCCGATGCAGCAGAAGAAGAGGATCGCGGGAAAGAGCACGTTGTATGGAATCTTGAATACCGAGAGCCAGTAGCGCACCATCGGCACGTTGAGGATCAGCAGAAAGCAGTTGCCGATCCACATGCTGGCCACCAGGCCCCAGAACAGGTCGGGGTGTCCCGCGATCATGTTCGGGCCCGGCTGGACGCCTTTGATGATGAAAGCGGCCATCATCAGCGCCATCACCGCGTTCTCGGGAATGCCGATGCTCATCAGCGGGATGAAGCTCGTGCGCGCGGCCGCTTCGTCGGCCGCGGCCTGCCCCGCCACGCCTTCGATCGCTCCCGTGCCGATCTCGTGCTTGTACTTGCTCACCTTCTTGTCGAAGGCGTAGGCGGCGAATTGCGCGATCACCGGGCCGCCGCCCGGAAGGATTCCCAGGAAAGACCCCACCGCGCTGCCGCGCAGCGCGCTCGGGATGATGCGCTTGAACTCAGGCCAGCTCGGGATAAGGTGAATCTTGCCCTTGAAGGGCGAGCGATCCTCGTGGCTGTCCAGGTTCTTGGTGATCTCCGCGATGCCGAAGCAGCCCAGCGCGATGCTGACCAGACCGATGCCGTCGGCGAGAAACGGCAGGCCCAAGGTGTAGCGCTGCATGCCGCTGTTGACATCAGTCCCGACCTGTCCGAGCAGCACACCGACCAGGCACATCGCGAGACCGTTGAGCAGGCTGCCGGTGGTGACGAAGCTCACGCAGACGAAGCCGAGCATCATGAGCGCGCAGTACTCCGCGGGGCCGAACAGGAGCGCGACCTCGCCCAGCGCGGGCGCCAGCGCCGCGAGCACGACGATGGCGACCGTGCCGCCGATGAAGCTCGAAACGCCGGCGGTGAACAATGCGAGTCCGGTCCTGCCCTTGGTCGTCATCTGGTAGCCGTCGATGCAGGCCACGATGCTGCTGGCGTGCGGAATCTTCATCGTGATGGCGCTCACGCTGTCGCCGTATTGGGCGCCGTAATAGATGCCCGCCAGCATGATCAGCGCGCCGTTGAGGGGAATCGAGTAGGTCAGCGGCAGCAACAAGCTGATCGTCGCCAAGGGGCCCAGGCCTGGCAGCAGCCCGACGAGCGTCCCCACGACGCAGCCGAGAGCGCAGAACATCAGGTTCTGCAGCGTCAGCGCGTGCTCGAATCCGAACGCGAGGTTATGCAGGATCTCCATCAGTACAGCGGCAGTTGAAGGCCAAGCAGTTTCTGAAAGATCAGTGCGACTGCAATCAGGAAGCCGACGATCTTGAGGTTGCGCACAACGGAATAGTCAGTGCCCGCGACCGTGGCACAGAACACCAGGAAGATGATGCCTGCGATCATGTTCACGTACTGCGAGACGACCGCGAACCCGCACAGGCTCGCGATGATCAGCGCGATGTTCTTTATGTTGAATTGAATCCCGGCTCGCTCGCCGATAAACGAACGCGCGACTATGACCACGCCGAGAAGGAGCAGGAGAGAGCTCACCAACAGTGGAAACAGTCCGGGACCCGCGCGGGCAAACGCGCCCATCGGGTAACGGAACGAGCCCAGGCCGAAGGCCAGTGAGATCGCGATGAGGAAGAGTCCCTTGATGAGGTTGCGGTTATTCATTCAGACCGGACTCGGGCCAGTGCCTGGGAATCGACGGTGCTCCGGGGCATCCGCCGTGTCAGCAATCCGCAAGATACCATAGGGTGTACCGGGCTTGCGGCAGCCTTTGCTTGTTTGGGCAGCCACGATCTCGAAGCGGCGGTACTTGAGACCCAGCCTGCAAGACCGCGCCAATGAGATTACACCCCGATCAGTCAGCGGCGGGAGCTACTCCCAGCCGCACAGGAAGTATCGCATCGATGAACCCGGCCAACTCGGCTGTGGCCGGAGCAGCGAACAGTCGCGACGGAGGACCCTGCTCCCAGATTCGTCCTTGGTGCATGAACACGATCGTGTCGGCGGCGGCCCGCGCGAAGCCCATTTCGTGGGTTACGAGGATCATGGTCATTCCTTCGGCGGCCAGTTTCTCGAGCACGCTTATGACCTCGCCGACCAGCTCGGGATCGAGTGCGGAGGTGATCTCATCGAATAGCATCAGTCGCGGCTGCATCGCGAGCGACCGTGCGATCGCTACGCGCTGCTGCTGACCTCCGGAGAGTTTGAGCGGAAACGCGGCGAGCTTGTCCTCGAGTCCGACTTGGCGCAGCACGTCACGGGCTCGCTCCTTAGCCTGTGAAAGTGACACGCCCAATGCCACGGTGGGCCCAAGCGTGATATTGCGCTCGACGCTAAGGTGCGGAAAAAGGTTAAGGCTCTGGAAAACGATGCCCATCTCGCGGCGCAGAGCTCGCAAGTTTGCCTGAGAACGCCGCACCCGGCGCCCGTCGAAGACGATCTCGCCGCCGTCGGGCGTTTCCAGCCCGTTGATGCAGCGAAGCAGCGTGGTCTTCCCCGAGCCGCTCCGTCCGATGATGGCAACGACCTCGCCAGCCTCAACCGTCAATGAGACATCATCAAGAGCGATGTGCGAGCCGAAACGCTTAGAGATGCCGTTTAACACCAAGATTGGCATCGATGCCCTTTTCCAGATAACGGCTGAGGAGTGACAGCGGCCAGCACAGCACGAAGTACAGCGCGGCGACTATTGGATACACGATCATCGGCTGGAAGGTGACGTTGACCATGAGCTGTCCGGCGCGGGTCAGCTCGACAAACCCGATGATGGCCGCGATCGAAGTGTTCTTGATCAGCTGCACAAGAAACCCCACGGTCGGAGGAATCGAGATCCGCATCGCCTGAGGCAGGATCACGAAGCGAAGCTGCTGGAGATAGCCGAGAGAAAGGCAGGCCGATGCCTCCCACTGCGTGCGCGGTATCGCCTGGATCGATCCGCGCCAGATCTCGCCAAGAAATGCGCCTGCGTAAAGGGTAAAGGCAAGCGCCACCGCCGGCCACGCATCGACCTGCACGTCAAAGAGAACTGCGAGCCCGTAGTAAAAGACAAAAAGCTGCATGAGCACGGGGGTACCCTGGAACAGCTGGATGTAGCCCGCGGTGAGCGTGCGCAGTATTCGCGATTGCGTTGTGCGCAGGATGGCAATGACGAAGCCCACGACTCCACCTCCAACAAACGCAACGAGGGATAGGAGCAACGTCCAGCGTATCGCCGCGACGACATACAGGAATTCAGGCAGCGCAAAGGTTCGGCTCAAACCGGCTTCCTCAAGTCCCGCGGCCGCGCACGAACAGGATCCAGTAGATGGCGCCGAGCAAAGCGCGAAAGCCCAACGCCATCACGAGATAAAGACCGGCTGCCACGAAGTAGAACTCAAAGGGGCGAAAGGTCGTCGACTGCAGTGAATTGGTAACAGCCGTGAGTTCGACTGCCGAGATCGCCGATACGACGCTCGAAGCGAGCATGAGCAGAATGAATTGGCTCGCGAGCGCCGGAAAGACGATCTTCAGCGCGGGGAACAGCACGACGTAGCGAAACGTCTGGAGCCGCGTAAGGCCGAGAGCTTTTGCCGCATCGATCTGGCCGTGACTTATGGCTTCAATGCCGGAGCGCAGGATCTCCGTGCCGTAAGCGCCGAAATTGACCACCATCGCGGCAAGCGCCGCCTGGTTCGCATCCATGGACACGCCCAGGGCCGGCAGCGAGAAGAAAATGATGAAGATTTGAACGAGGAACGGCGTGTTCCGGATCACCTCGACGTAAGTCGCGACCACCCAGCGCACTGCGCTGGGCCCTGCCGCCTTGGCGTAGGCGCAGACGGTAGCCACGGCGAGACCGATGATCATCGCCAGCGCGGACAGCCGAATGGTCAGCCATGCGCCGTCGGCGAGCTCGCGCCAGTGGTCCCACACTACGTTGAAGTGAAAGACGTAGTGCACGCTTTGAAGCTCTCTACCGTGCGGTTGGGCGTCGCGGCCTCAAAGACCGCACCGTTGCGACGCGCTGCGTGTTGCGTCAGAAGGTCGGAAGCGGCGGCAAATCGGTACCGGTGTATTTCTTGTAAATCGTCGCGAGCGTGCCGTTGTGCGCGTTCACGAACAGCCATGTGTTAATCCACTGCCGCAGCTCGAAGTCGTTCTGTCGCACGATAGGACCATAGAAGGCGGTCGTAACCACGAGCTTGTTTTCGAGTTGCTTGGCCGGGTTCGCATCGGCAACGGTCTTCTCGGCAAATGAAGTCATCGCGGCTGCGTCCACTTGACCGGAGAGCAATGCCTGGACCGTGGACGCCAGATCGTCGAACCACACAATCTTCATGCCTTCCGGCGCCATCTTCGGGACCGTCGCCTCTTCGAGCGTCGCACGCGTGATGCCGACGCGTTTGCCGACAAGGTCTGCCGGGGTTTTGATCTTGACGCTCTGCGGCGCAAAGATAGTGATTACCAGAGCACCATTGGGATTGCAGTACATCACCGCCTTGGCGCGATCAGTGGTCACGGAAATCGAGGCGATCGTAACGTCGGCGCGTCCCGCCAGGAGTGCCGGAATGCGGCCGGTGGACGGAACCTGAACGAACTCGATTTCCGCACCCATGTCCTTCGCGAGCTGGCGGGCGACTGCGACGTCCGACCCGTCCGGCTGCCCGCTTTTGTCGAGTATGCCGAACGGTGGATTGGCAACGTCGATGGCGACGCGGATCTTCTTCGCGCTGAGGATTTTTTCTAGCGTGTTCTCCGCGTTGGCAGTGTGCACTCCGAGGACCATCGCGAAAACCGCCAGCAATGCCCTTCCAAGATTCTTCGAGCGGGCGCTCATTTCATCTCCTCCTTGCGGTGTTGACTTGGTTGCTGCCGACTCGACCACGCTCCGAGCAGCTCTACCGGAGCGCGGCGTGTCGAGGATTCGGGCTACTGGAGATACTTCTTCAGAAACGCATCGACTCGCCGGTAGAAATCGAACCTGTTTTCGTCCTTGGCGAAGCCGTGTGCCTCGTCACTATACAGGACCCATTCGTAGGTCTTGCCGTACTTGTCGAGCGCTTCGCGGAACTCGTAGCCGTGCTTGATCGGAACGCGGTGGTCCAGGCCACCGTAGGCAAGAAGCACCGGCACGTTGAGCTTGTCCGCGTTGGCCAACGGTGAGACGGAGCGAAACTTCTCTGCGTCGGTTTTGGGATCGCCGATGAGGTCTTTTGCTTCGTAGTCCAACCACCGGTAAGGCGATCCGACGAGGTCATACCAGTCGGTGCTGAAAAGCATGTTGAGGTCGGTCACGGCGACCCATGCCACGCCACACTTGTAAAGGCTCGGCGTTTTGATTAATCCCCAGAGCGTTGCGTAGCCACCATAACTGGCGCCGTACAAGCAGATGCGGTCCTTGTCGACCACGCCTTCCTTGATCAGCCACTCGACCCCATCGGTGATGTCGTCCTGCATGCTGAGGCCCCACTGCTTGAAGCTCGAGGAATAGAGCTTCCAGCCGTGTCCTGTCGATCCGCGGAACTCCGGCTGCAGCACGGCATAACCCCTGTTGGCGAGGAATTGGGCTTCCACGTCGAATCCCCACGTGGAGCCAACCCAGGGTCCGCCATGTATGATGACTACGAGGGGCGGTTTCCGGTCACCCGGAGCGTTCGGCAAGGTGAGATAGGCCGGGATATCCAACCCGTCGCGCGCCCGGTAATGCACGGGCTTTCGTTCCGCCATCTGTTTCGGATCGATCCACGGCCTTAGTTTCACGAGCTCCTCAAGCGCCAGCTTGTCGGTATCGAGCAGATAGACCACGCCGGGATTGACGTCTGAATATGAGAAAACCACGGCGCGCCGAGAATTTTCGTTTGCGACCTGCAGCACGTTGAACGTATCGGGCAGCGCCTTGTCGACGACCTGCTGCAGTTGAGCCATGTCACGGTCGAACCATACTACGCCGGGCTTGTCGGCCTGATACCGGACGCCGATCAGCGCACGCTTGGCGCGACTGAAGATCAGCGAGTTGATATTAGTTTGAGAGCTGCCGGCGACAAGCTCGCCCAGCTTCTTTGACTTGAAGTCGTAGGCATAGACGCCGAGCTTGTCACCGCTACCCAAAGACGAGACGTACAGCGTCTTGTTGTCGTAATCGAAGCCCAGCGGCGTGAAATCGACCTTCAGAGCATTGCCCTGTTCGAGCTTCGTCCATGGCGAATCGGCGGATTCGCGGTACCACAGGGTGTTTACTCCCTTGAGGCGGGACCACGCCAGGCGCGGAACGTCTTTACGATCGACAACGTATCCCAGCACGTCTTCGGGGCGATCGTAGCTGAGCAGTCGCTCGGTCCCTGTGAAGGTGTTCAGGCGAAAGACGTCCGCCGTAGTGTGCGCCCGTTCGCCGGTGAGCACGACAGCGTCATCGCCCCCGGTCGTAGCCTGCTTTAGGAACGAGCCGAAGGACCTGAGCCTCTTCATCCTCGAGCCGTCGCGATCCACCGCGTACCAGCCATAGAGTCGAGCTCTCCCGCTCGCTTCCAGAACATCGCCCTCGGTGACCAGAAGGCGGTCGTTGTTGAGCCAATACGACTGGATGACGTCGGCGTCCGAGAAATTCGTGACCAGCTTCGCCTCGCGGCTCTGCAAGTCGATGACTGCGAGGTTGTAGCGACCCTTGAGGCGAGCGACGATGGCAAGGTTGCGTCCATCGGGCGAAGGCTGGATCTGCCCGTATTTCGCCCGCTGAAAAAGGACCTCGACTGGAATTTCTGCAGCAGGCGCCGCCGGGATCCCGCCGATCAGCGCCGCGAGGAGCAGAAGAGCTAGGCGGGGACGGTGCGTACATAGTTCATTCATCGCGCACCCGCTCGCGAGTCCACCGGCGACAGCGAACGAACATGCTGGAGCATCGCCTGCAGGGATTTAGGCGGCGGCGAGCCAACTGCAAGGGCTGCCTTCTCGGCGCGTCCGATCAGATCAGCGCTCGTCGCCGAATCGTGCATCAGAAGAGTGGCTTCTGCCCATCGGCAGTAGAGCTCGACGAGCGACGCCGGATCGCCGACCTCGCTTAGCAGCGCTTCTGCCGCCGCGAGTCTCTCTTGCGCTTCGGCGTGCGCCCCGAGGCGTGCGAGCGACAAGCTCAGTTTGCTGAGCAATTTGCCCTCGCTTCTTCGATCGCCCGCTTCGTGCGCCAGCTCGGCGGCACGACGATGTTGTTCGCGCGCGGCTTCCAGGTTGCCGTTTGCCGCGAACACGTCGCCGAGCCCTTGCCTGCTGGCGTATTCGGTGCGCAGGTGGCCGAGGAAGCGACCGACCGTCAATGAGGCCTCGAATTGAGCGCGTGCTTCGTCGATCGAGCCTTGCTCGAGACTCAGGCCCGCAATGTTCCCTCGCTCGGCCGCTTCACCCTGGCGATCTCCTAACTCCAACGCGATAACCAGCGACTGCTCATAAAGTTCTCGCGCCTCGTCCAATTCCCCGAGATCGTGGTGAACGATACCGAGGTTGCCCATGACCGCGCCCTGCATGCGGCGATCTCCGGTCTCTCGCGCCAGGTGCAGCGCCTTGGCGTAAGACTCTTTCGCCGCCGCAAGTCGACCGGCGCGCCAAAGCGCGGCCCCGAGACGATTGAGAGCGTTGCATTGCAACGAGCAATCGCCCAATGCCTCGGCGATCGCCAGCGCTTCGCCGGCGTGGGCCAAGGCCTCCTCTATTTTCCCCTCGATCGCAAGCTCGTCTGCGAGCCCGCGCAGCAGCAGGCTTTCCACACGACGATCGCGGGCGGCGCGCGCCGTGGTCAAGCCCCTCTCGAACCGCAACCTGGCTTCGCCACCGCGGCCGAGAGAATACAGAGCCATTCCGGCGACCCAGTCGACCATCGCGCGCTGTGATTCGCTCAAGCTTTCCATCGACTGCACGCTTTCCGCCAAGTCAACCGCTCCCTGATAGGGTCCGGTGCGCAAGAACGCTTCCCACGCGCGCACGAGCGCGTCGACCGCTGGCTGCGGGTCTTCGTCCCGCGACGCTCGCTGGCAGGCGGCTACGAGATTATCGACTTCGACTCCCTGCTCCGCCGTCGCCTGTGTTTCATCGAGCGCAGCGAAGTATCGGTAATGACGCGTTCGCGCCGAGCGAAGAGCAATCGGACCTCCGCATTGAAGGTCGGTCTCCAAGCGTTCGGACGCGTACGCCTTGATCGTATCGAGCAGCGCAAAGCGGTGCTCGCTGCGGCGGCGAACCAGCGATTTCTCCACAAGGCTTTGCAGAAGATCAACGGTCGATGCCGCGCCTTCCGACGCAGACAGGTCGATAAGCGCCTCGGCGGCCTCGAGCGTGAATCCTCCTTCGAACACCGATAACTGGGCGAGGGCAGTCCGTTCGCGCGAATCCAGCAAATCCCAGGACCAATCGAACGTCGCGCGCAGCGACGCATGACGCTGCGAACGCCCGCGCGCGGACGCGAGGATCGAGAGATCGTGATCCATTCGCTCGAGAAGCGATCGGAATGACAAGACCCGAACGCGCGCTGCGGCGAGCTCGATCGCGAGCGGCAGACAGTCGAGAAGTTTCGCGATCCGAGCGATCGCCGGCCGGTCGTCGGCGGTCGGTGTGAAGTTCGCCTCTGCTGCGCCGGCGCGTTGCAGAAACAGGGTTGTCGCATCATCCGTGTCGAGAGGACCGAGCGTCAGCGCATGCTCGCCGGGTACGCCGAGTACCTCTCGCGTCGTGACGAGAAAACGCGCCTCGGGCGCGCGCTGTGCCCAGTGGACCAGCGTTTCGCTTGCATGGCGCGCTACCTGCTCGAAGTTGTCCAGAATGACCAGGCACTCGCCGCGCTCGGAGATGACGCGGCTCAGGTCCGCCAGCGGATCCGTCCCGCTCACCGGCACGTCGAGACCACGAGCGACTGCGTGCGCGATGCCGTCCACCGTTTGAGCGGCAGACAGATCGCAGAACCAGACACCGCCGCGAAACCGTGACAAGGAACTCCAGCCGAATTGTTGGGCAAGGCGAGTCTTGCCTGCACCACCGGTGCCAACGATAGAGACGATGCGCACGCCGTCATAGAACCGGGAAGACAAGTCTCGCAAAGCGGTCGTGCGGCCGACAAATGTGTCGACGTCGTGCGGTAGGCTGTGAAGTTTCTGCGCCGGCGGCGTCGACGAGGTCCGAGCTTCCGGCTTTGTCACCGCTCGCACGGGGCCGACAAAGCGATAACCTCGACCTGCGAGTGTCTCTATCCAGCCTTCGCCGTCCTGCGCCTGCGCAAGCGCACGTCGCAGCGACAAGATCTGGACCGCGAGGTTACTCTCTTCGACGACCAGGCCCGGCCACGCCGCGTCCAGCAGCCGCGCCTTGGTCACGCATTCCTGCGGCGACTGCACGAGCGCGGTCAGCACACCGATGGCGCGCCGGCCCAGCGCTACCGGGACGCCCGAGAGCGTCAGCAGGCTTGCCTCGGGATCGAGGCGGAACGGCCCGACTTCGTAGATATCCATCGCGGCTGCCACTCGTTGCGCCAGGCGGATTCACGCGCACGGCGCCACCGTCTTTAAGCAAGCTTTTACTGAAATTTAATCGCATTTTCAAGACGCGTTTCCGGTTTGCACGCATCCTTCGATTCGCGACGGGTAGGGCAACCAGCCGTCAGCGAATCGTCAACCAACAGGAGAGTGTCATGAATGCAAAGCGAGATCTGCATGGGAAAGAGCAACTGGTGCGGCGTCCCGGCACAAGCGCTGTGATCATCGGAGTAGCGTTTGCGCTGTTGGGCTATTGCGTGGTCACCGTGGCGAAGCATCCCGCGTCGGTGCCGGGCAACTCACCGTCCCTGGCCACGAGCGTCGCCGCGGCGAGCAACGCGGCAGGCGAAGCTTCATCGATGCCGGTGAAGGAGCAGCGCCGCCTTAGCACGCCCGGCGACGTTCAAGCGGATCCGCGCGAGTGCGAACCTGCAAAGGGCATCAACTCCCAGTGCATCTTCGAGTAGCGACCGAACTTCGACTTGCTTCGCATCTTCGAGGTCTCACTGCCTGACGTCGGCCCATTCGGCGCCTGTGAGGCTTCGAAGCTGGTTGGGCTTGAGCGGAAACACGGAAAATGGCGTACCGCCGGCCGCCCAGACCGTTTCGAATCGCTTGAGGTCCTCGTCGAGCAGCACCTTGACGGGTTGTGAGTGGCCGATCGGCGGGACGCCGCCGATCGCATATCCGGTGGCCGCGCGCACGAACTCGCCATCGGCGCGTATCAGAGGTTCGCCCACCTGTTTGGCGACCTTGGCTTCGCTGACCCGATTCTCGCCGCTGGCCACGACGATGACTGCCTGGCCGCTCTCCTTGCCGCGAAACACAATCGACTTTGCGATCTCGGCTACCGAGCAGCCGATGGCAGCCGCTGCTTCGGCGCTGGTGCGCGTAGGTTGCTCGAACTCGACGACTTCGCTGTCGATCCCGGCGTCGCGAAGGAGTTGCTTCGTCCGTAAGGCAGTCG